>TARA_R110002050_G_scaffold9504_1_pt1 | contig 586172 bp, 572 predicted proteins | sample TARA_R110002050 | Tara Oceans TARA_R110002050 (sample SAMEA4396988) | marine metagenome | biome: Polar Biome; feature: [DCM] deep chlorophyll maximum layer (ENVO:01000326); material: water (ENVO:00002006), including particulate matter (ENVO:01000060) such as... | depth 25 m
ATAAAACCTTAATAAAGAAGCCCGGCACTTGTGTCGGGCTTTTTTTTATATGATGATTATGTACCGCTACCCGTTAAAGATCCTGAAAAGGGATTTTTAACGGGTAGCGGTGGTCATAATGAAAGAGTGTAGGTAGTGCACTTCTAAATTAAATAGAATAAGGAATTAATGATGACAATAACTCGGGTATTCTCATACCTCTTCGCAGGATTGATAAGTACTATTTCGATGGCGCAAGCGGCTGATTTTAAACCGTTGCCAGGACAAACTGCGGTACGTGTCTGTGCCGATGCATTTAATTTACCTTATTCAAATAAAGCCTTAGAAGGCTTTGATAATAAAATAGCTGCTATCGTGGGGGAAGAATTAGGTCTGCCTGTTGAGTATTATTGGTTCCCACAACGCATAGGTTTTAGTCGTAATACAATTAAGAAAGTTGATCTTGAAACAGGAAAGTTTCTGTGTGATGTCGCGATGAGTATTCCTGCTGAGCGTGGAATGTATTTACCGACAACACCTTATTTTAGATCGATTGATGCAATGGTCTATCGGAAAGGTGAGGGCTATGAGTTAAACGAAATTGCTGATATTGCTAAATTAAAAGCACAAGGTAAAAAGCTTAAAATTGGTTTGTTTGACCGGGCTATAGCAACAGAAACGTTGATAAAAGATGGTGTTGAAGATCAAATTGAATATTTTCAAATGATGACGGGTGATGCTCGCGTAAATAGTGGACGAATCATAGCTGAAGAATTAGCTTCTGGGCGTGTTGATGTCGCCTTTGCATGGGGACCTATTGCTGGTTTTTATGCGAATCAATCAGATGTTGCTATGACGGTAGTACCGCTTAACGAGATTGGGTCTGATTATGTGTTTAGCTTTGGAATGGGGGTTCGACCACAAGATACTGCATGGCAAAACCTGCTCAATCAGATCTTAGAAAAACGTAAAGATGATATATCAGCAATTATTGCACAATATAATATGCCATCATTAGCCAATGTGAAGCCGTCACTTAAAATGAAGAAGCGCGCTGCTTATACTATTGAAAATGACAAGGTTGATCCTAAAACATTCGTAGGTTGGCGCTTATTTAACTCAACCTGTTTTGTTTGTCATGGCCAAAATGCAACAGGGACAGATATCGCACCTAATTTGCTGACGCGTCTTGAGGGAATGAGTGAGTTTAAGTTTAGGAAGGCAGTATTACACCGTTATTTTGCGAAGGTTAACCTGGATGATCCTGACCGTCGTCTACAATTCTTAAGCCAAGTTGCAGGCGAACAGGGTGTAGCCGAATTCAAAATGCCAACGTGGTCTGACGATCCAAATATTCGCCCACATATTGGTGAGCTTTATGCCTATTTGAAAGCACGTTCTGACGGTGCTTTAGGCGAAGGGCGGCCTGAACAAATCGAAAAATAAAGTGCTGTTCATTATCATGGCTACTCAACGGTAGCCGCGATAATTGATTTAAGGTTGTTATTGATTTTGAGTGCAAAATTATTTTGTTCTTCATTTGCGGTGTGTTCATCCATAAGTCTAGTGCTTACGATAATTCCTTGTACTGCTTGTTCTCGAACGGCAATCGTACAGGGCATTTCGTTGATTAGATCAGGATTGATTTCCATCATTGTTTTAGCATAAGTAATATTGCAGAAATTGGTAATGGTAGATAGTGGGAAGTCTGCTTCACCACGATCTCGTACCGCTTGCCCTATTTGACTACGGTGAATGATACGATAGTTATGCTCTGAAATAGCAAGATCTAGGTTCAGCAATGTTTCTTCAAAGCTATAACCACTGTTTTGCTGATATGTTTTATTAGGTGGGGTTTTTGAGCACCCCGTTATAGCCGTCATTAACAATGCTAATAAAATGCTAAGCTTTACTAATCGTTTGGTAGTCATCGCTAAACTTTACTGTAAAATAAAAATAATAAGAATAACATTAAAATAAAGAGGAATGTTCATGGTACAAAAAATATGGTTTTCGGTCATTTCGATGTGTGTATTACTAGGCTTTACGGCGAATGCATTCGCTGTGGCAGGATTTTCTGAAGTTAATAATGAACTTTTTGATAAAGCCCATTTAAAAAATATTACGCAACCGACAATTTTGCACTATAAATATAACCGAACAAGTTTCGTCGATGGTCCTCGTGAAGACACCATTGATGTTGTGGTTAGCAATATTCGTAACACTGGTCGTAAAGATACCCATTTTGAGTTTTTCACTGGTGAGAATAAACGCCCTTATCAAGACCGTGAAAATCAACAAGGAAATAGTGTTTTTGTTTTTTTCCTTGAATTTGACGTGCATGAGCTCAAACGTTTAACGGGCGGTGACTGGCGTTATTTTCAACGTAAAATCCGCTGGGCTTTAGCCAAAGGGGCGGATAAAAAAGAAATTGAGATTGATTATGAAGGCAAAAAAGTAAAAGCCGTTCAGCATATTATTCAACCGTTTATCAATGATCCTAAGAATTCTCGGTATCCCTTATATGCCAGTAAATATTATATCTTCACTATGTCTGAGGCCATTCCAGGTGAGATTTATCAAGTTAGAACTATCGTACCAGATGGCAAAACATGGAAGGAAGGTGATGCTATTCTTACTGAAGAAACCGTGACATTTAGTGGTTTCGACAATTTATAAAATGATGCAGATAGTGGTCATTAGAAGACGGGCGTAATGGCCCGTCTTTGGTTTTAGGTTATATGCTGAAACGTTTTAATTCTCTCCAAGCTACTTTATTGTTACATGAGCTCAGTTTTATATTACTTGTGCTCATTACTGGAGCTGTAGGTGTTATCTGGTCTGTGTCATGGCAAAATAGTTCGGAGGAGTCCTTACGAATAGGCTCAATGAACACGGCGATGCAGAATATTCGTGGTGATGTTTATCGGCAGTTAAAAGAAGTGTTTGACGCTGCCTTTTTATATGATGATGACGCATCTAAGGAATATCTAGTCTACACCTATACCATTCAGGGCTATTTACTTAGCTTAACGGAGTTAGCAAAAGACGAACAAGAGCTACAGGCTATTCAGCTTGTTGATAATGCATACGCTGCCTTTCATACTAAAACAGAGCAGTTGCTTAATGATGGCAATGCGATTCTTGATCGACAAAAACTGCTTGATAAAGAATTAGAAAAACACACGTTTGTACAATTAGAATATGCTTTTACAAACTTAGATAAAATGCTGAGTAACAAGCAACAGGTTTTATCATTATCAAAACAGCAATGGTCGGAGCGCTTAATTTGGCTTGCACCTATCCCTGTATTGCTTGCTATAGGCTTATTGCTAGTTGCACGACGGTTTGTACGTAAAAATATCGTATATCCGCTTACAGCCCTTGTCAAAGGCGCTAGGTTAATAAGTAAGGGGGACTTGAATCACAAGGTACCTCTTATTGGTGTATCAAACTTAGTTCGGTTGTCTGAGGCAATAAATAGTATGGCCTCTGAATTAGCTAATAGCCGAGACCGATTAATTGAAACAAAGAAACAAGCGGCATTAGGTGAGTTAGTACCATTAGTTGCACATAATATTCGAAATCCTTTAGCGGGTATTAGAGCTGCTTCACAGGTAGCAAGGGATGAAGATGTGTCAGCGTCTACACGAGATACGTTGACGGATATTATGCAGGCAGTAGATCGTTTAGAACGATGGGTGACATCGTTATTACGTTATTTGCACCCAATAAAGCCTCATTTGAATGAAACGACACTGATCACGGTTACAGATAATGCCTTGTCACTGATCGAGTTACAGCTAGCGGATAAGAATATTTCTTTACAGAGGTTGGGCTGGGAATTAGCTGAGCCATCACTTCAACTTGATATTCATTTGTTTGAACAAGCCATTTTTAATTTAGTTCAGAATGCACTAGAAGCGTCTTCCTCTGGTAATGTTATTCAACTTGTTTACCGTCAGTATGATTATAAGGTGTCTCTGACGATTAATGATCAGGGACGAGGAATGACTTTTGATCCTGTTGCAGAGCAAGTGACTGAGGGTGATGTGAAAAATTTAAGTTGTGGGCTAGGTATTCCATTTTCATTGAAAATAATTAAACAACATGGTGGCAGCCTGGAATACGATAAGGTAGATACTGGCGGCACCTCAGTCACGATAACGCTCTATACGCCAAAGACTCAAAGCTTGAAGTGAAGGCAGGTAATGATTTTATGATAAATGTGCTGTTAGTGGAAGACGAGACGCTCTTTGCCAAATCAGTCTTGAAACGCTTAGAAAAAGAAGGCTATAAAGGCCAAATAGTTTCAACGATAGCTGATGCACGCAACTCAATAAAAACAGCAGTACCCGATCTATTGCTATTAGACGTTCGACTGCCTGATGGCAATGGTTTAGATTTATTAGCTGAGATTCGTTCGCGAAATGACATCTGCTGGAAATCTTTGCCAGTAGTGATGATGACGGCCTATGGTGAATTGGATGATGCTATATCGGCGATGAAACTGGGCGCAACAGATTATTTAAAAAAACCTGTAGATCTAGATGATTTAGTATTAACGATAGCGAAAGTCTTAGCAACGCAACAACTCAAGCAACAGCTCACCTACTCTCATGTGCGTGATCGTCAGGCCATAGATACTGTTGAGATGATTGGCATGAGTCAGGCAGCCCAATATGTGCGCCATCACCTAGGTCGCATAGCACTATTAGTAGGGAATAGTAGTGACAATCATCCTGTGATGTTGATCCGTGGTGAAACGGGTACTGGAAAGGATGTGGCTGCACGCTTATATCATCAGCTAGGTGATTGGCATATGCAACCGTTTGTTCACGTTGACTGTGCTTCACTGCCCAGTGAATTGATTGAGGCTGAGTTGTTTGGTTATGAGCGAGGTGCATTTACCAATGCGCATCAAGCAAAAGCAGGGCTCATCGAAGTAGCGGAAGGAGGTACCTTATTTTTAGATGAGGTAGGAGAATTACCCCTAACCTTACAAGCAAAATTATTAAACGTGATAGAGCGACGGGTAGCAAGAAGGCTCGGTGCAACTAAAGAATATTCTGTATCTGCCCATATTGTAGCGGCAACAAATCGTAATCTAGATGATATGGTCGCCAAGGGCTTATTTCGTTCAGACCTGTATTTTCGTCTTAATGTATTGGAGTTAGAGCTTCCTCCGTTACGTGAGCGCAGCCAAGATGTTGTGCTTTTAGCACAGCATTTTATTGAAAAAATTGCACGTCGTTATGGATTAAAGTCTCCTGAGTTAGTTGACGATGCATTACAGACTTTGCAAGGTTATTCATGGCCGGGAAACATACGGGAGTTACAGCACGTATTAGAACGCGCCGTGATGTTATGTCACGATGAGAAAATTCAAGCTGGTGATTTAATTTTAAAGATGAGTACGTCATCTAGAACTGAGACGGTCGTGTCACCGATGACACATGCTCTGGAAAATATGACCTTAGATGAGGTGGAAAAATACCTAATCGAACAAGCATTACAGCGAACAACGAATAATGTCTCACAGGCTGCCAGAGCCTTAGGCCTGACACGTATGGCAATGCGTTACCGTATGGATAAATATAAGCTGTAAATAATGGTCGCCATCTAACCGTATGTTATTTAACTATCTTTAGGCCTGGTCGTTCATTTTTTACAGATTGTAGTGGTCGCTTCGGTGGTGGTGTGTCATCGCTAGGGAAGAACATACCCTCATTATTTTCTTTGCCGTAGATAGATTGTACCGCGATGATAGGAATGAATAATTCCATTGGTTTTCCTGAAAAGCGTGCAGAAAAGCTAATCCAGTCATTGTCAGCATGAAAGTTTTGTACAGCGCCATCTGAAATATTCAACACGATTTTATTATCATTGATATATTCTCGAGGGACTTGCACGCCCTCGAATGTGGTGTTGACCAATAAATGTGGTGTCATATGATTGTCGAGTAACCACTCATAAATTGCTCTAATAAGGTAAGGTTTTTGTGGTGTCATGGGGTTATCTCATTTCTCGTTCAATATCGCTTAAACTTGCTTGAAAGCTATCGCGAGCAAAAATTCGTTCAGCATACTCTTCGACCGCTCTGGCTTTACTAGATAGTTTGATACCTAGCATAGGTAATCGCCACAACAATGGGGCTAAGCTGCAATCTAACAAAGAAAACTCATCACTCATAAAAAAAGCCGATTCTTCAAATAGGGGCGCTAATACAGTCAAATCTTCTTGAATTGTCTTGCGTGCCTTGCTTGTCTTACCTTTTTCAGCAACGGTGAGTGCTTGCCATAGAGAATACCAATCTTTATCAATTCTGTGCAACATTAGCCTTGCCTTAGCGCGAGATGCAGGATCGACAGGCATTAATGGCGGATGTAAAAAGCGCTCATCAAAGTAATTAATAATAATATTGGCATCATACAAAACAAGATCACGTTCAATAAGTGTTGGGCTAGTTCCGTATGGATTGACTGCAGCGACATCTTCAGGCCAATAGCCATCGACGATATCTTCTAGATTAGCAGTAATGTTTTTTTCATGTAGGACAATACGTGTGCGGTGGCTAAACGGACATGATGGATCGGAATACACAGTCATCATTGCGCGTCGATTACTATTAGCCATGAGGGTAATGCTCCTAAAGATATTTTAACTGTAAAATATCGCTGGGTTATTGTTCATACTGAAAAAGAAGAAAGGGAGCAGGCTCCCTTTCTTCGTAATCTGCACATTAAGTTATGCGAGATCTTAGTGTATATCTCTCCAAAATGCTTTCTTCATTGGATAGGCAACAAGGAAAAATAAGAAGAGATACAGTAATACCCACTTGCCGAGCTCTAATCGTTGAATTTTTGATGGTTCGCCGATATAAGCTAGGAAGTTCACTAAATCTGCCACCATAACATTATAGTCATAGTTAGATAATGAACCTTTGCTAGTTTGGTTTAGATGGCCTGTTTCTTCATCATGGTGCAAATAACCTTGTTGCTGCCATAATACATGCGGCATACCGACATCCTTGAATACTAAGTTATTAGTACCTACAGCCTTTGCTTCATCGATAAAAAATGTCCGTAAATAGGTGTTTAACCAAGCTGTTCCACGTGAACGGGAAATAACTGAAAGATCAGGAGGCGTAACACCGAACCATCTTTGAGCATCTTCAGCACGCATGGCAACCGTCATGGTGTCACCTACTTTCTCTGAGGCAAACATTAGGTTTTCTTTTACTTGCTCATCCGTCAAATCAAGATCTTTAGCCATACGGTTATAACGCATGTAAGACGCTTGGTGGCAGCTTAAACAGTAATTAACAAATGTTTTAGCGCCACGTTGCAATGATGCCTTATCAGATAAATCTATCTCAACATCATCAAGATGAATACCTTCAGCGCTCGCCATAACTTGACCAGAAATCATCGTTAAGTAGCCGAGGAATAATGCAAAGATTAAAGTTCTCATTTGAATGTCACCCTTTCTGGTACCGGTTTGTCTTTATCAAGTTTAGTGTAAATAGGCATTAGCACAAAGAATGCAAAGTAAATTACAGTGAATACTCTCGCTAGTATGGTATATAACGGCGTAACAGGTTGTGTGCCGAGGAAACCCAGTACCACAAAGCTAATTACAAATAATACAATTGCGGTGCGGAAGTAGATGCCACGGTAGCGAATTGATTTTACAGGGCTACGATCTAACCAAGGTAATAGGAATAAGAATACGATAGATAATCCCATGGCTACAACGCCAGGAAATGATGAACCGGCAATACTTGGCACCGCTCTTAAAATGGCATAGAACGGTGTGAAGTACCATACTGGAGCAATGTGTAACGGTGTTTTAAGTGGGTTTGCAGGCACAAAGTTAGCATGTTCTAAGAACCATCCATCCATCTCGGGCGCATAAAATAACACCAAAGAGAAAATGAATAGAAAGACCGTTACACCGACAATATCTTTTACAGAATAATAGGGGTGGAAAGGAATACCATCTAATGGAATGCCGTTTTTATCCTTCAGCTTTTTGATTTCAACGCCATCAGGATTGTTTGAGCCCACTTCATGCAAAGCTATGATATGGGCAACGACTAAGCCAAGAATAACAAGAGGAACAGCAATAACATGGAAAGCAAAGAAACGGTTTAATGTTGCATCAGCAACCACAAAGTCACCACGGATCCATAAGGCTAACTGGTCGCCAATAAATGGAATCGCACCAAATAAAGAAATGATAACTTGTGCGCCCCAGAATGACATTTGACCCCAAGGTAATAAGTAACCCATGAATGCTTCAGCCATGAGCGCCATATATAGGAACATACCAAATAGCCAGACTAGCTCTCTAGGTTGCTTATATGAACCGTAGATAAGTCCGCGGAACATGTGCAAGTATATAACGACAAAAAAGGCGGATGCGCCGGTAGAGTGTAAATAGCGTATTAACCAACCCCACTCAACATCACGCATGATGTATTCGACTGAGGCGAAGGCTAAAGCAGCATCAGGTTTGTAATGCATTGTCAGAAAGATACCTGTGACAATTTGCAATACTAAAACGAGTAATGCTAATGAGCCGAAGAAGTACCAAAAGTTAAAGTTTTTTGGTGCGTAGTATTTAGAGAGGTGTTCTTCCCATAATTTGGTGGCAGGAAAGCGGGCGTCTACCCACCCCATTAAACTAGAAAACATTATGCAGCTCCTTGTGGGTCTTCACCGACAATAATGCGATTGTCACCTAAGAAATGATAGGGAGGGACGACGAGATTTTTTGGGGCAGGCATGTTTTTGAATACACGTCCTGAAAGATCGTAGCGAGAACCATGGCATGGGCAGAAAAATCCACCTTTCCAGTCGGGTCCTAAATCAGCGGGGGCTAATTCAGGGCGGTAAGTTGGTGAGCAACCAAGATGTGTACAAATACCGACTAAAACAGCAATGTTATCGCGAATAGAGCGATTGTTATTTTTAGCATAAGCTGGTTGTTGTGAGCTGGCGTCGCTGTCAGGATCTGCTAATTGTTCATTAAGAGCGGGTAACTCTAGCAATGATTCTGGTGAGCGGTTTAATACCCAAACCGGTTTTCCTCGCCATTCAACCGTTATTAATTGTCCGACTTCGAGTTTACTGATGTCGACTTCAACAGGTGCGCCTGCAGCTCTTGCTTTAGCACTCGGTAACATGGATAAAACAAAGGGTACGGCAACAGCAGCTGCGCCTGCACCACCGACGACGACACTAGCTGCAGTAGTCAGAAATCGTCGTTTACTGTTATCAACAGTGTGAGACATTATGGGGGTTCTCCCAGCGGTAAATTATAAAATCATCATAAATTTGGTTGCAGACCTAAAGCATCTGGTCCGAATAAAAACTTGAAGATGTTATCATATACGCTGAGCTTTGGATCAAAAAAGCCCGCAATTAATGCGGGCTTTTTTGGTTGGGCAATAACCGCTAGAGATTATTTTAACGCTTTTGCTGCTTTCTTGACTAAACGTTTTAATGCACCTTTTGGCTCTGTAGCTTCGATATCATCAAGGTTTGTTGGTTCACCTACGATAATTACGCCGCCCATACCTGCACCCCAATGAGGGTCACATTTATAAAGGTAAATACCAGGTACAGTTAAAGGCGGCGTTTGGAAATTTTCACCCATTTGTGAAATCCAGCCTACCGAACCTTCAGGAATGTAATGATGTTCGCCGCCATTATCAGTAAAGGTTGTGTTGGTGATATGGCCATTCATATTTTCCCAAGACACTGTATCACCAGGAGCAATTTTTAATACCATTGGCTTAAATGCCGTGACTGCAGCTGTAATTACATGATTTTCAGCCATAACAGCTGAAGAAAGTAAAACTGATGCGCCTAGAATTGTGCTTACAAGTGTTTTGCCGTATTTCATAGTATTCCTCGGATGTTTTTAGGTTATTTGTCTTGTTGCGATTTTGGGTCAGTATCTCATATCGAAACTGAACCGAAGCTGAACAAGACTGATGCATCTTAGTGCATTTAGAATTACGAGGATCGCCCCGTGTTCAGCCAGAAATACTAACCTGATTTAACTAGAAATGTCCAAAAATAGACGAGGGTATGGGCTAAATCATTCAAATAGCGCGGCATTAATAATTTCTTTTGCGCCTTTTAGATCGAAGGATGTGTGTCCTTTTTTATCATCTAATAAGGTATAGGTGAAGGCGATATTGTCACCATTAATTAAGGCATCAACTGTTCCCAAATGTGGTCGCGAATCGCCCTGCCAGATAGGGCATATGACACGTTCCGGTAGACGTTCTGCGATAATATGATTAAAACTGAAATCTCGTTCAGTCGAGATTGATTTATCGTCGTAGACGACGATTGCTTCGATGCCTTCGTCAGCGGGAACAATGGTGGCAGTGAAGCCGCGAATCATTTTGACAGGCTTTTTATCATCTATTTGAAAAATGGGTAGTTCATTTTGAGATAGTTCATCAAAACTATTATCAGAGAGACTAAAATCTAACCACACGATACCTTCCGCAGTTTTGAAAATGGCTAATTCAAAACCTTCGTCGTTTCTGACCATGGCTGACTTCATTTCATTCTGCGAAAAGGTTTCTATTTTCCACTGCGCGAATGCAGAAGATGAAAAAATACTGATCATAAAAAAAGCTAAAATTTTGTTCATTAACGATTACCTTCAGTTTGTTGCAGTGACCACATCGCCGCATAACGTCCTTGCGCCGCAAGCAATTCTCTATGATTGCCTTGCTCGATTATCTTACCGTGATCGATTACTAAAATGGAATCTGCATCAGTGATAGTTGAAAGCCGGTGCGCAATGGCTAAGGTCGTTTTATTGGTGCTAATTGCTTGGAGTTCTTGATTTATCATTTGTTCTGAATGACTATCTAATGCCGATGTTGCTTCATCAAAAATAAGAATTTTCGGGTTTTTAAGTAAGGTGCGGGCTATAGCGACACGTTGTTTTTCACCGCCTGATAATTTCAGACCGCGTTCACCGACTAAGGTTTCATAACCGTCCGGCAGTTTTTCAATGAAGTCATGAATATGCGCTTGTTTAGCGGCGTCGATAACGGCTTGTTTATCGACCTGTGGATTGCCGTATAAGATATTTTGATAAATGGTATCGTTAAATAAAACGGTGTCTTGCGGTACAACGCCGATAGTTTGACGAAGACTATGTTGATCGACGTCTCGAATATCATGGCCATCAATGGTGATATTGCCTGCTTGAGGATCATAAAAACGGAATAACAATCTAATCAGCGTTGATTTCCCTGAGCCACTAGCACCGACAATGGCGAGTTTTTTTCCCGCTTCAATTGTAAAATTAATATCATGCAGAATAGGCCGATTTGAGTCGTAATAAAAATCAACATGATTAAATTGGATAGTACCGTGTTGTACGATGAGGTGGGATGCATCAGTTCTATTGACCGTTTCTTGTTGCTCGTCGAGCAAGGTAAACATTCGTTCCATATCGGCTAATGAATGACGAATTTCACGGTAAACAAAGCCAAGAAAACCTAGCGGTAAGTAGAGTTGCAATAAAAATGCATTGATTAAAACGAGATCACCTAAAGTCAGCTTGCCATCAACAACGCCTTGGCCAACCAATAACATTAGAATGGTGAGCCCAGTGGCGATAATTGCACCTTGCCCTACATTAAGTAGCGATAGCGATGTTTGATTTTTTATCGCAGAGCCTTCCCAAGAAGTTAGTTTTTCATCATAGCGTTGCAGCTCATACTTTTCATTATTGAAATATTTTACGGTTTCATAATTGAGTAAGCTATCAACAGCCTGATTATTGGCTTTAGAATCCATATCATTCATCGCACGACGAAAGCGCATACGCCATTCGGTGATGATTAGGGTATAAACGATATAAAGCACAATCGTACTGGTGGTGATAATGGCAAAAATGCTGTCGTATTGAGTGAGAAGTATGACGGTGACCAGCGCTATTTCGACCAAGGTTGGCAAAATATTGAAGATCATAAAGTTCATTAAGAAGCTGATGCCACGAGTGCCGCGCTCGATATCTCTTGAGATCCCTCCCGTTTGGCGCTGCAAGTGAAAACGCAATGATAATTTATGCAGGTGTTCGAAAATATTGCCCGCAATGTGACGAACGGAACGATAAATGACTTTAGCGAATAACGCATCACGTAGTTCACTAAATAGACTGCTAGCTAGACGCAAACAGCCATAAGCAATGAGCATGGCAACGGGTAAATAAATGATGTCTTGTTGTTGAGGATCCAGTGCATCGACCGCGCCTTTTAGCGCAAGAGGGATACCAACATTTGCCAGTTTAGCTATGGTTAAAAGTGTTAGAGCAATGATTACGCGCCCTTTAAACTCCCATATATAGGGCAAAAGGCTGCGGATAGCTTTCCAATCTTGATTATTTTTCATAAAACGAAGTGTAGCGGATTATTAATTAATTGATAGTGATGACCTTTTTTTAATCATAAATAATAAAGCATAAAAGCCGTCGTCTTAGTTTTTGGGTATAATTGCCGTTTTCTGAATGAACTTGAAAAGTTTATTGCGAATTTACTATGTAAATTTTGAGGGTGAAAGTTAATGCCATTGTATGAATACCATTGTGATGCTTGTGAGCACGCGTTTGAAGCATTGCAAAAAATGAGCGATGAGCCATTAGTTCATTGCCCGGCCTGTGATGAAGCTTCGTTACGTAAGTTGGTTTCAGCCGCAGGCTTTCGTTTGAAAGGCGAAGGCTGGTATGAAACGGACTTTAAAAGCGGGAAAAAACGTAATCTAGCAGATGGCGGCGTTGATTCGTCAACAAAAAAACCTGATACAACATTATAAAATCGTGTCTCTCCATTAGAGAATTAAGCTGAAATGAAAAAATATCTGATTGCAGGACTGTTGGTATGGATGCCCTTAGGCATTACGTTTCTAGTGGTGCGTGCGATAGTGGATTTTTTAGATCGCACGCTATTATTGTTACCATACGCATATCAGCCCGATAATCTCCTCGGTTTTCATATACCTGGTTTTGGTGTTGTTTTAGCCGTATCGATGGTATTAGCAACAGGTATGATTGTCGCGAACCTATTGGGACGTCGACTTATCGCGGCTTGGGAATCGTTATTAGCAAGGATTCCTGTTGTACGAAATTTATATGCAGGTATTAAGCAAATTTTAGAAGCCGTGCTAGCTGCTGATGGCAAATCATTCCGCAAAGTATTGTTAATTGAATACCCGCGAAAAGGCGTTTGGAGCCTCGCATTTATGACCTCATCTGAACTGGGTGAAGTGCAAGAGAAGACTGCGGGCGACGTGGTGAGTGTCTTTATTCCAACGACACCTAATCCGACGTCTGGTTTTGTATTGATGGTACAAAAATCTGAAGTGATAGAAATGGACATGACTGTTGAAGAAGGTCTTAAGATGATTATCTCAATGGGCGTAGTTGTGCCTAAGTATAATAAAGATAAGCTTATCACCGGCGTGAAGCTGGATAAGCGGTAAAAAACTGAGTGCCACACTTTGATTGTGGTGTGACCCTAAATAAATTGAACTATTGGAATTGAACTATGCGTAGCCATTATTGCGGCGATGTGAACGAAACATTGGAAGGTCAAACAGTAACGATTGCGGGATGGATGCACCGTCGTCGTGATCACGGTGGCGTTATTTTTATTGACTTGCGTGATCGTGAAGGCTTGGTTCAAGTAGTCTGTAACCCCGAAGATGCGGTCAGTTTTGCGATAGCAGAAAGTGTGCGTAGTGAATATGTATTGCAAATCGAAGGTACGGTAAGGTTACGTCCTGAAGGTAGTGATAATCCAAATATGAGTAGTGGCAAAATTGAAATCGTTGCCAAACGCATGGATATTTTAAATAGCTCTGAAACACCGCCATTCCCACTAACAGAACAGGCTGAAGTCAGTGAAGATGTGCGCCTACGTCATCGTTATATTGATTTACGTCGTCCTGAAATGTTGCAAAAGCTACGTTTCCGTTCAAAAATAACCAGCATCTTGCGTCGTTTCCTTGATGACAATGGTTTCTTAGATATCGAAACACCGATTCTAACTAAGGCAACACCAGAAGGTGCGCGCGATTATTTAGTGCCTAGCCGTACTCATCCTGGGGACTTCTTTGCCTTGCCACAGTCGCCACAATTGTTTAAACAATTGCTGATGGTGGCAGGCATGGATCGTTATTATCAGATCGTACGTTGTTTCCGTGATGAAGATCTACGTGCCGATCGTCAGCCTGAATTTACCCAAGTCGATATCGAAACTTCATTTGTCGAAGAAGAAGATTTGATGACGATGATGGAAGAAATGATTCGTAGCTTGTTTGCTAACGTTTTAGAGCAGGCATTACCGAACCCTTTCCCGCGTATGACGTATGCTGATGCCATGTTACGTTACGGCAGTGATAAACCTGATTTACGGATAGATTTAGAGTTAGTTGAAATTAGCGATTTAATGTCAGATGTTGATTTCAAAGTATTCTCTGGACCTGCTAATGATGAAAAAGGTCGTGTTGCTGCGTTACGCGTGCCAGCAGGTGCTGAATTAAGCCGTAAGGCGATTGATGATTACACTAAATTTGTTGGCATCTACGGCGCGAAAGGTTTGGCTTATATTAAGGTGAATGACATTGATGCTGGCCGTGAAGGTTTGCAATCACCTATCCTGAAGTTTTTACCTGACGATGTTGTTGCTTCAATTATGCAACGCGTTGAAGCGCAAACCGGTGATTTAGTGTTCTTTGGTGCTGATAGCATTAATATCGTAAATGAAGCATTGGGCGCTTTGCGAGTGAAACTTGGCCATGATTTGGGTCTAGTGAAACATGGCTGGCAACCATTGTGGGTTGTAGATTTCCCGATGTTTGAGTGGGATGAAAAGTCGAATCGTTGGACAGCATTACATCATCCGTTTACAGCACCACGCGACGTCGATCTTGGTTTATTAAAAACAGATCCAGGTAAGTGCTTATCACGTGCCTACGATATGGTATTGAACGGTACCGAATTAGGTGGTGGTTCAATGCGTATTCATAAGGCAGATGTGCAAAGTCAAGTCTTTGAATTATTAGGCATTTCGAAAGAAGAAGCCGATGATAAATTTGGCTTCTTATTAGAGGCATTGAAATTTGGTTGCCCGCCACACGGAGGTTTGGCGTTTGGTTTAGATCGCCTAGCTATGTTGATGACGGGCTCCTCATCTATTCGTGATGTGATGGCTTTCCCTAAAACACAATCGGCGAGTTGTTTATTAACCAGTGCGCCAAGTGTGGTGAGTGAACAGCAATTAAAAGAGTTAAATATTCGCGTACGTAAACAAGCGACATTGGCAGAAACAACAGAAAAATCTTAACGCTAAGAGGGCCGTTCAGATGAATGATACGAGTCAAGTAACATCATGTAGTCAACAGCGATATGAAGTTCATTCAACTGATCTGCCCTTAAGTTGTCCGATGCCTAAGATGACGTTGTGGGACGCACACCCCAAAGTCTACTTAGATATACAGAATAAAGGCGAAGTGTCTTGTCCTTATTGCGGCGCTTTATACGTGTTGGTTGAATGAGAAAAGTCATACACGTGGCCATTGCAACCATTGTTAATGCTGACAATGAGGTGTTATTAGCACTTCGGCAAGGGCATCAACATCTCGCGAACTTATGGGAATTTCCTGGCGGTAAAGTCGAAGCGGGTGAAACCGCTTATGATGCATTGAAGCGTGAAATTTTGGAAGAACTCGCTATTACGGTGATTACTGCCAAGCCGTTATTAACGGTATTTCATGACTATGATGATAGATCGGTTTTGTTGGATGTTTGGCACGTCGATACCTTTTCTGGAACACCGAATGGTCAAGAAGGTCAAAGACTACAATGGTGCGCGATAGCTGATTTAGTTGATATCGATTTCCCCTCAGCCAATGTTCCTATTATTTCAGCGCTTCAAGCATTGTAATAGTTAAGTTAAAAATTCGAGTACTTAAGGGTAATATAAAATGAGTCTTGCAGAAACAATTCCTAAAAAATTGCAATTAAGAATTGATCATATTATTGATAATGTCACACCTAATCCTTGGCTGACAGAAACGCAAAAGCAAGATTATATTGCGAAGATAAAACTGTTACTCGAACAAAAAAATGCGGTATTAATTGCCCATTATTATGTGGATGATGAGTTGCAGGCTTTGGCCGAACAAACGGGGGGCTACGTTTCTGATTCATTAGATATGGCTAATTTTGGAGCTGGACACCAAGCAAGTACTCTGGTGGTGTGTGGTGTACGATTCATGGGCGAAACAGCAAAAATTTTGAGCCCAGAAAAAACGGTTATCATGCCAACATTAGAAGCGGAATGTTCTTTAGACTTAGGCTGCCCAATAGATGAGTTTAGTCAATTTTGCGATCAATACCCTGATCATGAAGTGGTGGTTTATGCCAATACCAGTGTTGAAGTAAAAGCACGGGCAGATTGGATTGTAACCTCAAGCAATGCGATTCAGATCATTCAACATTTGATGGCCCAAGGTAAAAAAATCATCTGGGGACCGGATCGCCATTTAGGCCAATATATTAATAATAAAACTGGCGCTGATATGATTCTGTGGCAGGGTCACTGTATTGTTCATGATGAGTTTAAGCTTTATGAACTTGAAGCCTTAATGCAAAAATACCCAGATGCCGAAGTATTAGTGCACCCAGAATCGCCTGAGTCTATTATTGCAAAGGCAGATTTTGTTGGTTCAACAAAACAAATTATAGCGGCAGGTAAGGCTTCAAAGGCCGATACCTTAATTATCGCTACGGATTATGGTTTATTCTATAAGATGAGCCAAGTGGTACCGAATAAACGTCTTATTCCGGCACCGACGGGTGGTAAAAGTGCGACCTGTAAGAGTTGTGCCCATTGCCCGTGGATGGGGATGAATACACTCGTTAATTTGTACGAAACACTGCGTGATACTACAAATGTAGTTGAAGTGGATGAGGAAACACGCTTAAAAGCGTTGATACCATTAAATCGAATGCTAGAGTTTTCATACCAACAAGGTATCTTGACCGCTGGTGATGCATGATCCCTATGAATAGCTATAAACTAGTGATAATCAGAAGGATTATATTCATCGATATCGATCTGTTCACTTTGGGATGACTTGCCTGGAATGCGATGATTTTCAGCGGCCCAGTCACCCAAATCAATCAATTTACAACGTTCGCTACAGAATGGTTTCCAAACTTGATCGTCTTGCCAAGGAACAGATTGGCCACATTGCGGGCATTGAACTATTGTTTTAGTCATCAGTTAGTTATCTTACCTTACATTGCACAAATACTGAGTGAAAAGTCGATATTTTCTGCAGCCTGCTTGGCGCGTTGGTTAATATCAAAGTGCATTAGACGAACTGTAAAGCGATGTTTGCCGCCACTTATTTCTGGATAATATGTCGTGTCATTCATCACTTGTACCCGAATGAGTTGATTGGCCTGACTACTATCTAGATTTTGTTGGAAAAAACCTGCTGAGGCTGTTGCAGGTATGAATCCTGTACTGCCGCGGATTAGTCTCAGCGATATTTCTATGGCAGCGCGCATACTCGCAAATTGGTTTAGCCAATTAAGTAGCTGGTGCTTACGAGTTTCGTATGGGGTATGACGCAACCAAAAATGATATGCAGGTAGGTCAAAGTCGCAGCTTCCGCCCGGTATACTTGCCCGTTGCCGAATACTGTACAGAAAATCATTTTCGCGTAAGGTTTGGCCTATGGCTGATTTGCTCAGGTGTAATGAATCTAAAATTTGGTCTAATTCATCAAGTAAATCATTGAGTGCGTGTTTATCGACACCAGGCGTGTTTTCCAACGCAGATAAGGTACTGACAAGCCGTTCTAATTCTTTAACGATTTCTTGTTTTAAATCGCTACGTTCAAAAACAGACAAAAGACTGAGTAAGGCATCAATTGCGTTACGATTGTTCAATTCGTCATTATGTTTCAGGGCGTGATCAAGCCGCGCGAATAAAAATTCGATCCGAAGAAATGTCCGTATACGCTCATTGAGCGGTTGTTCGTAAATTATTTTTTCAGGCACAGGCGATTCAAATTTAATTAAGGAACGTAAAAATACTCATTGTCCATGACTATCGTTATGCTGGCAACTTGATAGCGAATTATTTGCGAGAGAAAGATATTTATTATGTAGGTTCTCGACGTTTTTCTTGATGTTATCTAGGCCGTTATTATTAGTAATAATATCATCAGCCGCGACTAAACGTTGTTGGCGACTTGTTTGACTATTGATCATCAATTGGGCGTCATCAACCGTTATATTATCGCGCTCACACAAGCGAGTAAGCTGTAACGGTAAGTCAATATCAATTAGCAGAACACGATCAACCAATTGAGTCATATTTGCTTCGATCAGTAAGGGAACCGCTAATATGCAGTAGGGTGAGTGTAAGGCATTACTTTGTTGCAATAACTGCATGCGAATGCGAGGGTGAAGAATTAATTCTAATTGTTGTTTTGCCTTGTCATCAGAGAAAATAAGTTGTCGAAGATGCTGACGATTGAGTTCGCCATTTGATAGGCAGATCTGATGACCAAAGGTACGAATTATCTCTTTATAAGCTGCTTGTTGAGGCTCAACTAATTGTCGAGCAATAACATCTGCATCAATAATTGGAATATCGTATTGAGCGAATAATCGACAAACGGTCGATTTTCCACTTGCAATACCACCCGTAAGCCCTATCTTTAACATCTGTTCTTAAGCTGCGCCAGTCCAACTAAGATAGGCATAGGTTATTTCATCCCCCCAAACTAATGCAATCCAGCCTGCTGCTGCGAGATAGGGACCAAAGGGTATGGGAATATTACGTTCATGCTGACGAAAAAGTATGAGGGATATACCGACAATGGCGCCCACTAATGATGATAATAAGATGATGGATGGCAATATCAACCAACCAAACCATGCGCCTAAGGCCGCTAATAACTTGAAATCACCGTAGCCCATACCTTCCTTACCTGTAACAAGCTTAAAGCCGTGAAATACTAGCCACAGTGCTAAATAGCCGGCTATTGCTCCTATTACGCTAGATGATAAGTCGGTATAAACAGTAAACAAGTTAAATACAATACCCAGCCATAGCAATGGCAAGGTAATGCTATCAGGTAAAAGCTGGTGATCAATGTCAATAAATGTCAGGGTGATGAGTGACCACGTTAGTAAAAGAGCACCTAAACACGTCCAATCAAAACCAAAATGTGATGCGACAACACCTGAAAGTAGACCTGTTAATGCTTCAATTAGCGGATAACGTTTTGAAATTGTCGCTTTACATTGTTTACACTTTCCCCCTAAAAATAAATAACTGATAACGGGCACATTTTCGATAGCAGAAATCGCATGGTTACAATGAGGGCAACGTGAGCGGGGTACACTCAATGTAAAAGGTGCTATGACTTCGGGTGACTGATTAGTCAGTTCATCATATTGTGCTTTCCAATCATTTTCCATCATGATGGGGAGTCGATAAATAACGACGTTGAGGAAACTGCCTACTAATAAGCCCAGTAGGCTGACCACTAAGACAAACCAAACAGGTGAAGTTTGTAATAATGTAATTAAACCCATTATTAAACCACAGCGCCCAGTTTGAATATCGGTAAGTACATCGCGATAACCAAGGTACCGATCAAACCACCTAGGACGACCATGATCATGGGCTCCATTAAGGCGGTCATATTATCAACGGCATCATCGACTTCTTGTTCATAAAAATCAGCAACTTTAGCTAACATGGCATCAAGTGAGCCTGATTCTTCACCAATGCCGACCATTTGCACCACCATATTGGGGAATATTTCAGCGTCTTTCATGGCGACATTTAATTGGGTACCAGTAGAGACATCATCACGCATAGCCATTGTCGCCTCACTGAATACGATATTACCCGTTGCTCCTGCAACCGATGTCATTGCTTCAACCATAGGTACACCGGCCTTAAACATGGTAGAAAAGGTACGAGCAAAACGTGCTATAGCACCTTTTTCTTGAATAATGCCGATGACAGGGATTTTAAGTAACATACGGTCAAAGAAATGCTGTACTTTTCTCGAACGGCGTTTACTTTCCATGATGGCGTATACCGCACCGATGATTGAACCAAAAATAATCCACCAATATTCTTGAAATACTTGAGATAGACTGATTACTGCTTTAGTTAGTCCAGGTAAGTCGGCACCAAAGCCCGAAAATAAGGCTTCGAACTGCGGAATTACAAAGATCATTAAAATCGCCGTAACGACAAAGGCCACCACTAGAATAGCGATAGGGTAGACCAATGCTTTTTTGATTTTAGCTTTTAAGGCTTCCGTTTTTTCTTTATAGGCCGCGATTTCATGCAATAGTGTTTCTAATGTACCGGATTGCTCACCAGCATGAACTAAGCTGATAAAAAGATCATCGAAGTGTAAGGGGAACTTTCCTAGTGACTCAGCTAAGCTGGTGCCTGATTCGACATCAGATTTAATGGCTAAAATCATTTCCTGCATACTGGCATTTTCATGGCCTTCGCCAATAATTTGCATGGATTGCATCAAGGGTACACCGGCAGACATCATTGTTGCTAACATACGACTGAATACTGCGATATCAGAAGGTTTAATCGGCGGCTTTCTTGCTGCAAACAGATCTTTAGGTTTCTTTTTGACCTTAATGGGATTGATACTTCGACGACGGAGTATGGCTTTAACTTCATTAATATTCGCGGCTGATTGTTCGCCCTTAACGCGTCGTCCCTCTTTAGTCGAGCCCTGCCAGAGAAAGATAGGATCAACCTTTTGTTTAACTGCTTTCGTTGCCTGCGCCACAGATTACTCCTTAATTACTCGGTTTAATTCTTCGAGGCTTGTCATGCCTGCCGCCACTTTTTTGAGACCAGATTTTCTTAAGTCGTCAATACCTTCTTTTTCAGATTGATCAGCTAAGGTCATGGCATTACCACCTTCCATAATAATGCGGCCCATTGTCTCGGAAATAGGCATGACTTGGTAAATGCCAACACGACCTTTATAACCCAGGGTGCAGCTTTCACACCCGACTGCTTTGTAGATGGTCACACCGCTATCAAGTTGAGATTGGGTGAAACCTTCTTCTAATAGTGCTTCATTGGGGATATTGTCGGCTTGCTTACATTTGTTACATAGGCGACGGCCTAAACGTTGGGCAATGATGAGGGTTACTGCTGAGGCGATATTGAATGCAGGAACACCCATATTGGCTAAACGAGTAAGAGTTTGCGGTGCATCATTTGTATGTAAGGTTGAAAATACCATATGGCCTGTTTGCGCGGCTTTAATAGATATTTCTGCGGTTTCTAAATCGCGAATCTCACCGACCATAATGACATCTGGATCTTGACGAAGAAATGCTTTTAATGCTGAAGAGAAAGTGAGTCCCACTGCAGGGTTAACATTAACTTGGTTGATCCCTGCTAAGCTTATTTCTGCTGGATCTTCCGCTGTAGATATATTTCTATCGTCGGTATTTAAAATATTAAGTGCCGTATAAAGGGATACGGTTTTACCACTACCAGTAGGGCCGGTTACTAGTACCATCCCGTAGGGCTGATGCATCGTGTCCATGAAGATTTTCTTTTGTTCAGGTTCATAACCTAAAGCATCGATGCCTAGCTGTGCGCTGGTTGGGTCAAGGATACGTAAAACAATTTTTTCACCAAATATGGTTGGACAGGTATTAACACGAAAATCAATGGTCTTCGTGGCGGATAACTTGAGTCGCATCCGACCATCTTGAGGCACACGACGTTCGGCAATATTTAATCGAGATAATACTTTGAGACGTGCTGCAATTCGACCACCGAGGTTAACCGGGGCTGATTGCGCTTCTTGTAAAATACCATCGATACGGATCCGCACGCGGTATTTTTTTTCATAAGGCTCAAAGTGAATATCTGATGCACCAGACTTAATCGCATGCGTCAAAATACCATTGATAAACCGTACAATCGGGGTCTCATCAACATCTGAAGTGTTAGGCTCTTTTGCGTTCGGTGTTTCGTCTGGCCCGAGATCAATGTCATCTAAATCCGCACCGCCAAAGTCATCAAACTTTTCGGCACTTGTATCTAAAGCACGTTCGATTGCGGCGGTTAATTTTTGCTCTTCAACTAAAACAGCAAAGGTATTCATGCCTGTACTAAATTGATACTCGTCTAAGGCCTGTAGATTGGTCGGATCAGACATGGCGACATGGAGTCGGTTGCCGCGTTGATAGAGTGGCAAAGCATGATGTTTACGGATCAAGCTTTCTTTGATCAGCAAAGTCGCTGCAAATTCCATATTCATCGCGTCAATATCAAATAGCGGCACGCCAAATTCTTGAGATGCGACTAGGGCGATGGCGTGACTATCGAGAATTTTATTACGAACCAAATAACTAACAAAAGGTTGGTTAGCCTTTTTGGCATGTTTTTGGGCGGACAGTGCGTCTTCTTCGCTTAACAATCCATCAGTAATGAGACGTCTGGCTAAACCGCTGAGTCTTATTGATTCCGTATTTTCCATGATATGCGCAATGACCTGAAAGCTGAATATTGTGTTATTTAAGGCTTATATTATGTAAGTTATTCGATAAATTCTAGTTTGCAAGTTGAGACGAGTCACTTACTTCCCGTATATACTGCTCACAATTGTTCGATATTGGAAATAATAATGCAAAAAATGATGATTTGGAAACGGTTGATATTAGTTGTCAGCATAGTGACCGTATTAAGCGCATGTGGGCAGAAAGGTGATTTATATTTGCCGGAAAATCAGAACTTAATGAGCTCGGAGACATAAGGTAAAATGGATTATTTTGATTATAAATCAGGTGAGTTATTTGCTGAAGACGTCGCCGTAGCTAACATTGCGGAACAATTTGGTACGCCAACCTATATCTATTCACGGGCGACATTAGAGCGTCATTGGCAGGCATTTGATAATGCCTTTTCAGGCCAAGCGCATTGTATCTGTTACGCAGTAAAAGCAAATTCCAACTTAGCCGTTTTAAATGTTTTAGCTCGATTAGGCTCTGGTTTTGATATTGTTTCAGGTGGTGAACTCGCTCGAGTATTGGCCGCAGGTGGTCAGGCAAATAAGGTTGTTTTTTCTGGCGTAGGTAAGACGGTTGCGGAAATTAACTATGCTTTACAGCAAGGTATCCGCTGTTTTAATGTTGAATCAATACCAGAGTTAATACGTATTAATGAGGTGGCGAGCGAATTAGATCGGCGTGCCGCGATTTCAATTCGAGTTAATCCTGATGTTGATGCACAAACACATCCTTATATATCTACAGGCTTAAAAGAAAATAAATTTGGTATTGCCATTGAACATGCCGAATCAGTATATCTACAAGCACAAGCCTTATCTCACTTAGACGTTGTCGGTATTGACTGCCATATCGGTTCTCAACTTACCTCTGTCGCACCGTTTGTCGATGCGTTAAAGCGAGTGTTGACGTTAATCGATAAGCTCGCTGAGTTTGGCATTAAACTTTCTCATTTAGATATAGGTGGTGGTCTAGGCATAACCTATCGGAATGAAACGCCGCCTAGTCCAGCTGAATACGCTGCAGCGTTACGTAGTCTATTAGTTGATCGTGACTTAGAGATATTGTTAGAGCCTGGTCGTGCTATTGCTGGTAACGCAGGGATATTAGTAACCAAAGTGGAATATATTAAACCGACAGAAGACAAACAATTTGCAATTGTCGATGCGGCGATGAATGACTTGCTACGTCCAGCTTTGTATCAATCATGGATGGATATTCAAGTGGTGATACCGGATAACACTTTAACCCCGCAAAATTTTGATATTGTTGGGCCTATCTGTGAAACGGGCGATTTTCTTGGTAAAGATCGTCAGCTGGCGATTAAACCCGATGATTTGTTAGTGATTCGTTCAGCAGGGGCTTATGGTTTTACGATGAGTTCTAATTATAATTCACGACCTCGTGCGGCTGAAGTAATGGTCGATGGTGATACCATTCATGTGGTACGTGAACGTGAAACAATAGAATCTTTATATGCTGGCGAACAGCTGTTGCCGGCATAATCATTATGTTGAAATTTAGTAAAATGCATGGTGCTGGTAATGATTTTGTCGTTATTGATGCGATTAATCAGCACGTCGACTTAACAGCCAGTCAGATTAGATTTCTAGCTGATAGGCGTTATGGTATCGGTTGCGATCAATTATTACTGGTTGAAACATCGTCAAATCTCAAGCTTGATTTTAAATACCGTATCTTTAATGCCGATGGTGGCGAAGTAGCCCAATGTGGGAATGGCGCTCGTTGTTTTGCTCGATTTGTCCATGATAATGGCTTGACGGATAAAACAACCATTGCTGTCGAAACGGCTTCGGGTGTTATTTACCCCACTCTGAAAGGTGGTGGTGAAGTGACTGTTGATATGGGCTTGCCACAATTTACACCACTGAACATTCCCTTTATGGCAGATACACAATCTATAATCTATAACTTGCCGATAGCAGGTAGACAGGATGTAGAAATAGGCGCCGTTTCAATGGGCAATCCACATGCTGTTTTATTGGTCGATGATGTGGGCACGGCTGAGGTGAATACATTAGGGGCTATTATTGAGCGACATCACCAGTTTCCAGAGCGAGTGAATGTCGGTTTTATGGAAGTGATTAATCCTAAGCACATTAAGTTGCGGGTATTTGAGCGCGGTGCAGGCGAAACATTGGCCTGCGGCACGGGAGCCTGTGCTGCAGTGGTCAGTGGGATACAACGTGGCATATTAGCACAAGAAGTTAAGGTTACATTGCCTGGTGGTGACTTAGTAATTGAATGGTCTAATGACAACGCACCTGTCTGGATGACAGGGCCAACAACACACGTATTTGATGGGGAAATAGCATGGGCGACGATCAACTCGAATTAACCGCAGAACAGGTGGCAGCATATTTAAAAAAACATTCAGATTTTTTTATTTCTCAGCCAGCAGTATTAGATTCACTCCAGCTTTCCAGCTCTCCTGAAGGTACTATTTCACTTGCCCAGCGCCAGTTAGACCGTTGCTTGAAAAAGAATGAAACATTACACATGCAACTGAATTCACTAATCTTTAATGCTAGGAAAAATACTGAGTTGCAATCGCGTGTGCATCAACTTTGCTTGCGACTAATGGATGCAAAAGATTTAGATGAGTTACTACCCTTACTGATGCAGGAACTTAAACAAGAATTCGAAGCAGATGAAGTGACATTGCGATTATTTTATACGGGTGATGCTAAAATCGCCTTGCCTATACTTTCTGACAATATCGTTCAACACCATGCTGATGATGATGATTTTAAGATTTTTGATAGTTTACTAGCTAAGCAACAGCCTGTGTGTGGCCGATTAACGTTGGCCCAAAAAACAGTCTTATTTGGTGAACAAGCAAAGCAGGTGGAATCTGTTGCCTGTTTGCCACTGGGGCATGAACCCTGTGCAGGCTTATTAGCGATAGCAAGCTTTAATGAGAATCGCTTCCATGCCGATATGGCGACAGATTATTTAAGTTTCTTAGGCGAAATAACCATGCGTTTATTGCGTCCTTATCATCACGCTTTACACGGTGAATGAGCAACAACAAGCTATCAATGACTTCTTGACGTATTTAGCGCAAGAAAAACGGATGTCACCGCATACGGTGAAAAATTATCAACGTGATCTCAAACAGCTTGTGGCCTTTTGTGAGCAACTCGATCTCTCGGTTTGGCAATCAGTTAAAAGCAGTCATATCCGTCAACTAATTAGTCAACTTCACCGTCAAGATTTAGCCAGTCGAACCATACAACGATTGTTATCGGCAATTCGTAGTTTCTATCGATATTTAATTCGTGAAGGTATGGCTGACAATAACCCCGCACAAGCGGTACAAGCTCCCAAAGGCGAAAAACGGTTGCCATCGACATTGGATGTTGACCAAATGAGTGGCTTATTAGATAACACGTCGCAAGACACAATGATTGCTTGTCGTGACCGAGCCATGATGGAGTTGTTTTATTCTTCTGGTTTACGTTTGGCTGAGTTAGCGAACCTTGATTTAAGGGATGTTGATTTCGGCGACCAGCTTGTTCATGTTTTGGGTAAGGGCAATAAACAAAGGATTGTACCTGTTGGGCGCCACGCCATTAAAGCGCTACAATTGTGGTTAAGTAAACGTGAGGAACTAGGATTTTTTGAACACACCGCTTTGTTTATTACTCAACAAGGTCGTAGGTTGGGCGTGCGATCTATTCAAAAGCGTCTTAGTTATTGGGGAAAAAAACAAGGCATTTCCGATAAGGTGCATCCTCATCGGTTACGTCATGCCTTTGCCTCACATATGTTAGAAGCGAGTGGCGACTTAAGGGCTGTTCAAGAGTTATTAGGCCATGCAGATATTTCTACGACTCAAATTTATACCCATGTTGATTTCCAACATCTAGCCAAAGTTTATGATCAGGCTCATCCGCGAGCGAAGAAGAAATAAGTACACACTTATCTGCTGATGCACTTGCTAAGAAAATGTTTGTTTGTGTTTATTATGATGCTATTGCCTAAAAGAGTAGCGACCAGCCAAGCTCGAGTTGGTATTGCTTCATTTCTAACTCAACGGTTTGCGTGCTGCTAATAGGGCCCGAAATACTCTTTGTTGGGGCATACATGGCGGCAAAGTTGATTTCTTGGCTGCCATTATCAAATGTCTTAGTAAACCCTGCGGTGAAATGTTGTTCCATGACGCCTGGTGCTAAAATATTGAAAAAGACTTCTGATTCAGGAATCGGCTGATTACCGTGGCTATAGCCTGCTCGCCAAGTCCAATTATTATTAGTTTCATATTGCAGACCTAATTTGAGCGTGGTCATATCTTTCCAGCCAAAACCAATTCCATTATTGCCACCAAGACATGAGGGAGCGGTAGAAGCACCGCCAAATTTAGCGCCGCCACATAAACTCATGGCAGGTTGCATACTATTACCAACGGCCTTGACTGAGCTATACCATGTTTTTTGTATATCTAAAGCCAGCGTTAAACTCGCCGTTGTTTTCCACGCAAGACCAATTGTCGCTGAGGCGGGAACATCCATATCGCCTTGTTCAGCAAATAGTCCTTGGTAATCATCAAGTTTTGACATGTAAACACGTGAGCGATAACCGCCACCTAAAGAGAGTTGTTGGTTAACAGGTAATATAAAACCTAAATTAATCCCGGCGCCGAACGAGTTCTCATGACCATTATTAGTTAAGTTTGATGCTGAATTAGATAAGCCGCCAAAGTTAGTTAAGCCTTTGGCTTCAAAATATTGATAGGCAAGAACGGCTGATACGCCAAGCGCTGCACCATTATTAAACTTGTAAGCATAAGTCGGAGCTAAAAATAACTGAGCGAGATCAACACCAGACGTTCCCGATCCAAAAGTGCCCGCGGCCCCCGAGGTTTCTTTTGCAGAGTAACGGGTATTCATACCACCATTACCATAAAGCGTTAAACCTATAGCGGAGTGGTCATTTAATTGCCATGTTGCGCCAGCTTCAGGCAATACAAAAAACTCACGGCCGCTTTCCACTTTGCCGGATGCCAAAGCCGATTGTGGCGATGCTGACGGTGTTCCTGTTACTTCATAACTACGACGTGGACTAAACAGGGCTGCATTTATGTCTAGACGATCACCGATAAATACGATGCCAGCAGGATTGACTGCTGCAATCAGGGCTTCTTGTGGCAAGGCAACACCCGCGCCAGCCATCCCGCGAGACTTGATTCCATAGCCATGAGCTAAATAGCCATTAGTGGCAAAAGCTGGTGAAATGAATACAGCAAGCAAGCCTACGAATAATATTCGACGAAAAATTGACATGGCTAAGATGACTCGTTTTGATAAAGCGAGATATTATACTGAGTTATTGAGCTACTGTATCAGCTATTAGTTATTGATTCTTATATGGATATTAAAAACCGATATTATTTTAATCGCAATGAGAAATGAAGCTCAATGAGCTTGTTGCCAATTATCGCCTATGCCAATCCCCACTTCTAATGGCACATCCAATTTGGCGGCATTACTCATAAATTGTTCGATTTTTGCTTTTGCCATATCGATGTGGTCAATCGGCACCTCAAATACTAATTCATCGTGTACTTGCATAATCATTCGAATGGCAGAGTGCTCAACGACCAGCCACTGATGAATATCTATCATCGCACGTTTGATAATGTCGGCTGCAGTGCCTTGCATTGGTGCATTGATTGCCGTGCGTTCGGCATATTGCCTACGCATGCCATTGTTTGAGTTGATTTCAGGTAAAAACAGACGGCGACCCAATAATGTTTCGACATAACCATCTAATTTTGCTTGCTCGCGGGTGCTCTCCATATACTGTTTGACGCCGGGGTAGCGTTCAAAATACGTCGTCATATAATCAGCAGCTTGATGGCGCTCAATACCTAGTTGCTTCGATAAGCCATGAGCCGACATACCGTAAATTAAACCGAAATTAATCGCTTTTGCACTACGTCGTTGATCGCTGCTGACATCCTCTAAATTCACACCAAAAATCTCAGCGGCAGTGTGGCGATGAATATCTTCTCCCGCGGCGAAGGCTTTGAGTAAACCTGGATCTTGCGATAAATGCGCCATAATACGTAATTCAATTTGTGAATAATCGGCAGCGAGTAAAATATAACCACTAGGAGCGACAAAAGCTTCGCGGATACGACGACCCTCTTCACTGCGGATGGGGATATTTTGTAAATTCGGATCGGAGGAAGACAGGCGACCTGTCGCCGTTACCGCTTGATGATAAGAAGTATGGACGCGTCCTGTTGCTTTATTAACCTGCTCGGGCAAACGGTCGGTGTACGTTGATTTTAATTTACTCAAACTACGATACTGCATCAGCACTTGCGGTAATGCATAACCATCATCTGCCAACTCTTGCAATACACCTTCTGCTGTTGAAGGCTGACCTTTTGGTGTTTTTTTCAAGATAGGAATATCAAGTTTGTCGTATAAAATGACGCCGAGTTGCTTGGGTGAACCTAGATTAAATTTTTCACCTGCCAATTCCCAGGCTTGCTGTTCAAGCGTATCGAGCTTGTTACCTAATTCGTCGCTTTGTTGTTGTAACATCCAGATATCAATATTAACGCCATTACGTTCTAAGGTATTAAGCACTGGTAATAAAGGCATTTCTAACGTGGCATATACCTCGGCCAATGAAGGAATCGCCTGAATTTGTGGCCACAAGGTTTGATGTAACTGTAAGGTTATATCAGCATCTTCCGCCGCATAGGGTGCCGCTTGTTCAAGATCAATTTGGTTGAACGTGAGTTGTTTTTTACCTTTACCTGCGACATCTTCAAAGTGAATGGTTTGGCGACCTAGGTATTTTTCAGCTAGTGAGTCCATATCATGACGGGTTGCCGTACTATCTAAAACATAGGATTGCAACATGGTGTCGTGCTGAATGCCTTGTAAGTCGATATGGTGATTGAGCAATATATGACGATCATATTTTAGGTTTTGACCCACTTTGTAGTGTGTTGGATCTTCTAATAAAGGTTTAAATAAGGCTAAAACATGATCGATATTGAGTTGTTCTGGAGCGCCAAGATAATCGTGAGTGAGCGGAAGATAGGCCGCTTCGCCGGCTGTGACTGCAAATGATAAGCCGACAATGCGCGCATCTAGATAATTTAAGCTGGTGGTTTCCGTGTCAAAGGCAAATAGTTCTGCATTTCTGAGTTTAGTCAGCCATTGTTGCAGCTGTTCCTCTGTCAAAATAGTTTCGTAATGGCTTTCGCTTGGTGCGGCAGGCGTTATTACGGTTATATTTTCTTGAGTAGCTGACGTGTTATTTGCTGAGGGTGCGGCATTGCCAGCACGCACTAACTCGCTTGTCCATGTTTTAAAGTCTAGCTTTTTAAACAATGCAAGTAAGGCATCATTATCTTGCGGTTGGATCTTCAATGTCATTGGTGAACAGTCCAATGGCACATCAAGTTTGATGGTTGCGAGTTGGTATGACATGGGTAAAAAAGAGGTAGATTCGCGTAATTTTTCGCCTAATTTACCTTTCACTTCGTCAGCGTGGGCAATGACGCCTTCTAATGAATCATATTGTTGTAATAATTTGGTAGCGGTTTTGGGGCCGACACTCGGCACACCAGGAATGTTATCCACTTTGTCGCCCATTAACGCCAGATAATCGATGATTCTGTTGGGCGCAATGCCATATTTATCCATAATGGCTTGAATATCGGTGGCCGTGTCGCTCATGGTGTTAATCAAGGTTATATGTTCGTTGACCAGTTGTGCCATATCCTTGTCACCAGTAGAAATGACGGTATTGATACCTTGCTCTGTCGCTTGTTGCGCTAAGGTGCCGATGACGTCATCCGCTTCTACGCCATCAATCATTAATAATGGCAGCCCCATTGCTCTGACGATGGCGTGTATAGGTTCGATTTGCTCGCGCAGATCATCCGGCATTGGTGGACGATGCGCCTTATATTCTGGGTACATGTCATTACGAAAGGTTTTGCCCTTAGCATCAAATACCACGGCAATGTGCTCGGGATCGTAATCACGTAATAACTTACGCAACATATTGACCACACCATAGGCAGCTCCAGTGGCCTGCCCATCAGCATTAGTAAGGTTTGCTTGACTCATGGCATGGTAGGCTCGATAGAGATAAGACGAACCGTCAACAAGAATAAAGGGGGGCGTTTGTTTCATGGCTATTTACTTTATATTTTAGGTATTGGGTGATAGATTGCTATAATCGTACATTGAAATGCTATCTTTAAATCCGAAATTATACGGAGCACAAATCATGTTTAACAAATCCGCTGTTATGCCTATTGTATGCGTTGTTAGCTTGTTAATGTCAGCCAATGTTTGGGCCGCTGATCCTGAAGTACCTCAGCCGCCTGTTATTCCACAGCCACTAGCTGATGGTGAGACTATTGAGCCTGAAATAAACATTATTCAAAAAGAAGACCGTACAATTGAAGAATATCGAGTGAATGGTGAGTTATACATGATTAAAGTGACACCTACAGTGGGTAAACCATACTATTTTATTGATACTGATGGCGATGGCTCGTTAGATACCAAACAATTTGAGCTGCAGTCTGACCTTGTGCCCAACTGGATCTTGTTTAAATGGTAAATTGTTTTACCTATTGAGTCTTATTATTAATGTCTGTTTATACTGAAGTTTCGCGTGATCAATTGGTTGCGTTTTTAAATGATTATTCTGTCGGATCCTTAGTGTCGTATGAAGGTATTAGCGACGGCATAGAAAATACCAATTATTTTGTTACCACGGAACAAGGACGGTTTGTTTTAACCTTGTTTGAACAACATAGTTTTGACGAGTTAAGTTATTTTCTTGATGTGATGACCTTTTTTTATCAACAAGGCATTCCTTCCGCGCATCCTGCTGCTGATACGCAAGGTCACTATTTAAAAATGCTGTGCGATAAACCGGCAGCGTTAGTAATGCGATTATCAGGACGAGGCGTTAATAGCGTTGCCAATATAGCGCAATGTCAGGCAATTGGTGATGTATTGGGAAAAATGCATACCGTTGGCCAGCAGTTCGAATCTCACCGTACAACGGAGCGCGGCTCTGATTGGCGTCAGCTGATGGCTGGAACCTTATTACCTCACCTTGATGATGAGAGTGCTGCCTTATTACGTGACGAACTAGCCTTTCAACAGCATTACGGCACTTTAGATTTAGCAATGGGCGTTACTCATTCTGATTTATTTCGTGATAATGCCTTATTCGAAGGCGATGAATTAAAAGGCATTATCGACTTTTATTATGCCTGTGACGAATACTTGCTTTATGACTTGGCGGTCGCCGTTAATGATTGGTGTGTCGATGAGCAGGGGGTAATGGACATGCAACGTTATGACGCATTGCTCGCGGCTTATACACAACAACGTGCACTGTCCGAACAGGAAGTCACACACTTTAATCTCGTTTTACGGGCTGCAGCACTGCGTTTTTGGTTGTCTCGCTTGCAAGATAAATTGTTTCCTCGTGAAGGTGAATTGACGCAGATTAAAGATCCTGATTATTTCCAAAATATTTTAATCGCTCATCGAGAAACGGCTTCATTAAATAATGTCGCGTTCATGACGGCGCCGTAATGTTACTCACCATTGCACTTATTGCGGCTCTATTAGCCTTTATTTATTTCGCAGCACATTATAATTTTTGGCGACCTGTTGTATCGAAATTACATCCTAGAATTTTGATGTATCACAGTGTTAATGACGACATCGGTAACAATCATCCTGATTTAGTGGTGACACCAGAGAACTTTAGAAGACACCTTGCGTATTTACAGCAGCGTGGTTATCAATTTTTGACGATGTCTGAAATGATTTCCGGTGATTATGATTCTGTACCTCGTGTGGCATTAACCTTTGATGATGGATTTAAGGATAATTACACCGAGATGTTTCCTATATTGAAGGAGTTCGGAGCTAAAGCCACTATTTATCTATGCCCAGATATGCCTAATATAGATAAGTTAACAGACAAGCAGATCCAAGAAATGCAGGCATCAGGTTCCATAGAGTTTGGTGCTCATACCATGACGCATATTAACCTCTCGCAAGTCTCTGATGAGATTGCCATTTATGAAATTACGGAATCGAAAAAATACGTAGAAAAAATAACAGGTAAGGCATGTCCTTCTTTTGCCTACCCTTTTGGTCGTTTAAATGACCGTGTTGCTGAGTTTGTAGAAAAAGCAGGTTTTGCGAGCGCAGTAGTGGTGAAAAAGGGTATTGAATCGATAGGTGATAAATATCGAATTAAACGGCTGTCAATTTTGAGGAAAACAAACGTGCTCCAGTTTCATATTGCAATGACACGAGGACGATACCGCGTATGAATAATATTAGTGTGTTTTTGGTCGTTAAAAATGAGGGCCATAACATCGAGCGGGTATTAAAAAGTGTTCAAGACTTTGATGATGTTGTCGTTGTTGATAGTGATAGTACCGATAACACGATGGAACTTGCCGCTCATTATACAAATCGGCTTTATAACCATGAATGGCAGGGAATGGCGGTTCAAAAAGAATATGCCAAAACACTGTGCAAGCATGACTGGGTGTTAAACCTTGATGCTGATGAAGAGTTAACCGAAGAGTTGAAACAACAAATTATCGACCTGACAAAAGAGCTGGATGTAGCTGGGGCCAATATTCCGATCCAAGAGTTTTTTTTAGGATTACCTGTGCATGCCTCTGCTAAAAAGAACAGCCATATTCGTTTATTTCGACAAAGTGTAGGTGGATTTGGTACAGAACGATTTCATGAAACAGCTTCAGTAAAAGGTAAGGTTGTCCCATTATCAGGCGTTATTAATCATTATGGTGAAGTATCACTTGAAGTCAAAGTGAGGAAAGCAAACCTTTACTCAAGCGGTAAGGCCATTGATAAATTTGAGAAGGGAAAAAGGAGTAGCGGCGTAAAGTTATTATTGGTATTTCCAGTGATGTTTTTGAAATCTTACTTCATTCGTCGCAATTTTTTAAATGGTTGGCGTGGTTTTATTGGTAGTGTGGTTAATGCTTTTTATGCTTTTTTGAAAGAAGCTAAGCTGTATGAGCAAGGTTTAACAAATAAAGATATAAGAGATTAGAAAATGACCATAGCGTTATTCAAAGGTCCGGTTGGTGTTTATTTATCCACATTATTAGTCAGCGCACTATTTTGGGCTCAACCTTTTTCGGGTGGGCCGAGAATACCTACGGTATTACTCATTATTCTAGGCATTTTCTTTTTAGTGAAGAGGAACATATCCTTCAGTGACCAACGATTACGCCGCTTTATAATTATTTTAACGCTGTTTTTTATACCGACAGTATTATCTTTACTGAATAGTTATGATCGTGATGGCACGTTAAAACTGATTTTTATTTTACCTTTGTTTATTCCTTTTGCTGCTGCAATATTCTATTTAGTGGATTCGAAAATCAAGTTAAAGTTGTTCTATTCATTAATTGTATTTGTCAGTGCTTTTTGGATGTTCGATGGGCTTGTCCAGTTAATTTATGGTCACGATTTATTTGGTGTACCACCTTGGCCTGGCGATGGAGTGAGAATTGTTGGTCCTTTTGCCCAACATTTACGTTTGAGCTTATTTCTCTCTATTGCTATACCTTTAGTGTTATTTAGACTTAAAGATAGCAGCTGGATTTGGACAATAACTTATTTAGCTTTTGTGCTATTTATCATTCTTCTATCAGGTGTGCGCACTGATTTATTGACTGCCTTAATTGCCATTAGTCTTTATATTGTGATCAATAAAAAAACGAAGATGTTGTTTGTATTGATTCCAATGTTTGTAGTAGTAGGGATGCTTGCTAGTAATAATTCCACCACTTCAGACGCTAAATTGAAAACGTTTTCATCATTTCCAAGTACTTACCAAGAGTGGAATACCTTGTCATCATATCGCCTAGATATATGGTTAACCTCAAAAAATATGTTTATTGAAAACCCCTTCATAGGTGTGGGAGCAAAAAGCTTTGCTGATGCTTACGATGATTATAATACTGACAATAACTTCTTTAATGGTGAGACTGTTTTTCATGCACATCACCCTGTAATTTCAATTGCCGCTGAAACGGGGTTCATTGGGTTACTAGGATTGTTTTCTGCTTTATTTATGCTTTATAAATGGGGACGAAGAAGTCTTACTGGAAGCGAGTTATTGGCTAACCCGTGGTTTCAAATCTTGATACTCATGTTTTTCCCGGTACAGTCAATGCCATTGTTATTTACACTTTGGTGGTTCCCTGTAGTTGCTTTGGCCATAGTCTTTTATCTTGCAGATCTTGATAATAACGACGACCAAAGATCAATAGGGAAATAGTGAGTACCTGTCATAAAAAAGTATTATGGTGGGGACGTTCAGATGTCAATTACTCTAGGAATCGGATTGTTCGTCAATTATTCACCGAACTTAGTTGGGAAATTATTGATTTTTCGCCACGAATAAGTGCATTAGGCGATATCGAAGCGAGTTTGATTGGCTTACCTTCCGTAGATCTTGTGTGGTTGCCCTGCTTCCGACAAAGAGATGTGCCTGCTGCTCGTCGTTGGGCAAATAAGAAGAATATCCCTTTGATCTTTGACCCATTGATTAGCGCTTATGATAAACAAATTTGGGAAAGGAAGAAGTTTTCTGAGGGCAGCAAGCAAGCCGAAAAATTGTTGAAATGGGAACGCACATTACTACAGTCAGCAGAGTATGTTGTGGCAGATACTGAGCAACATGCCCAATTTTATGCTGAGATTATGGGGGTAGATGTTCATAAGCTAGTCGTTTTGCCTGTAGGTGCAGAAGAGTCTCTTTTTATCCCTCAAGATCATGGCGTGAATGAGCCATTACGGGTTCTATTTTATGGGAGTTATATTGGACTACAAGGGCCGGATGTTATTGCTAAAGCCGTTCAAGTGTATGATGGAGCTGAAGTCGAGTGGCACTTTATTGGTGATGGACCGTTACGCAAACAAGTGCAAGAACGTTTGGCTGAGCGAAGAAATGTTTCTTTTACAGACTGGATTCCCTACGCGGACTTACCTAACATAATAGCTCAGGCAGATATTTGTTTGGGGATCTTTGGCTTTACAGAGAAGACACGCAGAGTTATACCGAATAAGGTCTATCAGGCATTATCTTGTGCTCGTCCAGTCGTTACCTGCCTTTCCGAAGCATATCCTGCCTCACTAAGAAAAGATGTTGATTCAGGTTTGTTTTTCATCCCCGCTGGCGATTCAGATGCTTTAGCAAACATGATTGCTAAATTGGCAGAGCAGCCAGAACTCGTTTTAGCCGCACGTCAGAATGCAGGACAGAGTTATCAACAATATTTTTCGACGAAGATATTGAAAGAACAACTCTCAGCAATTCTCCACAATATTACAGATTAATCCTTCCCAAATAAGTCTCGTGAATACACTTTATCTTTAACATCAAAGATATCATTAGTAAGACGATTAGCTACGATGACATCACTTAATTTTTTAAATTCATTCAAATCTGTAACGACTGTCGAGTTAAAGAATTTTTCTTCTTTCAAAACAGGTTCATAAATAATAACTTCTATGCCTTTAGCTTTTATGCGTTTCATAATGCCTTGAATAGCGGAGGCACGGAAGTTGTCTGAACCCGCTTTCATAACCAGTCGATAAATGCCCACTGTTTTCGGGTTGCGTTTGACAATGGCATTGGCAATATAATCTTTACGAGTTGTGTTTGCATCAACAATGGCGCGAATCAAGTTGTTGGGTACATTTTGATAGTTTGCCAGCAATTGTTTGGTATCCTTTGGTAAGCAATAGCCGCCATAGCCAAATGATGGGTTGTTGTAGTGATCGCCTATTCTAGGATCTAGACCTACACCATCGATGACATGGCGTGAATTCAGGCCGTGCGTTTCGCAGTAGCTGTCTAATTCATTGAAATAGGCGACACGCATTGCGAGGTAGGTATTAGAAAATAACTTAACTGCTTCAGCTTCAGTGGCGTTGGTAAATAACACGGGAATATCTTGTTTATACGCACCTTCGATCAATAAATCGGCAAAGGCGCGTGCACGATCAGAATCTTCGCCGACGATAATGCGTGATGGATAGAGGTTGTCATGCAGGGCTTTACCTTCTCTTAAAAACTCAGGTGAGAAGATAAGTTTGTCGCAGCCTAATTCAGCTTTAATGCGGTCGGTATAACCTACGGGGACCGTTGACTTTATAATCATAACGGCATTTGGGTTTATTGCTGTCACATCTTTAATTACCGATTCAATAGATTGGGTATTGAAGTAATTTGTTTCGGCATCGTAATCGGTAGGGGTGGCAATGACGACAAAATCAGCGTGTTGATATGCTTCTTGTTTATCTAGTGTGGCTTTGAAGTTGAGCGATTTATTGAGTAAGAAATCTTCAATTTCGACATCTTCGATAGGTGCTTTTTTATCATTTAAAAGTGCGACCTTTTCTGGCACGATATCAATAGCTATTACGTCATGATTTTGCGAGATGAGCATGGCGATAGAAAGTCCAACGTATCCTGTTCCCGCGACAGCTATTTTCATGCTTTTTCCTTACATAGTTTCTGATAAATGTTTAATGTTTGTTGACACATATTTTGTAGTGTAAAAGGATGTTGAGTATTGACGGGAGGCATAGCATATTGCCATGAGATAATTCTATCTGCTACAGCTTGAATATCACCAACAGCCACTTGACCCTCTGGAAAACAAATAGCCAATTGCTCAGCCACGCCACCGTGATTATAACCAATAACGGGTATGCCCATGCTCAAGGCTTCAATCGTTGTGCGACCAAATGCTTCAGGTGCTTTGGCTAGAGATAACACGATATCAGAACTGGCTAGAATGTCTTGTAAATCGCTGCGGTGACCAGTGAAAGTAATATCATTTTCCAGGCCTAACTCGCTGATGGTATTTTTAAGTGCAGCTAAAAAATTTTGTTTACGAGGGTGAGTCTCACCGACAATAAGACCGTGAGCATTAATGCCTTTCGATTTCAGCATTTCGATGCAAGTAATGAGGTCTTCTTGACCTTTCCAAGCGGTGATTCGGGCTGGCAGGGTAATGACTAACTTGTTTGCAAGGTGGGGAAAGTCTTTATGCCACTGAGATAACCATTTGGTACTGGGTTGATAAGTCGGGGCGTAGCGATCTGGATCGATACCGCGATGGATGACGTTGATCTTGTCTGGGTTGATGCCTTGATAATTATCGACGATGTAGTCTTTAATCATATTCGATACTGCGATGACCCTTTCGCCAATAGTCATGATGGCACTGTATTTGTTGACAGAATAAGGGCCATGAACCGTCGTTACAATGCGTGGGCGATTAGTTACAGGCAATTTTCTCCATGCAAGATAAGCAACCCATGCTGGCAATCGTGAGCGTAGGTGAATAATATCCGGCTGGATATCTCGAAAAACTTTTCTCAGTTGCCATATATATTTCAAGGTGCTTAAACGTTTTTCACCGATAGCTAAGCTGATATGGGTTGTTCCTTCGTTTTCTAGCTGTTCAACTAAGCGTCCACCCGCTGAGATAACAATCGAGCGATGACCAGCATTAACTAGCGCATTGGCAATTTCAGTTGTTCCGCGTTCCACGCCGCCACTATTTAGTGCTGGGAGAATTTGAATGACGGTGAGTGCTTTATTCATTGATTTAATATCCAATCTGCGGCCCGTTTTGCTTCGTTGAGTTGAGATGAGGGCAAGGTTAATTCATGTGTTATTTGCCACTGGCCAAATGGAGTAAGCATGCCACTTCGCATGAGCTCATCAATACCACTTACAATACGATTTTCGCCCTTTTTTTCAAGATCTAAACAGCCCACAGCGGCACCTGAAGTTAACGCTTCATAAATCATAGATACGCTATCTGGGGATACCCATATTTGTCCTGCCGAGGCGAGTTGTTTAGGCAGCCAACCTTTCTCTGATTGGTGATGGTCAATGAAAGTGTATTCATTTGATATATTTTGTAGCTGAATAGAAAAATCTTCAGGCGTGCGCCGTGAGTTAACGATCGTCCATGATATGCCTGGTACCGATTGTAGTAACACGGAAATTTGTTGGACCACGTTTGAGGTATTCCAATGATAATGTTTGCTGGGTCCGCCGATTAGTATAATTCCTTGATTTTTATCATGATTGTTTGACGGTGTTATGGTGTTAATGGCGCCTTGAGTAGCTAAAATATTCGGACGGGTTTTAGGACGGTCATGAGCGGGAATAATAAGCATGTCGAACCATTTTTGGGGCCAAGAAGGTCTCATCAATACGACCTGTTTACCACCAAACCATATGTGTGCCAACAGTGTGGGGAGGTGTGTTCGTCGGCCAGCAGCAATAAGGTAATTAGGTTTTTCTAATTTAGATAACTGGCGATAGAAAGCACCAGAAAATAAGGCGAACAATAATATAAAGAAGTTTTGCGGGACATCAATGACATGACTGTTTATTGGTGTAACCGCTGACATTGCTCGTATTAAGCCTCTAGATTGATTTTCATGGCCTGGTTTTTTATCTGTAAAGTGCCAAATAATTAGCTGCTTCGACATTATTAAATGTTTAGTGCAAAGTGCTATGGGCAACATAGATAAACAGCGTACCAGCAGCTATTAACGATATTTGTTGCAAGGTTTCTGATAATTTTACTTTGTGATGTAAGCCTGGGATAAGATCGGCCACCGCAACGTAGATGAAGCTTGATGCTGCGACGATTAAGATATATGGTAATAATTGTTGCATATCAGATAAGGCGAAATAGGCGAGTAGTGCACCTACAACGGTTCCTAGGCTAGACAACATATTGTAATACAGTGCTTTTTTCCGTGAAAAACCACTGTGTAATAGAATGACAAAATCGCCAAGTTCTTGTGGGATTTCGTGAGCAGCAATAGCCAATGCAGTGACAATACCAAGGTGTGTGTCGGTCATAAAGGCCGCAGCGATTAATATACCGTCGACAAAATTATGAATGGTGTCACCGACTAAAATCAAGGTGCCAGCGGCCTTATTTTTATTGTCTTTATGATTATGTTTAGCATGATTATGTTCATGAGCATCTAATTCAGGTAGATGTCCTTCACAATGATCACTGTGGCAATGGCGCCATAACACCATTTTTTCTAACAGGAAAAAGGTGAGTAAGCCTAATAGTAAGGTAAGTCCAATATTATGGGCATCGATAGCATATTCATGCTCCATGGCATGTGGGATTAAGCCTAGGAAAGACGCGCCTAATAAGGCGCCAATGGCAAAGCTGACAAGATGTGGGACAGCTACGTTCCGTGCATCATTTGATAGCAGTAAAAATGATGACGCGACTGTGACACTTAACAAGCCGCCAATCAAACTGAAGCCAATAATCCAGAGCAATAATTCCATAACTATCCAAGGGGTAAATCTAATTTAAGAGATCATACCTTATTTATGGCTGATCCAGATCATCGATGCCATTCTGCCTGTGATGTCATCACGACGATAAGAAAAAAAATGGTGCTGATCGCTAGCGGTACATAAATCCCCACCGAAGACGGCGTGGATGCCAAGTGCGCTTAGGCGCTGTCTAGCGAGAAAATAAATATCAGCTAAATAGTGTGTGGCATCAGTTTGTTGAAATGCCTGACGCGCTTCAGCAGAATAGTGGGTAAATGTTTGATAAACATCATGGCCTACTTCAAATTGATTTGGGCCAATTGCGGGGCCAAGCCAGACCAAAATATCTTGAGGGGCACAGCGAAGTTCAGCAATAGTTTTTTCGATGATGCCAGCCGCCAAACCACGCCAGCCAGCATGAATCGCAGCCACGGCAGTGCCTTGTTTATTACATAATAATAGCGGCAAACAATCTGCCGTCATAATAGTACAAAGCTGGTCTTTTTCCTCACTCACAATGGCATCAGCATCGATATTGAATTGCCAATCATGACTATTGATAACGCGAGTGCCATGTATTTGATTGAGCCAGCGAGGTGATTCGGGTAGTTGTGCTATATCGATTAAATAATCACGATTCTTAATCACCGTATTAGGATTGTCGCCGACATGAGTGCCAAGGTTAAATCCATCGTAAGGTGGCAAACTAAAACCACCTTGGCGTGTGGTGCTAAGGGCTTTGATTGTTTTCGGTGCAGGCCAATCAGGGAAGATAAGGCTGTCAGTCGTCATCGTGGAATATTTAAGTAGGTCGCCCATTCATTAAATAGTGACTCATCTAAGGCGGCGGCAGTGGAGATCGGTTTTAAGCTATCACTACCGAGCTTTTCGCCTTCAAGTGTTAAGGTGAGCCCGCCTGCTTCTGATAAAATTAATTGCGCGGCGGCGTAGTCCCATAACTGCTGTTTGCCATGAAGATAAATATGGCCTCGGCCAGCAGCAATCCAACACAATTCTAAGGCAATTGAGCCCAAACTACGCTGTGAACTATATGGGCGGTGAGTAACTAACTTGGTGGCTAATTCAGGATTTAAACGTTTGAAATCAACCAATGCAATGGCATCTTTTAATTGCAAACCGGTATCTTGGCTGCTTAAGCGTTCATTATTGAGGTACGCTCCCTGACCACGTTGCGCCGAGAAAAATTCTTCACGAATGGGATCGTATATCAAACCTAAGGTAATCATACCGTTTTCAATGAGTGCTAGCGATACACAAAAATAAGGAACGCCTGCGGCAAAATTACTGGTGCCATCGACAGGATCTAGACACCATAACGGCGTGTCAGAGGCTAACAAGGCTTGTTGTTGCTCGACCGACATTTCTTCACCCAATAAGGCGATATCTGGATACCTTTCCTCTAAGTGAGCGATGAGCCTAGCCTGCATCTCTAAATCTGCTTCGGTCACGACACTGCCATCACGCTTGTAGTTGCGTTTTACCGAATTAAAACGAGGCAATAATTCCTCTTTACTCGTAGTAATAACGATGTTTTTCAACTGTTCTATGTCAATATTCATTTCTAGAGTATAACAATACCTTTTAGCTAACATTCAAACACTAGACAACTCCATGTAAACTAAGCCGGACTTTTATGATTAGCGATGACCAAAAATTAATGCGAATTACACGATTTTACTGCCCTGAACTGAACGAAAACAATGAGCTGTTTATATTGCCTGATGCGGCACATCGTCACGCTGTTCAGGTATTACGTTTAAAAAAGGGCGATGTTTTGCGCTTGTTTGATGGTCAGGGACTAGAGTTTGAAGCGATGTTAGAAGCGGTGTCTAAACGTGAGTCATCAGTCAGGTTATTGTCGAAAGTGACAGTGAGTAACGAATCGCCTTTAAGTATCACTTTATTACAAGGTATTTCTCGCGGCGAGCGTATGGACTATGCTTTGCAAAAGGCTGTGGAGTTAGGCGTGACAAGGATTATCCCTGTGGCGACCGAACGTTGTAATGTACAACTTTCTGGCGGGCGAGATGAAAAACGTTGGGCGCATTGGCAGGGGATAGTGACAAGTGCCTGTGAACAAAGTGGCCGCAGCATTCTACCTGAGTTATTAACGGTGATGCCGTTGGAATCATCGCTGATAGAAAACACGCTAGGATGTCGTCTGGTATTAGATCCATTAGCAGAGCAAGGCTTTACGACAATAGACAAACAAGAAAATATCACCTTATTGATTGGTCCTGAAGGTGGCTTGAGTGAAGAAGAGATAAAACAGGCGCAGTCATCTGGCTTTCAAGCTGTTCATTTTGGTCCACGTATATTACGAACAGAAACTGCGACAGTGGCTGCTTTGGCGGTTGTGCAAACTCTGTGGGGAGACTTAGGTTGATTGATAATGGTTTAACTATTTTGTTATTGTTGGCTGTGCTGTGGTTTTGGTGGGATAGCCGAGGTGTAGCAGAACTGGCGATTGAGGCGGCGCAGCGAAGTTGTGACCAACATGGTGTCACTTTTTTGAATGATACGGTGGGTTGGAAAAAAATACGGTTAAAACGGAATCGCCAAGGTCGTGTGCAAATTCAGCGTTTTTATTTTTTTGAGTTTGCCAGTGATATGCAGCAACAATACTCAGGTGAAGTTATTATGTTGGGTCATCAGATTAATAAAGTGAATTTAGATGTCTATCGCATTGGGTGATATGACGGAAATCTAGGGAAAAAGAATGCAACAGATAGCTTTGGTAGTAGATGATTCTCGTGTGGCACGGATGACTTTGGGCAAATTATTAGTTGCGCACGACTTGGAAGTGGTTGAGCTTGGCAGTGGTGAGGAGGCATTGGATTACCTAAAAGCTGAGCATGTTCAGCCTGATATTATCTTTATGGATGTGATGATGGGCGGGATGGATGGCTTGACTGCTACCCAGCACATTAAGGCTGATGCTAATTTGAAACATATACCGGTTGTGGTGTGTACAGGTCATGACACGGATGCTGATCGTGAAAAAGCACAAGAGGTAGGTGCAGTGGCAACCTTAACTAAACCACCCAAGGCTGAGGCACTGCAAACCATTATTACTGATCTAGCACAGCACATCACAGCAGAACTTGAAGTAGAGACTGTTTCATTACTGAGCGATACAACGGAATCATTAGCTGAATTCCGGACTATGGTTGAGCAAGACTTATTGCCTACCATGCAGCATGAGCTTCGTGAATTAGCGGAAACAGTAAGTCGCCAAGTGGCTAATGACACCGCTGAACACCGTATCGCCGAACAGCTAAACTTATTGAATAACAATGGGCATGAACCGCTCGCGGCTGCGGTCGATGAAAATGCCTTGTTTGCGAATGTGATGAGCACGTTTGAACGAGATTTATTACCTAAAATGCATAAGGATGTGCGTGAAATGGCTGAAGATATTAGTCGTCAAATCGCCGCTGACACTGCAGAAGAAATAGTAGCTGAGCAGGTTAAATTATCCGTTGAAGCCTTGGTGCCAGCATTAAAAGAACAAGTATTAGCACAAGCTCAACGTGTTACCGAAGATCTGGCTAATTCTGTAGCGAAGCATGCAGCGCATGATGCGGTGGCTAACTCGGCAGAAAAAGCGGTGCAAAATGCAGCTAAAGAATCTGATTTACCTAGACAAATTATGGTCATGTTAAATACTGAAGGCCAAGCTTGGTTGCAACGTCAAGAACAGCAAATGTTTCAGCCATTAATGCAGCAAATTGAAGCTAAATTTGCCCCTATGGTCACAACGTATTTAAATGATCATTTAACACAAATGATTGCACCGATAGCGCGGACTGTTGTCGAAGAATCATTGGTCTCCACAACTGCGAATGCGATTACGACCGCTGTAAATGACGATGCTCCTAAGCTTAAAACATTGAGCCAACAAGTCGCGATGTTGAAAGCTGCTGTAATAGGGTTGGGAGCTGTAGTGTTAGCATTAGCGGTGGCAATGTTCGTATAAATGAATATAGCCGAAGCGTTACAGTATGGGCACGTTGAACTGAGTGAAGGGGAGAGCCCAGATATAGATAGCCGAGCATTGTTATGTTACCTACTCGATTGCCAAAGCACTTATTTACATACGTGGTCGGATAAATTATTAAGTGATCAACAACAAGCCCAATGGCTTGCACTTATTCAGCAGCGACAACAAGGACGGCCGGTAGCCTATTTGACGGGACAGCGCGGTTTTTGGACTTTGGATTTGAAGGTTACGACTGATACCTTGATACCTCGACCTGACACCGAACTATTAGTATCTCTGGCATTGGAACAACTCAAACCTGCAATGTGTGTGGCGGATTTAGGTACTGGCTCAGGGGCTATCGCTTTATCATTAGCGGCGGAGCAACCTACTGCGCAGATCATGGCGATGGATTTTTCGATGGCTGCATTATTAGTGGCAAAAGAAAATGCCATCAATCATCAATTAAGCAATGTATCGTTTTGGCGAGGTAGCTGGTTAGCGGCTGTCGCTGAGCAGTCACTTGATATGGTCGTCAGTAACCCGCCTTATATTGAAGCGAGTGATGTTCATTTGTCGCAAGGTGATGTGCGTTTTGAACCGCTATCGGCATTAGCATCGGGTATTGATGGCTTAGACGATATCCGTTTGATAGTGATACAGGCGCAACGATGTTTAAAACCGGGTGGTTGGTTGATGGTTGAACACGGTTATGATCAAGCTCTACAAGTTCGTCAATTATTCAGTGATGCTGGATTTAGTCATGTGTCATCACGACAAGATTTTGGAGGCAATGACCGCGTTACAATAGGGCTTGTCACGGTATAATCTTGTTATTGACCGATTTTTAGGTACAGCAACCCATGAATGATGATCAACTGCTTCGTTACAGTCGCCAAATTTTATTACCGCAGATAGATATTACTGGCCAGCAAAAGCTACTTAATAGCCATGTGCTCATTATTGGTATGGGAGGGTTGGGCTCTCCTGTTGCTTTGTATTTAGCTGCAGCAGGTGTTGGCCATCTAAGCTTGGTGGATGATGACGTTGTCGAATTATCTAATCTACAACGACAGATCATACATAGCGAGCAGAATATTGGTCGCCTTAAGGTTGAGTCGGCAGTAGATAGTTTACGTACTTTAAATAGTGGCATTCAAGTTGACACACAGGCAACGAGGCTGGATGAACAAGCCTTAACGATAGCGGTTGCCGCTGCCGATGTGGTGGTTGATTGTAGTGATAATTTTGCAACCCGTTTTTTATTAAATAAAGTCACACAGCAACTTGAAAAACCACTCGTTTCTGGTGCGGCAATTCGTATGGAAGCACAGGTGACGGTTTATGATCCACGGATAAGCGGTAGTGCATGTTATCGTTGTATTTATGAAGACAACGGTGAGTTGCAACAAACCTGCTCTGAAAGTGGTGTGTTATCGCCTTTGCTGGGCATTATAGGTAGTATGCAGGCTGTGGAAACGGTTAAGTTATTAACGAATATTGGTGAGTCATTAGCTGGCCGATTAATGATTTTAGATGCTTTTGCCATGACCTGGCGTGAACTTAAATTACGACAAGATCCTGATTGTCCTGTCTGTAAAAAAGTGGCTATTCAATGATTCCTGAAACAACGGTAGCCTGGTCTAGAAAGCAATTATTCTGACATCTGGTGTTTAATAATGGGTTTAATACACGTGGTGTATTAGCACTACGGGGAAGTAATCTTCGTAACAAAATAGTGATGAGGTTGAACTATCAATATGAGTAAGCGTATGAACAACGCAGCACTTGAACAAGCTGCAGAAATTGCATTACAACAAGCAAAATTACAAGGTGCTACCGCAGCTGAAGTGGGCGTAAGTCATAGCAAAGGTCTATCCGTTACTGTACGACAAGGTGATGTGGAAACACTGGAATATAATAGCGACACGGGCTTAGGTATTACGGTTTATTTTGGCCAAAGTAAAGCTTCTGCTAGCACTTCAGATTTAAAACCTGCCGCGATTGCTGATGCGGTAAAAGCGGCAAGTGGTATTGCAAAACATACCCAAGCAGATGATTGTGCGGGCTTAGCTGATGCGGATTTGATGGCCACTGAATTCCCAGATTTATCTTTGTATCATCCTTGGGATATTGATGCTGAACGCGCGATCGTGCTTGCAACCGAGTGTGAACGAGCGGGCTTTGACGTTGATTCGCGCATTAATAACTCAGAAGGCGCCAGCGTATCAAGCCATGAAGGTGGCCGAGTGTATGCCAATAGTCATGGTTTTATTGGTAGCACGATTAGTAGTCGCCATAGCCTGTCATGCACTTTAATTGCTGATGATGACCGTGGCATGCAACGAGATTATTGGTACGATATTTCTCGGGATGCTGCAGATTTAGATTCAGCTAAAAGTATTGGCCAACGTGCGGCAAAAAATACTTTGCAGCGCTTAAATGCCAGAACAATGGCCACGGGCACTTATCCGGTTATTTTTGCAGCGGAAGTGGCGCCATCGCTATTTAGTCAGTTTATTTCAGCTATTCGCGGCGGTGCTTTGTATCGTAAATCAACATTTTTGTTAGATTATCTAGATAAGCAAGTTTTCCCTGAATTTATGCATATTCATGAACAGCCGCGTTTAGTAAAAGCATTAGGAAGTGCAAGCTTTGATGGCGATGGTGTCGCTACACAAGCGCGTGACATTATCACTGATGGCGTATTACAGGGATATGTTTTAGATAGCTATTCGGCACGAAAATTAAACATGAAAACCACGGCTAATGCGGGTGGCGTACATAATTTGACGATTGATAGTGGTGATCTAAATTTTACTGCTCTACTCAAAGAAATGGGCAGCGGCATTGTGGTCACTGAAACGATGGGCATGGGGGTAAATATTGTCACGGGTGATTATTCGCAGGGTGCGGCAGGTTTTTGGGTAGAAAATGGCGAGATTCAATATCCGATAGATGAATTCACGATTGCCAGTAATCTACGTGAGATGTTTATGGGCATTCAAGCCGTCGGTAATGATGTAAACAAGCGAGGTAACACACGTACGGGGTCAGTTTGGATCGAAAAGATGAAAATTGCAGGTTAATTTTGTATATAAGCGGCGGCAATAATATCGGTCACATCATTCAGGTTTCCGATGCCAAATAAGCCATATAAAATATCGCGAATTTGTTTCACTTTATGTGGTGTTTGGTTGCGTAGTGTTAATAACTGCGCGTTGAGGTCGTCTTCATTGTCTAATGCGTTTAATGGGATAGGCATTAATGAGCATTGGAAAAAGACGTAGTGTTCATTTGCCATTGCTCGACTAATGAATAACTCTTTTCCTGCCGAGTATGAAAAGTCAAAGTCTGTATTAATCACCCAATCATTATTTTTAGATTTATTTTGATAGCAATACAGACCAAAACTTACGCTGCTTTTATCTCTGCTTGTTTTATTTTTCACTATTTCAGATAGCGGCACGATCATTTTTGCTAATGCTTGCCAAAGAGAGTCATCTTGGTTCGCGTGATTAAATTTGCTGGTTGCAATGGCCTGTAAGATTCTTTTTTGATTTGAATCAACACCCAAATAAAGCGGGATAGAAGAGAGAGTTGTCGGTAGTAACTGTCGATAGATCGAGGTTTCTTTGCTTGTAATCAGATCACGATTGTTAAGGACAAGTTTGTCTTTATTACGTTCAATGACAGATTCAAAAAATTGATTTATGCTGACCGGACTTAAGTGCGATAAACGTTGTAAGCCCAATCTTGTGTTGCCTTCACCCCATGCAATTTTGTTTTTCACCAAAAATGAAATGCCAAACAAGTCATGTTTATTGGTTTGCTTCTGCCAGCGCGTGAAGTCGAGGGTGATTCGAGCGTCTTGAGGAATCGTTATGTTATTGGGAATGTTCAGTGACAAACCATCTCTTGAGAGATCGATAGTAGGCACATTGAACGCGTGTTCTCCGAGATGAGCGGTAACAGGCGTATTCACAAAAAATCTTGGACGATTCCGTTGGATATAGTGTTTAAACGAAGTGGAGATTGGTAAGTGCTCTTGCACAGAATTAACGGTGCGGAACTGTTTTAGCTCCTCTTCACTAAAACTGCTGGCTGAATTGATATTCACACACACTTTGGACAGATCAATAATGGAAATAGTCTGGGTAATTGAGCTCAGGCGAGCTGATAACGCACTGGCATAGGCTGGATCTTTATCGCTGATAAAGGTCAGTTCATCGTTAAAAATAGCGGGGTTAACTTGTTGCTCTGCGTGCTGTAATAGTAAGACATGACTTTGCTGCTGCTGGTGGTGCCAGTTTAGCGCTTTAGCCATTAAGATCGGGTCATTGCGAGGAACCGCAATACTTTTTAAAGTATTATTGTTCTTGAAAATAACAACCAGATAACTGTCTCCACTTGTCATAATATGATGGATGGGTAATAGCGTTAGATCTGTTTTATTATGACCATTATTTAAAAATTCAAGTGCCTTGCCATTCCCCAGCATTAAGTGAAGCGCTTTTATGGGGGCGGGGTCATGTGAATGACTAAGCCAAAATAATGGAGTGTCTAATGAGCGTGCATATAATCTTAAATAGTAACGACTCGCGAGATTAAATATCGCATCATCGAGATCAATGTGGGCAGATTTATTTTGTGTCAAGATCCAGTTATCAAACCAATTCGTTAGCTCACTATTGTCATCGCGATTACGGACTAAGATCGCATAAGTATACTTTTCGTCATGCTCTATTTGAGCGACGTTATAGCTGACTTTAGTCAGTAAGTGTGTAGCATCGTGTTGATTTAAGTCTTTTAAACCTGAAAAAGTAACGTTGACATAATCGCCCTGCTCAATGGTGTGTGCCCGGCGAAGGGTTATTTTGATTGAGCTGCTGGTAATGTCGATGGTGGAGCCATGATACAGCACATCTGCAATAGCAATAGCAATGGGACTCGCGTAAACGATACGTTGTTCTTTACGCTGTAAAATATGATCTAAGGGGATGTATTGGGGCTGGATAGGATTTTGATGCAAGATTGTTTTTTGAGTGTCGAGAGCGGCACTTTTCGGTTGTTGCTCAAGCATTTTTAATGCTTTGAGTAAGGACTCATAAACCCCTGTTGTGTAACGACCATTAAAGCGATCTAATAATTGTTTTGCCAGCAGATAAGCACGATCATCTAAATAATGAATACGTTCGCCAAATGTATAAGCCTGACATTCCCCTGCTACTTTGCCACGTAAGTCGATAATACGGTTGCAGGGTTTATTGAGTCTTTGGATTTCTAACTGTCGTAAAAAAGCTTCATTTCTGGCTGACGTGTCATTGTCTTTAGCCATTAGACGGTTATACGTTCCGGTTAAATTCAGCGGAAGTTTTAGCCTTTATACTGAGTGCATGAATGTCTTTGATCATTAAATCACCTACTGCTTCATAGACTAGACGATGGCGTTTAATGGGTAATAGGCCATTAAAATCTTCACTGACGATGGTCACCGTGTAGTGGCTGCCACCAGTATTGCCTGCATGGCCTGCATGTAAGGCGCTATCATCTTGTAGATCTAAATAGCTTGGATTCAGCTTATTCAAGGCTGCTTGCAACTTGCTCGTGGTATCGGTCATGGTAATACCTTTTTGAAAGGTTTGACGGTCACCTTAGCATAGACGCCAGCTTCGATATAAGGGTCGGCATCAGCCCATGTTTGTGCGTGTAATAAATCAGTAAATTCTGCTACTACAAGGCTACCGCTGAAACCTGCAGCGCCGGGATCTTCACTATCAATTGCTGGATGAGGACCCGCTAATATCAAGCGGCCTTGCTGTTGTAATTCATTCAGTCGCTCAAGGTGAGCGGATCTTGCCGTTAATCGACGATTTAAACTGTCAGTAACATCTTCGCTAATGATTGCATAAAGCATTATTGACTATCCTTCGTTGATTCAGTTTCTGGCGATTGAACCACATGTTTAGCAAGGTACACTGATTGGCCGATAATAAATATGATTGTTAAACCTAATAAGCCAAATAGTTTGAAGTTGACCCACGTCGCTTCATCAAAATTAAATGCAACGTAGATATTAGCTAAGCCAGAGCCGATAAAAAATAATACCCAAGCAATATTAAGCCTTGACCATATCGCAGCAGGTAATTGAATATGTTCTGCCATCATACGCTCAAGTAATGATCTGTCAGTAAACGCATGAGAGGCGATAAATGCCAGCGCAAACAACCAGTTGACTGCCGTCGGTTTCCATTTAATAAAGTCAGGGTTTTGTAGCCATAGTGTTGCGCCGCCTAAAACGAGTACTAGCACTAAGGTGATTAAATGTGATTTTTCGACTTTTCTAGTCAGCAACCAAGTGATCGCCACTTGTAGTACAGAAGCGATGATCATCACCGCTGTCGCGACATAAATACCTTTGAGATCATATTCCTGTCCCCCCAAATGGTAGATGCCACCACCAAATTTATAGGCGATAAAAAACAGAGCGATCGGTAGGAAATCAAAAAATAGTTTCATGAGTAATTTTGCTTTAAAAAGTAACAATCGTCATTTTAACGTAAAATAGTAAAAATGACTTGTTATGACTTACATTCTCACTCGATTGCATCTGATGGTGCCTTATCGCCTGAAGCTCTTATTGCTCGCGCGATAGCACAAGGCGTTGATGTTTTAGCATTAACGGATCACGATGGTACCGAAGGTATTGTTGCGGCGCAGATGGCTGCACAAAACACCAATTTAACCTTGATCCCTGGAGTAGAAATCTCGGTAACGTGGGGGGGCAGTACAGTCCATATTATTGGTTTGAACGTTGATGCTAATAATGACACTTTGCAGCAAGGTTTGATGGAAATGCGCACATATCGCATTAATCGTGCAGCAAAAATGGCTGAAAGATTAGAAAAGGCAGGCATTGTTGGTGCACTTGAGGGCGCTCGTAAATATGCCTCTGATGTCATGCTGGGCCGCTTACATTTTGCTCAATTTTTGGTTGAATACGGTCATGCTAAAGACATTAGTGATGTGTTTAAACGTTTCTTAGTAAGAAATAAGCCGGGCTATGTGGCAGGTGAATGGGCGAGTTTGACTGATGCCGTTACTTGGATCACTGCTGCGGGTGGCCAAGCGGTTATTGCTCACCCTGCACGCTATAAAATGACCGCGACCAAGTTACGCCGGTTAATCAGTGAATTTAAAGAAGCGGGTGGTGTGGGTTTTGAAGTGGTTTCTGGCCGACAACATCCAGAAGAAGTGAAAAACTTGGCCCGATTGGCTGAGCAGTTTGAATTACTCGCTTCTTGTGGTTCTGATTTTCACACGCCAGATAATACATGGGTTGAACTTGGTCATTTGGCAGAATTTCCCAAAAGTTGTGTGCCCATTTGGTCGACTTGGTAGGCTGATTATTAATTTATAAATAATCTGTGTTGATAAATCCCCAACCCAAAATGAGTCGGGGATTTAGTTTGATTGACTACTTAAACAAATGCCGCTTTATTTGATTCAACAAACTGTTTGAACGTTGTTAAAGGTCTGCCCAATAGGTTTGCTCCATCTTCCGTCACAACTGCTGCTTGATTAGAAGCGAACACTTCAAATAATTCGACAACACCTTTAGCTTGCCATTCTGGCCAACCCGTACCAATTAAAGAGGTAAGCGTGGCTTCTTCTGGTGGCGAAACATAGTGAACTGTTTTGCCAGTTACCTGACTAAACTCATCGGCAAGTTGTTGGCCGCTTAATAATTCTGGCCCTGTAATGTTGTACGCTTTATTGTCATGACCTTCGCTGGTTAAGATATTCGCCGCTATTTCACCGATATCACCCACATTTAATGGTGCGAACAGACCATCACGAACCCCAAAGTAAAACTGACCATTTTTAATGCCCTCTGCCCAGCCCAAGAAGTTTTCTTGAAACCAGATTGTCCGCAAATGTGTCCACGCTAAGCCTGATGCTTCAAGATGTTTTTCTGCTTCGCGGAATTGTTTCGCAAACAAAATCGCCTCCCATTCGGCGCCGACCACTGAATATAAAACAACATGTTCAACACTGCCGCTATTTTTGGCAGCATCAATCACTGATTTTGCATGTTGTGCTCTGTTTGCGACATTACCTGGAATAATGAATACTTTTGAAACATCGACCAATGCCGCTGGCAATGTTTCTGGTTTATCAAGATCAAGAATAACGGTTTCAATGGTTGGGTAACGTTGTGTTAGTTCTTCTGCTTTTTGCTGACTACGCACCGCGGCACGCACGATTACATTGCCATCTTGTTTAGCAAATAAAGCATTCAAAGTTGCCACGCCATTATTACCTGTCGCGCCGATGATTAAGATTCTGTTGTTCATGATGTTCTCCAAAAGTAAGTAAAAAGCTTAAATAAAATAGTTAAAAATTAATTAAGGTAAGTCGAATAATAAAAATTCAGCGTTGGCCGCGTTATTAATAGTAAGTTCTGATTCATTGCTTATTTTTAACGAATCGCCAGTAGAAACTTGCTGACCATTAACGGTCATTTGGCCGCGAATTAAATGTAAATACGCTGTTCTTGTCGGTAAAATCGCTTGTTTAATCGTGTCTTCGCCATCAATGATTGAGGCAAAAATACTGACATCTTGATGAACCACTACCGAACCATCTCGACCATTTTCAGAAGCAATGAGTCGCAGCGTTCCTGTTTTAGATTCAGTATCAAAATGTTTCTCTTCATAACTAGGTTCAATATTTTGAACATTAGGTTGAATCCAAATTTGCAAGAAGTGAACACGCTCATTGGTAGAGGGATTAAACTCACTGTGTCTAACGCCTGTTCCGGCACTCATTCTTTGCACATCACCGTAACGAATCACCGAACCGTTACCCATGCTGTCTTTATGTTCAAGCGAACCACTTAATACATAGCTGATGATTTCCATATTGTCGTGGCCATGCTCACCAAAGCCTTTATTAGGCTGTACACGGTCTTCATTAATAACGCGTAGAGGACCAAAACCCATTTCATTTGGGTTGTAATAACTACCAAACGAGAAAGAATGATTCGATTGCAACCAACCATGATCCGCCGCGCCTCGTTGACTATTTTTGTGTAGTGTTAACATTTTGATCTCCTTGAAATGATATTAGTTGCTCAATCAATTCTCGTTATATGCAATAATTCCGATGTCTTGATGTGGCTTTATTGAAAGTATGAGGGAGTGCAAACAAAATGAAAAACGGAAAAAACACGGTTCTATCATCGAATAATTCGAATGTTTAAGCTGAGCCTAGATTCGCTGCTGGTTTTAGATACGATTGATAGGCTTGGCACCTTTGCAGCCGCTGCTGATGCGTTATTTAGAGTGCCATCGACTATTTCATATACCGTCAGTAAGTTGGAACAAGATCTCAATGTCAAAATATATGCGCGTTCAGGGCCAAAAGTCAGTTTAACTAAGGCGGGCCGAGAGTTACTTAACGAAGGGCGTTATTTACTCAGAACAGCAGAAGAGATTGAAAATAGAGTGCGACGTGTTGCCTCAGGCTGGGAAACAGAACTGAATATTGGCATGGATACGATATTCAGCCCTGCCAGCTTACTGACCGAAATTAGCGACTTTTCTGCAATTGCACCACTGACACGGCTTAATTTTTTGCATGATTCATTATCAGGAACATGGGAATCGTTATTAGATCGTCGTGTCGATTTACTGATCGGCGCGGCAGGCGAAGGTCCATCGGGCGGTGGTTACAAATCAAAACTCATCGGCATGATAGATTTTGTATTTGTTGTCGCACCCGAACATCCATTGGCATTAATAGATAAACCGCTGGGTAAGCTCGACTTATCACAACATCGTGTAATAACCGTGCGTGATTCGGTACGTAATATGCCATCAAGAACCGTAGGTTTGTTAAGTGGTCAAAATACCTTGTCAGTGCCCAATATGAAAACAAAGCTCGCCTTTCAACAAGCGGGTTTAGGTGTTGGTTTTTTGCCTGAACCAATGGTGAGAACGGCCATTGAAAATAAGCAACTGATCATTAAACAAGTCGAAGAACCTCGCCAGCCAGAACCGCTTTATATTGCTTGGCGCACAGCGGAACAGGGGGCTGGATTGAAGTGGTGGCTAGATGCATTAGACGCGGTTGAATTAGTTAAAAAACTATGGAATTGAATGCCGTATCATTTGAATTGTAGAGTTTTTTAGTGGTTCTTTTTTATTCGCGTGATGACCTTTGTTCACTCTCTCAGACAATAAAGGTATATTCTTAATAGTTTTAAAGACATTTTTATTGTATAAACGCATCATACTTCAACAGCTTGTTGAGATTTATTTTAAAGGTTTTTCATGAGTCAGTTTTTTCATATACATCCCGATAATCCTCAAAAACGTTTAATTGTCCAAGCATGTGACATTATTCGCAAAGGTGGCTTGGTGGTGTATCCCACCGATTCGGGTTATGCGCTGGGTTGTCATATCGGGGATAAGGGCGCGATGGATAAAATTCGTCGAATTCGTCAGTTAGATGATGATCATAACTTTACCTTGGTGTGTCGTGATTTGTCAGAGATTTCGACCTATGCCAAAGTGAATAACAGCGTATACCGTGCTATTAAAGCCAATACGCCGGGTGCTTATACCTTTGTTTTGCCGGCTACCAAAGAAGTACCACGACGTTTACAGCACCCTAAACGAAAAACTATAGGCTTACGCATTCCTAACAATATCATTGCCCTAGCATTGCTGGATGAGCTGAATGAACCCTTAATGAGTTCAACAATGATTCTACCTGGTGAAGACTTGCCTATGACGGATCCAGAAGAGATTATGGAACATATTGGTAAACAGGTTGATTTGATTATTGACGGTGGATTTGGTGGCGCAGAGCCAACAACCGTCATTGAATTTATTGATGATATGCCAGAAGTTGTGCGTGTTGGCCTAGGCGATCCGTCACCCTTCGAAGACTAACAGAGTAACGAAGTCAGTGAAGGTAGAAATGAAGGTAAATTGATGCTGAACCATCACAATGTTCAAATAGCAAACAAGGTCGTATTGAGCTGTTTCGCCTTGTTTATGGTGACAGCCTGCTCCACCGTGCCGACTCCTCCTGCAACTTCAACTGTTATTGCTAGCCCACAAATAAATAAGCCTAATGAGACATTAGGCGAACGTATCGTACAATCTGCCAAATTACAGATGGGCATTCCTTATAAATTTGGTGGCAATTCACCTCGCGAGGGGTTTGATTGTTCAGGACTCGCCTTGTATAGCCACGGTTTAAATGGCATTTCTATTCCGAGACGAACAATAGAGCAGTTCAGTTCCGGCAAGCATATCAACAGGACAGAGTTGAATGCGGGCGACTTACTTTTTTTTAGAACAATGGGACAAAGTGTCTCGCATGTTGGCATCTATATAGACAACGACACCTTCATCCACGCCCCGAATAGCCGTAAAAATGTACAAATTGACAGCTTAGATAGTGAATATTATAAAAAGCGTTATTTGGGTGCTCGTCGGTATTGGTAGTCTTATTTTCACCTTAATTCCTGCTTTTAGATTGATTATTCAATTTCTGTGAATTACTGTCACTATATTAGAGTAATTACAGTGAGTTTTTATTTACGTTAACAAATAAGTTAGGTTTCAAGGAGAGACATGAGTATCCACCGAATATCCAGAGAAGAGTTTGATTCTTTAAATTTAGAAAGGATGGGGTTCTTTCCTGAAAAATCTTGGTTTAAAAGCGATGAAATCGATATTGCGGGCACGGTAATCAGAGATCCAATTGATAAAGATTGGTCTTACGTAATCGTCGCAAAGGAAGAGGACGGCATTTATAGATATATCAATGGTGAGGTTAGTCTGCCCACTCAGGATGAAGCCGAAGCTAAGATATATTCATATATGCAGTCTCTCAATGAAAAAGGTTCTTATCAAGAAGAGCTATATTCAGAGCCTGAATTGGCCCCGTCAGCTGATGCCCAGTTAGTAATTACAACAATTGACGACCAAATAAAAACCTACTTTAAAAAAAATCCCGAAAAGATGTACGATTTATCTCCTAGAAAGTTCGAAGAGCTTGTTGCTGATATTCTAAAAGATATGGGATTTGATGTTGAGCTTACGCAAGCTACAAGAGATGGTGGTAGAGATATTATTGCACACGTTAAAAATTCAGTATGTAGTTATCTAACTCACATCGAGTGCAAAAAATATGCTCCAGACAATAAAGTTGGTGTTGGCATCATTCGTGAGGTGATGGGCGTCCATCATCTTCGCCAAGCAACTAAAAGCATCATAGTAACAACTGGTTTCTTCTCGAAAGATGCAGTTAAAGAAGCCGGTATGGTAGAAAATCACTTAGCTTTAAAAGACTTTAATAGCCTAAAAGAATGGCTGGAGAGGTATTGAGCATGCAATTTATTTGGCAGGAAAAAACTAACAAACGCATGTTGTTGGACTGGTTTTCCCCTGCGTTTCAAACCAGCAGAATATATAGGCGTTAGGCACAATATAAATGAAACCAATTGAAATACTAAGAGAAGACTTCTCTCAAACTGTTGAGTTTATCGACAAGTGTGATGAGCACATCTTCAAGATTAAAAATTGGGCTCTATTTACTTCATCTGCAGTCATAGCATTTTCAGTTGCACAAGATCACGATGCCATTGCACTTGCAAACTTAGCACTACTATTAGCCTTTATATATTTAGAATTGATATATAAATCATTTCAAGACACCGCTATTGAGCATACATCGAACATTTCGCAACGAATTGATATGTACATATTAGATCCTTCAAACAGCTCTCTTCTTGAAAACTATACTCACAGTTACGGACGAAAACTTAAGTACCCATCTGTTTGCCATGTATTTGGAATACTTAAAAATAGCAATAGATGGCACATACTCAATTTTTATGGACTTCTAGCTATATTTTCTATTGGTGCATATGGTGTGGCAAGGTTTGTTGCTTAACAAGGGCATGTTGTCTGACTGATTTTCCGCTGCGCTCCAAACTAGCCGCAAATGCGGGCATTAATGGCGACTATTACTGGCACTCAACAGGCTGTTTGGTTATATCCAATCCTCTTCTTAAGCCATTATGAAAATTTAAAGTAGACCTTCATAACCTCCTTGTAATTAACTTAGTTTTTGTAAGACTACTTGTATTTATTCTTAGCTTACCCCATCTAGTTAGCAACAAAATACAAACATAGGGTGGCATGATGCAAATTGATAAATTAACCAGTAAATTTCAAGAAGCGGTCGCAGCAGCGCAGAGCATGGCGGTGGGCAAAGATCATCAGTTTATTGAGCCTGCGCATTTGATGCTGGCCTTGTTGCAGCAACAAGGTGGCACGGTAAGACCTTTGTTGGCACAAAGTGGCGTCAACATTACGGCTTACCAAGCGGAGTTAGAAAATCAATTAACGCGGATGGCGCATGTTGAAGGCGGCAGTGGCGATATTCATGTGTCGCAGGATTTGAATCGTTTACTCAATCAAACCGATAAGTTTGCCCAAAAGCGCCAAGATCAATATGTGTCGAGTGAGTTATTTGTATTAGCGTTGGTGGAAGATAAAAATAAAGCGGGCGAAGTGTTACGCCAATTTGGTGGCAATAAATCAGTATTAGAAGCGACGATTGAAAAAATACGAGGCGGTGAAAAAGTGACTGATCAAAATGCCGAAGAACAACGGCAAGCATTGGAAAAATATACGATTGATCTGACTGAGCGAGCAGAGAACGGAAAATTAGATCCGGTGATTGGTCGCGATGATGAAATTCGTCGGACGATTCAAGTATTGCAACGTCGTACTAAAAACAATCCTGTATTGATTGGTGAGCCTGGCGTGGGTAAAACGGCGATTGTTGAAGGTTTAGCACAACGTATTATTAATGGTGAAGTGCCTGAGGGTATGCGACATAAACGTGTTTTATCTTTAGATATGGGCGCGTTAATTGCCGGTGCGAAATTCCGTGGCGAATTTGAAGAACGCCTGAAAGCGGTGTTAAAAGATCTTTCGAAACAAGAAGGTCAGATCATTTTATTTATCGATGAAATTCACACAATGGTCGGTGCCGGTAAAGCTGAAGGTGCGATGGACGCGGGTAATATGTTGAAACCAGCGCTTGCACGCGGTGAACTACATTGTATTGGCGCGACAACCTTAGATGAATATCGTCAATATGTTGAAAAAGATGCGGCCTTAGAACGACGTTTTCAAAAAGTCCAAGTAGGTGAACCTTCGGTTGAAGATACCATTGCGATTTTGCGTGGTTTAAGTGAGCGTTATGAAGTGCATCATGGCGTTAATATCACTGATCCTGCGATTGTAGCGGCGGCGACCTTATCACATCGCTACATCACGGATCGAATGCTACCTGATAAAGCAATTGACTTGATTGATGAGGCTGGTAGTCGTATTCGGATGGAAATTGATTCGAAACCTGAATCATTAGATCGAATGGAACGTCGTTTAATTCAGTTAAAAATTGAACGTGTTGCGCTTAAAAAAGAATCAGATGATGCATCGAAAAAACGTCTAGAAACGCTTGAGTCGGAGATGGACAAACTCGGTCGAGAATATGCGGATTTGGAAGAAATCTGGAAATCTGAAAAAGCCACATTGCATGGTAGCCAACATATCAAAGAAGGGCTTGAAAAAGCGCGGATGGAACTTGAGATGGCAACGCGGAATAGTGATTATGCCAAAATGTCGGAACTGCAATATGGCAAAATTCCTGAGTTAGAAAAGCAACTTAACCTTGCGGCACAAGCAGAAACGAAAGACTTTCAATTATTACGCAACGAAGTCGGCGAAGAAGAAATTGCCGAAGTGGTTTCAAAATGGACTGGCATTCCAGTGTCTAAAATGTTGGAAGGTGAACGCGATAAATTATTGAAAATGGATGATGCATTGCATGAACGCGTTATCGGTCAAGATGAAGCGGTGACTGCGGTGGCTAATGCTATTCGCCGAAGTCGTGCCGGATTATCCGATCCTAATCGGCCTAATGGTTCGTTCTTGTTTTTAGGGCCAACAGGTGTGGGTAAAACTGAGCTGTGTAAATCATTAGCGACATTCTTATTTGATACCGAAGATGCGATGGTTCGGATCGATATGTCTGAATTCATGGAAAAACATTCGGTAGCAAGACTCGTCGGTGCGCCGCCAGGTTATGTCGGGTATGAAGAAGGCGGTTATTTAACTGAGGCAGTGCGTCGTAAACCATATTCAGTTATTTTGTTGGATGAAGTCGAAAAAGCGCATCCCGATGTATTCAATATTTTGTTGCAAGTGTTGGATGATGGGCGTTTAACTGATGGTCAAGGCCGCACGGTTGATTTTCGGAATACGGTTATTGTGATGACCTCTAACTTGGGTTCAAATGTGATCCAAGAAATGGCGAGCGAAGATGATTACGAGAAGATGAAAGCGGCGGTGATGGAAATTGTCGGTCAACACTTCCGTCCTGAGTTCATCAATCGTGTTGATGATGTGGTGGTGTTTCATCCCTTACAACGCGATCAAATTCATGCGATTGCTGATATTCAATTAGCGCATTTACGCCAGCGCTTAGCTGATAAGGATATGGCATTACAGGTGAGTGAAGCCGCATTATATTTGGTTGCCGAAGCAGGGTTTGATCCGGTTTATGGTGCTAGACCGCTTAAACGAGTGATTCAACAACAAATTGAAAATCACTTGGCACATGACTTGTTGTCAGGACGGTTTAAAGGTGGTGATACCATTAATGTTGATGTGTCTGATGGTGAATTGTCGTTTAGTAATTAAGCGATGAAATGAAACTTCTGATAATTAAAAAGCCCTGCTCAAATGAGTGGGGCTTTTTTTTGATGATGATGTGGCACTATTATGAGTAGTAAGTACCACCGTTGGGAATGAGGATTTAACTATGACGGTTATATGCGAGCTTAATACTGAAGAATTAACAGAGCAGTTATTGCAACAAATTCTTACTGATGATGATGCAGAAAGGTTTGTAGCGATTGTAGAACAAACCGCCCCATTAGATGTGTTGCGTATTGTTGTTCGACTAGATTCTGCATCACGACATGAACTACTGGCCATGTTGACCCCAGAACTCGCTGCCATGCTGATTGAGGAGGCACCGGCAGAGCTTGCTGCTAGCCTACTTGAAGGTGTTGATATACCGATAGCCGCGAAGATCATGGAAGAGCTACAGAGCGATAGGCAGGCGGATATTGTTCATAAGTTAGATAGTGAAGGTGCAGAAGCTATTCTAGCGGAAATGGATGAGGAGGAGGCCGAAGGTGTTCGTAAATTAGCGCAATATGAGCATGATACTGCTGGCGGTCTGATGGAGTGGGAGGTGTTCTCATTCAATATGACTGAAAAAGTAGGCGCAGTGCTGAAGCGGATCGCCTCGGGTGATGAGGATTTTGAGCGGTATCGTGGTCAGCATCCTTATATTGTCGATGAGCAAGGCAAGCTGGTTGGCGTGGTATCACTGAGAGGATTGTTGACGAGTAAGCGTGCGGCGGCATTATCAGACATTATGATCAAACCACTTGCTGTAAGGCCTTATCAAACCTTAGAAGAGTTAGAAGATATCTTTGAAGAGCATCCTTTTTTAGGGCTACCTGTCGTTAATAAATATGACATTCCCTTAGGTGTGTTATCGCGTTCAGCTGTAGCTGATGCTTTGCGTGATCAACAAGAACATCGTAGTTTGGCCCGTCAACAGGTGAGTGATGAGCTACGATCTATGCCCGTGTGGTATCGGTCGCGTCGACGTTTAGCATGGTTGAGTTCCAATATTGTGCTTAATATTCTTGCGGCAAGTGTTATTTCTGCCTATGAAGATACATTAACGGCAGTGATTGCTATTGCTGTGTTTTTACCGATGGTATCTGATATGAGTGGCTGTTCCGGTAATCAAGCGGTCGGGGTGAGCATGCGTGAATTGGCACTCGGTTTAACCAAACCAACTGATCTATTTCACGTACTTAAAAAAGAATTTAGTGTCGGCATTATCAATGGCATTATGCTGGGAATTATGATCGGCATAGTGGCGTGGTTATGGAAAGATAATGCAATACTGGGTTTGGTGATTGGCTTAGCCTTGTCAGTTAATACCGTATTGGCTGTTTCTATTGGTGGTACGGTGCCATTAATACTGAAAGGCTTCGGTATTGATCCTGCTGTGGCATCAGGCCCTCTGTTAACGACGATTACGGATATGGCAGGGTTTTTCTTGGTACTTAGTTTAGCGACTTTATTTATGCCGTTATTAATCTAATGAGGCTTAATTTACTGATGTAAGTAAATATACTTAAGTATAATATGCAGATTTTGTTCCGAGAATAATTCAAAATGTCTGAATTTGCTAAATTTGTCGATGCCTTCACGCCCGCAGAAGTTGCTAACAAAGTTAAAACATTAGGTGTGAGTAAAGCTAATATGGCTATCTTGCCATTACTCGTTTTATCTATGATGGCTGGTGCCTTTATTTCCTTTGGTGCAATGTATTACACGGTCGCAATGACGTATCCCGCAGAAGCCTATGGTGCCGCTAAAATATTAGGGGGCGTGTCATTTTCATTAGGATTTATTCTGGTTGCCATAGCAGGTGGCGAACTTTTTACCGGTAATAATTTAATTGTTATGGCATGGGCAAAAAAACGTATTACCTTGGCGCGATTATTGAAAAATTGGGGCTTGGTCTATTTGGGTAATGCGCTGGGTGCCTTTATAACAGTGTACTTAGTTTTTGCCTCAGGATTTCTAGATGGAGGGCATCATGGCGTTGGTGCCGCTGCACTTAAAGCGGGGTTGGCCAAAGTTGACTTAACAACAACAGAAGCGTTTGTTCGCGGCCTTTTTTGTAATGCATTGGTATGTCTAGCAAGCTGGATGGTCTACGCATCGCGTACTGTCGTAGATAAAGTCTTTGCGGTTATATTTCCTATTTCAGCCTTCGTGGCAATGGGCTTTGAGCACTGCATTGCCAATATGTTTATGATTCCCGTCGCCATCGTCGCTTCACTTAACCCTGAAATTGTTGCGGTTAGTGGCATTAGTTCTGACGCGATGCAAAACCTTACAGTATCGGGCTTTATTGGGAACCTTATTCCGGTGACATTGGGCAATATTTTTGGTGGTAGTGTGATGGTTGGCATGTCACTTTATGTGATCTACCTTTATGGCCACGAAGACGATTGTTAATGCTTTAAGCGAGTTACTTATTTTCAGCGGCAGATATTTTCATTAACACCCAATCTAAACAACGGTGGGGTAATAGTCGTTTTAGCGTGGCAAAAAGATAGGTTGGAAAGGTTACGTAATAACGGATTTTAGGTCGCTTGCTCTCAATAGCATGAATAAGTTTAGCCACCACCGCTTCAGGTGGCAGAGTGAACGGGGCGGCGGGTCCTTGTTTGGTTAAGCGCTGTTCCATCGCATTATAGGTGGCTGTGTGAGCGCTTTTTTCTTTATCAATATGCTGTTGATATTTGATAAAAGCATTAGCTCGGAACTGGCTGATAATCGGCCCGGGTTCAATTAAGCTAATATGAATATCTGTAGCATAAAGCTCTAATCGTAGGGTATCTGCCAAGCCTTCTATGGCGTATTTACTGGCATTGTAGGCACCACGATAAGCCATGGAGATTAGCCCAAGAACGGAACTATTGTAAATAATGCGACCGTGACCTTGTTGTCGCATTTGAGCAATCACTAAGTTAGTGAGTTCTTGAGTGCCAAATACATTAGTTTCAAATTGTTGTTGCAAGACAGGACGGCTTAAGTCTTCAATGGCTCCGGGTTGTCCGTAAGCAGCATTATTAAATAAAGCGTCTAGTCGATCGTTAAAGTGGTCAATAGTAAATATGATTGCATCTTTTATCGATTTGCTATCAGTAAGATCGAGTTCAATGGTGGTGATGCCGAGCTGTTGCAAGGGGAGGGCATCAGCTGCTTTTCTTACCGTAGCAACAACGTTATAGCCGCGCTCATGTAGTTGTTTAGCGGCACAAAAACCGATCCCGCTCGAGCAACCTGTAATGAGAATAGTTGGCTGATGGTCAGAAGCTAGAATTGATTTAGACATGAAATTTAGAACGCCATTCTTAGTGTGTAGTTACTTGATTATGTAGAATTGTCATCATGGCAATAAGCCTAGCAGATTTTAAAGAGTAGGGTCAGTTGTGATGAGTAAGAAACAAGTATTATCCTGCTAAGTTTTCGCCATGAAACAATGTTATTATCACTCCGATATGTGTATAAATTGCGTTATCATTTAATAAACTAAGTGTGGCTTGGTTTGCAAACAGGAACGGCGATTACAAAGACATGGATACCGTAGGCAATATTTCTCCTCAAGATTATGATCGATTTAAGCTGTTCCTTGAGCAGGCTTGCGGCATTTTACTGGGTGAAGGGAAGCAATATTTAATTACTAGTCGGCTGACAAAGTTACTACGTGATGAAAAGATCCCTTCGATGTCAGCGCTATTGCAAGCCATTGAAATGAGACAGCCGCGGCACTTGCGAGATGCGGTCATTGATGCAATGACCACCAATGAAACATCATGGTTTCGTGATCAAAGCCCATTTGAAATACTGGCTAAAGACGTCTTTCCGGAACTGGATAGTAAAGGTAAAAGGCAGTATCGAATTTGGTCTTCAGCCTGTTCATCAGGGCAGGAGCCTTATACCATCAGTATAGCCCTTAGCGAATATATGACCAAGGTTTCTAGTCGTGGTTTGGATAATGTTCAGATAGTGGCAACGGATATTTCAACGACAATGTTGGCGACAGCTAAACAAGCAGAATATGATGAATCGGTGTTAGGTCGAGGCTTAACGGCGGATCGTAAACTGCAATTTTTTAAACCTATTGGTGACCGCTGGCGAGTGGCTGATGACATTAGCCGACGAGTAAGTTTCAAAGAACAGAATTTATTGTCAACGTATGCGTCATTGGGTAAGTTCGATATTATTTTTTGCCGTAATGTATTGATTTATTTCTCGGCAGAACGTAAATCAGACATTTTAAATCGCATGGCCTTGGCGCTGAATGCTGGAGGATATTTATTTCTCGGTGCATCGGAAACCATTAGTGGCTATACGGATGTTTTTGAAATGATTCGAAGTCCTTACGGTGTATTTTACCGATTAAAATCTAAAGATTAGGTTTGGAGGTCGATTGCTCTATCGTTTTATCTAGACTTGGCGGTGGCGATAATGGTTGTGGCGGCTCGCATAAGCCCAACCAACTACCAATGCGCCGGAAGACTTGTTTAAGCAAGCGCCACAAGCGTGGTAATAGCCAGATCATCAGTATAATAAATACAATTAAACCGACAATGAACAATGCCGGATGATTTAGTGCTGCCCACAGTCCACCAATAACTAATAAATCTTCGCTGATTGAAGCAGTCCAATTGCTGAAAGGTTCTGGTGAGGTATTAATTAATAAGCGCGTTCCAGATTTGGTGGCATGGCTACCAGCAGCTAAAGTCCCACCTAATAATGCTGTTGTCAGCTCGATAGCTGGCGTGACATCACCCACTGCGCTTGCGGCCAACATAGCACCTGCGGGAATGCGGATAAAGGTGTGGATCGTATCCCAGCCAGAGTCTACGCCAGGCACTTTGTCTGCAAAGAACTCAACACAGTACATAAGTCCTGCAGCACCCATTACCATAGGGTCAGAAAGAATTTCTAAGCTAGGAGGGAGGTCGATATTTCCGGTCATGCCCATATAGCCGAGCATAACAATGGTGGCATAAAGATTAATGCCACTAGCCCATGCGGCACCCATGCTGAGTGCGATGATATTAACTGCATCCATAGTATTTGGTCCCCAGTTTGCTATAGTGACAAATTTATTATTGTCGGAATGTAGCGAGATGATAACCCGATCTGAATTTCTATCCTACCTTGAGACTTTATTAGAGCCAAATAGGTTCCAAGATTATTGCCCTAACGGTTTGCAGGTTGAAGGTACTGAATATATAAATAATGTGGTAACGGGGGTTACGGCAAGTCAAGATTTGCTTGACGCTGCGTTGGATTTCGATGCCGATACTATTTTGGTTCATCATGGTTATTTTTGGAGGGGTGAAGACCCTCGAATCATAAGCATTAAGCAACGCCGGTTGAAACAATTATTAGTCAATAACGTCAATTTAATTGCCTATCACTTACCGCTCGATGCTCATCCAACCTTAGGTAATAATGCGCAATTAGCTCGACTATTGGATTTGGAAACAGATGGGCGGATTTCAGGAACAGGTGATCCCGCTATCGCGCTGTGTGGCTGCTTAGCTGAACCTAAAACAGTATCCGAGTTTACCGCACATATACGGCGAGCTTTAGGACGCGAACCGATGGTGATACAGGGGCATGATCGCCCCATCACGACCATTGGCTGGTGTACAGGTGCTGCACAAGGTTATATCGAACAGGCTGCGGTATTGGGCTTAGATGCTTTTATTAGCGGTGAGATCTCAGAACCCACGGTACATTTGGCTCGCGAATTAGGCATAAATTATTTTGCGGCAGGGCATCATGCTACCGAGCGTTATGGTGTGAAAGCGTTGGGCGAACACCTTGCTCAACAATTTGATATTCGACATCAATTTATTGATATTGATAATCCAGTATAGAATTATCGTTATTTATCGACTATCTCCAATGAAATCGAGCATTCAATGACCGAATTAATATCGAAATTAAACACTTTTTTTAAGGTGACCTTATGGCAAGCGTTACCTGAAAAATCTAATTTACTGATGCGTTGGCTTATTAACACGCTACGTGTGAGTTACATTATGGTTCGTGAATTAGCGACGGGAGAATTAAATCTACGTGCGATGAGCCTAGTCTTTACCTCCCTATTGTCTTTGGTCCCCCTTATTGCCGTCGCATTTTCAGTATTAAAAGCCTTTGGTGTTCATAATCAGATTGAGCCTGCTTTATTGAGTATTCTTGAGCCTTTAGGCTCTCGCGGCGAAGAAATAACAGCTAACATTATTGGCTTTGTACAAAACGTTAAAGTTGGACTACTGGGCTCGCTAGGTGTGGCCATGTTGTTTTATACGATTATTGCTTTAGTGCAAAAAATTGAAAATGCGTTTAATTATGTTTGGCGTGTTAAACAGGCAAGAACATTGGCTCGTAGGTTTACCGATTACCTTAGTGTGGTCATGATTGGTCCACTATTGATTTTTACGGGGCTTGGCGTGGCGGCTACGGTGTTAAATCATGATGTCATGCTGCAAATGCAGGCCGTAGAACCCTTCGGTACATTATTAGTGATAGCGAGCAAGTTGGTTCCTTACTTTATGATCATCCTTGCCTTTACTTTCTTATATAAATTTATCCCTAATACTCGAGTAAATTTGGCGCCAGCACTGATGGGGGCGACGGTTGCAGGGATTATGTGGGTCACATTAGGCACTTTGTTTGCTAGCTTTGTTGCTTCTTCATCCAGTTATACGGCGATTTATTCTAGCTTTGCGATTTTATTTTTCTTCATGCTCTGGTTATATCTGGCATGGTTTATTTTACTAACGGGTTCGCAAGTGGCTTTTTATTTACAGCATCCGAAACTGGTTCAATTAGGTGATAAGCCTTACGAATTAAGTCCGCGGTTAAGGGAAAAGGAAGGCCTGTGGTTAATGACGGTGATTGCGAGGCGGTTTTGTCGACATCAGCCAGCCTTTAGCTTGTTAGACTTAGAAGAAGAAACGGCATTAATTCCTTCTATTCTTCAAGAGCTCTTAATGACATTGGTACGAGGCGGGTTATTGGTAGAACTTGCTGGAGAAGAGCCCAGTTATGCTCCTGCACAAGATATTTCTTCTATTAAAGTAAGCATGATTTTAGATTGTCTACGTACAGCTGAAGAGTCTGATTTGTTAGCAGGAAAAAGCCTAGTTGAACCAGCCGTTGATAAACTTTTGCAGCAATTAGCGATAGCACAAAATGGTGTATTGGCTGACTTAACCTTACGTGATTTAGCAATAGGAAAAGTATGATAAATACTAATACACTGGTTGGGAAAAAAATTGTTTTGGGTGTCACAGGCAGCATTGCAGCCTATAAATCAGCAGATTTAGTGCGGCGCTTGAGTGAGGCTGGTGCTGAATTACGTGTTGTGATGACTAAGGGCGCCTGTGAGTTTATTACACCACTAACACTACAAACCTTGAGTGGTCACCCTGTGGCTATTGAACTATTAGATGCCGATCAAGAATCTGCCATGGGACATATTACCTTAGCGAGATGGGCAGATTGGATTTTGATTGCACCCGCGAGCGCTGACACTATCGCTCGCTTAGCGCAAGGACGAGCGGATGACTTACTGGCTGCGTTATGTTTGGCTAGTGAGTCCCCACTTGTTCTTGCGCCAGCAATGAATAACAAGATGTGGGAAAACCAAGCAACGCAAGAAAATTTAGCTCGATTACAGGCTAGGGGTGTGCAATTTTTAGGGCCGGCAAGCGGCGATCAGGCCTGTGGAGAACAGGGTGCAGGGCGATTGTTGGAGCCATTAGATATAGTCGCTGGCTTGTCCAAGTTGATAGTGCCTGCTAGATTACATGGTAAGCGAGTGATGATAACTGCTGGGCCTACTCATGAACCTATTGATCCGGTGCGTTTTATTGGTAATAGAAGCTCCGGCAAGATGGGGTTTGCCATGGCGAAAGCTGCCGCTGAAGCAGGGGCTGCCGTCGTTTTAGTGGCTGGACCGGTTCATTTAACGACGCCTCGCGGTGTAACACGCATTAACGTTGAAACCGCACAACAAATGCATGATGCTGTTATTAATGGCGTACATGGATGCGACATATTTGTTGCCTGTGCTGCTGTGGCTGACTACCAGTTAGAAACGGTAACCGAGAAGAAAATAAAAAAAACGAAAAATGACAAGCTACAATTAGGGTTAATACCGACGCCGGATATTGTGTCGGCGGTAGCAAGTTTACCTAATAAGCCCTTTGTAGTTGGCTTTGCAGCAGAAACTGAGCATGTGGACACGTATGCTCAAGATAAATTGAAAGCCAAAGGCTTAGATATGATTGCCGCTAACCAAGTGGGTGAAAATATGGGGTTTGCAGTAGACGATAATGCCTTGCAGGTATTTTGGCCAGAGGGTTCACTGGCATTGCCTTTGACTGCTAAAACACAATTAGCACGAGATTTAATGACACTTATTATTGAGAGATATGATGCAAAAGATTCAACTTAAAGTACTTGATGCACGGTTAGGCGATACTATTGAATTACCGGATTATGCGACATCGGGTTCAGCAGGATTAGATTTGCGAGCCTGTCTTGATGATGACCTTACTTTAGAACCGGGTGCGACTACTTTAATTCCGACAGGATTAGCCATTCATATTGATGACCCCTCTTTAGCTGCGGTCATCTTACCTCGCTCAGGTTTGGGTCATAAACATGGCATCGTATTAGGTAATTTAGTAGGTTTAATCGATAGTGATTATCAAGGACAGTTATTTGTTTCTTGTTGGAATCGTAGCCAAACGGCCTTTACTATTGCGGTAGGTGAGCGTATTGCTCAAATGATCTTTGTACCTGTGGTACAAGTAGCATTTGAACAGGTAGAAGAGTTTTCCAGCTCAGAACGTGGCACGGGTGGTTTTGGCCATACTGGTCGGCACTAAATACATGGGCATATATCTGAAGAAGGTACTATGAAAGAGACTAATAAACTAGTAGCGTTATTAAGTAGTAAGTTCTTTTCTGTTATGACTTTTATGGTGAGTTGTATCATTGTTGTCGTCGTCTTTATTTGGCAATATCAGATAAATACGTCTTTACTAAAGCAGCAACAGAAACAACAGGACAGGCTACATCAGCAAAGTATTAATGTGCTAAATAAAATCACATCTTCACAGATCGTGTTGTTACAAAAGCAAGTCGCTTTAGTTGCCCAAAGACCTACCCTTCAGGAGTCATTAGTAAGTAAACATGCCGAAGCAATAGCCAGTCAACAACAAGCGTTACGTGAAGTATTCCCTAATGCTAAAAATGTTTGTTTTGTTGATGCTGAAGTTGATGATGTCGTTACTAATGCTTGTATACCGATTACTTATGCTACTTTAGAAAGTCTAAGACAAGCAAAGAAAGATGGAACTTCATCAATTGCGTTACTTCAGCCAGGGACGGATGCGTCCTTTTTGTTGTTAGCACAGCGAATCACGGATAAGGATAGTAATGTTGTAAGCGTGCTAGTGCTTACTTTCCCTCCCGAGATGGTGACAAACTCTCTATTTAGTGAGCAACAAATAGATGGATATGCTGAGCTTCGGCAGGGTGAAAAGGATGGCATCGTGTTGGCATTCCAAGGAAACGAGAAATCAAAGCAAGGAGCATCGCCGCTTCAAACTGATGTAGAGGGCACACATTGGCATATCGCCTATTGGCCAGAAAATGTAGCCGTCATTACACAGCCGTTTATTATCATAATTGTCATTTTTGTCGTAATAGTTCTAATGTGGCTGTTGCTCAAGGCTATTCGCAGTTATTTGCATAAGACCGATATCTCAACACTTACACAGCAATTACTCGATCTTAATAATGGAGTAATGAAAACAAAATATAAGATAATAGATCCTGAGCTAAAGGATATTTCAACTAAAGTTCACGGGTTAGCTAGGTTAATTACTACTGCGACATTCTCAAATGGGGAACCGACTAAGCGGGAAACAACGTCCGAAATAATTAGTAAAAAATTAGAGGAAAATAAGCTTAATAACTTTTCTGAATTGGACATGTTGGAAGAGAGCGTCGATATTGATCACAGTATCTTCAAAGCCTATGACATTAGGGGGATTGTCGGTGAGTCTCTGAGCAGCGAAGTGATCAGCGTAATTGGTCGTGCTATTGGTAGCGAAGCGCAAGCATTAGGACTAAGGCATTTAGTAGTAGGGCGTGATGGCCGGCATTCTAGTCCAGAGTTCTCGGAAGCGTTAATGCTCGGTATTCAGAGTAGTGGCTGTGATGTAACCGATCTTGGGATGGTACCAACACCTGTACTTTATTTTGCCAGTCATCATTTGGGTACGCAGTCAGCGGTCATGGTTACCGGTAGTCATAACCCAGCAAATTATAATGGTCTAAAAATAATCTTGGCGGGTAAGTCCGTTGCTGGTGAGGCATTACAAGCACTCTATCAACGCATCGTACAGGGTGATCTTTTAAGCGGGAAAGGAGCTCGTCATAAAGAAGATGTGACGCAAAATTACATTGAAAGAATTGCTCATGATATTCCCTTGTCACGGCCAATAAAAATCGTGGTTGATTGTGGAAATGGCGTAGCTGGCAGCATTGCTCCACAATTATTTAGAGCATTAGGTTGTGAGGTAGTTGAATTATATTGTGAGGTTGATGGTGCTTTTCCAAATCATAACCCTGATCCTAGCCAACCTGATAACTTGCAAGATCTCGTAAAAGCCGTTGAACAGCACGATGCTGAGTTAGGTATTGCATTTGATGGCGATGGCGATCGCTTAGGTGTTGTCGATACTATAGGCAATACCATTTTTCCCGATCGATTGATGATGATGTTTGCACATGATGTATTGTTACGAATGCCAGGCGCCGTTATTATTTACGATGTGAAAAGTAGCAACTTATTGGGAGATGAAATTTCACGGGCTGGTGGACAAGCGGTGATGTGGCAATCAGGTCACTCTATTATCAAAAATAAAATGCTCGAAATGGATGCACAACTGGCAGGTGAGCTGAGCGGACATATCTTTTTTAAAGAGCGTTGGTACGGTTTTGATGATGGTATGTATACTGCGGCACGGTTGCTAGAGTTGTTATGCAAAGATCCCTTAGAGCGCTCTCCAACAGAGGTTTTTGCAGCCTTACCAAATAGACAAAGTACGCCAGAAATCTTATTAGCAATGGGCGCAGCAGAAAGTAAACGGTTTATTGAACAGATTCAACAACAAGGGGAATTTCCTGATGCACAGGTCACCACGATGGATGGATTGCGTGCTGATTATGTTAATGGATGGGGTTTAGTGCGTGCATCAAACACCGTCCCCGGCCTTACTTTACGGTTTGAGGGTAATACAGAAGGCGATTTAGCCCAGATTCAAGAGCAGTTTAAACGCCAAATGTTAAACATTGACTCAACATTAATTATCCCATTTTCAGAGAAGCTTTCATCACCTTCTTCAAATGAAGCATCGACGGATTTATCTTTGGATGAGCCTATGTCCTTGTCTTTAGAAGAACCGACTTCTTTGTCGTTTGATGAGCCAAAATCATCCGCTCCAGAGCAATCATTATCTTTAGAGCCAGAAATAACACCAGGTTTAACCTTAAAGGATACCAAGTAAATCATGAGTATTAATACCCAGCGCGCATCGCATATTGCTCAGGTTTTAACTGAAGCGCTACCTTACATTCAGCGATTTTCGGGTAAAACCCTTGTCATTAAATATGGTGGTAATGCCATGATTGATGAAACATTAAAAAATAGTTTTGCCCGTGATGTGGTGTTGTTAAAGGCCGTGGGCATCAACCCTGTTATCGTGCATGGTGGTGGGCCACAAATTGGTGACCTACTCAAGCGTATTGGCAAGGAAAGTGAATTTATCGATGGCATGCGCGTGACGGATAGCGAAACGATGGATGTGGTTGAAATGGTGCTTGGCGGTCAGGTTAACAAAAGTATTGTTAATTTGATTAATACCCACGGTGGTCGAGCGGTAGGGCTCACAGGTAAAGATGGTAATTTAATTTGTGCTGAAAAATTACACGTTTCTAAAAACAATAACGATCCCGCCTTTAAAGTATCTGAGTTGATCGACTTAGGCCATGTCGGAAAAGTTAAAAGTATCGATACTAGTGTGATTGATATGTTGATTAAGAGTGACTTTATCCCTGTTATTGCCCCGATTGGTGTGGGAGAGGATGGACAATCTTTTAACATTAATGCTGATTTAGTAGCAGGAAAAATAGCCGAAGTATTGCAAGCTGAAAAACTTATTTTGTTAACCAATACAGCAGGATTATTGGATGCCAATGGTGAATTATTGACAGGCCTGAACGCGAAGCAAGTTAATCAATTGATCGATGAAGGTGTTATTTATGGTGGCATGCTACCGAAGATTGGCTGTGCTTTAGATGCGGTGCAAGCGGGCGTAACCACGGCTCACATCATTGATGGGCGAGTGCAACATGCTGTGTTATTAGAAATGTTTACTGATGAAGGTGTAGGCACCTTAATTCGTGGAGGCTGGCAATGAGCGAGCAAGAAAAACCAAGTAGAGATGAAGTGAAAAGCTCACGTAAACAAGCCATTCTTGAAGCTTTGGCCCGCGAGTTAGAACTTAATCCGGGTGAACGCATTACAACGGCACAGCTTGCAAAGGGGTTGGGTGTATCAGAAGCTGCTTTGTATCGACATTTTCCAAGTAAAGCGCGCATGTTTGAAGGGTTAATAGAGTTTGCTGAAGACACTGTTTTTCGCTTGATAAATCAAATTTTACAAAATGAATCCAATGCCGTGGCTAGATGTGAAAAAATAATCACGCTATTATTAGGTTTTAGTGCCAAAAATCCTGGTATTAGTAGTATTCTGGTTGGGACGGCATTAACGGGGGAAACCGAACGACTTCGTCAACGAGTAAATCAGTTTTTTGAACGTTTAGAAACACAGTTTCGCCAAATTCTACGCGAACGAGAGTTAACGCTAATAGAAGCAGGTGGTCGCCCAGTTAATGAGACGGCAAATTTGTTGCTCACCGTGGTTGAGGGACATTTACAGCAATTTGTTCGTAAGGGTTATCGCCAGTCCCCGCTCGTCGGCTGGGAACAACAATGGCAATTACTTGCCCCTATATTGCGAGCCTATGTATGATTAACGTGGTAATTTTTAACCCCATTTCCGACACAGTAAAACATGCACTGGAAATACAAGGGGATATATGGCTGACCGAAGTTGAACCGTCCGTCCTTGATGATGTCGTTGCTCAAGTAGGCTATCAGCACCCCGATATATTTATCATCACACAAGATTCAGATCATCTAAATGGCGACATACTTTGTCATTTTTTGAGTAAACACTACCCCGCAGCCCAAAGCCTTATTTTAGTTAATGAAGAACCGACGTTTGACATGTTGAGAGACTCGGGCTTTAAGGCGCGAGGCTATATTGTCAAAGGGCAACAAGCTGAGATTGATAAAGCGGTACGAGCGGTGCACTCTGGTGAAGCTTGGCTACCGAGAAAACTGGTTGCGGAGATGCTCAATCGATTTGAATCGCAGACTATTCGATGAGCAGTGGCTATTTCTATTTGGCTTGTAAGTCACATTTTAGTAAGCAGTTTATAATAATTCTCAAATAAGGCATCTTCGGATGCCTTATTTGGTTTTGCATCTTCGTTTTTCTAGTTAACTTAAATAACTTCCCTTCCAGTGGCTTTTCGCCGTTATATTTTTGACGAAAATAATTTAAATAAAGTAACTCGTTGATTTTTATGCGTTAATATTGTTGGCGTGTTTTATGCTTATCTGTAATTAACAGATAAGTAGGAGAACGTTATGTCAATTAATTTCGATACGGCCTTGGGTATTCATGCTGATGCATTGCGCGTTCGCTCACAGCGAGCCGAATTGCTTGCATCCAATATGGCCAATGCTGATACCCCCAACTATAAAGCTCGAGATATTGATTTTCAGTCTGCCATGAAAATGGCGGCAAGTGGCCAATCATCAGGAATGGAAACGACCCACTCTAATCATATTAAAGTTTCAAATAACCAGATGTCATCACCTGCCATGCAGTATAGAGCGACGGTACAAGACTCACTTGATGGTAATACGGTCGATGAACAAATCGAACAGGCACAATTTATGCAAAACTCTGTCCAGTATCAGGCGAGTTTGAATTTTCTAGGTGCAAAATTCAGTGGCCTGTTAAGTGCAATTAGAGGGGAGTAAGTCCTAATGTCTTTATTTAATGTGTTTGATATCGCGGGCAGTGGCATGAGTGCACAGTCTTTACGGTTGAATACAACCGCCAGTAATTTGGCGAATGCCGATAGCGTAAGCAGTAGTGTTGATCAAGTTTATCGTACTCGAAGTCCTGTTTTTTCTGCGGTGTTAGATGATGCTCAGCAAGGTTATAAACAGGGTGGTGTGCAAGTGAGAGGCATAGTCGAAAGTCAGGCGCCTGTGCGACAGGAATATAACCCAAGTCATCCTTTGGCAAACCCTGACGGTTATGTATTTCATTCTAATGTGGATCCGATCGCTGAAATGGCCAATATGATGTCAGCATCTCGCTCGTATCAAAATAATGTTGAAATTGCCAACACATCAAAGCAATTATTGCTGCGTACTTTGCAGTTGGGTCAATAGGAGTTTGAACTATGGCAATTAACGGTATAGATACTGATGGTGCATATGCTTTTCTGAATACAGGAACAAGTGATACCTCAGAAGAAAAAAATGCAGGCGCATTGGCTATGGAAGATTTTATGTCACTGATGACTACGCAGTTGAAGAACCAAGATCCTTTGAAACCGATGGAAAGCGGTGAGTTTTTGGGCCAGATTGCGGCATTCGGTACAGTAAGCGGTATCGGTGATTTACAAAAATCATTTGAGAGTTTTGCTAAGTCAATGCAATCCGATCAAGCTTTGCAGGGATCGGCATTGGTCGGACGCTCAGTATTAGTGCCATCATCAATAGGCAATATGACAGCTGAAAATGGCTTAAAAGGTCAAATCAATGTTGCAGAACCTGTAACTGATTTGAAAGTACAAATTTACAGTGAAAATGGTGTGGCAGTACGAACAATTGAAATGGGTTCAGCAGATGGGTACACCAACTTTACGTGGGATGGCCTCAGTGACAATGGTGAGGCGCTAACACCAGGCGTCTATCAATTTAAGGCTACTGGAACAGTAAGTGGTGCTAATACTGCATTTGCGACAGCAACGGTTGCGAAGGTTGATAGTGTATTAGTCGGAAGTGGTGGGCAGGGCTTAGTCCTGAATTTGGGTGGTATTGGTTCAGTACCATTTAGCGAAGCACAAGAAATAACTTAAGGAGGGCATGGCTATGTCTTTTAGTACAGCACTAAGTGGATTGAATGCGGCAACCGCCGACCTCAATGTAAAATCAAATAATATTGCCAATGTAAACACTACTGGTTTTAAATCATCACGCGCTGAGTTTGGCGATGTGTTTGCGGTGTCTGCATTTGGTACTTCAAGTAAAACAGCAATTGGTAGTGGGGTTGTTTTATCAAATGTTGCCCAGCAGTTTAATCAAGGTAACTTAGAATTCACTGATAACTCACTGGATTTAGCGATCAGTGGCGAAGGTTTCTTTGCAATGGCGCCATCACAAGATAGTGGCGAGATTACTTATACCAGAGCAGGTGCATTTGGCATTAACAAAGATGGTTATGTGGTAAATAGTGATGGTAGTTTCTTGCGAACTTTTCCCGTTGATGCCAATGGTAATATTTCAGCGACCAGTATGAGTGCTGCCAAACCATTGCAATTACCTGCGTCACAAGGTGCTCCAGAGCCTACAACAGAATTGAAAATATCTACCAACTTGCCATCAAATGCAACGCCTATATCGACACCTACCGTTATATCACCTGCTACTTCCGGTACCAGTACGATAACTACCTCTGGTGCGCTAGTTGCTGGTGAGACCTTTGTATTAAATGGAATTACCTTTACGATTGCTGATGCAGGTCTAGGTAACGCCGATGCATATAGTGTTGTTGATGCAACAAATGTCACACTATCGACCGATATAGCTGCAGGGACTACTGCCGCAGCAGCCAATAGTATTTCGGCTGCCATTGAGGCGGTAAAAGGTAATGCAACATTAGGAGGGGGGCTTGATACCATTTCTGCGGCTAGTGATGGCGTGAGTCTGGTGACGATTTCTGATTCTAGATTAGGTACCGCTGCAACCGTGGGTCGTACCTTGACCGAAAATTTAACGAATGCAACCGCGACACTACAAGCGTCTGGTGATGATGCCGTGTTAGGTGCAGCGACAGTTGCAATTAACCCGTTTGATTCTACAACCTACAATAACTCAACTTCAGCTACGGTTTATGACTCATTAGGTAATGAGCACATCGTTACGACTTATTACCAAAAAGTAGATGCCGCTGCTGCAACACCAACAGGCACCGATAATCAATGGAAGATGCAGGTATATATTTCCGCCAATGATATTAAACAGCCGTCTACACCTTCGCCAGTAGGAGTAGCGCCAAATCAATTAGTTCAACTGGGCGGGGCAACGATTGTTCAGTTTAATAATAACGGGACATTAGATGCGGTTACACCGACAGATCCTGTTTCATTAGCGATGGTTTCTCCTGGTACTGCATTAACAAGTGGTGCTGCAGATTTAACGGTAGCATTAAATTTAAAAGGATCTACTCAAAACTCAGGTTCCTTCTCTGTTGGTGCGTTAACGGTCAATGGCTTCCCTACTGGTCGTTTAACTGGGGTGGATGTAAGTGACACGGGTTTAATTAGAGCAACATACAGTAATGGCCAAGCAGTCCCTATTGGTAAGATTGCTTTGGCAAACTTTGCGAATGCTCAAGCACTTAATAAAATTGGTAATACGCAATGGAAAGAAACGACGGACTCTGGACCTGTTATTGCTGGTGAAGCTGGAACGGGTAGTTTTGGTCAAATTCAGTCCGGCGCTTTAGAAACATCAAACGTTGATTTGACGAAAGAGCTAGTGGGGCTGATTACTGCACAGCGTAATTTCCAAGCCAACTCAAAAGCAATTGAAACCAACAACACGATTACCCAAACGATAATCAATATTCGTTAATTTATAGCCTAGCCCTCTTCCTTTGGAAGAGGGCATATAGGAGGACATCACTATGGATCGCATGCTTTATATCTCTATGAATGCCGCACAGCAAACGATGCTGTCCCAGGCGGCAAATAGTAATAATCTGGCTAATGTTAATACAACAGGTTTTAGAGCTGATTTTGAGCAGTTTCGCAGCCAACCTATATTTGGTGAAGGTTTACCAAGTCGTGTTTATTCTATGAGTGAGCGTCCAGCTACCGATTATCAACAAGGCTCAGTCCAATCGACGGGTCGAGAATTAGATATCTCTATCCAAGGTGACGGTTTTTTGGCAGTTCAAGGTAAAGATGGTCGAGAAGGGTATACCCGAGCAGGCGATTTACAAATTACAGCATCAGGCCAATTGGTTACGGGCACAGGTTTAGCGGTAATGGGCGAAGGTGGCCCGATTGCTATTCCACCAGCAGAAAAAGTTGAAATTGGCGCTGATGGCACGATTACTATTCGCCCTATTGGTGGTGATGCTAATACTTTGGCGATATTGGATCGCATTAAATTGGTAAAACCTGAGCTTAATAATATTTTTAAAGACAATGACGGTTTAATGCGTATGCAAGATGGCAGTGATGCGCCATTAGATGCCGCTGTGACAGTGGCTTCAGGTACATTGGAAGGCAGTAATGTCAATGCTGTTGGCGCACTCGTTAGCATGATCGAATTGCAGCGACAATATGAGATGCAAGTCAAAATGATGAAGTCTGCGGATGATAATAGCGCCGCATCGGCACGTATGTTGCAATTCAACTAGTAAGTACGCAATAAGGCGTCAAAATTAAGGTAGGAGGTATCCCATGAATCAAGCATTATGGATTGCCAAAACAGGGCTCGATGCCCAGCAAACCCGGATGTCGGTTATATCTAATAACTTGGCAAACGTTAATACCACTGGTTTTAAACAAGACCGTGCCGTGTTTGAAGATTTGCTTTATCAAACGATACGTCAACCCGGTGCACAGTCATCCAGTAATACCCAGTTACCATCAGGTTTGATGCTTGGTACTGGTGTAAGAACTGTGGCGACTGAAAAAATACATACTCAAGGTAATATTCAGCAAACAGGCAACGCAATGGATATTGCGATCCAAGGTCGTGGTTTTTTCCAGATCTTGATGCCTGATGGTGCACTGTCTTATACGCGTGATGGTACATTTCAAATTGATTCTACGGGTCAAATGGTGATGTCGAACGGCTATCCATTAGAGCCTTCGGTGACTATTCCCGAAGATACCTTGAGTATTACGATTGGTAGTGATGGTGCGATAAGCGTATTACAGTCAGGACAAGCAGCACCGACAGTAGTGGGTAATATCGAATTGGCAGACTTTGTTAATCCAACGGGTTTACAAGCCATTGGTGAGAACTTATTTAAAGAGTCGGGAGCCAGTGGCACAGCAATCACGGGGACACCAGGCCTTGATGGACGTGGTTCAGTTGTTGGTGGCGCGCTTGAAACCTCGAACGTGAATGTGGTGACCGAGCTCATTAATATGATAGAAACGCAACGTGCTTACGAAATGAATTCAAAAGCCATTTCGACAGCCGATCAAATGTTGCAATACGCTGCTCAGAATTTATAACTAGCCATCATTATATTTTATAAATATTCAGCAATAACAAATTAAAACTGAACGAGTCGAGCGACTCGTCTAGCTTTAATTTGTGTGCGTTTGAGACAGGGCTTGTTTCGTCGATTAATGAGCTATGTCAGGCTTCGATGAATTAAGCTGTGACAGTGCAATGTGTTTAGCCTTGTTAAAGTCACTTTTCCCACTACCTAATTTGGGAATGGCATCCACTTCAATCAATACGCTAGGCATCATTAAACGATTAAGTGTGGAGTTGGTAATACAAGCCTTTAACTCTGCATCTTCAATTTTACCGGAATAAAGCAAGACCACCTTTTCACCTTTTTTATCATCAGATACGGTGGTTGCTAATATCTCAACATCTTCAGGCAAGTTGATATTGATGCTGGCTTCAATAGCACTAAGACTAATCATTTCACCACCAATTTTGGCAAAGCGTGAATACCGGTCAACAATAACTAAGAAGCCATCTTTATCCAAATGGCCCTTATCGCCGGTTTTATACCATCGATGCTCATCAAGATCGACCAGCACATCAGCCGTTTTATCTGGATCATTTAAGTAGCCCTGCATGACTTGAGTACCACCAATCAATATCAAACCATCTTGTTCAATGGCTAAGCTTTCTAAGGTGTCAGGATCAACGATCCGCACACTACTACCAGGTAAGGGTAAGCCAACAGTGCCTTTTTTATTGCCGGTTTGAATTTTCCAATCATCAATGCTAATGCGATCAGGCAGATTGACGGTAGCAACAGGTGTTGTTTCGGTTGTACCGTAGCCTTCATAAATCGTTTTACCAAATTTAAGGCTGAAGCTATCACGTATTTCTGGACTAAGTCGTTCGGCACCGGCCACCACAATCCGTAATGAATCTAACATTAAGGGATGAATACGATTGTTTTTAGTGAATAGCCGTAAAAAAGTTGAAGTGCCACAAAAAATAGTTGCTTGATGACGACATATGCCTTTAGCAATATTGAGTACATCTGTTGGATCGGGGTGACAAATCGCAGGCACGCCTTCAATCAATGGCAGTAAGCCAGTGACCGTTAAACCGAAGGCATGAAACAGCGGCAAGCTGGTCACCATCACATCTTCATCTCGGATATCGAGCACATCAGAGACTTGTTTTATATTCCCCATTATATTTTGATGACTCAGTACGATGCCTTTGGGCTCACCTTCACTGCCACTTGAAAATAATATCGTAGCGGGTGAGTGAATATTCACTGACTTTCCAAATAAGAGGATCAATAAGCTAGTCGGTAAACAAATGTTAGCGAGTAAAGTCAGGACTTTTTCTATTACTGTGATCTCGCCATGAACATCTTCTAGATAAATAGGTGATGCTTTTTCAAATAAAACATCCAATTCAATACCTTTAGCGTGCAACCTTTTGATAAATTGGTGAGAGGTATAAATGGTTTGGATGTCTGCTTTATGAATCGCTGACAATACTGAATCAACGTTTGCAGTAAAATTCAGGTTAACGACCGTTTTGCCACTAATGAAGGCCGCCATATTAGTCAGAAGAGCAGTGCTGCTGGTGGGTAATAATAAGCCAATATTTTGCTCTGTACTTTGTTTTTTGATACGCCGTGAAAGTAACAAGCTAATGGTTAAGGCCTTACGGCGAGATAGTGAAATATTGCTTTGAATATCTGTTAAACAGTGTGTTCGGCCGCTTTGTTTTGTACGATCAATCCATGAGTGTGCCAAGCTAGGTAACTCTTCAGTATGGCTACGCCAAGTCTCGATGGAAAGATCAAATACCGCGCTTTTAACCGCAGATGCCTTCGTTTCAACAGCCATCGCTGGGCCAAAAGCAACAATGACATCTCTACGGATTCGGCTTTGGCGTAGTAACTGCATTTTGCTACTTGAGCGAGAAAATCGACTACCCCATAGCCCATGCAGATAGAAGGGTAAAATGATGCCATCAACTTCTTCGATACAGCGCTCAAAACCTTGTTTGAACTCGGCTAACTGACCACTTCGGCTTATTGAGCCTTCTGGAAACAAACAAACTACTTCGCCTTGTCTTAAGCGCTGGTTAATCGTCGCGAGCGAATCTTTACTACTAGTACCTGAGATTGGAATAACACCAAATAAGTCGAGCAGCCATTTCAAATACCATTTCTGATAAATACCTTTGTCCATAACAAATAAAACCGGTCGTGGACTTGCGATTTGGATCATCGCCCAATCTAGCCAGCTAATATGATTGCCTAACATCAACACAGCGCCTTGCGATGGCATATGCTCAAAACCTTGCACACTGATACGATATTTACTGGCAAAGACAATACCAAGGATATACCGAACGAGTGATTGAGGCAGTTTCCAGACGGTGTAAGTCGCCCCAACCAGTGTAACGATGGCCATTAAATTAAGTAAAGACTTACTCGCTATATCAGCTATTGAAAAAACAACCGTTAGACAAAGAAACGTCAGCATCACAACATTCTGGATCCAGTTGTTACCTGCAAGCACTGTCCCTAGTTGTTGGGCTTTAGCATGGAACTGAATGAGTGCATTAAGTGGCACAATGAATAAGCCGCCAAACAATCCAAAAGCAAAAATATCTATAGCGAATAAGCTGATTGATGTAAGTTGGGGTAAAAAGAGCAAGGTGACAACCATGCCTAACGCACCTAACGGGATCAGTCCTGATTCTATGTATCGATCAGAAATTTTACCTGCTATTAATGAACCAGTAACAATACCTAAACCCGAACAGGCGAGTAAGCCTTGAATTACGATGGTGTTATCAAGTAATAACACTTCTTTTGCGAAGGCGGGAAAAATCGCTAATACCGCTTGTGATACCCCCCAAAAAACGGATAGGCCAACAATGGATAACCAAATAACAGGGTCAAATCGCAATAAGTTAATATTTTTATGAAGCGTTTTACCAGAGCGATACTTCTGCCAATTAAAGGTTTCAGCATTAATGGGGTGTTCGATACTTGGCAAACCTAAGGCGAAATAAAGTTCAAGTAAACTGCTGGCAACGAGTAACCAGCCAATCGGAGCTATGATGCGAATAATCTCAGCTTCAGACGAAAATTTATGGCCAGCCAATGCGTTTTCAAAGAGCACTGAGAATGCAAACATGCCTAATAATATTGCCATAATTGTGACTGATTGAACAACACCGTTGGCGAAGGTTAAATGGTTTTTACCGGCAATTTCACGAATATAGCCATATTTGGCAGGTGAATAAAATGCACTTTGTGCTGCAAGCAAAAAGGTCATGGCAAAGGCGAGCTTAAACCAGCCTAAGTAATATGAAGCGGTGATCATCAAGGTTAAAATAACAGCGGCAAAGGCAGCCCATTGCATTATTTTAGGTTTTTTAAACCGATCAGCTAAAAAACCAGAAGGCGTAAATAATAATAGAAAGGGCAGTAAAATAAGGCCATTGACGATAGCGGTTAAGATGATCTGCGTTGACCCGTCATAAACCTTGAAAATGGTGTTTTGAATGATGATTTTATGGCCTAGATCGACAAACGCATTTAGGAAAATCAGTGAGATAAAGGCAAAAAAGCCTGTTGTTTTGAAAAGTGAGTTCATGCGTCGCTCTGGCTTTAGAAAATGTTAAGAGATATCTTAAATTATATGAGCTAAATAATGCGATTAAATATCCTAAGTTGCCACTCTTTGAAATACAGCGTCATTAGACACTTTTTCTGGCGACGATGAATAAATGCAAAGTAAAGAGGGTCAAGAAGAGAATGCTTGATGAACCTCTTCTCCTACTTTGAACGATTCTTGAAGTGATTTGACGTGTTTAGTCGCGAGGATGTGAATCGTGTTGTGGGCGTTATGGATTCGTGAGGCTGAGTATTTAATTATGCTTCGGTTAGCCTTACAGCCAGAACATCACATTCTGCATGATGCAAAACGCCGTTGGCAGTAGAGCCGAGTAATAATTTGATGCCGTGGCGACCGTGTGAACCAACAACAATTAAATCTACGTTATGGTCTTTTGCCAAGCGAACCACGTTTAGGCTAGGGCTACCAAATTCTATCCATTGATTTTCTGCGGGGATGTTAAATTTCCCTGCAATATCAGCAATATGTTTTTGACCAGAATCCAGCATGGCATCACGCATATCCAGATCAATACTGATCATCGGTTCGTAGGCAAAATCGGCAACCGGGAAATCTTCGATAATATGACAAATACTGAGCTTTGCTTGATAGCGCACAGCGAGTTCTTGTGCGCGACTTATAATTTGTTGGCTATGCTCGGAAAAGTCAGCGGCAATGAGAATATGTTGGTAATTTTCCATGAGATTTCTGCCTCATAAAAGTTAAGGGCAAGTGAGTACTTGCCCTTTGTGTTTAATCTATTGCGTTATTTTTCACTTTCTAAAAATCGTTCAGCATCTAATGCTGCCATACAACCAGCACCAGCTGATGTAATCGCTTGACGGTAAATAGGGTCAGAAACGTCGCCAGCTGCAAATACACCTTTAACGCTAGTCTGTGTGCCTTTTTTCAGCTTAATATAACCGTGTTCCATATCAAGTTGATCAATAAACATATCGGTATTAGGTTTATGACCAATGGCAATAAACACACCTTGCACAGGAATATCTTGCAAGCTGTTATCTAAATTGTTTTTAACACGTAAACCGGTTACGCCAGCTTGATCGCCTAATACTTCATCAAGTTGAGAGTTCCATAAAATCTCTACATTGCCTTCTGCAGCTTTTTTCAGCAATTGAGCACTTAATATTTTTTCAGAAGTAAATTTGTCACGGCGATGAATAACCGTTACTTTTGATGCGATATTAGATAAATATAAAGCTTCTTCAACCGCCGTATTACCACCACCGATAACTGCGACAGGTTGGTTTTTATAGAAGAAACCATCACACGTTGCGCAAGCTGAAACGCCGCGACCTTTGAACGCTTCTTCTGATTCCATACCTAAATATTGCGCAGAAGCGCCGGTAGCGATGATCAATGCGTCGGCAGTATATTCACCGGCATCACCAATGAGTCGGAACGGACGCTGACTTAGATCGGTTGTGTGAATGTGATCAAAAATGATATCAGTACCAAAACGTTCGGCATGACGCTGCATCCGCTGCATCAATTCAGGGCCTTCAACACCTTGGTCATCACCAGGCCAGTTATCAACATCGGTGGTCGTAGTCAGTTGTCCGCCTTGTTCAATGCCAGTAATTAGTACTGGTTCAAGTGCTGCGCGAGCAGCGTAAACGGCGGCAGTGTAACCTGCTGGGCCTGAACCAAGAATAAGTAAGCGGCAATGTTTACTGTCAGCCATGTTTTTGATCTCCAATTAATTTGCTTGAGTGCTATAAGGGTACTCACTGCTGTGCATTTGGTAAAGCATATCAGTTGAAAAGCTGTGTTAAAATCCCCCCTTAATTATTAGCTTTATTGGAAATATTACATTGGCTCAGGTAACGCGAGTGAACGATAAAGAAAAACGACGAGTAATGTCTGCTGCCGTAGGCTTTCGCTTGCGCGAGGCAGCACTTATTTTAGCGCTGGCATTAGCGGGTTATTTGTTACTGTCATTGTGGTCATATCAGCCAACGGACCCCGCATGGTCGACGACAGGCACTAATGATGCAACTTCAAATCGAGGCGGCATCGTAGGATCTTGGTTAGCTGATGCCTTGTTATATGGCTTTGGTTTTCCGGCTTATCTATCACCTTTAATGCTGGGATTTAGCGGCTGGCTATTATTTAGTTGGGGTAAAACAGCAGATTCTGAAGGTGCTTTACACTTTTGGGTGTTAAAAGCAGTCGGTTTAGTCATGGCGCTTTCCGCAGCCAGTGGTTTATCAACCTTAAGTTTGACGACTTACGCCAGTTTATTACCTCTAGGTGCTGGTGGGGTTTTAGGCGAAGTGGTAGGTAATGGATTTGTATCAATATTTGGTGCATCAGGTACCAGTTTATTACTTTTGGCGGTATTTCTAACGGGTGTAACGCTATATACCGGCTTGTCATGGTTGATGGTCATCGATCGATTAGGTGCAATTGTTTTATTAATGATGACTCACGTGACGCGATGGCTTCGTGAATTCAAAGAGCAAATTGCGGTAAAAGAAACTAAACAGCGCCGGGAAGTAACTTTTCGCGAAAAAAGTGAAAAAATCAAATTACAACCGAAAGTACGTGTTGAGCCGATAATAGAAGCGGCAGCACCGAGTAAACGTGAAGAAAAAGAGCGCCAAGTCCCTTTATTTGAAACGCCTGAAGATGGAAATAGTATGCCCGCCTTAGCCTTGCTTGATATGGCGACGGCAAGTGTCGGAGGTTATAGTGAGGAAGTGCTGCAGGCTATGTCACGCCTAGTCGAGCTTAAGCTAAAAGATTTCGGTGTAGAAGTACAAGTAGTAGAAGTGCAACCAGGCCCTGTTGTTACGCGCTTTGAATTGCAACCTGCTGCTGGCATTAAAGTAAGCCGAATTTCTGGCTTGGCAAAAGATTTAGCGCGTTCTTTATCAGTGAGCAGTGTTCGAGTGGTTGAGGTTATACCTGGTAAACCGGTCGTCGGTTTAGAAATCCCGAATGAACATCGCGATATTGTTCGCCTACGTGAAATTCTGGGTTCAGAAAGTTACGAAAATAATAAATCTGTCTTGATGATGGCACTAGGCAAAGACATCGCAGGTCGACCTGTATCCGTCGATTTAGAAAAAATGCCACACTTATTAGTCGCAGGGACCACCGGTTCTGGTAAGTCGGTTGCCGTCAATGCGATGATTTTAAGTCTGCTTTATAAGGCAACGCCTGAACAAGTTCGTCTGATCATGATTGATCCCAAAATGTTGGAATTATCAGTTTATGAAGATATTCCTCATTTATTGACGCCTGTTGTAACGGATATGAAAGAAGCTGCCAATGCCTTGCGTTGGTGTGTGGCTGAAATGGAGCGACGTTATCCATTAATGGCTGCAATGGGTGTGCGAAACATCACGGGTTTCAATAAGAAGGTTAAAGATGCCATCGACCGTGGAGAACCCATTGTAGATCCTACGGTTGATTTAGTGGATGGCGAACCGCCGGAAACATTGGAACCACTGCCCTTTATTGTCGTTATTATTGATGAGCTTGCCGACATGATGATGGTTGTGGGTAAACAAGTTGAAGAGCTGATTGCCCGTTTGGCACAAAAAGCACGTGCATCAGGTATTCATTTGATTTTAGCCACACAAAGGCCGTCGGTCGACGTCATTACGGGTTTGATTAAAGCTAATATTCCTACGCGGATGGCCTTCCAAGTATCGTCACGCATTGATTCGCGGACTATTTTGGACCAAATGGGCGCCGAGCAATTATTAGGACAGGGTGATATGTTGTTCCTGCCACCGGGAACAAGCATCCCTGAACGTATACATGGTGCTTTTGTCGACGATCATGAAGTACATCAAGTCGTTAACTTTTTGAAAAAATATGCCCAGCCTAATTATTTAGAAGAAATTACGCGCGGCCTACCAGAAGATGATGATGACAGCAGTAATCTAGGCGATCCGAGTGATGGTGAGCAAGATGCCTTATATGATCAAGCGGTGCAAATTGTAACGGAAAGTCAGCGCGCATCTATTTCAGGCGTTCAACGTCGTTTAAAGATTGGTTATAACCGTGCAGCACGTATTGTTGAAGCGATGGAGGCGGCGGGCGTAGTGTCATCTATGCAAGGCAATGGTAGCCGTGAAGTATTGGCACCGCCACCGCGAGGAGATTATTAAGATGCGACTTTCTCAGCAAGTGGTCGCAATATAAATAGTGTAGTGACATTCTTTTCAAACTTTTACTTAATATAAAATAAATAGTGAGCAACGATTCACTGCAAATAGTGGTCGTAGTTCTACAAAGAGTCAGTCTGACTCGATGAATAAATTGGAGTCTCGGTATGACGGTTAAAAAACTTCTGCAATACGGCGTCGTTATGATGACAATGTTATTGTCATTCTCGCTATTGGCAGCAGATTCAGCATCAAAAAAACTCAATACGTTTGTAAAAAATGTGGTGACATATACAGCCAATTTCCAACAAACCGTATTAGATCCACAAGGTAATATTATGGAACAGGCGCAAGGTGAGTTTGTTTTAGAGCGTCCAGGTAAATTTCGTTGGGATTACCAAGAACCATTCCCCCAACACATTGTGGCAGATGGGCAGCGTATTTGGTTTTATGATGTCGATCTTGAACAAGTAACCGTTAAATCACAGCAAGAAGCACTTAGTGATACACCTGCGACGCTGTTGTCTGGTAATACCTCGCCGACAGATAATTACATACTGACGGATATGCCTTCTGAAGATGGGATGTCGTGGGTAGAGCTTGTTCCTAGAAACGTTGATTCTAGCTTTCAAACGATTGCGTTAGCTTTTGATCAATACGGCTTACGCACCATGATTATGAAAGACAGCTTTGATCAACGTACTCGATTGGTTTTTAGCCAAGCAAAAGAAAACCCTACGCTCAAAAAAGATACCTTTGTCTTCACGCCAGCACCTGGGGTGGATGTAGTAGGTGATACTGGCTTGTGAGTCTGTTTGGCAATACTGATGATCTAGCAGGGCGACCACTCGCCGATAGAATGCGTCCCAAAACATTGGATGATTATATCGGTCAACATCACCTGTTAGGTGAAGGCAAACCATTACGACAAGCTATTGCGTCAGGTCACCCTCATTCAATGATTTTCTGGGGCCCACCAGGCACGGGAAAAACGACCTTAGGCAAATTGATTGCTGGTTACTGTGATATGGAATTTATCACCATTTCAGCGGTGTTAGCAGGCGTTAAAGAAGTACGTGCTGCCGTAGCACGAGCGCAACAATTACAACAAGAACAAGGTCGCCGGACCTTGTTATTTGTCGATGAAGTCCATCGTTTTAATAAATCTCAGCAAGATGCATTTTTACCGTATGTTGAAGATGGCACCTTTACCTTTATTGGTGCGACCACTGAAAACCCTTCATTTGAATTAAATAACGCTTTGTTATCACGAGCACGTGTCTATGTGCTTAAATCACTCGAAGCCAAAGATTTACGAGAGATTATTGATCGGGCCTTAAATGATAGCGACTTAGGCTTGGCAGATCGTGATATTAGCTTCCCTGAAGCCTTAAGAGATACCCTCTCTGAAGCTGCAGATGGTGATGGTAGACGCGTGCTTAACTTGTTAGAAATCGTCGTGGATTTAGCCGATAGCAAAGGTCAAACGAGTGTTGATGAAGATGATTTATCTGAAGTATTAACAGGGACATTGCGTCGTTTTGATAAAGGGGGAGAAGCCTTTTATGATCAGATCTCGGCGTTACATAAAGCCGTTCGAGGTTCAGCACCAGATGCAGCCTTGTATTGGCTTTGTCGGATGTTGGATGGCGGTTGTGATCCGGTTTATTTAATGCGGCGTATTGTACGTATGGCGAGTGAAGATATTGGTAATGCTGATCCACGCGGTTTACGCATTGCGTTGGATGCATGGGAGAGTTTTGACAAGTTAGGCCGTCCAGAAGGTGAGCTGGGCATTGCTCAAGCGGTGCTTTATTTAGCGAGTGCTCCCAAAAGCAATGCCGTTTACATGGCATTTAATGCCGCGATGCAAGATGTTCGTAGCCAAGGTTCTTCAGAAGTGCCCTTACATTTACGTAATGCACCGACAAAATTAATGAAAGAACTCGGCTATAAAAAAGACTATCGTTATGCCCACGATGAGCCAGATGCCTATGCTGCGGGTGAGAATTACTTCCCAGAAAATATGGCGCCAAGGCATTATTATCAGCCGGTCAATCGCGGTTTAGAAATTAAGATCGCTGAAAAATTAGCACGTCTGAAAATGCTCGATAAGCAGGCCAATAAATAAGGCTAAAAGTACTACCATTTACCAGCCAATCAGATAACGGCTATTGTGTTTTAAAATCATTTTTACCATAGAAGCGATAAGTAAACTAATCGTGACTGAGACAGTGATGACACTGAGCCATACTAAAACTTCCGGTATGTTGGAGAATAATATAAACGGTTTATATTGATCGACTATATGTAAAACCCATGTATGCAAAAAGTAGATGGCAAAACTAGATGAAGCCAATAGTTTTAATCCTGGTATCGTTTTATTTTCATAGCGATGAAGTAGTGAAAGGAAAAAGAAACACAGCACTATTTTTTGGAAGATATTGATATCTATACCGCCATAAGAAAATATATCTACTTTAGAGGGCGCGCCTCGGGAATAAAAATACATGGCTTGTATAACCGCTAAGGCGACGACAATGAGACCAAAAATAAGGGTTTTTCCTTTAATGAAATCGTCAAATTGTTCACGGTTTATCGAGCAGTTAATGCCTAGTAAATAGATTGGAATATAATAAATCACCGAATGAATCGGAGACATATTTAGGATTGGGCGGTGTACAAAAAAAGCCGAAAACAATAACAAGACCACCATAAGTGTCAGCCTTGCAGCCAAAGATAAACGGATGTAGCTAATGAATAGTGGTGAAAGTAGAAACATAACCATAATAAAGGGAATGTACCAATAAGCGTACATGATCCGTCCAGTCCACAGGTAGCTAACATACAACAGTAGATAGTCCATCCATGATGAAATATCCGTTGATATCAAACGTTCGACGAAGGGAAATGATTTAGATGAAAGCGCGAAATACAAAAAGCCTAAGGTCGATAGGATCAGATAAGGAATTAATACATTTTTTGTCTTCTTTGACATAAAGATTTTCATATTAAAATCTTTATAGAAAATATGATGAAAGAAAAAACCGGAAATAAATACAAATAAAGCGGTACCGCTATAAACGATATTCGCGAGCACTTTTTCGCTAAATGTATCGACTGGCCATGCGCCAAAGGAGTGACCAGCGACGATAAATAAAATCGCTACGCCTCTAAAATAATCAAATGACACTAAGCGCATCGCATTGAACCTTATTGAAAGCTAGGGTGATATCAGCAAGGCAAAGCTCTTAATTACGTGCTATGTCGTGTTGATATAAAATTTTCTGCATATATTGAGCGGTTTGCTATTAAGTACGCAAGAGATAAATAATGCTATCTACTAAATGATTGCAATAGATGTGCAGTAAGTAGCATAAAGACAGCTTAACGTATCATATTGGCATGGGGGTATTAAATATAAAATAAAACAAAAGCAATAGGTTATAACGCTAATGTTTTGCCGATACAAATTAAGGAAGGAGAACAGCTAACTATCTCAGCGGGTGCTATTTTCATCCCAATGAGATAGTTAGCTGCTTAAATATTCTGCGTAGCGAATGTTAACTATGCTTTTTTAATGAGGTTAATCGCATATAGCAACATCACCGCGCCGAGAGTAGCAGTGACTATTGCGCCCAATAAACCGCCTGCGTTGGCATGGAAGCCAAGTAAGTTGAATACAAAACCACCCAATACCGCACCTATCACGCCGATAACCACATTACCTACGAGGCCAAATTTTCTACTGTTCATAATCTTACCGGCAAGCCAACCTGACAGACCGCCAATAGCTAAAAAAATTATCAAGCTAGTTATATTCATAATGTCTCCTGTTTTATTTTTTAAATAGTTAGACCAACACCACGGTGATTTATGAGCCTAAAACATATGGTACTACTAATGTCATAGGTTGCCAGCGGTAAGAGTGAATTTTATGAAAGAAAATTATCTTCCATAATACTGACAACACGTGCTACTGAGACCGTATTTAAATCAACGGCCGATGAAGAGTGAATCTCACCCTCTTTATTGCCTAATGCAATATTGACGCTTTCTGGCTTATCATCGTGTAGCAAGAACACTATTTTTTTATTCAAAGGAATGCAGTCAACCGTAACAGCATCCGCATTTATGCCTTGTTTACGCAATGCCTGATCCAGAATGCCAAGAATAGTGCCGATAGTTTTGTGGCGGGCTTCGAATACATCATTTGCTTCGGCGATAATTTCTGATAACTTTTTTAGTGTATTGTTCATTGGTGACTCGATGTTTAGTGCTGACCTACTTTATGATAGGTCCTAACGATGTAATCCATACCTGCTCAGTGACAGTTTGCATGACATAAATTCGATTCCCTCAGCCTCAAGCAATGCCTTTTGTGTATGAAATTGCTCACTATCCTGAGGGAAGGAAAGTTCACCTTTGGCATTTACAACACGATGCCAAGGCAAGGTACTGTCTTTAGGCAGGACTTTAAGTGTAGCACCCACATAACGAGCATGATTAGGATAGCCAGCGAGCTTAGCTACTTGGCCATATGTTGCCACACGTCCTTTGGGAATGGATGCGACAACTTGCCAAATTATTTCATTGATATTAAATTTATTTATCGACATTGGTTTTTTGGGGTTTGTTGATGTTAATACTTTGCCGTTTTAATGGCTGAAACATCAGGTTTCCTGACGCGAGCCCATCAGCAGGGAATACATATACCACACTATAGCAACATTGATTGATAGCACGATAATGCTCACGCTACCCATGTGGGCAATGACTTCATAAATCTCAAAAGGTAGATAAATAGCGCCACTGAGCAAGGCAAACCATTCTGTCCAAGCCAGCCCATTCCATAGACCGTATGCCTCAACCAATCTGACAACAGAATAGACGATAGCACCAAGTGCAATTAAGGTTAAGTTGGAATTGTTCACCAAGCCTGTTTCATGAAGGAGGATACTGGGTAAATGACTCGCTGGGTTTAAGTGTAAATGACCCAGTAATGACTCCAGCATTTTTTGACTATTCTCACCTGCTAATTCATGAATGCCAAGGCCTACAAACAGCGATATCAATCCTTTTGACGCTTCCAGAATAGCGACGGCTTTTAATCCGCCTTTCTTGTTGGGCATAGCTACCTCATTTGGCTCAAATGACTGTTTATTAGGCTAGCATCTTAACCTAATCTAGCTGCCCAATTACCATTATGTTTACGCTTACAGTTTTCTTCTGTGTCATAGGAAATGTGATTGGTTATCTTTTTGAGATTGATATCTATTTCTGTCAAGGTCATCTGGGTGAGTGATTCAAAGCCTTTTCTATTGGTTTGAGACAGAAAATCAGCAAGGTTTTCATCGGTATCAAAAATACACACGATCTTTAAGCTTTTGGGGAAGTTCGAATAATTAACCAAGTGGGTAAGCCATAAAAAGCCGTTTATTTCTTTCAACGCTGTTTCACACACATCAGTCAGTGCAAGTCGAAGTTGGTTATCTATTTTCTTGTCTGTTCTACGCATTGTTTAACTCCAGCTAGAGAACAAATACAAAGTAGTCTTTGTCCCGCAACCGTAGGTTGTAATTGGTGTGTTTTTTTAGATGTGAGGAAAATATTCTTCAATCTCTACTCTCACTATTTGCCATATTTTGACTTCGCCATTTTCTACAAAGAATACTTTTCCGTGTGAGTTGCCATTATCCGTTTTCATGGAAGCAAAATGCTGATCGAAATTAGTTATATTATATTGCTCACCACAATAATTTCTAAAATCATCAACCTTCACATCTCCATTAGTTTCGAGCTCTAGGAAAGCACTGATTATTTGGTGATTAGTTTGATTCGGTCTGCGCGCCCAAAGCCGGACTCTCCCAAGTTTAGTAAACTCTTTATTTCGTGCTTGGGTGTTTTCTACAGACATCTCAGGTATTGATGTTGCATCGTATTGTGTGTGGCAAGGTTGGCATATGAATTTGAACGTTTCATTAATTGGCTCATGTGCAGATAGAATCTCATTTTCAACTTTCTTAATATCACATGTAACATTTTCGAGATTAACTCTATATGCCGACAATACATTCTCTATAATTGTCCTTCTATCGCGGCCATGTATATGAGCTGATTGTAGTACAGCCTGAATTCCGCAGAATTCACATGTTCCTTGTCTCTGATTGCGGTGTAAACGTGTGAAATTATTTATCAAGTTTCTAATGCGTGGGCCTATGAAGTGATGAAACTCTTGAACTGAGCCTTTGAATTCAGCCATTATTAAAACCTAATTTGTTGTTAACAGGATTAAAGCTCTCTGTAATTTCTAAAAAGTCGACATTCAAGACAAAATTTGCGAACTGACTATACCTTAAACATTCTCGTTAATAAGTCATTAAACCATCATTTGGATAAGTTAATATAAACATCATAACGCGTGTTTTTACTTTCAATGCTGGTGGTGGGTTTTTGGTTACCTACAAATGGCGCTGATTTTGGGCGTTTAACGACAACTCTTTTTAATGCTGTTGTGCAAGCGGTAGTAAGTAGTTGCTCACTATCCGTATCAGGCCCTGCTAGTTGATGTAATAAACGCATGTCTTTTTTGACTAGGGCTGATTTTTCTCGACTGGGATACATCGGATCCATATAGATAACGTCTGGGCAATGCGCTTTCTCTAGTGTGTTGAGATAGGCCGTTGCATCATCATTGATCAATAACATACGAGTGATGACTTCGGTGATATCTAGGTTATTGCTTGCACGTTGTAGTGCATCAGCCAGTAAGGTGGCGATGAGTGGATTTCGCTCAATTAAGGTGATTTTACAACCTAAACTCGCTAAGACAAAGGCGTCTCGGCCAAAGCCGGCAGTGGCGTCAATAACCGTAGGATTTGCCCCTTTTTTTAAGCCAATAGCCTTAGCGAGAGGTTGACCGCGACCGCCGCCAAATTGTCTGCGGTGGGCATTTTTTCCTTCTTCAAAATCAATCAAAATAGGATTGCCTAGTTCGGGCGCACGAATTTCAATATGGTGTTGTGTCAGTACCAATTGAATGTGTTGGGTATTGAGTGGGGCGAAAGGTAGGCTTAATTTATGAGCCAATGCCTCTGCCGCAGCGATCTGTTCGTTTGAATCAGCACTGATTGAAAAAGAAGATTTGCGATCTATATTCATTTAGTGGGTTTTAGTTATAAATTGGCCAAAGGCACGTGTCCCTTTGCCTGTTTCAATGGTTAAGATCACTTTATTGGTGGCACTGCTGATGATGGAAACTGTGCCTTCGCCCCAGTTTGCGACATAAATAAATTGACCATTTTCGGTGACATCAACACCTTCTGGTGAATCGCCAACGTCTATAGTGTCGATGATACTGCTGCTGCGGGTATCAATGACCGAAATCGTACTGTCATCTTGGTTAGTGACATAAAGTGTTTGGCCATTTGGACTCAGCGCCGCGCAGTAAGGCCATTCGCCAACGGCAATCGTATCAACCACTTTGGCTTGTTGAGTATCAATTACGCTGACATTACTGCTGCGAACATTGATGCTATAAAGAAGTTTGCCATCGGGTGATAAGGCTAAACCGAATGGGGCTGTGCCAACATCAATGGTATTTAAGATGCCGTAATATTGGGTGTCGATAATCATCACGGTATTGTCATCACGGTTAGCGACATAAAGGCGGTGTTGGAGATCGTCGACTATCAAACCCGCAGGAGATTTTCCGACAGGGATGGTGGCAATAATTTTGGCGGTTTCAACGTTCACTACACTGATGATATTTTGATACCAATCTGCAATATAAGCGCGTGTTCCATCATTATTACTGACTATGCCGACAGGACCTGCACCGACAGGAATGTGATTGGTTACTACTAATGTTTCAGTATCAATAATCGCAATTTCCATGCCTTCTGGGTTGGAGACAAAGACTTGATGCCCTGTTTTGCTGGTGGCAATACCGGCTGGGCGTTTACCTTCACCGATAGCAATGGTTTTAATGATTTTGTGGGTGCTCGTATCGACCACGCTTACGCTATCACTTAATTGATTCGTGATGAAAGCATAGGAGGGCGAGGCTGCTGTTGTACAGGCCGTAAGCATGTTCATGCAGATAAGAAAAAAGGCGACCTTTTTAAAGGCCGCCTTTATAAATACTAAGCAATGTTGCTCGGGCATTTATTTTTCCATGATAGTTTTAAGGTTTTCTAGACCTGCTGAGTAAACGGCTTGTATGGTTTCTACAGCATCTTTGTCTGATTGGCCTTCTGGTACAGGTGGGTTATCCATGAATGAACGGTAGAATTTACCTTTCCATTTCACTTCAGTGCCACCATCAACTGATTTAACGCTGAACCAAGATTTATATGTGGCAACAGGTAAAGTGAAGTAAGGTGTATCTTTACTGTTAAATGTGATTGTTTTAACAACGCTCATATCGGTGATTTTGTATACGAAAGTCATTTTTTCATCATCAGATGAAATCAATTCTTCAGTAATCGTTGGGTTGCCTTCTGAGGCAAGTGTTAATACGCGAGTTTTGTCATCTGTTAGTACAACGCTGGCAACAGCTGGGTGCCATTTATCAAAAGCACCAAAATCTTTAACCATTGCCCATACTTTATCCGGAGCAGCATTAATGATGATTTTTTCTTCTACTAGTTGGCGACTAGGGCCATGAGCTGCAGCTAACATAGGAACAGCGACCATCGTTGCTGCAATAAAATGTAAAAATTTCTTCATTATTTCTCTCCGTATTCATTTCGGTAATTGTAGGTGTGAACTTGCACAAACTAAGAGCGATTGCGTGAGTGAAAAGTTCCCAATACCAGGATCTGGTGACGACACTCTAGCCGAACAGACTAAAATATTCCACAAGCAGATTTGACTTACTAGCTCATATTCTTGAAAATTAACGCCCTTTATTCTTTTTATATTCGCTTGGAGACACTAGTGCCACTGATAAAAATCAGGGATTTGCACTTCTATCGTGGTGATAGAGCTATTTTTGACGGGGTGAACATTGATATTCATCGTGGAAAAATCACCGCAATTATGGGGCCAAGCGGTACCGGTAAGACAACATTGTTGCGCTTAATCGGTGGACAATTACGTCCGGACAGCGGAACCATAGAAGTAGATGGCCAAGATGTACATAAACTTTCTCATGCCGGACTATACGAGCTACGTAAGCGCATGGGCATGTTATTTCAAAGCGGCGCATTGCTGACAGATTTATCTGTATACGACAATGTCGCTTTTCCATTGCGGGAACATACTGACTTACCAGAGAGTATGATTCGCGACTTAGTGTTGATGAAATTACAAGCGGTAGGTTTGCGTAATGCGCGTGATTTGATGCCAGCAGCCTTATCAGGTGGTATGGCGAGGCGTGTTGCCCTGGCAAGAGCGGTAACGCTTGATCCAATGATGGTTATGTATGACGAACCATTTACGGGTCAGGATCCTATTTCTATGGGAACAATCGTGAATTTAATTCATCGTTTGAATGATGCGATGGGTTTAACCAGTATTGTGGTATCACATGATGTGATCGAAACGACAGAAATAGCCGATGTTATCTATTTACTATCAGCCGGTAAAGTGATTGAGTCTGGCTCACCTGTGCAGTTAAAGCGTTCATCTTCACAATGGGTTCAGCAGTTTATCCAAGGCCTACCGGATGGCCCTGTCCCGTTTCATTACCCCGGTGCAGATTTTGCAGATGATTTATTAAGTTCTGAGGTGTCAGCATGATTGATTTCATTCGGAGCTTAGGTCGTTGGGGGCTTGATACGCTTCAGCGCTTGGGTCGTGGCCATTTGTTTCTATGGTATATGGTGAAGGGCATACCTGAAGTAATGCTGCGCTTTTCGCTTGTTATTCAGCAATTGCATTCAGTCGGCGTACTGTCGGTAATGATTATTTTGGTATCAGGCTTATTTGTAGGCATGGTGCTGGGCTTGCAGGGTTACAATACCTTGGTTGATTTTGGTGCTGAAGAATCGCTGGGTGTGTTAGTTGCCTTATCGTTAGTGCGCGAATTAGGCCCTGTAGTGAGTGCCTTGTTATTTGCGGGTCGTGCAGGTTCTGCGCTGACGGCTGAAATAGGTTTAATGAAAAGTACTGAGCAACTGTCAGGAATGGAGATGATGGCGGTTGATCCCATTCGCCGTATTATTGCTCCGCGTTTTGTCGCCGGTATTATTTCCATGCCTTTGCTTGCCGCAGTATTTAGTGCCGTAGGTATCTATGGTGGGTTTATAGTCGGTTATGGCTTGCTAGGCGTTGATGATGGTGCCTTTTGGTCACAGATGCAGATTAAAACAGATTGGTATGATGATGTGCTCAATGGGATTATCAAAAGTGTCGTATTTGGTGTCGTTGTCACGTGGATTGCACTATTTGAAGGCTATGATGCTGTTCCCACCTCAGAAGGTGTAGGACGTGCAACAACACGAACGGTAGTCCATTCTGCCTTCGCAATTTTAGGATTAGACTTTGTGCTTACGGCACTAATGTTTGGAGGAATATAAGTGATGCAAAAAAAGAATACCGAAATTACAGTCGGAATGTTTGTGGCCGCAGGTATTGTCGCTATATTTGTCTTGGCGATGAAAGTCAGCAACTTTACTGATTTTACAGATGATACTGGCTATCAAGTTGTGGCTGAGTTCGGCAATATTGGTGGGTTGAAAGTGCGGTCTCCAGTCACGATGGCGGGTGTACGTGTTGGCCGAGTGTCTAGTATCACGCTTGACCCTAGTAACTATAATGCAAAAGTAACCTTGGATTTGAACTCTAAATTCAGTAATTTACCATCAGATACTTCAGCAAGTATTTTCACCGCAGGTTTGCTTGGCGAGCAATATATAGCCTTGGAAGCGGGTGCTGAAGAGGAATTTTTGAAAAATGGTGATGTCTTACACCTAACGCAACCAGCGTTGGTACTTGAGCAAGTCATCGGTCAATTTTTATTTAGCAAAGCGGAGGGCGAATAAATAATGCGCGCAAATACATATTTTTTTAATAAAGCAGTGATTGCTTTATTCATGCTGTTCTCATTGATCGGAATTTCATCGATTGCAGTTGCAGAAGAGATGGCCGTTCCTCAAGCTTTGGTCAAAGCATCATCAGATAAAATGATGAAGTCATTAAAAGATAATAAACTTCAGTTAGAAGCAGATCCTGATCTTATCTACGGATTAGTAACGGATATATTAATGCCTCATTTTGATTTTGGAAAAATGTCTAAGCTGGCATTAGGTAAAAATTGGCGCGGGCTTTCTGAAGCACAGCAATTAAGATTTACGGATGAATTTAGATTGTTGTTAATCAGAACCTATTCAACGGCGATGTTGGAATACTCTGACCAAGAAATTCGTTTTTTACCTTTTCGTGATGACGTGAAAACTAAAAAAGTTCAAGTAGATATGGAGATCATACAGAAGGGAGGCCCATCTATTCCTATGTCATTATCGTTATATCAAAATCATAGCGATGCTTGGAAAGTTTATGATGTCAAAATTGATGGGATTAGCCTTGTAACTAATTACCGTTCTACTTTTGCTACTGAAATTCGTAACGATGGTGTTGATAGATTAATTGAACGCCTTGCCAGTAAGAATGAAAAAGTAAAACTATGAGTCAAGTAGGCAAGTTAAAACACGACCCAGAGACTGATTATATTAATGTTTGTGGTGATTTAACGTTTGCGACAGTGAATGATTTGTTGGTATCTGCACGACGTATATTTGCGCCTATTAAAGTATTAAATATTGATTTGGCTGAGGTCAGTTGTAGTGATAGTGCTGGGCTAGCATTATTGATTGAGTGGATGCGTTCGGCTAAACAACAGAATAAAAATCTGGTGTTTCACAATATTCCTGCCCAGATGTTAGCCATGGCGCATGCCAGTGGTTTAGATGAATTACTCCCGTTACAATAATTTTAAATGAAGTTGAAATAACACATGCAAGCAATAGATATTCAGAAAATGATAGAAGCAGGATTGCCCGATGCAACCGTAGAGGTGCTGGGTGATGATGGTCAACATTTTGAAGCAAGAGTAGTAAGCCCTTCTTTTGCAGGGAAGTCACTAATCGCACAACATAAAATGGTGTATGTCACGTTGGGTGATAGCTTCGAAAGTGCCTTACACGCACTAGCTTTAAAGACTTCAGCGCCTCGCTAGTTCGATTGCGCGACTAAAATTTAAGAGACTGCATGGATAAATTACTTATCAACGGCGGAATCGCTTTAAATGGCGAAATACGTATCTCTGGCGCTAAAAATGCCGCCCTACCCATTCTAATGGGGGCTTTGCTGGTTGATTCGCCGGTTAGAATCGGTAATGTGCCACATTTACATGATATTACGACCACGCTTGAATTATTAGGACGTATGGGGGTCTCCATTACGGTTGATGAACGTTCAGGGGTAGTTATTGACCCTTCAACCTTGACCGAGACTGAAGCGCCTTATGATCTGGTTAAAACGATGCGCGCATCTATTTTAGTATTGGGACCGTTATTGGCTAAATTCGGTCAGGCTGACGTATCACTGCCAGGTGGTTGTGCGATTGGTTCACGTCCAGTGGATTTGCATCTACGTGGGCTTGAGCAAATGGGCGCACAGATTAAAGTTGAAAACGGTTATATCCGTGCCACGTCAAATGGTAGGTTGAAAGGTGCGCATATTTTCTTGGATCAAGTAACGGTAACGGGCACTGAGAATTTATTAATGGCAGCCACATTGGCTGAAGGGGTCACGACCCTTGAAAATGCCGCACGTGAACCAGAAGTAGTCGACTTAGCACATTATCTTAATAATATGGGCGCAAAAATCAGTGGTATTGGAACCGCAACATTAGTCATTGAAGGCGTCGAAGCCCTACATGGTGCACCATACAATATTCTTCCTGATCGTATCGAGACAGGGACCTATTTAGTGGCTGCTGCAATGACGCGCGGCAAAGTAAAATTAAAAGACACTAATGCGACAGATTTAGAGGCTGTATTACTAAAGCTCGAAGAAGCGGGCGCTGATATTGAAGTCGGTGAAAATTGGATTTCACTCGATATGCATGGCAAACGTCCTAAAGCAGTGAGTATTCGCACGGCTCCTTATCCGGCATTTCCAACAGATATGCAGGCACAATTTACCGCATTAAACAGTGTTGCCGAAGGTCAAGGTACCATTGTTGAGACGGTGTTTGAAAATAGATTTATGCATGTGCAAGAACTACAGCGTATGGGGGCTAATTTGCATATAGAAGGCAACGCTGTTCTGTGTACTGGGCAGGAAGGGTTAACTGCTGCACCCGTTATGGCAACGGATTTACGTGCCTCAGCGGGTTTGGTTTTGGCTGCCCTTGTTGCTGATGGAGCTACACTCGTAGAGCATATTTACCATATTGATCGTGGTTACGAATGTATAGAAGAAAAACTACAGCAATTAGGGGCGAATATTCGCCGCATTCCCAGTTCTACAAGAGATTAAAATGCCGAATACATTGACTTTAGCCTTATCTAAAGGACGCATCTTTAAAGATACCTTGCCATTATTAAAAGCGGCAGGCATCGAGCCTATTGATGATCCTGAAACTAGCCGTAAGTTGATTTTAGAGACTACTCAGCCAGATGTACGCATTATTATTGTTCGTGCATCGGATGTACCGACGTATGTTGAATATGGCGGTGCGGATATTGGTGTGGCAGGAAAAGATGTGTTGCTGGAGCATCCCGATGCTGAATTATATGAACCGGTCGATCTTAAAATTGCACGTTGTAAGTTGATGACGGCAGGCAGAATAAATGAACCAGCTAAAAATGGTCGACTAAAAGTGGCGACTAAATTTGTTGAAAGTACGCGCCGGTTCTACGCTCAACAAGGTCAACAAGTCGATATTATTAAACTTTATGGCTCGATGGAGCTAGCGCCGCTGGTAGGTATGGCTGACCGGATTGTCGATGTGGTTGATACGGGGGATACGCTGCGAGCCAATGGCCTAGTACCGATGGAGCTAATTGCAGATATTAGTTCACGTCTGGTGGTGAATAAAGCCTCGATGAAAATGAAACATACGCGGATCCAACAGTTTATTGATGATATCCGTAAGGCAGTAAGAGAGCAAAACAATGATTAAAATTAAGCAACTTAACTTTATCGACAGCGACTTTTGGTCACAGTTAGAGGCTGTGCTTGCATGGGAAGCTGTATCTGATGCAGCTATCGGCGATACGGTTAAAGCTATCCTGTCTGATGTGAAATCTAAAGGTGACGAAGCCGTTTTAGAGTATAGTCGTCGTTTTGATCGCCTAACAGCTAAAACGATGGCTGAGTTAGAGATCCCATTGTCTCGGGCTCATGCTGCTTTAGCATCAATTCCTGAAGACCAACGCCACGCATTAGAAGCGGCTGCAGAGCGCGTACGCACTTATCACGAACATCAAAAGCAAGGCTCTTGGACTTATACTGAAGCGGATGGCACTATTTTAGGCCAACAAGTAACGGCTCTTCAACGCGCGGGCTTGTATGTTCCCGGCGGAAAAGCGGCTTACCCCTCATCGGTATTGATGAATGCGATTCCGGCAAAAGTTGCGGGTGTCGATGAGTTGATCATGGTGGTACCAACTCCTGATGGTGAAGTTAATGATCTCGTTTTAGCTGCGGCTGCTATTGCTGGTGTTGATCGTATTTTTGCTATTGGTGGTGCACAAGCAGTTGCCGCATTGGCATATGGCACTGAGACAGTTCCGCAAGTAGATAAAATTGTAGGACCGGGTAATATTTATGTCGCTACTGCGAAAGGCATGGTATTTGGTACTGTAGGTATTGATATGATTGCTGGCCCATCTGAAATCTTAGTGATTTGTGATGGTAAAACTGATCCGGACTGGATTGCGATGGATTTGTTTTCTCAAGCTGAGCATGATGAAGACGCTCAATCTATTCTGATATCACCAGATGCAGATTTCTTACAAAAAGTCAGGAAGTCTATTTCGCGGTTATTACCAACGATGGAACGAGAAGCCATTATCAATGCATCACTCGTTGGCCGTGGTGCTTTAATTCACGTAAAAGATATGGATGAAGCTATTGAAGTGGCAAACTTCATTGCGCCTGAGCATTTAGAATTGTCAGTCGAAGAACCAATGGAAATGTCGAAAAAAATTCGTCATGCTGGGGCGATCTTTATGGGCCGTTATACAGCTGAAGCCTTGGGTGATTATTGTGCGGGTCCGAACCATGTATTACCGACATCACGCACGGCACGATTTAGCTCGCCGTTGGGAGTGTATGACTTTCAAAAACGCTCAAGTTTGATTCAGGTCTCGCAGCAAGGTGCGCAAACATTAGGCCAAATTGCATCGGTGTTAGCACGTGGTGAAAGTTTGACTGCGCATGCACGATCAGCTGAATATCGTCTTAAGGACTAATAAATGAGTCGTTTTTGGAGCCCGGTTGTTCATGAGCTCGAGCCATATGTGCCGGGCGAACAACCTAAAATGGCTAATTTGGTTAAACTCAATACTAACGAAAACCCTTATGGACCATCGCCTAAAGTATTGGAGGCTATACGCTTAAATACAAGTGATACCTTACGACTGTACCCTGATCCTAATGCGACAGAATTAAAACAAGCTATTGCAGATTATCACCAGTTAACGATTGATCAAGTCTTTGTTGGTAATGGTTCTGATGAAGTTTTGGCGCATGTGTTTCATGCATTTTTTCAACAGCAAACACCGTTATTATTCCCCGATATTACCTATAGCTTTTATCCTGTTTATTGCCAGCTATACCAAATTGATTATCAAACTATTCCTCTAACTAATGAGTTTGAAATTAAAGTGGACGATTATTTTCGTGACAATGGTGGCATTATTTTCCCCAACCCTAACGCGCCGACGAGCCGCCTTTTAGCGTTGGCAGAAATTGAAGCATTACTGCAAAAAAATACAGAGTCAGTTGTTGTTATTGATGAGGCTTATATTGACTTTGGTGGTGAAACAGCCATCGTGCTAGTAGATAAGTATCCTAATTTATTAGTTACACAAACCATGTCTAAGTCACGCTCTCTAGCTGGATTACGCATTGGCTTTGCAGTAGGTCATCCAGATTTAATTGCGGGTTTAATACGGGTTAAAGATAGTTTTAATTCATACCCGATAGATAGTCTTGCTATTGCAGCAGGTGTCGCTTCGTTTGAAGACCAAGCTTATTTTGAGCAGACTTGCCAGAAAGTTATCAGCAGCCGTCAGTGGGTGATAAGTGAATTGAAAGCGCTTGGCTTTACCGTGTTGCCATCGGGTGCTAACTTTGTGTTTGCGATACATCCCAACAATGATGCGGCTGAATTATCTGCCGGTTTGCGTAAGGAAGGGGTGATAGTTCGCCACTTTAATAAAAACAAAATTGATCAGTATTTGCGTATTACGATTGGTACTACAGAAGAAAATCAACGCTTGTTAGCGGCGATGGATACCCTGATTTAATCGATTTATTGGCTAGCAGCTTCTCGGCGTAGGCTTTGTAATTGACGGAGCCGGATCAAGTCATGCTCATACTGTTGGCTGCTATTTAGTTTATCAGCCTGCAAACCTTCTAAATGTAATTGATTATCGACAATGTCTTGTCGTGCTGACTCAATATTCTGTTTTAATGGGTCTGAAACCAACTGACCGCTCAGTTCTTGCTCCGCGGCAGATTGTTGTAACTGATGCAATTTATTTTGGAGATGATTTTGCTGTGCAGTGGTATCTTCCATTTGCTTAATGAGGTAGGCAAGATAGCTGTCTCGTATTTTAAGTAGATCTTGGACAGATGGGTAGATGTCTAATAAGTTTTTATCAACTATTTGCTGCTCTTTTTCTAGTCGCTTACGCTGCTCTTCTTTGAGTTGGTTTTGTTTTAACTGTTCTTGTTCTTGTTGGTTTTCTTGAGCAGCGGCTTGTTCAGCATTACTTTGCGCAATGGCGTCTTCATTCGATAAAACACGTTCAATTACGCGGAATGATTTATCGTCTAATATTTCATAACCTTGTTGTGCAGCATACGGCGGTAACATTTTACTTAAAGTAGAAATGCCATTTTCATCTTGGAAACGGTATATCTTACCAGCGTAAGATAGTGGGCTTGATAGCGTTAAAGCCAAGACAAGTAGTGAAACCGGATAATAATTTAATTTTCTCATAGCCTTCATTCTATAAGGAGTTTAAACAAAGGTGAACCCTCTAGAACAATTTGTTTTGTTTTTAGTGTCATTAGTTGCAAATACATTCTCGGCCTTGAGTGGTGGTGGCGCAGGACTTATTCAGTTTCCATTGCTTATCTTTTTAGGCTTAAGTTTTTCCGTAGCCTTAGCCACGCATAAGGTGGCGAGTGTTGCTTTAGGATTGGGTGCAATATTACGCTATCTTTCAACGAGTCAGTTGGAACGAAAGTTTGTATTAATGATGATATGTGCTGGTGTACCTGGTGTTGTACTAGGGGGCAGCTTTATTTTATTGGTGCCTGAAGACATTGCGCTCATTGCACTGGGGATTTTAACGGGTGGCTTAGGCGTATATTCCATTTTTAAACCCGCTTTAGGTCAAACAGATAACCCGAAACATCGTGATACATCGGGTTATGTGAAGGGAAGTGTGGTTTTATTCCTATTAGGTATTTTGAATGGTTCACTGACTTCTGGAACCGGACTGTTTGTGACTATCTGGCTGGTAGTGTGGTTTGGCTTAGACTACCAACGTGCAGTGGCGTATACACTTATTTTAGTGGGTATATTTTGGAATGGGGCAGGCGCTGTCACCTTAGGCATTTTAGGCGAGATTCGCTGGGATTGGCTACCGGCGTTGTTAGCGGGCTCATTATTGGGCGGCTATTTTGGCTCTCATCTAGCAATTAAACATGGTAATCGCTGGATTAAGCGCTCATTTGAAGTAGTGACATTACTGATTTCAGTGAAGCTTATTTGGACTGGATTATAGACTGGTGAAGACGTAACTAAACTAGTTCCGAGGGCACAAACTCATCATGCCTGAACCCTCGTATAATACTTGGACTGTTTCTACCTAACTTGCATCAACACCGTATTCTTGACGATATGCTTGGACTGCGGGCAAATATTGCGCTAATTCAGCATTATTTTGTAGGTAGGTCAGCAAATCATTTAGCCCAATAATACTCACAACAGGGATATTGTGTTCCGCTTCTACTTCTTGAATGGCTGAACGACTATCCTGGCCACGTTCTTGACGATCTAAAGCAATAATAACGCCTGCAGGTATAGCATTAGCCATTTTGATGATTTCAACAGATTCACGGACTGAAGTACCTGCAGAAATAACATCATCAATAATTAATATTTTGCCTTGCAGTTCGGCGCCGACTAACTGACCACCTTCACCATGATCTTTCTTTTCCTTGCGATTAAAAACGTAAGGCACATCACGCTGATGATTATCAGCTAAGGCTATAACCGTGGTCGATGCTAGTGGAATACCTTTGTATGCGGGGCCAAATAGCACATCGTAATCCAAGGTAGATTCGGTGATGGCTTGTGCATAAAAGCGCCCTAGTCGAGCAAGGCTTGCGCCTGTGTTAAACAAGCCACTGTTGAAAAAATAGGGACTAGTGCGGCCTGATTTAAGCGTAAATGAGCCAAAACGTAATACACCCGTTTCAAGGGCAAATTCGATAAATTGTTGTTGATAGGGTTTCATGAGGATTTGTTCAACTGATAAAGTGCGGTTTGCCCAAATAGATTGGGTAAGAGTTTTGTACCTAGGGTATCTTTATGGACATGATTAACAATACTGCGTTGCTGGATCTCAATCCGCTTGTTAGTACAGATTTTTTCAAAATCTTTTACTGTACACAGGTGAATATTAGGCGTATCGAACCATGCATTAGGCAATGTTTTAGAAACAGGCATGCGACCGCCAAGAGCTAATTGCCAGCGACATTGCCAATGACCAAAGTTAGGAAAACCGATGATGGCTTGCTTGCCTACACGGACAATTTCATCTAATAAAAAATCAGGACGTTTAATGGCCTGTAAAGTTTGCGATAAGATGACAAAGTCAAAACTTTGGTCGGAAAATTGTGGTAAACCTTGATCAAGATCGGCTTGAATGACATTTACACCAGCTTGGATGCAGGCGGCAAATTTACTATTATCAATTTCCAAGCCATAGCCAGTGACGCCACGTTGTTGTAAGTGTTTTAGTAAAGTGCCATTGTCACAGCCTAAATCAAGAACGCGTGCGCCATCAGGGATCCAGTCACTAATGATTTGTAGATCAATACGTAAACTCATGGTTGGCACTCAGTAGCGACTTGTTGCATATAGGTTTGTACTATTTCCATATAACGAGGAATGGGCATTAAAAAAGCATCGTGGCCTTGATGAGCTTCTATCTCCGCATATGTCACATTTTTGCCAGCACTCAGTAGGGCATCGACAATTTCTTGTGAGCGTGCGGGGGAAAAACGCCAATCGCTGGTAAACGAAATAACTAAACTACGTGCCTGAATGTTAGCCACTGTGGCAGCAAGATCGTGATTATATGCTTGTGCCGGATCAAAATAGTCGAGGGCTTTAGTCATTAATAAGTAGGTATTGGCATCAAAACGTTCGACAAAACTGCTGCTTTGATATTGCAGATAACTTTCAATCTGAAATTCAACATCGTAGCCATAGTTAATGGTGCCATTGCGTAATTCACGGCCAAATTTCTCACCCATGGCCTCATCAGATAGATAAGTAATGTGACCTAACATTCGGGCAAGACCTAAGCCCTGACGAGGCAAGGTGTTATGCTCAACGTAATAACCGTCATGGAAATTAGGATCAGACTTGATAGCGGTTCTAGCCACCTCATTAAAGGCGATATTTTGAGCGGATAATTTTGGTGCCGCAGCAATGATAAGGACATGTCTTAAGCGTTCCGGCAAACTAATTGCCCATTGCATCGATTGCATGGCCCCCAAGCTTCCACCGACAACGGCTGCCCATTGTTGTATATTAAGATGGTCTGCGAGCACCGCTTGACTACGAACCCAATCAGCCACCGTAATAATAGGAAAGTCAGGGCCGTAATGTTTACCTGTTTCTGGGTTAATGCTTGTCGGTCCGGTTGAACCCTTACAGCCGCCTAAATTGTTGAGACACACCACAAAAAACTTATTGGTATCAATTGCTTTTCCGGGACCAATGGCAGAATCCCACCAACCTGGTTTCTTGTCATCTGCATGATGGTAACCCGCAGCATGATGATCGCCAGATAAGGCGTGACAAATGAGTACCGCGTTAGATGCGGTTGTGTTCAGCTCACCATAGGTTTCATAAATCAGATCGTAACTTGATAAGGTACGACCGCAATCTAGAAGCAGTGGAGAATCAATGTGTAGGATTGTAGGGCTCACCAATCCGACTGAATCGGCTGGTACGGTTTCCGGCATACTGCTGTTATTCCTTAAATGGTTTAATGCTTATTATATGTGATCGGCATTGAAAAGTTTATCGTTCAAAGTCCAGCCGTTAGCAAAGGTAAAACGAGCATGCTGACTAACTGTAAACCCAGCAAGGCGATGAGGGGGGATAAATCTAAGCTACTCATGGCTGGTAACCATTGACGAATAGGTCTTAATAATGGGGTATTCATTCGACTGAGTAATGGTGTAATAGGGCTATGGCTATTGTGTGGCTGGACCCAGCTTAAAATAACTTGAACGATAATGCTGGCAGAAAATAGGGTGATGAATAGTGAAAAAATATCAGCTAGCGCTAAGCGGAAAATAACCACAGTATTAAATAAACTCGGCTGTAAGAGTGCGATTAATAATAGTTTTAAAATGGCCAATACAAACAGTAAAATGATAGTTGCCGTATCCCAGCGGCCAAGAGGTGGGATAAATCGACGTAAAAACTTCACAGGCACTTGTGTGGCACGGATGATTAATTGCACAATTTGATTGTGGTACTCCCAATGTGCCCACTGCATGATAATACGTAGCGCAACAATACCCATGTATAGACCAAATAAAACGTCTATTAGAAATAAAATGGGCTGGCTAAAATAACCGCTAGGCATTATCTTCTCCTAGCTGACTGGCTAATTCACGTGACCGTAAAGCGGCAGCTACCAATGCATTTTCAAATAAGCTACGAATACCACCATCTTCAAGTTCACTTACCGCACGTTCCGTTGTACCGCCTGGTGACGTCACTCGTTCGCGTAATGTCTTTGTTGTTTCATCACTTTCCAACGCCATTTTTGCAGCACCAAATGCGGTTTGTAAACACAGTAAACGCGCAGATTCAGCATCAAGTCCCATTTCTGCCGCGGCAAACTCCATGGCTTCCATAACGAGGAAAAAATAAGCGGGGCCACTGCCAGATAATGCAGTGACAGCATCCATTTTGCTCTCATCATCGACCCATAGTGCAAGCCCAACTGCGCGAAGGATGGATTCGGCTAATTCGTGTTGTTGTGTGCTTACAAAAGCATTAGCAGATAGCGCTGTTGCTCCTGCTTGTACTAATGAGGGGGTATTGGGCATAGCACGAACAATTGCGACTTCTTCTTGTTCTAGCCAGCGAGCAATATCATTAATGCGTATGCCAGCTGCAATCGATATTACTAATGTATCGGTTTGCCAATGCGGTGCTAATTGTCGAACGACGGATTGTAACTGCTGTGGCTTGACGGCTAAAATTAAGACCGTACTCGCTTGGGCTGCTTCAATATTGTTGCTATAGGCATGAATAGGATATTTGTCAGTGAGCGCTTGTAAACAAAGTGGTTCTGAATCTGACACATGGATATTGTGAGGGTCAAACCCATCGGAAATTAAGCCTCCAATTAGGCTGCGCGCCATATTTCCGCCACCAATAAATGTAATGTTGCAGTCTTTCATAATCAGTTCCATATAGCTGTTAGTTTATAGTCATTAGTTTACTTGTTATCGTGGGGTGGGTGTGAGTCACCAGTGTTTTATGTGTGTCTCATGCCAAAAAGAGCCGTACCTATGCGTACCATCGTACTACCTTCGGTTATTGCTACCGCCATATCACCTGACATACCCATTGATAGTGTGTCTACCGCAGGATAAATCTCGGCCAGCTGTGTGAATAATAAGTGCGCTTCCTTAAATGAACGATGCTGTTGTAGCGGGTTATCAGTTTGGGAGGGAATAATCATTAAGCCGCGTAACAGTAGATGCTTAAGCTGAGAAATTTGCTCGGCCAATTCAAAGAGCTTAGCAGCGGCTACGCCAGACTTGGTTGATTCATTGTCAATATTGACCTGAATGCAAATATTCAACTTGCCAAGGTTACTTGGACGTTGACTATCTAGGCGTTGCGCTATTTTGAAGCGGTCAACGGTTTGTACCCAATCAAAATTTGCGGCAATATCTTTAGTTTTATTAGATTGAATGGGACCAATAAAATGCCATTCAAGAGAAAGGTCACGAAGTGAGTCGATTTTAACAAGCGCTTCCTGTAAATAATTTTCACCAAAATAACGTTGGCCAGTCTCAGCGGCTTGCCGGATGATTTCAGTTGACTGCGTCTTACTAACAGCTAGTAACTGCACTGTATTGGGTGCAATTCCTGCTTGATTTTCAGCTAGGTGAATGTTGTCTAGAATATTATGAAATCGATTATTTAACTCTGTCATGTTGCAAGCCTGCGGTGAGCGCGATACCTTTACGTTATAGACTTCCTGCTGGAGGTTGGACTAAAACTTAAAATGATTAGGAATATACATGGATATTACTGAATTACTGACCTTTAGTGCAAAAAATAAAGCTTCGGATCTCCATATTTCGGCGGGTGAGCCACCGATGATTCGAGTGGATGGTGATATCCGCCGAATCAATGTGCCCGAAATGGATAACACGGAAGTGCGTGCGATGGTGTACGACATTATGAATGACAAGCAACGCAAAGACTTTGAAGAGTTTTTGGAGGCGGATTTTTCATTTGAGATTCCAGGGCTAGCGCGTTTCCGTGTTAACGCATTTAACCAAAATCGTGGGGTAGCAGCAGTATTTCGAACGATTCCCTCTAAAGTTCTGACTTTAGAAGAATTAGGAGCTCCAGCTATTTTTAAGACGATTTCTGATAATCCTCGAGGAATTGTGCTCGTTACAGGACCAACAGGATCGGGTAAGTCAACGACTTTAGCTGCCATGGTCGATTATAAAAACGACAAGTCAAATGAACATATTCTGACCATTGAAGATCCTATTGAATTTGTACATAAAAGTAAAAAATGCCTCGTTAATCAACGTGAAGTACATCGTGATACATTGGGGTTTAGTGAGGCTTTACGCTCAGCCTTGCGTGAGGACCCTGATATTATCTTAGTGGGCGAGTTACGTGACTTAGAAACTATTGAATTAGCACTGACCGCAGCTGAAACAGGCCATTTAGTGTTTGGTACTTTACATACCTCATCAGCGGCAAAAACAATCGATCGGATCATCGATGTATTTCCGGCAGCAGAAAAAGCGATGGTACGTTCAATGTTGTCAGAATCACTACGAGCGGTTATTTCGCAAACCTTGTTGAAAAAAGTGGGAGGAGGCCGCGTTGCTGCTCATGAAATCATGATCGGTACTGCTGCGATTCGCAATTTGATACGTGAAGACAAGGTACCGCAAATGTACTCAGCCATTCAAACGGGTGGCGCTGTCGGTATGCAAACACTAGATCAATGTTTACAAGATCTCGTACGTCGCCAACAAATAACCAAGGCAACGGCGTTACCAATGGCAGTAAATAAAGACTTATTCCGCTAGGAGACAAATAATGGATATCGTAACAATTCTTAAAGCGGCCGTTAAGCATGATGCTTCAGACGTCTTTATTACTGCAGGTCGGGCTGCTACTTTAAAAGTAAACGCACGCTTAGCCACATTGAGTAAAGACATTTTGACTGATGATGAAGCTAGCGAATTGGTTTTGAGTACTATGAATGATGAACAAAAAAGAACCTTTGAACGCGACAAGGAATGTAATTATGCGATAAGCACTGCTGGAGCGGGACGTTTTCGAGCTAGCGCATTTTATCAGCGTAATAAAATAGCGATGGTCTTGCGTCGCATTAAAGATCAAATACCTACGATTGAGGAATTACATGTTCCAGAAGTGATCAAAGAACTAGCGATGACTAAACGCGGACTGATTATTTTTGTAGGTGGGACTGGTTCAGGTAAATCGACAACTCTGGCGGCGATGATTGGTTATCGAAATCAAAATAGTACAGGTCATATTTTGACTATTGAAGATCCTATTGAGTTTGATCATGAACATGCAGGTTGTGTGGTGACGCAACGTGAAGTGGGTATTGATACAGAATCGTATGAAATTGGCTTGAAAAACTCATTGAGACAGGCGCCAGATGTAATTATGATCGGTGAAATTCGAGCTAAGGATACCATGGATTACGGCATTACCTTTGCTGAAACAGGCCATTTATGTTTGTCCACCTTACATGCTAATAATGCTAACCAAGCGATGGATAGAATTATTAATTTCTTCCCTGAAGAAAGGCATAAACAGTTATTATTAGATTTATCCCTTAATTTGAAAGCCGTCGTTGCACAGCGTCTTATCCCTAAGAAAGATGGCACTGGACGTTGTGTTGCCGTAGAGGTATTGATTAACACGCCTTTAATTGCGGATTTGATTGAAAAAGGGAAAGTAACAGAAATTAAAGACTTGATGAAACGTTCGGGTGACCTAGGCATGCAGACCTTTGATCAGTCAATCTATAAGTTATACTTGGCAGATGAGATCACTTATGAAGAAGCATTGAAAAATGCAGACTCCGAAAACGAAGTGCGCCTGATGATTAAATTAGGTTCTGATACTGGAGGAATTCTTGATGAAACGATGGAGTTGAAATCAAATGATGACAACATGAATGACTTTCGACGATAATATTCTCATCTGTACTTATTGAAAAATATAGAAAATTAGTGACTATTACAAAATTAATGATAGTCTATGATACAAACCCTAACGAGATGACTCGTGAACTTTTGAATTGTAAAGGAAAACATTTATGAAAATATCAATGAAATTAACAGCCGTTGCACTTGTAGCTGGTTTAATGGCAGGTTGTGCAGGTCCAAGTAAGCAAGCTGATGACAATTACCTTTTATGTGCTATTGCTGGTGGTTTAGTCGGTGGTGCTGCGGTTGCTGCTGCTTCAGGTGACGGCCAATCTGCTGTTGCTGGTGCTGTTGTCGGTGGTGCTTTATCGTTATTGCTTTGCCCAACAGAAGAAGCGGTAGCTCCAGTTGAAGCTGCTCCTGTATGTGCAGAAGTTCCACCCGCGGGCGCATTATTAGATGCGCAAGGTTGTGCTTTTGATTCTGATGCTGATGGCGTAGTTGATGGTATTGATATGTGTGCAAACACACCTGAAGGCGTTAAAGTTGATCGTGTTGGTTGCCCATTAGATACAGATAAAGATGGCGTAGCTGATTATCAAGATATGTGCCCTGGAACACCTTTAGGCACGATTGTTGATGAAACAGGTTGCCCACTTAAAGGTGAAAAGATTTTATCTCTAACGGGTGTTAACTTTGCGTTCGACAAAGCAGTGCTAACTACCGAAGCTCAAGGTGTACTTGAAGAAGCTGTTGAGTTGTTGAAAAATACAGATTCAATGATTGAAGTGCGCGTTGAAGGCCACACTGATAGTGTTGGTTCTGATGCTTATAACAAAACATTGTCACAAAAACGTGCTGAAGCAGTGGTTGCTTATTTAGTCTCTCGTGGTGTGAAAAGCAATAGCTTGATGGCTGTTGGTATGGGTGAATCTGCACCAGTAGCGAATAATGATACTGACGCTGGCCGTAAAGCTAACCGTCGTGTTGACTTCATTGTTCAATAAAACGTTAATTGCAAGATTTACTCTGTCAAATTGACAGAGTAAATGATTAAATAAAAAAGCCCCAATCAACGATTGGGGCTTTTTTTATGCGAAAAAATTAATTTCGGATAGGTTTATTTTACGTACTTAGCGGGCTCTTTAAAGTCAATGATATTCGCTACAGGAGGAGGGATTTGAACATGAAAACCTTTTGTTGCTAAGTTTTCAATTACCGTATGAGCATTTTCACGGGCTAATTTACGTTCAGGTGTAAGCTCAATTTCCATGACAAAAATAGGTTCTTTACCCATGGAGTCATATAAGGCTTGAGGTACGTTTGAAAAATCATCTTTTTGAGTGATATAGAGATACAGCTCAGCTTTACGACTACTTTTATATATATATGCGTTCATAGTACTTGTCTTATGAAATAGGTGGGTGGTAAATAATTTGGACAACGGTCCCAGCAGGATCGTAACAGTAAAAGCTTCGTGCGCCATCACGATGAGTTCGTGGTGGCTGACGTGTAACGATAGCATGATGATTTAAAAATGCGAACCATTCATCAACTTGCTCTGCTGTTTTGATAATAAAACCAATATGGTCTAGTTTTTGGGCACCACTAGTATCAAACTCGGTACTAGCACGGTGTAAAGCAAGGTTATCATTGCCAGAGCTTAAATAGACATTATCTGGATCGGGACGCCATTCGACCTGCATGCCCAGTAGTTCTACATAAAAGTATTCGCAGGCTTCAAGGTTGTGAACGTACATGGCAATATGACGCATGCCTTCGGTAACGGGTGGTCGTTTCACTCTTGTTCTCCAAATACCTGTTGGCAGCATTTTAACCACGTATTTTCACCAAATTGATGTTGGATAACGAGTGGTAGGGCGATAGAGCCACTTGCTAATAATTTATCGTGAAAGGCTTTCAGTTCAATATTGTCAATGGGGTTAACAATATCACGTAAGGCATTTATCAGCGCCCAACCAATAGCATAACTCATGGGTATAGTCGGTGATTGACTGTACCAACTAAGCTCACCCATAGCTTGATCGTGACTAAAACCTAAGGCATCGACCATTTTTTGTGCCGCATCTGCAAGTGATAACTTCTGCGTATGAATTTCAACATCAATGATGATGCGTAAAGCTCGCCAGAGCCTGTCTCGTAGCATGATAATGCGCTGACCAGTATGACGCTCAAATCCTTGTTCCAGCATCATTTGTTCGCAATAAAGTGCCCAGCCTTCGTATAAAGTAGCACTTGGGTTAAGTCTACGTAAAAGTGATGAGCCCTCTGCCGAGTGATTGGCTGTGACAAACTGTAGATGGTGTCCAGGCCAAGCTTCATGAACGCTTGTTTGGCTAATTGCCGCTAGATTATGCTCTTTTAATTCAGCGTCATTTCTGGTCGGTGTGACATAGTAATAGCCCGTTTGTAAAACGTCGGCAATACTCGGATCTAAATAAGCTGCAAAGGGAATTTGATGTTGTAAAAATTGCGGTGTGACAACCACATTAAGCATTTGTTCTTCTGGGATTGTGATTAAGTTTTGTTCACGTACAAATGATTCCGCTGCCTTCATTTCATGTTGATAGCTGCTTAATAATTGATCAGCAGAAGGATGTTGCTGTTGAATACCGGCTAAAGTCAGTTTGCTGTTAGCTAATTCTGCGGTTAATAACTCTTGGGTTTGTTTGAATAGACGCAGACCAAAAGCATGTAAAGATTGCGTGTTAATGGGCAAAAAATGTTGCTGATGCAACAGGCGCTCAAAGTGTTCACGTCCACATGCAAAATCACCCTTGCTAAGTGGTAACAGATCTTTCAAGCTTTGCACATAGCCTTCCAAAGATCTGCTAGCATCTGCGATGGCTTGTTCTATCTCATCATCTTTCGTTAGTGCATCATAGACTAGAGGGTGTAAGTGCATGTGGTGACAGTAATTGACGCCCGCTTCAGCTTCAGCCAAAGCCATTTCTAACCATATTTTGGGGATAATCGAAGGTGCTGTATCCAAAAAATGTCTAGCATCACGTATATGATTAGGGATTGCCATTAACCGTGATTTTAATGCCTGATTAAAATTATCAACGGGTCTGAGTGTGAGTTGATGTAGGGCATTAATTGGTAAAAAGCGTGTGGGATCACGATGACGCCAATCATGTTCCATTAAGGCGTGATGCTCTAAATTGGCTTGGCTATACAGTATTTGATAATTAACCTGCTTCTCGGCATCGAGTTCACTGACATCAATTTCATCCAATGCGGCCAGACATTTTTCATTGAGTACAATTTGAATGCCAATCGTTTCATCATCATGCGAACTCAGTTTATCTGCATAGTCAGCAATACCTGCATCTAATGCCGCCTCGGGATGTAAACGACACCACGTTGCTAAATAACTTTGTTCAATACGTTCGAAAGTTTCTTGACTTGTTTTAGTCAACATTGATGATCTCATAATCATGCGTGAGTTTAGCTGTTTTACCTAACATGAGCGATGCGGAACAATATTTTTCTGTAGACAGTTCTACCGCACGTTTCACTTGTGCTTCTTTTAAATCTTTTCCTGTGACTTTGTAGTGGACATGAATTTTTGTAAATACTTTAGGAATTTCTTCGCTACGTTCACTGTTGATTTCGACCACACAGTCACGAATATCTTGCCGCGCTTTTTTTAGAATTTGCACCATATCAAATGAAGTGCATCCACCTAAGCCTAACAATAACAGTTCCATTGGGCGCATTCCAGTTCCATGTCCGCCCATTTCTTCTGGACCATCCATTACAATTGTATGTCCTGTACCTGACTCGCCTAAGAACATTACATCTTCAACCCACTTCACTCTTGCCTTCATTATTTTGCACTCTGGTGATTAATAAATAAGAATGATTTTGCCATATTAGCTTACTTGAGGGCAGTGTTAGTTTATTATTAAGCATATATAACGACGTGGATCCACTTATGTCACAGGTAAAATCATGGATTATTTGAAGCACAAAGCAATAGAGGAAGGGTTAGCTGACTTTTTCCGCTGTTGCCATAGCAAACATTATTCAGCGAAGTCAGTATTGATCCGTCCAGGCGATGCTGCGAATAGTTTGTATTATTTGCGTGAAGGTTCAGTATCGATCACTATGGAAAATGAACAGGGTGAAGAATTGATCCTTGCCTATCTTAATCACGGAGATTTTTTAGGTGAGGTAGGTTTATTTTCAGATGTTGCGGAGCGCAGTGTTACTGTTCGAGCGAGAACAGACTGTAAAACGGAAGAGATTTCCTACCAACAGCTAAGGTTGTTATCTGATACACAATTAAAAACATGTTACCCAACTTTACTCCAATTTCTTGCCGAGCAAATGGCCAGACGTCTATTATCTACGACGAGGAAGATGAGTGACTTAGTCTTTTTGGATGTCGCGGGTCGAGTAGAAGCAGCGTTGAATGAATTAGCATCACAGCCCGATGCCATGAAACACCCCGAAGGCATGCAAATTAAGGTGACCAGACAAGAAATAAGCCGGATGGTAGGCTGTTCTCGTGAAATGGCGGGACGTGTTTTAAAGCAACTACAAAATGATGGTATTTTGTGGTCTCATGGCAAAACTCTGATTTTATTTGATGACAGCAAATAACAGTGAGTGAACCACCATTCGCTAATTAAGCACTATTTTAATTGGTATTAAAAAGAGTACTAAGTTCAAGACCTGGGTCCTCAGCGCGCATAAAGGCTTCACCAACTAAGAAACCATTCACATGATGTTCGCGCATCAAGGCCACATCTGCAGCGGTATGAATACCACTTTCAGTAATAACGGTATGATTTTCAGGAATGCGCCCTAATAGATCTAATGTTGTATCGAGTGAGGTTGCGAAGGTACTTAAATTACGATTGTTAATGCCGATAAGAGGCAAATTAAGCAGTAATGCCCGTTCAAGCTCAGCTAGATTATGCACTTCTACTAATACGTCCATATCGAGGTGTATCGCCAGATCACTCAATTCAAGTAGTTGCTGATCATTGAGCGCGGAAACAATTAATAAAATGCAATCAGCGGCAATCGCTCTCGCTTCGAATACCTGATAAGGATCGACAATAAAATCTTTACGAATAACCGGTAAAGAACAGGCTGCCCGTGCTTCTTGCAAATAAAACTCATGGCCTTGGAAAAAATCATGATCGGTTAATACGGATAAACAAGCAGCGCCATGTTGTTCGTAACTTTTGGCAATGTCAGCAGGTATAAAATTTTCACGTAACAAACCTTTGCTTGGCGAGGCTTTTTTTATTTCAGCGATAACGGCCGCTTGCCCAGCATTTATTTTAGCTTCAATAGCTGCAACAAAGCCGCGTGGGGCATCTGCTTTTTCGGCAACTTCAATTAATTGAAGTTGCGTCACTTTCGCTTTTCGTTCGGCAATTTCTTGATATTTACGTTCAATAATTTTTTTTAGAATATCAGGTGTATTTGTTGTCATATTAAATTCTTTTTAATGCTATGAGTTACTAGAGGCGATAAGTGCATCGAATTTTTGTTGAGCAGCGCCACTGTCTATCTGTATTTGTGCGAGTTGAATACCTTCGGCAAGGGTCGAGGTTAGATCGGCCGCGTAAATCGCTGCACCGGCATTTAAGACCACTATATCTCTAGCTGGACCAGCTTTGCCAACAAAAATATCTTTGATAATGCTGAGACTTTCTTGTGCATTAGATACGGCAAGCGCACTGATATTATGCCGCTCTAAGCCGAAGTCTTCAGGACAAATGGAATAACAGCTGACTTCGCCGTTTTTTAATTCCGCAACGTAAGATTTTGAGCCAATGCTTATTTCATCAAGCCCATCTTCAGCGTGTACAACCAAGACATGTTCGCTACCAAGTGCTTTCAGTACATGAGCCATCGGTTCAACCCACTGACGGTCATAAACACCTAATACCTGACGTTTAGCTTGTGCCGGATTAGTTAATGGGCCAAGCAGATTAAAAATAGTACGTACAGCCATTTCACGGCGAGGTCCAATGGCGAACTTCATGGCACCATGATGTTTTTGCGCGAACATAAAACCCACACCAATATTATCAATACACTGTTTCACCTGAGCGGGGCTAATATCTAAGTTGATGCCTGCGGCCTCTAAGACATCCGCACTGCCCGAACTACTGCTAATCGAGCGGTTACCATGCTTGGCAACTTTAGCGCCAGCAGCCGCGACGACAAAGGCGCTCGCAGTAGATACATTAAAAGTGCTGGCGCCGTCACCGCCAGTACCACAGGTATCCACGACATGATCGCCGTCAATTTCAACTGCTGTGGCCAAACTGCGCATGACTTTGGCCGCAGCAGCAATTTCAGTAATGGTTTCACCTTTCATTTGCAAACCCACTAAAAACCCGCCAATTTGGGCGGGAGTGGCTTGACCTGTCATTATTTGTTGCATGACAGCACTCATGTCTTCGCTAGATAAGTCGTGTCGTTGTATTACCGATTTGATGGCGGCAGGTAAGTTCATAATAAGGCTCGCTTAACGATCGAGGAAATTTTTCAGTAAGGCATGACCTTGTTCAGTCAGGATGGATTCTGGATGAAACTGAACCCCTTCGATTGGCAAGGTCTTATGGCGGACACCCATAATTTCATCCAAAGAACCATCTTCAGATTGGGTCCAAGCAGTGACTTCGAAACAGCCTGGCAGGGCATTTTTATTAATCACTAGAGAATGATAGCGGGTGGCTATAATAGGATTATTTAAGCCTCCAAATACGCCAACATTTTTGTGAAAAACAGGTGATGTTTTACCGTGCATGATTTGGCGGGCATGAATGATTTCACCACCAAAAGCTTGGCCGATGGCTTGATGACCTAAACAAACCCCTAAAATAGGCTTTTTACCGGCAAAGTGTTTGATCACGTCAAGCGAAACACCCGCTTCATTCGGTGTGCAAGGCCCCGGTGAAAGCACAATCTTTTCAGGGTTTAATGCCTCAATTTCTTCAATGGTAATTTTGTCATTACGATGTACCTGAACATCGGCACCCAGCTCCCCAAAGTATTGGACGAGGTTGTAGGTGAAAGAATCATAATTGTCGATCATTAAAAGCATTAAATTAATACCGCTTAACTATAAAATTATATAAGGGTCGAATTCTAGCAAATAATGCCTGCTTTCAGGGGATTTTAATCGTAATAGGTATCAAAAATGATTAGCGTCTGGCTCGAAAAAAACTGCGCAATAGAGCACTGCTTTCATCAGCGAGTACACCATGTTCACACACAACGTGATGATTGAGTTGAGGTGTATTGAATATGTCGAAGCAACTTCCTGCTGCTCCAGTTTTAGGCTCTTTAGCGGCAAATACCATGCGTTTAATGCGGGTATGGATAATGGCTCCCGCACACATGATGCAAGGTTCCAAACTTATATATAAGGAGGCATCGGGGAGACGATAATTATCAACGTGCTGACAAGCGGCGCGTAAGGCTTGAATTTCAGCATGAGCTGTAGGGTCGTTATTACTAATCGGCTGATTCCAACCCTCTCCGATTACTTGATTATTAAGAACGACTACGGCACCGACAGGTACTTCGCCTTGTTGTTCTGCGCGTTTAGCGAGTGATAGCGCATGTGCCATCCAAAAATCATCAGTGTACATGATGAGTAATATGACGTTTAATTAGGTTCACAAGACGTTTACTTGCACCTTGACTATTTGCCATTAATTTCAGGGCAGCATTGCCCATTTCGACGCGTTGCTGTGAATTTTGTAGCAGTTTGATAATAGTTTCAGCCAATTCTTCAGTGTTCTTGACTTGAATTGAGGCGTTAGCGTTAAGAAATTGTTTGGTAATGTCGTTAAAATTGAAGTAATGGGGCCCCGTGACAATTGACCGGGCTAATATGGCAGGTTCAAGAATATTATGACCACCAACGGGTACTAAGCTACCACCGACAAAGGCAACATCACTGGCCGCATAAAAGAGGGGTAATTCTCCCATGGTATCCACAACCAGCACTTTCACATCGGATGGACAAGGACGATGTTCACTGCGACGTAAGGTTTTAAAGCCGGCTCTCTGAGAGAGGGAGGTTACCCTGTCAAAGCGTTCGGGGTGACGAGGAACGATAATCAATAATAGTTCAGGACAAACAGCTCGTACTTGGCGGGAGGCATTTAAAATAATCGTTTCTTCGCCTTCATGGGTGCTCGCTGCTACCCATGTGGGGCGGTGACTTCCCCATAAACTTCTCATCGCAGTGGCTTGTTCCATCAAACCAGCCGGTAGGCTAATCTCATATTTTAAGTTGCCGATGGCGTGTATCTGTTTGATATTGGCACCCAATTGTTTGAAACGCTGGCGATCGGCTTCGGTTTGTGCGGCGATGAAATGTAGACTTTGCAATACTGTTTTAGTGAAGCTAGCAAAACGTGCATAACCTTTGGCTGAGCGTTCAGACATACGGGCATTGGCTAATATCAAGGGAATCTTTAATTGTTGGCAGCTTAACAGCAATGTCGGCCAGATTTCCGTTTCCATGATGATGCCAAATTGCGGGTGAGTTTGTTTGAGAAAGCGTTGAACGGCAAAGGGAATATCATAGGGTAAATAGCAGTGTGCAACAGCATCACCGTATAAAAGCTTGACGCGAGAACTACCTGTTGGCGTCATGGTGGTGATAATGATTTGGTGTTGAGGAAGTTCAGCCACTAATGTTTTGACCAGAGGTCGTGTTGCCTCAACTTCGCCTACGGAAACAGCATGTATCCAAATCACAGGTCTTTGGTCAGAAAGTTGGGGGCTGTGGCCAAAACGTTCTGACCAGCGTTGCCAGTAACTTGGTGCGCGGATGCCTCGCCAGACCAGTCGAATAAGTATCAGGGGCAAGGCAATATAAAAAAGGATGCGATAAAGTAATTTCAATTGGGGCTCATCTACACGGTTTGTTCAAGCGACAAAACAGAGGGAATGATAGCATAGGCAAAGTTTTCTTAAATCCTTAGCTACTATGAAAATATTCCAAAGACAATTTTTGCATCCACGTTACTGGCCTAGCTGGCTAGGTTTGTTATTTATGCGCTTATCTATTTATTTGCCTGTTAAAGTGCAATTGATGGTGGGTAAAGGGCTGGCATGGATAATGGCGCCTTTAATGAAGTCTAGAAAAAAAATAGCCCAACGTAACTTGGCATTATGTTTCCCTGAACTTTCTTATGAACAACGCGCAGCGTTATTGGAAGAAAATTTTCATACCATGGGCATGATGCTGATAGAAACGGCGCTTAGCTGGTGGGCAAGTGATGCGAGTTTACAAAAACGGGTGAGGTATGAAGGCTTAGAGCACCTTGAGTCGGCGTTGGAGAAAGGCAAAGGCGTCATTCTTTTAACGGGGCATTTTACGAGTATGGAATTAGGTGGACGATTGATCATGTTAAAAAATCCATGCTACGTCATGTTTCGTGAATTAAATAATCAACTGTTTAATGCTGTGATGATGCAGGCTAGGACGCATCATAGTGAAGGCATTGTTTTACGTGATGACCCGCGGCCGATGGTTCGAGCTTTAAAGAAAAATAAAGTGGTGTGGTATGCACCCGACCAAGATTTTGGCCGCAAAATGAGTGTGTTCGCCAAGTTTTTTGGTGTGTCAGCGGCAACGGTCCCAGCGACTGCTCGGTTGGTTAAAATGAGCGGTGCGGCTGTTATTCCTTTTGTGCCTAGACGAGAGCCAGACGGTAGTTACACCTTGAGTTTATCCGCACCCCTGACCGATTTTCCCTCAGGCGATGATATGGCGGATGCACAAGTCATTAATAACTTATTAGAAAAAGAAATTCGCCAGTCTCCAGCACAATACTTATGGATTCATCGTCGATTTAAAACTCAACCCGAAGGTGAAAAAGCCTCGTTGTATAAGTAGAAAAGGGTGTTTATTGATAGACGACTACAAATTAATCTTAATGGTATTCAATTGATGAGTTTATTGTCTCGTCACACACTCAAGGCCTGCAAAATCTTAAATAATGTAGCGTCGTGCGATTGTAGACTGACATTTAAAGGGGAGTGGTGCGCCTGACAGGAATCGAACCTGTGACCCCCAGTTTCGGAAACTGGTACTCTATCCAACTGAGCTACAGGCGCATTTTTGAATGATTTGGTGCTGGAAGAAATTTAGACCAATCGGTAATTATACGGACTTTAATTTGTGACTGCTAGAACGGAAACAATATAGACCGTAAAAACATAGGAAATAGGCATCTATGATCGTGTTATAACCATAGACGCCTAATTTAATGGACCTATTTATGCTTTGGAGCGACTTTTGTTAGTTTCCAAATTTCGTTATTGTATTCTTCCATTGTGCGATCAGTAGAAAATTTGCCACTGCGAGCGCAATTGAGAATACTCATTTCTGTCCAGCGTGGAATATCTTGGTATGCAAGGCCTGCTTGATGCTGTGCATCGACATAACTACGGAAATCTGCAACCGTCATCCACGGGTCATTATGGTCAGTAAAGGCATTAATGATGTTGCCAAAACGATTGGGTTCTAATTGATTAAAGTGCCCCCCTTCTAATAAGTCCACAACGCGCTTTAGGTCTGGATCTTGAGCGATAATAGAGCGTGGATTGTAGCCTACACGAGCTGTCACTACTTCATCTTCCGTTAAACCAAAGAGGAAGAAATTTTCATCTCCCACTTCTTCACGAATTTCAATGTTAGCGCCATCAAGTGTACCGATGGTGATGGCGCCATTCATCATAAACTTCATATTACCAGTACCGGATGCTTCTTTACCTGCCGTTGAAACTTGTTCCGACAGGTCGGCTGCAGGGCAGATAATTTCCATGGCTGAAACTTGGTAGTTTGGTAAAAATACAACTTTTAACCAATCTCCCACTTCCGAATCATTGTTGATGACTTGAGCCACGTTGTTAATCAGTTTGATGATGTCTTTGGCCATGGCGTAACCAGGTGCGGCCTTCCCACCAAATAAGACGCATCGTTTGGTCATGCCGACGGTGTCACCACGTTTGATGCGGTCATAAAGGTGAATAACGTGTAAAACATTGAGTAATTGACGTTTGTATTCATGAATACGTTTTACTTGAATATCAAACATGGCCTCAGTATTAAAGGTCACGCCACAGCTTTTTTGAACTAAATCGGCTAGACGTTGTTTATTGGCTAGTTTTGCTTGGCGCCATTGTTGTTGGAACTTTGATTCTGTGGCGTATGGTGCTAAGTTTTCAAGCTGACTTAATTGAGTGATCCATTTATCACCGATAGTATCGTTAAGTAGTTGACGTAATTCTGGATTACACCATGCCATCCAGCGACGTTGGGTTACACCATTGGTTTTATTATTGAATTTTTTTGGCCAGAGTTGATAAAAGTCGTTAAATAGCCCTTTTTGTAATAATTCTGAATGCAATGCCGCAACACCATTAACCGAGTAGCTACCGACAATCGCTAGGTGTGCCATGCGAACACTTTGTTGGTGGCCTTCTTCGATGATCGACATGCGAGCAAGGCGTGCTTTATCGCCCGGCCAGTGGTTAGCCACTTCGCTCAAGAAACGGGCATTAATCTCATAAATTATTTCTAATACACGAGGCAGCAAACGGCCAAACATGTTGACAGACCAGCGCTCTAGTGCCTCTGGCAATAAAGTATGGTTAGTGTAAGCCATCGTTTGAGTGGTGATAGACCATGCCTTATCCCAACCCAAGCCATGCTCATCGATTAATAAACGCATTAATTCGGCTACCGCGACCGTTGGGTGAGTATCATTCAGCTGGAAGCAGTTTTTATCAGCGAAATTATCGAAATTTTCACCATGTATGGTCACCCAATAGTCAAGAATGTCTTGCAAGCTCGCCGAGGCAAGAAAATATTGCTGGCGCAGGCGTAGTTCTTTACCATTTTCACTAGAGTCATTCGGGTAAAGCACCATACTGATATTTTCAGCAGCATTTTTAGAGGCAACGGCTTCTGTGTAAGAGCCTGAGTTAAAATCTTCTAAATTAAACTCATCGGTCGCAGCGGATTTCCATAAACGCAATTTATTAACCGTACCATTTTGATAACCAGGTACGGGTAGATCGTAAGGCACAGCTAACACATCATTCGAATCAACCCAGTGAACTTGCATTTGACCATGACTGTTTTTACGGAATTCAGTGTGACCGCCAAATTTAACGCGTTGGGTGAATTCTGGGCGCTCTAGTTCCCATGGGTTGCCATCTCGTAACCAGTGATCAGGCATTTCAACTTGATTACCCTCTTCGATGCTTTGCTGAAACATACCGTATTCGTAACGAATGCCGTAACCTGTAACAGGTAATTGTAGTGTCGCACAGCTATCGATAAAGCAAGCGGCAAGGCGACCTAAACCACCATTACCTAAACCGGCATCGTGTTCTAACTCCGTTAACTCTTCGAAGTTTAAGCCGAGATCGTGCATCGCTTTAGCTGAAACGTCATCTAAGCCTAAGTTGAGTGCGGCATTACCCATTGCGCGACCCATTAGGAATTCCATCGATAAGTAATAAGCTTGTTTACACTTCGTTTCTGCGTAAGTGTGTTTGGTGTGCTTCATCCGTTCAAACAAGCGGTCTCTTAATGTAATGGCAAGTGATGAATATAAATAATGGCCTGATGCATTGCCTTTATCTTGGGCAAGGTGATTGCCGTAATAATTTTTGAAATCATAAATAATGGATTTTTTATCCATACCTAAAGCAGGTGTATCAAATAAATCAGGGTTCGGGCTAACTATACGAGTGTAGCGTGGGCTCATAAAGGGATCCTTAAATATTGCAATTATTAGTATTTATCAGGGTAAATAGCGATAAAGCCATCACGATTTGGCATCGAGACCTGAGGCAGATTCTCTTCGTTGAGTTCTTGGTCTTTCGCGATTATAGCATCTTCACTTAAGAGATAGGCACAGAGGGCGTAGACTTCGTTAGCAGAAAGAGAAAAGGGTGCATCAATTGGCATGGTGCGGCGGATGTAGTCAAATAATGTTGTGGTATAGGGCCAGTAACTATTGACAGTTTTCTCAGGATACTCGCTAGTGAGTGAACCGACCTCACCGACTAAAGGTTCTGCGCTACCACCAATACCAGCGGGGCCGTGACAAGCGGCACATTTCAAAGCAAAAATTGCAGCACCTTGTTCGGCGGTGCCATGGCCTGTTGGCAGGCCTTTACCCTCTGGTGTAATGGTTAAGTTCCATTGTGTTTGTGAACTCAATTGTTGTGCTGGTTTTCCTAAAGCTTGATATTTAATATCAGCATAGCTGTGTGAAAAGGCTGCTATTAATAAAAGGCCACTTAGAAAGTTAAATCCCGTAGACATGGTTTATGTCTCCTCCTTCAGTGATTTCCCAACTTACAATGGCATTGTAATGGAAGAATCCATGTTGACCACGTTGGTCTAGCAATGCTTCACGCGTCGGTTGCACATAACCCGTTTCATCGGTGGCACGACTTTGTAATACTGAATACTCACCTTGCCAATGCCAAGGCAGACTAAAACGGGTAAAGGCCCGGTCGAGTATCGGGCCTTGTAATTCAGCATCAAACCATGTGCTACCGCCATCAGCTGAAATTTCGACGCGTGTAATTTTGCCGCGGCCAGACCAAGCAAGACCACTAATTTGATAAGTGCCAGGATTATCAGATAACATCATGCCAAGTGATGGTGAGGTGATAAGTGATTTAGCTTCCATGATGAAGGTGAATTGACGTGCCGTTCCATCTTCCTGTAATTCTGTATATTGTGAGGTTTCATCACGAGACATCACGGGTTCGTTGCTTAGTCGTAACTGACGCAACCATTTAACGTTTAAAATGCCTTCCCATCCGGGCAACACTAAGCGCATGGGGTAGCCATTTTCAGGGCGTAAGCGTTCGCCATTTTGATAAAGGGCAAGTAGGGCGTCATCAAGCAACTTTTCTAAGGGGATACTGATATTGAGGGCTGCGCCATCGGCACCTTCTGCTATTACCCATTTTGCATCAGGTTTTATGCCGGCTTCTTGTAATAAAAGTTTAAGCGGGATCCCCGTCCATTCTGCATTAGAAACTAAGCCATGAGCATAACCGACTTTTGATTGAATTGGATTCGAACGCCAGCCACTATTGCTGTTGCCACCACATTCTATAAAACAAGTCCGAGACATCATTGGGTAACGTAACAGACTGGCTACATCAAAACTCAGGGGGGTATCGACTAAACCATCAATCAGCAAGAGATGTTGTGCGGGATCAATTTGCGGTACGCCGTTGTGGTGGCGCTCATAATGAAGTCCGTTCGGTGTGATAGTGCCTTGTAAGTCGTGAAGGGGGGTCCATGATACGCCGTTACCCGTTGCGTCTGGGTTAGCAGATATCCAGCGAATAACTTGTTGTTCATGAGGGGATGGTTGACCATAATTGCTAAAGCCTTGACCGGGTTTATGCATCCACTCAGGTAGGTTTAATTTATCTTGATCAGCCCACACGGGTAGGCTAAAGCTTCCAACGAAAGCCCCACCTAAAGCAACGTTCTGTAAAAACTGGCGGCGACTATCGGTGGGCTGGGTCATTTGTATTCCTTAATTATTCGCTGGTGCGCTCAAGTTCAGGGGATGTTTCATTTATTAAAAACCAACTATCTAATTTGGCGATAGCTTCATCTCGGCCTGTTTTTTTGAGCGATGAAAACAGTTGTGCACTTGCGTTGAGCTCTAACTTTTTCAGTTCAGCCAATACACTATGTAAACTTGCCATTGCCGCACCATGTTTCAATTTATCGGATTTGGTGAGCAAAATATGAACATCTAAGTTTTTTTGGTTTGCCCAACGAACCATTTGAATATCAAACTGTTTGAGTGGGTGGCGAATATCCATCATGATCATCAGGCCTTGAAGGGATTGGCGGGTATCAAGATATTTCCCCAAGTTTTGTTGCCAGCGAATTTTCATTTGTTCTGGGACTTTAGCATAGCCATAACCAGGTAGGTCGACAAGCGTGTGGCTATCATCTAACGCAAAAAAATTGATCATTTGGGTACGACCAGGGGTTTTACTGATACGAGCAAGCGCTTTGTGATCGGTGATCGTATTAATGGCGCTTGACTTACCTGCATTCGAACGTCCCGCAAAAGCAACTTCGAGACCGATATCGGGTGGTAATTCAGATAATTGAGTAGCGCTGATAGTGTAATGCGCTTGGCGATAAAACTGTGACATAGTGGTGAACTCGTAGGTGCAAAATTAAGCTAATAGAGGTAGCATACCAATAGTTTTATTTAATGAAAGTGGAATTTTAGGAATTATGATGAAGAAAATGTTACTGACAGCGGTAATAGGCGTGACATTCGCCATGTCTACTTCTGTGATGGCAGCTGGAAATGCGGCAGCGGGTAAAACCAAAGCGGTTATGTGCGCAGCCTGTCATGGTGCTGATGGCAATAGCCCAACAGACATGTTTCCAAAATTAGCGGGTCAAGGAGAAGCGTATCTTGTCAAACAGCTTGCAGAATTTAAAAGTGGTGTGCGTAGTAATGCGGTAATGGCACCAATGGCTGCAGGTTTAAGTGAACAAGATATGGCGGATATAGCGGCTTATTTTTCGAGTAAAAAAGTGGCTCCGGGCGCAGTATCTGAAGATTTATTAGCGGCAGGGCAACAAATATACAGAGCAGGTAATAAAGAGTCTGGTCTACCTGCATGCATGGCTTGTCACGGCCCTACAGGCGCAGGTGTCCCTGCTGCAAAATGGCCTGCATTGTCAGGTCAATATAGTGCTTATGTGGAAACACAGTTAAAAGCGTTTGCGGATGGTACTCGTAGTAATGATCCAAACAGCATGATGCGTGATATTGCATCAAAAATGAGCGCCGATGAAATGAAAGCCGTTGCAGCTTATGTTGCAGGTTTACACTGAGCTGTTCAATCTGGTTTTAATTTAAGAGATAGCCGCATGGTGAAAGCTGTGCGGCTTTTCTATATTAGGCTCCCGCTCTAACGCACAAAGACTTTGGGTTTTATAACGATCATGTCTGAAAGCAATCACTCCTCTTTATCTCGAAAAACATTCAGCCAGCGCCTGTTTCTTTTTTTAGGCTCAATGGATCTCGCGATCACGCTTTTACTTACCTTAGCGGTCGCGTCTATTATTGGTACCGTCTTACAACAAAATCAGCCGTATTCAGATTATCTAATTAAGTTTGGCCCATTCTGGTTTGAGCTATTTGAATCTGCTGGTTTGTATGATGTGTATAGCGCAATATGGTTTCTTTCTATTCTCGTACTGTTGGTAATTTCTACTTCGGTGTGTGTGATTAGAAACGGACCTTCAATGTTACGCGATATGTGGAATTTACGGACACATGTACAACGTAAATCATTGAGTGCAATGCGACACAATGAAGTATGGTCAGTGGATGCGCCGACAGCGGTCACGGTGACGGCATTAGAGCGTCATTTTTCTAAACTTGGCTTTAGAGTAAAACAAACACCTAAAACTGGCGAAACGCTCGTCTCTGCGATGCGGGGCGGAATGAACAGATTAGGTTATTTATTAACGCATTTAGCAATAGTGGTGATTTGTCTCGGCGGTTTAATGGACAGTAATTTACCTTTAAAGCTCGCGGAGTGGCAGGGTCGGATAAAAATAGAAACACAAGATTTACCATTGAGTAAGATTCCGGCAGAAAGCAAACTAGCTGTCGGTTCTCAGGCATTTCGCGGTAGTGTAAATATTCCAGAAGGCCAGTCATCTAGTGTGGCATTTGTCGCGATGCGTGATGGTTATCTCGTTCAAAATCTACCCTTTAAAATAGAAGTAACAGATTTTCGCATTGAACATTATGCGACCGGACAACCTAAATCATTTGAATCTGATTTAGTTGTTTATGATGATGATTTAGTAGAACCATTAACGACGACAATTTCAGTTAATCATCCCTTAATTTATAAAGGTTATGCTATTTACCAAGCTAGTTTCAGTGATGGTGGTTCAGCTTTATCACTTGAAGCTTGGCCCTTAGATAGTCAAGCAGGTAATAAGCCACTCAGCTTTGAGACCAAAGTGTTTGAGCGGAGAAAAATGCACTGGGGTGATAATTCTTCACAACTTGAAATCACCTCGTTCCGCCCGTTTAATATAAACCCCGATCCTACTGAAGAGGATCCGGCCAATCTACGCAACTTTGGTCCAAGTGTTGAGTTTAAGCTTCGTTCAAATACGGGCGAGGCGCTAGAGTATCAAAATTACATGTTGCCAGTACCTCGTGGCGGGCGTGATTTTTATTTAAGTGGTGTACGATCTAGTCCTGCCGACGAGTTTGGTTATTTGTATTTGCCTATTGATGAGCAAGGTGGCTTGGCTGGATTTAGTCATTTTTTACAACGATTACATGATAAACAAATAGTCGATGTGATTGCCCGTGAGATGACATTAGCAACGCTTAACTCGGTAGCCAATAATGACGAAAAATTAGCACAAAGTTTACAAAATACTTTGCTGAAGTTGGTCGATATGTTTGTCGCCGGTGGCTTCTCTAATGTAACAAGCTTTATCGAAACGACCTTGCCCGAAGCTGAGCGGGCGACCTTAGGTCCAGCATATCTGAGCATGTTACGAGAAATACTCGCGCGTGTTTACGTCGATGGTTTGAACTTAGCTGAACAACAAGCACCTAGTGAATCACAGTTATTATTTTTACAAGATGCTGTCGATGCAATAGGTAGTCTACCTCGCTATGGTTCGCCCATCTATTTTATGCTGACGGACTATGAACATGTAGAAGCGAGTGGCTTACAAATCGCACGGGCACCAGGCAAGTCGACCGTTTATGTGGGATGTGCAATGTTAATTCTTGGGGTATTTTTATTATTTTATTTGCCACAACGTCGCTTTTGGGCTCTGGTGAAAGAAAATGGCAGTCAAACAGATATCTTGTTGGCAGGAATGAGTAATCGTAACCCTCGTGAGTTTGATGGTTATTTTGAACAAATCAGTAATGAATTAAAACAAAACGCTGGGAACTCTAGCCCTCGCTAGGGTTCTTAACTGTGTATTTAGATAAATGAAGAGTCATTAATGAATAAACTAGCAGGGATAATGTTAACCGAAACAAGCAGTCCGTTGGTGCAATGGATGTGGCGTGGGGCAATGATCTTAAGCGGTATCATCTTGTTACAGATGTATTACGATGTATTTGATTATTATGAAGTAGGCATTGTGGTGCTGACGGCATTTGGTATGGCATTAATAGGCCAGAACTGGATGGGCATGCGCTGGTATATTGTGGTGGTGGGACTCCTTAGTTTATTTGCCATTGATCGTTATGCCAATGATCTTTCGCTGGCAAATAGTGACTTCTTTTTGAATTATATCTTAGCTAGTCAATCTGCTTTTATGTGGATGAGCGCCCTGTTTGTAATGGCGACAGTAACGTATTTTGCAGGCTTATTTCTGCGTTCTGAATTTACCCAAAAAGTGGGTAGCGCGCTTACTTGGTCTGCAAGTGCAATGGGTTTAATTGGTTTGATGGTTCGTTGGAAAGAGTCGTATTTAATTGGCCCAGATGTAGGGCATATTCCAGTTAGTAATTTATATGAAGTCTTTATTTTATTTGCGATTATAACTTCAATACTTTATTTGTTTTACGAGCGCCGTTATCAAACACGCGCTTTAGGTGGTTTTGTATTATTAGTCATCAGCTCAGCGGTGGCCTTCCAACTTTGGTATACCTTTGAACGTCAGGCTCATGAGATTCAACCACTAGTGCCTGCCTTACAAAGTTATTGGATGAAGATTCATGTGCCTGCTAATTTTGTCGGCTATGGTGCATTTGCAATGGCTGCGATGATTGGCGTGGCGTATATATTAAAATCATGGCGTGAATCTGTGAACCCACAAGGCTTATTAGCAACAACATTACCTGATAAGACGGTTATGGACGATCTCATGTACAAATCTATTGCCTTAGGTTTTGCATTTTTCACTTTAGCGACTATTTTAGGCGCATTGTGGGCAGCTGAAGCATGGGGTGGTTACTGGTCTTGGGATCCTAAAGAAACCTGGGCTTTAATTGTCTGGTTAAATTATGCCGCATGGTTGCATATGCGTATGACTAAAGGCTGGCATGGCAGACCAATGGCTTGGTGGGCTGTGATAGGTTTATTTGTAACGATATTCGCCTTCTTGGGCGTTAATATGTTTTTATCAGGGCTGCACTCCTACGGCACCTTGTAAGTTGATTTATAGATTAAGGATTAGAGTCAAATGAAAAAAATGATTAAGGCGATACTTATATTAGGTGCTAGTTTATTACCATTAGCAGGTATGGCGACACCACTAGCCTATGTTGAAGGCGTACATTACAAGCCTACCGCGCAACGTATTGCGACTAGCGATGAAAAGGTCGTAGAAGTTATTGAGATGTTTTCTTATAGTTGCCCACACTGCTTTAACCTCGATCCGCAAATACATGAGTGGGAAAAAACATTACCAGAAAATGTGAGCTTTAGCCGTGTCCCCGCTATATTCCGTGATAGTTGGTTACAGTTAGCTAGAGTATTTTATGCAGCTGAAGTAACAGGCGATTTAGAAAAATTACATTCGGTGATGTTTAGTGCTATTCATGTCGATAAACGTCGTTTAGAAACCGAAGAGCAATTATTAGATTTTATTGCAGAGCAGGACATTGACCGCGATAAGTTTGCTAAAACAATGGATTCTTTTTCAGTAAAAGGAAAAGTGAAAAAAGCTTTGTTAGTCAGTCAGACATCAGGGATTACAGGTGTACCATCGATGATTGTTAATGGTAAATATATTGTCGATGCACCGATGGCGGGTGGAATGGAGGAGATGCTTAAAGTTGTCGATTTCTTGGTTCAGCAAGAATCAGCTAAATAACGCAAGTTAGACAATGGGGGGTAGTCTTTCTAACCCCCATTGTTATATTAATCAGCAATGCAGCGATTACGTCCTGTTTTTTTAGCGCGATACAATGCACCATCAGCCCGTTTAAATACCGTGTCTATGGTGTCATTGGGTCTGAACGTTGCTAAGCCGGCTGAAGCTGTAATCGGAACGGGCTTATTTTCATAATGAAATTTAGAATTAGCTACTTTTTCTCGAATTTTATTGGCAAGAATAAGCGCATCTTCTAAGCGTGTTTCAGGAAAAATCCCCACAAATTCTTCACCGCCAAAGCGTGCAATAAAATCGGCATCACGTGTTGCTTGTGTAAAAATACGTGCAATCGTTTTTAATACTTTGTCGCCGGCAGCATGGCCATATTCATCATTAACACGTTTGAAAAAATCAATATCCCATACGACGAGACTGAGCGGTTTTTGGTAGCGTTGCCAGCGGACAAATTCTTTTTCCAAATCTTCATTAAGTGCCTGCCGATTCCATATCCCCGTTAACGCGTCTTTAAGGGCCAAATCACGTGATTGTTCGGCTGATTCGCGTAAAGCTATGCTTTCTTGTTCCATTGCTTGTAAGCGAGTGTTGAGTTCCCTTATTTGCTGTTGTGATTGTGCAAAGCGATCATGGTCTGATTGACGGTAACTTTCAAAATGTTGATTCAGAAAGTCTAAACGATCACTGACCGTTGCTTTAAGTACATCAAGATTATCTGCATCTTCTACTACGTTACGAATACCGAGCACTTGTTCTTCAACCGCCTGACCGATAACCTTCCGACGCTCAAATGCCGTCACATCTTCGGCACTGGTTGTCCGAATATGCTGGTCTAACTCATTCAAACGTGAGGTAAGTGACTTTAAAAATTCCTCATACTCGTGTTTTTCGGTCACAACTTGAGAACCTAGAGTACTGACTATGTCTGCAATATTGTTAATAACCGCAGGTAATTCTGCTTCATCAATTCCTGTTTCTATTTGGTGGCGAATTTTAGTCGCTTTTTTACTCAAATCAGTGGGCAGTGACAGACGTTCTAACAATTCCATTAGTACGCGATGAGTGGGCATTTTATTGGAAGATGAATGCTCCGTATCATCCTCTAACACCAGCGGTTTTGTTTCATTAGGATTATTGGGTTCTTGTTTTGACGTTTTAGCTTTACCAAAAAGGCTAAAGCTAAAACCAGATGATTTTTCTGTTGGGCTTTGATTTAAAGCACGTTCAAATAACGACAGCACTTCTGGAATTAAGGGGGCTACCGTTTGATTGGTCGCTGAGTTAAGCTGCTTTGCTAAGGTTTTTGCTTCTGCTTTAAAGGGTTTGGCGAGTTTTAAGGACAGTAATAATTCGGCGATGATTTGACCCGCGGTTTGGCCATTATCCTTGTTAGATGACGACTCCATTTGAGTAATGGCTTTCTCCATTTTTTGGAGAATATGTTGTATTTCTTGTTGGTCTTTTTTACCACGCAGCACATCACGTAAGGATTTAAGTTGTGTATCTAGTGATGAATCTAAGCCCTGTGCGGCAAGTGCTAAACGTCCTAAACTACGCTGTAGTAACTCATCATAACTTTGTTGTTGTTCAAGGGCGCTAAGTGAGGCGTAATATTTTTGCTTCCATTCTTCTAGCTGCTGAGATGCTGTATCGTCCGTCATGAGTTAAGTCCTTAGCTGCTTAAAGTGCTGCAGGTGTTTGTTTTGATGTTGCATCATTGATATTAGTTGGTGGCGGAATTACATCAATCCCTATTTTATCTTGTAATAAAATATCATAGTAGCGTCGAATATTTTCAATATAGCGGACTGGTTCACCACCGCGAGCATAGCCATAACGGGTTTGGCTATACCATTTTTTCTTGGCTAAAAGAGGTAAGTGCTCTTTTATATCAGGCCATAAATCGGGATCTTTATCGTTTTTCTCAGTCAGTATACGTGCATCCTCAACATGTCCTAAGCCTAAATTATAGGAGGCGAGTGCAATCCATGTTTTATCAGGTTCGTTGATCCGTTCGGGCAACCGTGAAACCATTGATGCCAAATATCCGGCACCGGCGTAAATGCTTTGAGCGGGATCTTCTCGATCATCGATGTTCATTTCTTGAGCTGTTGCTTGTGTTAGCATCATCAAGCCTCTTACGCCCGTGCTGGATACGGCTTGTGAATCCCAATGTGATTCTTGATATGAAATTGCAGCCAGCAAGCGCCAATCAAATCCAAACTCCTCAGCAGCCCCTTTAAACAACTGTTCATATTGAGGCAGGCGAGTTTGAATCCTTCGGTAATAGGTGCGGGTATCAATATAGTCAAAGCGACGTATATGGCCATAATATTTTTCTATTAAGCGATCGAGTTCGCCTGACTCTTCTATTTGTTCAAAAAAGCTGATCATGGCGGCTGATAGCGAGCCATCTTCGGAGAGTGACATGGCCCAAGCGAGAGATTCAGGCTCAGAAATATCAAAAGCCACACGCAGTTCTGGAAATAAAGTTTGGTTAGCAGCCAAGTCGTTTGAATCTGCAATAGTGTAATCAATCATTTCAAGCTCTACTAATTCGAGTAGACCGCTACTATCAAGCTCCTTATTTTCAGTCCATATTAGTTCTGGAATGTCCTCTTGATAGGAACTTAACTGTTCGACATGGCTACTGTTCGCGACAACTTCTAATTGACCGTTAGAGAGATCGGTAATGTTTTGGGGGATCCTGCTACCGTTACGATACACCAGTTGCTGAGTCACTTCTTGATAGACCGGACCGAAATGAAAACGATCTCTACGTTTGGGAGTGATTGATAAACCTGCAGCGGCCATATCAGCTTTGCCATTCTCGATCAATTTAAACATATCACTCAGATTGTCTGGCACGATAATTTTTAGTTTAACATTGAGATATTCGGCAAAGCGCTGTACTAACTCGTATTCAAAGCCTGCTAATTCATTGCCTTTCACATAGTAGGTGGTAGGTCCATAGCGCGTGAGCACACGCAATTCACCACGTTCACGTATTTCTTCTAAATGTGGTTGAGCCTCATCACAAGCAATAAGTAGGCTTATTAGTATGAGTAGTAGGCTGATTAGCTTCAAATATAACTCCAAGAACAATATCTAGTCGAATTATCGCTTCATATAAACAACTTTGCACGATAATAAGTTCAACCGACAGTCTAACAGTCTGCTCTTTAGTGGACATTGTTGATATCTAGGCGCATGAGTTACTTTATGACATTAGCAAGTTGCTATATTGATGCGAGGCTTTAAAAAATAGTGTGGGCTGATTGATTAAGATGGAGTGTAATGGGCTTAATTATTAAGATCAGGACATAGGTTGGGGCTACTCAGTTTTGGTAGTCTGAGCCTGTTCTTAATTACCATTATGTTTGGGACTTTAAAGCAGGATCTTATATTTAAGATTTTGAATGGTACCGAGGGTCGGAATCGAACCGACACTACTTTCGTAACCGGATTTTGAATCCGGCGCGTCTACCAGTTCCGCCACCCCGGCAATATTCAAGCGACAAATTATAACCATAGTTAGTGATTATAGGAAGTGTTATTTTAAATTAAAAAAAGGGGAGGGGGGCGAGAATTTTTTACTTTTCCACCATAAGGATATGGGGCTTGGGGTGGAATAGGAAATATATTTGTAATAGAGATAAAAAAACCGGTATCAATATAGATTGATACCGGTTTTTTTGTACTGCACGATTATCTCGTAGGAACTAAACTTAAAATATAAAATTTAAACCAAACTTGTAACCAGAATGCAGAAATATTAACGTTTAGAGAATTGTGGGCGTTTACGCGCTTTGTGTAGACCAATTTTCTTACGTTCTACAGCACGAGCATCACGAGTGATGAATCCTGCTTTACGTAATTCTGATTTTAATTCGCTGTTGTATTCAACCAATGCGCGGCTGATACCGTGACGAATTGCACCAGCTTGACCATTGTTACCACCACCACGAACGGTGATGTTTAAGTCAAAAGTGCTTAACATGTCAACAAGAACTAGAGGTTGACGTACGACCATGCGAGATGTTTCGCGACCGAAGTACTCTTCCAATGAACGAGTGTTAATAGTTAGTTTGCCGCTACCTGCTTTTAAGAAAACACGAGCTGTTGAGCTTTTGCGACGACCTGTAGCGTAGTATGAATCTGCCATAATATGTCCGATTAAATTTCCAGCACTTTAGGCTGTTGAGCGGTATGAGGATGTTCTTCACCAGCATAAACTTTAAGTTTACTAAACATGGTGCGTCCCAATGGATTCTTTGGCAACATGCCTTTTACAGCTGATTTGATAACACGATCTGGCGCTTTATCTAGTTGCTTTTCAAGAGAGATAGATTTGATACCACCAATATAGCCAGTGTGGTGATAATACATCTTATCTTTCAACTTATTACCAGTTACGCGCAATTTTTCAGCATTAATAACGACGATATAATCACCAGTATCAACGTGAGGCGTATAGATGGTTTTGTGTTTGCCACGTAAGCGACGCGCGATTTCCGTAGCCATACGGCCTAGAGTTTTGCCATTGGCATCAATCACGAACCAGTCACGACGAACTTCAGCTGGTTTTGCACTTAACGTGGTGGTTTTTAAAGTGGTTTTCATTCCGCAGTTTGCTCCTGAAAAATATTACGCAGGCGGGGTCTAAATAAAGAGGAAGCATGTTACGCAATCAAGTTAAGACTGTCAACTGCCTTCACGACATAAATAATTAAGACAAGTGTAATGCCTGATAACAGGCAACAAATGGGCAAGTTACTATCCGTTTGAGTAATCTACTAATCAGTAAGTAACTGTAGTGTAAACGGTAATTGCGGACAATTTTGCGCTAGCAAAAAGTAGTTTGTACTGAAGTCATATTGAATGAGTCCAAGTGCTTTTAATTCACCTTAGTAATTATAACAGTTATTGAAGACGTATATTCAATGTCGCATTGAATGAGTGAAACACAAGATTGAGCTATGATTCTTGAATATCTTCTTATCTCTTAACAATCCATCTAATTACCTAATGTAGTAAATTCCAGCGTAAGCGTAAAGGTGAGTCGCTAGCTTACTAGATACGTGTGTTGATGACCAATGCTATATTAAACAATTGTCCCCACTTAATAGATAGTGACTAGATAGCGACCGCAGTTCGAACAAGAATGAGGAGGCATACAGCTTATTAGTGTCTTCATTTAGACTATTTTTTAATGATCGTTAATGGGAATAAATACATAGAGCTTTGAATAAGGAATAATAGCCTAAGCTATTATAAACTATCTTGTTTTATGATAATTAAGATAGCGGTTAGTAATTTTAATCGTTCATTAGTGCGTTTAAATGACATGCGTTTACTGGGCATATTTTATCAGAGGTTCGTGGTAATATTTAACAGATTCATCCACTAATAATTTTTTCCGAGAAATCATGCCAAACCGAATTCGCGAAATACCATACAACTATACTTCTTTTTCTGACCGTGAAATCGTCATTCGATTTTTAGGTTCAGATGCTTGGGATATTTTACAAACATTGCGAGATCAGCGTAAAACGGGTCGCAGTGCCAAGATGCTATTTGAGGTCTTAGGTGATATGTGGGTTATTTCGCGTAATCCTTTCATTCAAGATGATTTGGTTGAAAACCGTAAGCGTTGGGACTCACTGTCTCACGCGCTACATCACCGTTTAGATGAGGTTCGTCAGCGCGCACAGGAAAATAATAATACTTTAGCGTTAGAACTTGAAGCCAAAACACGCCATGCAGTTGCTGAGTTTGAGCGTGATTTATTAAGTATTGATGAACGTCGTCGCAGCGTAATACGACGTTTATCTAAAGCGACTAAAAAACATAATATTAAGTTTGATGGTTTGTCTCGTGTATCACATGTTACAGATGCTACGGACTGGCGTGTTGAATACCCATTAGCGGTTGCGACTCCTGATAGTGAAGAAGAGATGGCTGCCGTTGTTGCAGCTTCTATAGAATTAGGTTTAACCGTTATTCCTCGTGGAGGTGGTACGGGTTATACCGGTGGCGCTATTCCACTGACGGCTGACAGTATTGTTGTTAATACGGAAAAGTTAGAAGGGTTAGGTAAGGTTATTTATCGTACTTTGCCTGATCGCGACGGTGAAGTGGCGACAGTGCGTGCTGAAGCTGGCGTGGTGACGCGTCGAGTATCTGATCTCGCCGAGCAAAGCGGGCTAGTATTTGCCGTTGATCCAACATCACAAGATGCATCTACCATCGGTGGTAATGTTGCGATGAATGCCGGTGGTAAAAAAGCGGTGATGTGGGGAACCACATTGGATAACCTTGTTTCATGGCGCATGGTTACGCCAGATGCCAAATGGATGGAAGTCGAGCGTCTTGATCACAATCTTGGCAAGATCCATGATGTTGAAATAGCACGATTTCGAGTAACTCAATATCAAGCAGATGGCAAAACGGCTATCGGTGAGCCTGAGTACTTGGCTATCCCTGCCCATGAGTTACGTAAGTCAGGGCTCGGTAAGGATGTGACCAATAAATTCTTGGGCGGTTTGCCAGGAATTCAAAAAGAAGGCTGTGACGGATTAATTACTTCTGCGGTGTTCGTTTTACACCGGATGTCTGATTTTACTCGCACCGTTTGTCTGGAGTTTTTTGGTAATGATTTAAGTAAGGCCGTGCCTGCGATTGTTGAGACTAAAGACCTTTTGGATAACAATTCAAATGTATTGTTAGCCGGGATGGAGCATCTAGACGAACGTTATGTACGTGCGGTGGGTTATACAACTAAAGCGCCACGCTCAGTATTGCCAAAAATGGTGTTGATGATTGATGTTGCCGGTGATGATGAGGATGAAGTAGCCGCGGTTTGTTCACAAATTGTTCATTTAGCCAATGCCCGTGATGGTGAAGGCTTTATTGCTGTGAGTCCGGAAGCGCGGAAACGTTTTTGGGCAGATAGATCTCGAACAGCGGCGATAGCCAAACATACCAATGCGTTTAAGATAAATGAAGATGTGGTTATTCCGCTGGATCGATTGTCTGAATATAACGATGGTATTGAACGCATTAATATCGTGCAATCGACACGTAATAAATTAAAAATGGCTGAAGCTGCTTGTCTTTATTTATCAAGTCAGCCCAAAGAACTGAAAAAACATAAAAAAGATTTAGAAGAAAGCGCTGAAAACGATGCCATTATGCAAAGTAAGATTGAAGCCGCTTGCAAGCACCTAGATCAGGTGCGTGGGCGGTGGGAAGACATCTTAGGAAGTATGGACACTCGTGCCACAGAAAAAGTGACGCTGTTAAATGACAATGCCCAAGCAAACTTGGTTGAAAACGATACGTTATTTAATGTATTGCAACGACGTGATGTGCGAATTTCTTACCGCGAAGAAGTTGAAAAACCGCTGAAAGAATTGTTCCAAGGTGAATCATTAGCTGCTTTGCGGTCGAAGCTAGATGAAATTCATACCGAACATCGTTCAAGTCGTTTATTTGCGGCAACACATATGCATGCAGGTGATGGTAACGTTCATACGAATATTCCTGTGAATTCAAACGATTACGATATGATGCATGAAGCTGAACTCATCGTTGATGATGTTATGGCTTTGGCTGGAAAGTTGGGTGGTGTTATATCTGGTGAACACGGTATCGGTTTAACCAAAATGCAATATTTGGATCAGGCGACAATTGATGCCTTTGCTAAATACAAGCAGCGTGTTGACCCTAATGGTCATTTTAATGCAGGTAAATTGTTATCGGGATCAGGCTTAGAAAAGGCTTACACCCCATCATTGAGATTATTGCAACAAGAAGCACTAATTCTTGAAGCAAGCGAACTTAATGAAATTAATAACGATATTAAAGATTGTTTGCGTTGTGGTAAATGTAAGCCAGAATGTACAACACATGTTCCTCGGGCTAATTTATTCTACTCACCTCGAGATAAAATTTTAGCGACTGGGCTTATTATGGAAGCCTTTTTGTACGAAGAGCAGACGCGTCGTGGTGTTTCAGTACGTCATTTTGAAGAAATGAACGATGTGGCTGATCATTGTACGGTTTGTCATCGTTGTTTGAACCCATGTCCAGTTAATATTGATTTTGGTGATGTGACAGTCAAGCTACGCGCTATTCTAAAAAATCAGGGCAAGCGTCATTTTAATGTAGGTACATGGTCGGCCATGGCGTATTTGAATGCCAAGGATCCGCTCACGGTTAAGATATTACATAAGAGCCTTATTCAATGGGGTGCTAAGAGCCAGCGCTTTGCCCATGCTTTAGGTAAAAAGTTGGGCTTATTAGGTAGTAAGAAAAAACGGCCTATGCCAACCACAGGTAAAACGCCTATTCGTGAGCAAGTTGTTCATTTCATGAAAAAGCCGATGCCGGCTGGTCTACCATCAAAAACGACGCGTGCGATGTTAGGTGTGGAAGATAACAAGATGATTCCGGTCATACGTGATGTGACTAAGGTGAATGACGATTCTGATGCGGTATTCTATTTCCCTGGTTGTGGTTCTGAACGTTTATTTAGTCAGGTTGGTTTAGCCACCTTAGCGATGTTGTATGAAGTAGGTGCTGAAACAGTGTTACCGCCTGGCTATTTATGCTGTGGTTATCCGCAAGCATCAAATGGTGATACGGCTAAAGCTACGGCTATTACCACTGAAAATCAAGTGTTATTCCATCGCTTGGCTAACACCTTAAATTATATGGATATTAAAACGGTTATTGTGTCCTGCGGGACCTGTATGGATCAATTACTGAAATATCAATTTGAAAAGATTTTCCCTGGTTGCCGCTTGTTGGATATTCACGAATATCTAATGGAAAAAGGCGTCAAAATGGAAGGTGTAGATGGTGTGCAATATCTCTACCATGAACCATGTCACACACCAATGAAAACCTATGAATCAACGAATGTTGCGGCTACATTATTAGGGCAAGACGTTACTTTAAGTGATCGTTGTTGTGGTGAGGCGGGATCGTTTGCTACCGCGAGACCTGATATTGCGACGCAAGTACGCTTTCGTAAAGAAGAAGAAATTACCAAAGGTATTGAGCTGCTTTCTGGTGAAGAAAAAGCGGTGAATGGTAATGTGAAAATGCTGACATCTTGCCCTGCATGTGTGCAAGGTTTATCACGATATGCCGAAGATACAGGTATTGAAACTGACTATATTGTGGTTGAAGTTGCGAATCATGTTTTAGGTGAAAATTGGCAGCCTAAGTTTATCGAAGCGGTGAAAAATGGTGGGATCGAACGCGTATTATTGTAATATGTAATTAAATACCAAAATTCAGGTCGGCAACAGCCGACCTGATTAATGTCATTACTGAGCAATTAAAGCTACGCTGCTAAAATGAATACCATCCCAACCTGCTTGCATGAAATTGCGAATATTTTGATGGTCATCACTTTCTGGGTGAGTAAGCACATCATCACGATAATAACTGCCAAAACAGGCTAGGGTTTCTTGCTTTGACAAGCTATGAAGCAAGCCAAATGCAAAAATCTTACATGAGCCATTGTTTTGATTCTCTTCATTGACCGTACCATTATTTGTAAATTTAGCAGGTATGAAATCATAGTTATCATCGATCACATCGATAGTGTCATTAAACGCAATGAGTTCTGGATGTTGGGCAAGTTTTAAAATAAATTCATCAATGTTCACGTTAGTCCTAGTATTTAAATATCAAAAATACAGATTATACCTAAACTAAAGAACTGATAAATTCTTGAGTACTTGTGACAGATAAACCTTATTAAATTTATTATCAGCTTACGGTACTATGACAACATTGCAAGTCGAAACATCTTCCTTAGAGGGGCTGATATGAAAGTAGCCGTATTACTTAGATTTTATAGACGTTTGCGAATTTCAATTCGTACCGTCGTCATCGCTTTTTTCTTACTAGCAACGATCGTCACAGCATCTGTTGCAATTAGCTTCCAATATTATTTTAGTAAAACCTTGGCGACTGAATCTACCCTTGCTATGTACAATAAAACAGCGGCAGATACACGGGATTATCTTGATTTAATCGATGAGAAGGCGAGTCAAACAGCGGGTATTTTGGCGCAGTTTACTCATTTCGATAAGAATAACGTCGTTTCTGATGAAACAACGCGCCTTTATATGCAAGGCATGTTGCGAAATCCTTTGATGTTTGGTGTTTATCTTGCTTTTGCTAATGGTGATTTCTACCAATTAGTTAATTTAGATTCAGATAAAGATGCCCGAGCCAAATTGCACGCGGAACAGCAAGATCGTTGGCTGGTTATCACGATTAAGGGACAAGGCAAGGCTCGTAAGGAAACACTGGCTTTTTATGATGATAAATTTCAACTTAGGGTAACTAAAACGCAGTTGACGAATTTTGATCCGCGTCGACGTTCTTGGTATACCGAAGCCAAACGAGGTGAAATACATAAGACCTTACCTTACTTGTTTCAGGGTTTACAAAAGCCAGGTGAAACTTATGCGACTAAGCTTGAAGAATCTGAGGCGGTATTAGCTGTCGACATCACAATGTCTTCATTATCAGATTACTTGCGCCAACAAGGTCTGGGCCAAGATAATGAAATTTATATTTATCAGGAAACGGGCCAATTAGTTGCAACAAACCAGATTATTGAAGCAAAAAAATTACCGGCAGCGCCGAAAATAAGTTTAACTAAAAAACAACAGGATTTAGTCGCCTCGATACCTTATTTGACGGTATCAAATGAGAATGATTGGCCGCCCATTAATTTTGCCGCATCAGGGCAACCTTATGGTTATGCCATTGATGTATTGAATTACATCTCACAAATGACGGGAATTGAGCTCCATTATGTTAATGGGATGCGATGGCCTGAACTAGCAGATATGTTTGTTAATGGAGAATTAGATGTTTTACAGCCAGTATTTTATGACAAAGGGCGTCAGTGGTTGGGGTCATTAACCGATGCCTTTCTTGATGTGCCCTATGGCGTTATTACGGCCATAGGCAAAGATAAAATCACGCATATAGAACAATTAAAAGGCAAAACGGTTGCTATTCCGGAAGGCTGGTTATTGGCAACAAGCCTCGAAGAACAATTCCCTGAGATCAAGATTAAGCAAGTTCCTACCGTCCGTGACATGTTTGATGCGGTGCGAGCGGGTAAGGTTGATGCAGCGATCGATACCGCACCTATCTTGAACTACACGGCAAAACAGTTCTTTATCGATGATGTCACACTCTCACAATCTCTTGATTTCGGCGCAGCTGCTTTTCCTAACGAGCTGAATTTCATGTTAAATAAATCAAAACCAGGTTTAGCAGAGTTATTTAACGTTGCGCTATCTCAACTAAAACCTGAACATAAGCGTGCTTTGGAAGATAAATGGTTTGAACAAAAGTGGTATCGAGCAAACAATGAGGTTGACTATCAGCTTGGCACCGTTCCTTATAGTGAGTTGATGAAACGTGTAGATGCTCCCTCGCCTGAACGATTAGAAACGGTCAATATTAAGGGTAAAGAGCACTTTGTATTTACTACGCGGTTTGGGGGTGAGCATGACAACCGGGATATTTTTTCGATCGTCACCCCAGTGTCAACGGTCTTGGCGCCAGGAATAGAGAAAGTCAAAATGGCCATAGGTTTAACGGCCTTAGCATCCATGTTGTTGCTACCACTCTCTTGGTTTTTGGCAAAGCCTTTTGTGAACCCCATTCACCAATTAGCTAAAGACAGTGAAAAAATAACCAATCGTAGATATGACGAAGTAGAAAATGTGGAAAGTAGCATTCAAGAGCTCCACGATTTAGGCGTTTCAATGCATAAAATGTCACATTCTATTCAGCAACATGAACAAGCCCAACGTGAGTTGATGGATGCCTTTATTAAGCTAATCGCACAGGCAATCGATGATAAATCTCCCCATACTGCAGGCCACTGTGAACGTGTTCCGCAGTTGGCTTTTATGTTGATAAGAGAAGCAGAAAAGGCGAGTTCAGGACCTTTTAGTGAGTTTTCCTTTAAATCAGCCGAGGAGTGGCGGGAGTTTGAAATTGCCGCTTGGTTGCATGATTGCGGTAAAATCACGACACCAGAAAGAATCATTGATAAAGGCACTAAACTTGAAACTTTGTATAACAGGATCCATGAAGTCAGAATGCGATTTGAAGTGTTGTGGCGAGATACGGAAATTGATTATTTATTGAAAAAATCTGAGCCAGAAGCAAATAATCCAGCACTATTGCTTGAAAAAGAGCAAAAACAACAACAATTGCAAGCAGATTTTGCCTTCATGGCGAACGCGAATATTGGCAGTGAATTTATGAGTAATGAGGATGTTGAACACCTGAATAAACTGGCTCAACAGACTTGGCAAAGGCACTTTGATAATCGTCTCGGTTTATCTCATGTTGAGCTTAGTCGCTATCAAGAAACAACATATGCCTTACCCGTAACAGAATTCTTATTGTCGGATAGACCTGAGCACCTAGAGCAAAGGATTCGCAGTACTGACTATGATCCTAGCTTCGGAATAAAAATGGATATTCCTGAGTATCTGTATAACACGGGTGAGCTTTATAACCTGTCAATTAGCCGTGGCACGTTGACGGCTGAAGATAGATTTAAAATTAATGAACACATTATCAGTACGATTAGAATGTTGGAAAATTTGCCATTTCCAGACGAATTAAAGCGTGTGCCTCGCTATGCATCTACACATCATGAAAGCATGAAAGGTACCGGTTATCCACGAGGTTTATCTGCGGAAGACCTTTCGATACCTGAACGCGTCATGGTGTTGGCGGATATTTATGAAGCACTAACCGCTGCTGACCGTCCATATAAAAAAGCTAAAACAATTAGCCAGTCCCTCGATATTCTTCATAAGATGGCGTTAAACGAACATATTGATATTGATGTGTTCGAACTATTTTTGACGAGTGGCGTGCATACTCAATATGCAAACCGCTTTCTACCGGAGTCGCAGATTGATGAGGTGGATATAGGCCAATATTTAAGGTCGTAAATGTTTATTTATGATCGTTGCTAGTGCGAGGGGCTTTTTTGAGCGACTTAATTCTAATGACCTGTGTTGATTTAGCTATCTGATTCTTTAAGTCGAAAGACAAAGAATAATACAATCATGCAAAAACACACTAGCATTAGCTGTAGCTCGACTCTGCCAGCAAGTACGGCGATGGATATACCAAAAGTAGCGATAATCAGTAACATTACTTTACGTTTGATTTCACGACGAATGGTTTTATTCTTTTCCCATTGTGTAAGGGGAGGACCGAACCATTTATTGGTTAATAACATTCGATGAAATCGCGGCGAGCTTTCGGCAAAACAGGCTAAGGCTAAAATCAGAAAAGGGGTCGTTGGTAATAACGGTAATACGGCACCAATTGCCCCCAAAACAATAAAAAACCAACCAAATATGATTAGTAAAATATGTTTTATTTTAGTACGCATTGTTATGCGCGAGACATAAACTTGCCGCTCACTGTATTGATCTTAATCAATTCGCCTGGTTCGATATACTCGGGGACTTGCACTTCTAATCCCGTTGCGAGTCGTGCAGGTTTTGTGCGAGCAGAGGCTGAGGCACCTTTAAGTCCCGGTGCAGTATCGACAATGGTCATGGCAACGGCAGCCGGTAATTCAATGGCAATCATTTGACCATCTAGTAAGATAGCAACAATACCTTCTAAGCCTTCTACTAAATAGTTGACCTCATCTTCAATATCGCCAGTATTAATGGTGAATTGTTCATAATCATCTAAATTCATAAAGGTGTAGCTATCACCATCTTGATAAGAGAATTGTACAAGTTTGCGTTCACAATCGACTTCTTTTAAAAAGTCATCACCTTTTAAGCTTTCATCGCGCTTTTGTTTTGTTTTTAGATGATTAAAGCGCACCTTATATAACGTAGAAGCGCCACGAGATGAAGGATTACGCACTTCAATTTCTTTTACTGAATAGGGTTCGTCGTTAATATCGACGACCATTCCACGTTTTAAATCACTGGCTTTTGGCATGAGGAATACTCTGTTTTATGTAGTCTAGATAGCGGAGTATTATACGTGAGTATGTGCGCCGAACTATAGTATTGTTGGTCGGCAATGACATTCAATATTGAGCGAGATTTGTTTAATATTAGCTGAAAATAGTGTGATGTTCTAAGGCAAGTAAAAATGTAGTCCGACCTCCACCGGCTGATTGAGTTAAAATCATCACTAATATTTAAATATCAAAAGAGTAACAAACCCATGGTAGAAATTGGCAAGAGAAATACATTACGCGTCGTTAAATTTGTTGATTTTGGAGTGTATCTTGACGGTGAAAATTTTCGCGAAATATTGCTACCAAGCCGTTACGTACCACAAGGCTGTGCTGTAGGCGATGAGATTGATATTTTTCTCTACCTTGATTCTGATGATTTGTTGATTGCCACCACCGATACACCTAAGGCGACGGTTGGCGAATGTGCCTATCTTAAGGTTGTCGCGGTCAATCAAGTTGGCGCATTTTTAGATTGGGGCTTACCTAAAGATTTATTAGTCCCCTTTGGCGAGCAACAAAAACCGTTGGAAGTGGGTAAATCATATGTAGTCTATCTTTATATTGATGATGCATCACAACGGATAGCGGCAAGCACACAGATTGATAAATTTTTACCTGATAATTCTCTTTATTTCAAGGAGCAGCAACAAGTCGATTTGATGATTTATGGCCGTACTGATTTGGGATATAAGGCGATAGTAAATGGCGTGGTGACCGGGCTTATCTTTAATAGTGATGTGTATACGCCTTTACAAAATGGCCAGACGCTTAAAGGTTATATCAAACAAGTACGAACGGATAAGAAGCTGGACTTGTATTTACAGTTAGCCAACCGCGAAGCGCTTGATACTTTGTCTGAACAAATTTTGGTCTTTCTTCAAAAAGAAGGTGGCCGTTCTACCATGACTGAAAAAAGTCCACCTGAACTCATTGCTAAGCAATTTGGGGCCAGTAAGTCGAGTTATAAAAAAGCCTTAGGCAAGTTGTACAAAAAACGCCTGATCTTGATTGAAAAAACACATATTGAATTGGTGAAGTAAGTGGCAGATATTAATTGGTACCCTGGTCATATGCACAAGGCTAGTAAAGAAATGCGCCAGATCGTACCGCAAGTTGATCTAATTATTGAAGTGATTGATGCACGTATACCTTTTAGCAGTCAAAATCCGATGTTAGCTGAGATCCGCGGAGATAAGCCATGCATTAAGGTGTTGAGTAAAAGTGATCTGGCTGATCCTGTGTTAACTAAACAATGGCAAGATTATTTTGAGCAAGAAAATAATGTTAAAACAATTGCTTTAACAACAGAACAACCGGATAAAATGCGTGATCTACTTGAGTTATGCCATAAAATGGTACCCAAACAAGAGAGCGCAAGTGGAGCTAATAGACTGCAAGCCATGATTATGGGGATCCCTAATGTTGGTAAGTCGACCTTAATTAATACCTTAGCAGGGCGAATGATTGCCAAAACAGGTAACGAACCTGCCGTGACCAAAATGCAACAACGGATCAAGTTAGACCAAGGCATTTTATTATTAGATACGCCAGGCGTGTTGTGGCCTAAGCTAGAAAATAGACATGGCGGTTATCGTTTAGCAATTACTGGCGCAATTAAAGAAACCGCGGTTAGCAATGACGATATTGCGATGTATGCCGTGGATTACTTCCGAACGCATTATCCAGCTTTATTAAAAGAACGTTATCAACTCGATGAGTTACCGATTGATGAAATGTCATTATTAGGCATGATCGGGGTGAAACGAGGCTGTTTACGTGCTGGAGGCATGGTTGATTTAGAGCGTGCAGCAAAAATTGTATTAACAGAATTCCGCGATGCTACGATAGGGCTGATTACCTTGGAAACACCCGAAATGGTAGAAAAAGAGCTGGTGGAAATGCTCGCTATACGAGAAGAAAAGGCCGCTAAAAAAGCCGCTCGCAAACAAAAAAAACATAGTTCACGTAACTAGTTATATCTTCGACTAGGTACAGATCATGATTATCAATCTTTCGCTTGAAGATTTAACGAGAATATTTGATTTTAATTATGTTACTCGAGGAATTGAGTATGCTAAAAATAGCATGGTGCTTTCTTCAGAAGTTCATGACAAAAATCATAAAATAAACGCCACAGTTCAAGGCAGTGAGCTTAATAAATACCACTGTGTTGTTACCTTTAAGGAAGAAGCACGCTATATCAGCGGCACCTGTAATTGCCCCATAACGTTTAATTGCAAGCATGTTGTTGCGGTGATTATTGACCACATGAATAAACAATATGTTGCGGTTTCGCCAAGTGCTGTCCAGCCACAACGAAACCTGCCTTTAGATAATTGGCTACGACGTTTAAGCAAGCCAAACATGGAGTCATCTCATAAGCAAGAACATAAAGATAAATTGCACTTTGTTTTTGATATAAAAACAGATTTACAGCATGGCCGGCATCTTAATGTGGCTGCCTTTAAAACACAGCGATTGAAAAGTGGTTTGTGGGGAAAAGGCACTAAACTCAGCATTGATGTCAGTTCCCATGCCGCCTATATCAGTCAGTCTGATCAGGAATTATTACGATTAATTCAAGCCGTGACAGACAGCCAAGATACCGCTGATTACCGCTTATTTGGTTCGTCGGCGACGTATATTGTAGAAAAAATTATGGCCACCGAACGTAGCCATTGGCAGGCATTAAATAACCCATCATTACAACGGGGCGAAGCATTAAATTCAGAGCTTGATTGGTTATTGCACGATGATCTGGTTGAAGTTAGAGCGTTGAATTATCCTGATTTTCTCTTGATGCCGCTGGAGCCCTTGATGTATTTTGATAACAAAAATCATCAGATTGGCTGCTTGAATACTGAATTATCGAACGATGCGAGTTATGCCTTAGCCACTGCGCCAGCTATTCCTGCTGAGCAATGTAAGCAAGTTAAAAAAGCACTCAAACAGATTTTCCCTAAGAGTAATATTGCCGTGCCGACGATTGAAATACGCAAAGTAAAAGAGAAGATAAAACCTATACCTTGCTTACGAGTGTATTCGGTAAAAGAAGATATTTCACTACCTTTTATGATGTCTGCCGACTTTGAAGACTATGCGGATCTGCATTTTGAATATGATGGCATCGAAGTCTCGCCGCACAACACAGATAAGGTGTTGAAACGTCAAGTGGATGGCCATATTGAGCAGCTAACACGTGACTTTAAATTAGAACAAGCTTGGATAGATTCTATTTATAAAAAGGGTTTAGAGCTTGAAGATATTATGGAGCAACCCAGTGAGTTTATGCGGTTGTATCATATTGATTATGAACATGGCTGGTTAGACTTTTCTGATAAAGATGTGCCGGTATTACGAGCAGCAGGCTGGAAAGTGATGATTGATCCGTCATTCCGTTTTGATGTGGTTAATGTTGATGCGTGGTATGCCGATTTACAGGATAACAACGGTGGTGATTGGTTTAACCTTGAGTTAGGCGTAAAAATTGAAGAGGAAATGATTAGTTTATTGCCAGTATTAGTGAACTTTATTCAGCAACAAACACGCGCCAAAACACTAGATATCTTTTTAGAGCAGCAAGACGACGAACCCTTTTTTATGACCTTAGATGATGGGCGAGTTATTCGAGTGGAATTGGGTAAAGTCCGCCATATTATTGAAACCTTGGTCGAACTCTATGATCCTAATGCCTTAGATGTTGAAGGTAAGTTGAGATTATCGCGTTATCAAGCCAATCAGCTCAATACATTGGGCGAAACCAATATGCAATGGGCTGGCTCAAACGCACCACGTTTATTTGCAGAAAAGTTGGCGGGGTTTAAAGAAATTAGTCAGGTCATCGTACCAAAAACGTTGAAAGCCTCATTACGACCTTATCAACAGCAAGGCTTAGACTGGTTACAATTTTTACGAGAATATAAATTATCAGGCATTCTGGCCGATGAAATGGGCTTGGGTAAAACCGTACAAACTATTGCTCATATCTTAAAAGAGAAAGAGGCTGGACGGATGACCGATCCTTGTTTGGTTGTCGCCACCACGTCGTTGATGGTCAACTGGGCTAACGAAGTTAAACAGTTTGCACCTTCACTTAAAGTGCTTGTGTCTCAAGGCGATGACCGTAAACAGCATTTCGATGTTTTGGCTGATTATGATCTGGTACTGACGACTTACCCGCTATTGCCCAGAGATAAAGTGGTTTTATGTGCTCAGCATTGGCATTTGGTTATTCTTGATGAAGCGCAGCATATTAAAAATCCTCGTTCAAAAGTAGCGGTGACGGCGCGTGAATTAACATCGAACCATCGTCTATGCTTGACTGGAACACCGATGGAAAATCATCTTGGCGAGCTCTGGTCGCAGTTTCATTTTTTAATGCCAGGTTTATTGGGCGATGAAAAACAATTTCGTAATTTATTCCGTAAGCCGATTGAGTTGTTGGGTGACGATGCACGACAGCAGCAGCTTAATAAACGCATTGCACCGTTTTTACTGCGACGTGAAAAATCGCTGGTGGCCAAAGAATTGCCAGCAAAAACCGAAATTATCAGTTCAGTGGAATTATCAGGTCAACAACGCCAATTGTACGAAACGATTCGGGTGACGATGAATGAAAAGGTCCGCCAGGAAATAGATAAAAAAGGCATCGCGCGTAGCCAGATCATTATATTGGATGCCTTACTTAAATTGCGCCAAGTATGTTGTGATCCTCGTTTATTAAAATTCGATGCGGCTAAAAAAGTAAAAAACTCAGCCAAACTTGAACAGTTAATGGAAATTTTGCCTGAGATGATTCTTGAAGGGCGACGGATTTTATTGTTCTCACAATTTACCAGTATGTTACGTCTGATTGAAGACGAATTAGCGTTGCGGAAAATAGACTATGTAAAACTCACCGGCCAAACTAAAGATCGAACAACACCGATCAATCGTTTCCAAAATAACGAAGTACCGCTGTTTTTAATCAGTTTAAAAGCGGGGGGAACAGGCTTAAATCTGACGGCAGCGGATACTGTTATTCATTATGATCCATGGTGGAATCCTGCGGTAGAAGCACAGGCTACGGATCGTGCACACCGTATAGGCCAGAAAAATAAAGTATTTGTTTATAAGATGATTGTGGCTGGCACGGTAGAAGAAAAAATAAATGCACTACAACAGAAAAAGAAGGCGCTGGCTGATGCGCTATTTGGCAGTGCTAAACAGACTGAGAAGCTGACAGAGCAGGATATTCAAGCCTTATTTGAACCGTTGAAATAAACTGTGAAGTGTTGTTTGTACGTCGGTGGTCCAGGACGATGATGATCATAATGAGGCATCAAACGTACGAGCATATTGGCATTAAGCTTAATCTCGCCAAATAGACTGTGCTGTAATGTCCTCAAGGGTCGGTGTTCCAGCTAAGGCCATAGTGACTTCAAGTTCTTCTCGTAAAATACGTAACATATGTCCCACACCGACTGCACCCGCTACCGCTAAGGCATAAAGTTGTGGGCGACCAATTAGTACTGCATTGGCACCTAAGGCAATGGCTTTAAATACATCAGTACCACGCTCAATTCCGCCATCGAATAATAGAGGATAGTCATCACCTACCGCGTGACGTATTTGGGGTAACATTTCAATGGATGAGGGTAGGCAATCTAAAGTTCTGCCACCGTGGTTTGATACCACGATGCCTGCAACACCCAACGATTTTGCATGCAGTGCATCGGCGGGATTGAGTATTCCCTTGAGGATAATGGGCAATGAGGTGTGTTGCATTAGCCAAATGATATCATCCCAATTAGGCGCCTCACTCATCATGCCCTGAAAAACAATGCTTTGATCGGGGTTAAAGCTGGCGGAAGGTAAGGGGGGTCTGTGTTTTAAATTAACGGCGGAGACACCGTCAGGTAAAGAAAAACCAGCACGTTGAGCACGATTTCGTATGCCATGAAGTGGCGCATCAACCGTAATAACTAGCTTAGTATAACTTGCCTGTTCGGCTCTTTTTACTAATGATAAGGTGAATGAGCGACTTTGCTGAAAATAGAGTTGAAACCATTTTGGACTATCCAGTTCAGCGGCAATAGTCTCTAATTCAACTGAAGACAAGGTACTCACCATCATGCCCGTTTCTAAGATCGAGGCGGCTTTTGCGGTGGCAAGTTCACCTTGAGGATGAACTAATTTATGAAAGGCTACCGGCGCCAACATCATTGGATGTCGCCACGATTCTCCCATTATGTTGGTTTGTGTCGTGCCTTGAGTACAGTTTGTTAATACTTTTGGCAAAATAGATAAGAGATCTAATTGAGTGCGATTACGTTGCAAGGTTAGTTCGTCTGCACCACCGCCAACAATATATTCATATACGTCATGTGCCATGTGCTGTGGAGCATAACGTGCATAATCGCTAACGCTAACGAGATCTGTAGGAAGAATTGAGCGTGCTGCTTGAACCATGATGAAGGCCTATATTGTTCTAGGTTTCGGCCCATTGCCGAATCAGATTATGATAAATACCCGATAATCGCATTACGTCTTGATCGTCATTACCGCGTAGGGTGGTCAGTGATTGCACACTTTGATCTAAGTCAAACAACATCTTTCGTTGTTCATTATTTCTAACCATACTTTGCAGCCAAAAAACGGCGCTAATGCGTTCACCTTGCGTCACCGGTGTGACGCGATGTAAGGTCGTTGATGGATATAAAATCATGTCGCCAGCAGCTAATTTTACGGGTTGGGCGCCAAAGTGATCTTCTATCACTAAGTCGCCACCTTCATAACTGTCTGGCTCGGTTAAAAATAAGGTCGCGGATAAGTCTGTTCGTATACGTGCTGAACTTCCAGGCGGTATACGAATAGCATTGTCAACGTGTAAGCCGTAGGTTTCACCGACTCTATAGCGGTTAAACATCGGTGGAAATATTTTAAGTGGTAAGGCGGCTGAAATAAAAACAGGGTGGCGAGCGAGCACAGATAAGATTTGGTCTTCTAAGCCTTGCACTATTTGCGAGTCAGGTGATAATTGCTGGTTATTTTTTACGTTATTAGCTTGCTGACCTGCGGTGCTTTTGCCATCAAGCCATGATTGTTTTGCAATGACATGATTCAGTTGCTGCAATTGCAGAGGCGATAACACGTCTTTAATGACTATCATGCTACTACTCCATAAATAAAAACAAGGGACGAAATTCGCCCCTTGTCTAAATAATTATCGTTACTATTTAAAACTTATAGGTCAAGTTCACATTGGCTGAACGTGCATCACCGAGATAGATAATATCACCACCGCGGTATATAGCCGTGTAGTAGTCTTTATCTGTAATGTTCTGAATGTTCGCACGAACCCCTAATTGCTCTGTTACTTGATACGATGCAAACAGATCAAATACAGTGTAACTTGGTGTTTTAATTGTTGAATCACTGGCTGAACCCTGATCAGGTTGCCCGCCTATCATGCCACTTGAATACGTTAAATTACCACCAAAATTAAATTTTGGTGTGAATTGGTATTTCAATTGAGCGCTAACACTACGCTTAGCAAAATTGGCTTTTGGTCTGCCGATGTAGTCTGGATATGAGATTGAGCCACCACGACCAGATACTGCTTGAGTACCATCGAAATAGGAATCTAACGTTTCTGAATTCATAAATGCAGCACCCAGTTGCCCACTCAATTTAGGCGCTAGATTACCCGAAAGGCCAAGCTCAATACCTTTTACGCGGTTGGCACCTGTGTTCAGTGAACCACCTGATTGATAAGAGTCGACGCCACCCTCAATCACATTTTCTTTGGTTGTTTGGAATAAGGCAGCCGTTAATAATAAATTATCGTCTAAGACATTCCATTTGGTACCAATTTCAAAATTTTCTGAGTTTTCAGGTTCTGCGTTGTAGTTGCCATCCGAATCGGTACATAAACCACCATAACCGCAGTTGGTACCAGCATCAACTTCGCCACCATTTATATTGGATGATGTACTCCAGCTGGCATAAATATTACCGTTTTCCCATGGTGAAAAGACTACGCCAAAATGACCATTCCATAAACCATCACTGTAAGCATAATTATCACTTGTTGTCGTTAAAGAATAGTCGAAGTGGTCGTAACGAACGCCGGTAAATACTTCCCAATCATCTGATAATGTAATGGTATCCATCAAATACGCTGAGGTCGTTTTGATGACATTCTTATTAGAATTATTTTTAGTAATGGTACCTGACCAACTATTGTTATTAGGGTTATAAGGGTTAACAGTAGGGACGGATGCATCTGTTGCTACTGTGTAGTTACCTGTATGAGCGGTTTCTTTAGCGTATTCAATACCAGAGACAAAGTTATGCTCTTTACCCCAAATCGTTTGATCAAATAAAACGTTGGTTTGGTTACCTACGTATTTGTTTTCCTGCCAAGCATTAAATGGTCGTATCCCAGCATCAAATCCTGAATTGTAACCAGAAACAATAAACGCATTATCGGCTTCACCAATACGTGTTTTGTTTTCAATCGTTACATTGTCTGACAATTTCCAGTCTACTTTAGTGGTAAAAATATTGGCCTTTGTTTGCTGGAAATCTAGTCCGCTTTGGCCAATATATTGAATATTTTTATCTATAACGCCAGTAGACCTATCAAGCTGTACACCTGGATCCGTTTTATCATCACTTTCAAAATAATAATAATCAGCTGATAGCGTTAAATCATCCGTTGCTTTATAAACACCAGAAAGCAACATGCCTTGACGTTGTTCGTTTGCGGGATCTCGATCTGGAATGTCTGCATCGGTATAAAGCGCGTTCAATCTCACGGCAAATTGATCATTAATAACCTTATTCGTGTCGAGTGAGTAACGCGTGTGTGAATCTGTCCCAATACCGGCTTCTAAATTGGTAAAGTCATCATCTAATGATGCTTTTTTGGTCACAACATTAACAGAACCACCTGTTGATCCACGACCAGCAAACGTTGAACTAGGGCCTTTGCTAATTTCAACTTGTTCAATGGCAAAGGTTTCACGCGTAATCAAACCTGGTTCGCGTAAGCCATCAGTAAATACATCACTTCTAGCCTCATAACCACGAATAATGTAACGATCACCAAATGAGTTACCACCTTCACCCGTACCTAAGGTTATACCGGGTTGTGCACTTAAGATATCTTTCAACTCTGTTTTACCAGAGTCTTCGATTAACTCCTTGGTCATTACCGTCATGGTTTGCGGTGTGTCAGCAATATCACGAGTATGTTTCGAATCTGATAAGCGTTTTGCTTTATAGGGTGCAGTAGGTTCTGCATAAGGGTTAGCATCAGCAGCGATAGCTGATTCTTCAATAACTAAGGTCTCAATAGTTGAAACATCGTCAGCATGAGCTTCGTTCATCATTGCAGCAGACATGGCTAAGGCCAAGGTTGTAAAGACTGAAATAGAGGATAGTCCATTATTAGATAAGTTATTTAAGGTATTATTTTTTCGTTTTATGACGAGCGAACGGCTGTTTTGTGCAGTCACTTTGTTCTCCTTTGATGGTTAAAAATATGAGTATTTATGGTGTTATTTACTGTCGTTAAGTTTGAAGTCGATGGGAATATTGATTGATAATTTCGATTGTTCCATGTCATCAGGAAATTTCGGTAATGGTGAGGCTTTTTTCAACATATTGAGGACGGCATTATCTAGTTTTGGATACCCAGAACTTTTGCTGATGTAGGATTCAATAATCGTCCCATCTCTACTTACTGTAATAAACAACACGACAATGCCTTCTTCGTGTAGTTTTCTTGCTCGATTGGGATAGCGTTTATAGCGTGCTAATTTTGCTGATAGCTCAGAAAAATAAGAGCGTTCAGCACCTTTTTGTCCACCTGTCGAAATAGTGTTTTCAGATCCTGTGGTTATTTTTTTATCACGTGTTGTACTAGTAGACGATGTCGGATTTGCTGTACTTTTTTTCGCTTCCGTAACCGTGTGTTCTTGCACTGGCTGTACCGGATTAGGTATTTCCTTAACAATTTCTGGTTTAGTTTTTTCCTTTGTTTTTTCTACTTTTAGTTTTTTGGTTTGAGTTTTTATGTGCACATCATCTTTTTGAACAAGCGATTTAGGCTCTAGCTTGATGGGTTCAATAGTCGGCTCAGGTTCTACAGGTAATGGCTCAACGACTTCGTTCGGCTGAATTTCTGGTTCCACTTCTGGTTCTTTTTCTGTAATGATCTCTTGCACTGTAGGATCAGCCATGGCTACACCTAGATCGCCTAACATGCCTAAATCAATCTCAATGCCTGACTTACCCTTATCTTTTGCAGAATCAAATTTGTTCGCTGATGCAAATGTAAAGAAGGCGGCAGTATGCAAAAAAAAGGCAATAAATAAGGCAATAAGCCAGTGACGTTTTTTAATCATAATGACGCTTGCCCTGCTGGTTGTGTCATCAGTGATATATGAGCAATGCCTGATGTTTTAATTGTTTTCACATAGTCTTGAAGACGATCAACACTCAGATTGCCATCTGCTTTTATGATCACCGCTGCATTGTCTGTTTGTTCGGGTGAGAGTGTTTGCACATAAGCTAAAACACGGCTGCTAAAGTCATCCTCTGACACTTGGACGCCATCAATAAATAATTGGTTGTCTACGGAAATCACTACTTTTAAACGTTCTGGTGTCAGTTTGGTCTCGCTGATTGAGCGAGGCGATTCAACTTTAACGCCATCTGAGGGTTGAATTTGTCCAGCGACCATGAAAAAAATTAACATCAGAAAAACAATATTAATCAATGGGATTAAATTATCGTCATCACTATTACTTCGTTTAACGTGAGTGTTTTTGAGGATCATTGCACTAGTCCTGCAAGAGAAACGCGTGTCGCACCAGATTGCTTTAATTGATCTAATAGATTAACCATCACTTGGAGTTTGATCCCTTCAACAACAGTAATTACAAATGTGGCCTGCTGATTTTCAGATACAAACTTTTCTATGCCATTAGCATCATTCATCGATAAACGACGACCATTAAAGCTCAGCTCACCTTGATTAGATTCAATATTTATAATGCGAAGTTCGGGTGTTTGGTTTTCACTTGACAAGGCTGATTGCACATTAATTTGATGCCAGCGCGTAAAGTTGCTTGAGAGCATAAAAAATAAGAGCAGGATAAAAACCACGTCAATGAGCGGCGTCAAGCTGATCATTTTCCGGCGTCTTTGAGAGACTATCTCAAGCAGCATGATTCAAACCTTTAGCATTAGTGGCCACATTTTCTAAGGTGATGTGGCTAGTGAATAATTGTGTGACGACATCATTCATTAAGATTGCAATGCGTTCTATTTTTCGCTCTAGCCATGTATGTGCTGCGACAACAGGAATGGCGACGGTAAGACCGACGGCGGTTGTTAATAATGCCTGCCAAATACCGCCAGATAACACGGAGGGGTCAACTTGATTTCCTGCGGCTGCCATTTGCTGAAAAGCCATGATCATGCCAATCACTGTGCCTAAGAGTCCTAATAGGGGACTTAAGGTCGCGATAACTTCAAGAGGGCGAAGATAACCACGTAATTGCTCTAACTTAAGCGTCGCAATTCGGTTTAGCTCTTCTTTTAATAAGCCATTATCTACCGTGTTATCGGTCAATCCTTTCATGGCCACTAAGGTTACTTTTTCGACACTATACTTAGCATTGAGCATAAGCTTAGCGGCTGTTTTGTCGCCTTTATGCCATAAGGAAATACTTTTATCGATGGAGGTGCGTCGCTCAGGTTTAAGCCTTGAAAATTGCCAAACCTTAATGATCATAATGCTGACGGCGACCAATGACATCATAAGTAAGATCCAAACAACAGGACCGCCAACCGTGAGGAACTCAATGATTCTGTCTTGAATTAACGGGGGGGCTAACATGTCTTGCTGGATAGAACTTACATAGTCTGAAGGCAGTAAAGACGGATCAAGTGGCTTATTTCCCATTGTGAAATCTGACATGGATGTTACTCCAGCATTAAGTTCAGTGATGTCAGGTTTGTTAATGGGGGGAGTAATGGTATTTGTTAATTGTTGAGTCATGGTTAAGTCCTTACATTAATCTTAATGCAAATGATATAGATTCTCATTTAAAAAGGCAACGACTGTTTTAATTAAAATTTAAAAAGGACGGGGTGCTGCCGAAACAAACGGTTCAATTATGGGTATTAATTTCTTAAGGATTAGCTGGAATGACTTTTGAAATAAGTAAGGCGAGGACTAGCGGTCGGTTTTCGCAAAGATCATTATTAACTTTATAATCTAATTGACAATGATTTGCATTTAGATTTATCGATAAGTATAATCTGCAGTTTTTAATTAATGATGATTGGGTAGGGTTTATGACGGCATTTAGAAAAACAAGCTTAGCATTGAGTTTGATGGTTGCGGCCTCAGCTAGCCATGCGGCGGCAGCGCCAACTAATGAAGAAATCTGGGCATTATTACAACAGGTTCAAGAACAGTTAAGCGATGTACAGCAACAAAACCAGCAGTTGAAAGCTGAAAATCAGACCTTAAAGGTTAAGGTTGATGAAACAGAGCAAACGGCTAACTCGGCCCACGAAACAGCAGAAGCGGTGGCTGAAGCAACCGAATCAGCGGTTAAGTCGGCGAGTACTAGCAAAACAACCATCGGTGGTTATGGTGAGATGCATTACAATAATCTAGAAGGGCAAAATGGTGCTGCAGATAAAGACGAAATGGATTTTCATCGTTTTGTGTTGTTCTTTGGCCATGAATTTAATGACCGCTTACGTTTCTTCTCTGAATTTGAACTAGAACATGCTTTATCTGGTGACGGGAAAGACGGTGAGGTTGAGCTTGAACAAGCTTATATTCAATATGATTTAAATGATAATCATCGCGTTTCAGCCGGTGTATTTTTAACGCCCGTCGGTATTCTCAATGAAACCCATGAACCGAATACCTTTTATGGTGTCGAGCGTAATAATGTTGAGAAAAATATTATTCCAACGACATGGTGGGAAGGTGGTGTGATGGCAAGCGGTGAATTGCCACAGGGCTTTTCTTATGATGCAGCAGTTACGTCTGGATTGAACGTTAGTAGTAGTTATGCTATTCGTGGTGGCCGTCAGAAGGTCTCTGAAGCAGATGCAAGTGACTTTGCTTACACTGGACGTTTGAAGTGGACCGCTATTCCAGGTATTGAGTTAGCAGCATCATTGAATTACCAAGAAGATATTACTCAAGGTTTAGATGCTACAGCGGGTAGTGCGATGATGTGGGAAACACATGCTGTTATTAATAAAGGCGCGTTTGGCCTAAAAGCGTTATATGCGACATGGGATTTAGACGGTAATGGACCTGCATCTATTGGTGCTGATGAGCAGACTGGTTGGTACATTGAGCCTTCTTATAAAGTAAATGACCAAGTGGGATTATTTAGTCGTTATAGCTTATGGGATAACCAAGCGGGTAACTCAACAGATAGTGAATACACACAGTGGGATATTGGTGTGAACTGGTGGTTGGATCCACAAGTTGTGGTTAAGGTTGATTATCAAGACCAATCAGCTCCAGCGGGTAAGGAACAAGATGGCTTTAATGTTGGTGTAGGTTACCAATTTTAAAGTTAGATGGATAAAGGAGCAGCGATTTGAACATAACAAACACTCGGTTCTGGCAGATGATTTTTGTCGGTTTGGTGCTATGTTCGATCGCTGTGTCCGCATTTGCAGGCAGTGTTAATCAAACGAATGAAGATTTCATCGCTGAAACGTTTGCCGACAACACGCCTAAGAGCAAAGTAGTGTGGATTAAAAATGATTTACGCCCCGCCATTGCTACTATTTTAGGGCATGAATATATTGGTCTGAGAATTCGTTATTGGCAACAAGGAGAACGAACTGCTTGGATTTTAGAAGAAATAGGTAAGGAATCGCCGATTACATTTGGCATTGTCATTACCAGCGGGAAAGTTGAGCGGGTTAAGGTCTTAGCTTACCGAGAAAGTCGCGGAGGAGAAATCCAACAACGCGCATTTACCCGACAATTCACCGATGCGACGCTTAAAGAACAAAAGCTAGATCGCCATATTGATGGGATTTCAGGGGCGACGCTGTCGGTGAGGGCTATGACTTCAGTGGTAACAATGGCATTATATTTAACTGAATTTATAAACCAAATAGAGTGACAATATGAACCGCCGCATGCGAAGCCTACACCGTAGTATGGGTGCTGCCATTGCTTTATTTGTACTGTTATTATCAATAACAGGTATCTTTCTCAACCACTCCAGTGATTTAAAGTTAGATAAACACTACCTAACATGGCCTTGGCTGTTAAAACATTATGGTGTAAGTAATGTACAAGCAGACGCTGTCTATTTGTTAGATCAATCCGTCATTTCGCAGTTTGGCACGGAGATATTTGTTGATGCCAAGCCGGTAACACATGCTCAAAGACCCTTGTTAGGCGGCGTGGTGTTGGACGAAATGATCGTCTTAGCAACAGATGATGCGTTGATTCTACTTAACTCTGAGGGTGAGTTTATTGAACGCATGGGTGCTGCTGCCGGGGTGCCTCCTATGATTCAAAATATCGGCTTATTTCATGGTGCGCCAGTTATTCAAACGCGTGAAGGCATGTGGCGTAGCGATTTTATGCTTGATAAATGGGAAGCTATTTCATTACAAGGTATAGGTTGGAGTTTGTCTAGTCCGATGCCTGACTCAATACAAAAACAGTTAGTTAAATACTTCCATGGCGAAGGTGTAACCGTTGAGCATGTTTTATTAGACGTACATAACGGGCGTATTTTAGGAGCCGCTGGCGTATGGTTGCTCGATCTCGTTGGCGTGCTGCTCACCATCTTATCCTTAACTGGCATTTGGATGTGGTTACGACGAATCGGATAAGCGGCCACGTTCTTATAGCGAATCAGACTAAGATGACATTTTATAGAGAGTAGAATAATAGTCCTATGAGAAATACCGCTTTTCCTTACCTCCCCAAAGACTTTATCCAAACCAAAGAGGGGTTGATTTTTGCCGTCGTGAGTTATCAAGCTCAGCAAGGTAAAGTGGGCTGTTTTTTGCGGTATGTGAGAGAGGGCCATGCTTGGAGAAAAGTTGATACCGAGCAAGCAAATCAGCTACTGCAACATTCTTATCCCCAATATTTATATCAATCGACACAATTTGATGCTTTGTTTCATGCTGTTGCAGTCAATGATATTGTTGAGCACCATCGACCAGAAGCCCGACTCAAAGATGTTCTTCATCGCGAAGCTCGCGATAATATAGAGCAGAAACTACAGCAACTTATTCCCATTTTGGTGCGTTATGGTGCGAATTGTGACTTTATGGGGCTAACCGGTTCGATGTTAATTAATCAACAAGGCCCAGCATCTGATATCGATCTTGTTATTTTTGGTCGAGAACCGTTTCAGAAAACACGTCAGGCATTACAGCGAGCCTTACAGTCAGGGGACATCAATGACTTGGATCTCACGTTGATGACCGACAATTTTCAACGTCGAGCCAGTGAATTAAGCTTTGACGAGTTTGCTTGGCATGAATATCGCAAACATAACAAAGCGTCTATCGATGGCACTAAATTTGATCTTGGCATGGTTTGCCTCGGTGACGAAATACAATACGACGAAGAACAGTATCAAAAGCAAGGAGTGCGAACAATTACAACCAAGGTAGTTGACGACCTCCGATCCTTTGATTTTCCTGCTGTTTATTTAGTTGATGATGAATTGACTCCCGAAGTAGTGTCATTTACTCATACCTACGTTGGACAGGCAAAAAAAGACGAGATAATTGAAGTTTCAGGGGCTGTAGAGTGCAATATTGCTACGGGAGAATGTCGGCTGATTGTAGGCTCAACACGTGAAGCTGATGGGGAATATATTAAGGTGATAAATAAATGAATAAAGTTGAAATAACCGCTCAAGCCGATATTGGTTTAGTTGGCTTAGCGGTAATGGGTCAAAACCTAGTACTAAATATGAATGACCATGGTTTTACGGTTGCTGTCTATAACCGAACAACGACAAAGGTGGATGAATTTCTAGCTGGACCAGCTAAAGGCACAAATATTATTGGTTGCCATGATTTAAAAACATTTGTTGAATCATTAAAAGCACCTAGACGCATTATGTTGATGGTGAAAGCGGGCCCGGTAGTCGATGCATTTATCGAACAATTAGTACCCTATCTCGATAAAGGTGATGTCATTATCGATGGTGGTAACTCCTTATATAACGATAGTGACCGGCGTACACACGAATTACACCAAAAAGGTATTTTGTTTATTGGCTCGGGAGTATCTGGCGGTGAAGAAGGGGCACGTTTTGGACCTTCGATTATGCCGGGTGGTAATCAAGCTGCTTGGGCTTCAGTTAAACCTATTTTTCAGGCGATTGCTGCACAGGTCGATGGTGAACCTTGTTGTGATTGGGTTGGCAACGATGGTGCGGGTCACTATGTGAAAATGGTGCATAACGGCATTGAATATGGCGATATGCAACTTATTTGTGAAGCATACCAGTTGATGCGAGAAGGTCTTGGCATGTCAGGTGATGAAATTCAGGCGGTATTTGCTGAATGGAATCATGGAGTATTGGATTCTTATCTGATTGAAATCACCCGTGATATTTTAGCGGTGAAAGAAGATGATGGCAGTTTGCTGATTGATCATATTTTAGATACGGCCGGACAAAAAGGCACGGGTAAATGGACAGGAATGAATGCACTGGACTTAGGTATTCCCTTGACCTTAATTGGCGAAGCAGTCTTTGCTCGTTGCTTGTCTGCACGTAAAAATGAGCGCGTTACTGCCTCACAAGTTTTGCCTAAACTAGCTGCTGAGTTTGATGGTGATAAAGCAGAAATGGTCAACGCCATTCGTGACGCTTTATATGCATCAAAAATCATCTCATACGCCCAAGGTTATATGTTGATGCGTGAAGCGGCAGAAACCTATGGTTGGGAGTTAAATTATGGTGGTATCGCGTTAATGTGGCGTGGTGGTTGTATTATCCGCAGCCAATTTTTAGCAAATATTCGTGATGCGTTTACAAATCAACCTGATCTACAAAACTTGTTATTGGATCAATTCTTTATTGATGCGATTACAGAAGCATTGCCTGGATGGCGTAAAGCGGTTGGTACAGCGATTTCTTTAGGGGTACCAGCACCTACCTTTAGTAGTGCGCTATCATTTTATGATGGTTACCGTAGCGAGCGTTTGCCTGCTAATCTTTTACAGGCACAACGTGATTATTTTGGCGCACATACTTATGAACGTTTAGATAAACCTCGTGGTGAGTTTTTCCATACCAACTGGACGGGTCGAGGTGGCGATATTTCAGCTACTAATTATGATGTTTAATTAATTACCGTGGCCAAATAAAAAAGGGGATGTTGTATAACATCCCCTTTTTTATTTACCAGGCTAGTGAGTTATTGGTGAGCAATAGGCTTATCAGTGAATAGATAATCTTTTAATTCTTTGTCGAAACGAGGATCTTTACGGCGGATCCATTCCAGCACCATTGCGGCATGCTCTTTTTCTTCATCACGATTGTGAGCTAAAATGGCTTTTAATTCGGTGTCCTTGCAAGCATCAACGCGTTGGTTGTACCAATCTACTGCTTCTAGTTCTTCCATTAACGAAGTAATCGCTCTGTGCATATCTCGTGTTTCATCAGATAGTTCTTCGATGGGTTCATGATAACCTTCGTTTGCCATGTGATTTTCCTCATAGTTAAAATAAGTAAGTTGGTACAGCACTGACTTCAAGAAAGTGGCTGGTGTTTTGATCATGCGGTATTACGGCGAGATGAGCAAGTAGCTAAAAAAAACGGTATTAAATATATGACCGAAAGTATTGATGTATTGTGATGGTGTGAATGGTTGATCTCGGTGATGGGGTATTAGGTGAGGGATGCTTATTATTTTTGATACATTATCTTGTCATAGCATGACTTTAAAAGCAGGCTAACGGGTTTAGTTATCGTTAAGTAAAAGAGCCATTGTTGATGACTCTTTTATTATTTAGTGGACGTATAGCTACAATTATTTCGGTGTTATATTGGAAAAAATCTAACCTTCTGTACGCGGTTTTGAACGACGTTTATTGCGTGCGCTTAGATTTTCTAGAAATAAGGCGATTTCTTTTTCACCCCATGCTTGAGCTTCAGCTTCAGAAGAAAACCCCACTTGTTTTTTGGATATTACTGTTCTTTGTGAAGAGACGCGACGGGTTATTTTTGTTGACCATGTAGCGCCATCTTGCGTGATTTTAATGTTGTATTTTTTACTTACGGCCATTGCTAATGTGTCCTATGTTGGGAGTTTAAGGTGATTGAAAACTATAATTCTGTTAGTTTTTCAATCAAGGTAATCGCTATTTCGACCCCAATCAAAATAATGATGATCCACTCCAGTGTCGATGAGTGGTGATGCTTTTGTTCGTCAGCCAGCATTTCAAGCAATACGTGAATGGTTTCCAACTTTTTAGACAAAATATTAGTGCGTTGAGCTAGCTCTAAATAATTCGCCATTTGTGTATATAAGGTCTGATATTCGGGGTATTCCCAAAAGAACTCAGGGATATCAAGTAAATCAAATTTAAGAATAATGTCGCTATTCGTGAGAAATAATTGACCACGAATTTTAGCTAGGGCTGTTTTGGATAACTTAATTTTTCCCGTTTTTGCTAATGACTTAGGTAAATGTTTGGTTGTCTCGATAGTATCTTGAGCATGTTTTTCAAACGATGAAAGTTTTATGGATTGTGCCATAGCGTGCGATACAGCGACTAAGTTTTTATTTTCGGAATCTGATGCCATTTCGATACAGTCGAATTGTATCCTATGTTGTTCAGCATTCACCTTATAGCGGAAGTTATCTTCCTCGATTATTTCGTGGATGTCAGTGGCAAACTCTAACAGTTGTGCCTGTAGCTTTCGGCGATCATCAAGTGGGACGTTCCAGTGAACGACAACGCCATAAGGGAAGATCATTGAATGGGCATTATCATGTTCAATTAATAGTACATCTTTCAATAAGCTTGCGCGTCTATTGGCTAATAAACTTTCGCATAACGGTTTGAAATCAAATGCGTTGGCTAAGCAAAGGGTAATGCAGTGCATGGTTTTTTCGTTCATTATTATGTCCGCTATGGCGATGTAAACTAATAAAGTTAAAGTTTGAGGAACGAGTGTCAGCGTCGTTAATGTTAATCTGCTATATCATCAACGTCTGTTTGTCCTGACATTCTGCGGCGGAGATGAGACCAGGACATACCTGTCGCAAGTATCGCGGCTAGGATGAATAAAGCAATATAGGTCATTACTGACACACTATCGAAGCCAATAATCCCTAGATCAATGATCCACCAGACAATAATGGCGAAGAAGGTGAAGGCTAAGCCCAAGCCGAAACCACCTAAGGCAAGTAAAGTTGCTCGAATATAAATAGTCCAACCAATAAGTAATACCACGGCTGACATGGCAAAGGGAGGTGAAATGGCAACAGCTTCTCCAAACAAAGCTTCTTTTGCCCAATGTAAGAAACTATAACCACTAGGGTTATAACTTGCATAGACCAGCACAAGAGCAAATATTAAGCGAAGTAAAAAACTTTGCAATGTGAAACGGTTGCTAGCCATAAATCCCTTTCCTCTTATGATAACTTGAGTTTATTCCCACTCGATCGTAGCTGGTGGTTTGCCTGAAATATCGTAGGTTACGCGTGAAATTCCTTCCACTTCATTAATTATACGGTTGGATACTAGACCTAGAAACTCGTATGGAAGATGTGCCCAACGTGCAGTCATAAAGTCGATGGTTTCTACTGCGCGTAATGACACAACATAATCATAGCGACGACCATCACCCATTACACCCACTGACTTAACAGGTAGAAATACTACAAAAGCTTGGCTGGTTTTATCGTATAAATCGTGTTTATAAAGTTCATCGATAAAGATTTTGTCAGCTTTGCGGAGAAGTTCCGCATATTCTTTTTTCACTTCACCTAAGATACGAACACCTAAACCCGGACCAGGGAAAGGATGACGATAAACCATATCTTTTGGAAGACCTAGTTCCACACCTAATTTACGAACTTCATCTTTGAATAATTCACGTAAAGGTTCAAGTAGTTTTAATGTCATATGCTCTGGTAAACCACCGACATTGTGGTGTGACTTGATCACATGTGCCTTACCTGTTTTTGAGGCTGCAGACTCGATTACATCAGGGTAAATTGTGCCTTGAGCCAACCATTTCACATTGTCAATTTTGTTAGATTCTTCCTCGAAGACTTCAACAAATACGCGGCCAATGATTTTACGTTTTGCTTCTGGCTCATTTTCACCTGCGAGCTCGTCAAGAAAGCGTTTTTCAGCATCAACACGAATCACTTTAATACCCATGTTTTTGGCAAACATGGCCATGACTTGATCACCTTCATCTTGGCGAAGTAGGCCATTATCAACAAATACACAAGTAAGTTGGTCACCTATTGCTTTATGCAATAGGGCGGCTACAACAGATGAATCAACACCGCCAGACAAGCCTAGTAATACGTGATCAGTGCCTACTTGTTCGCGAATGGTTTTAATGCTGTCATTAACAATGTGAGCTGATGTCCATAGGGTGTCACAACCACAAATTTCAGTTAAAAAACGCTCGACCATGCGTTGACCTTGAACGGTATGTGTCACTTCAGGGTGAAACTGTAAACCATAAAACTTGCGTTGTTCATCTGCCATGCCAGCAAAAGGAGCACTATCGGTACTCGCAATAACTTTAAAACCCTCAGGCAAGGTTGTCACCTTGTCGCCATGGCTCATCCATACATCGAGTAATCCATAACCTTCTTCAGTGACATGATCTTCAATATCACGCAATAAAGTCGAGTGGCCACGAGCACGTACTCGAGCATAGCCAAATTCACGGTGTTCAGATGATTCAACTTGACCACCTAATTGCATCGCCATGGTTTGCATGCCGTAGCAGATGCCAAGAACAGGAATGTTTAGTTCAAATACAAACGAGGGTGCGATCGGTGCTTCATCACCAATTGTTGAATCTGGACCACCAGAAAGAATAATCCCTTTTGGATTGAACTCCTTGATCTCTGCCTCGGTAATTTCAGGATTTCTCAATTCACAATAAACGCCAGCTTCGCGAATGCGGCGAGCAATTAGCTGAGTATATTGTGATCCAAAATCAAGAATAAGAATTCGGTGGTCATGGATGTTGTGGCTCATAAGATTCTCTGAAAATACGGGTTGTTAAGGACAAAAACCAGAGTTGAAATAATCCCAACTCTGGTTTTTATAATGGTAGGACTATTGTCTAACTAACGTGATAGTTAGGGGCTTCTTTAGTAATGGTAACGTCATGGACATGACTTTCATTCATCCCCGCGGAAGTGACACGAACAAATTCAGGTTTAGTACGCATTTCTTCGATAGTCGCCGAACCTGTATAGCCCATGCTAGAACGCACACCACCTAATAACTGGTGAATTACCGCTGATAATGAACCTTTGTAAGGTACTCGACCTTCAATACCTTCAGGTACTAATTTGTCTGCTTCACTTGATTCTTGGAAATAACGGTCACTGGAACCTTGCTTTTGTTGCATCGCGCCCATTGAACCCATGCCGCGGTAGGATTTGTATGAACGACCTTGGAATAATTCAACTTCACCTGGTGCTTCTTCAGTACCTGCAAACATGCCGCCCAACATAATCGTGTGGGCACCGGCAACTAAGGCCTTTGCAACGTCACCAGAGTAACGGATACCACCATCTGCAATCAATGGCACGCCCGTGCCTTCCAGTGCTTTAGCTACATTGCTGATTGCAGTGATCTGTGGCGCACCAACACCAGCAACAATACGTGTTGTACATATTGAGCCAGGACCAATTCCGACTTTAACGGCATCGGCACCGGCTTCAACTAAGGCTAGTGCAGCAGCACCTGTTGCAATATTGCCACCGATGACTTGCACTTCAGGATAGTTGTCTTTAACCCAACGAACTTGATCTAATACGCCTTGTGAATGACCGTGAGCGGTATCAACAACAATCACATCAACGCCAGCATCAACTAATGCTTTAACACGCGCCTGACTTTCTGCACCAATACCCGTTGCAGCGCCAACACGTAAACGTTGTTGGTCATCTTTTGAGGCAAGTGGGTTGTCTGTTGATTTTTGAATATCTTTAACTGTAATCATGCCTTGAAGATGAAAACTGTCATCGACAACAAGTATCTTTTCAATGCGATGAGCGTGAAGTAAGTTCAGTATTTCTTTACGATCAGTGTTTTCTTTAACGGTGACCAATTTTTCTTTTGGTGTCATAACCGAAGAAACAGGATTCTCAAAGTGTGTTTCAAAGCGTAAATCACGGCTAGTCACAATACCGACGAGATTGTCGCCATCTACAACAGGAACACCTGAAATATTGTTAGCACGCGTTAGTTCAACGACTTCGCCAATAGTGGCGGTTGAACTAATGGTAATAGGATCACGCACCACGCCGCTTTCAAACTTTTTGACTTTACGGACTTCATTTGCTTGTTCTTCGATGGTCATATTTTTGTGCAATATGCCTAAACCACCTTCTTTTGCCATCGCAATTGCTAAGCGACTCTCAGTCACCGTATCCATCGCCGCTGATAATAGCGGAATATTGATGTTGATATTGCGAGTCAATTTAGTAGTCAGATTAACATCACGCGGCATCACGTTTGAATAAGCTGGGAGTAGTAAGACGTCATCAAAAGTAAGCGCTTCTTGAGCAATTCTCATGGGGCAGGTTCCTGAAATTACTGTAATATAATCGCGTAATTATATCAGGATCTTTAGGGTTTATGGCATCACTTGTTTCATCCGATAACAGTAAGACATTAGCAACGCGTCCAGTTAAAGAGATTTACGCTGTATCGCGGCTGGTACGTGAGGCCCGTGTTGCCTTGGAAGGCTCATTCCAGTTGGTTTGGGTAGAAGGTGAAATATCAAATTTAGCCATGCCCGGTTCAGGACATGTTTATTTTACATTGAAGGATGAAGCCGCGCAGGTGCGCTGTGCCATGTTTAAAACGCGAAATCGTAATGTACGATTCACGCCGAAAAATGGCATGCAGGTTTTAGTGCGCGTTAGAGTCACTTTGTATGAAGGGCGAGGCGAATTCCAACTGGTCGTTGAGCATATGGAGGAGGCGGGTAGTGGCGCTTTGCAGCATGCCTATGAAGCTTTAAAACATCGCTTAGGTGAAGAAGGCTTATTTGATCAGGCATATAAAAAACCATTACCATCATTGCCAACGAGTATTGGTATTGTTTCATCGCCTGACGGTGCGGCGGTACACGATATATTAACGGTATTGAATCGTCGTTTTCCCGCGGCTCGGGTCATTTTATATCCTGTGGCAGTACAGGGTAGCGATTCAGCCAAACAAATTGTGCAGGCGATTAATTTAGCAAATACACGACAAGAGTGCGATGTGCTGATTATCAGTCGTGGTGGCGGTTCTTTAGAAGATTTGTGGAGTTTTAACGACGAAAATTTAGCACGCGCAATATTTGCCTGTGACATACCTGTAATTAGTGCGGTAGGACATGAAGTTGATTTCACTATTGCCGATTTTGTGGCAGATGTTCGCGCCCCTACGCCATCTGCTGCTGCTGAACTTGCTGTCCCAGATTCAATTCAGTGCTTAGCTAAAATCCAAAGTCACAGCCGGCGATTACATTTATTAATGACACATCGCCTACAAAATGAACGTCGTCACCTACATTATTTGCAGCAACGCTTACCACAACCGCAAGTAACCATTCGCGAACAAATGCAAAAACTAGTGCGTTTGCAGCAACAATTAAAAAGAAATTGCTTGCACATTCTGAACGATAAACGTCAAAAATTAGATTATTGGTCAGTAAGACTCAAACACCCACAGCAAAAAATTGAAATACAGCATTATAAAATAGAGACATTAACAGGACGATTACAGCAGGCTATACAACAAAAGCAGGAGAAAATTCAAACTCGCGTCAAAGATTTGAATCAGCGGCTCCAGTTAAAAGTGCCACTGCCAATGATTAATCATCAGCAAGATAGAGTAGAACTATTACTAAAACAATTAGATGTCGCAATACAAAAAAAAATTACTCAATATAAAGCCAACTTGGGACAGCAAATTCGCACACTTGCAGCGGTAAGTCCTTTGAGTACGTTAGAGCGGGGCTATAGTATTGCTACGCGAATGGATTCTGGGCGAGTATTACACCGAGCCGATGATGCCAAACCACAGGAACATATTAATGTCCGTTTAGGTCAAGGCCAATTAGTGTGTGAAGTTAAAGAGGTAAAAAATGAGTAGATTTATCGGACTAGTATTTAGTGTATTGATGACGGCATCGGTTTCTGCCATGACATTACCACAACAATCTGCAGTTCCGGGTGGGGTGGTGATTATACCTATTATTGCCAAAGTCGATGCTAAACCCCTTGTTCAATATAACAATAAGCAAGTGATGGTATTGAAGCAAGATGGACAATGGCTGGCTATTGTTGGTATTCCTTTGACAGCTAAAGTCGGCGTGCAAACATTGACGGTGAAATCGGCAGGAAAAACGACTAAAAAAAGCTTTGAAATTGCCGATAAAGCCTATCCAACCCAACATATTGAAATTAAAGATGATGGTAAGGTGAACCCGACGAACTACGATATGAAACGCATTAATGCGGAAAAGGCCATTATTAATGCGGCGTTAGAACATTGGACAGATGGTGAGGTCGCTTTGAATTTTGCATGGCCAATTGAAGGCCGAGTGAGTGGTTTATTTGGTCGCCGCCGCGTGTTTAATGGTCAGCCGCGTAACCCACATAGTGGAATGGATATTGCCGCACCTACAGGCACAGAAATTCATGCACCAGCAGATGGCATTATTCGTAATACGGGCGACTATTTCTTTAATGGTAATACGGTATTCATTGATCATGGTCAGGGTTTAGTAACCATGTTCTGCCATATGGACGAGATTGGGGTGAAGGCAGGTCAATTTATTAAACAAGGTGAGGTCATAGGCACGGTAGGTATGACTGGGCGAGTGACAGGACCACATTTACATCTAGGGGTGAGCTTGAATGACACAAGGGTTGAGCCTCGACTGTTTTTCCCAGCAAGAGACGACGTTTTAGGTGATGAGAAGTAAGAGTCTTTCTTCTGCTTGCCATCACTGCACGTCATCAAGAGCGAAGGACGGTTACTCTAACTAGCCACTGTCCTAAAGTCTGAAGTCTCGACCTAGATAGACACTCAAAACACGTTTGTCTTTCAGGATATCTTCTGGTGTGCCCTTAGCGATGACTTCACCTTCATTGAAAATATAGGCTCGTTGGCAGACATTGAGTGTTTCACGGACATTGTGGTCGGTAATTAGAATGCCAATCCCCCGTTCTGAAAGCTCTTTGATAATGCCTTGAATATCAAGTACTGAAATTGGATCAACGCCGGCAAATGGCTCATCTAATAAGATAAACTTTGGTTCCATTGCTAGGGTGCGTGCTATTTCAACTCGTCGACGTTCGCCACCAGATAGTGCCATACCTAATGACTTTCGGATATGTTCGATATGAAAGTCGGATAATAGACGTTCCAGTAGTTCTTGTTTGCCCGCTGTATCGAGATCTTTCCGTGTTTCGATAATGGCGTAGATATTATCTTCCACTGATAGCTTTCGAAATACTGACGCTTCTTGTGGCAAATAACCTATACCTAATTGAGCACGTTGATGGATGGGATCTCGCGTCAGCTCCTGTTGGTCAAGAAATATGGTGCCACTATCAACAGGAATTAAACCAACGATCATATAAAAACTAGTGGTTTTACCTGCACCATTAGGGCCTAATAAACCGACAATCTCGCCACTTTTTACTTCTAGAGAGATATTTTTAACGACTTGGCGGGAACCAAAACGTTTGGATAATTGCTGGGCGGATAATGTACTCATGTTGTCCCTAAACTTATGGTTTTATTTCAATATAACGGCGGTTAACCCAGCCGATAAGTATTTGACCGTCTGTTTCACCTCTGACTTGTAACCATTCCTTTTGTTCAGTCAAAACAATCACTTCGCTGCGAGGTGCAAAGGCACCAATCTTATCGTATTGAACGCTAGGGCCTGTACGAACATTCAGTGTTGTTGTTGTTAAAGCCGTAGGGTATTCATCGCTATTTTTATCATCGGCAGATGCAGGTTCAAGCTTGGTATTTGGCACTATTTTAGGAGCCATTGCCTTACTTTTACTACCTGGCGGTTGAATAATGATGTGAACACGGCCACTTTCTTGTTTTTCACCGGCGACTTCAACTGGGGCTGAATTTGCATTGACTACATTTTTGTTAATGTCGTATTCAATTTTATTACCACTAAACTCATCACCATCTTTCCAGACATGACCTTGCCCAAGCAAATAAATTTTTTGGGACTTGGCGTGATATTCCATTTGCAGCGCGCGAGCGCGAACCGGTTCCTCACCGGGTTTTTGCACCTGTTTATAGGTCGCCAAATTACCTTGTGCGACCGCCTTTGTCAGCTGTTTATTATCATCGTAATAAAAGGTGATGATATCGCCTTCGATACGCAATGTACCTTGGGTTAGAATCGCCTTGCCTTTATATTGAGTAATGCCATTCGTATCATCAAGTTCTGCATGATCGGCTTCGATATCAATAGGTTCTTGGCTATCACTCGGTAATGCCCATGTGAGTGAAGGCAAAAAAGCAAGCAGCGTGATTAAAAGTTTAGTTTGTAGGTGGCGCATCGTAATGTCCTTTCACTCTGGAGTGCAGGTTAATAGTTTTTTCTTGGAGGCTGGCATGAAGCCCAACCGAATTGGTCGTGCCGTGAGGCGCTTTCATACTGACGGCGAGATCGGTGTATGCATTATCACGTAAAGTATCTAAATTCAGCTTCTCGGTGCGTAATTCAATAGCATCATTGTTTTTTTGAGTGATGATAACATTGCCTGTGAGCAAAATATCTTCACCTTTGCCTTCGGTGTATGCCGTGTTGGCTGAGAGTACCCATGTGTCTTTGCCTTGCTCAAGAATTTGGGCAATTGGAGCGATGATTTCAGTGCTGTCGTTTGCGGGATAATGTGACATTGTTTCGCCAGTAATAATGCGTGAAGGTTGACCAAACTTATCCATCACCGTCATAGTGAAGTTCGACATAGCATAATCACTGGTTCGAGATATCACGCCAGACTCACTCACCGTTTGTTTAGTATTATTACTGAAAAGCAGCCAAAGGCTGATGATTGCCAATAAAGACAATAAGAATTTAGTCAGAAAAGAAGTGTTAGAAGTGGCGTTCAATTTGATCCTGCAGGGTACCCTGTCCTTCCATAATAAGTTCACATACTTCGCGAGCAGCACCTTTGCCGCCTTTAGAGGGGGTAATCCAATGTGCATGCTTTTTGACGAGTGCATCGGCATCTTGTACTGCAATGGCAAGTCCAACACGGCTCATAATGGCTAGGTCGACCCAATCATCGCCGACATAAGCACATTGTTCGGGCTTGATATTTAAACGCTTAATAAGATCTTCAAATGCAGGTAGTTTAACTCTTTGTCCTTGGTAAATATGACTGATACCTAAACTGGCCATACGATGCTCGACTACCTTTGATGTACGACCAGTAATAATAGCAATATCGACCCCAGTATATTGTAGAAGTTTCATGCCGTGACCATCACGAGAATGGAATGCTTTATATTCTTCACCATCGTCACCAATAATAATACTACCGTCAGTGAGCACACCATCAACATCAAAAATGACGAGTTTAATATCTTTGGTACGGGTGAGAATATCTTGCATAGCGTTCCTATTTATTAAAATGTGTGTGACATGTGCAGTGTGAACTGCACTTATACAACACCAGCACGTAATAGATCATGCATATTAACCGCACCAATAAGTTGTTGAGTACCATCAGTTATCAGTAAAGCGTTAATTTTATGACGCTGCATCAGCGCCAATATTTCAGCTGCCAACATATCTGGGCGACCTGTTTTACAATGGGTCGTCATAAACTCAGCCAGTTTAGTTGTATGGACATCGACCCGTTGAGCAATAACACGGCGTAAATCACCATCGGTAAAGATGCCTACAATCTGTCCGTTATTATCGGTCACCGCAGTCATGCCCAAACCTTTATTGGTCATTTCAACTAAGGCATCGCTGATCAGTGATGCATCTGACACCTGAGGAATGGTGTCGCCCGTATGCATAATGTCACTGACACGTAAAAGTAATCGACGACCAAGATTGCCACCTGGATGTGATAAGGCAAAGTCTTCAGCTGTAAACCCTTTTGCTTCTAATAATGAAATAGCTAAGGCATCACCCATGACGAGTGCGGCAGTAGTGCTTGAGGTAGGGGCTAACCCATGAGGACAGGCTTCTTTGTTCACACTAACATCAATATGGATATCTGCACACATCGCCAGTGTTGACATAGGTTTGCCCGTTAAGGCAACAAGCGGGACACCTAGTCGTTTGATCAGTGGCAAAATAGTTAATATTTCACTGGTTTCACCAGAGTTAGACAGGGCGATAACAACATCATTATCAGTAATCATGCCTAAATCACCGTGACTTGCTTCACCAGGATGAACAAAAAAAGCAGGACTACCTGTGCTGGCAAGAGTGGCTGCAATTTTGCCGCCGATATGACCTGATTTTCCCATGCCAATGACGACAATGCGGCCTTTACACTGCAGTAAATATTGGCAAGCTTGTACAAAGGCCTCATCAATACGATTACGTAAGCCTAAAATAGCTTCAATCTCAGTATTGATGACTGCTAGTCCAAGTGTTTTTAATTTTTCGGCTTCTGTTTGCATTATTTCTGACATTATATGACTTGGCTGCTTTGAACAGCGAGCAGTGCGTTGTAACCGATATAGCTGATTAACATTAAGCTACCAGCAACACGTCCGATACGGCCATTTTTGCCATAATAAGCAAACAAAAATAAAGCCATGGTTAATGCAATCATAACGGGGAAGTCACGAAATATGATCATAGGATCAAGTGTTGATGGGGCAATTAATCCAGGCATCGCTAATACCGCCAACAAATTAAACATGTTGGAACCTAAGACGTTACCTACAGCAATGTCATGTTCATTTTTGAGCGCTGAGATGATGGAGGCTGCCAGCTCTGGTAGGCTCGTACCAATTGCAACAATCGTTAGGCCAATGATGAGATCGCTAACACCTAATAACTGAGCAATACCAGTAGCGCCCCAGACTAATGCTTTTGACCCTACTAACAATGCAATCAAACCAATAATAAAGCTTAATACCGCTTTTTTAGTGGACATCTTGTGTGCCGTAAATTCTTGTTCGAACTCTTGAGCTAAAGGGTCTTCTGCCGTACTTTTTACAGCAAGGTAAGCCATACCAAATAAGATGAAAATGAACCCACTAAATAAGATAACACCGTCTAAGTGATTGAGTTCTAAGTCCCAAACTAGATATAGGGCTATAGCCATGACCAATGCGAGCATGGGGAACTCACGTTTCAAACTAGCTGAATTTACGGTGAGGGGTGTAATTAAAATAGTGATACCTAGTACTAAGCCAATATTAGTGATGTTTGATCCAATAGCGTTACCGACGCCCATTGCTGGAGCCCCATCAACAGCGGCTAAGGCAGAAACGAGCATTTCAGGGGCAGAGGTACCAAAGCCAACAATCGTTAGGCCGACAATTAAAGGTGATATACCTAGGTTAGTAGCAATACTTGCTGCACCATCAACAAAGCGATCTGCTCCCCATATCAGAATAGCAAATCCAACAATAATCGCGATAATAAACAGTGCAGTTGTCATAAATAGTGAATAGCCGATAGCGTAATTAAAAAAGCCGAGCTAGTGCTCGGCTTTGTATTATATGTTGCTAGCAACATATTGTCCTCATTGAGATAGCCTAGTCGGCAAAAACATCAAAATCATCTTGTGGTGGCTTGCCATCATAGACAAGGTTTTGACGATGCTGCAGATAAGCATTTCGAACATAGCTGTATTCATCTAAAGCGGCTTCATCAAGTACGTTTTTAATGCTTAAATGATTGGCACGGGTGTCAATAACACGTGTGGCGATGAGTGCATTACGCGCGCCAGCATCATCAAGGTGGTTTACTGGATCAGTATACATATCACCCACTAAGCCGAATGTATCGCGGAAATTACGCGGTCCAAAGAATGGTAAAACGACGTAAGGGCCAGTTTCAACCCCCCAAACACCTAACGTTTGACCAAAATCTTCATTATTTTTTTCATGTCCGGCCATGGTTGCAACATCTAATATTCCGCCGAAACCAACAGTGGTGTTTAAGGCAAAACGACCTGCATCGTCTAAAGCTTGACCAAATTTAAGTTGCAGTAAATCATTTAAAATAACGGTGATTTCATTTAAGTTGCTGAAGAAATTGCTGACACCTTGGCTAATGCCAGTCGGTACAACTGTATCGTAACCTGTGGCAACAGGTCTAATAATCGTACGATCAAGTGTGTTATTAAATGAATACATTGCGCGGTTATAACCTTCTAATGGGTCATTGTCGCCATCGGTTTTGTTTGTTGTGGCACAACCCGCCAACAGTATGACGCCAGTTAAAATGCCGACTTTAATGAGATATGTGAATTTAGGCACGTCTTTCGTCCTGATTTTTTAGATAAATATGGATGAGAATAATCGCATGGACGGCGTTTGGGAGCAAGTAACCGTGGTATTTTATCCTCACAACAACATCGCTTCGTTGTATTTTTACCACGAGATGGGGACTTTAGTGAAAGTTATAAGCACCAAAATTGGTGGCTGATAATATTGTCCTTTGGAGAAGCTTTATTATTGCTATTGTTATACATTAAGTCAGCGAAAACCTCAGTGCTCGCTTGCCAGCTACGTTGTAATGCAAAGTCGATGCAATCTTGTTTATTCAATTTTAATGCGCTGATGACGGCAGTTTTCAGGTCTTCATCTAAATAACCTACTAGCCCATGCTCAATGACATCCTTAGGGCCGGTTACAGGGTAGGCGGCGACGGGCACACCGCAGGCTAGCGCTTCCAGCAAGACTAAGCCAAAGGTATCCGTTTTACTGGGAAAGACAAAAGCATCGGCTGCGGCGACCCAAGAAGCAAGCTCATCACCAAATTTAGCACCGGTAAACAATACTTCAGGATATTTTTTTCTTAGCATATCAAGATCGGGTCCATCGCCGACAACAACTTTGCTACCAGGTAAATCAAGTGACAAAAAGGCTTCGATATTTTTTTCAATAGCTACGCGTCCCATATTGAGTGTAATGGGGTGAGGAAGCTCTATTTTTTGAGGGCTGTCTGGCTTAAATACTGAGGTGTCAACGCCACGTCCCCAGACATGTACATTATTAAAACCATGTGACTGTAAGCGCTGTTTTTGTGATTCGGTAGGTACGAGTGTATGAATAGCTTTATTATGAAAACGACGAAACCATGCATAAGTCCAATTGAGAGGGATTGGTAACCTAAGCCTTACATACTCTGGAAATTGAGTGTGATAGGAAGAGGTGAATTGGACATTATTTTTGATACACCAACGACGAGCGGCCATGCCCAAAGGTCCTTCGGTAGCAATATGAATCGCATCGGCATTAATTGCCGTTAAATCGCGGGCTATTTTTCGGCCAGGAAATAAAGATAGAGGAATAGAAGGGTAAGACGGACATGGAATAGTGCGATGGCCTTCTGGAGTCAGTAAAAAAACAGTGTGACCCATTTCAATAAGGTGGTCTGAGGTTTGCTTTAGTGTTCGCACTACACCATTAACTTGCGGTTCCCACGCATCAGTAACAATCACAATTTTCATTAGGCTGCCTTGGTTAGCGTGTGAGCTTCATTAACTATATCAGTCCATTTCAATATTTCCATCGAACCATCGGTTCGTTCAATTAACGCGGTGCAGCTTTCTACCCAATCGCCGCAGTTAAAATAGTCGATATTATGTAGACGGGTTATTTCGGCGCGATGAATATGACCACAGACAACACCATCAACGTTTTGTCTAGCCGCTTCGTGGGCGACGGCTTCTTCGAAATTACTGATGTATTGAACGGCATTTTTTACTTTATGTTTTAGAAAAGCAGCCAGTGACCAATAAGGAAAACCAAGCTTTCGACGTATCAAGTTGACCCAGCGATTAGCGCGTAATAAATAGTCGTATAAACGACTGCCTATCTTGGCAATAAGAGGCGAGCATTTGACGACCCCATCAAACTCGTCACCATGAATAATCAGTAATTTTTTGCCATTTGCGGTGGTATGAATGGTTTCATTTTTTATTTCAACATTACCGAAAATAGCACCATCGAAGTCGCGTAATATTTCGTCATGATTGCCAGGAACATAGATAACTTTGGTGTTATGTTTCGCTTTGCCGAGAATCGTGCGAATCACGTTATTATGCGCTTGCGGCCAAAAGACTCGCTTATTCATTTCCCAAATATCAATAATATCGCCAACTAAATATAAATAATCGCATTCGACGTGATGGAGGAAATCTAATAAAAAATCGGCGCTGCAACCGCGGAAACCTAGATGAATGTCTGATATCCAGACGCTACGCACTTTAACTGTTTCTTCCAAGCTGAATGGTGTTTGCATCGCTCACTCTTTGACTTAGTATCTTGGCTGTACATTAACCAACGACTATGACAAAACGATGAAGATTTTATGTCAGAATGATGACGGATAAACGCCCTTGCGTTGCTTGGCGTATAATTACCTTACTTATTAATCACTATGTGAAAGATCATGACCAATCCTTTATTAGAAAATAATGTGTTACCCGCTTTTTCAGCGATTAAACCTGAGCATGTTGAGCCTGCATTAAATCAAGTATTGGAACAGGCAAAACACACTGTTGAAGACTTACTTAAACATCAAGATCAACCAACGTGGCAATCCTTAGTGCTGCCGATGGAAGCCTTAGATGCCACCATTGATAAAGTTTGGTCCCCCGTTAGTCATATTAACTCAGTAATGAATTCTGATGAATTACGCGTCGCTTATAATGCGTGTTTACCAAAATTAAGTCAGTTTGGTACTGAATTGGGGCAAAATGAAGAACTCTATAAAGCCTATAACACCTTAGCAAATAGCCCGGTATATAAGCAGTTGGACATTGCACAAAAAAAAGTAATTGATAATGCCTTGCGTGATTTTCGTTTGTCAGGTGTCGAGCTATCACAGGCTGACCGTGATAAATTTAAACAAATTTCACAACAGCTTACCGAGCTGACGGCTAAGTTTGAAGAAAATTTGATGGATGCCACTCATGCATGGAAAAAGCATATTACGGATGAAGCTTTATTGTCAGGCCTACCTGATTCAACCAAGGCGATGGCAGCGCAATTTGCTCAACGTGATGGCTTAGAGGGTTGGTTGTTTACTTTAGATTTCCCTTCGTATATGCCGGTTATGTCCTATGCTGATGATCGCGCTTTTCGTGAAGAAATGTATACCGCTTTTGCTACTAAAGCATCGGATCAAGGCCCACACGCAGGTCAGTGGGATAACACTGAAATCATGGCCGATATTCTTAAATTACGTCATGAATTAGCGAGGTTAATTGGTTTTGAAAATCATGCAGAACGCTCACTTGCCACCAAAATGGCGCAGTCGCCGCAGCAAGTTTTAGACTTTTTAAGTGATCTTGCAGCACGATCTAAACCGATTGCAGAGCAAGAATTTTCTGAATTAAAAGCCTATGCTCATGAACAAAACCCAGACATTAACCAATTAGAAGCATGGGATGTCACGTATTACGCTGAAAAATTACGCCAACAACGTTATTCAATTTCGCAAGAAGAGTTGAAGCCTTACTTCCCTGAAAACAAAGTCGTCTCAGGCTTATTTTCCGTCGTAAACCGTCTGTATGGTTTAGATATTAAAGAACGCCATGATATTGACGTGTGGCATAAAGACGTGCGTTTTTTTGATATTTTTGATTGTGAAGGTGAATTACGCGGTCAGTTTTATCTTGATCTTTATGCACGCAATCACAAGCGTGGCGGGGCATGGATGGATGAATGTCATGTTCGCCGCCAAACGGAAATAGGGATTCAAACTCCCGTAGCATTTTTGACCTGTAATTTTTCTGAACCTGTTGGTGATAAACCGGCTTTATTTAGCCATGATGAAGTGACGACGTTATTCCATGAGTTTGGTCATGGTTTGCATCATATGTTGACTAAAATTCATCATGCCGGTGTGTCAGGCATTAATGGTGTGGCGTGGGATGCGGTGGAGTTGCCAAGTCAGTTTATGGAAAATTGGGCATGGGAACGTGAAGCCTTAGATTTAATCTCAGGTCATTTTGAAACGGATGAAGTGTTGCCACAAGATCTATTCGATAAAATGATTGCGGCGCGTAACTTTCAATCAGCAATGATTATGGTTCGCCAATTAGAGTTTTCACTATTTGATTTCCGTCTTCATCTTGAATTTAATCCTGATCAAGCACATCAAGTCGATAAAATATTAAATGAAGTGCGTGAGCAAGTTGCCGTCGTTAAACCACCAAAATTTAACCGTTTTGCTCATAGCTTTTCTCATATATTTGCGGGTGGTTATGCGGCGGGTTATTACAGCTATAAATGGGCTGAAGTGTTATCGGCAGATGCCTTTTCTAAGTTTGAAGAGAATGGTATTTTTGATCGTGCTACTGGGTTAGAATTTTTACAATCGATTTTAGAGCAGGGTGGTTCGCGTGAACCGATGGAGTTGTTTATTCAATTCCGTGGTCGTGAGCCAGAGATTGATGCTTTATTACGTCACAGTGGTATTGCTGCCTAAACACGGCTTAGTTCTCCAGATAAAAAAAGGGCGACTTCTGATTAGATGTCGCCCTTTTTTGTTTCTGAAGTTATAACTTAGTCATCGCCAGACATTGCACCAAGAAGATGAAGCAGGCTAGTAAATAAGTTAAAAATGGACACGTACAGTGTGACCGTTGCCATAATGTAGTTGGTTTCGCCGCCGTTAATGATATTGCTAGTTTCATATAAGATCAGCCCCGCCATTAATAATACAAACATCGCAGAAACGGCTAAGGATAAACCCGGCATCTCAAAGAAGAATGCCCCTAAACCTGCAACAAAGGCAACCAAAATGCCGACCATTAAAAAACCACCCATAAAGCTAAAGTTTTTACGTGTTTTTAATGCATAGGCGGATAAACCAATAAACATGGCACCAGTTGTTGCCATCGCATTCATGACAATTTGGCCACCATTTGGTAATGATAAGTAGCTGCTTAAAATGGGGCCTAAGGTATAACCCATGAAGCCTGTTAAGGCGAATACCGACACTAAACCGGCAGCACTATTGCGGAATTTACTCGTTAAAAACAACAGGCCAAAATAACCGACCAGTGTCAAAATGAGGCCAGGGTGGGGCAAGTTAAGACTCATTGACACGCCTGCGACTAAGGCACTAAACAATAGTGTCATCGATAGCAACATGTAGGTGCTACGAATGACTTTATTGGTTGAGAGTGTCGCAAGCTGTTGTTGGTCTGAATAAACTGTATTTGTCGTATTCATATTGTTATTTTCCTAATAAATTTAGGCCATTAAGTGATTTCTTAACGGCAAACTATGCCTTTGAAAGGATTTTTTTCGTGTCACTTTCCGAGTTACAGCTAAGCTGGCTCGATCAGTTGCTTTATCAATAGCGGCGTACATATCATTTTCAGTATCTTCAATAATGACGTCAGGCATACCGGGTAACACCACTTGAATGTGGCAATGCTTGTCTTCACCGCCACGTGGACCGTTAATATCCGATAAGCGGATCACGACGCGTCGAAGTTGATCTTTACAACCAGCAAGTGATGACGTTAATTTTTGCTCGGCATACTTTTTCAAGGCGTTTGTTAACGTAAATGATCTAGCTTGTATATCAATTTGCATTGTTCTCTCCTCGTTGAAAAAAGTGACAACTCAATAATAGATAAAATAAATACACAATAAAACTCGAATTTTCAATATGAATGGCTCGTAAAATTCGAATTGTTTGTGTGGTATTAATTAGCAAGCCGTTCTGTACTATATATAGACACTTAAAAACCGACTATCAATCCATGTAGAGAATATTGTTTATGGTGTTGGCAAATCACTATTGCTCTGAATAGCGATAAGCAGATTGATACCTATAAAAATCTAAAAGCTCAGCCTATCAATGATAAAGTATCTCTTTTAAATGAATTAACACACTGTTTTACTGAGCCAGACTTATGAAATACACCGACTTACGAGACTTTATTGCCAACTTAGAACAGCGGGGTGAACTTAAGCGCATCAGCGTAGAAGTCGATCCTATTTTAGAAATGACTGAGATTTGTGATCGAGTGCTACGTGCTGGTGGGCCAGCATTATTATTCGAAAACCCAAAAGGCAGTAATATGCCTGTGTTAGCAAACTTGTTTGGCACACCCAAACGTGTGGCATTAGGTATGGGGGAAGAATCGGTTGAGGCATTACGGGAAGTCGGTCAATTATTAGCCTTTTTGAAAGAACCAGAGCCACCGAAAGGAATGAAAGATGCGTGGCAGAAAATGCCGATCTTCAAACAAGTATTGAATATGGCACCGAAAGTGGTCACCTATGCCGCGTGTCAACAAGAGGTCATTGAAGGTGATGCTGTTGATTTAAATCAGTACCCGATACAGCTTTGCTGGCCTGAAGATGCTGCACCTTTAATTACATGGGGTTTGGTTGTTACTAAGGGGCCACATAAACCGAGACAAAACATGGGGATTTATCGTCAACAGGTTATTGGTAAAAACCGCGTTATCATGCGTTGGTTATCACACCGTGGTGGCGCATTAGATTTTAAAGAATGGCAAGCAGAGCATCCCGGTGAACCGTTTCCTATCAGCGTAGTTCTAGGTTGTGACCCTGCCACTATTTTGGCGGCAGTTACGCCAATTCCAGATACTTTGTCTGAATATGCTTTTGCAGGTTTATTACGCGGCTCGAAAACAGAGCTAGTGAAATGTATTGGTAGTGATTTACAAGTGCCAGCAAGCTCAGAAATTGTATTAGAGGGTTTTATTTATCCTGATGATATGGCTGACGAAGGACCATATGGTGATCACACGGGGTATTACAATGAGATAGATCGTTTTCCAGTATTTACCGTTGAACGAATCACCCAGCGTAAAAATCCTATTTATCATAGTACCTACACGGGGCGACCACCTGATGAACCGGCAATTTTAGGTGTGGCTTTGAATGAAGTATTTGTGCCTATCTTACAAAAACAATTCCCTGAAATTGTTGATTTTTATCTACCGCCTGAAGGTTGTTCATATCGAATGGCTGTGGTGAGTATGAAAAAGCAATACCCAGGTCATGCTAAACGGGTTATGTTAGGTATTTGGTCATTTTTACGTCAGTTTATGTATACCAAGTTTGTGATTGTGGTTGATGAAGATGTTAATGTCCGCGATTGGAACGATGTGATTTGGGCAATTACCACTCGAATGGATCCTGCTCGTGATACGACCTTGATAGAAAATACGCCGATTGATTATCTTGACTTTGCTTCGCCCGTCTCTGGCTTAGGTTCTAAAATGGGTATGGATGCAACGAATAAGCTGCCCGGTGAAACTGACCGCGAATGGGGGCGACCTATAAAGCGTGATCCGGCTGTTGTAGAACGTATTGATGATATTTGGAGTTCGCTAGGCATTGATTAACGACGTATTCACTAAACGATAAATATTGAGGATAAATAATAATGAGAATGTTGCATACCATGTTGCGCGTTGGAAATTTAGAACGTTCTATACAATTTTATACAGAAGTTTTGGAAATGAAGGTGTTACGTAGAAGTGAATATCCAGACGGTAAGTTTACGTTAGTCTTTATTGGTTATGGTGATGAAACTACACATACCGTGCTTGAGCTTACTTATAACTGGGATACGGAGCATTATGATTTAGGTAATGCCTACGGTCATATTGCGATTGGTGTAGCAGATGCAAAGGCGGCCTGTGACAAAATTAAAAAGCTAGGTGGAAAAGTGGTGCGTGAAGCAGGACCGATGATGCATGGTACTGAGATAATCGCTTTTGTTGAAGATCCTGATGGTTATAAAATTGAATTAATTGAACGAGATTAATCTTTATCCACAAGTACAAAACCCACTGGATACTATTGATGAGTATTCAGTGGGCCACATAGATTGAAATGTAAGCGGTTTTTCGATTAAACCGATTAAAAATATTGCTCACTGCCAAGCCAACGAAGAGCCCTAACATTCCGTTTATTAAGAGCAACATGATTGCTGAGAAGAAATGACCAATCATCGGGATAATAGAAGCTAAGGCGTTTCCCCGTCTAGTAGATGATGTACTGGCGGAATCACACCTAGCACAATATTGCTGCTAACAATAAACATAGCGGCGGGTTTTTCCACTCCACGGATAATATTTTCATTAAATAAGTAGGCAAACCATAAAATGGCTTTGCCTAGCCTGCGGTTGACATTCGCCCAGACAGTTATTACGTTGATTTTATCAGAACATAAATAAAATCCACTGATCGCCAATACTAAAGGGGCTAATACGATCTTGTTTTTGAAAGAGCCTTTTGCGGCTGGCCATACCATAGACAACTCACGAGTTACTTTAACGCCCGAAATTTGATTAAGCATTTAAAGCCAGCTTATCCTCTAAATATACTAGCCGTTTTTTTGTGGTGACCTTGGTCATGAGGGCGACATTATCATCCATCGTTACAGTGTCGTCGATTAATGCTAAAAGGCTACTCGTAGTCATCGTAACTTTTATTTTTAGTAGTTGTACATTATTTAGAATCAGTAAAACACTAGGTAACCACTAGACCTGATGACCTTTAAATAAGGTGGAGTGAGAATGTTATTAAGTTGTTGATATTATGTGTATTGTTTGTTTTTTTATAAGTGGGCACGGTTCGTGCTATCCATTTAGTAAGTTACATCAGGTGTCAAAAAGAAGTCAGTTGGCTGTTCTGATCTCGCTAACCATAATTATTACAACATAGAAGGATATATTTATGAACGCTGTTGCTCAACGTAAGGAATACTATAATGATGTGGAACTTTATACACAGCTGAAAACGCATTATGACGCCACATATAAGATTGGTTGGTTTATGATGGATGCGGCGCCTAGACCTTGTTTTACGCCTACATTATTGACTGAGTTATCAGATTATCTTGCCAATATTAAAGCGGAAATGCTTGAAACGAACGGTGAAAAATATGATTATTTAGTCGTTGGATCCAATGTTGATGGCGTGTTCAATTTAGGTGGCGATTTAGATTTATTTCAATCATTAATTGAAAATGGAGACCGAGATGCGCTGCTAAATTATGCCATAAGTTGTATTGATATTTTATACGACAATATGCATCACTTCGGAACTGATTTGACTACGGTATCTTTAATTCAAGGTGATGCTTTAGGTGGCGGATTTGAATCTGCATTATCGAGCAACCTAATTATCGCTGAGCGTGGCGCTAAGATGGGACTGCCTGAAGTATTATTTAATTTGTTTCCTGGAATGGGCGCCTATTCTCTTTTATCTCGTAAAGTGGGTGCTATCGCAGCAGAAAAAATGATCTTGTCGGGCAAGCTTTATACTGCCGAAGAAATGCATGAAATGGGTGTTGTTGATATATTGGCTGAAAAAGGTGAAGGCGAACTCGCTTTACATCAATATATTAAAGCAGCAAGTAAATCACCGAATACCTATAAAGCAATGGCAAAAGTGAAAGACATGTGCAACCCAGTGAAATATGAGGAGTTAGCGGGTATTGCGGAAATATGGGCCGATGCCGCATTAAACTTAACGAGTAAAGATCTCCGTATGATGAATCGCTTGGTCAATAGACAATCAGCAAAGGTCAGTAAATAGAGTTTTAAGGTTGCTGTTTCAGCTGTGGTGATACTAAGCTATTTTCTAGTACAGAGACGGTAGTCTCAAAGGCTTTTTCTATGTCGTCATTTAAACTAAACATGCGCGCTGTACCTGTGTCATAAGGCTTGATTGCCTCAGCTTTCAGGCATAACTCAACGAGCCTTGTCGCACCTAACTCTGTTGCGGAACCCTTTAATGCATGTAGGCTTTCACGGTAACCTAGGAAGTCATCTATTGCACTTTGCTTAATTAAAGAGATATGTTTTTTTCCATCCTCTTTAAAGCCATTGATGAGTAGTTGAATAAACTGATTGCCGCCACCTAATAAGGCTAGCTCGTTTATAACGGCTTCATCGATCCAAGATGAGATTGCATTAGGATTTTCTTGTCTATCCGTCTTATGTACTAATTGTTGGTCACTAGTGATGGTTCTTGTTAGTTTGGCTATTTGGTCGAGTAATGCTCTGGCATTGATTGGTTTGGTCAAAAATGCATTGGCCCCAGCATTAAACGCTTTGGCTTTGGCCTCAGGCGTTGCATCAGCAGTAAGTATAATGACTGGAATGGTATTTGTGGTGTCCATGTATTGCAGTGCCTGCATCACTTCAAATCCAGATAATTCAGGCATATTCATATCTAAAATAAGCATATCAATCTCGTCGAGATTGTCTGCTAAAATATCGAGAGCTTGTTCGCCCGAATTAGCAACAAGTGTCTCATGGCCGGCATGAATTAGCACGCCCTCGAGGACTTGTTGATTAACGCGGTTATCATCAGCAATCAGAATTTTAAGTGCTCTGGCATTATTTTGCTTGGCAAAATATTCGGCTAAAGTAACAACGTTATCATCATCGATATTAACGCTTTGAGCTGCATGAATAGCATTAAATAATAAGCGAGTTTCTTTCAAATCGTGAATGGCAGAGATGTAATATTCACGAATTTGTGAATTGTATACCGATAAGCCCGCAGAGTTGACTAATACTAAGGATAGATGGCTAAGGCTTGGTTCCGCTTTAATCATTTGGGCATATTGCACAGGATCTATATCAAAGATGCAGGACTGATCGACCAACATGATTTTGTACTCATTGCCATCAGTAACCGCTTGCATTAATAATGATAATGCACGTGCTGAAGAGGAAACGTGATCATAGGTTACGCCCCACGAACCGAGCGAAGGGCTAATAGTTGAGGTTGTTTCGTCACTCGTTAGTAGTAATATGTGTTTCTCTGACAATTTTAAATGCTCATTTGGAATTGATGTAAAGGGTAATTCAAACCAGAAGGTGCTACCTATGCCTGGTTGTGTTTCTACGCCGATGTCTCCTCCCATTAGTTCAATCAGCTCTTTTGATATGGTTGTACCTAATCCAGTGCCACCAATAGAGCGGTTGGCATCAGATTCAACTTGTGTAAAATTGTCAAAAAGCGTGGCGAGTGCTGATTCGGGAATGCCGATGCCAGTATCTTGAATTTCAAAACGTATTCTAGGCTCATCTAAATTGTTATCGGCAGGTCGAATGAATAGTTTAACGGAGCCCTCATTGGTGAACTTAATCGCATTGCCCATCAAGTTAATCAATACTTGACGTAGATGTTGAGGATCACCTTGCAGTGAAAAAGGGGTATGCGCATCAATGTGACTAGTAACGAGAATGTTTTTGGCCTTCCCCATTGGAACTTGCATTTGCATCATTAGATTAACAAGTTGATGTAAATCAAAATTATCATGGGCTATCGTTATTTTACCCGCTTCAATTTTTGAGATGTCGAGTACATTTTCAATCAAGCCCAGCAAGGTATTTGCAGAGTTATGCATAATATTCACAAATTCGCGCTGTTGATTGTTCAAATTGGTTTCGCGAATTAAATCTGCAATACCAATGACGCCGTTTAATGGCGTTCTTAATTCATGAGACATATTAGCCAAAAATCGACTTTTTGCTTCATTGGCAAATTTTGCAGTAGCAATGGCGACATGTAGTTTGCTAATCAGAAATACAGTGTAAAGAGGGATTAATAAAAGTAGAAAAAGTAAACTCACGGCAATCGGTTTATGTTCAGTGAATTGCCAATAATCTCCCCATGTAATGGCAATGGAAAAGCCAATCAAGCCAACAAATAAGGAGGCGTATAGATATTTTGTGCCGTAACGGAAACCATTACCTAGAATCACCCACAAATAGAGTACAAATAGATATACACTTTCATCACCAGCCAGAAACATCACGATGGAAAGTGAAATAAGATCCAGCGATAATCCCATTACACGTCTAATAGGAGAAGGTCTAGGGCTGATAATCAGTGCGCCAGCAATCATTAATGCACAGGCGTAATAGGTAAGGGTGATTAGACTAGGAAGTGAACTAATGGCTTGCTGGAAAGTTTCTCCATCTCCCCAAGGAAAACAAAAATACATCAGTAGGCCTAAGCCCATGATTAATCGTATCTTAATCGCTACTTCTGGTTCAGTATCTCCGGTGAGAGCTAGGCGCTGCTGTAATTTCTGCCAGCTACCCACTTCTTTTTTTAGCGATGAAAAGCTCAATACTTAGGCTCGTTATTATTCTGGTTCATCAGAATAGTCAGATTGAATTTTTTTAATATCGTCAATTCTGGCTAAGAAGGCTTCCACACACTTTGGATCCATATGTAAACCAGATTGTTGCTGGATATACGTTAAGGCTTCCTCAGTCGACCAAGCCGCTTTGTATGGTCGAGTTGTAACTAAGGCATCAAAGACATCTGCGACGGCCACGATTCTAGCAATAAGTGGGATTTCTGAGCCTTTGAGACCGTTAGGATAACCTTTTCCATCAAAACGCTCATGATGATTCATGGCGATAATGGCGCCAATCTGCATATATTTGGACTTACTATTGGATAAGATAGAGTGACCTATGGTGCTGTGTCGTTTCATTATTTCCCATTCATCAGGATCTAACTTTCCTGGTTTAAGGAGAACGCGATCAGGTATACCTATTTTACCAATGTCATGCATCGGTGCGGCATATTCCAAGTCTTCACACTCTTCTTCTGTAAAAGTGCCTAATTCTTCAGCAATTATGCGAGAGTATTTAGCCATGCGGAGTACATGATTACCCGTGCCTTCATCGCGATACTCTCCTGCTTTAGCAAGACGAATGATGGTTTCTTGTTCTCGTTGAAGGATTTGCTGTGTGGCAATGTCAACCTGGCGAGCAAGCCAGTTGGCGCGGTCTTGAATAATGAGGTGTTGTTGGTGTAACTGGAGTAAATTTCTACAACTTGTTCGACATTCGATTTGATCAATAGGTCTTGTTAAAAAGGCTGTTGCACCTGCTTCTAATGCTTCATAACGTACTGCTTTTTCGCTGACGACCGTAATCATCATAATAGGAATATTTTTGCAGCGACCTTGCTTGCGTACGTTCTGAATAAACTCGAGCCCATTCATTTCAGGCATTCTATAATCGGTGATGATTAAATCTACTTCGTTGTTTTCGAGCCATTTTAGTGCTTTCAGTGGGTCGCTAAAATCTGAAACATGTATGTTGTCAGAAACTTGCATTATTATTTTTTCAAGTATCGCTCTACCCGTTGATTGGTCATCGAGGATAAGAACCTGACTTTTATTCTTAATTATATTGAGTCCGTGAGAGTATTCATAAGAATCAATAGCGTTGTTGTTGATATCTTCGATAGTCAAAAAATATACCTCTTTAATATGGCGTTGCTACGTTATTATTTCTGTTGCAATAAGCCATATTTACTCAGCTGAATTTAAAATGGCAATGCCTGTTGCCGATATTAAAAAATCGTAGTTGGCATCTTATCATGCCTGATCACCGTTATGTTCAATAAAAAGACGCAGCCTTGTAATTATCACGGTGGCTTTTTGGTTTGTATCATAAGACATTAATTAAGCTAAATAATCCTCAAGTATTGTGAGTGTGCGACTCTGTATTTAACTTTAAATCAGGCGATATCGAACGTAAATGTAAGTCACGTTGAGGGAATGGGATTTCGATGTTATAGGCTTTCAGTGCTCGATTCATGGCTAGGGCAATGTTGCTGCGAATGATTGTAAATTCATCGTTATCAGCAACCCAGGCACGAAGCATAAAATCGAGACTATTGTCACCAAAACCATTGAATATAATTTGTGGTCTTGGGTCGCTAAGGATACCTTCTTGTTCTTCCAGTGAGCCATATAATGCTTCAATAACTTTATCGGTGTCAGTGCCGTAAGCAACACCTACTGGCAGTTCAATACGCCGGAGTCTATCTGACATCGTCCAGTTAGTTACCGAGTCTGAGAGCAAGGTGCCATTAGGTACGGTAATGTCGGCGCCATCAAAGCTACGAATCGTGCTTGCACGGATGCCGATGCGAGTGATGATTCCTCGAACTGCACCGACTTCAACCGAATCACCGATGTGTATTGGCCTTTCAAATATAAGTATCATCCCTGACACGAAGTTATTGACAATAGTTTGTAAACCAAAACCAATCCCCACACCAAAGGCACCCAAAAGAATTGTAATGCGATCCATACCAATTCCGAGTGCACTTACCGCTAAAAGAAAACCTAAAAGAATGATGCCGTACCTTATGACTGCTGAAATGGCAAAGGAGACGCCACGGGCTAGTCTTACTCGCTGATAGATATCTTCATCTAACACCGTAGTAATGAATCGTGATAGAAAAATAGCGGTAAAAATAGTTAAGATAAACGCCAGGACATCAGAAAGTGATAAGGCTATCGAGCCAGTATTGAGTTCAGAAAACAGAACCGTTTTTATAACAGCCAAGACATAGTCCCATAGGGCAAATAAATCGAGTGTTACCTGAAGCCAGATAAAGACGATAATGATGCTGAATAACTGTTTAATATTATTACGGATGGTATCGGTTCGTCGACGAATTAAATTAATGGTTTGTGCAAAATGACTTCGAAGCGCTAAGGCAATACTGCTATCAGCAGCACGAATAAGGGCGGCAAGTAATACCGCTAAATAGGCACTATTGAGCACACCATGACCAATCAGGACGGAAAGACGAACAAAACCAATCGTTGCTGCCAATGCGGAGGTCGCCAACAAAATGAGTGCAACATTAAGCCATAGGCGAATGGATTTCTGCCAGCGGCTATTACTACCATGTAAGGCTTTCACGCGAACTAGCCAGATTATGAGCCCCATAGCCGCGAGCATTTCAATAATGAAAATAATGCGTGCTATAAATGGATCGGCCTCGACGAGGTCACGTAACCAATCGATAACGTAAAAAATCGCAAGGATATACAACACTGGACGGATAGGTTCGTTCAATAAAGGTAAGACGATCCATAAAACAGGGAAGATGAGTAGTAAGCCAGCCGCATCAGTCAAAACGGATGAAGTAGAGACATAGAACCATGGTGTCAACATGAGTGCGAACAGCATGGCGAGTGCAAAAGGTCTTTCAAAAACGGAACTGCCTACCATGATCGAAGGATTAGCAGCGATAAAAGCGCGTGCGGCTTTTCGAACTCGGTATAGAATAATGGCCGTTGCGAATAATAGAAAAGTCTGAAAACCGAGCATCGTAGACTCATTGCGAACTATAGAATAGATACTGGCCCACCAGTTATTTAGATCATGACCTATTTGAATAATGAGTACCGAGAGGATGGCAACAGTACCCGTCCCTGAAATTTTTTCACCCCATAAAGGTGGTCGCTCTCGTTGTCCTAAGTTTTTCAGTAAATCGGCTTCTTCTGCCTTGATCGTATCGATGGCCACTTGTACTGCTCTGTGCGAACGACCTATCTTTCCCTGAAGTTCTAAGATCTGATTTTGAACTTTTTGAAGGGAACTGCTTGCATTACCGATGTCTTTGGCCGTGATGCGTGCGAGATTAACTAAGTCTTCTGGAGCCTTATCTTTTTGGGCTTGTGCGATAGTCCTATTCCACAACTCAAGACTCCCTTTTAGGCGGGTTATTTGTTGAGCAATGATTTCAGTTCGAGCGTGAAGAGTGGACTCTGAATTTGTCATTTGTCGGTCAAATTCAAGCCACTTTTTCTTGATTTCAGAAATGGAATTCCGAGATGATGCGGCTGCTAGAGATGTTGCGAGTGAGGACAATTCTTGCGTTATTCCCTCATTTTCAGTGTGAAGGTTCTGCTGAATTTGGTTAAACGTTGTCGATTCAGTAAGCACTAATGCGGCTTGATCTAGCACCGGGCGTTCTGAGGCTGACTGCGATGGAATGTCCGATAGCGCAATGGTTGGGGAAGGAAGTGGAGTGGTTTCAGGCTCTTCCGCACTAAAGCTACTTGCTGATAGCGAGAAGATAAGCACTGCTATTAGTAACTGGATTATATCGCTGCGAATATCGCGGCGAATATGGAATATTTTCGTAAAGTATTTCATTGCTAACCCAATACTCCTCTATGAATGATGTGTGAGCTTTAATCTGATTTCTATCTGTAAAGGTATCAGTATGTGAGATATTATCTATCATCTCACATAGATAAACAGCTGTTTCTGTTTGATGACACATATCATTGCAATTGAGTGATGCCACAGTTGCCTAAAAATGTAATAAGCTGGCTAAGATACGTCTAGATAAATCAGATTATTTATTGTTTAGCTTATGCATCTAGTTAGAAGGTTAAGCCGATAGGCAGATAAATGGCGCAGGACCAAGCGCATAGCAAGTGACATTTAAGGGGGAAAAGAATAACGGCTTGACATATAGTTAGCTGGCTAACTATAATAATTGCCATGTTGCAATTAAAAGACCTACCTGATGTTAAAATTCTCACCAAGTTTGCTGCAAGGTATCCTGAAGCAAACATTGATGGTGTGATTCAATTTCTTACTTTATTACGGGTAGGCTCCGACTTATCCTACGCGCTAGATAACTTTCTAGGGCAGTATGGCCTATTACAGGGGCGATGGTGGGTTTTAATATTATTGATGCGCGAAGAGGATTTAACGTCGACACCTTCTTCACTTGCAGAAAAAGCAGGCGTATCAAGAGCGACGATGACCGGGCTTATCGATGGTTTGGACAAAGAAGGCTTAATTATCAGGGTGACAGATATTACTGATAGGCGTAAGTTTCAGATCAAGCTAACAGGGACTGGCCAGGCTAAGCTTGATGAGGTGATGCCCGAATATTATCGACGGGTAGATCGTTTGATGAGTGTTTTATCGCCAGTTGAAGGTGATGCGTTAACGTCAATGCTTATGAAATTACAAAATAATCGTGACGTCTTCAAATAGTTTTAATTTATTAGTTAGCTGGCTAACTAGTTTTTAGGGTTGGGTGGCTGAAAGAGATGCTGCCATATTACAATTTAGGAGTTAAGAACAATGAGAAAATTTTTATCAACACTAACATTATGTGGTTGCATTGTCGGTGGAAGCGTCGGTAGCGCCTTAGCAAGCGAAGATGATACAACAAAAATAGTGGCGTCAGTAAATGCGACTTGGAATGCAACATTTAATAGTGGCGACAGTATTGCATTAGCAGCACTTTATGCTGAAGATGCTACCTTGTCACCAGGTAATGGTGAGATCTTAGTTGGCCATCAACAAATTGGTGATCTGTTTAAAAGCTTTTTCGATAATGGCGTTAACAATCATGCGATAGAAACAATTAATACCTACCGTAACGCTAATCAAATTGTGCAGGTTGGAAAATGGCAAGCTGACGGTGTTAACGACAAAAAAGAAACGATTACATTTGGCGGTGTGTTGATGACCGTTATTGAACAGAACTCAGATGGCAAATGGTTAACACAATCTCATGTATGGAATATGGGCAATTAACCAATAAGGTTCAATATCGTTCACGTTACTCTGAAGCCGTAATAATTAAGTTTATTACGGCTTTTTTCAGCATAGATATCAGTGAAAGAAAAGAGGGGAGGTCGATTAACAATGTCCATTTATTGTTAATCGCCTTTTCCTGACTAAACTAACTACATGCTTTTTGCGTAATGCTCGACAACTAAATGTACTTCTACAGGGAAGGGCACTTCATCGGCTTCAGGTAATCGAGTTACCTTTGCCGTAAAGGTTGTTGGTTCATAGGTCAACCATTCAGGGCGATCTAAAGACGGCGCTTCGATTGAATGACGTATCATGCTAATGTTGCGAGATCGTTCACGTAAACTCACTTCATCGCCTGCTCGTAAGCGAATAGATGCTATGTTGGCGCGTTTGCCATTTAACAATATATGACAATGGCTAACAAGTTGTCGTGCCGCAGGAATCGTGGGTGCCCATCCTGCACGAAATACCACATTGTCCAGCCTGCACTCCAACATTTGCAGTAAAAGATCACCCGAAGGTCCATCTTTGCGGCGTGCTTCCATCATCATTGTGCGTAATTGACGCTCGCTCACGCCATAATTAAACCTCAATTTTTGTTTTTCTATTAACGCAAGGCCGTATTCTGATTTCCTTCGTCGAGAACTATTGGCACCATGTTGGCCCGGTGGATGGGGACGATTTTCGATGCTTTTACGAGATAATCCTGGTAAATCTATGCCAAGTGCGCGCATTATCTTCAAACGTGCATCAATTTGGATTGACATGTTTTTCTCCTTTTCAATTTGTTGTTTTTAATGCCGTGTTTGCGGCCAAGTAATTTGAGGTTGTACTGTGTGTTTATGGCCGACTATGCGAGAAGCGTTATCTTCCACGCGTTCTAATTCATCTAGCCCTTCAGTTACCATTCCCCATAGCAGTTGATAGGCTTCTCGTTCGAGATACATGGTTGTGTCACCTAGGTGCATACGAACAATGCGAGAGTCTGGGCGATACTCGACAGACCACTGCTCGTGCTGAGCAAGTGGTCGCCATTCAATGTCTGTTTTATTACTCATGGTCAATTCCTTTCATACAAGGCTTTGGTAGCTAGAACAACTAGATATTAATCTTAATGATAATCATTCTTATTTGTATTTGCAATGGTTATTTAAATTTTTATTGTGTTTTGGTTGCTTGATTTTGATTTCAGCGCAATGCCGCTGGGAATTTTTGAGTTGAAGATTAACTTAAACCGTTCATCGGACTAACTAGACAGAGTGGAAGCCGTTATATTGAAGAGTGAGTGGTTATAAATCGGATGTTAAAGACATTCGGTTACCGTCTTTATGCTGAGCATTAACCATCACGGTGTATGTAAATCAAGGATCCAGTCGAAGCACTAACGATAGCCTGCTATAATCCGCATTCATTATTGTCTACGTAGCTCAGCTGGATAGAGCATCCCCCTCCTAAGGGGAAGGTCGCGCGTTCGAATCGCGCCGTGGACACCATTTATTTCAAATGAAAGCCGTCAATAAATCGTGGGCTTTAGGCATTAAAAACGGTCATTGATTGTGTCTGCTCGAGGGATATTTTCGAAGCCCTTGGCGCGATATTTAGCAAATGAGTTTCAGGATGTCTTGGAGGAGATCTGTGTCTATTTGGTTACTGACATGACTGAGTTATCAGACCTTATCTCCCCAAAGCTTAAGCATTGCCTATCTGTACGATGAATCGTGAAATCTAGAGTGACCGACAAGAGATGTTGAACCAGATATTTTTACACTAAGACTCTGTGGAGAAAAAGTGATACACCTTAATAATACTTTCAATACCTGTTTAAATTTACTGAAATATCTACGAGGTGCTGGCTGCATTGCAATATGCTTGTGGCTGACAGGGTGTATTCCCACTATAGAGCAAACGTATAAAGCACCTGATGCCAAAGGCATGTTGGTGTATTTTCATCCTGAAGCAATCGACCAGTTTGTCCCAGTAGCAGGTGCGAAAATCTATCATCAATCCTATCCAGATAAGATCGTATTTTCTGATGAAAATGGCGATTTTTTCTTACCTGCAGTTACTCAAATCGAATTAAAAGGATTAATGGTGGGTCACGCACTTGCCTACTATCCAATTGTTATCGAAAATGGCCCGCTTAGCTACATCGTTTTAGCGCAGGCAGACATGCACATGCGCACACTAGCAAATATTGAACTAGGCTCAATAATACTGGCGCAATCCGTTGATATGAACACCCAAGACTTGGCTGTAGATGCTACTGTGCAGTGGCCATGTGATCTGAGAATTATTCAGAGCCTCGATCAGGCCGTAGTAACCGCTAAACGATTGAGCTCTGCGTTTAATAATGCCTTGTTAATGTCACGTAATGGTTACGCTCACCTTACTCAACATTACAATCACTCACAGAACTTACTGGAGGCTGCAAAAAATAGCTGCCACTGGAAAGAAATTAGCGATGCGGAACAGCATGAGCAGATACGCCAAAGCCGTGAGTATTTTTCGAGTGTTTATCTTGTATTGGAAAGTACTCTCGCTGAAGAGTTATAACTTAAGCCGTTCTTTTAAACTTTCTTTTTTACAGCATATAATCTCTACAAATGGGGAAGTCGTATGAGTAAAACTCACGGCAAAGCTTGATAATCTGATTTTTATCAAATTTTTGTTCTTGGCAATTTAAATCAAAAGATGTTCTATGACTTTCTTCTTGCTTCTTAAGAGCTATAGCCTCATTTATGTAAGGAACAACTTCTAACTTGGTATTACTTTCCTCTTGATATTCTTTTTTTAGCTTGTCTAGGTGGTAATTGACAGAATTACAGTTGTCACCGTAGTTGTCGCACTCCCTTTGAAAAAAGACAATCGTTTTTTTAATTTTTTTAAGTTTGTTTTGATGTCCTTGTAAAACATTTTTATAATAGTCCAAAACATTAACACTAGATGCTCTCGATTTTACGATGTCTTCTAGCTTTTGTGTGTTTTCTATACACTCCCGAATTACTGGCTCGCTTAGCGAATTCTTTAGAGTCTTATTGACGGATGATAATATTTCGCCATTAGCTACCCCGTCCATGGAAAGGGCCGAATCAGTAACTCCCTGACCTAGGGATGCAATTGGAAATGCTGAAAAGCTAAGCAGAGTGAACAGAATTGTCAGTTTAAGTAATCGTAATTTCATGTACATTTCTTATGTAAGTTGCTTGATAGTAGAGATTGTAGCAATTCATGCGGCAAGATAAATATTAAGGTTCATCGCCGTTGAACTACGGGCTTAAATTTATATAGGGTCGTCATCACGCTATAGAAACAAATAAAATTAAACTAGTACTTATAGGGTTTGGTCATAAGAACATGTGTTTTAATGCTTAAAAATGTGCTACGACAAACTATGATTGCATGAGTCTGTTTAGGTGTAAAACGTTTATCGGGGTGTCTACATCTCGGACTACAAGACAAAAGTTACTGTCCTAAGGGTAGCTTCTCATGATCCGAGGAGTAAATAAAAATAGTGGCAATTTCCGATTAAAAATACGACTAGGACTTGTAGAGCAGGAATTATTAATCGAGTGGTTTATTGACTATCCGAACCACCACTAGCTCTGAAGAAATTGACTTAAATTGCGTAGTTAAAGCAAGCCGAATAGAGAAGCTATTTATGAGGCTTAACACTTTATTTTCGATGGGAGTTGATTTTGAAATTTCTCAGTTCTACGATGTATTTCAGGAAGGAATGGATGAGAAGCATGAATGGTTTAAACTCGATTCGCCTTTATTCGATACTTGTTTGCATCTTGGTTGGCGGGTTTGCTTACGCTCACGATTGCGATAGTCTTGATTGTGAACATAATAAGGTTCAAGATACGCCAAACGTTCAAATTGGTCAGACGTTGGAGTTTTTACTAGCCAGTGAAGGCGATCCCTCAACGATTGTGCGTTCAGCAGGGAACGATGACTATCTTCATTTTTACTATTACCATGAGATGAATACGACGTATATTGTGAACACGGAAACAGGTTATATTTGTGACGCCGCGATGGGTAAACTGACAGGAAATTGTTTATCTGATACTGAGCAAAAAGGAATGGATTAATGAAGCCCTTTCTTATCGTTGTACTGATTATGTTCACGGGCTGCGCTTCTAAAGCTCACGCTTTTAACGAGCTATTGATTGGTACTCAAGCCGATAAGGTACGAGTGCTTTTACCCCATTATACTGACGATAAACAATCTTATAGTGATGTGTCTGATTGTTATTATTTGCAGCCAAAAAACGATAAAGCAGGCCCATACATCATGATCATCAATGACATGGTTGTACGATTCGATGTGGTGGATAAGACGCCCAAAATCCTGACTGAAGAGGGTGTAGGAATCGGGTCAACCAAGCAGGAAGTATTAAAAGCTTACCCACAGGCCTTGCTTTCTCCCCATCCTTATTTAGGCCAAGCTGGCGAGTATATAGAGGTAACGCTGCCTTCGGGTAAAGGGCTGATTTTCGAGACTGAATTTGATGTTGTGGCTCAATATCGACTTGGTAGATACCCAGAAATACAATATATTGAAGGGTGTAGTTGATCGTATTTATATCGTAAGTATTTCCTGCATTCATGACGAGAAGCGGCTATGTGGCCGTTGATTATTTATTCCAGAATTTTTCCGGTCATGGATTGTTGAGTATGTATTTAAGTTGAGTAAGAAGTCGAAGCAATTGCTATTGCCGGTTAAAATGCCTGCCCAACATCTCCTTTCCTTCCTAGTTAGGAAGAGGCGCGGGTTCGAATCGCGTCGTGGACACTATTTTTCTGTAACTATAAATAGTTTTAATTTACTCTGCGGTGATTTTTTTTTCATAAATTTAAATAGCCAAAATACTAAAAAACCCTTAAGATCACTCGTTCAATGGTGATTTGCACTGGTCGCCTCGCGACGATATGTTGGTCAGCCCGTCAGACCCGGAAGGGAGCAGCGGAGCCTTCGGACTCGAGCGCCGAGATTTGGCTGGTGTGAGTCATCGCCCAATATCCTTTGCCAAGACTTAATGAGAACGCTAAATACAGCATTAAGATTGAGGCAATTAGACACTAGGTATCAAACCATCCTATGAGTTATTTGGTTCTCGCTCGAAAATGGCGGCCTAAAATGTTTTCTGAAGTCGTTGGCCAGCAACATGTCCTTCGTGCCCTCATTAATGGTCTGGATCAAGATCGTTTACATCATGCTTTTTTATTTGCAGGCACTCGCGGTGTAGGTAAAACTACTCTAGCTCGTATTTTGGCCAAATCACTTAATTGTGAACAAGGCGTCAGTTCTACTCCCTGTGGTGAATGTCAAAGTTGCCAAGAGGTTGATGCCGGTCGCTTTGTTGACTTGATCGAAGTGGATGCTGCTTCGCGTACTAAAGTCGATGATACCCGTGAATTGTTAGATAATGTGCAATACGCGCCGAGTAGGGGCCGGTATAAAGTCTACTTAATTGATGAAGTGCATATGCTGTCAACAAGCAGTTTTAATGCATTGCTTAAAACATTAGAAGAACCGCCACCACACGTTAAGTTTTTATTTGCGACTACCGATCCACAAAAACTCCCCGTGACTATTTTGTCGCGTTGTTTGCAGTTTAATTTACGACGTTTGGAAATCGATCAAATTTCAGGTCATCTTGCCCATATTCTGCAACAAGAAATGATTACGTTTGAGTCCAGCGCATTAATTGAATTAGCACGCTCTGCCGATGGCAGTATGCGTGATGCCTTAAGTTTATTAGATCAAGCTATTTCATTTGGTGCGGGTGACGTGACGGATGAACATGTGCATCAGATGTTAGGCACCATAAATCAGCATCAGTTATTTCATATTGTATCCGCGCTGATTAATCAAGATGGCAAAGCCTTATTAGAACAGGCACAAGAGCTATCTGCACAAGGTCGTGATTTTGCCAGTGTACTGAATGCCTTACTGGCCTTATTGCAACGTTTGGCAACGGTGCAATTGGTTCCCGATCTGGAATCATCTAGCGATGACGAACACTCGTTATTAAATGCAATCAGTACACAAGTTAGCCCTGAAACTGTACAGTTGCTGTATCAAATTGCCTTGCATGGCAAGCGCGATTTACCTTTAGCAGCTGATCCTAGAAGTGGCTTTGAGATGACGTTACTCAGAATGTTGAGTTTTCAGCCAAAAAAGTCTGAAACGACATCTGTTATTACACCAGAAAATACGTCGGTGGCTGAATCAAGGGCTAGCCTAGCAGTTAACCCGACTACTATGATAATTGAATCTCCAATTGAAGTTGTACCTGCTGCGAGTTATACGAAAGCAGTGCCTGAGCGTTCAAAACCTACTATGCAGATTGCTGAACCTTTGAGTTCGCCAACAAAACCGGAACCAAAGAGTGAGTCAACAACAGCGGTTAACCAAACAGCAAATAAAACACTGAATAAAAGTAATTGGCTTAGTGTTATCGGTAGTTTGAAGTTAGCAGCCTTTGCTCGACAATTGGCTGATAACAGTGCATTTATCACTTTTGATGATAATAAAGTGACCTTGGCGATTGCACCTGAGTTAGCGCATTTAAGCAGTGATAAAACACAGGATCGATTGGCAGCAGCCTTGAGCAAATACCTAGGTCAATCAATTAAACTTGTTTTTCAGCAAGAAGCACAACGAGATTCTGAGATGGCAACGCCTACTTTAGCGGCTGAGCGGGCACATCAAACTCAACTTAGTCAGCAAAATGCGGTCGATTCGATTCATAATGATCCTGCGGTTGATCAATTGAAACAGGCTTTCAATGGCAGAGTAATTGAAAGTACAATTAAACCATTAGATTAGTAAAGAGGAATGACCATGAAAGGTGGAATGGGTAACTTGATGAAACAAGCGCAACAAATGCAAGCGAATATGGAAAAAGCGCAGCAAGAGTTGGCATTGATGGAAGTAACAGGTCAAGCTGGTGGCGGCATGGTTAAAGTAACTATGACCGGCAAACATGATGTGAAACGCGTTAGTATTGAAGATGCGTTATTTCAAGATGATAAAGAAATGTTAGAAGACCTTATCGCAGCCGCAGTGAATGATGCTGTTCGTCAGGTTGAAAAAACAAGCCAAGATCGTATGGCTGGTATGATGCCTGCTGGCATGAAGCTACCCTTTTAATTATCGTTATTGATATCTAATGGCAAATTTAGGACCAAGTATTGAACAGCTGATTGAGGCGCTACGGTGTTTGCCTGGAGTTGGGCCTAAGTCAGCTCAACGAATGGCGTTTCATCTTCTTGAGCGTAATCGTGCTGGTGGCCAGCGCTTAACTCAAGCACTTAGCCAAGCCTTAGAAAAAGTGCATCACTGTAAGCAGTGTCGGATTTTGAGCGAAACAGAGTTGTGTAGCCGTTGTGCTGATCAACAACGCCGTCAAGATCAACTCTGTATCGTTGAAATGCCGAGTGATGTACTTGCGATAGATCAAGCGACGCATTACCAAGGGCAATATTTTGTCTTATCAGGTCATTTATCGCCATTAGATGGCATCGGACCAGAAGCATTAGGTATCCCAAAACTCATTGAACTGTTTGAGCAGGATATGATTCAGGAAGTGATTCTTGCTACTAACCCAACGGTGGAAGGCGAAGCAACGGCTCACTATATTAGCCAATTAGCGCACGCTAGGAAAATTCATGTTACGCGATTGGCACATGGCATACCGCTCGGTGGTGAACTAGAGTTTGTCGACAGTGGTACACTATCCCATGCTTTTTCAGGTCGGGAGTCGATCTGATATTAATAGAAATCAGGTAGGGAGTTAGTATGGCTGAGCAACAGATTCCATTTGAATTATTAAAAACATTTTCCGGCCTGATTCATCGTCAACCACAGTTTGTGGCAGATAAACTGAATGTTCAAAGTTATCACCTTAATTTTCTGAATAAACAAGGTGAACCATTAGATGATGATTCACCTGTACCTGATTTTGTAGGACAATTATCTGATATTTTGCCAGCAATAAGTGATCAGCAAGAAGCCTTATTATCAATACCAGAGTCATGGCGAGAAGCCTTATATCAAGGTAATGATTCCAAGCTTTCGCTGATCTTAGATCTCAATGGGGGCAATTACCCGAGTGATGATAAAAAACGGTTTTCTTTTGCCAAGCATGCTGAAACGGCTAATGATGATCATCGCGCAAATACATTATTGATCGATATGCAGAAGCAGAGTCTTCAGGCTTTGACGGAACATTTACCCTACTGGCGCCAACATCATAAAATATTGTGTGCGACAAATGTGAATGACCATACTGGCTATGAGTTTTGCAAAATGCAGACTTTAGATTTGTTACAAGGTCAGTTTTATACCGTGCCTTTAGCCAATGATAATCAAAAAATACCGCTTTCATCACAAACTCTGATGACTTTATTGGTGAAATTACAGGATTCTGAAGTCGACGCCGAAGACATCGCCGCGACGATTAGCAAAGATCTCAGTTTGAGTTATAAGCTTTTGCGATTGATTAACTCTGCTTTTTTTGGTTTGCCACGAGAAGTGAGTAGTATTAAACAAGCGATTGTCATGCTAGGTCATAAAAAGGTAAAAACGTGGGCAAGTTTGCTTAGTTTATCTACTATAGATGAAAAACCGAACGAGTTACGGATTGTCGCGATGACTAGAGCAAGAATGTGTGAATTGTTGGCAAAATATTATAAAGCCTCAGCAGAGCTGTGTTTTGCCGCAGGGTTATTTTCCACTCTTGATGCTTTGTTGGATAAGTCTTTAACTGCAGTGTTAGATCAACTACCATTATCTACAGAACTCAGTGAGGCTTTGCTCAATAAATCCGGTCCTGCAGGGCAAGCACTACGTGATGTATTAAACTATGAGAAAGGAGACTGGCAGGCACTCGCCGCATCACCGTTGCCAGTTGAAATTATTGCTAGGTCATACTTAGATGCAATTCATTGGGCAAAAGAACTGAACGCACAACTCGTCGATTAAATGTCTATTACTTGGCTACATTCAGGAGATGACGGACTATTTCCGCCAGTCAACCAGGCATTTGATGATGGTTTACTCGCCGCAGGAGGTGATTTATCGTCGACGCGACTCCTGAGTGCCTACCGACAAGGTATTTTCCCTTGGTTTAATCAAAATGATCCTATTTTATGGTGGAGCCCAGATCCTAGGCTTATCCTGTGGACGGATCAAATTAAGTTGTCTAAAAGCTTGAAAAAGACAATTCGAACCACCTCGATGACGGTTAGTTTTGATCGCGCATTTAATCAGGTTATTACGGCATGTTCATTACCAAGGCAAGAAGGCACTGATCCTGAAAATAGTACTTGGATCCACCCTGATATGATTGCAGCCTATAATGAGCTGCATCAACAAGGTCATGCTCATAGTGTGGAATGTTGGCTCGATGGGCAACTCGTCGGTGGTTTATATGGTATTGCCATTGGCCAGGCATTTTTTGGCGAATCAATGTTTAGCACGGTTACGGATAGTTCAAAACTCGCTTTAGTTGCATTGTGCCAACAATTACAGCGCTGGGAATTCCCCTTGATTGATTGCCAAATTCATTCGGAACATCTAGCGAGTATGGGAGCTGAGCAGATGTCGCGTAATCATTTTATTGAACAACTTGATCGCTTGTGTGGTCAAAATCAGCAGATAAGCCGTAGTGATTTGTGGCAACTTGACCCTGATCTTCCAACAATTGTATGAGCGAATCTTTAGCTTTTTACCAAGATAGTCCTCATCCTTGCTCCTATTTAGAGGCGCGAGAGGCGAGTAATATTTATCCTGACCCTAATCATCCGATGACAAATGGGCTCTATAGTCATTTGATTCAGTATGGATTTAGACGTAGTGGTGCTCTAGCTTATAGGCCTCATTGCCTGAATTGCCAAGCCTGTGTTCCCGTTAGGATTAATACTGCTCAATTCAAATTGAATCGAAGTCAGCGCCGATGTTTACAACGTAACCAACATCTGACGGTGAGTCATCATCCAGCAATATTTAGTGCTGAACACTATGAATTATATTGTCGTTATTTAGGTGCTAGGCACGTCGGTGGAGGCATGGATCAACCGACAGAAGAAAGCTACACTGCTTTTCTAATATCAAACTGGTCTGAAACACATTTTGTTGAAATTAGAGATGGTAAAAGGCTGGTTGCTGTCGCAGTGACCGATTATGTACAACATGGTTTGTCCGCATTGTATACATTCTTCGATCCTAACATGAGTACTCACAGTCTTGGAACTTATGCTATCTTGCAACAAATTAATATTGCTAAAACGCACGGTTTACCTTGGGTTTACTTGGGTTATTGGATAAGTAATTGTCAAAAGATGAAATATAAACAAAATTTTTCAGGCATAGAAGGTTACATTAATCAGAAATGGCAAGCTTTAAATGATGAAAAACTTTGAATAATCAGTAGTTTTCCTGCAAAATAGTCGTTTAATTTTTGAGTGAACACTAGAATTTTATGTCAAAAGAAGAACATATTGAATTTGAAGGCACTGTAATCGACACCATGCCAAACACAACTTTCCGAGTAGAATTGGAAAATGGTCATGTTGTGACAGCGCATATTTCTGGAAAAATGCGTAAAAACTACATCCGCATCTTAACGGGTGATAAAGTAACTGTACAACTTACACCTTATGATTTAAGTAAAGGTCGTATTACATATCGTGCTCGATAATACACTGAAGTATCAGTAAGTAGGAATTTAGGTTTGGTTTTTGAGGATTAATATATATTTATCCACTTAAATCAAAGCCCTAAGAGAGTATCGCATCAGCAATAAGGCTTATTATTAGGCTTTCTTTAGCTTGATAAATCCCTCCTGTAATAATCCCATTTAAAATTGCCTCCACGCCAAGAAACTTTCTTCGCTATCTGCGTCGCTATTGGCAGCCTTTCAGGCTAATGAAGTGGGTTTTCAACTAGAATTTGCTGACACAAGAAAACGGTATATCGAAGACTTTAATCTCAATGCTGAGTCAGTAAGTCGGTTAATGATGTGCCTTCACCGCTTAATGGCGACGAAATAGTGGTATTAGAGATAAAGTTGCAAGTGAGATAAAGGCGAGCAGTGTCCATCCTGGAATGCTGATGCCAATAAATGTCCATAACACTTCGGCACATTCCCCTGAACCTCGCAATACCATATTAACCGTGTCGCTCAGAGGAAAATTATCAAGCATGAAATTTAGGCCTGGACCACAACTTGGCACCTGATCTTCTGGCAAATTCTGCAACCAGATATGGCGGGCAGAAATACTTGCTCCGAGTAATGCTAATAGCCCTGCTAAAAAACTATAAATACGCACGCCAACGGTCTTAGGATTATGCAATACGGCGATGAGTAGTACCAGGCCAACCAACATGGTGAAAACACGTTGTAGTATGCATAATGGACAAGGTTCAAGGTTGTCTACAAACTGAAAATAACCGGCAATGCCAGCCATTGATAGGCAAAATAGAAAACCCAATAAAAATAAACGCCGAGACGATAACATAGCTTTCTCCAATTCAAAATTGTGTGCTAAGTTACCTTAAACATCCACAGGTAGAAAGGGGGCGTTACCATGAAAGAATCAAACTTAGATCAAAAACTCATCGCAGCCTATGACAAAATGATGGTGCGTGTTGCCGAGTTACTAGATACAGCAGAGCAACAAGCCTTGCCTGCATTGCAGAAGAATATCGAGAGGGCGAAGCAGCAAGCTATTGAATTGAAAGAGGTTACTTCGGAAGAGGCGGAGAAATTAACTTCCTATATTCGCCGTGATCTTCATGATGCCGCCGATTACCTTGAGCAAACGGGGGATGAACTATCATCTTGGTTAAGCTTCGATCTAGAGTTAGTAGAAGACCGTTTGCTAGAAGTCTTTTCTAAAGTAGCAGATAAAACACGCTTAGAACTTGCGCAGCTCGCTGCACAAGCGAAGCGCGCTGAGGAGTATCATACGGGTGAAATTACCAGTATAGGTACACTTGCTTGTAAAAGTTGTGACACGCTAGTGCATTTCAAAAAAACGGGCCGCATTCCACCTTGCCCCAAATGTCACCAAACGGCTTTTGTTCGTACACGTCGGCATTGAGTAAAGTATCAAAAGATGAAGGTGTAAAATAGTTTAAGTTTATATTTTTTTCAACACAGCCAAAGCTGGTAGCAAATGTTTAAAATGAAAACACTGATAGTTATTTTTTATATATTAACTAGCCTGTATTTTCCTGTGCAGGCAATGACGTCACAATCCCCCGCATATATTCAGCAATATGAACGCGAGTTGCTAGATATAAATGCGGTGTCGATATTTTATAAAAATAATAATTCCCTTTGGCTCAATCAACAGCAACTTACTAATCAGGCTCATGATGCACTCGATTTTATCACTAGTGCTGCAAGGCACGGTCTTAATGTCGAGCATTATCATCTTTCTACATTACGACAATTAGATCCAAGCAAGAATACCGAAACAGCTCACCGTTTTGATGTTTTGTTGACGGATGGTTTATTGGCGTTAATACATGACTTGGCGATTGGACGACTCGAAGCTAATAAGACGGATCCTGAGTGGTTTATTCCCCAGGCTGAGTTTGATGCCGTTGGCTTCTTACAGCAGGCATTGTTAGCGCCATACCTGAAAACAGAGCTCAATACGCTGGCTCCTGTAACTCATCAATACCGTAAATTGACGGAAGCATTGATGAGGTATCAAGCTTATGTTGATCAAAGTGGTTGGCCGACGGTACCTGATCTTCCCTTGTTACGTCCCGGTGATAGTAACCAAAATATGTCTATTATTCGGGCAAGATTAGCGATAGAGGATAATCAATTTCATGACATTACTGCCGATAATTTGGAACAATACGATGCTTTAACCGAGCAAGCAGTACGTCGGTTTCAGAAGCGTCATGGACTGAAAGTTGATGGTATTATTGGTACTGAGACGCGTGGTGAGTTGAATGTTTCAGCACTAGAACGGGTGCAACAAATTAAAGCGACACTTGAGCGCAGACGATGGATGCCTACTGAGCTAGGTGACCGATATGTGCAAGTGAATCTGGCAAACTATACGTTAAGCGCAGTAGAAGATAATACTGAAAAATTAGCGATGCGAGTGATTGTTGGTAAACAATATAGGCAAACGCCTAGTTTTACTAGCCAAATATCACAGTTAGTGGTCAACCCATATTGGACGGTTCCTTATAAACTGGCGGTATTGGATTTATTGCCCAAACAACAGGCCAATATTGATTACTTCTATTTGAATGAGATTCGTGTGTTTTCGAATGTAAATGGCCAGCGAGTTGAACGGGAGCCGTATTTAATTGACTGGCAATCGCTGAACAAGAAAAACTTCCCTTATACGTTAAGGCAAGAACCTGGAAAACATAATGCTTTAGGGGTTATTAAATTTTTATTTCCAAATCCTTGGGCGATTTACTTACACGATACACCTCATAAAGAATTATTTAATGAAACAAAACGTAATCTTAGTTCTGGTTGTATTCGTGTAGAAGATCCTATTGGCTTTGCTAATTTCAGCTTAGCAGATACTAAAGCAAATCAGACTTTGTCGGATATAATTCTGAGTAAAGAAAATAAAGGCATGAAATTAGCCGAACCATTATCGATTTATATAGTCTACTTCACAGTTTCAATAGATGAGGATGACGTAATATTCTCATCTGATAGTTATCAACGTGATCAAAACATTATTAAAAAGTTAGAAAAACCAGTATTATTATGATTAAAATTAATATCTTAGAGATATAGTAACGATGCATCAGGGTGAATCAATGACATTTAAAACACATCAACAACACAAACACGCTTCAGAACTTCGCACTTCTTCCAGACGACGTTTTCTGCAAGTTGGTCTGGGTGCTACTGCTGGACTTGTGATGCCAAATGCCTTTGCTAATTTATTAAAACAGCCTGAGCGTAAATTATCATTACTTAATTTACATACGGGTGAAAGCATTAATGCCACGTATTGGGCTGAAGGCCAATACCAAACTGGTGAATTACATGCTATTAATAAAGTCTTACGTGATTTCCGTACTGGCGATGTCCATAACATGGATAATGATTTGATAGATTTGTTAAATATTATGCATCACAAAATAGGTGGAAACCAACCGTTTCATGTTATCTCTGCTTACCGCTCCCCTAAAACAAATGCGGCATTGAGTAAAAATAGTAGCGGTGTTGCAAAGAAAAGTTTGCACATGCAAGGCAAGGCAATCGACATTCGTCTACCAGGCCATAGATTGTCTGATTTACGTAAAGTCGCCCTTAATTTACATGCAGGTGGAGTAGGGTTTTATCCGGAATCTGACTTTATTCATGTTGATACGGGTCATGTACGCCAGTGGGGGGCTTAACATATTGTTAATTAACATTCCTTTAACAACTTCAGCACCAATGATTTAAACCTTCCCTTTTCCTCTGAGTAGGTACGCTGTAAGGTTAGATGTTCCTGTTTCACTTCCTCATGGAGCTTGGCTAAGCGTTGATGATACTCGGTCTGTTGCTCTTTCGGGAGAAGGTTGGCTTGCTGAACAATATCACATTCATAACAATTCAGTTTCTGTTCATTATCTGCGATCAAAATAGCGTGTTTATTTAGCATTGATGAATGTTCGGGTAAGGCTCGTTCTAGCAAATACAACAAAGCTAGCAAACGTCGCGTCTCATGCTGCCATTGTTCGGTCTCTTGTATCCATGCTAAATGTTCATCGTGCCATCGCTTATTTTCTTCTTGTAAGTGTTCTTTGTTAGTCATAAACACCTCCCCAGCAATCAGAATATGCTCTGACTGTTTAGTGATATAGTTTTTCTATAAGTAGTTCACTGTTATCAGTATTCTCATTTCTTGTAAGTATTGATATCAGAGGACAAGAGTTGGGATTCAACGTAAAATAGTAACAATTTTTATTAATAAGCAGGAAAAATTATGCCTAATGTGGTTGTGTGTGCCTTGTACAAGTTTGTCACACTGAAAGATTACCAAGAAATAAAGGCTCCTTTGCTCAGTTTCATGCTGGATCAAGATCTTCGAGGCACCTTGTTACTCGCACATGAAGGTATTAATGGAACGGTAGCTGGTTCGCGCGAAGCGGTTGATGCTCTGTTAGTTTTTCTTGGTAATGATCCACGTCTTGCAGGTGTAAGTTATAAAGAATCTTTTGTTGATGAGATGCCCTTTTTACGTACTCGAGTGAAATTAAAAAAAGAAATCGTTACTATGGGCGTAGAAGGCATCGACCCTAAACGAGTGGTGGGCACCTATGTTAAACCTAAGGACTGGAATGCTTTAATCAGTGATCCTGATGTGTTACTTGTTGATACTCGTAATGATTATGAAGTGCAGGTGGGCACGTTTAAACATGCACTGAACCCAAATACCGAAAGTTTTCGCGAATTTCCACAATATGTGAAAGATAATCTCGATCCTAACAAAAATAAAAAAGTAGCGATGTTTTGCACTGGCGGTATTCGTTGTGAAAAATCAACGGCGTATTTAAAAGAGCAAGGGTTTGAAGAGGTATATCATCTAGAAGGCGGCATTTTGAAATATCTAGAAGATGTGCCTGAGCAGGAGTCATTGTGGGAAGGCGAATGTTTTGTATTTGATGAACGTGTCACGGTTAACCATTCATTGCAAAAAGGTAATTATGACCAATGTAATGCCTGCCGTATGCCAATTACGGAACAAGATAAACTAAGCGAGCATTATCAGCATGGTATTAGTTGTCCACATTGTTTTGATAAATCAACGCCAGAACAAAAAGCACGATTTCAAGAACGTGAGAAACAAATGCTACTGGCCGCTGAACGTGGTGAAGCGCATATTGGCGCGGATACCGCATCCACTATCGCTGAGCACCGTGCGGCAAAACAACAACTACGTGAAAATCAGCGCCAAGCATCGTTAAAAAAACAGCGTCGATAAGCTACTGTGTAACAGGAGCTATATAACTTAAGTGAGTGAACGCTTATGTTATTTCCCCGCAGCCATTAATATATGATATTTGCCTAATAGTTGTTCGTGGGTTTCTACATAGTCAGGATCTTTCGGAATACAATCAACTGGGCAGACTTCTACGCATTGCGGCGTATCAAAATGGCCTACACATTCAGTGCAAAGAGAGTGATCAATTTCATAGATTTCTTCGCCTTGGCTAATGGCACTATTTGGACATTCTGGTTCACAGACGTCACAGTTGATACATTCGTCTGTTATAAATAAAGACATTTAAAGCTCCAGCTCAATTTGTTATTGTACGATCTTAGCGTTTATCAGCAATTTAGACCAATTTAGCTTTTAAGGCCGCCATCACACATGGGGCGACAAACTCAGACACATCACCGCCTAATGCTGCAATTTCACGAACTAAGCTTGATGAAATATAAGTAAATTGTTCGGCGGGAGTCAGAAATAATGTTTCAATTTCCGGACGCATTCGTCGATTCATGCCGGCTAATTGAAATTCATGTTCAAAATCAGATACTGCGCGTAAACCACGAATAATAACTTTTGCTTGTTTTTGATTTGCCACGTTAATCAGTAAACCCTCAAAACCACAGACCTCAACATTATCTAGTCCGGCTAGGGTTTGTTTCGCTAAATCTACGCGTTCCTCCAAACTAAAAGCGGGTTTTTTACCAGGATTAATGGCAACAGCTACAATGACCTTGTCAAACAATTTACTGGCACGCATGACCAAGTCAATATGACCATTAGTGATGGGATCAAAAGTGCCGGGATAAATAGCGGTAGTGATCACGCCGTATCTCCTGAATTATAAGTAAATAGGCAATAACGAACACTGCCGGCTTTTTTATCTTTTATCAATTGCCACTGCGCTGGGAAAATAGGGAGCTCTCCGTTACTAGGACACTCTAGGTAAATAGAAGCACTATCAGCCAAAATAGCCTGCGCCATTAATTGTTCAGCAACCTCTGACCATAAATTAGACTGATAGGGAGGGTCAATAAAAACCACGTCGAATTGTTGTGAACAGCTACTTAAAAATTGCTGTGCAGTCTTAGATTCGACGCGACAATTATTAGCGGTTATCGACTGACAATGGCTTTGTAATTGTTTACTCGCTAATAGGTTATTTTCGACCATCGTAACGCTGTCAGCACCACGAGAAGCCGCCTCAAGGCCTAAAGCGCCACTACCTGAAAATAAATCCAAACAGCGAGCACCACCAATCTTATCTTGTAGCCAATTAAATAGCGTCTCACGCACTCTGTCTGGCGTGGGCCTTAAGCCTTCAACGTCTGGGAAGGCTAATTTTCGTCCGCGCCACTTGCCACCAATAATGCGGAGTTGCCCAGTATTTTGATGTCTATTCAGCTTGGCCACCTACTAAAACTGTGACCATTTTGTCTGGGTGTACACGCCGAGAAAAGGCATCTTTAATTTGTTGCGCGGTGATCAGATTGACGTTAGCGTTAAAGGTTTCTAAATAATCCAAGGGCAAACCGTAAAAACCAATCATCGCTGTGTAATCGGCAATTTTACTATTGCTATCAACTCGCAAGGCAAAACCGCCTGTAATATTTTGTTTCGCAGCCGTTAGTTCAGCTTCTGTTGGACCGTGCTTGATAAAGTCATTTAGTGTTTGCTGCATGACATCTAATGCTTCTTTGGCTTGGTCATTACGAGTTTGCAAACCAAATTGATAAGGACCTAATTCACGCATGGGTCTGAAATAACTATAAACGCTGTATGACAAGCCGCGTTTCTCGCGAATTTCATTGCTTAATTGTGAGACTAATCCGCTGCCACCTAAAATATGATTACCAACATACAATGCAAAATAATCAGGATCATGGCGATTCACACCTGGTTGTCCCATCACAATATGGGTTTGTGATGAGGGATGCTCAATGGTGAGTGAGTGTGCACTAGCAAGTGCCGCTACTGGAGCTATTGGTTTAGCAGTTTTACCAGCGGGTAAGTCTTTTAGTAACTGTTCGGCGATATTCTTGGCTTGTTGTGTATTAAGTGCACCGACTAATACGATAATGGCATTGTTGGCAACATAATACTGTTGGTAAAAGGCTTTTAATGCAGCAATATTTAATTTTTGAACTGAGAACTCATCGCCAGAAGGCATTGCTGCATAAGGGTGATCACCATACAAACTACTATAAAAAGCACGAGATGAAATCGCCGCTGGTGATTGTTTTTCCGCTTGTAAACCAATGAACATTTGTTTTTGCAGGCGCTCAAATGATGTAGATGGAAAATCAGGTTGAGTTAATACTTTACGAAATGTTGCTAATGCAGGTTTAAGAGCGGAATCAGCCGTTAAGCTACGCATGCTTAATACGGCCATATCTCGCTCTGATGAATTGCTAAATTGTGCTCCGACATTCTCAAATTCCGCAGCAATTTGATTGGCGTTTAATCCCGCTGCACCTTCATTTAGCATGGCATTGGTTAGTAATGCTGTGCCCGAGATATTGCTATCGTGAGCGGAACCCGCATCAAAAACAACTTCGATATCGACCATGGCCAACTCAGGGGCCGCGACAAAATAAACACGCGCGCCATTTGAGGTTTGCCAGTGTTCAATTTTGGGACTAGCCAGTGCAGAGAGCGAGATGAATAAGCTTATAATTAAAGCGAAAATTTTAGTAATCATGACGCGCTCCTGCTGATATGGCTGGCTTTTTACCATCTAGAGGCATGGGGATGAGTTCTGCCACAGTGAGTCCTTGATTATTAAAATATTTTTTGGCAACGGCTTGAACTTGTTCAGCAGTGACCGCCTGTATATTGTCGACATAGGCATCACCTAAACGCCAATCAAGCCCAATGGTTTCCAGCATGCCAATTTGCATGGCTTGATAAAATACAGTGTCACGTTCATAGACAGCGTTTGCAACCACTTGCGCCTTGATTCGGTTAAGTTCTTGTTCGCTGACTAGTTCGGTTTGCAATTGGGTAATTTGCTTCATCACGGCTTGCTGTAAATCAGCAATTGTTTTGCCTTTTACTGGCGTACCAGCCACTGTGAAAACATCGGCCAAACGCGAAAATAAGCCATAACCAGCGCCAACGTTAGCAGCCACTTCTTCACCACGCACTAAGTTACGAGAAAAACGCGCACTAGCGCCACCATCTAGGATCCCCGCTAACATTTCTAATGCGTACGGTTCCCAGCTAGAGCCTTTATCTATAGTTGCAACAACAGGTACTTTCCAACCCATCATCATATAAGGGAGTTCAGCTGGAGCCTTCACTTCAATCATTCGTTTGCCACGTTGTTCAATTTCAATTTGTGGCTTTAATTGGCCAGTTGTTTCAGGCTTAAGTGGGCCGAAGTATTGCTTGGCTAATGCAAGAACAGCCTCAGTTTGCACATCACCAACAATCACCACCGTTGCATTATTGGGCGCATACCATTTTTGATACCACTTACGTAGGTCATCTGCTTCGTAGTGATTGATATCGCTCATCCATCCTATAACAGGATGATGATAGGGACTGTTGACAAAAGCGGTAGCATTAAAGGCTTCGCTGAGCAAAGCTTGGGGATTGTCTTCAGTACGCATACGGCGTTCTTCAGCCACAACTTCACGTTCTTTTAATAACTCGGCACTGTCGATCACTAATTTGCGCATTCTTTCTGCTTCTAGGCGAAAGCTCACCTCTAATCGGTCTTTTTCTAAGGTTTGAAAATAAGCCGTGTAATCACGACCCGTAAATGCATTTTCGTTTCCGCCATTGGCTGCAATGATCTGGGAAAATTCATTCGGACCAAGGTTTTCTGTACCCTTAAACATCATATGTTCTAACTGGTGTGAAATACCCGTAGTACCATTCTGTTCGTAACTTGAACCGACTTTGTACCAGACTTGTGAAACAACAACGGGGGCACGATGATCTTCTTTAACGATGAGTTTCAAGCCGTTATCAAGTTGATATTCAGTAACATTTGCCATTGTAATGACCGGAATAGTCATCAGTAGCCAACAGCTTCGTTTAATTTTTTTAAGCATCTGCATTTATAATTCCATGGCATGATAAAATTAATGATTGAAGTTTAAAGACAAGTAAAAATTATGTTTAGTTTCTTAAGAAAAAAACCAAAAAAAGTTGAAGAAGAAGTGGTTCAGCCGTCTATTGAGCTGCAAGCGCCAGTCGAACTAGAACAGCATGATACCGCGGCCCACTCTGAAACTGAACCAGCGGATGAAAAAGTTAGTTTATTTGGTCGTTTAAAACAGCGTTTGACACGGACCAGTAATCAATTAACTGAAGGCTTCGCTGCACTGGTTTTAGGTAAAAAAACAATTGATGATGATTTACTTGAAGAACTTGAAACGCAGCTATTGACCGCAGATCTCGGTATTGATGCGACACAAACGATTATTCGAGACTTGACACAGCGTGTCGCACGTAAACAATTAAGTGATGCTAACTCCTTATTTACCGCATTGCGTGACGATATGGTAGCTATTTTACAGCCGAGTTGCCAACCATTGGTTATTCCCGAGAAACAAGGTCCGTTTGTTATATTAATGGTCGGTATCAATGGCGTCGGTAAAACAACGACCATTGGTAAGTTAGCCAAACAATTTCAGCAGCAAGGGAAATCCGTCATGTTAGCTGCAGGCGATACGTTTCGCGCCGCAGCAGTAGAACAATTACAAGTGTGGGGTGAACGTAATAAAATTGCGGTTATTTCCCAGCACAGTGGGGCGGATTCTGCCTCGGTGATATTTGATGCGTTAGAAGCAGCTAAAGCTCGGAAGATTGATATCTTAATTGCAGACACCGCAGGTCGCTTACACACACAATCAAATTTGATGGAAGAATTGAAAAAAGTAAAACGCGTCATGGGTAAGTTAGATGCATCAGCACCGCATGAAATCATGTTAGTGCTTGATGCCGGAACAGGTCAGAATGCATTATCACAAGCTGTTCAGTTTAATGAGGCAGTCGGAGTGACTGGATTGACCTTAACTAAACTGGATGGCACCGCGAAAGGCGGTATTATCTTCGCGATTGCTAAGAAAACAGGCTTGCCTATACGCTATATTGGCGTGGGTGAAACGATTGATGACCTTCGACCTTTTAAATCAGAAGAGTTTGTCGATGCTTTATTAGGCCGTGAAGACGCATAATGATTAAATTTACGGATGTTTATAAACGTTATACCAATCAATACGAAGCTTTGTCTGGGCTGAGTTTTGAGCTGTCAAAGGGTGAAATGGCGTTTTTAACAGGTCATTCGGGTGCAGGTAAAAGTACTTTACTTAAACTTATTGCCTTAATTGAACGTGCTTCTCATGGTCAAGTCTTAGTCAATGATCAAAACCTTACTCGATTGCCACAAGGAAAAATTCCTTATTATCGGCGTCAAATAGGATTGGTTTTTCAAGACCACAACTTATTATATGATCGCACGGTGTTTGATAATGTCGCGCTACCTTTGGTTATTGCTGGTGAAAATCATCGTGAAATTGGCCGACGTGTTCGCGCGGCTCTGGACAAGGTGGGATTGCTTAATAAAGAGCGTAATTTACCGATTGCTTTATCGGGGGGAGAGCAACAACGAGTAGGTATTGCTAGAGCGGTGGTGAATCGGCCTCCTATTTTACTCGCGGATGAGCCGACAGGTAATCTTGACCCTGATTTATCTCGCGATATCATGCATTTGTTTGAACAGTTTAATCAGGTAGGTGTGACCGTATTTATTGCAACACATGATCTCGATCTTATTAAAAGATTGCCATATCGCCAAGTTATTCTGCATAAAGGGCGTTTAGCTCAGCAGGCTGAACAATGAAAATGCTTAACCTAAATGTTAGAAGTTACCTGCTTCGTCATCTACAAGTTATGTTATTTACCTTAGGTCGAATTTGGCGACAGCCTTTGGCCAGTTTGATGACTTTTATGGTGATAGGGATTGCTCTAGCCTTGCCTGCTAGTTTGTATGTATTATTAAAAAATATTGAGCAAGTAAGTGCGCAATGGGATGATGTTGCACAAATCTCCTTATTTTTAAAAGAAAATACGAGTGATAAACAAGCCCAAAAATTGGCAAGTAGCCTTAAAGCTTGGCCTGAAATCCTCGAGGTGAATTATCAATCTGCTAATCAATCATTAGAAGAGTTTCGCCAATTATCAGGTTTGGGTAGTTTATTAGATACACTTCCCGCTAACCCGCTACCTGGGGTGGTGATTGTGCAACCTGATAGTAAAGGTTTACAGGCTGATGCTATTGGGCGTTTATTGTCGAGACTAGAAGCTCTGCCTGATGTTGAGCAAGCTCAATTAGATATGGAATGGTTACAGCGATTACGCAGTATTTATGAAACCGGTCAACGAGGCATTAGTATTCTGGGTTTGTTGCTATCCTTAAGTGTATTACTGGTCATCGGTAATACCATCCGTTTAGCGATCCTTAATCAGCAAAGTGAAATACGTGTCATTAAGCTGGTAGGTGGAACTGATACGTTTATTCGTCGGCCTTTTTTGTATACTGGATTTTGGTATGGTTTATTAGGTGGTCTTGTAGCATGGATAACCTTGCTCATTACCATGGGCCTTATCAACGGGCCAATAAATGAGCTGGCATCTCAATATAATAGCCAGTTCACCTTAATGTGGTTGTCAGGAACGATGATGTTGGTACTTCCGTTCACAGGCATGTTATTAGGCGTTATGGGAGCATGGTTAGCGGTAGGGCGTCATTTGAGTGCCATCGAGCCCACTTAAGAGATAACAAAGGAACTTTTTGCTAAATTTAAACTCTGAGTTATGATTTATTAAACTTAATGCTATGATTGCAACACTAATTTCTAGGGAGGCCACGTAGATGACTACATCTGTAGCCCAATACAATTTAGCTTTAGCATCTGTTGGCAATGTAGATTCCTATACGAATCTTGTGCACAGCACGCCAATGTTGACTGCTGAAGAAGAGTACGAACTGGCAACACGCCTGCAGCAAAATGGTGACGTTGATGCGGCGCAGCGCCTAATCTTGTCGCATTTACGATTTGTTAATCGCATTGCAAAAGGTTATAGCGGATACGGTTTACCGGTTGCTGATCTTGTGCAAGAAGGTAATATTGGGCTGATGAAGGCGGTAAAACGTTTTGATCCTGATAAAGGTGTTCGCTTAGTATCATTTGCCGTTCACTGGATCCGCGCGGAAATACATGAATATGTAATTCGTAACTGGCGTATTGTGAAAATTGCTACGACAAAAGCGCAGCGTAAATTATTTTTTAACTTACGTAGTGCTAAAAAGCGTCTCGGTTGGTTAAATCCAGAAGAAGTGGAAGCCGTTGCGGCAGATCTTGGCGTTACACCTGATAATGTTATGGATATGGAACGCCGTTTATCTCAGCCTGATACGTCATTTGATTTGCCTAATGATGCTGACAATGATGATGACTATAGCTTTTCGCCTTCTGCATATCTGGAAGGGCCAGCAAATGCAGACCCATCGATTGAGTTAGAACAAATAGACTTTGCTGATAATCAACATCAAAAATTAGTGGATGCTTTAGAAACACTCGATGAGCGTAGTAGAGATATTGTCAGTCAACGGTGGTTGAATGATGATGGGAAATCAACGCTACATACCTTAGCCGATCAATATCAGGTGTCAGCTGAGCGTATTCGCCAAATTGAAAATAATGCGATGAAGAAATTAAAACATTTAATGGTTTAATCGCAAGAAAGTTTTCATATGTAGAATCAAAAAAGCCCGCATTGAGTGCGGGCTTTTTTGATGACTGCATTTTAATACGTTTAACGTTCTAGTAATGGTAATTTACCTGTTTTACCATCCCATTCTTCAGCATCGTCTAATTGATCTTTCTTTTCTGCAAGTACAGGCCAAACGCGTGAAAGCTCTTCATTAATTTGTACAAATTCCATTTGATCATCGGGTAAGTCATCTTCTGAAAAAATAGCTTGCGCAGGACATTCTGGTTCGCACAATGTGCAGTCGATACATTCGTCAGGGTCAATAACCAAAAAGTTGGGACCTTCATGGAAGCAATCGACAGGGCAGACATCTACACAATCAGTATATTTACACTTAATACAATTTTCTGTGACAACAAAGGTCATGATCATTCTCCAAAAACACAATCTGTACAGGGGCAACCTGTTTAATAGCCGAGTATTTTACATGATTTATGCCAAAACTGGGCAAGGTTCATTTTTAAGGTATGATCTAGTGATGATAAATGTCTTCAATCAAGCTTTAAGGAATATGCCATGCGTCGAATTATGACTATTATTTTGTTTGTTATTGTACTTATGCTCGGTGCGGGGTTTTCTGCGATTAACTTGATACCTGTTGATATTAATTATTATCTTGGCGTGTTAAGTTTGCCACTCTCTATCGTTATTATTATCGCGATTATTTTGGGTAGCTTGCTTGGTGCTTTGGCCTTGTCTACGAGTATTTTGCGGCTGAAATATGAAAATCGCCGCTTGCGTAAGAAGCTGACTACTTCAGAGCAGGAAATAGATCGTATAAGAATTTTACCCATTACCGACGCGAGTAAGGTGTAGGAATAATGATTGAATGGTTATTTTTTCTGCTACCCGTTGCGGCCTTATCTGGCTGGCTGTTAGCGCGAAAATATTATAAAAATAACCCTCGTCCATTATCTGCAGTCGTTAGCCCTGATTATTTCCAAGGTTTGAATTATTTACTGAATGAACAACCTGATAAAGCAATTGAGGTATTTGTTCGCTTATTGGAAGTGAATAGTGAAACAGTAGACACGCATTTAGCATTGGCTAACTTGTTTCGTCGCCGAGGAGAGGTTGACCGTGCTGTCCGCATTCATCAAAACCTGATTGCGAGACCTAACTTATCTACTGTACAACGTACACAAGCACTGGTTGAACTCGGTTTAGATTATATGAGTGCCGGCGTACTTGATCGCGCGGAACAGCTTTTTCTTGATTTACTTAATAAACCTTCACCACCGATAGAAGCTTTTCAACAGTTACTGCGTATTTATCAGCAAGAAAAGGCATGGCAAAAAGCGATAGAAATGGCACTTAAAGTCCAAAGTCAGAGCCATGAAAATATGGGTAGTCTCATTGCCCAATTTTATTGTGAGTTAGCTGAGAAGCAAGTTAAAGCATTTAATTATAATGTGACTACATTGTTGAAATCAGCACATCATCATGATCCTAATTGCGTACGAGCGACATTGCTTGAAGGCAAGCTCTATATACAAGCCGCTAACTTTCGAAAAGCGAGTAGATCCTTACTTCGAATTGAAAAACAAGATCACTGTTATATTCAAGAAGCCTTGCCGCTGCTATTAGAATGTTACCTGCAGATGAATAGTTTGAAAGTATTTGATGACTGGTTGCACAGCTTATTGATTAAACACCCTAATATGACAAGTGCCAGGTTAATGCTGACCCAAGTTATTCAACTGCAACAAGGTCGTCAAGCTGCACAGGACTATTTGTACCCAGAATTACAGCAATATCCCTCTGTTGAAGGATTGCACCGTTTGATTTCACTTGGCGAACAATCTCACCCTATGTTGGTGCCATTGATTAAAGATATTACCGATACGTTAGTTCGACGAGGAACTAGGTATACCTGTCAGTCTTGTGGTTTCGCTGGCAAAAGTATGCATTGGCAGTGTCCAAGCTGCAAGCAATGGAGCAGTGTAAAGCCGACAGAAATTCACCTTTCTTTATTAGAAACATTATTGGAATCATCTAAATGAGCGAACTAGTTATCTATCACAACCCTCGATGTAGTAAGTCTCGTCAGACTATGGCACTGCTTGAACAGCAAGGTGTTCAACCTGAGGTGATTGAGTATTTAAAAACGCCACCATCGGTTGCATCATTAACTAAAATTATTGAGCAACTTGGCATTAGCGCTCGCCAGCTGATGCGGAAAAGTGAAGCGGAATACAAAGAACTAAATTTAGCGGATGATTCACTCACTGAACAACAGCTTATTCAAGCCATGAGTGAGCATCCGAAGCTTATCGAGCGGCCTATTGTTATTCATAATGGTAAAGCCAAACTAGGCCGTCCACCTGAAGCTGTACTTGAGATTCTAGAATGATGGATATATTAGTTTTGTATTACAGTCGTTCTGGCCATGTGCGTGATATGGCGGAACAAATTGCGCGTGGTGTTGAGCATGTTGAAGGCTGTATTGCAAAGTTGAGAACGGTGCCAGCTATCTCGACGGTATGTGAAGCAACGGAAGATGTAATTCCAGAACAAGGTCATCTTTATGTGAGTGCTGAGGATCTTAAAAACTGTGCAGGCTTAGTCCTAGGAAGTCCGACTCGCTTTGGTAATATGGCGGCTCCGCTAAAATATTTTATTGACCAAACAAGTGATATCTGGCTTTCAGGTTCTTTGATTGGTAAGCCCGCTGCCGTTTTTACTTCAACGGGCAGTTTACATGGTGGACAGGAATCAACCTTACTATCAATGATGCTACCGCTTATGCACCATGGCATGCTGCTGATGGGCCTACCTTATAGCGAAAGTGCATTGATGATGACAACGGATGGCGGCACACCTTATGGGGCGAGTCATTTGGCAGGCGCTAATAATGATCGGACATTAAGTGATAACGAGGCACAATTATGTCGCGCATTAGGGCAGCGTATCGCAACTATAACAAAGGCATTAGCAGCATCATGATTCAATTTTTTAAACAACTATCCTTGTTCAGCTTTTTTGGTTTAATGGTTACCTTAATTTGCTGGATAACATTAGGTGAACATAGCAGTAATTATCCTGTTGCCGCTTGGTTGATTATCGCGTTAACGCCGTTATTATTTCCTTTGCGTGGCCTATTACATGGTAAGCCTTATACACATGCTTGGACAGGTTTTTTGATGTTACTGTACTTCGCTCATGGTGTGGGTGAGGTTTATAGCTCACAAGTGTTTGATATTTATGCTAGTTTAGAGGTATTATTCAGTTGTATGACGTTTAGCGCTTCAATTGTTTTTATTCGGTTAAATGCAAAAGAGTTGAAGCGGCTTAAAAATAACGAAGCATAATTTGCTATGCTAATATTCATTCAGTTTTGGAGATTGTTATGAGTACTATTCCCGCTTTTCAATCAGCACTAACAGGCATTCAAACAGGTATGCAAAGCCTTAACCAAAATGCCAATAAAATTGCTAACGCCCAATCAGCTGGAGACTTAACGGAACCTCTAGTCAATATGATGAGTGACAAACTTCAAGTGCAAGCTTCTAGTAAAGTCATTGAAACAAGTAGCGCTATGATCGGTAGCATATTGGATATAACAGTGTAATAGCTGTGGACGTCCATAGTACTTATTCAACCTCATTACCCACCATACCCGCAATTCGTACGGTTTCCTCCCCCACGGTTGGGAATAAACAAGTAAGCGAAATTTCAGAGAAGGATCTGCAACAGTTACGCCAACTTAAAACGCGAGATCAAGTTGTTCGAGCTCACGAAGCGGCTCATCTTGCTGCGGCAAGCGGCCTTGTTGTTGGCGGTGCTAACTATAGCTTTCAACGTGGCTCTGACGGTGTGCAATATGCTATCGGAGGTGAGGTTAGTATTGACACCTCAAAAGTAGCGGGTGATCCTCATGCTACACTACAAAAAGCAGAACAAATTCAAACGGCAGCGCTTGCGCCAACTCAACCTTCATCGCAAGACCGAGCGGTAGCGGCGAGAGCAGCACAAATGGCTATTGAAGCGAAAGCCGAAATCAGCCAACAAGTTGACCCAAATAAAATAGCCGTTTCTATCAATGCTTCATCAAGGGACGATACGAATAGCCCCTTAGGTAATACTATTGATATAACGGCTTAGTGATTAGCTTGTATTGGCTGCAATATTCCTTGGAAATACAACTTGCTCTTCATCTTCTATGTGCCATGGTGAATATTTTTGCATGGTTGTTTGGAACAATTCGCTGGTCAGAAAATAATTTAACCATTGCCTTATTTTAGGGTAGGGGGCGTGTTTAAACCACTCTTGTTCTACAGATATAAATTGGCGGATAAAGGGGAAAATAGCGATATCGGTCAATGTTGCCGTCTTACCTGCTAAAAAAGCTGAATCCGCTAAAGTCTGTTCAAGCATCAGTAAGGTTTGTTCACCTTGTTCACGATAAAATTGCTGGGTGTGCTCTGGGTAACGGTCAGCATACTTATAACGATCTAACCATTGTTTGAATGGACCGTCATTGTTCTTAATCAATGCGTAGTTAATATTAGTTAGCCAAGTATCAGGATCAGATTGCCGCAAGGCCCACAGCATAATATCTAAACTTTCGTCGATAACTCTGTTATCCGTGGTGAGGAGTACTGGCACCGTAGCTTTAGATGATATATCGACTAAGGATTGTGGTTTGTCACGTAAGCTAACTTCACGCAATAGAACCTGCATGCCACTGCTGGCAATAGCCATTCTAGCTCGCATTGCATAGGGGCAGCGTCGGAAACTGTATAAAATTGCTTTAGATATCATTTAATATTGTACGAGTACACTATAGTTTAATGTTTTAGTACTTTCCGCAGGTATGGTGATTTGCCATTGTGCTGTGCCTGAGGCCATTTTGGTATGCGGGTGGTTTTCTTGTAATATTTTCCACTCACCGGGCACTGGTTCACGAACGGTGATGGTAACTGGTTCGGACTTGGCATTTTTCAGCTCAATGTCGTAGCTGCTTTCATAAGCAACATTATGTGGTGCAAAATGTTTAGCTTTTCTGAAATCAGTTTGCTTTTTATTGGCGGTAATATCAAAGGCATCGCCTAGTTTTAGGCGTACATTTTCATTTTTAGGCGTGTGATCTACATTGTCTTCACCGACAAACTGTGCATTACCTTTACTGTCGTTTTTATAAACACGTACGATGCCCTTTGGAATAGGCACGCCTAAATGTGCTTTCTCTGTATTATTAAATTCAACAAACACGGCGATCTTCATTTTCTGGCCTAATTCGCCATAACTACTACTGTAATAATAATCGTTACCTTGTAGTAAAAATTCTTTATGAATCGGCACTGAGCTCGCCGAAAGTAAGGATACTTGCTTGGTTTGTTTATCTGCAAGATTGGTCGAACGATTGAGGCTGTAGAGGTGATATTCAAATAGGCTTTCTTCAGCAATGGCACTATCATTCATAGTCTTCATCATCGCTTCTTGACGGATCGAGCCCCTAGAAAATTCAGGTTGAACTTGGTTTATATCTCCTGCTACCAGTTGCAGTTGGGCATTATTGTATGTGGTGCCACTCTGGTTAGTTAGCGTTATCCAACCAGTTAAATCGAGCTGCGTTTCATTACTATTGAGTTCTGCAACATAATCGGCTTTCCAAGCAAGTCCTGACGTGAGATAGCCGAGTTCTACCGTTTGTTGCTTGTCGCTAGAGCTGGTTAACTGAGTGACCAGTGTGGGTTGATCACGTAAATTATCAGGCACTTGATCAAAGATATAGCTGCCTTGAGGGTTGGTAACAATGTTGTCGCCAATTTTAAGTGTTACGCCATCATTGGTGCTTAATATTGTTGCTAGTTGAATGGTTTCAATGCCTGTTGCAGGGTTGGTACTCGTTAATCGTACCTGTCTGCCTGTATATTTTTCCAACATTTTTTGAGGGGTCAGTAAGTCAAAATCAAAGTTTTGTTCTAATACTTGCAGTTGGTTGTTGGGGGTTAAGCTACGAAGTAGTGCGGTTTCAGGACGTATTCTGGCGCTAACGCCGCGAAATGCTAGGTTATTAAACCCTTTATTTAAGGTGATTTTGCGTTGATCTTTGACCAGTGCAAGGTTGTCATTGTAAATCGTGATCGCTACAGAGGTTTGGTCGTTTAATGTGGTGAGTTGCTCAGTATCACTGGCAAATGCAGGTGTGGATAAACAAATAGAAACTGCAATCAATGAGAGTAGTAATTTCATCCTGATATCTCCGGTTATTTTACAATTTTTAAGGTAGCTTATGGCGGCATAAAATACGGTGAGCATTAAATGCGAATGCCGTTTAATAGTGTGTAGTTTGGTTGGTTTATTTAGGAGGATAGTCTTTATTTTTCAGTTGTACGTAGCGTTTCTGCCTGGCGTGAAAGAATGTGTTTGACTAAGAAGTTACGATCGTATTCGCTCATATGTGTGAAGACAAGCCTGAGGTAATAAGGAGCATGTTTGGGCGCGTCATAATGTTTGTCACAGGCTATTACATTCGCAATGGTATGGATTATCGTACCTGAAGGTTGTAATTCAATGCGAAGGTCTAGCGTGGCTTTACTGATATATTGATGATCAGTCATAAATGCGATGCCGCCACCGCTTAAGTTGGACTCAACCATAGTTCGACTGTCAGTGGAGTTTTGTTGGCGCTGAACCATGTGAGTAACAATACTAATCTTATCATCAAGCAGTCGTAACGCTCGTGCGACTTGACGGTCGGTGTGGTTAATTTGTTCAAAAAGATGAGTCAACGAGGCTTGAATAGTACTAAGTTGACGTTTTTCTTGGCTCTCATTATCCGTCAATGGTGGATTTTTGATGGCACTTGCAACGTGAGTTATTTCATCGTAATTAAGTTCTGTAATATCAATATAGACTGTGTCATTAATTCGGAAAAAATTACGACGATCATTATTGAACTCTGACATGTTTTCCATTGTAAATATCCTAAATATTACTCGATATGCTAATTAAAATATGATGTATTAATACTCAGTATTTTAAAAGTATTCACCACAAAAGCTAAGGAGAAAGCATTATTAAGCTAAATTGTATTTGTGGTGATTATGCCAGATTTTTAGGCGGAGTGATGGGCTGATGATGAAGGCTATTTGTTCAATTTTAAAATGACAAATTACGCTGTGTGATAGAGGTGCAATCTTGTTTAGGTGAAAGCTAAATACGAATGATGAGTGAATCGTTAGATTTATAGTTCCCCCTCCCCCCGCGGCTGCGGGGATTCAAAGTAAGGTGAAGGGCCCTTAAATATTAGCTTGTTAGTCAGTCATGCAAAGTAAATTAATCTATAAATTTTCAGATGCAAAGTCAGCTAAGCGAGAACGTTCGCCGCGTAATAAGGTGATGTGGCCGCTATGCTCCCAGTCCTTAAATCTATCGACAACATAGGTTAAACCGGAGGTGGTTTCACTTAAGTAGGGCGTGTCTATTTGACCAATATTACCTAAACAAACAATCTTGGTACCGGGACCTGCTCGGGTAATCAGTGTTTTCATCTGTTTAGAGGTTAAGTTCTGTGCTTCATCAATAATCAGGAAACGGTTAAGGAAGGTTCGGCCACGCATAAAATTGAGTGAACGAATTTTAATGCGGCTTTGCAATAAATCATTAGTAGCTTGTTTACCCCATTCTCCCGCACTCGTATCGGTTTTGTTCAGTACTTCCAAGTTATCCATTAACGCACCCATCCAAGGGGTCATTTTTTCTTCTTCTGTGCCAGGCAAAAAACCAATGTCTTCACCAACGGGTACGGTCACCCGAGTCATAATGATTTCTGCATAACGTTTGTGTTCAATAGTTTGAGTTAAGGCCGCAGCAAGCGTTAATAATGTTTTACCTGTTCCTGCCTGACCTAATAAACTGACAAAATCAACGTCTGGGTCCATTAATAAATTAAGTGCAAAATTTTGTTCACGATTGCGTGCCGTGATCCCCCAAACTGCATGATTATCTTTTCGGTAATCATGGAGCAGTTTAATGTTGGCGACCGAGTCTGTTAGGCTGTGAACGACCGCTTCGATAGCATTAGTTTCTTCTGGTGAATAAATAAGTTGGTTGGGATACCATTCTTTAACGACATCACCTTCAACTTCATAGTAGGTGTGACCGTCTTTAGTCCATGATTCTAGTCGGTTAAGATCGGTCCAAAAATCAGCCACAAGCTCCGCGGAACCGCGATAAAGCAGATCCACATCATCCAGCACTTTATCATTGTAATAATCTTCGGAATGCACACCTAAAACGGTGGCCTTAATGCGCAGATTAATATCCTTGGAAACTAAGGTGACAGTCGTATCAGGGTAGGTTTTTTGTAGGCCTATTACGATGCCTAAAATGGCATTGTCAGCTAATTGCCCTGGTAACTCTTTGGGCAGATCTTGCTCCATTTGGGTTGTTTGAAAAAATAAGCGACCACTTACTTTGGGCACATCATTGTTGGCGACAGTCGGCAACTGTATGCCTTTGGCAATGGCTTCAGTATCGCCTGCTTGCAACATCAACTCATCAAGGAATCGACTGACTTGACGAACATTACGAGAGACTTCAGAGAGGCCTTTTTTACCACGATCAAGCTCTTCTAACACAATCATGGGGAGAAAAATGTCATGCTCATCAAAGCGATACAAGGCCGTAGGGTCATGCATTAAGACATTAGTATCCAGTACAAATAGACGTTTACCGGTGATAGCGCGTTTAATCATTGATTATTCCTTAGCTATTAAATTTAGACAGTCTCTTAGTTTGTTTCCAAGTTGATTATCATCTAACTTCCACCTCAATGGAAAGCGATATTTATAACTTTTTTTGTGATGATTTAAGGGCGATTTGTTCTGATATAATGTCTGACTAATTTTAAGATATTCCCCCAAAAGGAACGCCCGTTTTGACTGCATCAACACACCAAATTCATCAGCTTTTACAACAACGAATTCTTATCCTCGATGGCGCAATGGGGACGATGATCCAAAGTTATAAGCTTGAAGAAGCTGATTATCGTGGCGAACGTTTTGTTGATCATCCTTGTGATGTAAAAGGCAATAATGATCTTTTATCACTCACACAGCCAAAAATTATTAGCGATATTCACCGCGCGTATTTTGAAGCCGGCGCAGATATTGTTGAAACCAATACCTTTAATGGCACGTCGATCGCGATGGCTGATTACCAAATGGAAGATTTGGTTTATGAGCTAAATAAAGAATCAGCACAACTTGCTCGCAAAGTGGCGGATGAATTCACTGCTCAAAACCCTGATAAACCGCGTTTTGTTGCCGGTGTGTTAGGTCCAACAAATCGCACGGCAAGTATTTCACCTGATGTAAATAATCCAGGTTTTCGTAATGTTAGTTATGATGAGCTAGTTGAATCGTATCTTGAAGCTATCGCCGGTTTGATTGATGGTGGTTCAGATTTATTATTGGTAGAAACGATCTTTGATACCTTAAATGCCAAAGCAGCATTATTTGCGATTGAAACCTATTTTGATCAGCATAAGGTGCATTTCCCTATTATGATTTCGGGCACGATTACCGATGCCAGTGGCCGTACCTTATCAGGCCAAACGACCGAAGCCTTTTGGAATTCGCTGTCACATGTCCAACCGATCAGTATTGGTTTGAACTGTGCGTTAGGTGCCGAACAATTACGTCAATATGTCGAAGAACTTTCTCGGATTGCGACTTGCCATGTTAGTGCCCACCCCAATGCAGGTTTGCCGAATGAATTTGGTGAATATGATGAATCCCCCGAAGCAATGGCATTTCATATTAAAGAGTGGGCACAAAGCGGCTTTTTGAATATTATCGGTGGTTGTTGTGGTACCTCACCTGCTCATATTAAGGCGATTGCTGATGCGGTAGCCAGTGTCACGCCACGTGTTCCTGCTAAAAACAATCATCATTGTCGATTGAGTGGTCTTGAGCCATTCAATATTACGCCTGACAGCTTGTATGTGAATGTGGGTGAACGTACCAATGTGACTGGTTCGGCTCGCTTTGCCAAATTGATCAAAGAAGGCGATTACGACACTGCACTTGATGTTGCTCGTCAGCAAGTTGAAAGTGGTGCGCCGATCATCGATATTAATATGGATGAGGGGATGTTAGATTCGAAGGAAGCGATGGTGACGTTCTTGAACCTCATTGCGTCGGAGCCTGATATTAGCCGTGTGCCAATCATGATCGATTCTTCCAAATGGGAAGTGATTGAAGCCGGACTAAAATGTATTCAAGGTAAAGGCATCGTAAACTCGATCAGTATGAAAGAGGGCGAAGACAAGTTCATCGAACAAGCTAAATTAGTGCGTCGTTATGGTGCGGCGGTGATCGTGATGGCGTTTGATGAAGTGGGCCAAGCAGATACCCGTGAACGTAAACGTGAGATTTGTACACGGTCCTATGAACTTTTGACCAAAGTGGTGGGGTTTCCACCCGAAGATATTATTTTTGACCCTAATATTTTTGCGATTGCGACCGGGATTGATGAACACAATAACTACGCGGTAGATTTTATTGAAGCGGTGCAAGATATTAAGGAATCTTTGCCACATGCCATGATCAGTGGTGGCGTATCGAATGTATCGTTCTCATTCCGTGGTAATAATCCGATTCGTGAAGCGATTCATGCCGTGTTTTTATATCATGCGATTAAAGCTGGTATGGATATGGGGATTGTGAATGCGGGTCAATTAGCGATTTATGACGATCTGCCAGAAGAGTTACGCGAACGAGTCGAAGATGTTGTTTTAAATCGTCGTCAAGATGCTACCGAACGTTTATTAGATATCGCTGAAAAATATAAAGGCGATGGTAAAACGGTTGAGAAGGTAGAAGATTTAGAATGGCGTAGTTGGCCAGTAGAAAAGCGTCTTGAACATGCCTTAGTCAAAGGTATTACGGATTATATTGACGAAGATACAGAGCTTGCTCGCCAAAATGCAGCAAAACCACTGCATGTTATCGAAGGTCCATTAATGGACGGTATGAATGTGGTGGGTGACTTGTTTGGCGAAGGTAAAATGTTCTTACCACAAGTCGTAAAATCAGCACGGGTAATGAAAAAAGCCGTCGCTTATTTAATGCCCTACATTGAAGATGAAAAAGAAGAAGGTGATGAAAGTACCAATAATGGCAAAATATTAATGGCCACCGTAAAAGGTGACGTTCATGATATTGGTAAAAATATTGTTGGTGTGGTTTTGCAGTGTAATAACTTTGAAATTATTGATATGGGTGTCATGGTGTCATGTGCCGATATACTCGAAACAGCTAAAAGAGAAAAGGTCGATATTATTGGCTTATCAGGTTTGATTACACCTTCGCTAGATGAAATGGTCCATGTTGCCAAAGAAATGGAACGACTTGGTTTTACATTGCCTGTGATGATAGGTGGTGCCACCACGTCATTAATTCATACTGCGGTTAAAATCGATCAAAATTATCACGGTGCGAGCATTTATGTGAAAGATGCATCACGCGCCGTTGGTGTGGCGCAAAACTTGGTGACTGCCGATACACGTGATGACTTTATCGCTAAAATAAAAGCAGATTATGCCGAGAAACGCGCACGTCATAAGGGGCGTAAAAACACCCGCCGCCAACTCACTATTGCTGATGCGCGCGCCAATAAAACGAAAATTGATTGGCAGGCCTATCAGCCCACCGTACCTAAAAAATTAGGTGTGCAAACCTTTGATGATTACCCCTTAGCGGATTTGGTTGAACGGATAGATTGGACACCGTTTTTCCAGGCTTGGGAATTAGCCGGTCGATATCCACGGATCTTGACTGATGAAGTGGTGGGTGAACACGCCACTAATTTGTTCCGTGATGCAAAAGCGATGTTGACTAAAATTGTCGATCAAAAATGGTTGAAAGCACGTGCTGTATTTGGCTTTTTCCCTGCGAACAGTGTCAATGATGACGATATCGAAGTGTATACCGACGATAATCGTAACGAAGTATTAATGACATTGCGTAGCTTACGTCAACAAACAGAACGCCCTCCAGGTCGACCAAATGCGGCACTGGCTGATTTTGTGGCACCGAAAGACAGTGGCGTAAAGGATTATATTGGTTCGTTTGCCGTTACAGCAGGTATCGGTATTGATGAACATGTCGCACGGTTTGAAGATGATCATGATGATTACCAAAGTATTATGCTCAAAGCCTTAGCAGATCGTTTGGCGGAAGCCTTTGCTGAGCGTTTGCATGAATTAGTGCGTAAAGATTTGTGGGGTTATGTACCCGATGAAACTTTAGATAATGAAGCCTTGATCGATGAAAAATACCAAGGCATACGACCAGCACCAGGTTACCCTGCTTGTCCTGACCACACTGAGAAGGCCTTGTTATGGCAGTTACTCGAACCTGAAAAAAATGCTGGCATGACGATTACAGAAAGTTTTGCCATGTTGCCGACTGCTGCCGTGAGCGGATTCTATTTTGCTCACCCTGAATCACGTTATTTTGGTTTGGGTAAAATTGATCAAGATCAGGTTGAAGACTATGCAGTACGTAAAGGTTGGACGATGGATGTTGCTGAGCGTTGGTTAGGTCCCGCTTTATCCTATGATGGTGATGATTAATGACGACGGTAAACGATGAAATTGTTGAGTTACAAATGAAAGTGTCGTTTCAAGATAGTTTGTTGGAAGAACTCAACCAAGTGATTATTGACCAACAAAAGCAAATTTCTCGTATTGAGTTAATGCTTGACACTATGAAAGTGCAAATGAATACCATGCAAACGGGAAGTCAGCAGGAATCAGGGTCACAGCATGAGTTGCCACCGCATTATTGATGTTAAACTAAGATTAGTCCTTAGTGGTGATCTATGATTTTCAGCATAGACCGCCACTTAACTTATCAGTGGAATAAAGCAGTATTTGTGCATTGTAAAGCGTGGCTAGCTTGAATATGCAACAACGTCAGTGCGTTCTTTTACAAGGGGACATTGCTTGGTGTCTGTGTTCATCACAAGATTTGTTATCTGGTTTTGATAAAAATAAACTCATTTTTTTATCAAGTTCTACTGATAGCGATTACAAAACGCTTCCGCAAAAACAAGCTCAGCAACAATTGGGGAAAGAATTTGATGCAGTCATCTTCGATGCCTTAGATACTTTTAACCCTGATAGTTTTGGTGCCATTGTCGGCACGATCAAGGCGGGCGGGCTGCTTATCATCTTCATGCCAAAAGTTTTGTCCGACAGTTTATGGCTGCAACGTTTCCATCAAATGAGTCTTATTTATTCAAGCTCATATTCGTCTGCTATTCAAATTATCAAGCAAGGTGATGTATTACCGTTTCTGTCTTTTCCTCAACTAGACTTAGAATCGATTAAATATAACCTCACAACGGATCAAGAAATAGCACTTAACGCTATTTTAAAAGTCGTTCATGGTCATCGTCGCCGTCCTTTAGCATTATCTTCAGATCGTGGGCGTGGCAAGTCAGCCGTTTTGGGTATGGCAGCCGCAGAGCTGCTTAAACAAGGCAAAAAAACGATTATCGTGACCGCGCCGAGTTTAGCAACCGTCGACACGGTATTTGACCATGCAGCTCGTTTATTACCGGATGCTCAGCGAACGAAAGCTCATCTGCTTTTTAACGATGCTGAAATAAAATTTATGGCGCCTGATGCTTTAATTGAATCAGATCAAAAAGCGGATTTATTGTTAGTGGATGAAGCCGCAGCCATTCCCGCGCCTATGTTAGAAAAATTGCTGCATAAGTTCTCTCGCATCGTCTTTGCTACAACCTTGCATGGCTATGAAGGCACGGGCCTTGGTTTTGCAATACGTTTCAAACAAATCTTAAATCAGCACACTCCCAATTGGCATAGCTTAAACATGACAACGCCGATCCGGTGGTCAGAAAATGATGCATTAGAAGCCTTTAGTTTTAAGGCCTTATTACTGGATGCAATGCCAGTCGCCGACGCGTTAATCTTTGAGTGTCAGTTAACAGGGTGCATCTTTGAAAAAATAGATCGCAAACAATTGATTGAAGATGAAACGAGCTTAGCGGAATTGTTTGGCTTAATGGTATTGGCACATTACCGAACACGTCCATCTGATTTGCAGCTGATGTTAGATCGCGAAGATGTATCGGTCTATGTGCTGCGTTATCACGGCCATATTATTGCTAGTGCATGGCTCGTTAATGAGGGGGGAATCGATGATGAATTAGCACAGGCCATTCATGGCGGTACTCGTCGTTTAAAAGGGCAGTTATTACCGCAATCCTTACTAGCACATATCGGAATTTCTACTGCTGGCGCATTAAACTATCAACGAATCATTAGAGTGGCAGTGCATCCAGCCATACAACAACGTGGCATCGGCCACGCATTGATAAATAATATCGTTGAGCAGCTTAAACAATCAGATATAGATATAGTAGGAACCAGCTTTGCAGTGAGTGTGGACTTACTTAATTTTTGGTCAAAGTCACAATTTACGCCTGTGCGTTTGGGCTTACAGCAAGATGATGTCAGTGGCAGCCATGCCGTGATGATGTTGCAGGCCATCAGCACCGCAGGTCAAAATATTGTAGATACTGCAAGAGAGCGTCTTCAACAGCACTGGTTCTATTTAATACAACATGAGTTTAAACACCTTGATCACGACCTGATAATGACATTGTCAGCTTTAATATCCACCACTGCACCAACACTTTCTATTTGGGATCGGCAAGAAATCCTCGCGTTTTGTTATCAGCAACGTGCTTATGAATCTAGTCGGATTGCTTTATTCTTGTGGTTATCTGCTGCAATAAGCCAAACTCAATTTACAAAACTATCTACTATGCAACAACAGCTTTTGGTTATGACTATACTGCAACAACGTGAATGGTCAGATATTGCAAAAAGAACGGGCTTAACTGGTAAAACACAGGTTATTGATAGCCTGCGTGGCATCGTGGCACTATTACAATGAGCTGATGCATTTGAGTTCACTAAGGATGAGCTCTGTAGTAATAATGATTGATAAGACTACAGAGGAAATGAACTATTACTGTCGCTATTTAGACTAAATAATCAGACCTTATGCGATAGCGTAGGCAGTGGATAAATTGCCTAGCCCCTTAGAACTTAAATATAATACCCGTCAGTAATGCGGCGGTGAGTAAGATGGCGTGGCAGCAATTAAAATGTATTTGTTGATTTTCAGCAATTTTATATAGGTAGAAAATAATGACAAAGGGCAGTCTTTTTATTGTGGCAGCACCCTCAGGTGCAGGCAAAACGAGTTTGGTAAATGCCTTGGTTACACAGCAATCGGATATTCGCTTGTCGGTGTCACACACCACGCGTTTGGCACGAGAAGGTGAGGTGAATGGACAGGATTACTTTTTTGTCAGTCAAGAAAGCTTTGCGCAAATGCGTGATGTTGGTGCCTTTTTAGAATCTGCCACTGTCTTTGATAATTCCTATGGCACGTCAAGTGAAACAGTGTTGGCACAGTTACAACAAGGTTTTGATGTGATATTGGAAATTGACTGGCAAGGTGCTGAACAGGTACGCCGTAACTTTCCTGATAGTACCAGTATCTTTATTTTACCGCCTTCTAAATCCGCATTAGAGCAAAGGTTACGTGGACGAGGGCAAGATAATGACGAGACGATTGCTCGTCGGATGCGTGATGCAGAAAATGAAATGTCGCATTATGTTGAATTTGATTATTTGATTGTAAATGATCAATTTGATATGGCGTTAGTCGATCTTGCCGCAATTATTATCGCACGACGTCATTCGATAGCGGTTCAGAAGCAGGTTAACCTTGAGTTGTTGACGGAACTTCTAGCTTAATGTCCTGATTTTTCGTAAAATTGCTGGTTTAATTCTTGGGGAACTACCATGGCACGTACTACAGTAGAAGATTGTTTAGAAAACGTTGATAATCGTTTTCAATTGGTATTAGTTGCATCTAAACGTGCGCGTGAAATCGAGCAGGGTGCAGATCCTTTAGTTCCAAGAGAAAATGATAAACCAACGGTTATTGCTTTGCGTGAAATTGCTGCTGGATTAATTGGTCCTAGCATTTTAGATAAAGTGAGCGCACGCGAACATTCAATTGATAGCATTTCGAAAAAAGAAGCACTATTCGGCGAAGAGTAAATTTTGAGCGCAAAACCTACGGTCGCTTCTGAGTTGGCGCTGGTTCACGATGCTGAACCACTACTTACCATCGATGATTTATGTTTTGCGACTTCAAATTATCTAGAAAGTAGGCACGTCGATGCGATTCGTCGTGCTTATTTTTTTGCAGAACAATCACATGTAGGACAGACTCGTCGTTCTGGCGAAGCGTATATCACCCACCCCTTAGCGGTAGCACACGTTTTAGCCATGATGCATATGGATCATGAATGCATCATCGCGGGGCTATTGCATGATGTGATTGAAGACACCGAGGTGAGTCGAGAATCATTAGCAAAAGAGTTCGGTGAAGAAGTCGCTCTGCTGGTGGACGGCGTAAGCAAGCTCGCCAAAGCGGCGTTTGAAACTCAGCAACATGCTCAGGCAGAAAGTTTAAGAAAAATGTTATTAGCGATGTCACAAGATATTCGAGTGATTATCGTTAAATTAGCAGACCGTCTCCATAATATGCGAACGTTAGGCCATTTACGTCCTGAAAAGCGGCGTCGTATAGCCCATGAAACCTTAGATATCTACGCACCAATCGCTCAGCGTTTAGGTATGAACCTAATGCGTGGTGAGTTGGAAGAGTTGGGTTTCCATGTCTTATATCCATTGCGTTACCGAGTGTTAGCCGATGTAGTTCGGAAAGCGCGTGGCAATCGAAAAGAGATCGTCAGTCAAATTACGGCCTCCATTTTGAATCGTATGGAACAAGAAAGTCTTTCGGCAGATATTCAAGGCCGTGAAAAAAATCTGTACAGCTTGTATCAAAAAATGGTCAAAAAACAGTTGTCCTTTTCTGATGTGACGGATGTCTATGCCTTTAGGATTGTTGTTGATGATGTTGACGCCTGTTATCGAATGCTAGGCGTTGTGCACAATTTGTATAAACCAGTTCAAGGTAAGTTTAAAGACTATATTGCCATCCCCAAAATTAATGGCTACCAATCCTTACACACGGTGTTATTTGGGCCTTATGGCGTGCCTATTGAAGTGCAGATCCGTTCGCGAGAAATGGATCAAATGGCAGAAGCTGGAGTGGCGGCACACTGGCTTTACAAGACCGGAGAGAGTGAAGGCAGTAATTTGGCACATCGTCGAGCACGCCAATGGTTACAAGGCATTTTAGAAATTCAAAAAGGATCTGGGGATTCCATTGAGTTTTTAGAAAACTTACAAATTGATTTATTCCCTGAAGAAATTTACGTATTCACGCCTAAAGGTAAGATCATGGCTTTACCTCGCGGTGCCACGACAGTAGATTTTGCCTATGCCGTGCATTCAGATGTTGGCAATGCCTGTGTCGCAGCACGTATTGGTCGTCATTTAGTGCCGTTGAGTACACCGCTTGAAACAGGGCAGTCAGTCGAAATTATTACTTCTTCGACCTCACATCCTAATCCTTCTTGGTTAAACTTTGTCTCCACCGCTAAAGCGCGTACTAATATTCGTCATTATCTGAAAGATCTTCGTAATGATGATGCGGTGTTATTGGGACGACGATTATTAAATAAATATTTACATGCATTTTCAACCACGATAGCCGATGTCGATGAAGCACGGATTGCCCAATTAGTCGCAGAGTTTGAAGTGGATGACTTTGACGAGATATTGGGTGATATTGGCTTAGGAAATCGCTCAGTAATGACCATTGCACAAAAATTAACCCATGATGTGTCATCTACTGAGTCGTCATCAATACCGCTTATGATTGCTGGCACTGAAGGCATGGTAGTAAGTTTTGGGCGTTGTTGTCATCCTATTCCTGGTGATCCTATTCATGGTTTTGTGAGTACTGGACGTGGCATTATTGTGCATCAGGCCAACTGTAAAAATACTGTTAAATTACGGGCTAAAAACGACAAATGGCTTGATGTGGCTTGGGCAAAGGATATCCATCGTGATTTCCCCGTTGATATTATGGTCCATACCAAAAATCAACGTGGCGCATTAGCTACCATTGCAGCGGTAGTGTCTGAAATGGATTCTAATATTGATAATGTCGTTGTTGATGAGCGCGAGAGCGGCTTTTCCGACTTACGTTTAACCATTGAAGTGACGGGAAGGCAGCATCTAGCCCGTATTATACGGCGTCTGAGACACCTAGATATGGTTGAACGGATAATGCGAATTAACTAATTTTTTAATTTAATGCCGTTGTTATAACGGTGATACTGGAGAACAGAATGGCGCGCGAAATTATTCATACAATACATGCACCGGAAGCGATTGGTACTTATTCACAAGCAGTGAAAATTGGCGATACGGTTTATTTGTCAGGTCAAATTCCACTCGTACCAGAAACCATGCTAGTCATTGAAGGTGACTTTGCCATGCAAGTCCGTCGCGTGTTTGATAACTTAACTGCAGTAGCTGTTGCTGCAGGTGGTAGTCTGCAAGATGTGGTTAAATTGAATATTTTCTTAACTGATTTAAGCTATTTTGGTACCGTCAATGAAATTATGGCAGAGTACTTCGTTCAACCTTACCCTGCTCGTGCTGCTATTGGCGTAGCATCGTTGCCAAAAGGTGTGCCCGTTGAAATGGATGCCGTTATGCACTTAGGTGCGTAGTTTAAGAATTAAAGCGTAAGGAATTTACAGATTGTGGTAAAAACGGTCGCCTTATCACAATCTGTTAACCAACTAAAAGGTGTGGGAGCAAAAGTTGCAGAGCGTTTAGACAAGCTCGGCATTACACAGATCCAAGATCTGCTTTTTCACTTACCGTTAAGATATCAAGATCGTACTCGCCTACTAGCCATGGGTTCCTTGCGAGCTCAACAAGAAGGTCTAGTGGAAGGGACGGTTAGACTTAGTCAAATTAAAATGGGCCGTCGCCGTTCTTTGTTATGCCATATTGACGATGGTACGGGTTCGTTAGTATTACGTTTTTTTCACTTTTCCAACAGCCAATTATCACAATTAGCTGTTGGGACTCGGGTACGCTGTTTTGGTGAAGTGCGGAGCGGTCCATCATCGTTAGAAATGGTGCATCCTGAGTATCACATTATTCCCGCAGATAAAGTAGTCGCCATTGAGGCTGAATTAACGCCTATTTATCCGACGACGGATGGCCTACATCAGCTCAGCTTCCGTAAATTGATCGATCAAGCTTTAGCGTGTTTAGATAAAGATAGTTTGCCAGAATTATTATCTGATTCGGTCCGTTTGCATTCGGTTGCTCATTATTCATTAGTCGATGCTTTACAATTTGTTCACCGTCCGCCGCCGGATGTCAATGTTCAGCAGTTATTAGAACGGCAGCATCCTACTCAACGCCGTTTAGCTTACGAAGAGTTGTTAGCACAGCAGATTAGTATGCGCCAAGTACGTGCGACGATGCAGCATCATGCCGCGCCTATGTTAAAAGGTGATATTAAACAGCGTCAATCTCTGTTAAATGCCTTACCTTTTCCACTCACTTCTGCCCAACAACGTGTCGTTAAGGAAATATTGACTGATATTCGTCAAAATATTCCGATGCAACGGTTAGTGCAAGGCGATGTCGGGTCGGGTAAAACGGTAGTGGCAGCAATGGCAGTGATTGAAGCGGTTTCAGCAGGTTATCAAGCGGTGATGATGGCACCTACGGAATTGTTAGCTGAACAACATTTGCAGACATTTAAACTCTGGCTGGAACCGCTAGGCATGACCGTTGGTTGGTGTGCAGGTAAACAAACGGCTGGTCAACGTCGAGAAGTATTGGCGGCGCTCCATGCGGGTGAGATTCGTGTTGCCGTTGGCACACATGCCTTGTTTCAAGATGAAGTGACTTTTAGTAATTTAGGTTTAGTGGTGATAGATGAGCAGCATCGGTTTGGAGTTCATCAACGTTTAGCATTAAGGGATAAGGGGCGAGGCAGTGATAGTTATCCACATCAGTTAGTTATGACTGCCACGCCGATCCCTCGCACTTTAGCCATGACCGCCTATGCTGATTTGAATGTGTCAGTGATTGATGAATTACCACCCGGTCGAACGCCTGTTACAACAGTGGTTGTACCTGATTCACGACGTGGTGATATTGTTGAACGCGTCCACCTTGCTTGTCGCGAAAAACGTCAGGTTTATTGGGTCTGTACATTAATCGAAGAATCAGAGCATTTACAATGTCAGGCAGCCGAGGATGCGGCAACAGAATTACAAGATGCCTTACCTGATTTAAAGATTGCCTTGGTTCATGGTCGAATGAAGTCTGCTGAAAAAGAATTAGTGATGCAGGCGTTTAAAGCGGGCGATATTGATCTACTGGTGGCGACTACGGTGATTGAAGTCGGGGTTGATGTGCCTAATGCGAGCCTAATGATCATTGAAAACGCCGAACGATTGGGCTTGGCGCAGCTACACCAATTGCGTGGTCGAGTAGGGCGGGGTACGGTGCAAAGCCATTGTGTGTTGATGTATCACTCACCTTTATCTAAAAATGGGCAGGCACGTTTAAGTTGCTTACGTGATACTAATGATGGTTTTGTCATTGCGCAACGTGATTTAGAATTACGTGGACCGGGGGAATTATTAGGCACAAGACAAACTGGCTTGCCACAGTTTAGGGTAGCCAATTTAGAGACCGATTTGGACTTGCTTGAAGTAATGTCTGAAGCGGCGGATCAATTTATATACACTACGCCTGAACATGTGGATGCACTTATTCACCGTTGGTTTGGACATAAATTAGAGTTTGGGCAGGTATAATGAAACATTGGACTCGATGGCATACGCCACAGCGCCGATTAATGCCGAGGGAACTAAGGTCGTGGCTAACGGATTCTGGATCATTAACACAACGTCTACAAGCTCATAGTAAACGAGGTTTTTCCGTACAGCTGTTAAGTACGCATTGGATGAAGCCATTAGCTGATGAGTGCTTGTCATTAGCGATTCCTTTGACAGAGATGGCTTATCAACGGGAAGTACGATTGATGGATGGTGCCCACGCGAATGTGTATGCAAGAACAGTTATTCCTTTGGCAACCTTTGAGGTAATGAAACAACGTTTTAATACCTTAGGCAATAGACCTTTAGGTGACCTATTATTCACTGACCCATCGGTGAAACGAGGGGAAATTGAAATTGCTTGTTTGAAACCTGGGCAATGGTTATATGAAATGGCGGTGTTAGAAGAGTCATTTCGCCCAGATCTGCTTTGGGGGCGACGCTCACATTTTTATTTAAGCGGCAAAAAATTATTGGTGAATGAGATATTTTTACCGACGTTAGTTAAGGGTTAATCAATGACTGCATTGAAAAAAAAAGTATGGCCTTATATTGAATTAATGCGTTTAGATAAACCCATTGGCATTTTATTGCTATTGTGGCCAACGTTATCTGCACTATGGATCGCGGCAGAAGGCGGACCTGATCTTCTTGTACTGAGTATATTTATCTTGGGGGTGATTATCATGCGTAGTGCAGGCTGCGTGGTGAATGATTACGCTGATCGACATGTCGATGGACTGGTGATAAGAACGTTAAATCGGCCATTAATAAGAGGCGATGTGACTACTAGGCAAGCATTAATGCTCTTTTCTAGCTTGAGTTTATTCGCTTTTATTTTGGTTACGCAACTTAATGTACTGACTATTTGGTTGTCCTTAGGGGCGCTTTTCTTGGCCGCGCTTTACCCCTTTATGAAACGTTATACTTATTTACCACAGCTTTTTCTGGGCATGGCATTTGGTTGGGCCATTCCGATGGCATTTGCCGCGCAAACGAATGCGGTGCCCACGATTGCATGGCTGCTATTTCTAGCAAATATTTTGTGGACTACGGCCTACGATACCTTTTACGCGATGGCGGATCGAGAAGATGATCTGCTTGCAGGCGTGAAATCAACAGCAATATTGTTTGGTGATGATGACCTCGTCATCATTGGTATTTTGCAGTTTAGTTTTTTGCTCGTCATGGTACTGATCGGCAGTCAATTAGACATGAGTATTAGTTATTATATTGGGTTATTTATTGCTGGATTATTGTCTATTTATCAGCAAAAAATAGCGAAAGATAAAACTCCGGTAGAGTGTTTACAAGCATTTTTAAATAATAATTGGGTCGGTGCGGCAATATTTTTCGGTGTTGTGCTTCACTACGCATTGAGTTGATATTTTTATGAAAACAACAGCGCGTATCTGGATATTTATTGGCCTGCTTTTGCAGGCTAATTTTTTGGCGGCAGATATTTATCGCCAACAAGATAGTCAGGGTTATATCAGTTTTTCAGATAAACCTTCAACGAACGCCACGCTGGTTCAACCTGCGGTATCAACATATCGTTATAAACATCTGGTAGCCAAGGTTTATGATGGGGATACTATCACGCTTAAAAATGGCGAACGGGTGCGCTTATTAGGTATTAATACGCCTGAAATTGAAAGCCGTTATCGACAAGGTGAGGCGGGTGGGCAAACTGCTAAAAAGTGGTTGCAAGAGAAACTTGGTTCAGGCGAAGTATTTTTAGAGTTTGACGTGCAACAACATGATAAATACAAGCGACTTTTAGCACATCTTTTTTTAGCAAATGGCGAACACTTGAACAAAGAAATTGTTGCTGCTGGATTAGCGACACTCAGCATTGTGCCACCTAATTTGAATTATGCCGATGAGCTTAAACAAGCCGAACTTTATGCACAGAAACAAGGTGCTGGTATTTGGTCAATGGCTTCATATCAAGCTATATCTGTTGAATATTTACCTACAAAGATTGCTGGTTGGCAACGTTTTGCCGCAACGCCAAAAGAGATAAAACGTAATCGTAAGTATGTGCGTTTAATATTGAATGACAAGGTAGATGTGCGTATTGCGGTCGCGAATTTAGCCTTGTTTCCTGATTTGAACGTCTATTTGTCCAAGCGTCTAGAAATTCGAGGTTGGGCAGCAAAAAATAAAGGCCATTATTCAATACTGGTTCGACATCCCAGCGCCATCATTTTTCTTTAGGTTCAGTGGCCAAATTTTTACGGAAAGTTTCTAATTTATCGGGATAGGCAATGGCGTCACCATAGTTGATAAAGTGATAATAGTGCCGATGGGGAGTAAGCACTTTTTGGGCGTGTTTTATCGGGCAAAAATAGAGCTCTGTTCGCGCTAAAATTTCTCGAATATAAGCAACGAGACCATTGGCATAAGCGCAATAGAGGCAATGAAATTTCTCAAAAATATTGAGATAGGCGAGATGGTGACGATCAAAGACGATGTAATCAGTACGACGCACTTTGGCAATTCTGTATATGGGAAAACAGCTTAGCTGGTAAAAACTGATAGTGATATCGATGAGGATAAAGGGAATGACCATCCCATAAATAATGGGTGCTGTGATGATATTGATCGGACGTACGCCAAATAGCCACGGTATAACACCTGTTTTTAATTTACGGTGTGCTTCTTTAATGCTTTGTTCAAATTCAACCTTTTTCCCTTTTAGATGGTAAAGCATGCTGTCTTCATGTTGATGTAATTCTTGGCTTAAGTCTTCTTCTAGCGTTTTGATTTGGTCTATTAGCTCTTTGATACGATTTTTCATAAACGCTCCTTAGAGGCTACCTTTGAACTTTATCCCTAAATGATCAAACAGTTTAAATGGCATGATGAACTCGGTTTCGGCCACTTACCTTTGCATTATATACGGCCTCGTCGGCCGCTTTAATGAGGCGCTGACTGGTAGTAATCATTCTGTTTTCATCTAATACTGCGATTCCGATGGAAAGTGTGATGTTTAATGAGATGGATGGTGAAATGTTGAAGTCATGGGCGGCAATGGTTTTGCGGATACGCTCGGCAATCTCGTAAGCGCGTTGGAGTGGGGTATTCGTCAGTAAAATTACAAACTCTTCTCCACCATAGCGCGCCAAAATATCGCTAGCACGCATGATGTCATTAAATATTTTCGCTGCGTGTTTTAACACATTATCGCCGGCTTGATGTCCATGTTTGTCATTGATGGATTTAAAGTGATCAAGATCGATAAATAAGCAGGATAGTGGGGTGTTATTGCGCTGCGCTAAAGAGGTTTCTTCTACAACTCGTTGATCAAAAAAACGACGGTTGTTAACGCCAGTCAGTGGGTCACGTAAACCTAGTTGTTTTATACTTTCTTGTAGACGTGCATTTTCAAGGCAAGCGGAAATAACGGCGGTTAAATGTTGCAAAAATTGCGTGCCTATTCCCGCCTGAAACCTCTCTACTTGACGACTACCTAGGTTTAAGCTGCCAATTATTTTATGTTGGCGAAGCAGTGGCAATATCGCTACTGAACGAAGTGTATTGTTATTTGAGAATAAGGCTTGATGCTGTTGTTCAATAAACTCAGATAAGCGGGGACGGTACGGTATCTTGTAATCTTGATGGAGCGATTGTTCGCTATCTGCGAATAATAACCGACCTTGCCAGGTGCTAGGTATAGTGTGTGCATCTAATAGGCGTTGAAATTCGTACTCAGGGTCAAGCAAGATGAGCGTGACCTCGGTAAGCTGAAACTGGACTTGGTGCCGGTCTAATAAAATGGTCAGCAGATCAAATAATCCCGAACTATTTAATAAACTCAGTTCATATTCTTGAAAATGAGTTTGTTTCTGTTCGTTATGACTAGCGATAGTCAGTAATGCATCCAGTTTATTTTGTAAAAATTCAGCTCTTGATGACATGGGCTACCGAGAAGAGATGTCTAGAAGGTTTATTAATAATGTCTTATTGCACGCGCTATTGTCCATACTTCTATCGAGGTGGCGCCTGCTTGGCGCAGTTGTTTTGCTGCTGCATTGGCGGTATGCCCTGTGGTCAGTACGTCATCAATAATCGCAACATGTCTTGGTAGGTTAGTTTTAATACATTTAAAGGCGTGTTGAATGTTCTTTTTGCGAGCTTTAAGAGGGATAGCAGCTTGGGATTTTGTGTCGATAATTCTGCTTAAATAATTATTACTGGTCGGAATGTCTAATAATACCGACAAGACTTTGGCTAATTCAAATGATTGATTATAGCCTCGTTGACGTAAGCGGTTAGGATGTAAGGGAATAGGGATAAGAATATCAGGCGCTGGTCGGTGGTGTAATTTATCTGCCATTAATTGAGCAAAAAATTGACTAAGAAAAACCTTGTCATGATATTTTAAATCCGCAATTAAACGGTCTATAGGCTCGAGGTAAGGAAATAAACAGAAGCTTAAATCTTGCTCAGGTGGCTGGAGGAGGCAATGACCGCACAAATAAGCATTATTGATTGGTAACGCACAACGCGGACAGGCATCACCTAAGAGTGGCAAATTTTGAAGGCATACTTCACAGATTGTGTGATGTTGACTCATCGTGCCACAAAGCCGACACGGTATTGGCATCAGTTTGCTGTATAATTGCCGAAATCGATGTGGCAATAGTGACAAAAATTCCCTTGCCATTAAGACTAAATCCTTTTAAATCTAATGAAGTAATATTATGCCTGAAAATAGCTTAAATACTGATCAATCATTACGCCATGATTGGCGCGCTGAAGAAGTCGAAGCACTTTATGACTTACCTTTTTCTGATCTTATGTATCAGGCTCAAACTGTTCACCGTGAACACTTTGATCCTAACTCGGTGCAAGTGAGTACCTTGTTAAGCATTAAAACAGGTGGCTGCGCTGAAGATTGTGGTTATTGCCCACAAAGTGCTCATCATGAATCAGCAGTAAAAGCTGAGCCTTTAATGCCGCTAGATAAAGTATTAGAAAATGCGGCAGCAGCTAAAGCAACGGGTGCAAGCCGTTTTTGTATGGGAGCTGCATGGCGTAATTTGAAAGACCGTGATCTCGAACGTGTTGCTGACATGGTCAGTGGCGTAAAAGATTTGGGCTTGGAAACATGTGTAACTTTAGGCATGTTAGAAGAACATCAAGCTGTACGTCTTAAAGAAGCGGGTTTAGATTATTACAATCATAATCTTGATACATCTCCGGAATTTTATGGCGATATTATCAGCACACGTACTTACCAAGATCGTTTAGATACCTTAAGTTATGTGCGCAATGCCGATATTCATGTGTGTAGCGGTGGTATTGTCGGTTTGGGTGAAAGTCGCCAAGATCGTGCTGGTTTATTAATAAGCTTAGCAAATTTGCCTAGTCATCCTGAAAGTGTACCAATCAATTTATTGGTTAAAGTAGAAGGCACACCATTAGCAAATCACGAGGATATCGATCAATTAGAATTTGTGCGTACGATAGCGGTTGCACGTTTAATGATGCCAAAATCATATGTACGCTTATCTGCCGGACGTGAAAGTATGAGTGATGAACTGCAAGCAATGTGTTTTCTTGCTGGTGCAAACTCAATATTTTATGGAGATAAATTGCTGACGACAGATAATCCTAATACCGTTCACGATCAACAATTATTTAATCGCTTAGGCATCACCACGTTGGCAGGCCAACACAGCGCGCCTGTGCAGGATGCCTGCAGTCACTAAATGGCAAGTGTGCCTTGGTCAACACTGTTAGCTAATAATTTAGCTGAACGTAAAACGGCGGGAAGATACCGTCAATCCCGTATTCGTCTTGGTGAACAAGACGTCAATGTGGTGGTTGACGGTAAAAAACGATTGTCGTTTTGCAGTAATGATTACCTAGGCTTAGCCAATCACCCGATCTTAAAAAAAGCATTTATTGATGCAGTAGAACAAGAAGGTGTCGGTGCAGGCGCAGCTCATTTATTGACCGGACATAGTCGGTATCATCAAGAATTAGAGGAAGCATTAGCGGACTTTACTGGTCAGCAACGTGCATTACTTTTTTCATCGGGTTATCAAGCCAATATGGGCGTTATTGATGGTTTGATGGGCCGTGGTGATGTCATCGTTCAAGACAAACTGAATCATGCCTCATTATTAGATGGTGGACGATTGTCCGTCGCCCATCAGTTGCGCTATCAACATGCTGATATGACGGCATTGGCAATGCGACTACAACAATCTGAGCAGGCTCATCATCGGCTTATTGTCAGTGATGGTGTATTTAGCATGGATGGCAATTTAGCGCCTTTACCCGAGATTATGACCTTAGCAAAAGCGAATAAAGCGGCGGTGTTGATTGATGATGCCCATGGTTTTGGGGTATTAGGTGCTAATGGTCGCGGTAGTGTTGAACATTGGCAGATTAATCAAAATGAAATGCCGATAGAAATGGGTACATTTGGCAAAGCTTTTGGTACGGCAGGTGCTTTTGTTGCTGCCGATGAAGTGGTGATTGAAAGCCTGATACAACAAGCCCGAAGCTATGTTTACACGACCGCACAACCCCCCGCTATTGCTGCAGCAACGTTAGCGAGTTTAAAGCTGGTACAGGATGAACATTGGCGACGAGAAAAATTAACGACTTTAATTCAGCAGTTTAGAACGGGAGCGAAGGCTTTAGGTTTAGAGTTGATGGACTCATTCACCGCCATTCAGCCGGTATTAGTGGGTGATGATAAGCAGGCTATAAAAATGGGCCAGGCTTTAGAAGATAAAGGGGTGCTCGTAGGGGTTATTAGGCCGCCGACAGTACCTGAAGGATCCTCTCGGCTACGCATTACCTTATCTGCAAATCATACGGAACAGCAGGTGACGCAGCTTTTAGATGCTCTGGAAGCAATCTGTGTTGTTTGAAAGTCTGGTTTTTTTTCCAGCATTATCATGAAATCTAATCCCATGTCAGGTAAATAAATATGTATATTAAAAAAATGGGAAGTGGGCCAGATTTAGTGCTACTGCATGGTTGGAGTATGCATAGTGCTGTTTGGCATGATTTAGCTGAGTCGCTCGCGAAAAATTTCACCTTACATTTAGTTGACTTGCCCGGGCATGGGCAGAGTGCTTGGCACGATAAGGCATTGGATCGTGATGTGTTGCTGGCTAATCTAGCCAACGAATTACCTAAATCAGCTCATTGGTTAGGTTGGTCTTTAGGCGGACTAATGAGTATTGCTTTTGCCAGACAATTCCCTGAGCGGGTTAAAAAATTAGTGTTATTAGCGGCCAGTCCTTGTTTTGTGAAAAGAGCTGATTGGTCTTGTGCGATGGAAGCTGAGGTATTTCAAACTTTTTCGGATAACTTGGTCGATAATCAGGCGGAGACCTTGCAGCGATTTTTATTGTTACAGGCACGCGGATCAGCGCATAGTCGTGACACGATTCGTCAATTAGCCGAACAATTAGCTATCGAGAAACCACCCGTAGTAGAAGCATTGTCAGCAGGACTTAATTTACTGATAGATACCGATATGCGGACACAATTAGCAATGCTTGATTGTCCAATAATGATGATGTTAGGTGACCGTGATACCTTAATTCCTAGCGAAATGTTAGATGTCGTCGAACAAATGACCAGTAATGTACAAACAGTCTTATTGAAAGGCGCTGGCCACGCGCCCTTTATTTCTCAGTCAACGGAATGTTTGCAAGCGATAGAACTTTTTATTAATGAATAATGAATTACCTAACAAAAATTTAGTGGCTCGTTCTTTTGGCAATGCCGCGGCACACTATGATGATGTTGCAGTGTTACAACGTCAAACTGGCGATGAGTTATTAGATCGTCTGTCCTTAGTTACACTACAACCTAAGCGTATATTAGACTTAGGGGTTGGAACGGGAAGAAATTTAAGCTTATTAGCTAAACATTATCCTGAAGCACAATTATTGGCCTTGGATATAGCGCCTGCCATGTTACAACATGCACGGCAGCGTTATCAGAAAGCATTAGGCCTGAAACGTTGGTTACCTTATGCTAAGGCGCCTCATTATTTAGCGGGCGATGCTGAGCAGTTACCGTTGGCTGATAATAGCGTCGATTTGGTGTTTGCTAACTTGGCATTACAGTGGTGTGATCCTAGAACAAGCTTTGCCGAAATTCAACGTATCTTACGACCTGGTGGCTTGTTAATGTTTACTACTTTAGGGCCTGATACCTTAAGTGAACTGCGTCATGCATGGGCTGAAGTAGATGATTACCCGCATGTAAATATGTTTTATGACATGCATGATGTGGGAGAAGCGATGATGGCGGCGGGTCTTGCCGAACCTGTTTTAGATACCGACCGTTATACGCTGACCTATGATTCAGCGATGACGTTGATGAAAGACTTAAAAGTTTTAGGTGCTCGTAATGTGAATTCAGGACGCCGTCGCGGGTTAACTGGGAAAGATACAATCAAACAGGTCGGCGATGCTTATGAGCAATTTCGACGCGATAATCTGCTACCGGCAACTTATGAAGTGGTCTATGGCCATGCGTGGGGTGGCGAACTTAAGCAGCAAAGTTTAGAGGGTGAGGTTAGGATCCCCATTCAACAAATACAAGGTAGGAAGTCAGTATGAATAGTATTTTTGTCACGGGTACTGATACCGATGTGGGTAAAACACGGATCAGCGTGGCGTTAATTGAATTGTTACAACGACAACATCAACGTGTTGCAGCGATGAAACCAATTGCTAGTGGTTGTGAACTGACAAATGAAGGCCTACGAAATGATGATGCACTAAAACTGGCAGAGCAAGCGAATGTAGATTTGCCGTATGATGTGATAAATCCGTATGCCTTTTCCCCTGCTATTGCACCTCATATTGCGGCTGAGCAAGTGGATATGGGTATTGATTTGGCCGTAATAAAACAGAATTTTGATCTTATCCAACAACAGGCTGAAGCAGTTGTCGTTGAAGGTGCTGGTGGCTGGTTGGTGCCGATTAATCCTACAGAAACGATCGAGGACCTAGCAGTGGCGTTAAGTTTGCCGGTAATCTTAGTTGTCGATATACGTTTAGGCTGTATTAATCATGCCTTATTAACGGTTAGGGCAATTGAGTCGACAGGTTTAAAATTACAAGGCTGGGTGGCGAATAATTTTGGATGCAACCCCGAATCAATGGAAATTGCCGAAACATTAACGCAGCGCATTTGGGCGCCATGTTTAGGTTATGTGCCAAGGCTTGAAGAAGGCGAGTCGGCCGCAGACTACTTGGTTTTTAAATAATCAACTAAGGTTTAGTTTTTAAGTGTCAAGAACACGTAATTATTAAGTTTTAGGCATAAAAAAGCCGGAATAGTATTCCGGCTTTTTTGTTAGAAAATATGATTGTTTAAACGTTATTACGCCATTGATGACATGAGTTGTCGAAGATCTGACTGACCTCTTCTGGTCCCCATGTACCGGCTTCATATTTATGAACAAAGTCTTGTTCTTTAGACCATTTTGCAATAATAGGATCCACAGCTTTCCAGGCTAGGTTAACTTCATCAGAACGCAAGAATAATGAACGATCGCCTAAAATGGCATTCAATATCATTGCTTCATAAGCATCTAATTTATGTTTTTCATCCTCATGTTCAACCGTTTCTAAACCAACGGTATGAGCACTAATTTCTAAACCTGGTTGTTTAGCTTGTAATTCAATGCGCAAGGTATTGTCTGGTTGTAAACCCATGGTGATCCAATTAGCGTGGCTATCGCCAATATCAGTACCCTTGAATAACTCTTGAGGTGGTTTTTTGAAACGAATAGCAATCATAGCTTTAGATTCAGGCATACATTTACCTGTGCGCAGGTAAAATGGCACATCGCGCCAGCGCCAGTTGTCTATATAGAGCTTCATCGCGGCATAGGTTTCAGTCACACTATTGTCAGGTGCATCTTCTTCTTCAAGATAACCTTTGATTTTTTCGCCATTAACTACACCAGCGGAATATTGGCCACGGAAAGCATGACTATCAACCATATCCTCAGTAATAGGACGCAAGGCTTTTAATACTTTAACTTTTTCATCACGTAATGATTCATCATTTAAATCTGCAGGTGGTTCCATTGCGATTAATGTCATTACTTGTAATAAGTGACTTTGGATCATGTCTCGCATCGCACCCGAACCATCATAATAACCAGCACGGCCACCAACACCTTGTTGCTCAGCGTGAGTAATTTGCACGTGATCGATGTAGTTGCGATTCCATAGCGGTTCTAGTAATAAATTGGCAAAACGAAATACGAAGATATTTTGAACGGTGCTCTTACCAAGGTAGTGATCAATACGATACGTTTGTTTTTCAGTAAAGTTCTGACGTAAAACACCTTCAAGTTTAGCTGCACTTTCTTGGTCATAACCAAAAGGCTTTTCAACGACTAGGTGACGCCAACCTTTGTCTTCTTTATTTAAACCTACCGCAGCAAGTTGCTCGCCAACTACGCCAAATAATGATGGGCTGATTGATAAGTAGAATACGATATTTGATGAAAAATTCTCGGCAGGATTATCTAATATCACTTTCAAGTCTTGGTATGACGCTGCATCGTTAATGTCATTTTGGAAGTAGCTGATTTTAGAAAGAAAGTTTTCTAAAGCATCGGCTTTAACACCACCACGCGCTTTTGAAGAAACATACTCGCTGACTAACGATTTCCACTCATCCTGAGCCATTTCTTGGCGACCCATGCAGATTATTTTAGTATCAGCTGTTAAGCGGTTTTCAATATTTAAATGGTATAGAGCAGGTAGAAGTTTCTTCTTAGATAAATCGCCAGTGGCGCCAAAAATGATGATTGTACAAGGTTTCATGTAATCTCCCGTTGCGGGCTGTACTGACGCCCAAGACCGTATATAATCCGTTGATTGTACAATTTTTAGGAGCGCGGTGTGCGAAAAATTCTTTTTTCGACTAGTGAAGTTCATCCACTTATTAAGACTGGTGGCTTAGCAGATGTATCGGGCAGCTTACCGATAGCACTTCACCAGCAAGGGCAGGATGTTCGCATTGTGATGCCAGCATATCGTAAGTGTCTGGAAAAACTGGGTAAAATTTATACGATTGCAACGCTTAAACTTGATGGTTTTCATTTGCCAGTTGAGATATTACAGTCGACGTTACCAGATAGTGAGGTGACCGTATGGTTAGTTCATTCACCGCAACATTTTGATCGTGAAGGTGGGCCATATAGCTCTCTCAGCGGTGAAGATTGGGAAGATAATGCTGCGCGTTTCACCTTGTTTTCGAGAGCTGTTGCTGCCTTAGCCATGAATCAAGCTGGTTTAGACTGGCAGCCCGATGTATTACATTGCCATGACTGGCAAACTGCTTTAACTCCCGCATTAATCGCTGATTTACCTAACCGCCCGGCGACTATTTTTACGATTCATAATCTTGCCTACCAAGGCTTGTTTTCACGTGAGATATTTGAAGCCTTAGATTTGCCAGAAAAATTTTGGCACAGTGATGGCCTGGAGTTTTATGGTTTATTGTCATTGATAAAAGGCGGTTTAATTTATGCCGATCACATTACGACGGTCAGTCCAACATATGCCGAAGAAATTTGTGGTTATGAATTTGGCTACGGACTAGAGGGCTTATTATCGTTTCGTGCCAAGCAAGGGCGTTTATCAGGAATTCTTAACGGCATTGATAACACTGAATGGAATCCAGAAACAGATTCATATCTCACAAAAACCTATTCCATCAAACATATTCGCAATAAATTTATTAACAAATCAAATCTTCAACAGTACTTTGGTTTACCTGAAAAAGAGGGGGCATTGTTGCTGGGGTTGATTAGCCGACTGGTGCCACAAAAAGGTATTGATTTGACGCTTGACGCCTTAACAACATTGCTTGAGGCGGGAGCCAACATTCAGCTTGCTTGTTTAGGGAGTGGGTCAGCAGAATATGAGCAAGACTTACGGATTCTTCGTGCTCGTTTCCCTGATAAAGTAGGTGTTGATATTGGTTATAACGAATCACTAGCACATCAAATTGAAGCGGGTGCGGATGTTTTTTTAATGCCATCTCGTTTTGAACCTTGTGGGTTAAATCAACTTTATAGCTTGCGTTATGGCACGTTACCTCTTGTACGTAGTACGGGAGGCTTGGCAGATACCGTAGTCGATGCCACTGAAAATAACCGGAAAAATGGCACGGCAACAGGCTTTAAATTTGAGGAAAGCACAGCCGAAGCATTGGAGGAAGCGATTGTTCGTGCGCTTGATTTATACAAGCGTCCGCGCATTTGGCGGAAAATGATGATAACGGCGATGGAGCAAAACTACAGCTGGGAACAGAGTGCCGTTACTTATGTCGAACTCTATGAAAGTCTATAGCGCTTTAACGGCGCCCTTAATGTTAAACTACTCTGATTATATATAACGGAGAGCCCCATGCAGGCTAATGAATTAAAATTGCTAGTGGTTGATGCACTAGAAGATATTAAAGCAGAAGACATTCAAATACTGGATGTGACAGCAATGACTGATTTTACTGATTTTATGATCATTGCAACGGGTAAGTCGACACGCCAAGTTAAAGCATTGGCGAATGAAGTGAATGTTCAGGCTAAAGCTGCGGGTGTGATGCCTTTAGGTACCGAAGGTGAAGATGTAGGTGAGTGGGCTTTAGTGGATTTGGGTGATGTTATTGTGCATATCATGACGCCAGAAACTCGTGCGACTTATACTTTGGAAAAATTATGGAGCGTTCCTGCAAAAACAGATGTTGAAACTCAGGTGACGGCAGAAGATAAATGAAGTTAAATCTGCTGGCAGTCGGTACAAAAATGCCAGCATGGGTAACCGATGGTTATCAAGAGTATGCGAAACGTATGCCGCGAGAATGTAGTTTACAATTGCATGAAATAACACCCGCAAAACGAGGTAAAAGTGGCAGCTCACAGCAATGGATGCGTGAAGAAGGTGAGCGAATATTGGCGACGATTCCTGACGGTCACCATGTTGTTGCCTTAGATGTTCAAGGTAAATCATGGCGCACTGAAGACTTAGCTGAACAACTTAAAAGCTGGATGGCTGATGGACGGGATGTGTCGTTGATTGTCGGTGGGCCAGATGGCTTAACCGAAGAGTGTTTACAGCGTGCTAATCAACGCTGGTCTTTATCTGCATTGACCTTACCGCACCCCTTAGTGCGAATCGTGTTGGCTGAGCAGCTATACCGTGCTTGGACCGTATTACAAAATCATCCATATCACCGCGCATGATTTTTCCTCAAATTTATCTCGCCTCAAATTCACCACGTCGACGTGAACTATTGACTCAAATTGGGGTCGGTTTTACGGTGTTGCCGGTGGATGTTGATGAGAGCCGTTTGACCAATGAAGCGCCAGTTGATTATGTAAAACGAGTGGCGATTGCTAAAGCACAAGCGGGTTGGCAAAGTATGCCAGTGTTAGAACAGCGACCAGTATTAGGTTCTGATACCTCAGTGGTATTAGAAAATAGTATTTTGGGTAAGCCAAAGACTGAAGATGATGCCCGCTTAATGTTGCAGCAGATCTCGGGACGGACACATCAAGTGATGACGGCTGTAGCGCTGGTTACTGCTGCGGAAATAAAGTGTGAATTAAATATCAGTCAAGTGACGTTTGCTACGATGACGGCATCTGACATTGAATGGTATGTCGCCACAAAAGAAGGTACTGATAAGGCGGGTGCTTATGCCGTACAAGGCCTAGCCGCTTTATTTATAGAACGAATCCAAGGCAGCTATTCCGCTATTATGGGATTACCGTTGCGTGAAACGGGGTTGTTATTACAACAGATAACAGGGAAGGTGGGATGAGTAGCGAAATTTTAATCAACGTCACACCAAGTGAAACCCGTGTTGCCGTTGTAGATAATGGTGTGTTGCAAGAGATATTTATTGAGCGTACCGAAAGTCGCGGTCTCGTCGGTAATATCTACAAAGGCAAAGTATGCCGTGTTTTACCTGGTATGCAGGCGGCATTTGTTGAAATAGGTTTGTCGCGCGCGGCGTTTTTACATGCCTCTGATATTTCAATTCCCAAAGGTCAGACTGGCGATTTGCAAGAGACAATCGTCCCCCCGATAACGTCATTATTGCGTGAAGGCCAAGAAGTTTTGGTGCAAGTCATCAAAGATCCGATGGGTAGTAAAGGTGCACGTTTAACCACACAATTATCCGTATCCTCTCGGTATCTAGTTTATATGCCAGAAGCCCAGGGCATAGGCGTCTCACTTAAAATTGAAGGTGAAGAAGAGCGAGCACGTTTAAAGTCTTGCCTCGTTTCACAATTAGAGCAAAGTGCAGCAGGCTATATTTTACGAACAGCTGCTGAGGGCGTGACCGAAGCTGAATTATTGGCTGACTTAGATTTTTTGCATCGTCTGTGGATTAAATTGGGTGAACGCAAGTCAAAAATACAATGCGGTGAACCGCTACATGAAGATTTACCGCTAGCGTTGCGGGCACTACGTGATTTGTTTTCGCCTGATATTGAACGAATCAGGCTTGATTCAGGTGAAACATATGACAAGGCGCTTAAGTTTTCTGAAGGTTTTATGCCGGAATGTGCTTCTCGCTTAGAACTGTATAAAGGCGACCGACCCTTATTTGATTTGTTCAGTGTAGAAGATGAGATTACCAAAGCATTAGAACGTAAAGTCTCACTAAAATCAGGCGGCTATTTGATTTTTGATCAGACCGAAGCGATGACCACGGTTGACGTCAATACCGGTGGTTTTGTTGGTCATAAAAATTTAGAAGAAACCATCTTTAAAACCAATTTGGAAGCGGCTCATGCGATTGCTCGCCAATTACGAGTACGTAACCTTGGTGGGATTATTATCCTTGATTTTATTGATATGGAAGAGCCAGAACATCGAGAACAGGTACTACGCGCTTTAGAAAAAGCGATGGCTCCCGATCGCGCTCGCCATAATATTTGTGGTGTCTCAGAATTAGGTTTGGTCGAAATGACGCGTAAGCGTACTCGAGAAAGTTTGGGTCATATTTTATGTGAACCTTGTCCCTGTTGTGATGGCAAAGGTTATGCAAAAAGCGCGGAATCGATATGTTATGAAATTTTCCGTGAAATTATTCGCGAAGCGAAACAATACGAAACAACACAATTTTTAGTGTTAGCATCGCAAGATGTTATTGATAGACTAAATGATGAAGACTCAACCTATGTCGCTGAACTAGAACAATTCATTGGCAAACCCATATTATTTCAGTGTGAAGGACAATATGGTCGTGAGCAATTCAACGTGGTGTTGATGTAAGCACTATGTCGGTTTTTCTCCGAGGTTTACATATTGCAAGTAAACAAGTTGCTTATTTGCTGATTATTCTGACGGCTATACTTATGATGCTGGTGGGGGGAATTTATTGGCTTGCCGATGCGGTCGATAAACGCCAAGATGAAATTGCCGCCTGGGTCGGTGACAAATTAGGTTATCCCGTTGAAATTGGTGATGCAGGATTAAGCTGGGTTAATTTAATGCCTAAATTACAGGTTGATGCGATTACGGTGTTTAGGGAAGACGATAAGACCGAACTGCTCAGTATCGAGTCTCTTTACGTGGGTCTAGATCTGATCGCTAGCTTACAAGACGGCGAGCCTGTGTTGAATGATATGTCATTAACCGGTTTAAATACGACTATTGTACGTGACCTGACCGGGCGATTTCAGTTACAAGGCCTGAACTTAACATCAGAATCCTCATCCGAAGATATCGATTGGTTAAGCTGGGCAAATATACTTAATCGTTTCCAGATACAAGCCATTGCCATTGACTATGTTGATCAGATAAATGAATCCTTGTCAGGACATTATGAAATTACTAATGCCGAGTTGACTCAGAAATCAGACGAATGGACAACAACGGGCGGGTTACGGCTACCTTCAACATTGGGTACTCATGTCCAATTTTCGGGGCAATGGTTGTTGACATCAGGTGATTTTCAAACGAGTGCTTGGCAGGGAGAGGTACAACTTGATGATGTGATGTTAGCGCCGTTTTCTCAGCAGATTGCTTGGCAAGATGTTGCAGTGCAAGATGGAAGATTAACGGCGAGTATTTCAGCTAGTGGTGTCGGTGATACCGTAGACTCAGTTACAACAAGTGTGGATTTAACCCAAGCTATATTGATATCTAATCAGGAAAATGTCGTTTATACCCCTGTATTGATAGATCATTTGATGGGGAAAATTGATTGGAATCAGCAGGAGCAATCATGGCAATTATCGGGTCATGAGATACAGCTTAAGATAAATGGTGATGCGTGGCCAACCACAAATTTTAGCGTTAATAAGCAACAAGATGACGCGTGGATAATCACCAGTAATTATCTACGATTAAGTGATATTACCGCAGTAGCGTCTTTAAGTGCCCAATCATCTGAAATGATTAGAATGCAGCAACCAGCGGGTGACATCGATAATTATAATGTGCATTACTCTGCGGAAAAAGGTGTCATAAAATTAGCTTTTAATCTTCGTGATGGTGTGATGTTGCCTTGGCAAGATTATCCCGGGGTAACGGGGTTAACAGGTTCAATGAATTGGCAAGAAGGGATGGCAAATATCAAGCTCGATAGCCACCAAGTTACGTTTTATCCCGAAACATGGCTAGACGATGCAGTATTTTTTGATTCAGTAACAGGTGAGTTGAATTTACGGCAGCAAGATCAATTCTGGACAATACAAAGCCATGCCTTACGGCTATGGAATGATGATTTAAGTGTGCAGTTAGATGGCAATGTCCAGCATACTCGTGATGGCAAGGTGACCAATGATCTGAAAGTTACTCTGCAAGATGTGGTTGTTAACCGCTGGCAAGCCTATGTGCCAGAGAGAGTCCTAAGCAGTAGTTTTAAAAAATGGTCTAAAAATGCTTTTTTAGCGGGTAATATTGTTGATGGCATTATCGAGCTTAAAGGAGATTTAGCCGCATTTCCTTATGAAGCTGAACCTGAAAAAGGTTCATTTAACATGACACTTAAAGCCGAAAATATACAGTTGCATTATGCGCCTGGCTGGCCAGATTTATTGGACGTTACAGGAGTCGTGACTGGCTTTGGTAATGATCTAACCATTAAGAGTCCGTCTGGAAAAATTGCAGGATTTAACTTTGCTGACGTCACCACAACCATAAATAAGTTAGTTGATGATGAACCAATATTACGCGTTGAAGGTAACTTAATTGGCTCCACGGCTGATGCATTATTATTCTTACAAAATAGTCCGCTAAAACAACGTTTCGGAAAAGTGTCGAAGGTGGCTCAAGCACAAGGGCGAAGTAATATTCAGCTCAGTTTGATGGTACCACTAGCGGATGAGGATGCAACGGAAGTAACAGGGAATGTCAGTTTTATTGAAAGTCAGTTACAGAGTGAGTCACTTCCAGAACTGACCATGTCAAAGATTAATGGAAAACTACACTTTTCTAATGATGGTGTAACAGCCCAAAATATAAAAGCGATGTTATTGGAAGCTCCGGTTGATATTAATGTGTCACCAAAAGGTGATGCGACAATCGTTTCGGCAAGCAGTCAGGTTTCCGTACCACAAGTCGAAAAAATCTGGCCCAATATACTGCCGGAGTTTATATCGGGTGAAACAGCCTATGAGGTAGAGGTGGCCATCTCAGAGAAAACAATAGGCGATTTTAATATTGATGCTTCTGTTAAGTCTAATTTACAAGGCATTAAAATCAATTTGCCTGAGCCGTTTGTTAAGTCGGCTAAGGATACAAAAATTTTCCGCACATCGGTCAAGCAGGTAGGTGACACACAAGTGTATTCTGTTGAGTATGGCAAGCTGCTCAAAACTATCTTGGCCCAAGATGGTAAAAAGTGGCGAGGTGAAATTAATGTAGGTGTTGGGAAAACGGAATTACCAAGCCATGGTGTGAAAATACGCGGGCAATTAGCTGAGTTATCTCTAGATAAATGGTATGACTGGTCGAAGCAGCATAGCAATAAAAGCGACAATGAGTTTGGTAAAAGTATCGATGAGATAGATGTGACTATAGGCACGTTAACTGGATTTAATCAGCAGTTTACGGATTTAGCGATCTTAGCAAAAAAAGTGGAGCAGGGTTGGCGTGCAGATATTAATAGCGATCAAGCTAAAGGCTTGATTTATTGGCCCACTAATTTTGATGGTCGTACACCTTTAAAGGTTGATTTGGATAAATTGATAATTTCTCTACCAAAATCAGATGATACGCAACAAATGAACGATGATCAGGCTAAATCGTTATGGCCAACTATGGATCTTTCGATTGGCTCACTCGTACTGAATGACATGGCTTTAGGGAAACTACAGTTACGTGGTCATAGAACAGTCGATGCATGGTCCTTAGACAAGGGATCGCTAAACTCGGATGAATTTACGGCATCAATACTTCAAGGTGAATGGCGACAAACAGTCAATGGTGAACAGTCACATTTTAAAGTGCAGGCGAATAGTGATGACTTAGCGAGCTTGTTAGCGAGTTTTGGTTATCAACAAGCGATAGATGCTGAAGATGTATACTTTTTAGCAGACTTATATTGGCCTGATAATCCGCTGGCAGTAAGTAATGAAATGTTGAATGGATCGCTGAAGGTTTCATTAGGCAAAGGCAAGCTTGAGGATGTTGAACCAGGTGCTGCCGGGCGTATATTTGGCCTTATGAGTATTGCAGCTTTACCAAGACGTTTATCGTTAGATTTTAGTGATTTATTTTCTAATGGCTTTTACTTTGACTCAATAAAAGGATCATTCAAATTTGCTAATGGCCAAGCAATAACAAATGACTTTATCTTGAAAGGGGCTTCAGCGATGATTAAGATGGCAGGCCCGGTTGATTTAATTAATCAGGAATACAATCAAACGGTGACCATAACACCTAATGTCTCATCAACTTTACCTCTTGCTGGAGCTGTTGCGGCTGGACCATTAGGCTTGGGAGTAGGCACTGCTATTTTGTTGGTAGATAAATTGGCGGGAGCGCTGTTTGACAAAAATATTGTAAACTTAATTAGCTATAGTTACTACTTAACTGGGCCGTGGGACTCACCTGACTTAACGATTGCCAAACCATCATCAGCTAAGTGAAGACATTTATCTTCTCATGTTCAGAGTCATTGCAACTTACTGACCTTGATGATACAGGTGACCATTATAAATTTAAGAGTATTTTTCGTTAAATTTACCTAAGAAGCTTATCGATAAGGTTGAGCAGTCGAAGGCTGTTAATGTCTACGTCAGAGCAAAAAAAAGGCCGCTTAATAATAAGCGGCCTTTTTTGATACTTACTACTAGAGAGCTACTTGATAAACAACATCTCTTGATACTTCGGTAGTGGCCATAACTCGTCCGCGACTTCAGTTTCTAAAAGATCCGCATGTGAACGAACTTCGAGCATCAAAGGAAGAATAACTTTGGCACAAAATTGCATATGCTCTTCAGTTGTTGCAAAGTCATGTTTTGCTATCGCTTCGCTAAGTTTAACGACCGCAGCGAGCATAGCGTTTGATTCCAATGCCACTTTCTTAGCAATTGAAGTATCAAGCTCAATACCCATTTCAGCCATACTTGAATTGGTGATTGATAATTCAGCAAGATAAGATATTGCTGCAGGATAAATCAATGTTTTAGCCATATCTATAACAAGCTTGGCTTCTACTTCGATCGATAAAATGTACTGCTCCGCATAGACTGCAAAACGACTTTCAAGTTCGATAGGCGATAAGACCCCAGTACTTTCAAATAAAGTTCTGACAGGCTCTTCAAGTAATGCTGGCAATGCATCAGCGGCTGTAGGAAGGTTAAGCAACCCACGTTCAGAAACGGCTTTCTCATGCCATTCAGATGAATAACCATCACCACCAAATACCGCATTTCCATGCTGTTCCATTAACTCTTTGAGCACAGCTACAACTGCATCGGCTTGCGATGTGCCTTTTTTCAATTCAGCTTCAAGTTTGTCTGCAATCCAGCTAAGTGAATCAGCCAGCATCGTGTTCATTGCGACTAATGGACCTGACACTGATTGTGATGAGCCTACGGCACGGAACTCAAAGCGGTTACCTGTGAACGCAAAAGGTGAAGTACGATTACGATCACCAGGATCACGTTCAAAATGAAGAATTTGTGACAAACCAAGATCCATGGTGCCACCCGATTTTGAACTGGTGATTTTGCCATCTTTGATATCTTGGAAAACTTTTTCAAGTTGATCGCCAAGATAAACTGAAAGAATCGCTGGCGGTGCTTCATTTGCACCCAAACGATGATCATTCGCAGCCGAAGCAATAACGGCACGTAATAATGGTCCAAATTTATGAACGCCACGAATAACCGCGCCACAGAATAATAAGAAATTTAAGTTATCATGCGGTGTTTTACCTGGATCGAGTAGGTTACCTTGAGTGGCATTACCTACAGACCAATTCACGTGCTTACCTGAACCATTAATACCAGCGAATGGTTTTTCATGAAGCAAACATAGGAAGCCATGTTTTTTTGCTGTTGCTTTCATTAATGTCATCATCAATTGTTGATGATCGGCTGCTACGTTAGCGGCTTCGAAATAGGGTGCAATTTCAAACTGACCGGGTGCGACTTCATTATGATGGGTTTTAGCTGGAATGCCTAAACGGTATAGTTGATCTTCAAAATCTTGCATGAATACTTGAACGCGTGCAGGAATAGCGCCGAAATAATGATCATCAAATTGTTGACCTTTTGCTGGCGATGCACCGAATAAAGTACGACCAGCTAATAATAAGTCGGGACGGCTATTAGCAAAGTTACTGTCAACAAGGAAATATTCCTGTTCAGCACCACAGCTTGAGTTTAATGGGGCAATGTCAGTTTCACCCATTAATGATAATACTTTGTTACCCGCTTTATTCATTGCATTGATAGAGCGTAATAATGGGATTTTTTTATCGAGAGCTTCACCAGTCCAAGACATGAAAACACTTGGAATCATTAATGTTGAGCCATTATCCGTATGCATGATGTAAACAGGGCTGGTTGGATCCCATGCTGTATAACCACGCGCAGCATTTGTCATTCGGATGCTACCGTTAGGGAATGAAGAACCGTCTGGTTCGCCTTTAATTAATAGGCTGCCAGAAAATTCAGTAATAGCCCGACCTTCTGAGTCACTAATGATGAAACCATCATGTTTCTCAGCAGTAATGTTGGTCATTGGATAGAAAATATGAGAGAAGAACTTAACGCCTTTAGATTGCGCCCATTCTTTCATTGCTGCTGCAACAACTTCAGCTGTCGCACCATCAAGTGGTGCACCGGTTTGCACGGTGTTTTTCATCGATTTGAAAGCAGTTTTAGATAAAGCTTCTTCCATTTTTGCTAAGTTAAATACATCCGTTGCCCAGATTTTATCCAAGGCTTTAGGTGTTTTAACAACCATTTTCTCACGATTTGTGATTTGATGAATTGCTTGAATGCGAGATTCATTTCCACTCATTGTTCTTTTCCTCGACTATAAATATAGTGTTAATTAATTTGATATTCAGTGTTCGTAATTTTTTAATGATAACTTTTGTGCTAGTCACCGATTTTATATGTAAGTAGTTCAACCTATTCTCTTTTGAGCAAGTTACATCTCAACTATACGATTGTTATAAACAAGCAATAACCAGACCATCAATTTAGAATGTCTGTCTTGGCTACTTTAAGCGAAGGTTATTACTTGTAAAACTTATAGTTTCGCACTTTATTGGTGCGTTTGGCACTAATGTGGTGCAGATCTTTGCCGTTTCTTCGGTTATGTTGCTTTAAACTCTCTTGCTATAACCTTTTTTGTGATGCGGGGTTTGTAATAAAGATGACTTTTGAAATCCCAATCTTAAAGTCGCGAAGTATAAGATCTGGTATGATCTATAACCTTGTACCGTAAAGCAATCAATTCATGACATATTCTATATTCGAACAAGTAAACCAACAATTATTATTGCCTGCGGGATTGGTCGAAGCTAATTTAGAGCAGACTCTTGCCTTAACAATGGGCCGAGGTGTGGATTATGCCGATCTTTATTTTCAGCAATCACGTCAGGAAAGCTGGTTGTTGGAGGATGGTATTATCAAAGATGGCGGCTACCATATTGAACAAGGTGTTGGCGTTAGAGCCTGTAGTGGCGAAAAAACAGGTTTTGCTTATTCTGATGATTTAATTCTACCAGCATTGCAGGATGCCGCGAAAGCAGCGCGCGCGATTTCTCGTCAGGGTGCTGATGGCAGCGTGCAAGCATGGAAACGTACTGTCGCGCCTAAATTTTATGCAGAAACAGATCCTTTAGCCGTATTAACGGTAGAGCAAAAACTTGCGTTATTACATCAAGCCGATGCCACTGCGCGAGCAGCCGATCCAAGAGTGACTCAAGTGAGCGTTAGTCTTGCTGGCGGTTTAGATACGATATTAATTGCCGCGAGCGATGGCACGTTTGCCGCTGATATTCGACCTTTAATACGGATGAATGTATCGGTTATTGTTGAATCTAATGGGCGACGTGAACGGGGCAGTGCTGGCGGTGGCCGGCGTTTAGATTATCGTTATTTTCAGGATAATGATCTATCAACAAGCTATGCTAAAGAAGCGGTTCGTCAAGCCTTAGTGAATTTAGAGGCTATTGATGCACCAGCAGGCAATATGACGGTAGTACTTGCTTCTGGTTGGCCAGGAGTACTCCTGCATGAAGCCGTTGGTCATGGCTTGGAAGGCGATTTTAATCGTCGTGGAAGCTCGGCTTTTTCTGGAAAAATAGGTGAGATGGTGGCATCACCATTGTGCACGGTTGTAGATGATGGCACTTTGCAAGATCGTCGTGGTTCACTCTCAATAGATGATGAAGGCGTACCAACAGAAAAAACCACCTTGATTGAAAAAGGTAAGTTAACGGGCTACATGCAGGATAAACATAATGCACGGCTGATGGGCACACGAAGTACAGGCAATGGCCGACGTGAGTCTTATGCGCATTTACCAATGCCGCGAATGACTAATACTTATATGTTGCCAGGTGAACATGAGCCAGAAGAAGTGATTGCCTCAGTCAAAAAAGGTATTTATGCCGTGAATTTTGGTGGTGGCCAAGTTGATATTACATCAGGTAAGTTCGTATTTTCGACTAGTGAAGTGTATTTGATTGAAAATGGCAAAATTACTCAGCCTGTAAAAGGCGCAACCTTAATTGGTAATGGGCCAGAAGTGATGAGCCGTATTAGTATGGTTGCCAATGATTTAGAGTTAGATAGTGGTGTCGGAAATTGTGGTAAAGAAGGCCAAAGTGTGCCGGTAGGAGTGGGTCAACCGACATTAAAAATAGATGGTTTAACAGTAGGTGGAACAGCGTGACAACAAAACACAAGGCGATAGCCTTAATTTCAGGTGGCTTAGATTCTCTTTTAGCCGTGCGTGTGATGCAAGAGCAAGGTATTGAAGTGGAAGGCATTAACTTCTACACAGGGTTTTGCGTAGAAGGCCATACTCATGCAATTCGTAACAGTGATAAAGACAAGCAAAAACGCAATAATGCCCTGTGGGCAGCGGAACAGCTAGGTATCAAGCTGCACATTGTCGATGTGATTGAAGAATATAAAGACGTGTTGTTGAATCCGAAACACGGCTATGGCGCGAATATGAACCCTTGTTTGGATTGCAAGATTTTCATGGTGGGTAAAGCCGTTCAGTGGATACAAGAAAACCGTAAAGATGGTTTTGATTTTATTATTACCGGTGAAGTAATTGGCCAACGACCGATGTCGCAACGTAAACAAACAATGCCAATTGTTGCTAAAGAATCCGGTGCTGAAGATATTTTAGTGCGTCCTTTATGTGCTAAAAATTTACCGGCGACCAAGCCTGAACTGGAAGGTTGGATAGATCGCGAAAAAATGTATGATTTTAGCGGCCGGACTCGTAAGCCTCAGATGGCATTAGCAGAGAAATATGGTTTTAAAGACTATGCTTCTCCTGCCGGTGGCTGTTGCTTCCTAACCGATAAAAACTATTCTGATAAATTGGTTGATTTATGGGATGCACGCGGCACACGAGAATATGAAATGGATGACATTATGCTGTTAAAAGTCGGCCGTCATATTCGTCCAAAACCAGAGTTTAAATTGATCATTGCACGTGATGCGGGCGAAAGTAAATATTTAGAAGGCTATCGCAAACAATTTGTCACCATTCAAGTTGTCAGCCACAACGGTCCTTTGACGATGGTTGATGGCGATATTAAACCTGAAGATTTTGAGTTAGCGGCAGGCGTTGTTGCACGTTATGGACAAGGACGTGACGCAGAACAAGTTGAGGTCCATATATCCGTTCCGGGTCAAGATCTTAAGATAATGAACATTAAACCGCTGTCAGTAGAGCAAGTAAATGAGGAATGGCACGTATGAGCCAACATGAATTAGATGCAAGACGCATGTTGTGCCCAATGCCTGTTATTAAAACGCAAAATAAGGTTAAAGAATTAGCGGTTGGTGATATATTGAATGTCATTTGTACTGATCCAGGTGCATTAAGTGATATTCCTGCATGGGCAAGGATTAATGGCCACACCATTCTTGGACATCAGGAAAATGATGATGAAATCATAATTAGCGTACAGGTCGGAGGCTAAGGCCATTTTGTGTAGGTGTTTTAATTAACGGTTTATCGTGTAATATCATTCATTATCTAAAGTGGGCTGGGATTTAGCTCTAAATTTATGGGCGTATTTTGTAGTAACTAACTTAAGTATTAAGCATAGTAATTTAAAATTGGAGAATAATTAATGTCAGTCGAAAACGTGCTTCAAATGATTAAAGATGAGGAAGTTCTGTTTGTGGATTTCCGTTTTACAGACACACGCGGTAAAGAACAACACGTTACTTTTCCTGCACACAGTATTGATGAAGATACCTTTACCGAAGGTAATATGTTTGACGGCTCTTCAGTGGCGGGTTGGAAAGGTATTAATGAATCAGACATGATTTTGATGCCCGATCCAGCAACGGCGGTATTAGACCCATTTATGGATGATACGACGTTAATTATCAGTTGCGATATTATCGAGCCAGCCACAATGCAAGGCTATGAACGCGATCCTCGTAGTGTTGCTCATCGTGCCGAAGCATATATGCAATCAACTGGTTTGGCTGATACTGCTTATTTTGGTCCTGAAAATGAATTTTTCATCTTTGATGATATTCGTTGGGGCAGTGATATGTCAGGTTCATTCTTTAAAATCGATTCTGATGAATCATCATGGAATACTGAAAAAGTCTATGCCGATGGCAACAAAGGTCATCGTCCAGGTGTAAAAGGGGGGTATTTTCCAGTGCCTCCAGTCGATTCATTACAAGATATTCGCAGCGCAATGTGTTTAACGCTAGAAGAAATGGGCCAAGTTACTGAGGTTCATCATCATGAAGTGGCAACAGCAGGTCAATGTGAAATTGGTGTTAGGTTTAATACCTTAGTCAAAAAAGCGGATGAAGTTCAGCAGCTGAAGTATGTCATTCATAACGTTGCACACGCTTACGGTAAAACAGCTACTTTTATGCCTAAACCTTTAGTAGGTGATAACGGCAGCGGCATGCACGTTCACATGTCTTTAGCAAAAAATGGTGAAAACTTGTTTGCGGGTAATAAATATGGTGGTTTATCAGAAACTGCACTTTTTTACATTGGTGGTGTGATCAAGCATGCTAAAGCCTTAAATGCCTTTACTAATGCAAGTACCAACAGCTACAAACGTTTAGTACCGGGTTTTGAAGCGCCAATCATGTTGGCTTATTCTGCACGTAACCGTAGCGCATCAATTCGTATTCCTTTTGTTAATAATCCGAAAGGCCGTCGTATCGAAGTGCGTTTCCCTGATTCTACTGCGAATCCTTACTTATCATTCGCAGCATTATTAATGGCGGGTCTTGATGGTATTAAAAACAAGATCCACCCTGGTGATGCGATGGATAAGGATTTGTATGATTTACCTGCTGAAGAAGCGGCACAAATCCCACAGGTTTGTTATGGCTTAGATCAAGCATTAGATGCATTGAACGAAGACCGTGCATTCTTAACCGAAGGTGGTGTGTTTACTGATGACATGATTAATGCTTATATTGAATTGAAAATGGGCGAAGTAACTCGTCTTCGAATGGAAACGCATCCTGCTGAGTTCGATATGTACTATAGCGTTTAATGTTACATCTGAATTAAATTGCAATAAGAAACGCCTCCGCCTTTATAATTAAGACGGGGGCGTTTTTTTATGTCTCATTGTTGCAGTTATTATGGCGTAGGACTATGATTTATATTATGAAATATTATGCTTTCTTGTTATTGCTTATTGGTCTAACAGTACACGCGGACGTTTATCGCTCAGTAGATAAGCAAGGTAATGTTAGCTTTTCTGATACCTCGACAGATAATGCGGAAAAAATAGAGCTACAAGAGTCCTATATATACAGTCCGCCAGACATTATTGATTTAGCGGATGATGAACCGTCGCCATCCTCCAATGTTGAAGTCGAAATTTCCGTTCCAGAATATACACTTGTGATCACTGCTCCCAGTCAAAATGAAGCTATTCGAGAAAATGCTGGCAATGTGACGATTAGCACTAGCGTTATACCAGCTCTGAATGCTGAAAGAGGTGATAAGTTAATATTTTCACTTGATGGCCAGTTAAAAAGTGAGACACAAGATGCTACAAGTTACATTTTTATGAATGTAGACCGAGGTAGTCATATTGTTACTGTTTCTGTAGTTGATAAAATGGGTAACACCCTTAAAACCAGCAAATCCATACTCTTTCACCTGCAACGTACTGTTGTCGCTCGCTAACAACATTATAATACTATTCTTGCACTTATTTGGTGCGGATGGGTGGTTATGCCCTGTTGTTTTGCAATGAAATGCAGCTTGATTAAGCGATAAATAGGGTTGTGTTTAATATTAAATATAATAAATTCAATGAGATGAGGCTGGCCTCTGTGTATGGTATACAAATTTGGATCATTACTTGCTCTATTGAATATATGATTTATATTTTGAATGAATTTCGACGATGACTGCCTTATTATCTTGCCAAGATATTATTGAAAACCTCACTACGGCGATTGTGGTGATGGATCACTCCTTACGCGTTCACAAACTTAATTCAGCCGCAGAAATAATGTTTGGCATGAGCCAGCGACAGGCTGAAGACATACCTATTCACGCTTTATTATTAGGTGAAGGTGATTTATTACATAGTTTGGAACGGGTTCAAAAAACGGGTCAACAATTAATTGAACGTGAAGTTAAATTATATATTCCTAGTGCTGGCGATATCGTTGTTGATTGTGCAATTAAATTAGTAGAAACAGAAGGCGCTGAACATCCGTTTATACTATTAGAATTAGCACAGTTAGACTTTCAACAGCGAATCAGTCGTGATGAAAGTTTACACACACAACAGCAAGTATTACGTGGTCTAGCTCATGAGATAAAAAATCCGCTAGGTGGGTTAAGAGGCGCGGCGCAATTATTAGAGCGACAACTAGATTCTGCTGAGTTAAAAGAATATACCGCGATTATTATTAGCGAGGCGGATCGTTTACAAAATTTGATGACCAAAATGCTGGGCTCCCATCAACAGACAGAACAGGCTTCGGTGAATATTCATGAAATATTGCAGCGTGTAAGACAACTTGTGTTTGCGGAGGTCGATCATCGTCTTATTTTTAAAGGTGATTATGATCCAAGCATTCCAGATTTGTTTGTTGATTTTGATCAGTTAGTGCAAATTTTCCTCAATATTATACAAAATGCAGTACAGGCATTGCACGGCACGGGCAGAATCGTGCTGAGAACAAGAGCTGTGCGTAATATTAGTATAGATCAAAAACGCTACCGCTTAGGTGTCTGCATTGATATTGAAGATGATGGACCTGGTATTCCCAAATTATTACAAGAAAGCATGTTTTTCCCTCTAGTGACAGGGCGAGCAGAAGGTACTGGATTAGGACTCTATCTGGTGCAGAATTTAGTACAGCGTAACAAGGGAATGATTTCATGCAGCAGCCAACCTGGTCGCACCGTTTTTTCTGTTATTTTCCCACTGGAGCAAGCAAGTGAGTAAAAAATCAAATGTGTGGGTGGTGGATGATGACCGTTCAATACGATGGGTGCTACAAAAAGCATTAGAGTCTGTTGCTATTAATGTCAGAGTGTTTGAAAACGCTGCTGATGTGCTGAATGAATTGAAAAATGATACGCCAGACGTATTAGTCAGTGATATTCGCATGCCGGGTATGGATGGTTTGCAATTACTTGAGGATATTAAACAAAATATTCCTGAGTTGCCGGTGATTATTATGACGGCATATTCCGATCTAGATAGTGCCGTATCGGTTTATGAAGGTGGTGCCTTTGAGTATTTACCCAAACCATTCGATGTTGATGAAGCCGTTGATTTAGTACAGAGAGCCGTAGTTCATCGTGAAGAACAATTACAGCAGACGGCTGATAAGCCGATTGTTCTAGCAACGGAAATTATTGGTGAAGCCCCGGCTATGCAAGAAGTTTTCCGGTCGATCGGTCGTCTGGCACGCTCTAATATTAATGTATTGATCAATGGTGAGTCCGGAACGGGTAAGGAACTGGTCGCCAATGCTTTGCACAAACATAGTCCTCGCAGAAATGCCCCGTTTATAGCCCTCAATATGGCAGCTATTCCTAAAGAGCTTATGGAGTCAGAATTATTTGGTCATGAAAAGGGTGCTTTTACAGGGGCTCATGCCCTACGAAAAGGTCGGTTCGAACAAGCTGATGGTGGTACTTTATTTTTAGATGAAATTGGCGACATGCCAATAGACTTACAGACTCGGCTACTCAGAGTATTGTCTGATGGTGAGTTTTTCAGGGTAGGCGGCCATAATGTGGTTAAGGCCGATGTACGAATTGTCGCCGCTACTCACCAAAATCTTGAACAACGTGTTGAGCAAGGCGAATTTAGGGAAGATTTATTTCATCGTTTGAATGTCATTCGTATACAAATTCCCGCGTTAAGGGAGCGACGAGAAGACGTCCCAGCACTGGCAAATTATTTTTTGAATAAAGCGGCTTCCGAACTGGCCGTCTCCGCTAAAGCATTATCGACAGAGGTTGAGAGTTATCTAAGTCAACTGGCATGGCCAGGCAATGTCCGCCAATTAGAGAATACTTGTCGGTGGCTAACAGTGATGTCGCCTGCAAAGGTAGTACAAGTAGATGATTTGCCAAGCGAGTTAATGAATGAAGTATCCGTTGAGCAACTTGGCACAGGGAACTGGCAGGTATTATTCAAACAATGGGCAGCGACTAAGGCATTAAGTGGTCAAGAGGGTGCTTTAGCGGATATTGTTCCATTGGTTGAACATCTCTTAATGGAAGTTGCTTTAGATAAAACAATGGGTAAACGCCAAGATGCGGCAAAGTTATTAGGCTGGGGTAGAAATACCCTGACTAGAAAGTTAAAAGATAGTTGAGAATATACTTGCAAGAGAAACTGAATGGCCGTATAATTCATTGCTTAATCAGGTGCGGGGTGGAGCAGCATGGTAGCTCGTCGGGCTCATAACCCGAAGGTCGTTGGTTCAAATCCAGCCCCCGCTACCAGTAATATTACATAACCCCTATAATGGGGTTTTTGTTTTTTTGGAGATATGAAATCGGGCCTTTGGCCCTTTTTTTTTACGCGTATGGCAATTAGTGATCAAATAGAACTGTTAGTTGAGGCGCCAATCGAATCGCTTGGTTATGAACTTGTGGGCGTTGAATATATAAAGAATGGGATCAATACGGTCTTACGTCTCTATATTGATGCTGAGCAAGGCATTGGCATCGAAGATTGTGAACGCGTGAGTCATCAGGTGAGTGGGATATTGGAGGTTGAAGATCCAATTAGCTCTGCCTATTCCCTTGAAGTATCATCTCCTGGCTTTGATAGGCCCTTGTTTAAAGAGCGAGATTTTATACGTTTTGCAGGCAGTGAAGCTAAAATAGCAATGAAGCTGCCAATACAAGGTCGTAGGAATTTCAGAGGGATATTGCAGGGGTTTAGCGATGGCGATATTTTGATTGAAGTTGATGGCGAAGTCTATGATCTACCTTTAACAAAACTATCTAAAGCAAAAATTGTTGCTTAAAAAGCGTATTGTTATCGGTTGATATGGAAAGTTTAAGTTGGGTTTAAGATGTGGGGAATCCACTGGGGGCATGAATGAATAATAAAGAAATTTTACTGGTTGCAGATGCTGTTTCTAACGAAAAAGGTGTTTCTAAAGAAGTCATTTTTCAGGCAATAGAAGCGGCCTTAGCAATGGCGACACGCAAAGCGAGTGATAATGAGATTGATGCCCGTGTTGTGATTGACCGTGAAACAGGCGATTATGAAACTTTCCGTCAATGGAAAGTCGTTAATGATGACGATGATGAATTCGAATCACCTGACCTCCAAATTAAATTAACCTATGCATTGCTAAAACAGCCAGAAATTGAACTGGGTAATTACATCATGGAACCGATGGAGTCGGTCGCATTTGGTCGAATCGCAGCGCAAACGGCCAAGCAAGTCATTGTGCAAAAAGTACGTGAAGCAGAGCGCGCTCAAGTTGTTGACCAATACCAAGAAAAATTAGGTCAAATGATTTTAGGAACCGTGAAACGTGTTGAACGTGGTAGCGTGATCTTGGATTTGGGTGGTAATGCAGAAGCATTTATCGACCGTGCAGATATGATCCCACGTGAAAACTTCCGTACAGGTGATCGTGTTCGTGCTTATTTAAAAGAAATTAAAGCTGAAGGTCGTGGTCCACAGTTAATCGCTAGTCGCGTCGCTCCTGAATTATTGATTGAGTTATTCAAACTTGAAGTGCCCGAAATCGGTGATGGGATGATCGATGTTAAAGGTGCAGCACGTGATCCAGGTTTAAGAGCAAAAATTGCAGTAGTAGCAACTGAATCGCGTATTGATCCTATCGGTGCCTGTGTAGGTATGCGTGGTTCACGTGTCCAAGTAGTGACTAACGAATTAGGTGGTGAGCGTGTTGATATTATCTTGTGGGATGAAGATCCTGCTCGATTTGCTATTAATGCAATGGCACCTGCTGAAGCGTTATCGATTGTTGTGGATGAAGATGCACATAGTATGGATATTGCCGTTGCAGATGACCAACTTTCACAAGCCATCGGTCGTGGCGGCCAAAATGTTCGCCTTGCGAGCCAATTAACAGGTTGGGTATTAAACGTAATGTCAGCTGCTGATGCTGATCAGAAAGCAGAATCTGAAACTAGCGAGCAAGTTGAATTGTTCATGAAAGATTTAGACGTTGATGAAGATGTGGCATTGATTCTTGCTCAAGAAGGCTTTTCTAGTTTAGAAGAAATTGCCTATGTGCCTGAACAAGAAATGTTAGAAATTGATGAATTTGATGCTGATATCGTCGCCGAGCTACGTTCACGCGCTCGAGATGTGTTATTGACCAGAGCCATAGTCAGCGAAGAAAAATTAGAATCTGCAGAGCCTGCCCAAGATTTGCTCGATATGGAAGGCATGACAAAAGATTTAGCATTAACACTAGCAAGCAGAGGTGTTGTTACACTGGATGATTTGGCGGATCAATCTGTTGATGAGTTAGCAGAGATTGAAGGTGTTGATGAAGAGCAAGCCGCCGTACTGATCATGAAAGCAAGAGAATCATGGTTTGCCGATGAACAAATAGATGCGGGAGAATAACCATGAGTGATATGAAGGTTAAAGATCTAGCCGGTACCATAGGTATTAGCGAAGCACGATTAGTTGAACAGTTAAACGAAGCCGGCATTAAAGTATCTAATGCTGATGACTCGATTACAGAAGAGCAAAAGCAGTCGCTATTAAGTTTCTTGCAACAAAGACATGGTAAAGACGGCGAAGCAAGTGTTGCTGAACCAAGAAAAATAACACTTAAGCGTAAATCGGTCAGCGAAATAAAGATTGGTGGCGCAGCCCGTAATGGCGGAAAAAGTGTCAGTGTCGAAGTGCGAAAAAAACGAACTTATGTGAAATTATCGCCAGCTGAAGAAGCGGAAGCGGCAGCGGAACTTATTCGTCAAAAAGAAGCTGAAGAGCAAGCAATAAAAGATGCCGTGTTAGCTGAGCAAGTCAAACAAGAAGCAGCTAAACGTAAACTGGAAGCAGAAGAAGCGCTTAAAGAAAAGCAAGAAGCCGATATCGCAGCACGAGAAGCCGCAGCTATTAATGCTGCTGTAGAAGCTGAAAGACAAGCTGATGAAGAAGCACGCCTTGCTGCTGAAGAAGAAAAACAAGCTTTAGCTGAAGAAGAAAAATTGAAGAAAGAAGCAAAGGTTGTTAAAAAAGCTGAAGCTGAAACTAATAAAGCTAGCGCTAAAGCGAAACCCGCCGCACCAGCTTTAACAGCATCACAAATTGCTCACAAAAAGCTTGAAGAAGCAGATGCGAAGCGACGTGCGGCTAACTTAGCACGTGTAGAAGCAGAACAGGCTCTTATTGCTAGAAAACAAGCAAGAATTGAAGACGCTCAGTTAGAAAAAGAACAAGCTGCAGCTAAAGTCGCAGCAGAACAACTTGCAAAAGAGCAAAAAGCGGCACGTGCTAAAGCGAAGGCTGAAGAAAAACCAGAAGAAGCTAAAGCGGCGCCAGAATCTAAAGATGCTGCTGCTCGTAAAGGCGGTCGTTACACCAAAGGTGTTGCAACCGAACGTAAAGAATTGCATGTTTCTGATGGCAAAGGTCGACGCAAGAAGAAGAAAGGCGCCGTCGCTGTTCAACAGAAATCAACGTTGATGGAAGGTTCTGATGAGCATGGCTTCTCAATGCCTACAGCACCAACAGTACATGAAATCGATGTTCCAGAAACAATTAGTGTGTCTGATTTAGCATTACGCATGCATGTTAAGGCTGCTGAAGTGATTAAAGCATTGATGGGCTTAGGTACAATGGCCACTATCAATCAGGTTTTAGATCAAGATACCGCTGTTATCCTTGTTGAAGAAATGGGCCATATTGCTAAACCCGTTCAAGATAATGAAGTCGAATTAGCGCTGTTAGGTACTGAAACCGGCATGGGTGAAGCTGAGGTTCGTGCACCTGTTGTCACCGTCATGGGACATGTTGACCATGGTAAAACATCACTGCTTGATTATATTCGTCGTACAAAAGTAACTACTGGTGAAGCGGGTGGTATCACCCAGCACATTGGTGCGTATAAAGTTGAAACAAGCCGTGGTCAAATCACTTTCCTAGATACACCTGGCCATGCTGCCTTTACGGAAATGCGTTTGCGTGGTGCTCAAGTGACAGACGTGGTGGTTATTGTTGTTGCTGCCGATGATGGCGTGATGCCACAAACAATTGAAGCTGTAAAACATGCTAAATCAGCTAATTCGCTGTTGATTGTCGCTGTTAATAAAATTGATAAGCCTGATGCTAATCCTGACCGTGTGAAACAAGAATTAGCAAATCATGACGTATTGCCAGAAGATTGGGGTGGTGATGTGCCTTTTATCCCCGTATCTGCATTAACGGGTGAAGGTATTGATAACTTGTTAGATGCAATTTCATTGCAAGCTGAAATGCTAGAGCTAAAAGCACCGGTTGTCGGTCCTGCTGCCGGTGTTGTTATTGAAGCTCGTTTAGATAAGGGCCGCGGTACTATCGCTACGATCCTTGTTCAAAAAGGTACTTTGAAGAAAGGTGATATCGTCATCGTTGGTCAGGAATATGGACGTGTTCGCGCTATGTTTAATGAACAAGGTGAATCGATGACAGCTGCTGGCCCGTCTACACCGGTTGAGCTATTAGGCTTATCGGGTACGCCTGCATCAGGTGATGAATTACAAGTTGCTCCAGATGAGCGTAAAGCGCGTGAAATAGCGACATACCGAAAAACAAAAGCGCGTGAATTGAAAATGGCTCAACAGCAATCAGCTAAGTTGGACAATATGTTCAATGAAATGGAATCTGGCGATGTGAAAACCTTGAACGTTGTAGTCAAAGCCGACGTACATGGGAGTGCTGAGGCGGTTAGCCAAGGCTTGCTGAAATTATCGACCGATTTAGTTCGTGTAAATATTGTTTCATCAGGCGTCGGTGGCATTAACGAAACCGATGCACAATTAGCGGCTGCATCTAATGCCATTTTGATTGGATTTAATGTTCGTGCTGATAATACGGCTCGTAAAGTTATCGCTGAAAAGGGCTTAGATGTTCAATATTTCAGTATCATCTACGACTTGCTTGATCTTGTAACTCAAGCCATGACAGGTATGCTTGAGCCCGTTTATAAAGATGAAATTATTGGTCTAGCACGCGTTGATGATGTCTTTAGCTCGCCAAAATTTGGTGATATCGCGGGTTGTTTGGTTACCGAAGGTACGATCAGATTATCAAGCCCAATTCGTGTATTACGTAATAATGTCGTTATTTACGAAGGTGAGTTAGAGTCGCTACGTCGATTTAAAGACGATGTTAAAGAAGTTCAATCTGGTGTTGAATGTGGTATTGGTGTCAAAAACTATAAAGATGTTAAAGCGGGTGACCAAATCGAAGTCTTTGAACGTACTTTAGTGAAAGCTAAATTATAATGGCTAGAGAATTTAGTCGCACAAACCGAATTAGCGAAGTCATCATGCGTGAACTAGCTCAGATGCTTCAACACGAAATATCTGATCCACGTGTTGGCATGGTGACGGTTTCTCATGTCGATGTAACTTCTGACTTAAAGTATGCCAAAGTCTACGTAACACGATTGGGCTCGGTAGAGTCTGATGACGATATGGATGAATGCCTAAAAGGTTTGACGCGTGCATCAGGATTTTTACGCCGTGGCATTGCCAATCGTATCGATTTACGCATCGTGCCTGAACTACGTTTTTATTATGACAAGTCATTGATTCATGGTTTTCATATGGATCAGTTGATCGCTGAAGCAAATACCGATCGTTCTGACGATACTGACACTGAAGATAAATAAGCGATTAGATGGGACGTCGTAATAAAAAAGGCCGTGATATAACGGGCATTATCATTATTGATAAACCGACAGGCCGAAGTTCTAATCATGTATTACAGCAAGTTAAACGTTTGTTTAATGCCAATAAAGCTGGCCACACTGGCAGCTTAGATCCTTTAGCAACCGGTGTATTGCCTATCTGTTTAGGTGAGGCCACTAAGGTATCTTCTTATTTGCTTGATGCAGATAAGCAATATCACGTCACCTGCCAGTTAGGTGCGGTGACGGATAGTGGTGACTCAGATGGTGTGGTAGTGTCAACCAGCGTCATTCCTGAATTTACAGAGCTAGACGTGCTGGCATTATTACCGGCCTTTATTGGCGAGTTAGATCAAGTTCCGCCGATGTTTTCAGCACTGAAATATCAAGGTCAGCCACTTTACAAATTAGCTCGTCAAGGAATAGAAGTCGAGCGTAAATCACGTCGCATCACAATTTACGATATCAAACTATTAGGGATCACCGCCGATAGTTTGACTTTGGATGTGCGTTGTAGCAAAGGCACTTATATTCGTACATTGGTTGAAGAAATTAGCCATGCTTTAGGCTCAGCAGGCCACGTAACAATGTTAAGGCGCGTCGCTGCTGCAGGCTATATGGAACACCAGGCTCTGACGATCGAGCAAGTTATGGCGAAGGCTGAAAATGATATGTCAGCACTAGACCAATTATTATTGCCATCAGAAAATGCTTTACCTGATTGGCCATCTATTGAGCTATCAGATTATATGGTGGCCGCGATACGACAAGGCCAAGCTATTCAGGTTGAACAAAGCTTTGAATGCGCAAACGTAAGATTGTTTGATCCACAGCAACAATTCATTGGCTTAGCTGAGATGACTGAGACAGGCAGGGTACAACCTAAACGAGTATTTGTTCTGCCAGAAGCATCGTAAAATAATTGTTTATATTGGAAAAACTGGGTAGAATGTGACCCTTTTAAAAGGTTGGATATCTTGGTGTTTAGTGCTGAGGTAATCCAGAATTTAACTCGTAGCAAGCTATATATAAAGTAGAGCTACACCAAAAGTTGGAGTTTTTAATGTCATTAACACTAGAACAAACACAAGAAATTATTACTAAATATCAGCGTTCAGAAACTGATACGGGTTCAGCTGAAGTACAAGTTGCTTTATTAACTGCACGTATCTTAGATCTTGCTGATCATTTCAAAACAAACATTCATGATCATCATTCACGTCAAGGTCTACTAAAAATGGTTAGTGGTCGACGTAAAATGTTAGATTATTTGAAAAAGAAAGATATCATTCGTTACCGTGAGCTAATTGCTAGCCTAGGTTTACGTCGCTAAGCATTGTTTTTCGCGATACACAATATGAATGGAAACATGCTCTCGTTAAAAAACGATAGCAGGTTGATCATTTAAAATATGCCCCTGAAGCCACACGGTTTCAGGGGCATATTTGTTTTTAGGTTTTAAAATTATCAGACGCTGCGGAATAAGCCGTTAGCATTAATAGTAGTCAAGAGAAAGGAACAGAATAGTGAATTCAATAAAAAAGACAGTTCAATATGGCGATCATATTTTAAGTCTTGAAACCGGTAAAGTAGCGCGTCAAGCAGGTGGTGCAATCATTGCTAGCCTAGGTGAAACAGCTGTATTAGTTACCGTTGTCGGCAAAAAAAATGTTCAGCCAGGTCAAGATTTCTTTCCTTTAACGGTTAATTATCAAGAACGTACGTATGCTGCGGGTAAAATCCCTGGTGGTTTCTTTAAACGTGAAGGTCGTCCTTCTGAAAAAGAAACATTAACATCACGTTTAATTGACCGTCCATTACGTCCTTTATTCCCTAAAGGCTTTTTGAATGAAGTTCAGGTTATTGCGACGGTTGTAGCACTTGACCCTGCGATTGATCCTGATATTCCCGCTATGATTGGTGCTTCTGCTGCATTAGCAATCTCAGGCATTCCATTTAATGGCCCAATTGCTGGTGCACGTGTTGGTTACGTTGATGGTGGTTATGTTTTAAACCCAAGCAAAGAACAATTAAAAACAAGTGATTTAGATTTGGTTGTTGCCGGAACTGAAAGTGCGGTGTTGATGGTTGAGTCTGAAGCGGCTGAATTACCAGAAGAAGTAATGTTAGGCGCGGTTATGTTTGGTCATGAACAATTACAAACAGCGATTAATCTTGTTAAAGAGTTACAAGCTGAAGCGGGTAAAGAAGCATGGGATTGGTCTGCGCCAGTTAAAAATGGCAGCGTTTATGATGAAGTTAAAGCGAATGCTTATGTGGGTATTGAAGCGGCTTACACCATTAGCGATAAATTAGAACGCCAAGATCAATTGGCTGTGGTACGTACTGCTGCTGTTGATGCGTTAGCTGGTGAAGAATCTGATTTTTCAGCTGACGAAGTTAAAAGTACTTTTGCTAAGTTAGAAAAAGAATTAGTACGTGGCAGAATTATTGCTGGTGAACCACGTATTGACGGTCGTGATACTAAAACAGTACGTCAAGTGACGGTTGAAACAACAGTATTACCACGCGTTCATGGTTCAGCGTTATTTACACGTGGTGAAACACAAGCGATTGTTGTAGCAACTTTAGGTGCTGAACGTGATGCGCAAATGATTGATGCGGTTGAAGGTGAATACCGTGATCGTTTCATGCTGCATTACAATTTCCCTCCATTCTGCGTAGGTGAAACAGGTTTTGTCGGATCACCTAAGCGTCGTGAAATTGGCCACGGTAAATTAGCAAAACGTGGTATCCAAGCTGTGATGCCTTCTGCTGAAGAATTCCCATATGTGGTTCGTGTGGTTTCTGAAATCACAGAATCAAACGGCTCAAGTTCTATGGCTTCTGTATGTGGTACAAGTTTGGCATTAATGGATGCCGGTGTACCTATTAAAGCCCCCGTTGCTGGTATTGCGATGGGCTTAATCAAAGAAGAAAATGGTTATGCTGTATTGACCGATATCTTGGGTGATGAAGATCACTTAGGCGATATGGACTTTAAAGTAGCCGGTACTGAAAAAGGTGTAACGGCGCTTCAAATGGATATCAAGATTGAAGGTATCAACGAAGAAATCATGCGTACTGCTTTAGCGCAAGCACGTGATGGTCGTTTAACGATTCTTGAAACAATGAATGCTAATCTTTCAACACATCGTCAAGAGATGTCTGAATTTGCACCACGCATTATTACTATCAAGATTAATTCAGATAAAATTCGTGATGTTATTGGTAAAGGTGGTGCAACCATCCGTGCTTTGACTGAAGAAACTGGTGCTGTGATTGACATTCAAGACGATGGCACCGTGATGATTTTCTCTTCTGATTTTAATGCAGGTCAAGATGCGTTACGTCGCATCGAGCAAATCACTGCTGAAATTGAAGTCGGTCAAATCTATGAAGGTCGTGTTGCTAAGTTAATGGACTTTGGTGCTTTTGTAACAATCTTACCGGGTAAAGATGGCTTAGTACATATCTCACAAATTTCTGACGAACGTGTAGAAAATGTGAGTGACAAATTGACTGAAGGTGATTTGATTCAAGTTAAAGTGCTTGAAGTTGATCGCCAGGGTCGTATTCGTCTAAGTATGAAAGCGGTTCATGAAGAAGCAAGTGAAGCATAAACTTACTTAGCTTATTGAAGTAAACTTAAAAGCCCCGATAATCGGGGCTTTTTTGTGTCAAAATATCAGATATGAAATTTAATAACATTATTTTGGGCTTATTCCTGACCTGTTGTAGCTATCAGCTGCAAGCCGCTGAGATTCAAATCGCCGCGGCGTCTAATTTACGTTATGTTTTATCTGAACTTATCGCTCAGTTTGACCAGAAATCTGGGCATCGTGTACATGTCTCTTATGCCGCATCGGGCACGCTAACAACGCAGATCCAGCACGGCGCACCATTTGAAGTATTTTTATCTGCAGATCCATATTATGTTCAGCACTTAAGTGAAGGTGGATTAAGTGAAGGTGCTGTGATTGACTTTGCTCAAGCACAAATGGTTTTATTTGCATCAACCCAATCGCCTCTAAGCTTAGATGCCAATTTACTAGGCTTAAAATCAGCCTTGATACGAGGCGAGTTAAATAAAGTGGCAATCGCAAATCCCAAGCATGCTCCTTATGGTCAGGTGGCACAACGTCTTTTGGAAGAAGCCGGCATTTGGCAACACATTCAATCACAGCTACTCATCGCTGAAAATGCATCACAAGCGATACAATTTGCCTTAACAAGTCAGGTGGATGCGGGCTTTGTTCCTTATTCTTATGTGCTGCAACCACAAATTGCATCACAAGGGCGCTATATTCAACTCGATGCAACACTGCCACAGCAAGCCGTATTAATAAGGGGCGCGTCTGACCCAGCCAAGCAGTTTTTGAACTTCATTCAAACTGAGCCAGCAAAAGCTATTTTTAGAGCCCAAGGTTTTATCGTGTTAGAAAAGGCTGCATAAGATGGACTGGCAAGCCTTTGAAGTCTCGATTATGTTGGCGGTGTTAACCTGCCTCAGCCTATTGCCTATTGGTTTAGCTTTGGCGTATTTATTGGTTAAATCTAATTTTATGGGGCGTGGTGTTATAGAAGCGATTATCACCTTGCCATTAGTTTTACCCCCCACGGTACTTGGTTATTTTCTCTTAGTCGGTATGGATAGTGATAGCTTGCTAGGCAGTGTATTCGTGAGTTTAACGGGGCAAAACTTGGCATTTTCATTTGCTGGTTTATGGTTTGCATCTATCATTTATAGTTTGCCTTTTGCTGTGCAGCCAATGATGCGAGCATTAGAAAAGATTGAACCTGAGATCCGTGAAGCGGCATGGTGTAGCGGTTTGTCAAAATGGAAAACCTTTTTTAAGGTTGAATTGCCATTGGCTTGGTCCGGAATTATTACCGCGATGGTATTGTGTTTTTCACATACTTTGGGTGAATTTGGTGTGGTATTGATGATCGGTGGCAATATTGCCGGCGAAACACGTACCTTATCGATTGCCATTTATGACAGCGTCCTCGCCTTTGAACACCAGCAAGCGCAAACCATGTCATTAATATTATTAGCGATTTCTTTGGTGACGATCAGTGTGGTCTATAGTTTTAATCGCACACGTGTATTGCGATTTTAACGATGCTAAAAGTGACATTACAACAAGCAACGCCGATTAAACTTGATGTGGACTTTAGCTGCGAATCAGGCGAGACGCTGGCCTTAGTCGGGCCTTCTGGTGCAGGAAAGTCAACAGTCTTACGCTGTATTGCTGGTTTGTCTTTAGCTGAACAAGGTCAGGTTTTATGTAAAAATGAAACGTGGTTTGATAGCAAGAATAGTATCAATAATACACCTCAACAACGTCGCGTTGGCATGGTGTTTCAGAATTATGCCTTATTTCCTCATTTAACTGTGGCAGGTAATATTAAATTGGCGTTGGATAAAAATAATGCTGATAGCCAATACGCCGTTGAAAAATTGCTCGACAAAGTTAATCTCTCGGGCTTAGAGCAGCGTTACCCAGCACAATTATCAGGTGGACAACAACAACGGGTGGCGTTGGCAAGGGCTTTAGCTAGACAGCCACAAGTATTGTTATTAGATGAACCCTTTTCTGCGGTAGATAAAGTAACACGAAGAAAACTGTATTTAGAGCTCAATACACTTCGACGTAATCTTGATATGCCAGTGATTCTTGTTACCCATGATTTAGATGAAGCGGCAATGTTAGCTGATAGCCTTTGTGTTATTCATCATGGTAAAACCTTACAACATGGTAGCCCTGATCAGGTTTTATATCAGCCAATGAATTCAGCCGTAGCCAGACAAGTTGATGTTAGAAATATTTTGCAGGGGCGCCTACAATCACATAACGGTGAGTTAGTGCTGGCGTGGTATAACCATGTGTTTTCTGTAACTAGATTAACTGGTTTTACGGAAGGACAGCATGTGTATTTTGCCTTGTCACCCGCAAAAATATTACTTCACCAACGCGTAAGACCCTCACGTGGTGAGCAAGAAAACCCTGTGGCAGGCATTATTCGTGATCGTGTTACCTTACGCGGGATTACCACTGTCTTATTTTCAGTAGAATCAGCAGAAGGCGCTATTTTGCAAATGGATTTACCTGAGCATGTGGCGATGCGAAACCAACTGCATATAGGGGAAATGATTATGGTATCACTGCTTGCCAACGCGATTCATGTAATGACGGAATAACAAGCATCGTCCATTTTCTGCCGAGTAATGTAGAATAGTCGGTTTTTCACAATCAGATTATTCCATGGCTGAGTTATTAGCAGAAATTAACAAACGGCGCACCTTTGCCATCATTTCGCATCCTGATGCCGGTAAGACCACACTGACAGAAAAATTACTGTTATTCAGTGGCATGATTCAGCAAGCGGGCAGTGTTAAATCACGTAAAACCGATCGCCATGCCACCTCCGATTGGATGGAGATGGAGAAAGAACGAGGCATCTCGGTGACTTCTTCTGTTATGCAGTTTGAACATAATGATTGCATTGTCAATTTATTGGACACGCCGGGTCATGCTGACTTTTCTGAAGATACATATCGGACATTAACCGCAGTTGATTCGGCACTAATGGTGATTGATATCGCCAAAGGTGTTGAAGAACGCACTATTAAATTAATGGAAGTTTGTCGGTTACGTGATACGCCTATTTTGACGTTTATCAACAAGATGGATCGTGAAGGCCGCGAGCCAATTGATATCTTGGATGAAGTTGAATCTATTCTGAATATTCAATGTGCGCCCATTACTTGGCCTATTGGTATGGGGAAAAACTTTAAAGGAATTTTTCACTTACAAAACAATAGTGTACATTTATTTGAACCGCATAGTGATAAGGTCGGTGAGATTATTCAAGGTTTGGATAACCCGCGTTTAGATGAGTTATTTGGTGATTTAGCCGAAGAGTTACGTGATGAAATTGATTTAGTACGAGGTGCTAGTCATGAATTTGATAATGATGCCTTTTTAGCTGGGGAACTGTCACCGGTATTTTTTGGTTCGGCGATGAATAATTTTGGTATCACCGAGTTGATGGATTCATTTGTCGAGATTGCACCAGCGCCACAAGGCCGCGCAACAAAAACACGTTTAGTAGCGGCAAGTGAAGCACCGTTTAGTGGTTTTGTTTTTAAGATCCAAGCCAATATGGATCCTAAACATCGCGATAGGATTGCCTTCTTAAGGGTTTGTTCAGGTCAATACACTAAGGGCATGAAATTACGCCATGTTCGCACAGGCAAAGATGTCGTTATTGCCAATGCTGTTACCTTTATGGCTGCTGAGCGCGAGCAAGCAGAAGTCGCATGGCCGGGTGATATTTTGGGTTTGCATAATCATGGGACTATTCAAATTGGTGATACATTTACCCAAGGTGAAGATATGCAATTTACGGGTATCCCTTATTTTGCACCTGAACTATTCCGTCGCGTACGTTTAAAAGATCCACTTAAAATGAAAGCCTTGTTAAAGGGCTTACAGCAATTAAGTGAAGAGGGTGCGACGCAGTTATTTAGACCTCTCTCCAACAACGATCTTATTTTAGGCGCGGTGGGTGTATTGCAGTTTGATGTGGTTGCACATCGTCTTAAAGGTGAATATAGTGTTGATTGTGGCTATGAAGCAGTTCAAGTTTATACGGCACGATGGGTATATTGTTCAAACGCGAAGAAGTTAGAAGAGTTCAAGAATAAAGCGGCGCTTAATTTAGCCTTAGATGGTTCGGGCGGACTGACTTATATCGCACCAACACGCGTTAACTTAGATTTAACAATGGAACGTTGGCCAGACATCGAATTTAAGTCAACGCGTGAACATAGCTAGCAATAACAATTGACTTGCCTTTATTAGGCTTTCTCAAGCAGAATAGACGTTAAGTGCGCTATTCAACCACGAGGGACGAGTGATGAAAGTTAGAGCGATAACTAAGAATAAAGGCAAACCGGTTATTGGTTTGGCTCCCAGTGATTCACTTGATCTTGCCGTGACCTTAATGATGGATAATCGCATCGGCTCTATTGTGGTAACGGATAATGGCACGTTGGTGGGTATACTATCAGAAAGAGATATTCTGAAAGTGTTACATAAAAAACAAGCGATGTGGTCGCCGATTACTGTTGCTGATGCGATGACGCCTAATCCCTTTGTATGTGAGCCTGATAACACGTTAGAAGAAGTAATGAATATCATGGTCGATAATAATGTTCGTCATTTACCCGTTGTTTATCAGGGTAAGTTAGAAGGTATGTTATCGATCACAGATATTGTTGAAGAATTACTTAAAAAAGCGAAGTTTGAAAATAAATTACTGAAAAACTATATTCAAAATTGGCCAGATGCTGATCAAGGTGATATTCAAGTTTAAGTTTGTGGTTTGTTAAACTAGTCGTTACTTAGTTTGAAGGCGATGGCTCGAATATGTTCCATTTCATCTCGAAGTTTTCCTGCTTCCTCAAACTCTAAGTTCTGAGCATGACGATACATTGCTTGCTCCATTTGCTGTAGTCTTTTTGCCAGCTGTTTTGGTGTTAATGCACCATATTTAGCATGCTCTTCGGCTACTTTGACTATATGCTGTCTATCGCTGCGTTTTTCTTCTTGTTTATCATCAATGCTATTTCGAATCGCTTTTTTGATGCCAGTAGGCGTAATGCCATGTTTTGTATTGTAGGCGACTTGTTTTTCACGGCGACGATCGGTTTCATCTATTGCACGTTGCATTGAGCCTGTAATGCGATCTGCATATAAAATCGCCTTACCATTCAAATTACGTGCAGCACGACCAATCGTTTGAATTAATGAACGTTCTGAACGTAGAAAACCTTCCTTATCAGCATCTAAAATAGCCACAAGCGATACCTCAGGAATATCTAGCCCCTCACGTAATAAGTTGATACCAATAAGTACATCAAACTCACCGAGACGTAAGTCACGTAAGATTTCTACTCGTTCGACAGTATCAATATCTGAGTGTAGATAGCGTACTTTAACGCCATGTTCACGTAAGTAGTCAGTTAAATCTTCCGACATACGCTTAGTCAGGGTCGTCACCAATACCCGCTCATCAAGCGCGGTGCGTTTATTGATTTCTGATAATAAGTCATCAACTTGCGTCGCCACGGGACGAATCTCAACTTCTGGATCAATCAAGCCGGTTGGACGAACGACTTGTTCAACAATTGAGCTGGCGTGTTCTGCTTCATACGTTGAAGGTGTGGCAGAGACAAAGATAGTTTGTGGGGCCAGCTTTTCCCATTCTTCAAAGCGAAGTGGTCGATTATCGAGAGCGGATGGTAAACGAAAGCCATAATTAACCAAGGTTTCTTTACGTGAGCGATCACCTTTATACATGGCACCAATTTGCGGCACCATAACATGACTTTCGTCTAAGACGAGTAATGAATCATCTGGTAGGTAATCGAATAAGGTGGGCGGTGCTTCATCAGCGCCACGTCCAGATAAGTGGCGAGAATAGTTCTCAATGCCATTACAGTATCCTAACTCCAACATCATTTCGATGTCGAAGCGAGTGCGTTGTTCTAAACGTTGTGCTTCAACCAGTTTATTGTCGCTATTTAATATTTCTAAGCGTTCTTTAAGTTCATCTTTAATGGCATCGACAGCGGATAAAAGTTGATCACGCGGTGTGACATAATGCGTTTTAGGATAAATAGTAATGCGACTCAGTCGTTGTAATACCTCGCCAGTTAAAGGATCAAAATAACTAATCTGTTCAATCTCATCGTCAAATAATTCTACTCGTACCGCATCACGTTCTGATTCAGCAGGGAAAATATCGATGACTTCGCCACGTACCCGATAGGTGGCACGATGTAATTCGATATCATTACGTTTGTATTGTAATTCGGTGAGGCGTTTTAAAATATCACGTTGATTAATCGTATCGCCTTGCACTAGATGCAGCACCATTTCCAAATAAGAGTCTTTATCGCCAAGACCATAGATGCATGACACGCTGGACACAATAATGGCGTCACGGCGTTCTAACATCGCTTTGGTGGCAGATAATCGCATCTGCTCTATTTGTTCGTTAACAGAAGCATCTTTATCGATAAAGGTATCTGAAGAAGGCACGTAGGCTTCAGGTTGGTAATAGTCGTAATAAGAAACAAAATACTCAACGGCGTTATTAGGGAAAAACTCTTTCATTTCGCTATATAACTGTGCGGCTAATGTCTTATTTGGAGCCAAAATCATCATCGGACGTTGGACGGCTTGCGCAACATTGGCGATAGTGAAGGTTTTACCTGATCCGGTTACGCCAAGTAAGGTCTGCCACATTTCACCATTATTAATACCTTCAACCAATGACTTTATCGCCGTAGGTTGGTCTCCTGCGGGTTCAAATTCGCTTACTAGTTCAAATTGTTTAGCCATAGTTCTTCTGCATTATTCAGGTTTGGCGTATATTATCTCGTATTTAATTAACTTAAGACCTTATGTACGAAAACTATTTTTGTCAGTGTCAGACGAAAATAGTCGACAAACCTGTTCCAAACACATGTCTGTCGACTATCTTGTGTAGCCATGGTGAAAATAATAAGTCGTACATCGGTTCCAACTTGTACTTTAAATGAAGGAATGATTGTGGATATCAAGCTCTCTCAGCGCGTGCAAAGCATTAAGCCATCTCCCACTTTGGCGATTACTGCGCGAGCAGCTGTATTAAAAGCAGAAGGCAAAGACATTATCGGTCTAGGTGCTGGCGAACCTGATTTTGATACGCCTGACAATATTAAGCAAGCTGCTATCGCTGCTATTAATAATGGTAAAACAAAATATACCGCTGTAGATGGCACCGCTGAATTAAAACAAGCGGTTATCGACAAATTATCGAGAGATAATGGCTTGGACTACCAAGCTACCCAGATCTTAGTGTCTGTTGGCGGTAAGCAAAGTTTTTTCAATCTGTCCCAAGCGTTACTCGATCATGGTGATGAAGTTATTATTCCAGCGCCTTACTGGGTTTCTTACCCAGATATGGTGTTATTGGCAGATGGTGTGCCGGTTATTATTGAGGCCGGACAAAATCAGCACTTTAAAATAACGCCTGAGCAGCTTGAAGCTGCGATTACCCCTAGAACACGCCTGTTTGTAATTAACAGTCCATCTAATCCTTCTGGGATCGCGTATAGCAAAGCTGAGCTTGCCGCACTCGGTGAGGTCTTGCGTAAACATCCGAAAGTCTTGATTGCTACAGATGATATGTATGAACATATTTTATGGACCGAAGAGGGCTTTTATAACATTCTGATGGCTTGCCCAGATCTTTATGAGCGTACTATCGTATTAAATGGCGTATCGAAAGCGTATTCAATGACGGGCTGGCGTATTGGTTATGCCGCGGGTCCAGTCAAACTGATTGCTGCGATGAAAAAAATCCAATCACAAAGTACTTCAAATCCTGCATCGATTTCACAAGCAGCAGCAGTGGAAGCATTGAATGGCGATCAACAATGTATTCAAACTATGTTGGTTGAGTTTAAAAAACGCCATGACATGGTGGTGGATAAATTAAACGAAATGGATGGTATCGAGTCATTACAAAGTGATGGCACATTTTATGTTTTTCCAAACATCAGCAAGGTGTTAGAACGCATGCCACAATTTACGGATGATCTTGATTTCGCTGAAGCATTATTGGTTGATAAAGGTGTTGCCGTTGTACCGGGTACGGCATTTGGTCTTAAAAATCATATTCGCTTGTCGATCGCAACCAGTGAACAAAATCTTGAAAATGCCTTAAAACGCATTGCAGATTTCATTGCTTAAAATAAAATCACGATAGTGCTTGACCCTGAGAAATAAAGCTCTATAATGACCATCTTTCTGTTCCTCGATAGCTCAGTTGGTAGAGCATCGGACTGTTAATCCGCAGGTCCCTGGTTCGAGTCCAGGTCGAGGAGCCAACAGATTCAAAGCCTCAGCATGTATACATGCTGAGGCTTTTTTGTTGCTTTCGAGAATTAGCGTAACGGCCTCTCCTAAGCCATAATCAGTAGACATAAACCCCCTGACGGTTTTGGAGCAGATTTTTAGTGCCTTATCTGGGATTCAAGTTAGTTAGCTTAACAGCCACAACTACTGCCAAATTTGCGTTTCATATCCATCAAATGCTGAGTAGCAACAAACTCAACATCACCGGCAATAATTTGCTTAACTTTAGCAACTGTCACCCCTAAATGTTCGGCGGCTTCTTCATTACTATATTCAAGTTTTTCAATTAAATCAGCCACATCTTGAGCATGCTTTTTACGGATAATAACGGTAGTGATTGCTGCCTCTATTTCTGCTTGTTTTTTTGTCATAAAGTGGCTCTCATCAAACTTAGTTTAATTTTTAAATAATAATTTAACATTTCTTCGTTTACGCTGAGATTAATTACTGACTACAACTGAATCATACGCCACAAAATTGGTTTCCTCGCAAAACTAATGGAGTGTACTCGATTTATTAATGTTTTTGAGTTAAGAAAAATTCACTCTATATTTGTACTGTGCACAGTACAAATAGGACCATTTTAGGCTGGTTTTGATAGTTGGTGAACGTTGAAAAATATTTGATATAAAGTGCTAGTGTTTTCAGTTTATGACTTTAAAACTCTATGAATATTCAACGGTATGTATATTTATATAAATATGCTGAGGTTTGTTTCTGGACCATTGTGGAATGTTAGGACCGCGCCTGGTTAATACAACGGTAATGTCTGGCCATTACGAGCCCTTCCTAGCTTAGGGATAAAGAGGAGATTTAACCGTTGTTGGAGCGCTCTATAAGCTACAAAGATATGCCGACATGCTTGACTGTACGGGGAGGAAAGTAAGGCTGAGTAATTACAAGATCTTGATTAGGTCTTAACTCTAGTGAATGTATAGTAGTAAGTCTAAATTAAGACTTATTTTCCTCGGTAAAGCGGGTCAAAATTACCCCACTTGGGTTCGGGCGGCGGCGCGCGCTGAGGTTCTCGCTCTCGGGTGTAATCTCTCGAATACAAATTGGCGTATGGGTTTTCTTTTACAGTAGGTTTGGGAGTAGCGTCCGTTGTTTTTTTGTGATCTTCAGCAGGTGCTTTATCAATAGCAGGCTCAGGTATTTCAACGTTAGTGTTGCTTGTTTCTACGGCTGAATTTTGTTGACTCTCTAATTTACTCAGCCGTTCTTTCATCTGTAAATTTTCTTCTTTTAGAGCGACAGCTTCTTCACGCATTTTAAGGAGCTGTATATCCTCAGCAGTATATTCTGGACTATCTAAGGTTTTCGTCGTCGCGTCGTCTTCAGTGACATCTGATTCTGATAGGATTGATTCTTCTATGGAAGCAGCTACTTCTGAAGCAGGTTCATCTGCTGGCATAAGGAAAAAATAAGCAGCGCCAGCAATGATGAGGAGTACTAGTAAGCCGATAGCAATTTTGATGAGTAATGCCTGTGACAGGCCTTTTTCAGGCTCACTTGAGCTGTCTTCATCTGGAGATATTTCTTCTAAGGTATCATCTGTTTCTTTCTCAGCCATTACAATACTCATTCAAGTAAGATACTTAGACGAGACCTTCGCATAGAATAGATGCCGAGTAAAGGTCTCTCAAGTTATTATTAAGTCGAAGTGTAAGTTATCAGTATCCGCACCGAAAATTCATTGACGGTGCCATTTTATCCTGAGCGTTTGTTGGCGGAGTGAATACAGATTAGATGTAAAGTGTAATGTCTGCTTCACCAGCAAATTCTAAAAATGTAGCTGCACCACCACGACTAATGCCTTCTATAAAGTTTTCATTTTTAAAATCAAATAGGTCAACCGTCATTTGGCAGGCAATTAAGTCGACGCCTGTTTCGATGCAAATATCACGCAATTCCTCTAAACTGGCGACACCTTTTTGTTTTAGTTTACGTTTCATCATCCATGTGGCAAACCATTCTAAGCCAGGAATGATCTGTACGATACTAGGGATAGTAACGGGCATTGGCATGGCAGGATTGCCAAGTGGCGACACTTTTAAATTAAGTTCTTTATTCAGGAGCTGCAAACCGTAAAAGGTGAAAAATATTTTTACTTCAAATCCAAGTGCTACGGCTGTTGAGGCGAGTAAAAATGGTGGATAGGCAGAATCTAAAGTGCCTTTGCTAGCAATAATAGCGAGTTTTTTAGCCATTATGCAGTACCTTTTTCAAGAATAAAATGTAATTTACCATCGAGTTCGTTAGTTTCAATTAATGGGTTACCAGTCATTTTTGAGAAAGCAGCTATATCCTGATTTGCGCCAGCATCTGTTACGATCAAATGTAATCGTTGGCCAGCGGTCATGTCTGATAAAGCTTTGCGCGCTTTGAGGACGGGTAGCGGGCAATTTAAGCCTGAGGTATCGAGTTCTACATCAAAATGTGACATGATTTTTCCCTTAAGTTTTGTATCTATATAATAGTGTAATAATAAACTTAAATAGATCGTTTGTCTTGTAGGAACCCTTTTCGGAGTTGAGATGTCTACGGATCATTATGAAAAAAATTAGTAGATTAATATTATTAGGTTTAATTGCCTGGCCATTGTCATCCATACATGCGCTTGATATCGCATTGCCTGAAATGGGGGATAGTGCCGGAGCGTTGATTTCACCACAGCAAGAATACGAAATTGGCCAATCATTTTTCTGGCGATTACAGCAGTCAGTTGATTTAGTCGATGATCCAGAAGTAAATAGTTATTTACAGTCATTAGGTTATCGTATTGCCGCCAATAGTGATGCACCATCTTTGAATTTCACCTTTTTTATGGTGCCTGATCCATCTGTTAATGCCTTTGCCGCACCTGGCGGTTTTATTGGGATGAACAGTGGTCTGATATTGACTAGCGAGAGTGAAGATGAAGTCGCTTCGGTGATGGCACATGAAATTGCTCATATAACGCAACGCCATCTTTTAAGAAGTTTTGAGCAAGCTAAACAGATGAGTGTACCGATGACCGTGGCGATGATTGCAGCAGCATTATTAGGTGCGGCGACCGATGCTAAAATGGGAACGGCAGCAATTATGGCGGTGCAAGCGGGCGGAATTCAATCACAAATTAACTTTACGCGGGCCAATGAAAGTGAGGCGGACAACTTAGGTATGTTGACGCTGGTGCGCTCAGGTTTTGATGCTCAAGCGATGCCCACATTTTTTGAACGCTTACAACAAACAAGTCGTTTTTATACGAGCAGTGCGGTGCCAGAATTTTTGCGTACCCATCCAGTGACCACTTCTCGTATCGCTGATGCTCGTGGGCGAGCCGCGACTTATCCATTAAAGAAACAATTCGGGGATAATTTGCAGTTTTATCTTATCCGTGAAAAATTGCGAGTGATGGCGGCGACGGATTTGAATCAACTCACACAGCATTATGCTGACGCATTGGCGTCAGGCAGTAGTCTGAATAATATTGCAACACAATACGGTTACAGTTTAGCTTTGACGGCGAAAGGTGATTACACACAGGCACGTACCGTCCTACAAAAACTGATCGATCAAGATAAAGACCGTTTGAGTTATCAATTAGCTTTAGCTGATCTTGAAATGGCAGTAGGGAGATTACCCGCAGCATTAACTATTTATAGTGATAATCAAAAATTGTACCCAGACGATCAGGCGCTGACATTGAAGCAAGTAGGCGCATTATTACAGGCTAACCTACCTACAAAGGCGGTAAGCCTATTGCAGGCTCAACTAGAATTGGGTGCGCCATCTCGTCAACTTTATAAATTATTATCGCAAGCTAAGTTGGCGATGGGGGATAAAAGTCAGTCTCATAGTTGGCTTGCAGAGTATTATTACAGCTCGGGTCGCTTAGAACAGGCATTAGATCAACTCCGGATTGCGGCTGATTTTGCTAAAAATAATGAATATCAATTAGCTAAAATAAGTTCTCGACTCCGTGAGGTTGAAATGACATTAGCGCAGATGGAAGAGTTGTGATGGTAGATACAATAATTGAACAACGTAGAACGATTTTAAAAGGGGTTATTTCAGCATCGACCCTCGCTTTAGTAGCTGCGAGTGGGCTGTTATTACCGCAACGTGTATTGGCGCATTGGCCTATGGATGCATTTAATGCAAAAACGCTTGAAGATGCTTTGATGGCATTGTTGGGCCATGCAGAAATTGTCGATGATTCAGTTGTGCAATTTAAAGTGGGTAGCCCGCCTAGTTATGCAGTTAATGGCGCATCGGTGCCAATTGAAATTCAAAGTAGCCTAAAGAATATTGAACGTATTTTAGTATTGGTTGAAAAAAACCCTAATCCATTAGCTATGAGTCTAGATTTTTCGCCTGCAGTAAAATTACCGTTCAAAAGTATGATCAAAATCAGCGAAGATTCTTTTGTTATTGCTGTTATCAGTGCGGGTGGGAAGTTATATAAAACATCGCGGATGGTTGAAGTTGATATTGGAGGATGTGCCTAATGGGCTTAGCGGCAAAAGATCGCATTCGAGCGAAATTAAAAGAAGATGAAACAACGGTGCGATTGTTACTCGCTCATCCTATGCATACTGGACGTGGAGAAAATGAAACGGGTGAATTGATTCCTGCGGAGTTTATTCAAGATATTCGTTGTTGGCGTAATGATGATGAGGTACTTACTATTAAATGCGGCACGGCAACGGCTAGGAATCCGTACTTCTCTTTTCAATTAGCGGGCGGCCAGCTAGGTGATAAAATTACAATTCGTTGGGTGGATAATATTGGTGCTAAAGGCAAAGCGGATACCATTGTAGGATGAGTTTAAAGGTAAAAGTTCATCTGTTTTTTGCCGTTTTGTTGATTACCTCATTATTGGCAAGCACTGGTGTATTGATTAATAATGCTCGGCATTCAGTGAAAATCGAAATGGAAGACACGATGGCAGCTGCTGCACGGCTGATGACTGTTTCATTGTCAGGCGCATCCCTCAATAGAGAACTAGGGGTGTATGAACATTTGCATGAATTGGTTAAAGCGTTAGGTGAAATTCGTAGCTTACATATTTTGTTATTTGATTCTAAAGGCTTGTTATTTGAAGGCGAACCACAGGCAAATAATGGTGTAAAACCACCGGATTGGTTTGTTAAGCTATTATTCCCAAAGATTAAACCATTGACTAAGCGTTTTGGAAGTGGCCATATGGTGATCTATGCTGCACCATTACAGGAAATTGGTGATCGTTGGTTAGATCTGCGAGGTATTTTAGAGCTCGGCTTTGGAATATTTATTTTTGTAGGGCTTTTTTTGTATTGGGGTGTGGGTTGGCTACTTAAGCCACTTGACCGCCTGTTAGCTGCCTTATCTGGTTTTGAGCGTGGTGATTTGCATTTACGTTTGCCCAATTTTTCCTTGCCAGAAATGAATCAAATAAGTCAGACCTTTAATCGTATGGGACAAACGCTTGAGCGAAGTATTGAAGAAAACCGTCGTCTAGCAACACTCGTTAAACAAACAGGCGATGCTATTTTATCGTTAGATCATGCGGGGAATATCACGTTTTGTAATCCTGCTGCGGAACGTTTATTTAGCCATCAAACCACTTTATTAGTTGGTGAAGCCTTAGCGAATTTAGGGTTTACTGAATATCGTAGTCGAATTGCTGAAATTTTAGAAAGTTGTGAAACGGTAGAAAATTTAGAAACAGGTCTGTTATTAGCGGATGGTGAGACGGCTGCCATATTATTTTCTACCGTACCATTACATGATGCCGATGAGATCGTGCGTGGCGTAATCTGTACATTAAGAGATATCACCGAACACAAACAGGCCGAAGCAGCTGAAAATCAACTACGTGAAACACGCTTGTTGGCACACCATATGGCTGAAGCACAAGAAGCTGAGCGCCGACATTTAGCGCGAGAATTACACGATGAATTAGGGCAATGCTTAACGGCGATTAAAACGGATGCAGTATTAATTCGAAATCGTAGTGAAACCAATGAACCGAAAGTGTATAGGAGTGCTCAGGCGATTATTGATGTTGCCAGTCATATTTATGATGTAGTTCATAACATGATCACTCGGTTACGACCTAGCCCATTGGATGATTTAGGTTTAATTCCAACCTTGGAGGAATGCATTTCAGCTTGGCAGAAGCGTCAGCCAGATATTGCTTTCACATTAACAGTGTCAGGGAAACTAGATAATCTGAATGAAGCGATGAATATGACCGTATTCAGGGTGGTACAGGAAGCTATTACCAACGCTGTTCGTCATGCAGATGCAAGTGAAATGGGGGTTTCGATCACAAATCAATTCAATGAAGAAAGCAAACAAAACCAGCTAATCATTGAGATAGTGGATAATGGTAAAGGTATGGAGATCCAAGATTTTCACTCTGATGTCGATTTTGGCTTGTTAGGTATGCGTGAGCGAGCACATAGTTTAGGTGGCACATTTATTTTAGAAAGTAGTTTAGGGGCGGGGGTAGCCATCCATGTCACCATTCCGCTAGGGGCAGATAAAACCGTATGAGCGATAATAAAACAACCGTATTGTTAGTCGATGACCATGAGTTAGTACGTGCAGGTTTTCGACGTTTATTAGAAGATGGTGATAAGTTGGTGGTGGTCGCCGAGGCGGGGAGCGGGGAGCAAGCAGTACAAGATTACGTTAAGCATCATCCTGACGTTGTTGTGATGGATATTTCGATGCCGGGGATTGGTGGCATAGGCGCAATTGAACGCATTATTGCACGTAGCCCAGAAGCGCGAATTTTAGTGCTCAGTGTGCATGAGGATGGTGTATTTACCTCGCGCGCCTTACAAGCAGGGGCCAAAGGTTTTATACCTAAACGTAGTGCGCCAGAGGAAATGATTAAAGCGGTAGAGCAAGTAGCACAGGGCAAAATCTTTATTGATCCTGATATTGCACAGCTTATCGCCTTGCAAAAGGTAACAGGTTCAGAAAGCATTATAGACACATTGAGCCAACGAGAATTTGAAGTGTTCAGCTTGTTAGCAGAAGGTAAAACGGTCAATGATATTGCTAATATCTTAAACTTAAGCCCCAAAACAGTAGGCACACATCATACAAGTATTAAACAAAAGTTGAATGTGTCTAATTCAGCCGAACTGGCACGTTTAGCGATTAGAAGCGGCATATTAGAGGCATAGCGTATCACTCAGGAAAATCCTGAGTAACATTGAGCCTTTTCCTCTAACCTTATTTTTTTCATCCGCGTATAGTTGTTTCCAAGGTCACGGAAAAACACTTTCCTGACATTAATAACTAACTAACGAGGTGTTTATCATGTGGACTAAACCAGAATATTCAGACATGCGTTTCGGCTTTGAAGTAACAATGTACATCTGCAACCGTTAATTCATAGCAAAATATAAGTTTCTAAAAGCCCCGATATTGAAAAATATCGGGGCTTTTTAGTTATTGAATGTCACTCAGGAAAATCCTGAGTGCCAACAAGTTTTTTCCTCTAACGGTTATGGATAACTATGCGTATATTCATAGTCCTGTTAGCAAGTAAGTTCTGTTAACCAGATGAACTAAAAATAAACTAAAATAATTAGGAGAGAGATTATGTGGACTAAACCAGAATATTCAGACATGCGTTTCGGCTTTGAAGTAACAATGTATATTTGCAATCGTTAATTCAAAATACAAACATTAAAAAAGCCCTGATATCGAAAGATATCAGGGCTTTTTTTTATTTCAAATTTTAATGACAACGAATAAGGAAAATCCTGAGATGTGCCACGGGTATTCCTGACGTAACAGAGTAAGTGTCGGTGTAATATTACACATGTTGTCAGGAATTTCTTCCTGATGGCTTTTAATTAACTATAAGAGAGAATTATTATGTGGACTAAACCAGAATATTCAGACATGCGTTTCGGCTTTGAAGTAACAATGTACATCTGCAACCGTTAATATCGGTTTTTGATGTATGCTTGAGGCTCTTTAATAGAGCCTCAAGTATCTTAAAATTACTAAATCAAATAGTTCTCAGTAACAGATTTATTCGATTTAGTTGTCAGTCAACGGAATAAATATAATGCAAGTACATGTTTTGGGTTCAGGCGCTGGTGGTGGTTTTCCTCAATGGAACTGCAACTGTGTAAATTGTAGAGGTATTCGTGAAGGGACGATTAAAGCAAGCAAACGCACTCAGTCTTCAATCGCAATTAGTGCCAATGGCATTGATTGGATCTTATTTAATGCTTCACCCGATATTAAAAAGCAGCTTGATGATTTTCCTGCCTTACAACCCGGTCGTGCCGTAAGAGATACCGCGATTAGTGCGATTGTGATTACCGATGCTCAGATCGACCATGTAACGGGCCTTTTGACCTTGCGTGAACATATCGCGCCATGGGAAGTCTATACAACAGAGGCGGTTCGCCAAGATTTAACGACGGGTTTTCCTGTATTTAATATTCTCGGACATTTCCGCGGTATTAATCATCATGAAATTACAACAGATCAAACGCCTTTTACTATTCCCAGCGCTGAAGGTTTGGAATTTACAGCAGTGCCTTTGTTAAGTGAGGCACCGCCTTATTCGCCACACCGAGGAAACACAGTGCCGGGTGATAATATTGGCATGCATATTAAAGATACTCGAACAGGTAAGAGCTTGTTTTATGCGCCGGGTTTGGGCGTCGCGGAACCTCATGTATTGGAATATATGCGAAATTCAGATTGTATCTTAGTCGATGGTACGGTGTGGACCGATGATGAAATGGCTAATGAAGGCATTAGTAATAAACGCGCCAGTGAAATGGGTCATCTTGATCAATCAAGTGATGGCGGCATTATGAGCATACTGAATGCGATGGAAAAACCACGTAAGATTCTGATTCATATCAATAATACCAACCCGATTTTGAATGAAGACTCACCACAACGCCAAACCTTGAATAACTCAAATATTGAACTTGCCTATGATGGTATGGATATTGAGTTATAAGCGGCGTTAAAAAAATAGCAGAATAGAGGAAACATGATGTCAGACAAAACACCTTGGTCACGCGAAGAATTTGAACAAGTATTACGCGCAAAAGAAGAGTTTTATCATATTCGTCACCCTTTGCATGTCAAAATGCATTCAGGTGAAATGAGTAAAGAACAAATTCAAGGTTGGGTGGCAAACCGTTTTTATTATCAAACAACGATACCGATGAAAGACGCTGCGATCATGGCTAATTGCCCAATTCGTGAAGTGCGTCAGCATTGGGTGCAACGTATTCTTGATCATGATGGCTTTGAAAATGAAGAAGGCGGCATCGAAGCGTGGCTACAACTAGGTGAATCTGTGGGCTTAACACGTGAAGAATTATGGTCAGAAGAACATGTGTTACCGGGTGTTCGTTTTGCAGTCGATGCCTATAGTAACTTTGCACGTAGAGCGACATGGCAAGAGGGGGCGAGTTCTTCATTAACTGAAATGTTTGCACCTAAGATACACCAAGCTCGCTTAGATAACTGGCCTGATCTGTACCCTTGGATTGATGAAAAAGGCTATCGTTATTTTCGTAAACGTTTAAGCGAAGCACGACGTGATGTTGAGCACGGTGTTCAAATTACGCTCGATCATTTTAAAACACGTGAACAACAAGAATATGCAGTGAGCTTACTGCAGTTTAAATTGGATGTACTTTGGACAATGTGCGATGCCATGTGGATGGCGTATATTGAAAAACGGCCCCCATACACCTTTGAGGTTTAATAAATGAGTGATCCGATTTTTAATGCAAGCAGTATTCCTGTATTAGCGCTTGGCTATCGCTTTCAGTGGGAGCCAGCACAAAACTGTAATGTGCTGTTATACCCTGAAGGTATGGTCAAGCTTAATGGCGCAGCAGGCGAAATATTAAAACGAATTAGTGAGACTAAACAAACTGTAGCTGAACTTATCGCTGAATTAAAAGTGGCCTTCGATGGCGCTGATTTAGATGATGATGTTTACCGGTTTTTAGAAGAGGCATACGATCATGACTGGATCAGACCAGAATAAAGCAGCCGGTAGCACCGGTGGTAGCTCAGGGCTTAGTGCTCATAATGACATTCGCCAACCCTTATGGTTGTTAGCAGAATTAACTTATGCCTGCCCATTACAATGTCCATATTGTTCAAACCCTATGGATTACGCCAACTTTAAGAAAGAGCTGACCACCGAAGAGTGGCTTGATGTCTTTCGGCAAGCACGTGCAATGGGCGCTACGCAATTAGGCTTGTCAGGTGGTGAACCGCTAACGCGTCCCGACTTAGTTGAGTTGATTACTGAAGCCAGAAAAATGGGTTTTTATACCAACTTGATTACCTCAGGTGTCGGTATGGATGCCGCCAAAGTGGCCGAGTTCAAAGAAGCAGGTTTAGACCATATACAAGTTAGTTTTCAAGCGAGCTCTGAAGATTTAAATGATTTGATTGCCGGAACAGATGCCTTTAAACATAAAATCGAAATGGCTAAGGCAGTTAAAGCGAATGGTTATCCGATGGTGTTGTGTTTTGTAACTCATCGCCAAAATATCGATCAAATGGAAGATATTCTTGAGTTAGCGATTTCTCTTGAAGCGGATTATGTGGAGTTAGCCACTACGCAATACTACGGTTGGGCGATGCATAACCGTGATCAATTATTGCCAATGAAAGAACAGTTAGTTAAGGCTGAGGCCATTGCTCATCGTTACCAAGAAGAACAAAAAGGTAAGATGAAGATTTATTATGTTGTGCCAGATTATTATGAAGAACGCCCTAAAGCCTGCATGAATGGCTGGGGGAATGTGTTCTTAACCATTACGCCGGATGGTGTCGCCTTACCTTGTCATGCGGCACGTGAATTACCGGGGATGGATTTACCAAACATTAGAGATGTGTCGGTGAAAGAAATTTGGGAAGAATCGAATGACTTTAACCGCTTCCGTGGTTATGAGTGGATGAAAGAACCATGCCGTTCTTGTGATGAAAAAGAAAAAGATTTCGGCGGCTGTCGTTGCCAAGCTTATATGTTGACCGGTGATCCAGCGAGTGCCGATCCTGTTTGTAGTAAATCTTTTGATCATCATTTAATCGAAGACGCATTAAAACGGGGTCGCTTAGAAGCTGAAAAAACAGTCACCGAGGCTAAGCCTTTAGTTTTCCGTAATCCGAAAAATTCCAAAAAATTATCTGCTAGTGAATAACGATTCCGCGATATCGACGCGTGGTCTGACTAAGCGATATGGTCAGACCACGGCGGTCAACAATCTTGATTTAAATATTCAAGCTGGTCAATTTTATGGGTTACTTGGTCCTAATGGTGCAGGCAAAAGCACTACTATTCATATGTTAACCACCATGACAGCAGCGACGTCGGGTGATGCATGGATTGCAGGTCAAAAAATAGCGGAAGATCCAGTTGCTATTAGACGCACGGTCGGTTTGGTGTTCCAAGATTCCGCGCTTGATCGCACGATGTCGATTGATGAAAACCTGCAATTTGCCGCGGCAATGTATAACTTATCGCCCAATGATGCCAATAAACGGATTGATGAATTATTAACGGTATTTGGCTTACAAGATAAACGTAAACGTAAATTACTGACATTGTCAGGCGGGCAACGTCGAGCCGTCGATATTGCGCGCGGTGTTTTACATAAACCGAAAGTATTATTTCTCGACGAGCCGACCATTGGCCTAGATTTGCCTAACCGTCGTGCTATTTGGCGTTTTGTTGAACAATTACGCCGCGAAGAGGGCATGACCGTATTTCTAACGACGCATTATTTAGAAGAAGCTGCCGCCTGTGATCAGGTTGATTTCATTCAACAAGGAAAATTACAGCAAGGTGGATCACCTGCTGAATTAACTCAGCAGTTAGCGTCCTATATTTTGGAAATTACGACACCTAATCCAGATAATATGACGGCTCAATTGACACCATTATTTGGTGCACCGATTCGAGAAGATGAACATCTGAGTTTCAAAATTGCAGAGCATGACGTCGATTTTTATGAACTTCAGAAATCACTAGGCGATGGCGTGTCTGCAATGCAATGGCGAAAACCTAACCTTAATGATGTCTATTTATGGGCATTTTGTAGTCCAGAACAAGGCAAAATAGTATGAGTTGGCGTCCTGTAAAGGCTGTGGTCGGTCGTGAAATGAGTAAGTTATTTCGCCAACGTGCCCGTTTAATTAGCTCGATGGTCAGACCGATGATTTGGTTACTGGTCATTGGTTCGGGTGTCGGCAGTATGTTGCAAGGCCCAGAACAAGATGGCTATTTAAATTTTTTAGTGCCAGGTATATTGGCGATGACCTTATTGTTTGCTGCTTTACTATCGGCACTGACCTTGGTTTACGATAAAGAGTTTGGTGTGATGCGAATGATGATGATTGCGCCTATCTCGCATTATTGGATCGTGTTATCTAAACTGATTGCGGCGACCTTAACGGCCATGGTGCAAGCAAGTTTATTGTTAGTATTATTATTAGTGCTGGGTTTAGTCAGTCTTAAAGTGGCGCTTAGTTTATTGCTACCCGCCGTGTTAACGGCGATATGTTGTGCGGCAATTGGTGGTTTGATTGCGGTTTATTCCAAAAGCATAGATAACTTTGCAGTCATTATGAATTTTTTCATCTTCCCGGTGTTTTTTCTCAGTGGCGCCTTATATCCGGTCAGTCAATTACCGGCTTATTTACATTACATCGTGTTGGTGAATCCATTTAGCTATGGTGTTGATTTGTTGAAACATGCGGTACCGAATGTGGCTACTGACTTTTCAGTGATGACCGATATTGCCGTTTTACTGGGTTTTTCAGTGATGGCAATCGCAATAGCGTGCTGGCAGTTTTCGCGTGAATCGGTACATGAACCTTTATTTCATCGAGCCACTAAAGGCAATTAATGGCATGAGCCCATGCCTTTTTTCTCTAAGTAACATTGGTGGTATTCCTCGGCAGGGAAAAACTCACTGGCCGCAGTAATTTCCGTAACAGCAGGCTCAGCATAATAACCACTCGTATCGAGTGCCTGTTTAGAATCCAATGCTTGTTGGCGCTGTTCATCGTTGTGATAGAAAATCGCACTTCGATATTGTGTGCCGATATCAGGGCCTTGGCGGTTGAGTGTGGTTGGGTTGTGTATCCGCCAAAATACCTCAAGTAATTTTGTATAGCTGAGTAATGTTGGATCAAATGCGATTTCAATCGCTTCTGCATGACCTGTGGTGCCTGTACAAACCGCCTTATAATTAGGGGTGTCAGTACTGCCAGCAGTGTAACCAACACGAGTCGAAACAACGCCATTTATTTGTCTAAACTTGGCTTCCACACCCCAGAAACAGCCTGCTGCAAATGTCGCAATTGTCATAATTTAACCTTATTGTTATGGGAAAAAGCTTAAGCACTTGTATACTATTACGATTATATTCTTAACACCCTATTCTTATCATTTTTAATTTACGGGTAAATTAAATAATGGATAAGAAAACCTTGATTAGAGACTGAAATGAGCGACGTAGACGTAGCAACAACAAAACCAAGTAATTTCATACGAAATATCATCAATGCTGATCTTGAGGCGGGGAAAAATGAAGGTCAGGTGTGCACACGTTTCCCACCAGAACCGAATGGCTACTTACATATTGGTCACGCTAAATCGATTTGCCTAAATTTTGGTATAGCCAAAGATTATAACGGCGTATGTAATTTACGTTTTGATGATACCAATCCTCATAAAGAAAATTCAGAGTTTGTTGATTCCATCAAAGAAGATGTGCGCTGGTTAGGTTTCGACTGGACCGACCACCAATATTTTGCTTCTGATTATTTTGGCAAGTTATATGACTATGCTATTCAATTAATCGAGCAAGGTGATGCTTATGTCTGTGATTTAACAGCAGATGAGATCCGCGAATATCGCGGCACCCTAACCGAAGCGGGAAAAAATAGCCCATATCGCGATCGCAGCGTAGCAGAAAACTTAAGCTTATTTAACGGCATGCGTGCAGGTGAATTCCCCGATGGATCGAAATTATTACGTGCTAAAATCGACATGAGTTCGCCGAATATCAATATGCGTGATCCTGCTATTTATCGAATTCGTCATGGTGTTGTTCATCATCAAACCGGTAGCGAATGGTGTATTTATCCGATGTATGACTACACACACTGTTTATCTGACTCGATTGAAGGTGTGACCCATTCTATTTGTACTTTAGAGTTTGCTGATCATAAAGCCTTATATGACTGGTTTTTGGATACGTTAAAAGTACCGTGTCACCCACTACAAATTGAATTTTCACGTCTTAATTTACAATATTCGATAACCAGCAAGCGTAAATTAACCCAATTAGTTGAAGATGGCTTAGTGGATGGCTGGAATGATCCACGGATGTCGACTATTTCAGGCATGCGTCGACGTGGATATCCTGCTGCCGCAATTCGTGATTTCTGTGAGCGTATTGGGGTCACGAAATCTGACAATTCGGTAGAAATGGAAATGTTTGATAACTGCATTCGTGAAAATCTTAACGAAAATGCACCTCGTGCGATGGCGGTATTGAACCCACTTAAAATAGTGATCACAAATTATCCTCAAGGACAAACAGAACAGCTAGTCGCTCCTAATCATCCACAAGATGACAGTATGGGTACGCGAACCGTGCCTTTTACTCGTGAAATTTATATTGATAAAGATGACTTTAAAGAAGAAGCCAATAATAAATTCAAACGTTTGGTGACGGATAAAGAAGTACGTCTAAGAAATGCCTATGTGATTCGCTGTGATGAAGTGATTAAAGATGCGGATGGTGAGATTATTGAATTACGCTGTAGCTACGACCCCGCAACATTAGGTGCGAATCCTGAAGGACGTAAAGTTAAAGGCGTTATTCACTGGGTTTCAGCGGAACAAGGCATCAAGGCCGAAGTCAGATTGTTTGACCGATTATTTAATCACCCGCACCCAGATAATGACAAATCAGTTGACGATTTCACCGTTCATATCAACCCTAACTCATTAGTGACGCTGACCGAATGTATTCTAGAGCCTAGTTTGCTTGATGCCGCCGCTGGTGCCGTTTATCAATTTGAACGCGAAGGGTATTTTTGTGCAGATAGTGAACTGTGCCAAGATGGAAAATTAGTTTTTAATCGCACCGCAACATTACGTGATACATGGGAAAAAGCGGAGTAGTGCTGAATGTATCTAGTTTTTGTTGAATAAGTAACTACAAAAAGCGCACATCAATAAAGCACTCAGAGGATGTGCCTTTGTAGTTGCACCTATATAAGAAAACTCTTATGCTACTGCACATAGGTTAAGGATGGGACATGGCAAAAACTTTAGATATCGCTCATTTTAATATGTTGGAACAGCAGGTGCGTCCTAGTGATGTATTAGACTCTCGCGTATTGATGGCATTAAAGAATGTCGTGCGTACGCAGTTTGTTGATGATGAGTTGTCAGGCATTGCTTACGCCGATACTGAATTGCCGATAGGTTATGGTCAAGTCATGCTGTCGCCAGTTTTACAAGGCCGCTTGCTACAAGTTCTCAATGTTCAGGCTGATGAAACAGTAGTAGAAATTGGTACGGGAACAGGCTACTTCACTGCATTATTAGCACAACTGGCCAATCATGTAACCAGCGTCGAAATAGTGCCGGAATTATCGGCACTCGCCCAGCAGAATTTAGCAACAGTAGGCATAGAAAACGTGACGCTTTGTGTCGGAGATGCGTCACGAAGCTGGCCACTCGCTGACCGAGTTGATGTGATTGTGACCACCGCTGCTTTTGTGGTGGTTCCAGATGATTATTTGCAAAGCCTACAAGTAGGTGGCCGAATGCTAGGAATAGTGGGTAAGGGGAAGAATATGGCCGTTCAACTTATTCGACGTACTGCTGAAAGAGAGTGGCACACAAACACTGTATTTGAAACCGTCATTCCGGCAATGCTTAATGCTGAACCTAAACCAGAATTTGAATTTTAAGAGAGAATTAATAAATGAAACAAATGACTGCCACGGAATTACGTGACTTCTTAGCCAGCGGCGTTTCGACAGTGAAAATTGATGTACGCGAACAGGTTGAATTGCAATATGGTGTGATTGATGGTGCTATTCATGTCCCGATGAATAGCGTACCTGGGCAATTGAATGCTTTAGAAGAACATAAAAACGATACGATTGTGCTTATTTGTCGCTCAGGTAAACGAAGCCAGCAAGTCGGTGACTTTATGGAGCAAATGGGCTTCACTGATGTTATTAATCTAGCTGGCGGCATGAACGCATGGGCAAAAGAGGTTGATACGAGTATGACGGTATATTAAGTTTAAGGTAGAGAGAATGAAACGCTTGAAATTAACCACGTTATTGATCGCTTCGTTGCTATCAACAGCCAGCATGGCTGAGGATTTAATGCAGGTTTATAGCCTAGCATTAAAAAGTGATCCACAATTACTCGCTGAGGCCGCATCGCGTGAGGCGGTCAGTGAATTAGATGATCAAGCCAAAGCGCAGTTCTTGCCACAAGTGGGACTCAGTGCAGATACGGGGTATACATGGCAAGATACTTCTTCTACAAGTCTAACCAGTGGTAATCGCGACTACAATAACCGTGGTTATACCTTAAGCATTACCCAGCCTGTTTATCGTAAGCAAAACTTTATTCAACAGGCTCAGGCAGATATCGCTATTGAAGGTGCAACGGCTAGCTATCAGATTGCAGAACAAGCCTTAATAGTTCGAGTTTCTGAACGTTATTTTGATGTGTTGGGCCGTCAAGATGATGTTACTTTTTCTATCGCAGAACGTGAAGCGATTGCACGACAATTAGAGCAAACGCAACAACGGTTTGATGTCGGTATTGCAACTATTACCGATGTGGTTGAATCACAAGCGGCTTATGATTTAGCCAATGCTGCTGTTATTAGCGCTGAAAATGAGTTAGCCAATAGTGGGGAACGCTTAAGAGAAACCGCGGGGCAATATGTTGACCTGTTATCTACTTTAAAAACGGAAACTCCTTTGGTTAGCCCTGAACCTACTAATATCAATGAATGGAGTGATGTGGCATTGTCACAAAATCCTAGTTTATTGGTGTCGCGTAGTGCGGTGAATACTGCAAGTCAAACAATTGAATTACAAAAAAGCGGCCATTACCCAAGCTTAGATCTTGTTGGCCAGAAAAGTTATAGCTATCAGGGCGATAGTAATTTTGGCGGTAGTAGTTCAACTGATCAGGAGAGTTTGAGTCTGCAATTTAACTTGCCGATTGATGTTGCTGGCGGTGTGCGTTCTAGAACCCGCGAAGCAGCACATAGGTTAGACCAATCAATGCAAAATGAAGAGCAACAACGCCGTGCAGTGATGCGACAAACACGTGAAGCTTATAATGGTGTGATGTCTGGCATTAGTCGTGTTCAAGCGCTTAAACAAGCGGTTGTCTCAAATGAAAAAGCATTAGAGTCTACAACGGCGGGCTATGAAGTCGGTACCCGTACCACGGTTGATGTACTTAATGTACGCCGTGATTTGTTTCGTGCGCGTCGTGACTATGCGCAATCGCGTTACGATTACATTGTGAATACCTTACGTTTAAAACAGGCTGCAGGTACGGTTGGTGTCGATGATTTGGCTATCATCAATGAGTGGTTAGGCAGTTAAACCTATGACGGCACATTCTGCCTTCATTTCAACTGAGCAGGACAGTGTGCTGGTTCTGATGGATATTCAGGAGCGGCTAACAGCGGCGATGCCTAGCGGCGTTCGTGAACGTTTGATAAAACAAGTCTCAATCTTGCTCGCGGCATCGGAAACGTTGTCAGTACCGATTATCGTAACAGAGCAATATCCTAAAGGTTTAGGGCCAACGGAGCTGGCATTAAAATCTCAGCTTTCAGAATCAGTGCCTATTATTGAAAAAACTAGCTTTTCAGTGGCTAAAGTCGATGGTTTTTCAGCGGCAATGACTCAAACAAAATGCACGCAAATCATTTTGACGGGTATGGAAACGCATATTTGTATATTACAAAGTGCATTAGATTTACAGCAGCAAGGTTATCAAGTGTTTGTGGTGGAAGATGCGGTGAGCTCACGAACAATTGCACACCAAGACAATGCTTTGCAGCGGCTACGCCAAGCAGGTGTTATTGTCAGTAATGTAGAATCCATTATTTTTGAATGGCTAGGTGATGCTAAACATCCTGCATTTAGAAGCTTAAGTAAGCTTATCGTTTAATCGTTATAAATGGGCTAATTGACGTTTGTTAGCAACACCGACACGTACTACCTTTTCTACAGGTTGGTCGCGTTCATAGTCTGGAATTCCTTTCAATTTTGCTCGTGCATAGTCGATAGCTAACTGTTGTTTCACAACTTCAGGCGACAGCATGAAATCTTCAGTTAATATGAGATAAACCAGCTCAAATAAGCGTTTTAAAGCGATTTTCCACGAACTTCCTGCACGAATATATAAACTATCTGACAGTTTCATAAAATGTTTAAAGGGTTGCTCCGTTAATATCAATGGCAAACTATGACTGAAGCGACCCGAGTTACCTAACATATCCCAAAAACGAGCAAAGCGATTTACTCGCTGCATTTCATTAAAATTGATGTCGAGTGTGGTTAAAATATTATAGGGTGGCTCAGGGTTAAAACGCAGTTGATAAGGATCATTGTGGCGATTAAGTGGCGCACCGCGTAAACGTTTTAAGATCCCCATTTGAATCTCGTGAGGATTTAGTGCCAACAATTGGTCAAAGCTATGGCCGAAATTCTCTAATGTGTCGCTCGGTAAACCAAAAATCAGATCGGTGTGCAGATGTGCGCCAGTGTTTTCACGTAACCAAGTTAGATTGTCTTTGGTCTTTTGATTATTTTGTTTGCGACTGATTAGATCTTGAATCTCGGGATCAAAGGTTTGTACACCGATTTCAAATTGCAAGCTATTGGCAGGAAAACGTTGCAGCATGTCTTTTAATTTATCGGGCAAATTATCGGGTACGACTTCAAAGTGTAAATACAAATCATCGCTCATCCGTTCTAAGAAAAACTCTAAAATAGCAATGCTAGTGCTTATTTTGAGATTAAACGTGCGGTCGATAAACTTAAAATTACGCACGCCACGTTGCAGTAACTTATCCATCTCTGCAAAAAATGCTTCTAATGGAAAAGGGGATACTGTTTTATCTAATGCCGACAAACAAAATTCACACTTAAAAGGGCAGCCACGCGAGGCTTCCACATAAATAAGTCGGTTACGAATATCATCATCATCGTAATAGTTATAAGGCAATATCAATTGTTCAAGTGCTGTTGCCTTCCCTTCTATGAACTTTTGTTCAGGACGTTCGCCATCGAGTAATTGTTGGCAAAGTTCACGTAAGCTCGCCTCCCCAGGTCCAGAAATTACATAATCAGCCAAAGCAGCCACGTCGGGTACATCAGGGTAATGGCTGACTTCAGGGCCGCCAAGCACTACGATAAGTTCCGGCGAAATTTGTTTCAACATCGCGACGACTTTGTGGATTTCACTAACATTCCAAATATAAACACTCAAACCAATAATTTTCGGTTGCTGTGCCAATATTTGTTCGACAATATTGATCGGCAATTCCTGAATAGTAAATTCAAGAATTTTAGTCTGCTCTTGTAAGCCGCCTAAATTGGCATATAAATAACGCAAACCAAAAGCGGTGTGCATATATCGGGCATTGAGCGTGCTAAGAATGATAGGAGAGGTTGATTGCATTGCAGTATTTTAACTTAATTTGAGGAACGACAGCGGTTAAAAACTTCAATACCAGAAGCTACGTTGTTTATTTATAGCGTGTGCGACATACTGCGATAAAACATGACTTGGAATAGCGATATGACTCAAATCTACACTTTTTCTCTTAAAAGCCTACAAGATGAGGATATCGATTTATCTTTATACAAAGATAAAGTTATCCTGATAGTGAATACCGCCAGCCAATGTGGTTTTACACCGCAGTATGGAGGCTTGCAGAAATTGCATGAGCAATATGCTGATAAAGGGCTGGTGATTATTGGTGTGCCTTGTAACCAGTTCGGTCAGCAAGAGCCGGGCGATGCGAAGCATATTGCTGAAGGTTGTCTTATTAACTATGGGGTAGATTTTCTGATGGCTGAGAAGCTTGATGTCAACGGCCCTAATAGTCACCCACTTTTTACTTATCTACGTAAGGCATTGCCCGGTGTATTTGGTAATAAAATTAAATGGAATTTCACTAAGTTTTTAATTGGACGAGATGGCAAACCGCTTTATCGCTTTGCACCGATTACGAAGCCAGAAAAGTTGGAAAAATATATTAAGCAGGCACTGGGTTCTCCATAATTGATGATTACTCAGTATAGTTTGGCTGTAAGCAGGTGTGGTTTACAGAACTAAAAATTATTATTCAAAATAATCATATTGTGCAGAACTAATCTGCACTCCTCATGGTCTTTTTAGCATATAGTGAGAATGTTTATGAACCCTGTATCTTGTTTTACCAAATTTTAGGATAGCGGCATTAACAGAATTATTTCCCAAATTGTCTTTGTTTTACTGATTGCGTATGGCGATGTTTATGTTCATGCGAATGCTGACGCACAGCTATTAGTAACGCAAGATAGTGCGATTGGAAAATATGGCATTGTCCTCGATGAGTTTGATGATAATCAACCTGACCTTATTGCTTCACCTCAACAGTCAAAGCCTTTTATTGCTATCTTGGCTTTGTCCTTTTCAGCCACACATTCCAATATCATCAGCAGTGACATTGTTGATGGTCACGGCATACGAGCACCACCTATATCTTTCAGTTAGTCATTTTAAAATTTTGGTCATGCCATAGATGCTTATGCATAGCGCAGATCATTTAAAATACATATTGAAGGATAATTACCATGAAAAATATACATTTAGTATCACTAGATAGTAATGCGCATTTAGTTCACCCAGAAGAATTTAATGAGATTACATTAGACTCCTCTGTTCGTCATATTTTTACTGACTTTAAAAAGCACCAACCACTCGTTATAGATGAAGATACGCTGGCATGTGATGCCTTGTACTTGATGGAAAAAGCCCACGTTCATCTACAATTAGTGGTCGATAAAAATAATGAGTTGATTGGTACCATCAGTCATAACGAATTAAATGAGCAACAATTTTTGATTCAACAGAAAAAAGGATTTGATCGCTATCAATTAACAGTGGGGGATTTGATGTTAGAACGAGACAATATCAAAGGCCTGCATTACCGTTTATTGGATCTGATTTCGATAGCGGATTTGATAGAAACGTTAAAAAAAGAAGGTATGCAACACTGTTTAGTGACAGATCCTGATAGTAAACAAATCAGGGGTGTTATTTCGGCAAGAGATATTTCTCGTCGCTTACATATTCCTGTAGATATTGAATCGCCACAAACATTTGTTAATATTTTTGAAGCGGTGAACGATAGTCACCATCTGCAATACGCTTTTTAGTTTTGGGTGAGGTGGTGGCTTATTGCAGGGAGTTGCAGTAGGCCACCACCTTTTTTTATTGATAGTTTATTTTTTGGCGGCGATAAAATGGGATAAAGGGTAATACTCTAAGTCTCATTTATCTTTACTAAAATACCCACGGATGCCCTCAATGCGAAGCCGAGCACCGGAAGAACTGAATGATCAAAATACTGCGGTGTTTGAGCGTAGCGAGTTGCGTAGTATTTCATTCAGTTCTGAGGAGCGCAGGGAACCCGTTAGGGCAAGCATGGGATTGGCCTTTTTTGGTTCGTTTTGTGGCCACGCAAAAAATGAACATTAGACTTTAGTTAAGTTAATAGAATGTTCAGCTAAAGTCTGTTGTAGATAAATTATTTTTAGCGTCAGTGATTAATTTCTGAATATGTTCTTCGGAGGACTTTAATTGATTTATGTAAGCCTTATGAACGCTGATATCCTCTGTGTCTAAAAAAGGATGGTCTTTATTTGAAAGGTGGTAATTCACATGCCAATAAGCAGTTGCCACATTGGAATGTTGCCCTTTTAATAATTCTCCCCAAGTATTTAGAGTGTCTGGTTGTAGGTTTTCAGATGTAAGTGGTTGGTTTTGTATTAGTGTTTCGATACCGTGGTTTACCGTGTCTACATAAGAATTTATTAAAGCAAATGATTTTCTTTGTGATGCCGCTAGCTTTGGTGCGACATCAGAATAATGCTTCGCAAATATTGGGTTTGATAGTTTCATTGGAATATCATGAGAAATACCACCTAAAGCAAATATTTGAATGCACCTTTCGTATGATGTTGTGATAAGTTGTAATCGTGCTTTGATATCTTCGAGTTCTTCAATAAGAACATTTTCTAGATTATTTAACTTACGTTTAGCTAAATAGAGATCAATGATTTTTCCTAAAACTGCACCGAATACAATTAAAACTATTTTTTCAATCATAAATTCAACTCTGTTTTTAGGTGTTTTGCATACTCTTCCAACCGAGCCAAAACTAAACTCTGCTCATTCGAAAGCTCACTTTCCCGACACGCCTCAATCGCCTTAAAAAACTTAGGAAAAGTCAAAATCTTGCTATTAGTTTCATCCGTCAAACGCTGCTGGCGATATTGTTGCCATTGTTCTTGTTCGTCTGCGGTTAAACTTTCAGGCCAATTTCTTGCCCGATACCGAAATAACATTTCTGGTAAGCGGGCATCTTCAAAGGGGATCGGCATAACACGTAATGCATCGGCATTAGCAGTGCGAACGAGTTCCATTTTTCGTTTATCGTTAGCACTGAAAAAGCCACCACCATACAAACTAGCATCAGGATCATCACTATTTTCATAATAGGGTTTGGTAAAGATGGCGTTAATTTTCGCCGTCAGATCGCCTGCGGCATTCAGTTGTTGCAGATGTTTGTAGTGTAGTACTTTGTCTATTTGCAAACGTGCGGCTGCTTCTGCATTTAATGTACTCTCTGGCACGACGACGGGACATTTATTAATGTGAACGGTTTTTAATGCTGGTCTATTGACGCCTTCTGGTAACTCTTTAAACGGGGTAAATAAACGTTCACGTAAGGTATCGGCATCCAATTCGATAAGATCGCTTGGATCATGACGTAGGTCGTAGACGATGATGCCGTTATTATTCGTAGGATCTTGAGCGATTGGAACCACTAAGGCGGTGCCACAATATTCGCTAGGATACATGCGTGATACATGAATAACTGGCGTCCGATCACGAAGGTTTAATAAGGGCGCGACTGCATTTTTTTGACGGTGTTGATAAACAAAGTCATACAATTTGGGTTGCGCAGTTTTAATCAGTTTAGCTAGAGCAATAGTCGCTCGCACGTCGACTAGGGCATCATGCGCGCCTTCGTGTTCAATATTATTGGCGGCGGTGAGTGCTTCTAATCTGAAACTCGGTTTGCCATCTTCACGATCTGGCCAGTTGATACCTTCTGGTCGCAGGGCTCGAGTCAGTCTTGCCATGTCGATAATATCCCAACGCGAGTTACCATTTTGCCATTCGCGGCCATAGGCATCATAAAAGTTACGATATAAGGTGAAGCGAGTAAATTCATCATCAAACCGCAAGCTGTTATAGCCCACGCCACAGGTATTAGGTTCGGAGAATTCATCATGAATGAGTTTAATAAACTCGGCTTCGGGCATGCCTTTTTCGTTAACTTCTTGTGGTGTGATACCGGTGACGAGACAAGCTTGAGGGTGCGGCAAACTATCATTGGCTTGTTTGCAGTAAATCATCAGTGATTCGCCGACAATATTAAGATCTTCATCGGTACGAATGCCGGCAAATTGTGAAGGGCGATCGTAACGAGGATCAATGCCAAAGGTTTCGTAATCGTGCCAGTAAAGTGTGTTCATGATTGAGTTCCTAAGCCAAGGGCGATTTATTCTGTGGGTCTCACGCGCATAAATACGGGAAAGCGGGGGATATTGTTTTTAGTGTAACCATAATATTTGAAGGTGATGATACTACCGATTTCAGGTGGAAATTCACGTTGTTGATCGGACAAACCCGAGCCAATATAAAACTTTAGGCCTGATAATAATTGGCATTGCAAAGCACCGGTTTTGCCTTGGTATTTACCTTGACCTGCTTTATAAGCGATGACGGTACATTCAGCATCTTGATATTGTTTTACTTTCAACGCCGTATCAGAACGACCTGTTTGGTAGGGAACGTCTGGTTTACGTACGACGAGCCCTTCGCCACCTAATGTTGTCATTTTAGCTAATTCAGACTTTAACTGACTCGGCGTGCTAACGACAGTCTGTGGGATTACCTTTAAGAAGGTATGTTGATGTTCGGTTAGATAATTTTCTAACACTGCAAGTCTTGCTAATAACCCGCCCGATTGATTTGGTACTTCAAAAATATTGTAACTAATGGTCTGCCAGCGATCATCGGGTGTTTGTTGACGAACGATAGAGATGATATTTTCAAAATCCCCCCGTTTGGTCCAAAGCTCACCATCTATTGCAAAGGGCGGCAAACCGTCTATAAACCATTGCGGTGCTGAAATAATATTACCTTGACGACTTTTTAAGGTGTGTCCATCCCAAATAGCACGCATGCCATCGAGCTTTTCACTCATCAACCAGCCCGTTACATCATGTGAAGGATCATAGGTTTTGAGTAATAAAATATCAGGCTCTTGGGCATAACTTAAAAGACTAAAGCACAACAATAGTGCTGTTAGTCCCTTAAGAATGCCTTTAACAATCATCACGTTTGATGATGACGCGATTTATTAAAGCGTGGCAAATACTTGTTCAGCAGCATCTAACGTTGCTTGAATTTCAGCATCACCATGGGCGGCAGAAATAAAACCTGTTTCAAAGGCTGAGGGGGCCAAATAAACACCGTGTTCTAACATGCCGTGGAAGAATTTTTTGAAACGTGCTTGATCACATTGAACAACTTGTTCGTAGCTCGTTATTTCTTTTTGATTAGTGAAGAAAAAGCCAAACATGCCACCTGCTTGATTGGTGGTGAAACCTACGCCTGCCTTATCGGCAAGTGATTGTAAACCTTCGCATAAACGTTTCGCAGCAGCATCTAAATTCTTATGAAAGTCAGGTGTTTGAATTAATTGCAATGTGGCTAAACCTGCAGCCATCGCAATAGGGTTACCTGACAATGTACCTGCCTGGTAGACTGGACCTAGTGGTGCAATATGTTCCATCACTTCACGTTTTCCGCCAAACGCACCGACGGGTAAACCGCCGCCGACGACTTTACCTAAGGTGGTTAAGTCAGGTTTAACATCATAATATTGTTGAGCGCCACCTAAGGCAACGCGAAAGCCTGTCATTACTTCATCAAAAATAAGCACTGCACCGTATTGGTCACAGATTTCACGCAAACCTTGTAAAAAGCCTTTCGTAGGTGGAATACAGTTCATATTACCGGCAACGGGTTCAACGATGATGCAGGCAATTTGGTCACCTAATTCTGCAAAACAGTCACGAACAGAATCCAGATCGTTATAGATTAAGGTTAGGGTATGTTCAGCTAAAGCAGCCGGAACACCTGCAGAAGAAGGCACACCTAAGGTTAATGCCCCCGAGCCAGCTTTCACTAATAAGGAATCTGCATGGCCGTGATAACAGCCTTCAAATTTAACTATTTTGTCGCGATTGGTGAAACCACGTGCTAAACGAATAGCACTCATGGTAGCTTCAGTACCAGAGCTCACCATGCGAACAAATTCCATTGATGGTACTAGACGACATAAGGTATCGGCCATTTCGATTTCGATAGCAGTCGGTGCGCCAAAACCTAAACCATGTGATGCGGCGTCTTGAACCGCACTTATTACTTCGGGATGGGCATGACCTAAAATCATCGGACCCCAAGAACCCACGTAATCAATATAACGTTTACCTTCGGCATCTGTTAGCCAAGCGCCTTTGCCTTCACTGAAAAAAACGGGATCACCACCCACACCTTTAAACGCACGAACAGGTGAATTAACGCCACCAGGAATGTGTCGTTGGGCTTGAGTAAATAGGTCGTGATTAGTTTGCATATGATTATTCCTAATAGGCTAGTTCTAAAGATGTGCGATAATTCTAGCTTATCTTAGCCAGAATACCGACCGAATTATGAGTTTAAAATTTCGCATTGTAGTGATTGTGACCATTATATTGTTGATTAACTTTGCCGCTGCGGGTTATTTCATGGTGCACAATGCACGGCAAGCTTTGGTCTCGGAAATGGAGTCAAGTACCAATCTAGCCAAGGGCTTATTGATTAATGCTTTGCCTACTTTGCGTTTCTCAAACGACTTGGGCGAACGATTAACGATGATTGTTGACAGTGTGCGAGACACGCGACACATTCGTGCTTGGTTTGAAGATATGAATGGTGAACCCCTTATCGGCCAAGAAAAAAACTCACATTTTATTAATCGACCTGATGCGCCAAACTGGTTCATTAAAATAATGGAGCCAGAAGCGGTTGCTTTTCGTCGTCTGATTACCAAAGGCAGTAAATCCTATGGCTATTTAGTGGTTGAAGCTGACCCCAGTGATGAGGTCAATGAAGTATGGCGTGACGTGCAAGTGTTATTTTGGTTGGGGGCCTTTTTCTTGATACTGATTGTCGGCCTTATTTATATTGCACTTCGTCAAGGTTTGAAGCCGCTAGAACTACTTGAAGATGCGTTAGGCCAATTGGAAAAAGGTGATTTTTCTGCTCGTGTGGATACGTCAGTCGTTAAAGAACTGTCTTCTATTCAATTTCGGTTTAATCATATGGCCAGTGTCTTAGAACAAACAATGGCAGAAAATCATGCCTTAGCTGGCAGTATGTTGACGTTGCAAGAAGAAGAACGGCGAGATTTATCGCGGGAATTACATGATGAACTAGGCCCTTGTTTATTTGGGATTAGGGTCGACTTAGGTAATATCGAACGCGTTGCTGCCGAACATAAATTGCCAGAAATAGAACAAAAAGTAGAATCGGTGAAGGTTATTACTAATCATATACAGTCATTAGTACGAAAGATGTTAAGTCGTTTGCGACCACTGACGTTAGATGACTTGGGCTTAGTCGATGCCTTGCGAGACATGCTACATAATTGGCGCGACAGACAACCTGAAATTGATTGGGAGTGGGACTTTGTCGGCGATTTTCAAGCTTTGCCTGATACGCTGCAAGTAACCATTTATCGCATTGTGCAAGAATGTACGACCAACTCGGTACGCCATGCTCATGCAAGCCATGTAAAAGTAGAAGCTCGTCGTGAAAATGAATCCGTTAAAGTGACGGTTACAGATGATGGTGTTGGCTTTCAGCCTGACTTAGTACGCGGCTTTGGTTTAATTGGTATGCGTGAACGCGTAAGTGCCTTGGGTGGACGTATTGCCTTCGATACGGCAGAAGGGCGCGGCTTGCAGGTAAGAGTGTTAATTCCATTAAAAGGAAATGATAAAACATGAATGTAATCACGATTTTAGTGGTGGATGACCATCCCATTGTCCGAGCGGGGTGTCGCCAGCTTATTCAGCAGATCCCTAATGCCAAAGTAATTGAAGCTGAAACAGGTGAAGAAGGCTATCGACTTTTCCAAGAAAATTATCCTGATATGGTGTTATTAGATATTACCTTACCGGGTATTGGCGGCCTTGAAGTGTTACGTAAAATGCGCGCTAACCGCGAAAATGCCAAAGTATTGATGTTTAGTATGCACGAGGATCCCGTTTTTGCCTCTCGTGCAATGCAGGCGGGTGCCAAAGGCTATATCACTAAAAATAATGCGGCGGATTATTTGGTTGAAGCGGTTGAGAAAGTATTAGCCGGTAAAACCTACCTTAGCCCTGACACTGCACAGCAATTAGCCATGTTGAATATTGGTGCTGGGACTAGTGCACTGAGTGATTTATCACGCCGCGAGTTGGAAATATTACGTTTGTTGGGTGAAGGTAAAAGTATGACGGAAATATCTAATGTATTGGGTATAAGTTATAAAACAGTCGCAAATAACCTAACTCAAATAAAAAGTAAGCTCGATATTAATAAAACAGCGGAACTAATGCGGTTCGCTATTAGTCACGGATTATCATCGTAAACGAGCAAATGTAAGGACTAGGAGGAGATAGGAATAAATTCCCGATTTATTGGGATAAGTCGCTCATTCTTAAAGTAGTTGCCATCCGTATCATGTGTAACAAGTTTTAAGAATTCAGCTTCTTAACCAACTTATATTTCTCTCTCCTTCTTATGAAGGTTTAGGCCAGACTATACGTCCGGCCTTTTTTTTGCCTGAAATATGTGATGGCTTAATTATTGACGTTTCACTGTGAGTATTCTCTTGTTACTATTATCGTCTAATTTTTTGGGTTTTGTGTGCTTTAATGTGTGCAAGCTTTAATAAACGGAAAGATCGTATATGCAAAAATACAAACGGATTGGACGATACTGGCTAATAGCCATCTTGTTCACAACTATCCCGCTCGTGTCGCAGTCAGGAAGTCTTGAAAAGGCCATTGATTCTCAAGTCCAAACCGATGTTGCTGCGCAGAAATCACAGCAACAGATTGATGGCTTAGCCGATGAGACGGTTCAATTATTATCCGAGTACCGCGAAACGCTGCGCCAAACGGATAGTTTACGTGCTTATAACGACCAGCTGGATAAATTAGTTTCGTCTCAACAAAAAGAATTAGATTCGATCAATGTCCAGCTACGAAACATTGAATCTACACAGCGTGACATCGTGCCATTAATGTTAAAGATGATTGATACGATGACGCAGTTCGTAGCTTTAGATTTGCCATTTTTGCCTAAAGAGCGTCAAACGCGAATCGTACAATTACAAACCTTGATGGAACGTGCTGATGTCACCATCGCTGAAAAGTATCGTCGTATCCTTGAAGCCTATCAAGTTGAAACTGAATATGGCCGGACAATTGAAGCTTACCGTGATGAATTGACGGTTGATGATGTGACACGAACGGTGGATTTTCTTCGTATCGGTCGTGTGAGTTTGTATTACCTGACCCTAGATGGCTTAGAAGCAGGTATGTGGGATAAGGGGTGGCAAGTATTGCCCAATGAATATCGCCAGCCAATCAGTCAAGGATTGAAGGTGGCTATGAAACAGTTACCACCAGATCTGCTCGTGTTACCCGTCAAAACAACGGAGATGACACCATGAGATTTATCATCCCAGCATTATTACTCAGCGCATTGTGCTTGCCATCTTTATATGCAGCAGATAAGCCTGCTGATTTAGATAGCTTATTAGAACAAGTTAAACGTGAAGGGGTATTGGAGCAACAGCAAAATAAACTACGTGAAGCAGACTTTGTATCTGCACGAGATGATCAAGCAACATTATTAGCAGAGGCAAAAGCACAGTTAGCTTTTGAAGAGCAGCGAACAGCATTGCTTAATCAATCTTTTCAAGATCATGAAAAAGGTCTGACGGAAAAAGAAAGCTTGTTGCAAGAAAAATCGGGCTCATTAGGTGAGTTGTTTGGTACGGTTCGCCAAATCAGTAATGATAGCCGCAGTGTTTTGGAAAACTCGATGGTCTCGGCACAACAGCCTAGTCGAGCTGAGTTTCTAACGGCAATGGCTGAACGTAAACAGCAGCCGACGATTGAGGAACTACGGACATTGTGGCTAATGCTGCAAGAGGAAATGACAGAATCAGGAAAAGTGAGCCAATTCAAAACCTCGATTATAACTGCCGAAGGCAAGATGGAGGAGCGAGATGTCACTAGAATTGGGGTGTTCACCGCCTTTAGTGATGGTAAGTTTTTACGTTACTTGCCTGAAACAAGCAGTCTAGTTGAATTAGGACGCCAACCCGTTGATCGCTTGCAAAGTGTGATCACTGACTTTGAATCAACGACGGATGGCTCGTTAATGCCTGTCGTGGTCGATCCTACTCGAGGTGCGATTATGGCCTTATTGGTTCAAGCCCCTGATTTAGAAGAGCGCATAGAACAAGGTGGTTGGATAGGGTTTATTATTTTGGCTTTAGGTGCGATTGGTTTAATCATTGCCATACAACGGTTTATTTATTTAAACATTACTGGCCGTGGTGTCGCTCAGCAGCAAAAACAAACAACGCCAAGTCTTAAAAACCCATTAGGTCGAATTTTATCGGTTTACAGTGAAGGTATGCAGGATGTTGAAACGGTATCGCTAAAATTGGATGAAGCGATTTTGCGAGAAATACCTAAAATTGAACGTGGTTTGATAACTTTAGCCATGTTAGCGGCAATAGCGCCTATGTTGGGCTTATTAGGTACCGTATCGGGCATGATTGAAACTTTCCAATCGATCACCTTGTTTGGAACGGGCGATCCTAAATTAATGTCTGGCGGTATTTCTCAGGCTTTAGTTACCACCGAGTTGGGTTTGGCTGTAGCTATTCCACTTTTATTGATCCATAGTGCAATATCAAGCAAAAGTAACCGTCTAGTTCAAATCTTAGATGAAGAAAGTGCCGCCATCGTAGCGCGTAATGCAGAAAGGTTGAATGGAAGCACTGACACATAATCTGTTGAGCATTGAGCTGCTACTGGAAAGTGGCGGCATGGTGTTATGGGCGATATTGATAGCGTCGGTAGTCATGTGGACAATGATTATTGAGCGGTATTTTTTTGTGTATTTTATTCACCCAACACATACCAAAAACGCGGTGGCATCTTGGCAGCAAAGATCTGACCGACGGAGCTGGAATGCACAACAAATTCGTCAAGGCATGATCGCTGAAAGTTCGGCATCATTGAAGCAATACCTGATGTATATTCGGACACTTATCGCTGCTTTGCCAATGTTAGGTTTATTGGGCACAGTAGATGGCATGATTCAAACATTTGATGTGCTGACTGTATTTGGTACGGGTAACGCACGCGGAATGGCGGGCGGAATTTCTGTCGCCTTAATTACCACCATGGGCGGCTTACTCGCTGCTTTATCGGGGATGTATTTTAGTACGCAGCTTGAACAGCGGGTGCGTCGAGCAGAAGATACGCTTGCTGATGTATTGCGTAGGGATTAATTATGAGAAATAGACATTCGCGTCGCCAAAGCGGCGCCATCGCCGAAGTTAATATGACACCATTGATTGATATGGTCTTTATCCTATTAATCTTTTTCATTGTGACCACCTCATTCGTGAAAGAAACGGGCGTCGATGTAAATCGACCATCTGCTAAGACAGCAGTAAAAAAAGAGTTAGCAAATATTATGATTTCAATCACGCCTAATGATGAAGTGTGGATGGATAAACGACAAATAGATCGGCGTGCTGTGCGAGCTAATGTTGAACGTATGCATGCTGAAAATCCAGAAGGCTCAGTGATCATATTAGCTGACAAAGAGGCCAAAACAGGCTTACTTATTGAAGTCATGGACCAGGCACGCTTGGCAGGTGTTGCCAATGTTTCTATTGCTGCTCAGAGCGACTAAGAAGGCTTTATTTTAATGCGTTTAGCCATAGGCTTATTACTCGCGATTTTGGTGAATTTTGGTTTGTTTACCTTAATGCAAAAAATGACTGCGGAGCAAAATATTGGGCGGCAAGTCACAGAAAATATTCAACTGTTAGATTTTGTACGCCTTAAACGTGAAGACAAGGCAGAAACTAAAAAACGTGAGTTGCCGAAAAAACCTCCACCACCGCAGAAGCCACCACCACCTCCTAAAGCACCTGCTCAGCAAGCAGATAAACCTAAAGCACCTACACCCAAATTAGAGGCGCCGCGGATTAATGTGCCATTAAATATTGCTGGTGGACCTTATTTAGGTGGGTTTTCAAACGCGCCTGTTGCAGCTATTGCACCTACAGCGATAGCTGCACCGACAATGGATGATGATGTGATACCACTGGTGCGTATTCCACCACAGTACCCTCGCATGGCATCCCGACGGGGAATTGAAGGTATTGTGACCGTATCCTTTACGATTACGAAAGATGGGCAGGTGCGCGATCCTATTGTGATAAGTGCTAAACCTGAAAATATCTTTGATAGTGCCGCTTTAAAAGCCATTTTGAAATGGAAGTTTAAGCCGAAGCTTGTTGATGGCCAGCCGGTCGAACGTCAAGCGACACAAGAAATTGAATTTAAATTGGCGAATTAAATAATGATGATGTCAGTTTTTAAATACCCTTTATTGCTTGTGATGTTGTTGACGATGTCAGCGGCGATGGCTGAAGACGACGGTCAATATCTATTGACTGAAAAAACCTATAAAGCGTTGAGTGCCGCACAAGCGCTAATGGAAGCAGACAAATCTTCTGCCGCCGAAGCTCAACTTAAATCGTTGTTAGATAAAATTGAGTCCAATGCTTATGAAAGAGCGGTAGTGCAACAAACGTTGGGCTATTTGTATTCGTCACGAGAAAATTATAAGCAAGCAAGTTCGCTGTTTCAGCAAGCACTTGATGCCAATGCACTGCCAGAAAAAGTAAGCCACGATCTACTTTATAATTTGGCTCAGTTGCTGTTAGCTGATGAACAATATAAAAAAGGTATTGCGATGCTGGATAAATGGCTGAAAGCGGAAGCTACGCCACCTAACAGCGCCCATGTTTTATTAGCGAGTGCTTATTATAGAGTTCAGAATTATAACAAAACGGTAGAGCACATTAGCATCGCCATTAAAAATGATAAATCGGCAAAAGAAGCATGGTATCAAGTGTTGTTAGCGGCCCACTTAGAGTTAAAGCAATATAAGTCAGCGATTAACGTATTAGAAACGCTGATTACACGTTATCCATATCAAACAAACTATTGGTCACAACTGTCAGTATTATATCTTCAACAAAATAAAGAATTTACAGCCTTGGCTGTCAAAATGCTGGCTCAGCGTTTAGAGCTCGGTGATGGTAAAACGCTAATCAGTTTGGCCGATATGTACCGTTATTTAAATATCCCTTATAAGTCAGCCCAGCTATTAACTCAGGGTATGAATGATGGTGTTGTTGAGTCTAATTCAGAGAACTTAAGTCGATTGGCAGATAGTTGGCTAGCGGCAAAAGAAGCGCTTAAAGCCATCCCTGTTTTACAGAAAATAGCTGAGTTAGATGAGAGTGGCGAGTCGGACTTGAAGTATAGTCGTGTACTTTTTGGCTTGGAGCAATGGCAGAACGCGACGATAAGTTTATCTAAAAGTTTGACAAAATTGAAAGGCAAACAAGTAGGCTCCGCTTTATTATTATTAGGTATGGCGCAGTTTCATTTAGGGGAGTTGCCACAAGCAAAAGCGACTTTTGCAAAAGCAGTTAAATTTGAGAATGAACGTAATCAAGCGGGTCAGTGGTTACGCCATGTAGAAAGTCTACAGACTGAAGGAAACCCAGATGCAGGCTAATTTAGCACAGTTGAAAAGTGATTTAGTACAACACTATCATTGGCTGAGGCAGTATGGCTGCAATGATTCTCATAGTGGAAATGCTTCTTTCCGTTGGCATGATGAAATTTGGATAACTCCTACAGGCTGTTGTGCTGATACCCTACAGGTCGATGATTTAGTGGCATGTCATATCGATGGAGTTACGGGTGAGGGCGCATCATTAGATGCCCCATTGCATATTGAGGTGTATAGGCATAATGCAAAGGCACAGGCAGTTTTTCACAGTCATGGCCCCCATACAATAGCCTTTACCTTAAAGGGCGATGATTTTGTGCCAGTAGATTTTGAAGGCCAGTATTACTTTCCAACAGTGCCTGTCGTCACTATTCCCTATGACCGTTATATTGAATTATCGCCCAATGCTATTGCAGATAAACTGGCTGACCATAAAGTGGCTATTGTTCGTGGTCACGGCGTTTACACTTATGGCGAGACGATTAATCTCGCCTATAAGTGGAGTTGCTCGGTTGAATTATCAGCAAAGATTGCATTGTTAAACGATAGCAATACACGTCGATAAAAAAGTATTCTGTCTTAGCGGTTAAGCTTTGTTTTCTTTCTTGTAGACATTTTCATAGTAGTAATTAGTCGCTTCAATAAAGCCATCAACACTACCACAGTCAAAACGACGACCTTTAAATTTCACCGCTAATACTTGGCGATCTTGTGCCAACGCTTTAAGTGCATCGGTAATTTGAATTTCGCCATTCGCACCGGGTTTGGTGTTACGTAAATAAGCGAAGATCTCGGGGGTAAGAATGTAACGTCCGATAATAGCTAAATTACTAGGTGCATCTTCAGGATTAGGTTTTTCAACCATGTCACGTACTTGGTAAATGCCGGGTGCTATTTCTTCACCAGAGATAATGCCATAGCTTCCGGTATCTTCAGCGGGTACTTCTTCAATAGCAATAATGCTGCACTGATAACGAGCATAGAGTGCAGCTAATTGGCCTAGGGCACGAGTATGATCACCATCAGATGGTGATGCACATAAGTCATCAGCTAACACCACTGCAAAGGGTTCGTTGCCAATCATTGGTTCGCCGGTCAAAATAGCATGACCTAGTCCTAACATTTCACGTTGACGCATAAAGACAAATTCACATTTATCCATGACTTTGCGGATATCGTCTAAATATTTTTCTTTTGATGTTCCTTTAATCTGGTGTTCTAGTTCATAGTTATTATCAAAATGATCGGCGATGGCGCGTTTACCTCGACCTACAATAAATCCGATTTGATTCATTCCAGCTTCTAGGGCTTCCTCTACACCGTACTGAATTAAAGGTTTACTAACTATGGGCAACATTTCTTTGGGCATTGCTTTTGTTGCGGGTAAAAAACGAGTGCCATAACCAGCGGCAGGGAATAAACATTTACGAATTTTAGTGGTATGAGCCATTGAAAAAATGCCTTGTTGAATTAAAGTGTGACTTAACGGTTGAGTAAACTGAACAGACAAAAAATAGATTATACCCTAGACTAATTCAAGTATTATTTCTTCGATACATACCGCATAGGTATTTAAAAGAAAATGTAATCGAAGGATTATATGTGATAGCTTTGTATATTATAGATAGTGACAAAAAAATCATTCGGATCGCACAAAACAGCGTTCTCTACTCATCTCCAGAGGTGTATAGTAAATTCAAATTAATTGCGGCATGTAATGTGAGCTAGATAATTAGCGTAATGAAAATGGCGATGATTAAATAGATATTTAATCATTATTTTTATAAGTGACTGAAAAAGAACTGAAATATGTTGGAGAACTATCTCCCCATCTTGTTATTTGTGATTATAGGAATTGGTTTTGGTGTGATGCCATTACTTGCAGGCTTTGTTTTAGGCCCGCGCCGCCCTGATGATGAAAAACGCTCACCCTATGAATGTGGTTTTGAGCCGTTTGAAGATGCACATATGAAGTTTGACGTGCGTTATTACCTTGTTGCTATTTTATTTATTATTTTTGATTTAGAAATTGCCTTTTTATTCCCATGGGCTGTCGTTCTTGATCAAATCGGCGTATTTGGCTTGCTCGCGATGTTTCTATTTCTAGGGATCTTAGTGGTTGGCTTTATTTACGAATGGAAGAAAGGGGCGCTCGAATGGGAATAGAAGGTATTCTTGAACAGGGAGTTGTCACCACTTCTGCTGATAAACTCATTAATTGGGCGAGAACAGGATCATTATGGCCAATGACCTTTGGGTTGGCCTGTTGTGCCGTTGAAATGATGCAAGCAGGTGCATCACGTTATGATTTAGATCGTTTCGGTGTTGTCTTCCGTCCAAGTCCAAGGCAATCGGACGTGATGATTGTGGCAGGCACTTTAGTGAATAAAATGGCACCTGCCTTGCGTAAGGTTTATGACCAAATGTCTGAACCGCGATGGGTAATTTCAATGGGCTCTTGTGCGAATGGTGGTGGTTATTATCATTATTCGTATGCTGTAGTTCGCGGATGTGACCGCATTGTCCCCGTCGATATTTATGTGCCAGGTTGTCCACCTACGGCAGAAGCCTTGTTATACGGCATTATTCAATTACAAAATAAAATACGCCGAACCAATACTATCGCACGGACACAGGAAGTTTAGGCTCTATGACTGATGTGTTGAAGGATTCTTTAGAGCAACATTTTTCAGCAGATTTACTTGATTGTGAATGGTTAAACGATGAAATTACACTGCATGTTGCGGCAGAAAGCATTTTGTCGGTCTGCCAGCAGTTGCGTGATGATTTTGGTTTTGAGCAATTAATCGATGTCTGCGGTGTAGATTACTCACAATATGGTGGCACAGCATGGGAAACTAAAGGTGCTTCTGAAAGCGGTTTTAGTCGTGCAGTAGATGGTGTAGGCAATATGGAACCGGTCGATGAAGGCTTTCGTTTTGCGGTGGTTTATCACTTGCTATCTATCCAGCACAATCAACGGTTACGGCTCAAGGTGCGACTTGATGCAGACCTACCGATTGTTGATAGTGTGATCTCCATCTGGAATGGCGCTGACTGGTTTGAGCGAGAAGCGTTTGATATGTTTGGCATCTTATTTAATGGCCATAATGATTTACGACGTATTTTGACGGATTATGGTTTTATTGGTCATCCATTTCGTAAAGATTTCCCACTGATTGGTAATGTCGAAATGCGTTATGACCCCGAGAAAAAACGGGTAGTTTATGAGCCCGTCAGCATTGAAGAACGAATTTTAGTACCTCGAGTCATTCGAGATGATAATCGCTACAGTGGGAATAAATGATGGCTGAGATTAAGAATTACACCTTAAATTTTGGCCCTCAACATCCAGCAGCACACGGTGTATTACGCCTTATTTTAGAAATGGATGGCGAGGTGATTCAACGCGCAGATCCTCATGTTGGCTTACTTCATCGCGGCACTGAAAAACTGGCTGAAAGTAAGCCATATAACCAAAGTATTGGTTATATGGACCGACTCGATTATGTGTCGATGATGTGTAATGAACATGCTTATGTGATGGCGATTGAGAAAATGTTAGGCGTGCAAGTGCCTGAACGTGCACAGTATATTCGAGTCATGTTTGATGAAATTACCCGTATTTTGAATCACTTGATGTGGTTAGGTGCCCATGGTCTCGATATTGGCGCTATGACGGTGTTTTTGTATTGTTTTCGCGAACGTGAAGATTTGATGGATTGTTACGAAGCCGTGTCTGGTGCTCGGTTACATGCCACGTATTATCGTCCTGGCGGCGTGTATCGTGACTTGCCAGATACGATGGCGAAATACGAAAAGTCGAAATGGCATAGCGAAAAAGAAGTTAAGCAAAAAAATACCAACCGTGAAGGCAGTTTACTCGATTTTATTGAAGACTTTACCGACCGCTTTCCAAACTGTGTTGATGAATATGAGACCTTATTGACCGATAACCGTATTTGGAAACAGCGTACTGTTGGTATTGGCGTGGTCACACCTGAGCGGGCTATGCAACTGGGCTTTACCGGCCCAATGTTGCGCGGTTCTGGCATCGCATGGGATTTACGTAAAAAACAACCTTATGAAGTATACGACCGGATGGATTTTGATATTCCCGTCGGCGTTGAAGGAGATTGTTACGACAGGTACTTGGTACGCGTGGAAGAAATGCGTCAATCAAATCGCATAATTAAGCAATGTGTCGATTGGTTACGTACTAATCCGGGCCCCGTGATTACGACAGATACCAAAGTAGCGCCACCAAAAAGAACAGATATGAAGAATGATATGGAGTCGATGATTCATCACTTCAAATTATTCACCGAAGGTTATTGTGTGCCGGAAGGTGAAATATATACTGCCGTTGAGCACCCCAAAGGTGAATTTGGTATTTATATGATTTCAGATGGGGCTAATAAGCCTTATCGACTCAAAATTCGCGCGCCTGGATTTGCTCATTTATCTGCGATGAATGAAATGATAAAGGGGCATATGCTCGCTGATGTGGTGGCCGTGATTGGTACAATGGATATTGTATTTGGTGAGGTTGACCGATGAATCTTACTGGCGCAAAAGAACAATTATTTAATGACGATATTCGCCGACAATTGGATACGTGGGTAGCTAAATATCCAAAAGATAAAAGTCAATCAGCCGTTATTCCTTGTTTACATATATTACAAGCTGCTAACGGCGGCTGGTTAGCAAAATCTGTCATGAATGCCTTGGCAGATTATTTAGCTGTTCCTGCAATTAGTGTGTACGAAGTCGCTACTTTTTATACGATGTTTGACCTCAAACCTGTTGGCAAACACAAGGTGAATGTCTGCACTAACATTTCTTGCCTGCTGAATGGTTCGGATGACATTGTTGCCCATTTAGAAACACGGTTGAATATTAAATTAGGCGAAACAACAGATGATGGCCTATATACCTTGAGACAAGTTGAATGTTTAGGTGCGTGTTGTGGTGCACCGATGATGCAAATTGGTCGTGATTATCATGAGTATTTAACCAATGATAAGGTGGATGCTATTTTGGCAGGGCTCAGATCATGACGTCGACAACATCAGAAGACTTGAAGCTTGATCAAGTTTGTTTTCGTACCCGCCACCTTGAGAAGCCGTGGACGCTAGAATCTTATCGTAGTGTTGGTGGGTATAAGCAGTTAGAAAAAATCTTAAAAGAAAAAACGCGCGCCGAAGATATTATTGAGCAACTGAAAGACTCCGCATTACGTGGTCGTGGCGGAGCGGGTTTTCCAACCGGCTTGAAATGGAGTTTTATGCCACGTCGTATGCCGGGGACTAAATATATCGTCTGTAACTCAGATGAAGGCGAGCCGGGCACCTGTAAAGATCGCGATATTTTACGGTTTAACCCGCATCAGGTGGTTGAGGGTATGATTATCGCGGGTTACACCATTGGCGCGCAAGCAGGTTATAACTATATTCGAGGGGAGTTTGTTGAGCCTTTTGAGCGCTTCGAAGCCGCGATTCAAGAAGCGAAGGAGGCGGGTTATCTAGGTAAAAATATACTAGACTCAGGTTTCAATTTTGAACTTTATACTCAGCCTGGCGCTGGCGCGTATATCTGTGGTGAAGAAACGGCTTTATTGGAATCAATAGAAGGTAAAAAAGGCCAACCGCGCTATAAGCCACCATTTCCAGCTGGGTATGGTTTATATGGTCGACCAACCACCGTTAATAATACGGAAACATTAGCGTCGGTTCCGGTCATTTTACAATATGGTGGTGATTGGTTTCATGAGCTAGGTACGCCTAATAATGGCGGCAGTAAGATTTTCAGCGTATCCGGTCATGTCAATAAACCAGGGAATTATGAAGTGCCAATGGGCATGCCGTTTTCTAAATTATTAGAACTAGCTGGTGGTATGCGAAATGGCAATAAGATAAAAGCCGTTATTCCTGGCGGTAGTTCAACCCCCGTGGTGCCAGGTGACACGATGATGGAGCTGGCAATGAGTTACGATGGCATTAGCCGTGGCGGTTCAATGTTAGGCGCAGGTTCGGTAATCGTCATGGACGAAACTACCTGTATGGTGAAAGCATTAGAACGTATCGCCGAGTTTTATTATGAAGAGTCATGTGGGCAATGTACGCCTTGCCGAGAAGGTACTGGCTGGCTTTATCGAGTGGTGAAACGTATCGAGCACGGTGAAGGCACGCAGCAAGATTTAGATCGCTTGGTTGAAGTAGCAAAAAATATTAATGGTAATACGATTTGTGCTTTAGGTGATGCAGCGGCAGCACCCGTCATTAGTTTTATCAAACATTTCCGTGACGAGTTTCAATATCACATTGATCACAAATGTTGTCAGGTAGAGAGTAAATAGATGGTTAACATCGAAATCGACGGTATTCCACTCAAAGTGGATTCTGCAAAAATGATTATTCAAGCTGCTGATGAAGCTGGGATTGATATTCCTCGTTTTTGTTACCACAAAAAACTGTCGATAGCGGCCAATTGCCGTATGTGTTTAATTGAAGTAGATAAATCTCGTAAAGCCTTACCTGCCTGCGCAACTCCAGTGACAGAAGGGATGAAAGTATTTACCCATTCCAAAACAGCGCTTGATGCACAACGCAGTGTGATGGAGTTTCTTCTTATTAATCATCCATTAGATTGTCCGATTTGCGATCAAGGCGGTGAATGTGAATTACAAGACCTGTCGATGGGCTATGGCTCTGGATTAGGCCGGTTTAGTGAAGGCAAACGGGTAGTTAAAGATAAAAATATAGGCCCATTAATTAATACAGATATGACTCGCTGTATTCACTGCACTCGCTGTGTACGTTTTGGTGAAGAGATTGCCGGTATAAAGGAGTTAGGTGCAACGGGTCGTGGCGAACATATGGAAATCGGCACCTATATTGAAAGTAGTCTTATTTCAGAATTATCAGGGAACATTATTGACCTGTGTCCAGTAGGCGCCCTGACTTCAAAGCCTTATCGATACCGTGCTCGAGCATGGGAGTTAACGGCTCATCCATCGATTGCCCCGCATGATGCTGTAGGCTCTAATATAGAATTTCATACTCGCGGTAAAGACGTGATGCGAGTGGTACCTAGAGACAATGAAAGTCTCAATGAAACATGGTTGTCAGACCGTGATCGTTTTAGTTATTTAGGTCTTAACCATGAGCAACGCGCCACCGAGCCGATGATTAAGCACAAAGGCGAATGGCAGGTTACGGATTGGCAGACTGCGCTTGCGATGGCGGCAGATAATCTGAAAGCACTGAAATCCAAACATGGTCCTGAACAAATAGCAGGCTTAATCTCACCCACATCAACCTTAGAAGAAGCCTATTTATTTCAGAAATTGTTACAGGGTCTAGGAACTAATAATATTGACCATCGCTTACGACAACAAGATTTCACGGGCAATGATGCGGATTATAATCACCAAAACTGGTCTTTAGCGGATATTGAACAAAGTGATGATATTGTTTTAGTTGGCTGTAATATCCGATCTGAACAGCCTATTATTGCCCATCGCATTAGACAAGCAGCCACTATTGGTGGAACGACAGTAACTGATATTAACTTTTTTAAATCCGATCTTTTAATGCCTGTTACTTCACATATGACGGTGAATATCAAAGGAATGTTGAGTTGCCTGTCAGGGGTTGCAAAAGCACTACTGGCCTTAGGTGGTAAGGAAGATAAAAACTGGGTTGAGTTATTAGAAAATGTTGTGCCCAAAGCGGCGGACCAAACTATTGCCATGCGGCTATCTAACGCGATGCAAGCGACATTATTTGTAGGCGCTTTAGCAAATAATCATCCGCAGGCAGCAAAATTAAAAGCATTAACGGCATTAATTGCCCGTTTAAGTAACAGCCAACTCATCGTATTGCCAACAGCAAACGCTACGGCGATGGCACTGGCAGAAAAGTTAGCATCTGCTAAAGTCAACTCGAATGAGACTGAATCAATAGGGCTTAATAGCCAGCAAGTTTGGCAGCAAAAATTACGGGCTTATGTATTATTTGGTGTAGAGCCTGAGTTAGATTGTGCTAATCCAAGTGGTGCTCTAACCGCTTTACAAAACGCAAGCTTGGTTGTTTCAGTTACAAGTTATGTTACGGATACTTTGTTAGCCTATGCAGATGTGATTTTACCGATGGCTAGCTTTGCTGAAACATCAGGTACGTTTATAGGTATTGATGAGCAATGGCAGAGCTTTACCGGCGCTGTAACGGCTAAAGCGGATAGTCGTCCGGGCTGGAAAATATTACGCGTATTAGGTAATTTGGCTAATATTAAAGACTTTGATTATGTCTCTTCACAAGATGTTCGTGATGAAGTTAGTGATCAACTCAAGCTACAATCAACGCCTAAAAAATCATTTTATATTCCAGAGGATGTAAGTGTTACAAGTACATTAATGGCTATATCTGAAGTACCGATGTACCAGACGGATGCGGTGGTAAGGCGCAGTGATGCTTTGCAACAAACGCCTGAAAATCAACGCGCCTCACTAGTACGACTGAATAGTAAAGAAGCTGAAAAATACGGGCTTAGTGGTGCTAAAAGGATTAAGGTTATTCAGGGTGATAATCACCTGAATGTGGCATTTGAAGTGGATGATGCGATTGCAGATAATTGTATTTATCTAGCGGCAGGCATTGCTCAAACATCGATGCTTGGTGCCCATTTTTCTGATGTTAAGGTGCAGCTGGTTGAGCAAGGAGCATCGTTATGATGGACTGGCTTGTAGATAATCCCGTGTTATTTACCGTGCTAAAAATTGTCGCCATTATTGTGCCTTTGATGTTGGGTGTGGCCTATTTAACGTTGGCTGAGCGTAAAGTGATTGGTTTTATCCAAGTGCGGATTGGACCTAACCGTGTTGGCCCTTGGGGGTTATTACAACCTATTGCTGATGGGCTGAAACTGGCGTTAAAAGAAGTCATATTCCCTGCCAAATCAAACTTATATTTATTCTTGATTGCTCCAGTGTTAGCGATAGGTCCTGCCTTAGCTGCATGGGCTGTAATGCCCTTTGATGCCACTATGACTCTGGCGAATATTGATGCGGGATTATTGTACATTTTAGCCATTACCTCAATGGGTGTTTACGGCATCGTGATTGCTGGCTGGGCTTCTAATTCTCGCTATGCTTTTTTAGGCGCATTACGTTCGGCAGCACAAGTCGTATCTTATGAAATCGCAATGGGCTTTGCCTTGGTAGGCGTGCTGGTGGCGGCGGGTAGTTTGAATTTAGGTGAGATTGTATTAGCACAGCAAGGCGGTTTTTTGCACTGGTATTGGCTACCATTATTTCCACTGTTTATAGTCTATTTTATCTCAGGGGTAGCAGAAACTAATCGGGCACCATTTGACGTGTCAGAAGGCGAGTCAGAGATTGTGGCAGGTTTCCATGTCGAGTATTCGGGTATGGCCTTTGCCGTGTTTTTCCTTGCCGAATATGCCGATATGATTTTGATTTCAATGCTAGCGGCAGTAATGTTTATGGGCGGCTGGCTATCACCGTTTGAAGGTATTCCTGGTCTCGAAGCTTTGTTTTCGTGGGTACCTGGCATTGTATGGTTGCTAATGAAAACCTGTATTTTCTTATTTTTATATTTATGGTTTAGAGCAACGTTTCCTCGCTATCGCTACGATCAGATTATGCGTTTGGGCTGGAAAATATTTATCCCTGTCACCTTAGTATGGTTAGTAGTAGTGGCGACCGCACAGGTATTTGATATCGGTCCATGGTTTACAGAGGCGGCCTTATGATGTCTTCTATTCGCCACTTCTTTAAAAGCTTTTTATTATGGGAATTATTGTTAGGTTTGAAGCTGACAGGAAAATATCTGTTTGCGAAAAAAATAACTGTGCAGTATCCCGAAGAAAACACGCCACAATCTCCTCGGTTTAGAGGCTTACATGCTTTGCGTCGTTACCCGAATGGTGAAGAACGCTGTATTGGTTGCAAGCTTTGTGAAGCGGTGTGCCCAGCTTTGGCTATTACGATAGAAACGGAGCCGCGTGATGATGGAACGCGTCGCACTACTAAGTATGAAATTGATTTATTTAAGTGCATTTACTGCGGTTTTTGCGAAGAATCATGTCCCGTCGATTCTATTGTAGAAACACGGATCTTTGATTATCACTTTGAGAATCGTGGCGAAAATATTATGAGCAAGGATATGTTGTTAGCCATTGGTGATAAAAACGAAGACCAAATAGCAGCTGATCGTGCTGCCGATGCGGAGTACCGATAATGGAACAATTCATATTTTATGGCTTTGCCTCCATTTTATTAGTGGCAGCGTTGATGGTGATCACTGTACGTAACCCCGTACGTGCCGCTCTATTTTTGATCTTAGCTTTTTTTACTAGCGCAGGTATTTGGTTATTATTAGAAGCTGAGTTTTTAGCTTTAACGCTGGTGTTGGTTTATGTTGGCGCAGTGATGGTGTTATTTTTATTTGTGGTCATGATGTTGGATATTGATCTAGCACCATTACAAGAAGGATTTACTAAATATTTGCCACTAGGCATTGTGGTCGCGGCTTTAATTACCATTGAAATGATTGCTGTGTTAGGCGCTAGCCATTTTGGATTGGATATTGTGCCTGCACCGATTCCACATCCAGAAGGCTATAGTAATACTAAAGAAATAGGGCTACTGCTCTATACCATTTATGTTTATCCATTTGAAATTGCTTCAGTGATTTTAACGGTCGCCATTGTGGCAGCGATTACGCTGACATTACGTGAGAAAAAAAGTAAATCGCAAGACATATCACAACAGGTCAAAGTGCGTCGTGAAGACCGTGTAAAGTTGATTAAAATGGATGCGGTGAAAAAGTCTCAGGAGCTTGAATCATGATTGCATTATCTGATTTCTTGATTTTGGGTGCACTGCTGTTCAGTTTGTCGGTTGCAGGTATTTTTATTAATCGTAAAAATATCATCATCATATTGATGTGTATTGAGTTGATGCTATTGGCGGTGAATCTTAACTTTATTGCCTTTGCTCATTTTGCTGGTGATATTGCAGGACAAGTATTTGTATTCTTTATCTTGACGGTGGCGGCGGCAGAAGCGGCTATCGGTTTGGCTATATTAGTGGTGTTATTTAGAAATCTACATACCATTAATGTTGCTGATTTAGATAAGCTGAAGGGATAGATAATGAATCAAACCTTACTTCTCAGCATAGTTCTTGCGCCATTATTTGGCAGTATTATCGCGGGCTTATTTGGCAAAAAAGTAGGCCGGGTCTGGTCGCATCGAGCAGCGGTTTATGGCGTAGCGATATCCTTTATTTTATCGCTGTGGGTATTTAAGCTAGTTGCTATCGACGGAGAGACATATAATCAGCAAGTCTATCAATGGTTGCAGGCAGGTTCATTAAGTTTGGAGGTCGGCTTTATGGTCGACGCGCTGACCGCGATGATGATGGTTGTAGTGACCTTCGTTTCATTAATGGTGCATATCTATACCATCGGTTATATGCATGACGATGAGGGCTATGCCCGTTTTTTTAGTTATATTTCTTTATTTACTTTCTCTATGCTGATGCTGGTGATGGCGAATAATTTCATGCAGCTCTTCTTTGGTTGGGAAGCGGTGGGCCTAGTGTCCTATTTGTTGATAGGTTTTTGGTATAAAAAACCGACAGCCATCTTTGCTAACTTAAAAGCATTTTTAGTTAACCGTGTCGGTGATTTTGGGTTTTTGCTAGGGATAGCAGGTGTTTTAATGTATGCCGGCAGTCTGGATTATGTAGAGGTCTTTGCTCAAGCGCCAGTGATGTCAGAACAAAATATCACTATTTTTTCGGAATATGAGTGGTCAGTGATGTCACTTATTTGTATATTGTTGTTTATCGGTGCGATGGGCAAATCTGCACAAGTGCCTTTACATGTTTGGCTGCCAGACTCAATGGAAGGTCCAACGCCTATTTCAGCCTTAATCCACGCTGCCACGATGGTGACAGCGGGTATCTTTATGGTGACTCGTATGTCACCGTTATTTGAATTCTCAGAAACCGCCTTATCATTTGTGCTGGTCATTGGTGCAATCACGGCATTATTTATGGGCTTTTTAGGGCTAATTCAAAATGACATTAAACGTGTGATTGCTTACTCAACCTTGTCTCAATTGGGTTATATGACGGTTGCATTGGGAGCCTCAGCCTATGCTGCGGGTGTCTTTCATTTAATGACGCATGCCTTTTTTAAAGCCTTATTATTCTTAGGTGCAGGTTCGGTAATCATGGCGATGCATCACGAACAAGATATTCGCAAAATGGGTGGTTTGAAAAAATACATGCCGATTACTTATTGGACGGGGTTAGTCGGCTCATTGGCATTGATTGGCTTTCCCGGTCTATCGGGTTTCTTTTCTAAAGATTCGATTATTGAAGCCGTGCACGCATCCGACATCGCCGGCAGTGGTTTTGCTTATTTTGCTGTGGTAGCCGGAGTATTTGTCACTGCGCTATATAGTTTTCGATTATTTTTCTTAGTATTCCATGGTAAAGAACGGTTTGAGGTTGATGGTCATCATCTACCTCACGAACCTCCTGCAGTGGTGACTGCGCCACTGATTTTATTAGCCATTCCGTCGGTAATATCAGGTTACTTAATTGGAACAATGGTGTTTGGTGATTTCTTTGGTAATGCGATTGTCGTGCATGCTGATCATGATGTTTTAGCTGAACATGCTGAAAGTTTTCATGGCGTAATAGGGTTTATTTCACATGGTGTAACGGCTTTACCTTTTTGGTTGGCAATGACGGGGGTGGCAACGGCTTATTATTTGTACATAATGCGGCCTGACATTCCTGCTAAATTACAGCAACGATTTAATTGGCTATATCGCATACTTGATAATAAATACGGCTTCGATGGTTTTAACCAAACGGTGTTTGCTGGTGGTGCAAGATCACTGGGCAACATATTGTGGCAAATTGGCGATAGACTTTTAATTGATGGTGTAATAGTTAATGGTGCTGCAAAAACAGTTGGGTTAACGTCGAAAGTTGTACGTCATGTTCAATCAGGTTATTTGTATCACTATGCTTTTGCAATGATTATTGGTCTGTACTTATTGCTCACTTTTTTCGTGGCCTAAGAAATTGAATATGATTACTAATTTTCCTTTATTAAGTCTCATTATATGGCTACCCATTATTGGTGGGATAGCTGTGTTGGTGAATGGTGATAATAATCCTTGGGCACGTCCATTATCGTTATTGGTGTCATTGCTGACTCTAGTTCTGTCTCTCGGTTTATATTCTGGCTTTGATAGCACGACATATCAAATGCAGTTTGTGGAACAAGCATCATGGATTGCCACGTTCGACATTAACTATCACCTAGGTATTGATGGCTTTTCTATGCCATTAATTATTTTGACGGCATTTTCCACCGTGATTGTGGTGGTTGCTGGTTGGAAAGTTATTGAACAGCGTGTTAGCCAATATATGGCAGCATTTTTGATAATGGCAGGATTGATGATTGCCGTTTTTGCCGCATTAGATGCCATCCTATTTTATGTTTTTTTTGAAGCAATGCTGATCCCACTATTTTTAGTCATCGGCATTTGGGGCGGCCCTAATCGGGTTTATGCCACAATTAAGTTCTTTCTCTATACCTTATTTGGTTCGGTGTTTTTATTATTAGCCTTATTGTATTTGCATTATGTTGCGGGCAGTTTTTCAATTTTAGACTACCATGACGTTGCATTATCAATGGATGAGCAATTCTGGCTCTTCTTAGCTTTTTTAATTGCTTTTGCAGTGAAAGTACCTATGTGGCCAGTGCATACGTGGCTGCCTGATGCCCATGTTGAAGCACCAACTGGCGGTTCAGTAATTTTAGCAGCCATTACCTTGAAAATAGGCGGGTATGGTTTGATACGTTTTGCCTTACCGATTACTCCTGATGCGAGTTTGGCACTTGATTGGCTAGTGATCGGACTGTCATTAACCGCTGTGGTCTACATTGGTTTCGTGGCCTTAGTGCAAACGGATATGAAAAAGTTGATTGCTTACTCCAGTATTGCTCATATGGGGTTTGTGACCTTAGGTTTATTTATTGTATTTAGAATTTTTGCCAACTCGGCTACTGGCAGTGGCGCTGTATTAGCGGTAGAAGGGGCGATGGTGCAAATGATTTCTCATGGCTTTATTGCGGCTGCGATGTTTTTATGTGTCGGTGTATTGTATGACCGTATGCATACCCGTGAAATAAGTGCCTATGGTGGTGTCGCTAATACGATGCCTATCTTTGCTGGCTTTGCGGTGTTTTTTGCGATGGCAAATGCTGGATTGCCCGGGACATCAGGGTTTGTGGGTGAGTTCATGGTGATTCTAGCAGCCTTTCAGGCTAATTTCTGGTTTGCATTTTTAGCGGCAACTACCTTAATTTTAGGTGCTGCTTATTCCTTGTGGATGGTAAAACGAGTCATCTTTGGAGAGATAGCAAATGATAACGTTGCTAAATTAGAAGATATAAACCGTCGTGAGTTTTGGATGTTGGCATCTTTAGCCATCATTATTTTAGCGATTGGTTTATGGCCTGCACCGTTGACTGACGTGATGCATGCTTCGGTTGAGCATTTATTAACCCAAGTTTCACAATCTAAGATCTAAAGGTGGCAACAGACATGATATTTGAAGTGACAAATATGGCTTTTGCGCTACCAGAAATATTTATGCTTGGGATGGCGTGTGTAATCTTGTTAGTGGTCGCTTTTTTAGGCAATAAATCGGCAGCTCCAGCTTATATTTTAAGCCAGCTGACCTTAGCAATAACAATGCTATTTATTTACCAAACGATGGGACAAACAACTGGTGTCACGTTCGATGGCACTTATATAAAAGATATCTTTAGTGATGTTTTAAAGCTGGCTATCTGTGCGCTTAACATTGTGGTGTTAATCTACTCGAGCAGCTATTTGAAAGCACGCGACTTATTTAAAGGCGAATATTATGTGCTGGCAATATTTTCTACATTAGGCATGATGATCATGGTCTCTGCCTATCACTTCTTAACCCTTTACCTAGGGCTAGAATTAATGTCTTTGTGTCTATATGCCATGGTGGCGATGCATCGAGATTCTGCGGTAGCGACGGAAGCGGCAATGAAATATTTTATACTCGGAGCCATTGCTTCGGGGATGCTGCTCTATGGTATGTCGATTATTTATGGGGCAACGGGTAGTTTGGCGTTAGCGACGATTGCTGAGATGATTCAGGCGGGCGAAGTAGATAACACGGTACTTAGTTTTGGTTTAGTCTTTTTGATTATTGGCATTGGCTTTAAGTTAGGTGCGGTTCCATTTCACATGTGGTTACCTGATGTCTATCATGGCGCACCCACTGCTGTGACATTGTTTATTGCCACCGCACCCAAAATAGCCGCTTTTGCAATGGCTATACGTTTGTTAGATGATGGCTTAGGTGATGCTGTTCAATACTGGCAAGGCATGCTTATTATGCTGTCCGTATTATCAATGATAATAGGTAATGTTGTAGCCATCGCCCAAACAAATTTAAAACGTATGTTAGCGTATTCGACTATTTCGCATATTGGCTTTATATTATTAGGTGTTTTGTCAGGTAGCCAAGAAGGTTACGCGGCGGCCATGTTTTATGCATTAGTCTATTCGCTTATGAGCCTGGGGGGCTTTGGGATGATTATCTTGATGAGTCGCCATGGCTTTGAGGCTGAAAATATAGATGATTTTAAAGGCTTAAGTAGCCGTAATCCATGGTATGCATTAATGATATTGATCTTAATGTTCTCAATGGCCGGTATTCCACCATTAGTTGGTTTTTATGCTAAGTTGACGGTTATTAAAGCGGTGGTTGATATCAATATGATCTCAGTTGCTATCGTGGCAGTAGTAATGTCAGTGATAGGTGCGTATTATTATTTGCGTATTATCAAGGTTATGTATTTTGATGCAGCGATACAGCATGAAAAACTACAAGCGCCTGTAGATATGCGGGTTATGTTTAGTGCAAATGCCTTGACTGTTCTAGCGCTGGGTATATTTCCGGGCTCATTATTAGCACTTTGCATGAGTGTTTTTCCTTAACAACTGATAAATTTATGTCTTCAACAACACTTATTTTACTGTTTTTCATTATTGCTAATTTGCCTTGGATTAGTGAGCGCGCATTTCTTGTCATCCGTTTAACGAAAATTAAATCATCATGGCTAAGATTAGTAGAGTTAGTCGTCTTTTATTTTGTAAGTTTACTGATTGCAATTTCAGCTGAAATTCAATTTTCAGGTGAAATATTTCCCCAACAGTGGGAGTTTTTTGTCACTACGTTTTCTGCCTTCTTAGTGTTGGCTGTACCAGGTGTTATATATCGTTATCAATGGCTGGCCATGCAAAAACATGCGTAACAATAAATAAGGATTGTTATGACGGGTATTGCTGAATGGATTGCTAGTTTTGACCCGACAACTCAGCTTGTTGTTGGCGCGTTATATTATCTTGGCGCAGCAATGCTCATTGCATCATTTATAGACCTAATAGTAAAACTTGGCGCTCGTTACGGCATTGATGAGATTAAACGTCCGATAGTGCACTTTATGCTTAAAATAATACGAGTTCCCTTAGCATGGACAGTGATATTGTTAGGTATAAACTTCACTATTGCACAACATGCTTTATCACCATGGCTGAGTAGTTTAGTCACACAAATATCTCAAACAGTTACCATTATTGTATGGGGACAAGCTACATATCGTATTATTCGCTTTACATTAAAAACGCACTGCACATCGACCACTAAGATTGGATTTTTAAAACCTCAAACTTTACCGCTATTTGATAACCTTGCAAGCATTGCAATGGTGACCTTAGGGCTGTACTTTATATTCCTGGTATGGGATATAGATATGACTGCCTGGTTAGCTTCAGCTGGCGTGTTGGGTATTGCTGTTGGTTTTGCGGCTAAAGATACCCTAGCTAATTTGTTCTCTGGGGTATTTATTCTGGCAGACTCACCGTATCAAATTGGTGACTATATTGTCATAGATTCTGGTGAACGAGGAAAGGTGACGCACATTGGTTTGCGTTCAACGCGAATGTTAACGCGTGATGATCTAGAAATAACCGTGCCAAACTCACTTATTGCTAATGGAAAAATAATTAATGAAAGCAAGGGGCAGCATGTAAAGTCACGTGTCCGTTTAGCTGTGAGTGTAGCGTATGGTAGCGATATTGATAAAGTTCGCAGTGTGCTGCTTGAAGAGGCATTGCAAGAAAGTGGAGCATGCTCCTCACCTGAACCTAGAGTTAGGTTTCGACGCTTTGGCGGTTCAGGACTAGAGATTGAGCTGTTATTTTGGATTGATGATCCAGAAATACGCGGTCGTGTCTTAGATTTACTTAATGTTTCTGTATATAAACGTTTTGCAGCTGAAGGCATAGAGATCCCATATAGCAAACATGATATTTATATCAAGCAAATGCCTTCAGAAAATAAGCTTCTGTAAGCGCACTATTTTTGTTAAACGTCACGATGATGCATTTTAACCCGCTAGTTTGTAATGGCCCATAAAGTTTAGGCTATATCTTGAGTCTATAAGTATTTAGAAAGCCGCGAACTCTGATTTTATCTGTAGTGTTGCTTTTAGTGTGCGATAGTTTACGAATTGGTGTAGAATGCTAGGGTTTATTTTCGTGTTTTAGTAACACATTATTATTTTCAGAGAAGAACACAATGGCTGCAGATTTATCCAAATATAGAAATATTGGTATCTTCGCGCATGTAGATGCGGGTAAGACCACCACCACAGAACGAATTTTAAAGTTAACTGGCAAAATTCATAAAGTCGGTGAAGTGCATGATGGCGAATCAACAATGGATTTCATGGAGCAGGAAGCTGAGCGTGGAATAACTATTCAATCAGCAGCAACGACTTGTGAATGGGACGGTCACCGTCTTAACGTTATCGATACACCGGGTCACGTTGATTTCACAATTGAAGTATATCGCTCACTTAAAGTATTAGATGGTGGTGTCGGTGTATTTTGTGGTTCAGGTGGTGTAGAGCCACAATCTGAAACTAACTGGCGTTATGCCAATGACTCTGAAGTTTCACGTATTATCTTTGTTAACAAACTAGATCGTATGGGTGCTGATTTCTTCCGCGTTGTTAAACAAGTAAAAGACGTTTTAGGCGCACATCCGTTAGTGATGGTATTACCTATCGGTATCGAAGAAGAATTCAAAGGCTGTGTTGATTTGTTAACCCGTAAAGCTTGGATATGGGATAACGAAGCAGATACGACACAATTCCGTATTGAAGAGCCACCTGCAGATATGGCTGATCAAATCGAAGAATATCGTGAGATGTTAATCGAAACAGCCGTTGAGCAAGATGATGATTTGATGGAAAAATATCTTGAAGGTGAAGAGCCTTCAATCGAAGCGATTCAAAAATGTATCCGTTCAGGTACATTGAAAATGGATTTCTTCCCAACGTACTGTGGTTCTGCCTTTAAAGATAAAGGTATCCAAATGGTATTGGATGCGGTTGTTGCATACCTACCAAACCCAACTGAAGTTGATCCACAACCTGAAGTTGATTTAGAAGGTGAACCAACGGGTAAATTTGCGATTGTTGATACTGACAAACCATTCCGTGCGCTTGCTTTTAAAATCATGGATGACCGCTTTGGTGCATTGACCTTTATCCGTATCTACTCAGGTACTTTAAATAAAGGTGATACTGTCCTCAACACGTTTACAGGCAAAACAGAGCGTGTTGGTCGAATGGTAGAAATGCACGCGGATGATCGTAATGAATTAAGTAGTGCTCAAGCCGGTGACATCATTGCTATCGTGGGCATGAAAGATACACAAACAGGTCACACTTTATGTGATCCTAAAAACCCCGCTACGTTAGAGCCTATGGTGTTCCCTGATCCAGTTATCTCGATTGCTATTTCGCCAAAAGATAAAGCCGCATCAGAAAAAATGGGTATCGCTTTAGGTAAAATGATTAAAGAAGATCCTTCTTTCCGCGTCGAAACGGATCAAGATAGTGGGGAAACGATCATTAAAGGTATGGGCGAGCTACATTTAGATATCAAAGTTGATATCTTACGCCGTACCCATGGTGTTGATGTAACTGTAGGCGCACCACAAGTAGCTTACCGTGAAACAATTACCCAACGTACTGAAGATAGCTACACACATAAGAAACAATCAGGTGGTTCTGGTCAGTTCGGTAAGATCGACTACATCATCGAACCAGGTGAAACGGGCAGTGGTTATGTATTTGAATCTGTTGTAACCGGTGGTTCTGTACCTCGTGAGTTCTGGCCAGCTGTTGAAACTGGCTTTAAGAAAATGATGGATCGCGGTGTACTTGCTGGTTACCCATGTTTAGACTTTAAAGTAACCTTGGTTGATGGTAGTTTCCATGCCGTGGATTCATCTGCAATGGCATTTGAATTAGCAGCAATGGGTGCTTACCGCCAAACAATGAAAAAAGCCGGCCCACAAATCATGGAACCAATCATGAAAGTGGACGTGTTCACACCTGATGATCATGTGGGTGATGTTATCGGTGACCTTAACCGTCGTCGTGGCATGATTAAATCACAAGATGCAGGCGTGTCAGGCGTACGTATTAAAGCAGATGTACCATTAAGTGAAATGTTTGGTTATATCGGAACACTTCGTACAATGACTTCTGGTCGTGGTCAGTTCTCTATGGAGTTCTTACAATACAGCCCATGCCCACGTAACATCTCTGAGCAAGTAATTAGCGATGCTAAAGAACGTGAAGAAGCTGCTAAGAAATAGTTAGTAGACTTTGCTTGAACAAAAAAGGGGCTGATTATTAATCAGCCCCTTTTTTTATGTCCGTATTATGAGTAATTAGTTTAGGGAGTCTTGTCTTTAGCCTTATATGGTTTACGTTAGCTGAAGGTACAAAACGATATGCCTAATTCTAGTGCAGATACCATTATTCATCACGATTTAATCTTTGATCTTTGGCGAGTGCGGCTAAAATATTAAGCATGTCATTAGGCATTTCAACTTGCCATGATACCTCTTCACCAGTACGTGGGTGTATGAAGCCTAGTGAGCCGGCATGAAGGGCTTGCCGACGGAAACCCTGCAAGGCACTACGAAACTCTTCTGTTGAGTTCTTAGGAAGCCGTAAACGGCCACCATAAACAGGATCGCCAAACAGTGGATAACGAATGTGTGCCATGTGAACACGAATTTGGTGAGTACGACCTGTTTCGAGTTTACAGCGAATATGGGTGTGAGCACGATAACGGTGGGCGACACGGTAGTGAGTGACTGCTGGTTTACCTGATGAGATAACAGCCATACGTTTACGTTCGACTGGATGTCTCCCCATTGGTTGGTCGACGGTACCGCCGGCAGTCATAACGCCCATGGCAATGGCTTGATATTCACGATCTACCGTTCGTTCTTGTAACTGATTGACCAGTGAGTTATGAGCCTGTAATGTTTTGGCAATCATTAACAAGCCGGTGGTGCCTTTATCTATACGATGGACAATGCCCGCACGCGGAATAATTTCTAGCTCGGGCGCGTGGCTTAGTAAGGCGTTGACTAAGGTTCCATTATGGTTACCAGCGCCGGGATGCACGACCATGCCTGCTTCTTTATTGATAATTAAGAGATCTTCATCTTCATAAACAATATCAAGCTTAATGTCTTCTGCAATCCAGGTATCATCAACCGCTTCTATTTGGGCATTGATAAGAACATGTTCGCCGCCCAAAACTGAATCGCGCGGACGAAACTGCTGTTTATCAACGGTGACAAACCCAGCTTTAATCCATTTGGTGAGCTGACCTCGCGAGTAGTCAGGAAAAAGTTGGGCAAGTGCTTGGTCAAGTCTCATTCCAGCGGATTCGTCAGGAATAAAGTCTTCAAGTAAAAGGGTTTCAGACATGGGAAGTTATTTATATTATGATGATGAAGTGGTTATTATAGCCTAGGCGATAACTATTGACCGATTTTAAGGGGTGGATAATGCGTTGTAATTTAATTGTTTTATGTTTGCTGGGCTTTGCCGCTACATCTGTTATGGCCGAGGAAACGAGAAATGCTGAATTGCTAGCCTCGTCTTGCGCGGCTTGTCATGGTACAAATGGACATAGTGTAGGTGGCCTGCCTAGTTTAGCGGGTGTAGATAAACTTTATATTATTCAACAAATGCAGCAATTCGTCAGTGGGGAGCGTACTTCGACAGTGATGATGCATCACGCCAGTGGTTATACGGCAGAAGAAATTGACTTGATGGCTGAGTTTTTTTCCAAGCAGTAATCATCAGTGGATCACTAAATTAGCTAAATCTTATTTTCCTGACATCTTGGGCAATAAAAGGTGGCTCTCTGTGCTTCTTTATAATGCTCAACTGTACTTCCACAGTGAACACAAGCTTCGCCTTGTCGACCGTAAACGCTCAGTTCTTGAGCAAAATATCCTGGCTTACCATCACTTTTTCTAAAATCTTTCAAGGTGGTTCCACCAGCTTTAATAGCTTGCTTAAGAATGGTTGTTATTGCTATGACTAACCGCTCACACTCTTTAATTGTCAGCTTATTTGCACTTGTATTGGGATGAATTCGAGCCAAAAACAAGGCTTCGTTAGCATAAATGTTTCCCACTCCTACAACCACCTTGCCATCCATAAGTAATGTTTTAGTGCTACAGCGACGGGGCGTTGATTTAACTAAGAGGTAGGCCGCATTAAACGATTCAGTGAGTGGTTCAGGCCCAAGGTGAGAAAATAGGGGGTGTTGGTCAATAGACTTGTCCGTCCACAAAATAGCACCGAAGCGACGAGGATCGGTGTATCTTAATAGGTGCCCATTATTGACTGACATATCAAAATGATCGTGTTTCTCGGCGGAGATATTGTCGCTGACATTTAAAATACGCAGTCTGCCTGACATGCCAAGATGAATAATTAATGTGCCTGTGTCGCATTCTAGCAGTAGATATTTTGCCCGACGATATAATCGATGAATGGACTGGTTGGTCAGGATTTTGGCAAGATGGGATTCAATAGGCCAACGAAGTGAAAAATTTCTGATGGTGACGTGAGTTATTTTGGCACCTTTAAGGAAAGGTTCTACACCACGTAATGTGGTTTCAACTTCTGGTAATTCTGGCATGATGTAGGCCTACTATTTGGTCGGTGAGGAAGGCAATAATTGACTTAGTGATGCCAAGGTAAAGTGGTAATTGAGTTGTTGTTGAGGATCAATAATAAATAAAGCATTATCACTTAGCTTTAACACATACTCTGTTGGTAATGCTTGCTTGTCAAACCAAATCTGTACGCTATTTGTGGCAGTGACAATCGCTGTATTAGCTTTGAGAGGCTGGACTTGTAAAGCATAAGCATGCTGCCAGTTTTCTACGATGGCGGTAAGGCGATTGGTCGTTATTGTTGGCATAGCGCTTTGCCAATGACCATTATTATTTTCGATGACAATTGATTGGGCTGATAGACTTTTGTCGACATTGAGTTGAGGTAACACAAGCTTAGTGATTAATTTACCGTTGGGAATGAGTTTGTTTTCGATAAAACTAGTCGCATTAGCACGTAGTAATGGCGTGACCCGATCAGTGATTAAGTGAATAACATGATCGATGATTATGTAGCGATGCTCGCTAATTGGTTCTACGCCTCCAAACTGTATTTGATGGTTATCTAAGGTTAATACAAGGTTGGCGGGTGCTAGTTCAAACTGAGCGAGGGGGTTATCAGTGCTGACATCGATTTGACCATAACTCGGCGTGTTTAAAAAACTAAGTAATAATTCTACACGAGTATTACTGGCAGTCGCTTGAATGGGCTGAGTTATTTGCCAACCAGAGGCCGATTTTTTTAATACAATGTCAGCAGTATCAAGGCGAGAAATCCTAATGTTCTGGATAGAACTACTGGAGAGGTTGCTGAGTTGTGGAAGCTCATTTACAGGTAGATTATCGTCATTATTAAACCAGTACAAGCCGATAATGACGGCTATCAGGATCAGGTTTGTAAGGTAACTTTTTTTCATTGACGACGCCGATACCACCAAAGCCATAGACCAATAGCAAGTAGTAATAATGGCATTACAATTAAGAAGCCAAGCGCTATAAATAAAGACTGAGTTTGGTTGAGTTCTAGTTGATTATCTATTGTTGTTTTGATCGGAATGTTAATGAGTTTATCATCACCTGCTAACCAATTCATGATTGCCATACCGAGCTCAAGATTGCTAGCATTACCGAGATAGGTGTTAGATAAAAAATCACCATCACCAATGATGGCGATGCGTTGTTCGGCGTTATTTTCACTATCTGTTTTTGTACGTGCGAGTAAGTAGCCGATATTAAGTGGACCTTGAGTATCATGGCCAAGCTCGAAAACGAAGGATTGCTGCTCTTCTTTTTTGGGAGGTGTTGTTTGACTCCAGACATTAGCCTGCGTTGTTAATAAGGGCAAGTATTGCCAAGATGTACTATGGTCATTTGGAATCTGATCTAGGGCAACGGCTTGTGGGAAGACAGTTACGCCCGAGGTCGCTTGTCCGATAGGATGATTAGCGTAATCTGTAATCAATACAAAATGTGGATCGTTAATACCTAGTTGTTGAGCATTAGGATCAATAACAATACTGGGTATAAATTCGAGACCAAGTTGCTCGGCAAGACTGGCTAGGAATTGATTACTATCGGGTTCGGCTAACCAAAGTAAATTACCGCCATTTTCAATATAGTGTTTGATAATATCAATTTCACCATCTAACCACGCGCTCTCGGGACTAGCAATCACAACGGCAGTCGTATTATTGGGGATTTGATTATTCTTGACTAAGTTTAACGGTAGAGATTTAAAGCCTTTTTGTTTGAGTTGATTTCCCCAAACACTGAGATCGTAATTAGCCATATTAAGCGGACTGCGCTCCCCATGACCCTCAATAAATACTAGCCATTGTTCTTGTTGTCGTGAAACAGCGATGAGGGCATTGGTTAATGATTGCTCAGATAAGTCTAAAACGTGTTGTTGTTTATTACCTAATGAAACGACCATTTCAGCTTGTTGTTGGATTTTTAGTTCGCGAGTTAAATCGGGTGAGAAGTCAGGGTTGATATAGCTTACGATCAATTGGGTATTATGGATTTGATAGCTTGTGAGTAATGATTCTAAAACGGGGCGATACTCGCTACTTGGACTGATGAATGCCTGAATGGTGATTGCTTGATCAAGTTGAGTCAGAAAGTTGGTGGTCGTTTCAGAAAGACTATGGCGATTGTTTGCCGTCCAATCGCTACGAACGTTTGTTTTAAGAGATAGCTGTGCTAAGAGCACCACCACAGTCATGAGTAGTACATAAAAGATAATGTTTTGTAATTTAAGTTGGCGCTGTATTTTTTGTGTGATGTTCATGTTAATTGAGTCGCTCAGCATCAAGTCGACGAATAGTTAAGGCTAAAAATGCAACGATAATAATTAAGTAATATGCTAGGTCGCTAGTGTTTACCTCACCTTGCAGTAAAGGTTCGTAATGTCTTAATAATGATAGCCAGTTAAATAGGTTAGATGTTTCCGTAGTTCCTTGTGTATTGCCAGCCCAATCAATAATCCATAATAAAAATAAAGTAGCGAAGGTACTGACAGCGGCAATAGTGGGGTGAGTCGTTAGTGACGATAAAAATAAGCCAATAGCTGTAAAGCTCGCGACTAATAAAACTAAACCAAGAAAGCCAGAACTCATCACACCATAGTCTAAGTCTGCGCCTAAATTCAGTGAGAGTGGCATCAAACTAATAAAAGCCAGCAGGATAATGAAAAAACCTAGGGTGCCTAGATATTTGCCGATAACAATTTGTTGGATAGACAATGGAGCAGAAAATAATAAGGACAAACTGTTATTACGGCGTTCTTCAGCAATAAGCCGCATTGTAATGAGTGGGGCGATTAATAATAAGATAGTGGCGACATTATTGAATAAAGGAATGGCAATCATCTCGGTGACGCCAGGCGCGCCGGGAATAGCCGACATTTTTCCTTGAACCTGCATGAAGTAATCAATATGCGTTAAAAATAAGTAGGCAATCAGGATTTGACTTAAAGCTAAAATAACCCACGCGAGGGGCGATAAAAATAATCGGTAAAGTTCATTTCGGGCCAGTGTAAACATTAGATTGTTTGCTCCAAGCTCAAGGTTTCTTGCTGAATGATGTTCATAAAAACATCTTCTAATGAATGTTGTTCTGGTACGAGCTCTGTTAATTGCCATTGATGTGCTACGGCGTGATTAAGTAGTTCAGCTGTCGGGTTTTCATTGGGTTGGTAGTGCAAGCGAAATAGTGTGGGCTTTAATACCTCTACTGTAATAACCCCTAGAATGCCCTGCAATGTGGATAAGGGCGGCGGGGCCAATAGAGTACATAGTAAATTGGATGCTTGGCGCTGCTGATTTAATCCGGCGATCGTGTCATTAAAAATTAAATGGCCATGATTGATGATTTGTACTCGGTCACATAGCATTTGAACTTCAGGCAAAATGTGGGTAGATAAGATAACGCTGTGTTCCGCCGCTATGTCACGAATTAAATGACGAATTTCTCGAATTTGTATAGGATCGAGTCCTGAGGTAGGCTCATCAAGAATGACAACAGCAGGCGTATGAATAATGGCTTGTGCTATGCCAACCCGTTGTTGATAGCCCTTAGATAAGTGACCAATGAGACGTTTGGTCATATCTCCTAAGCCGCAGCGTTCAATAACGGTACTAACTGCCGAATTGATGTTCTTAGCTGGAATTAGATTGATTTTGGCACAAAAATATAAAAACTCTTTAACCGTTAGCTCGTTGTAAAGTGGCGGTTGTTCAGGCAGGTAACCAAGATGCATTTTAGCTTGTTTCGGCTGACTTAATAAGTCATAGCCATTAATTGTTATTTGACCGTGATGGGGTGCCAGGTTTCCGCTGAGCATTTTCATAGTCGTGCTTTTTCCTGCCCCATTAGGGCCAAGAAAGCCTAAAACCTCACCTTTATAAATGTCAAAACTAATGTTTTTTACAGCAAGCTGTTTACCGTATTGATGGGAGAGAGATTGTGCAGAAAGCAGTGGTGATGAACTCATGGGTCTCTTTATAAGCTTAATTGGGTTTTTATGGTCCATTCGGTAGCATTAATATAAAGTTCTCCAAGCTGTTCGAGCGAGACTTGTTCTGCATTGACCTCATCCCAAGCACATTGTTCATAGTAGATGACGATGTTTAGCAGTTCACCTAAGTTTCCCAGACGACTAGATAGCGCTTGTTTTATATCTGTATTGAGAGGTAATGATTTTAAGAGTTCATCCATAGGACGAGACATGATGGCATCAATTGTTGAAAATAAACCTACTAAAAATCCAGTTTCAGCTACACAGTTATAGTGTGGCGCTAATTGTTCACACATTTTAGCGCGGACAAGGGTATTCGCCATTAATTCAGAGGGTACGCTTTTCATATCATTGAGCGCGATTAATGTTGTCCATGTTTTAATGGCTTTAAAACCTAAAATAACCAAACCTTGTTTGATAGATTCTATTTTTTTAGGTAGTCCTATGGCGGCAGAGTTAAGTAAGCGTAATAACTTATAGGTGAGACCAACATCTTGACTGATGAGATGCTCAATATCATCAAATTCAACATTAGGATCTTGTAATTTGGCAATGATGGAAAGTAGATTAAGTTGGTTATCCGGTATTGGTTTGTCTTCAATAATGACGGGACGACTAAAGAAATAGCCCTGAAAATAATCAAAGCCTAACTTTTGACATAATTGAAACTGCTCTTGGCTTTCTACTTTTTCGGCAAGTAGTTTGACGTTTTCTTTTTTTAATAATGCTACTTGGTCTATCAGCGCTTGTTCGCTGAGAGAAAAAAGATCAATTTTTATAATTTCAGCTAACTTTACTAAGGGTCGCAAAGACTCTTCAAAGATAAAATCATCTAGGGCAATGGTGTAACCTTGATCAACCAATTTTTGTGTGGCGGCAATAAGTTCGTCATCCGGCGCGATATCTTCCAGTATTTCTAATACGACGCGATCGTGGGCAAAGGGTAGGGGATCATCGGTTAGAATAAAGTTACGGGTTAAGTTTACAAAAGCGAGATGTTTGCCAATAACACGTTCAATACCTAATTCCATGAACGTATAATTGATCACGCGACTTGTCGCTTCGTCGCCAAACACATCAGTGACGCCTGAGTCCGACTGTTGGTTATCACTTCGAAACAGCAACTCGTAGGCATAGACATTCAGATCTTTATCAAAGATCGCTTGTCTAGCAATGATTGGACCGGCATTGAGTGATGAATCAGACATCATGTCCCTTTAAGTCTAAGAGAGGCTACTACGTTGTTATTGTACTACGATGATAGCTGATCGAAGGACATAAAAAAACCCGCATACGCAGGTTTTAGTATTGTATGCATTTAAGCTAAGATTATTTGATTTTAGCTTCTTTATACATAACGTGTTTACGAATAACTGGATCGAATTTTTTCATTTCCAATTTTTCAGGCATAGTACGTTTATTTTTATCAGTAGTGTAAAAATGACCAGTACCAGCAGATGAAACTAATTTAATTTTATCGCGCATAATTTATCTCCTAAACCTTTTCGCCGCGGGCACGAATTTCAGCTAATACAGCGTCAATGCCACGTTTGTCGATAATGCGTAAACCGTGATTACTTACACGTGATAATTTAACCCAACGGTTTTCTGACTCTACCCAGATACGGTGTGGGTGAAGGTTAGGAAGAAACCGACGTCTTGTTGTGTTGTGGGCGTGAGAAACATTGTTCCCAGCCATTGGGCGTTTACCCGTTACCTGACATACTCGTGCCATATTCAATCGCTCCTGGTGACATACTTATATTATTGGGAGCCAATTGCGCCCAACTAAAACTACAAAGCCGAACTTTATACCATAAGGCTTAGTTAAAGTGAAACTTGATTAGCCTTCACGTGGTTTAAGCCCCATTTTCTGTAGTTTTTCATGCATGGAGTCGAGATTAATATTACCTATTTTGCGCATGATAATTTCACCTTCAGGCGCAATTAAAAAATGCGTAGGTGTTACTCTGACATTATCAAACGCTAAGGCTATGTCAGCGTTATTATCCCATGTGATGATAAAGGGTAGATTTCTTTCATCACGCATAGCGTTTATGTGATCGAGTGAATCATGGGCCATCGCGACCTCGATCATGATTAGACCTTGTGCCGTGTATTGCTCATATAAGGTGACTAGATCGGGCATTTCTTGAATACATCCGGGACAATCTGTGGCCCAAAAAGTCAGCAGGATAGGTTTGCCTGCATACTGACTCAATGAGTGCTGTTGGCCATCAATATCGGTAAAAGAAAGTTCAGGCCGTATGCTTGAGCTACTATTTAGCCAATTAATAGCAAATAGGCCAACGATTAACGTGACGGCGAGTAGGATATTGCGATGTTGTGCTTTCATAATGCTTACCTTCAAATCCATTAATTAGCTGAAGTGAGCTGGCCAAGGGCTGCAGTTAATTTAAGGTTTTCACGATAATCAACAGGACAATCAATTATAGTCACGGTATCTCGTGCTAAGGCTGCTTTTAACTCAGGCATTAATTGCTCTGTCGCTTCAATTCTAATACCTACGGCACCAAAGGATTGCGCGTATTGTACAAAGTCAGGATTCGTAAATTTTACATTACTGGTACGGCCAAATTGATTTTGTTGCTTCCATTCAATCAAGCCATAACTGGCATCGTTCCAGATCAAGATGACGATGGCAATATTAAGACGCATTGCGGTCTCTATTTCTTGCGAATTCATTAGGAAGCCTGCATCGCCTGTAACGGCCACAATTTTGCGTTCAGGGTAAGCTAGCTTGGCAGCAATAGCCCCCGGCACGGCAATCCCCATACTGGCAAAGCCATTTGATATGATGCAGGTATTAGGGTGTTCACAGCGAAACATACGAGACATCCACATTTTATGGGCACCGACATCACAAATAACGATGTCTTTTAAATCCATTGCCGTGCGTAGATCCCAAATAATTTTTTGTGGTTTAACAGGGAATTCTTGATCATCGCGGTGCTGTTTCATTTCGGTGACTAAACTGTCACGTAAAGTACGCATAGTTTTGTCTTTATGCGGAGTACTAATCGCTGCAATGCGGTTTAAGCTGTGGTTGAGGTTACCTATTACACCTACAACAACGCTGTAATAAGCATCGACTTCTGCATGGGTAGCATCAATATGAATGATGGTGCGATCGCGCGACGGATGCCATAAGTAAGGGTGATACTCAACCATGTCATAGCCGATACAAATGATCACATCTGCATTGGCAAAACCACTATTAGCATAATCGCCAGACTGCAAACCTACACTGCCCAGTGCACTAGGGTGATGGAATGGAATAACGCCTTTTGCCATAAAAGTATTGGCAACAGGAATACCCAAATTTAAAGCAAAATCGGCTAGTGCTTGTGATGCATTAGCGCGAACAACGCCGTTTCCAGCCAAAATAATGGGGCTTTTAGCATTTGAGATAAGTTCTGCTGCTCGTTGCACTTGCTCTATAGCAGGCTCGGGTGAGGTGGCATGTTTGACCCGTAACGGTGCATCGTCAATTTCCATTTCAGCAATGTTTTCAGGAAACTCGATAAAGCAGGCACCTGTTTTCTCGGTTTGAGCGACTTTAAAGGCTTTACGAACTATTTCAGGAATAACATCTGGGCTAAGAATACGGGTGGAATATTTAGTGATGGGTAAAAACATCGCCTCTAGATCCAACACTTGATGTGATTCTTTATGAAGCCGACTCGTTGATGCTTGCCCAGCAATAGCAACTAGCGGGGCGTAATCCATATTAGCATCGGCAACGCCGGTGATTAAGTTGGTTGCGCCTGGACCTAATGTCGCAAGGCACACACCTGCACGGCCCGTTAGCCGGCCGTAAACATCCGCCATAAAAGCCGCGCCTTGTTCATGGCGAGTTGTGATGAATTTAATCTTTGAATCAAGGAGTGCATCCATCACATCTAGGTTTTCTTCACCTGGTATGCCAAAGATAAACTCTACACCTTCATTTTCAAGACTACGGACAAAAAGTTCAGCTGCCTTCATTTTCCAGATCCTTTACGGCACAAAAGAAAGAGTGTGACATCTTGTGAATGTCGATAATTCCAAATCCAACATCATGTCTTATTTGAATGCGGTAGGTATTTGAGTGTGCCAATCAGTTTCTTGTTGATAGCGATGCGCTACATTCAATAAACGTGCTTCGTCAAAGTGATTACCAATAATTTGCAGACCGACAGGTAAGCCATTCACAAACCCTGCTGGAACTGACATGCCAGGTAAACCAGCAAGGTTTGCGCTAATGGTATAGATATCAGCTAGGTATGTAGAAACTGGATCGTCAGCATTATCGCCTAAATTAGATGCTGTTGTCGGTGACGTAGGGCCCATAATGACATCAACATCGGCAAATGCTTGCTTGAAATCATCGCTAATTAAGCGGCGACATTGTTGCGCTTTTAAATAATAGGCATCGTAGTAACCGGCTGATAAGGCATAAGCGCCAATTAATATGCGTCGTTTAACTTCATCACCAAAGCCTTCTCCCCGTGAACGTTGATACAAATCTTGTAAATCTTTAGGGTTTTCACAACGGTAACCAAAACGCAGGCCATCCATTCGCGATAAATTAGATGAACATTCAGCGGGCGCAACAACGTAGTAAGTCGGCACGGCTAGGTGGGTGTTAGGTAGTGTGATTTCTTTAATTGTTGCACCTAAAGACTCATACACTTTAATGGCGGCTTCAATGGTTGCTGCAACTGCCGGATCAAGTCCTTCATCGAAATACTCTTTTGGCAAGCCTATGCGAAGACCCGTTAATGGATCATTTAAATCCGCGGTGTAATCTGGCACATCACGTTCTACACTAGTTGAATCGCGCTCATCAAAGCCTGACATGACATTGAGTAAGATGGCGGCATCTTCTGCACTATTCGCCATCGGGCCAGCTTGATCTAAGCTAGAGGCAAAGGCAATCATGCCGTAGCGTGAAATGCGACCGTAAGTCGGTTTTAAACCAGTTAAATTGCATAGTGATGCTGGTTGGCGAATTGAACCGCCCGTATCAGAACCCGTTGCAATGGGTGCTAAGCGAGCGGCTATTGCCGCAGCGGAGCCTCCTGATGAACCACCTGGCACACGGTTAGTATCCCAAGGGTTTTTTACCGCACCATAAAAGCTCGTTTCATTGGATGAGCCCATGGCAAATTCATCCATGTTGGTTTTCCCTAAGGTGACCATCCCTGCGGCATTAATCTTTTCTACAATAGTCGCATCGTAAGGTGAAACAAAATTAGAGAGCATTTTTGATGCACAGCTGGTTAATACACCTTGCGTGCAGAAAATATCTTTATGCGCTAAAGGGATCCCCGTCAGAATGCCGGACTTTTTTTTCTGTAATTGCTGATCGGCTATTTTGGCTTGTTCTAAAGCGCGATCGTCGCATACGGTAATAAAGGCATTTAGATTACTATTGTGCGCATTAATACGGTCAAGGTAATGTTGGGTTAATTCTACGCTGCTGAATTCACCCTTATGTAATGATGCCGAGAGTTCAGAAAGAGATTTGTTATGCATGTGTGTGCCTGTCATTCGATGTGTTGTTTAATTGTGATACAGCTGAAAAACTGGTGAGACCTTATTCGATAACTTGTGGAACCAGATAAAGGCCATCCGCGGTTTCTGGTGCAATCGACTGAAATAATTCGCGTTGATTGGTTTCAGTGACAACATCGGGGCGCAATCGCTGATGAGCATCCAAGGGGTGAGCCATCGGTGATATGTTGCTGGTATCAGCATCACTGAGTTGTTCAACCAGATTAAAGATATTACTTAAATCCCGCACATAGCCAGGTATATCATTCTCATTAATCGCTAAACGCGCTAAATGCGCAATTTTTTCTACATCTGTTTTATCTAAACTCATCGACGCTTCCAGAGGTTAATATTAGTCACAAATAGTGCAGTTTAAATCATTCGTGGCTTGCTCAACAGCCCACTGCATTGATAAAGTATCGCTTTTACCTCTTCAGCTGTGGTTTCTTTAATGTTTAAACGTTTACGCGGAATGTTTTCAAATGACCTTTCTATCGACCTAGGAACGGCGAATACGCTCATTTATGTACGTGGTAAAGGTATCGTTCTTGATGAACCTTCGGTGGTGGCAATACGCCAAGAACATGGTCCTGGCGGCCGCAGATCAGTCGCTGCAGTGGGTACTGAAGCAAAAAGAATGTTGGGACGAACGCCAGGTAATATCACCGCAATTCGACCACTGAAAGATGGTGTGATTGCAGATTTCACTGTGACAGAAAAAATGTTGCAACATTTTATTCGTAAAGTGCATGAAGGTCGGTTTTTTAAACCAAGTCCGCGCGTTTTGGTCTGTGTTCCTTGTGGTTCGACTCAAGTTGAACGTCGTGCGATTAGAGAATCAGCAGCAGGTGCAGGCGCACGTGAGGTTTATTTAATTGAAGAGCCTATGGCGGCTGCCATTGGTGCTGGAATGCCTGTAGATGAAGCTAGCGGTTCGATGGTATTGGATATCGGTGGTGGCACAACAGAAGTCGCCGTAATCTCTTTAAATGGTATTGTGTATTCAGCATCAGTACGTATCGGTGGTGACTTATTTGATGAAGCAATCATTAATTATGTGCGCCGTAACTACGGCACATTGATTGGCGAATCAACAGCCGAAAAGATTAAAAAAGAAATTGGTTCTGCCTATCCTGGTAATGAAGTGCGTGAAATGGAAGTGCGTGGTCGTAATTTAGCAGAAGGTATTCCGCGTAGTTTTACACTGAATAGCAATGAGATTCTTGAAGCACTGCAAGATCCGCTAGCAGGCATTGTTGCGGCAGTGAAAACAGCATTAGAACAAACACCACCAGAATTAGGTGCTGATGTTGCGGAGCGTGGTATTGTGTTAACAGGTGGTGGCGCTTTATTACGCGACTTAGATCGTTTATTGATTGAAGAAACGGGCTTGCCAGCTATCGTAGCCGAAGATCCCTTAACCTGTGTTGCCCGAGGTGGTGGTCGAGCTTTAGAGATGATTGATGAGCGGGGCACTGACGTTTTCACGTTTGAATAAGCGATTATTTTCGTGACATTTTAGACCTTTGCGACGCAGAATCCGTCGCAAAGGTTTTTTAGTTTTTGGAACCTAGACTATTAAACCTTTATTTACCCATCTCCCATCATTAAATGCCAGATTGCTATTAGCCTTAGTAGCATCATTAGCTTTATTCCTTGTAGATACGCGACTGAATTATTTTTCATCTACTCGAGCAGCTCTATCTAGCTTTGTTTATCCAATCCAAGTTATTGCTTCTTTTCCTAGTGATGCGAGTGAATGGGTGGGGGAGTTTTTTCAAAATAGGGATGATTTAAAAGAAAAGAATACGGCATTAGAGGCAACAAATTTATTAAATAATGTTCGTTTGCAAAAACTACAGAACTTAGAGCGGGAAAATACACGGTTACGAGAATTATTAGGGTCTTCTTTTCGTTTGACAGAACGTGTTTTAGTTGCCGAATTGCTTTCAATAGACCTCGATCCCTTTTCTCAGCAAGTCGTGCTTAATAAAGGGCTTAATGATGGTGTGTTTAGCGGTCAACCAGTATTAGATGCGCATGGTGTCATGGGGCAAGTCACAGACGTCACGAGTTTTTCTAGTCGTGCCATGTTATTGACCGACCCCAGTCATGGTTTACCTGTACAGATAAATCGTAATGGTTTACGAGCCGTCGCTATCGGGCGTGGTATGGGCGAACCCTTACAGTTGGAACATTTAGCACACAATGCAGATGTGCGAGTTGGCGATGTACTGGTGACTTCTGGGCTCGGTGGACGATTTCCTGTCGGATATCCTGTTGGTACGATCACCGCAATTAATTTTCCTCAAGGAAAGGCATTTGCAGACATTGCCGTGAAACCTGCGGCTGAATTAGATACCAGTCGCGAAGTGTTATTAGTGCTACCTATAGAAAAGCAAAAAATAGAAAACGATGTAATATCGACTGAGGAATTGGAGTAATGGCTAACATTAGAGCCTCTCAAGGCGGTAGTGTTATTGTAGTGACTATCATTATTGCCATGTTATTAATGCTTGTTCCATTTCCAGATAACCTGAAATTTGCAAGACCTGAGTGGGTGTTGATGGCCTTAATATATTGGGCGATGGCATTACCTCAGCGTGTTGGTGTCGGTTATGCGTGGATCGTAGGGCTATTAATGGATGGGGTGATGGGCAGCCCTTTAGGCGTTGAGGCCTTTTCGTATGCATTTGTTATTTATTTGATATTACGTTTTCATTTACAGCTACGCCAGTATCCTTTGTGGCAACAGGCATTGAGTATTATGACCTTGGTACTGGTGGTCAATATTCCTGCCGTAGTAATGGCATCAAGCTTTGCTAGTTGGCATGTGTGGCTACCTGCAATAACAACAACCATTCTCTGGCCTATTGTCTATGCTTTTTTGCGGACAGTTCGACGTACATTTAATGTTAGTTGAGTATTAAATGTCTTCAGATTTCGCATTAAAAAATCATTTTAATGAAGGTCGAATAATAAATGATCGTCTGATTTTTTCAGCACTCTTTGCTGGACTGCTGTTCGTGGCTTTGATTGCACGTTTAGTGGTTTTACAAGTGGTTGAGTTTGAACATTTTGATTCTTTATCTGAAAAAAACAGAGTAGATATTAGTTCTCTCCCGCCTCAACGTGGCTTGATATATGATCGAAATGGCGTGATCTTAGCTGAAAATATTCCTAAATTTAGCTTAGAATTAACGCCTGAAAATGTACCAGATATTGATGATACCTTACAACAGTTAGCCGTTTTATTGGCTATGACTGAAGAAGATTTAGTTGATATTAAGGAGCGGATAAAACAGCAGCGTCGTTTTCGACAAGTCATTCTTAAAGAAAGGTTAACTGAACAAGAAGTTGCTATTTTTTCTGTGAATCGCCACCGGTTTTCAGGTGTTGATGTGGTCGGGCGCTTGGTGCGTCACTATCCGCAAGGTGCATTATTTGCCCATACGGTTGGTTATGTTGGGCGAATTAATGAGCAAGATTTAAAAGAGATCGATGAAAATAATTACAAAGGTTCTATGCAGATTGGTAAGACAGGTATAGAAAAAGAATATGAAAAATTGTTACATGGTCAGGTTGGTTATCAACAGGTAGAAACGAATGTGCAAGGGCGGATTGTTCGTGAGTTAAACAGTATGCCATCGGTGTCAGGGCAAGATTTGTTTTTGCATTTAGATATTAATTTGCAACGCGTTGCGGCTGAGGCTATGGGGGATTTTAATGGTGCAGTTGTTGCCTTAGACCCAAAAACTGGCGGTGTACTGGCAATGGTGAGTAAGCCTGATTTTGATCCTAATGAGTTTGTTTTGGGTATCAGTAGTAAAAATTATGCGGCGTTGAGAGATTCGCCTGATATGCCATTATTTAACCGTAGTTTACGCGGCCGTTATCCACCAGGTTCTACCTTAAAACCCTTTATTGCCCTAGCGGGATTAGAATCTGGTGTTATTAACGAGCAGTCTAAAACATTTTGCCCCGGTTGGTATACCTTGCCAGGTCAAGATCATCGCTATCGTTGCTGGAAAGCACATGGTCATGGTCATATGGATTTGGAGGGCAGTATTTCTCAGTCTTGTGATGTTTACTTTTATGATTTAGCGAATACCTTGGGGATCGATCGTATTCATAATTTCTTGGATTTATTTAGGTTCGGTCGCCGTACAGGAATCGATCTACCGGGTGAAAGTAAGGGCTTGTCGCCTTCTAAAGAATGGAAACGTGCAAATCGCAATAAGGCATGGTATCCGGGAGAAACGCTAATTTCTGGGATAGGTCAGGGATTTAATCAAATGACTCCGATTCAGATTGCCCATGCTACAGCTGTTTTAGCGATGCGTGGTATAGATGTGAGTCCTAGAGTGGTGAGAGCAAGTAGGCCAACGGGACAAAGCAAATTGCAGCTTTTCCCTGCACAGAGTTCAGAGTCGCTACCTATGGAAAACAGTCGGAATTGGGAAGCGGTGATTGATTCGATGGTCGAGGTGGTTCATGGTGCCCGTGGTTCTGCGCGTCATATTGGTACAGACCTGCCGTTCAAAGTCGCGGGAAAAACGGGTACGGCACAAGTATTTGGTATCAAACAAAATGAAAAATATGATGCAAAAACATTAGAAAGAAAATTACACGATCATGCTTTATTTATCGCTTTTGCACCCGTGGAAGCGCCGCAATTTGTGGTGGCTGTGGTGGTTGAACATGGTGGTGGTGGTAGTACCATGGCAGCGCCTATAGCCCGTAAATTGATTGATCAATATTTTGGGACGACAGTTGATGAGTAACTTACTGTACGATAGACAGCAACCACAGCGATGGAGTCTAACGCGAGCCTTAAGATTAATTCATCTTGATGCTTTGCTGCTATTGGGGCTTATAATTTTATTGGTCGCTGGTTTAATGATTTTATACAGCGCGGGAGATCAGAGTTCTGCTCTTTTAATTCGACAATTAATCCGAATGGGAACGGCGTTTACCGTGTTATTCGTGTTGGCCAATATTCATCCGGATCGTATGCGTGATTCCGCTTATTGGTTGTATGGGGTTGGTTTAATTTTGTTAATAGCGGTGTTAGTCTTTGGCCATGAGGGTAAAGGAGCACAGCGCTGGTTAGACTTAGGTTTTTTTCGTTTTCAACCATCAGAACTGATGAAGTTGGCAGTACCATTATTAGTCGCTAGTTATTTAGCAGAGCGAACCTTACCACCTACTGCGACACGATTATTGGTGAGCTTAGTAATGATTATTGTGCCGTCAGTTTTGATTGCAAAACAGCCTGATCTAGGCACTGCATTGCTGATAGCGAGTTCTGGTTTGATAGTAGTGTTTTTGTCAGGCATTAGATGGCGAATCATCCTAGCATTTATTAGCTTAAGTACTGCCGCGTTACCGGTTTTATGGTATGTCATGCATGACTATCAGCGACAACGGGTATTGACCTTTTTGAACCCAGAAACAGATCCTCTTGGCTCTGGGTATCATATTATTCAGTCTAAAATTGCGATAGGATCAGGTGGGTTATTTGGTCGAGGCTGGTTAGATGGTACGCAATCACATTTAGCTTTTTTACCTGAGCGAACTACCGACTTTATTTTTGCCGTTATCTCCGAAGAGTTCGGTTTGGTTGGGGTAGTGATATTATTAGTTTTTTATTTATTGGTCGCTGGCCGAGGCATCTATATTGCCAGCCAAGCACAATCTAGTTTTGCGCGATTATTAGCCGGGAGTATTTCTTTGACTTTTCTGGTCTATGTATTCGTTAATGTCGGAATGGTCACCGGACTGTTGCCAGTTGTAGGTGTCCCGCTACCGATGATCAGTTATGGGGGAACATCAATGGTGACCTTGCTGGCTGGCTTCGGTATTCTAATGTCTATTCATACTCACAGAAGGATGATGTCTCCATGAAAATAGTTTTACTCTTAACGGCTTTTTTAGTTGCAGGCATAGTGCAGGCAGATAATGAACCGGACTTACCTGGCTTACCTGATTTCTTAGCTGAAATGCAGCAAAAACACGGATTTGATAGCGATGAATTAGCGACTTTATTTGCACAGGTTGAAGTCAAGGATTCGATTCTTAAAGCTATTTCACGGCCTGCAGAAAAGAGTAAAGCTTGGTTTGAATATCGTGCTATTTTTATGACGGATTCGCGTATAAGCGGTGGGATAGCATTTTGGCAGCAGCACGCGGATGATTTAGCGCGTGCAGAAAAAGTATACGGCGTACCAGCAGAAATAATCATCGCAATCTTAGGCGTAGAAACGCGCTATGGCGGTAATGTAGGGAGCTATCGTGTTGTTGATGCTTTATCCACCTTAGCGTTTCAATATCCGCCAAGAAGCCCATTTTTTAGATCAGAATTGGAAGCATTTCTCTTGTTGACGCGAGAAGAAAAATTATCAATTCTTACGCCTATCGGCTCATATGCTGGCGCAATGGGTTTGGGACAATTTATGCCAAGTAGTTATCGAGAGTATGCGGTCGATTTTGACGGTGATGGCCATCGTGATATTTGGACAAACCCTACGGATGCGATAGGTAGTATTGCTAATTATCTTAAGCGACATGGTTGGGTAGCGGGTAAAAGTATTACTCACCCTACCTATTTTACTGGCAAAGTCGCCGATGATTTGATTGAAAAAGGGATGAAACCATCGCTTAGTCGACAAACATTAGCAACGGCTGGAGTGAGTCTGCGAGGCTTACCTGAAGATGATGATCAACTTGCATTAATCGCATTAACGCAAGAAAGCGGCGAAGAATATTGGCTGGCTAGACAGAATTTTTATGCTATTACACGTTACAATCACAGTCGCATGTATGCCATGGCTGTTATTCAGCTGGGGCAGGCTATACGGCAAGGTTATGAGGGTGGACGATAATGTTGCGAAGATTAAAGTGGGTTGCACTTAGCTGTGTTTATTTGAGTTTGATCTCATGCAGTAGCATTACTGAGCAAACGGATAGCGCACCTAGTTCTCCACCAGATGTGTCAAATATACCTGATGCAATACCTAAAGATGAGCCACTCAGTAAATACGGCAACCCAACAAGCTATGATGTGTTTGGCAAGACTTATTACACTTTATCGACGAGTAAAGGTTACCAAGAAAAAGGCATTGCTTCTTGGTATGGCTCTAAATTTCACGGCCGACGGACTTCGAGTGGTGAAACGTATGATATGTATGCGATGACGGCAGCACATAAAACCTTACCCTTACCTTCCTATGTGGAAGTGACTAATTTGAGCAATGGTCGCAAGGTGATTGTAAAAGTGAATGACCGTGGCCCTTTTCACGACAATCGCTTGATTGATTTGTCCTATACGGCAGCAAAAAAATTGGGGATTGTTGGTCACGGTACAGGCATGGTGGAAATACGCGCCATGAGTGGCGCTGAAAAGCCAGTGAATATCGTCACCAATATGCAACAAAAACCAAGCCAAGAAATGCCTGTGGGAATGTATTTACAAGTGGGGGCATTTAGTACCTCGAGCAATGCCCAACAGTTCAAAAGTAAAGTGCAAAGTCAGATTGGCAATGAGGTCGTTGTTACCTCAGACGGCGGTTTATATCGCGTTCGTATCGGGCCATTAGCCAATGTTGAAGATGGCGATTCCTTAGCCAATCATCTACTCAACTTAGGTTTTAATGATGCACATTTAGTGGTCGAATAATTTATTTTAATTAGAGAGTTTTCATGCTAAAAATAGTAAAAACCATATTGCTCACGGGAGTTATGTTAAGCGGTATCACTGCTCAGGCAGCTATAACCCCTAATCCAAGTGCACCAAGTATTTCTGCAAGTTCTTATATTTTGCAAGATTTTGCTAGTGGTCGGATCATTGCTGAAAGTAATGCTGATCAGCGTTTGCCCCCTGCGAGTATTACCAAGTTGATGACTGCTTATGTGATATCTCATGAGCTGGATTCTGGGAATGTTAAGCTGACGGATGAAGTGCTCATTAGTGAAAAAGCATGGCGAATGGTCGGATCACGAAGCTTTATTGAGGTTAATACAAAAGTGCCGGTAGAAGCATTATTGCGCGGGATGATCATTCAGTCAGGTAATGATGCCGCTGTTGCTTTAGCTGAACACGTTGCGGGTAGTGAAGAAACTTTTGCTCAAATGATGAACCAATATGCCCAAAAATTAGGTATGGTTGATACTAATTATCGCAATGCAACAGGTTTACCCGATCCTGATCACTATACGACGGCGAGAGATATATCGACCTTGTCGGCGGCGATTATTAGAGACTATCCCGACCATTACAAATGGTATGCAGAAAAAGAGTATGAATATAATGGTATTACACAACATAACCGTAATAAATTGTTGTGGCGAGATAATAGTGTTGATGGCTTAAAAACGGGTCACACTGAAGAAGCAGGCTATTGTTTGGCTGCTTCAGCTTCACGTGATGAGATGCGCTTAATTGCTGTTGTTCTTGGTACTCGCAGCGATAATGCTCGTGCACAGGAAATCCAAAAGTTATTTAATTATGGTTTCCGTTTCTTTGAAACGCATGAGTTATACCCAGCACAAACACAAATTGCTGATAGCAAAGTATGGAAGGGAAGTGAAAAACAGGTTCAGCTAGGATTAGCGCAGCCGCTTTCTGTCACAGTGCCTAGAGGTCGTTATAAAGAACTCGTTGCCAGCACTAATATACAGCAGCCAATAATTGCACCTATTACCGCAGGTACACAATTAGGCGAAGTGGAAATTCGCTTGGGTGATGAACTTATTGCTAAACAAAATCTGGTTGCTATCAATGCCGTTGAGCAGGGTGGCTGGTGGCGTCGTTTAATTGATTCTTTATTGATGCTTATTTGGGGCTAAATAATGGCAGAGGTCTATTTGAATGGTGAATTTTTGCCTGCTGAACAGGCAAAGGTATCAGTATTTGATCGCGGCTTCTTACTGGGGGATGGCGTCTATGAAGTTATCCCCGTTTATGAGGGACATAGTTTTCAGTTAATAGGTCATTTAGAACGTTTGCAGGCTAGTCTTGATGGCGTGCGAATGAACAATCCAATGACACATATTGAATGGCAGACCATCATTGAACAGTTGATTGAGCGAAATGGTGGCGGTAATCAATCCTTATACTTACAAGTTACGCGCGGTGTGGCGCCACGTGACCATGTTTTTCCACAAGGGGTGAAACCGACCGCCTTTGTCATGAGTAATCCTTTACTTGCGGTGGAGGAGAAGTATAAAAAAGAGGGTGTTGCCGCTATAACTCTGCCTGATATTCGTTGGCAAAATTGTAATATCAAGGCCATTACTCTGTTACCCAATAGTTTATTGAAGCAGCAGGCACTAGAAGCAGGGGCACAAGAGGCCTTATTAATTCGTGATGGTTATCTGACTGAAGGTGCGGCAAGTAATGCCTATGTTGTTATTAAGGGCACTATTTATACGTCGCCAAAAGATGAAAAGGTACTACCTGGGATTACCCGAGAGGTAGTTATAGCCTTGGCTGCTCAGGCAGGAATACCGCTGTTGGAGCAGGCTGTTACCTTAAATGAGCTAAAATACGCTGATGAGGTATGGATAAGCAGCTCTACCAAAGAGGTTTTGCCGATTACATTATTAGATGATGATAAGGTTGGGAATGGTTTTCCTGGCCCAATATGGCAACAAATAGACACGCTTTATCAGCATTATAAAAAGGATGTCGAAGCATGGCAGTAAAAGAAAATGAAGCTAAGCTAGAATTTCCGTGTGAATATGGGATTAAAGCGATGGGCGTTACCGATCCAGAATTTGATGCCATTGTCGTCAGCATTGTTCGTCGCTATGTGGATGATATTAAAGAAGGCGCCGTAACAATTAAACAGAGTTCTGGTGGCAAATTCACCTCGGTCTCCGTTGATTTTTATGTGACAAGTCGCGAGCAATTAGAAGCAATACATCGCGATTTGATTGGTCACGAAGCGATTAAATACGTCTTATAATTATCCAATAATGATCTTAAAAGACTTGGGACGAGTTGATTATCAGACTACGTGTGATGCGATGCGAACATTTACCGCCGAGCGTGATGAATTGACGCAAGATGAATTATGGCTAGTAGAACATGATCCCGTTTTTACGCAAGGTTTGAATGGTAAAGATGAACACTTACTTAATACGGGCAATATTCCTGTCATTAGGACAGATCGGGGCGGCCAAGTAACCTATCATGGGCCTGGGCAATTAATTGCTTATACCTTGTTTGATTTGAAACGACTGAATATAGGTGTGCGTGAGATGGTGTCACGAATGGAAAATAGCGTAATAAGTATGCTTGATGAAATGGGGATTAAAGCTAATGCTCGTGTTGATGCGCCGGGCGTTTATGTAGATGAACGCAAGATAGCTGCATTAGGCTTAAGAGTAAAACAAGGCGCTTGTTATCATGGGCTGAGTATTAATATCTCAATGGATTTAACAGCTTTTAGCCTGATCAACCCCTGCGGCTATCAAGGTATGGAAGTGGTAGATTTAAAAAGTCTGGGATATGGCATAACGATGTCACAGGCAAAACAACAGTTTATATCAGCGTTTGATACGCAGATGTTTAAGGTGGAAAAATGACCGAAAAAGTACAACCAATGCGCGATGTTAGTGCGCTAAAAGGGGCATCGAAAGTATCCCGCATACCTATAAAAATTGTGCCTAGCGATCCGAAACGTAAACCGGCTTGGATCAGAGCAAAATCACCAAGCCATCCAGAGGTTATTCGTTTAAAAGAACTGCTGCGTGAGAATAAGTTACATACCGTATGTGAAGAAGCTTCATGCCCAAATTTAGGTGAATGTTTTACCCATGGCACGGCAACATTTTTGATTATGGGCAATATTTGTACGCGACGTTGCCCATTTTGCGATGTTGCTCATGGTAAGCCTGATCCTCTAGATGCCAACGAGCCAGAACACTTAGCCAAAACCATTGCCGCAATGAAACTTAAACATGTGGTAGTGACTTCGGTCGATCGTGACGATCTACGAGATGGTGGCTCAACGCATTTTACTCAATGTATCGCTGAAATACGTAAACAATCACCAGACACGCGAATTGAAGTGCTGGTTCCGGATTTTCGTGGTCGAATGGATGTCGCCCTCGTTGAATTAGCGAAAAGCCCTCCCGATATTTTTAATCATAATTTAGAAAGTATTCCTCGACTTTATAAGGCTGTGAGACCAGGTTCGGATTATCAATGGTCACTAGATTTAATTAAAAAATTTCAGCAACAGCACCCCGACGTGCCCACTAAATCTGGCTTAATGTTGGGCTTAGGTGAGACATTGGAAGAAGTACAGGAGGTGATGCAGGATCTACGTGATCATGGTTGCCGAATGTTAACTTTAGGTCAATATTTACAACCAAGTCGACATCATTTAGCGGTAGAACGTTTTGTAACACCCGCTGAATTTGATCAACTGGCGGTTGTGGCTAAACAAATGGGCTTTGAGCATGTGGCCAGTGGTCCGATGGTGAGATCGTCATATCATGCTGATTTACAAGCGCAGGGAGAACACGTATCTTAGGAAATACTATTTAAGAGGTTTATTTTCATGGCCATAAAACGTAGGCGTTTTATTAAAACAGCACTTGCTGCGAGTTCTATGGCAATGCTACCTAAAATAGTGCTAGCCTCAAAAAAGTCACCGGTGTCAAAGCGGGTGGTGGTTATCGGTGGTGGTTTCTCGGGTGCGACAGCAGCAAAATATCTTAAGATATGGTCTCCTGAAACGGAGGTGGTGATGATTGAGCGAAATGCTCAGTTTGTTTCATGCCCTCAGAGTAATCTTGTATTAAGTGGTAGTCGCACCTTGCAGCAGCTTACTTATGATTACAATAGACTTGCCGATACCTATGATGTGAAAACGGTACAAGCCGAAGTAGTGGCGATGGATACCGATAAACAACACCTAACATTGCATGATGGTGTGGTGATGAATTATGACCGCTTAGTTATTGCACCAGGCGTTGATTTTATTTATGACGACTTACCGATGTTGGCAAGTTACGATGCCCAGCAGATTGTGCCTCATGCATGGAAAGCAGGCCCGCAAACTGAAATATTAAAACAACAGTTAGTCAGCATGAAAAAAGGCGGAATAGTCATTATGACGGTTCCACCAACGCCATTTCGTTGCCCGCCCGGCCCCTACGAACGTGCATGTCAGATAGCACTCTACTTAAAAAATTATAATCCAACGGGTAAATTAATAATTTTAGATGCCAATGGGGATGTCGCATCGAAAAAAGCTCTATTTAAAGGGGCTTGGCAAGAACATTATGCCGGCTTGATTGACTATGTACCTAGCAGTATCATTGAAAGCGTTGATGTAGGAAAATTGACTATTGATACTGAATTTAGCCAATTTTCTGCTGATGTACTCAATGTTATACCACCACAAAGAGCCGGAAAAGTCGCTGCGTTAGCGGGCGTTATAAATATTGATCAGCGGTGGTGTGAGGTTGATTTTTTAACCTATGAATCAAAAGTGAAACGTAATGTACATGTGATTGGGGATGCGGTACATGCTATTGTGCCAAAATCAGGTCATATTGCCAATGCACAAGCAAAAGTGTGTGCGGCTGCAATTGCATCGCTATTTGCTGACACAGAGCCAGAACAACAGCCTGTATTTAGCAATACTTGTTATAGCTTTATTGACGCTCAACAAGCGGGTCACGTTGCAGCAGTATATCGCTATGATAAAACAGAACAAGCGATGGTCGCTATGCCGGGAGGGGGCGTATCGGAGCAAGCCTCACCACTAGAAGGTGCATATGCAAATGCGTGGGCTAACAACATCTGGCATGATATTTTGAAGTAGTTTTTGTGTGAGGAATTGTCATGACATTTAATGGACAGGCATTCTTAGGCTACCAACTCCCTGAGTTACTTGATACTAAAATGGTCAAAGGCATTCCTGTCACCTTAAAACAGTTGGAGCAATGGTTTAGTGATTTACCGTTATTAAATGTACAGCAGCTGTCATCTCAAATACCTCGATACATTTACAAAATAAATCGGCTTCCGATTTCAGATGTTCAACGATTTTTAATACTTGAACGTTTACGGCCTACTGTTGATTATTTATATGATTCAATAATAAAAAAAATTAATGGTAGAAGCTTATATCTGTCTAAAGAATATCGAGAATTTGAGCGATTAACTAGAGAATTAATACTGGGGATGGCTATTGGGTACCAGCGTCTATTATTTAATAAAGCCAAGCATAAGCCTTCTTTTTTTAGTCGAAATAAATATCGACTTTTGGCCCAAAGGGTTATCTATTATTTAGGTGAACAAGTCCGCGTTTCATACCTATTTAGTATGGCGGTGCCTAAAAATATCTGGAAAGATCTTAATGCCAGCTATGCTTTTTCACTTTATTTTCGATTAAATAAGGGCAATATAACGGATCAATTTACCTACCACCACAGTAATAAGGGAACGATTGAAAACCTATATTATCGGGTCTTACTATTAGCAATGACTTCACCTTATAGTTTACGAAATGGAGAGTTAGAACAAATTTATTTTGGCTTAGAATCTTGGCTGGATGATATCACGTTGACGAAAAAAGTCGATACTTATAGTTTCGGGTATGCCATTGAAATTTATAGTGATATTGGGCCAGTTTATATTGAAGAGCTTAAGCCAGAACAAAAATACTTAAGAGTCGATAGTAGTAAATTACTGTATAAGCTAAAGCGATGGTTGGAGTCTGATACGCCACCAAGATCCGCTGCAAAAAAAGGTATGTCGGCTAAATTATTAAGGCATCTAATATCAAACTTAGATAGTTCAAAACGTGGTATTCGCGAACGCTTAGATAGCGATGGCGAGCAAGTGGAAATTATAATTGGCTTGCAAAATATTCAGAATTTTTTGCAACATGTAAATGCCATTATTAGTAGTAATGTTGTTGACCAGATATCTATGAACAATAAAGATGAGGACGCCAATAATATTTGGGGAAGACGCCTTGAAAGCAGCTGGGATTTAGATCAACATTACGAATCAAGCGCTGCACCGTCATTATATAAAACACAAAATCGTTCAGGAGATAGAATAGAGCCTTCTGTTAGACGACATATTTTTACGATAGTAAATAAAAGTGAAACAAGTGTTTGTGTCAGTTGTAATAGTTTGCATGGAAATGGCTTATGCATTGGCGAGCTAATGATAATGCGTGCTGATAATTCAGAGAGCTGGACATTAGGGGTTGTGCTTTGGATGAATTTATCAGATAAACAATTGAAAGCTGGGCTATTTCTTTTATCAGCTAAAGCAGATTGGGTTACCGTCGATAAAATGGGAACGAATGATGATGTATCGATTGATGCCCTATGGTTAGCGGGAGATGAACAGGACGATACTCTTTTCTTAACTCGGGCTGAGTTTAAAACGGGGGATTACCTCACATTAAATTACCATGGTGAGGATTTATCAGTCACATTAACGGATACGGTGTGGCATAGTGAGGGTTTTGCCCAATTTAAATTTATAGTTGGGGCTGTTGAGTAAAAATTTGGAATGAATGAACCTGATTATTTGATGGCAGACTGAGTAAGCTCACAAGATCTGGTATGATTGCGTTCTTTTTTAACTATATGCGTTATCTAATTTACAATTACTGTCAGCATGAAGTAATAATATCCGATAACTTTTACAAGGGGTCGCTATGAGTGAGTTTTTACCTGGGCTAGAGGGCGTTGCTGCGACACAGTCGGCAATATCATTTATTGATGGCGAAAAAGGCCTGTTGTCTTATCGCGGTTACTCGATTGAAACTTTAGCTAAACATAGCACCTTTGAAGAAACAACCCTATTATTGCTTCAGGGTGAGCTACCTACAACAAACGAGTTAGCTGACTTTACAACGCAATTACGTAGCCAGTATCAAGTTAAGTACCATATTCGTGAAATGATGCGTCATTTTCCAGCGACGGGTCACCCGATGGATATGTTGCAAACTGCGGTATCAAGTTTAGGTATGTTTTATCCTGGTAATGAATGCCTAACCAGCAGTGATTCTTGCCAAGATCTTCATTATGTTCGCAATATGACGGTTAATATCATCGCTTCTATGGCTCCATTGGTCGCGATGTGGGAGCATATGCGTCAAGGTTACGATCATATTGCACCGCGCAAAGACTTGTCTGTAGCTGAAAACTTGTTATATATGTTTTCTGGTAAAGAACCTGATCCTATGATGGCAAGAATAATGGATGTGTGTTTAATCCTTCATGCTGAACATACCTTGAATGCTTCTACCTTTTCAGCCTTAGTGTCTGGTTCTACATTAGCGACACCTTACAGTGTTATTTCTGGCGCGATTGGTACCTTATCTGGCCCATTACATGGTGGGGCTAACTCTCGCGTAGTGGATATGCTCAAAGAAATTGGTAGTGCAGCCAATGCTGAAAAGTGGATTGATAACGCGCTTACTAATAAGCAGGTGATTTGGGGTATGGGTCATCGCGAATATAAAGTAAAAGATCCTCGAGCCACTATATTGCATAAACTCGTTGCTGAATTGATAGAGGATCGCGGCAGTAGTTTAGACTCTACGTTTGAGACAGCGATGCGGGTAGAAGAAATTTGTGTCGATAGACTAGGTCATAAGGGTGTCTATCCTAATGTTGATTTCTATTCAGGCATTTTATATGCAGAAATGGGCATTCCTGCGGATCAATTTACTGCTTTGTTTGCTGTCGCACGTTCAGCAGGTTGGCTGGCACACTGGCGCGAACAGATATCTGATAATCGTATTTATCGTCCTACACAAATCTACATTGGTAGTGGTGAACGAGACTATATCCCGACCGCAGATCGATCTAGAAGTTAAGCGATAATTGTCTTACTGGCTTCACCTTGTTGCTCTCGCACCAGCCGGGGCACAAGGTAGCCAGGTAACATTTTTCTAATCTGCGCGATTAATTCAATACCACGCTGTTCAGCAACGTCAAAATGGCTAGCGCCACTGACTTTGTCGAGTAAGTGAAGATAATACGGCATTACACCCACTTCACTTAAACGTTCGCTTAAGTTATATAAGTCGAGCGACGAGTCATTAATTCCTTTAAGTAATACCGTCTGATTAAGCAGCTGACACCCAGCTAAGCGTAATTTATCTAGTGACTGAGCAACAAGCAGGTCAATTTCATTGGCATGATTGGCATGAATCACCATGATAATCTGAAGCTTAGATCCTGCAATCCATGATAATAAATGTTCGTCTACTCGCTCAGGTAACACAATAGGTAACCGAGTATGGATGCGCAGACGTTTAAGGTGAGGGATTTTTTCGAGGTCATTCATTAGGCTCGCGAGTTTATTATCGCTTAATGATAAGGGATCACCGCCACTGAGAATCACTTCATTAATACTAAGATCTTCTGCAATATTTTCTAATGTTTGCTGCCACTGGCTAGCAAGTGGGTTACTGTCGCTATAAGGGAAGTGCCGACGGAAACAATATCGGCAATGAATAGCGCAAGCGCCAGTGGTGAGTAATAATGCACGGCCTTGGTATTTTTGTAATATGCCGGGTGAGGTCACCGCTAAATTATCACCGACCGGATCGGCAACAAAATTTGCAACATCAAAACCTTCATCTAACAAAGGGAAAACTTGCCGTAATAAAGGGTCGTCTTTATCCCCATAGCGCATTTTATTAATGTAGGCCTGTGGTACCCGCAGCGGAAAATTCTTAATGGTATTAGCATCAATGGCTTGTAATTTATCTGATAAACCTAGTTGCGCGAGTAGGATGCTAGGTTCTTTGATGACATTAGCTAAAGCAGTTTGCCATGGTTGTTTTGTCACCAAGGTGTGTGATTGCGGTATCATAGTGGGCTTTAAAATTATTATAGACGATGATCGTCCCCTAAAGAGGTTGCCATGGCAAATTTTAGTACAAGTGAATTTAAATCAGGACTCAAAATCATGTTGGATGGCGACCCATGCAATATCATTGAAAATGAATTTGTAAAACCAGGAAAGGGTCAGGCATTTAATCGCGTAAAGTTCCGCAACTTGAAAACAGGCCGCGTTAATGAGCGTACCTTTAAGTCAAATGAAAGTGCTGAAGGTGCCGATGTTATCGAGATGGAATTAGAGTATTCATATACCGATGGTGAGTTCTGGCATTTTATGGATCCAGCTACTTATGAACAATATGCCGCAGATGCAAACGCGATTGCAGAATGTAAAAATTGGTTAAAAGAGCAGTATGTTTACACTGTTACGTTGTGGGATGGTTCACCATTGCTTGTCGCTGCCCCTAATTTTGTGAACCTAATCGTTGCGGAAACTGATCCAGGCTTGAAAGGTGATACCTCTGGCGGTGGCGGTAAGCCTGCTACCTTAGAAACAGGCGCCGTAGTTCGCGTTCCATTATTCATTGAAATTGGTGAGTTATTGCGCGTAGATACGCGTAGTGGTGAATATGTTGAGCGAGCTAAAGTCTAAGCTGATTAATCACTAATATGGCTTATAACTGGCAGCCTTCGGCTGACATAGCAACATTAAAACGGCGGGCACAGTATTTGGCTGATGTCCGCCGTTTTTTTGCTGCGCGCGATGTACTAGAGGTCGAAACACCGATCTTGTCGCTTGCAGCGCCTACAGCGCCTTATATGGCTAGTTTTTCTACAGACTTTATTCCATTAGGTTCACTATCTAAGCAAGCTTATTACCTACAAACATCACCTGAATTTGCTATGAAGCGTTTACTCGCGGCAAATTTAGGGGCTATTTATCAAATCGCACGTGTATTTCGTAACGGTGAACAGGGTAGGTTGCATTCGCCTGAGTTCACCATGCTGGAATGGTATCGTCCTGAACTTTCATTGAACCAGCTGATGGATGAAGTCAATCAGTTGGTACAGAAAGTATTTTGTTTAAATCAGGTTTCACGTTTAAGTTATCGAGGTATTTTTGAATTTTATTTGAAAATAAACGTGTTTAGCTGTGCTACCGAGCAACTAAAGCAGTGTGCCTTAACGCGTATAACAGGTTTACCTGCTGATTTACAGTTAGATCGTGATGGTTGGCTAGAGTTATTGATGAGCCATGTTATTGAGCCACGATTAGCAGCAATGAACTTAGCCGTGTTTATTTATGATTTTCCTGCATCACAAGCACAATTAGCGAAGATAAAAAAAGATGAAGCAGGAAATGATGTGGCAGAACGTTTTGAACTTTATATAGCAGGTGTTGAGATAGCCAATGGTTATAACGAGTTATTAGATGCTGGAGAGTTAAAGCGGCGATTTACTGAAGATAACAAGCAGCGGCAAGCCCAAGCCATGCCAGTAATGCCAATGGATAACAATCTACTCGCAGCCATGAAGTCGGGTATTCCAGAATGTTCAGGTGTCGCATTAGGCTTTGATCGAATCGTAATGCTAGCCCTCAACAAGCAAGAAATTCAATCGGTGCAGAGCTTTACATTTGGCGATGCTTGAATCTGAATTCAAGCATCGCGAGCATTAAAGATTAAGCTATCGTCTTTATTGTGAGGAAGTTTGGCTGACTTCTGCTACACCTGGATGGCCAGGATAATTCAACTCTAAAACACGCAGAGCATCTTCAGATAAGGTATTGAGACCCATTATCTTGTAGGCTTTAGCCATAACGACTAAGGCTTCAGGCATTGCCGGAGTGCGAGGATAATTTTCTATAACATATTTACCACGATTCGCAGCGGCAAGATAAGCACTGCGTTTCATATAATAATATGCAACATTAACTTCATGCTGAGCCAAGCGGTTACGTAAATAAACAATACGCTGTGAGGCATCTTCACTATACTTACTGTTTGGATAACGATTTACTAATGTCGTGAAATCCCTAAGTGCAAGCAGTGCCGAGCCTGGATCACGCTGCGTTTCATCACGAGGAATATATTTCTCCATAATGCCGATATCACGGGTGAAATTAGTTAAACCTCGTAGATAAATTGCATAATCCATATTAGTATTCAATGGATAGACGCGCATGAAACGATCAATCGTTGCCAAGGCTGTTTCAGGATCGTCATCTTTATACTGCGCGTAAGCTGACTCTAATAGAGCTTGTTGCGCATATTCACCAAAAGGAAAACGAGCTTCAAGCTGGCCATAATGTTGGAGCGCTGTGCGGTAATCTCCGGCATCTAAGGCTGACTTAGCTTCAGAATAAACGCGTTCCACAGCCCAGCTTTCCTCTGTTTTAACCTCATCTTTAGAAAACAATGAGCAACCAGAAGTTGAAACTAAGGTAATCAGAAGGGGGATGTAATATTTTTTCATGTGCGTAGATTACGCTAGCTTGCGGTTGATGGCAAAGCAGATTTTATCTTTTGTAAAAACGATCTTAAGAGTAAGTGTAAAAATTGTAATCATGTACAATTAGTCGATTATCAAATTGGTAAATTAATTAATAGGAAAAAGAATGTTACACATTGTTATCACACTCATTACGGGCCTGATAGTTACAGTTGCGCACGCTACAACCTTTGAGTTGGAAGATGCCAACACTCGGGTCGTTGGTCATAACCTTATTGTTTATAGTCATCACGAAGATACCTTATTAGATATCGGACGCGCTTTTGATATTGGTTATAATGAAATAGTCAATGCTAATCCAGGTGTTGATGCTTGGTTACCAGGCGAAAATCAACGAGTAGTCATACCTAATCGTTTTATTCTTCCGGATGCACCACATGTAGGTATAGTGGTGAACTTGGCTGAAATGCGCTTATATTATTATCCGAAACCTAATAAAAACGAACGTCAGAAAGTCATCACGCATCCGATTGGTGTTGGCCGTGAAGGCTGGACAACGCCGCTGGGGAAAACGAAAATTATCCAACGAATAAAAGATCCATCGTGGACGCCGCCCGCATCAATAAAGGCGGAACATCTTCAAAAAGGTGATCCTTTACCAAACGTTGTACCGGCAGGTCCCAATAATCCATTGGGTGCTTATGCAATGCGCTTAGGAATGACAGGCTACCTACTACACGGTACTAATAAACCATATGGTGTGGGCATGCGTGTTAGCCATGGCTGTATGCGATTATTTCCAGAAGATATTGAGCATTTATTCGGCATTGTTCCCGTTAATACGCCTGTAGAAATATTATATCAGCCCCACAAGGCAGGGTTGTTAGATGGAGAACTTTACTTAGAAGCTCACGAGGTGCAGTCTGATTTTGATTCGCGTCAAGGTAATAATATGACGACGATGGTATCTGCTATATTGAATGCACAGGATTCATTATTAAGTGACGACGATTTTCCGTTTGCAGAAAAAATAGTGAGAGAGCACACCGGTTTGGTTGAGAAGGTTAATCAAGCAAAAGAAAATATCGTAAATAATGTTTGGTTTGTTCATACGGGATTAGCAAATAATGCCAAGTCAAAATTAGCGCAAGCATCTGAAAGGTTAAATGTGAATGATTCTTTTTGGCCCTTAAGAAGTGCGGCTGATGGCGAGCTTATACTTGGGCCATTTGATACGCAAGAACAAGCAAATGAACGCGTGTTAGCGCTAAAACAGGTTACAAATATAATGGCATGGACTGCACTTGTATCGAGTGATGCTTTGTAAGTAATTGCGAAAAAATGAGTGCTACTGCGGGGGCCGATTCATTTATTTTAGGCAAAAAAAAGCCGGGATTTAACCCCGGCTTTTTTATGCTAAGAGCTTACTTGCTCATTGCTTTTTCGAACATACGATCAATTTTTGCGCAACATTCGTCAACTGAAGATTGTGCTGCTGTAGCAGTTTTTTGAGCGTTTAATGCAGCTAATTCTGCATCGCTAGCTGAACGTTGTGCTGTATCAGCAGTTGCTTGAGCATTGTTTGCCGCTAATAATGCCGCTTCAGCAGAAGATTGTGCAGCGCTTACAGATGATTTTAATGCATCCATTTCAGCTGTGTTTGCACATGCAGTTAATAAAGCTAAAGGAAGAACGATAGCGCCTAATTTTGTCAATGATTTCATGCGAGTCTCCATAAGGAAAATATAAGTTTTTTTGGGTTAACTATATTGCTAAGAACAATATATACCAATAGGCTAGCAGGTATTATTTTGGCTGTCTAATGTCCTTTAACTTAAAGCTGATAAATATCATGATTTATTGTTATAATGGGTCGTTTTAATAATCTCGTGATGATCTTTTGTTGTCACGAAAACGGTGGATAAAACCGTTTCACACGCTCTGGAAAAAACTAGTCTATGCATCCTATGCTGAATATTGCCATTCGGGCAGCCCGTAGCGCGGGCAGTATTATTGTTCGTTCTTTACAACATGTTGAACATCTTGAGGTGACCACTAAAGGTCGCAATGATTTTGTTACTGATGTTGACCGCCTAGCGGAACAAGAGATCATTAATGCGATTAAGAAAGCTTACCCTGACCATGCAATTTTGGCAGAAGAGTCTGGTAAGCAAGGTGATAATGAAATTGTATGGGTGATTGACCCATTAGATGGCACGACCAACTTTTTGCATGGCTTTCCGCATTATTGCGTGTCCATTGCGGTAATGGTGCGTGGTAAAACTGAACATGCGGTTATTTACGATCCTTTACGCGATGAGTTATTTTCTGCGAGCCGCGGCAGTGGTGCGCAGCTAAACGATCGCCGGTTGCGTGTGACCAAGAAAAAAGAATTGGCAGGAACATTAATCGCGACGGGTTTTCCTTTCAAGTACCCACAGCATTTAACCGCGTATTTAGCGACATTTAATGCCGTATTTCCACAAGTGGCAGATGTACGACGTGCAGGTTCAGCTGCGCTAGATCTCGCCTATGTTGCGGCTGGACGGTTTGATGGTTATTGGGAAATTGGCCTGAAAAAATGGGATTTAGCTGCTGGTGTCTTACTCATTGAAGAAGCTGGTGGTGTTGTGACTGATTTTGCTGGCGGTGACAATTATTTCAACCAAGGAAATTTGGTTGTAGGTAACTTAGCAATTCAGAAACAAATTTTAGATAGTATTACGCCGCACCTAACCGATGAGTTAAAAAAATAACGCCTATTTATTTAGGTATTTAAATTTATATGCGAAAAGCATTCCTTGAAATTTTATATAGAACTAAAAAATGACAACTAACCTAAGAGAAATCAGCAAGTTAAGAAATATTGCTATCATCGCCCACGTCGATCACGGTAAAACAACCTTGGTTGATCAATTATTACGCCAATCTGGTACATTCAGTGAGCATGAAGAACTACAAGAACGGGTAATGGACTCGAACGATCTTGAAAAAGAGCGTGGCATTACAATCCTGTCTAAAAACACGGCGATTCGATGGAATGATTATCATATCAATATCGTTGATACACCAGGCCATGCCGATTTCGGTGGTGAGGTAGAGCGTGTATTGTCGATGGTTGATTCTGTATTATTACTAGTTGATTCATCTGAAGGTCCGATGCCACAAACACGTTTTGTGACACAAAAAGCCTTAGCGTTAGGTTTAAAACCAATCGTTGTTATTAACAAAATTGATAAACCAAGTGCGCGTCCAGCATGGGTTTTAGATCAAACCTTTGATTTGTTTGCTAATCTTGATGCGACGGATGAGCAATTAGATTTTGAAGTTATTTACGCTTCTGGTTTGAATGGCTTTGCTGGTCTTGAAGAAACTGTTCGTAGCGGTGATATGGAACCTTTATTCCAATTAGTCGTTGATAAAGTGAAAGCACCTGATGTTGATGTGAACGGTCCTTTCCGTATGCAGGTTTCATCATTAGATTACAACAGCTATGTGGGTGTTATTGGTGTCGGTCGCATCGAACGTGGTACCGTTAAAACCAATACACCTGTTACCGTTGTTGATGTTGAAGGTAAGACCAGAAATGGTCGCGTTTTAACCGTTATGGGCTTTATGGGCTTACAGCGTGAAGAAGTACCTTTTGCTCAAGCGGGCGATATCATCGCCTTTACGGGTTTAGATCCACTTAATATTTCAGACACATTATGTGATCCGTCTGCAGTTGAAGCTTTACCACCGTTATCAGTTGATGAACCAACTGTAACGATGACCTTCCAAGTAAATAATTCGCCAATGGCAGGTAAAGAAGGTAAGTTTGTAACAACGCGTCAAATTAAAGAACGTCTTGAACGCGAATTAATCCATAACGTAGCATTACGTGTTGAGCAAATCCCAACTGATCCAGATAAATTCCGTGTATCAGGTCGTGGTGAATTGCATTTATCAGTATTAATTGAAAACATGCGTCGTGAAGGTTTTGAAATGGGCGTATCACGTCCTGAAGTTATCATTCGTGAAGTAGATGGTCATAAAGAAGAGCCTTTTGAAGCGGTTACTGCTGACGTTGAAGCGGATCACCAAGGTACCATCATGGAAAAATTGGGTGAACGTGGTGCGCAATTAACTGACATGGTGCCAGATGGTAAAGGTCGTGTACGTTTAGACTTTATGATTCCTTCGCGTGGATTGATTGGTTTCCGTACTGAATTTTTAACTGCAACCCAAGGTACGGGGTTAATTTTCAGTGTATTTGATCATTATGCACCGCTTAAAGTGGGTGACTTTGGTAAGCGTCAAAATGGTGTAATGATTGCGAACGGTATGGGTAAAGCGGTTGGTTTCTCAATCTTCAACTTACAAGATCGTGGTCGTATGTTTATCGGACATAATGATGATGTATACGAAGGTATGGTTATCGGTATTCACTCTCGTGATAACGACTTAGTTGTAAATCCATTAAAAGGTAAACAATTAACGAACGTACGTGCATCAGGTACCGATGAAGCGATCAACTTAGTGCCACCTATTAGAATGAGTTTGGAACAAGCTTTAGAATTCATCGGCGAAGATGAATTGCTAGAAGTTACGCCAAAATCTATTCGTGTTCGTAAAAAATTATTACTTGAACATGAACGTAAAAGTGCGTCACGCGGTAAATAAGCTTTATTGAAGTATTTAATTTAGCTAAATGTAAATAAAAGAGGGCATCCTATCGATGAGTAGGGTGCCCTTTTTTTATCCGTGTAATTTGCCAATGAGTTTTAATCTTGAACAGCAGACAGTGATCTGCAAAGATGTCATAACAACAAACAAGTACAAGCATTAAGAGCAATGAAATGATTCCATATGTGTGAACACAATAAGATAAAGGTCGAACAGGCAAAAATCCTCTATCAACAATCGCCAATAGTATTGGTCGCGACCTTACTCTTAGTGATGGTCGTTATTTCGTACTTTCAAAACCGGATTGAGCAGGGATTTTTAACACCGTGGGCTATATGGATAGTCATTTTAACAGGGATAAGAGTTTATTTAATAAGAGCTTTCCTTAAGCAAAAACAAATAGAATCACCAGATAAGTGGCTCAACTTTTATACCTTAGCAGCCTTTCTTTCAGGGATATCTTGGGGAATATTATTGCTTCAAATCTTAAACCCCGTTTCGGGTAATGAGATGTTACTTTTATCATTTATCTTGACCGGTATGATCGCGGGTGCTTTGTTACCACTGTCATGTTATTTGCCAGCTTATTTTTCATTCTCAATGCCAATGTTAGTTCCTTTTGCCATTAATATGTTCAGTTTTGAAGGCGTTGAGTTCACCTCTACAGGCTTTTTAGTCATCACATTTTTAGTGTCAATGTTGGGATTTTCGATATTAGTTAATCGCAATATTATAGAGAGTATTAAGTTGCGAATAAGCAATGTTGATTTGCTGCAAGACTTGAAAACCCAAAAAGTACTGGCCGATATTGCCAATAATGAGAAATCTCGATTTTTGGCCGCAACCAGTCATGATTTGCGTCAGCCTTTATATGCCCTCGATCTGTATTTAGGCGCATTACGAACTGAGCTTCAATATTCCAAGCAATTTGAATTGCTTGATAAAGTTCAAATATCGAGTAAAACGCTTGCCGACTTATTAAATGCTTTGATGGATGTTTCTAAGCTGGATTCTGGTGGGGTGACGGTCAATGCTAAATATTTTGATCTGAACGGCGTACTTATTGCTATATGCCTTGAATATGAACAACAAGCAAAAGATAAAAGAATTGTACTTAAAACCGATTTAGATAAGGCAACAGTAAATACTGATCCGGTTTTATTAGGTCGAATATTACGAAACTTAATTTCTAATGCAGTTAATCATAATCAGAACTGTTGTGTGACGGTTTCAACCACCTTAAGTAGCGACAAAGTAAAAATCGATATTAGTGATAGTGGCAAAGGTATGACTGCCTTAGAGGTTGAGAATATTTTTTCTGAATTTTATCAATTGAATAATCCTGAGCGAGATAGAAATAAGGGGCTAGGTTTGGGGCTTGCCATTGTAAAGCGTCTATCTAATTTACTTGGTATTACTATCGAAGTTGATAGCAAGCTAGGTAAGGGCTCACGTTTTTCATTAACTCTCGACTTAGCCATAGATAAACGAAAACTACCACGAGTTAAAAAAATAGATTCCGTCGGTAATTTAGATTTAGCTGGATTATTTATTATTGTTATTGATGATGAAAAAAACGTCAGAGATGCAACAAAAATGCTATTACGTAGTTGGGGTTGTGAAGTTTTGTCCGTTGGCTCTAAACGAGAGTTGATGTCGACATTATTGGAGGATATTTATCCGACTCCAGATCTGATCATTTCAGATTATCGTTTACGCGATAAAAAGAGCGGTATAGATGCCGTGCGGACTGCATCTGATTATTTTAAGGTCGATATCCCTGTTCTTATTGTGACAGGCGATTCCTCAGAAGAAATTGTCTCTGAAATAACAGCAAGTCATTACACCTTAGTGCTTAAACCAATTAGCAGCCAAATGCTTCGTGGAAAAATTGAAAAGATATTAAAAACATAATATTTTACGTGCTTTATTACCAGCTTGAGTTCGGTTATCAACGTCTAAAATGGTTAATAATTGGCTGACATATTGTTTGACGGTGCCTTCTGATAAGTTCAATTGCTTGGCAATCTCCTTATTGCTGATGCCTTCTGCCAGACAAGCTAATAATTCAAACTGTTTATTACTGAGTACGGGTGTTGAAAGTGGGTGATCATTTTGTGATGCCGCGAGCGGTTGATACATCCCGCCATTCAGTACTATAGAGACTGCCTTTAGAATTTCGCAGCCATTACTAGCCTTAGTAATGTAGCCAGAAGCCCCTGATTCAAAACAAGCATTAATCGTCAGTGGCTCATCATTGGCGGAGACTACCAATATGGGGACGGTTGGCAATAACTTAAGCAGCTCCCCAATACTGTTAGGCCCCGTCATTCCTGGCATGCCTAAGTCGAGCATAATGAGGGCCAACTTCGGATCTAGCTGTGTTGTTAAACTTGCCCAATCAGATGCAAATTGAATCTCCATCGATTCTGGATATTGTTGTAGCCACGTCGCCATGCTGTCTCGAAATAGACCGTGGTCATCGGCAAGCAATATTTTCACTCAAACAATCTCCTGAAATATGTGTGTGATTAAAACTGATTAAACTAACTAAAGTTAATATGTAATTATTCCCTCGGAGGTTATCATAACGTAACTATACGGTTTATCTATCAAAATAATAGAAAAAAACAGCAAATAGTTGGTGCTTGTAGGCAACAACAAGCAAGTGAATAATCACTACGTTGTTGTGTCAATTCACTAATCAAAACTGAGCCACCAGACTACATTCATTTAACTTCAAATTTAGGACTATTTCCATGATATCAAAACGTTTAAAGCAGTTAGGACAAGGTATGACGGAGTACATCATCATTGTGGCATTGATAGCTATTGTGGCGATTACCGTGTTTAATATTTTTGGTGATACAGTTCGAGGTCAAGTCGGCGATATGGCCGCTGAGCTAGGTGGTGGTGCAGCAACGGATGCGGGTGCTACAGCTGCCGGCAACGCAAATAATGAAGCCGGTGCTGATTATGGTTTAACAGACTTTAAACAAGACGAAGCAAGGTAAAAATATCGTCTAGTTGAACTGCAGAGTGACTCCTCAACGACTAAACGAAAGTAATAAAGAAAAAGGGCAAGCAATGGTGTTTAGCTTGCTCTTTTTAGCGGTTGCAATCATGACCTTGTTGATTTTGTACAACCAAGGCCAGTTAGTCAAAAACCGCGTACAACTGGAAAATGCTGCCGATGCAGCGGTTTATTCTCAAGCCAAATTGGCTGCTCGAAATCTAAATTTTATTGCTTACACCAACCGCGCGATGGTGGCGAATGAAGTCTCTATTGGCCAAATGGTCGCGTTACTGTCCTGGGTAAAACACTATAAAAATGTAGGTGCATTTAGTTTTTTTCCTCTCTACACCGTACCTATCGCGCCACCATCACCGACAACCTTACAGTCGATTATGGCGCCCGTTACCACGCTATACACAAATTTAGGTACGGCGCTTGAGCCACCACTCCGCCAAGTAAACAAAGTTTGGCCGACAGCGATTTCTTATTTCAATGGTGCCTTAGGCATTTTTCAAAAAGTATTTGCACTGTCTACTTTAGAAGCTGAAATAGAGATGAACCTTCATGTGGTCGAAGATCACGAGTTTTCAGCCGATAAACCTGAAATGTATACTCCGGTCGTGGGTTGGTACTTTTTTGTCCAAAATACCCTATTGACCTATTTTGGCGAAAACGTCGATCCCTCAAGTGTCTATGGAAATGTTTCGGGGAAATTAGATGCGAATACAGACAATGCTGACACACAGGATATGGTCGGTGACTTCTTAGGTGAGCAACTTGGCACCATTGACAATATGATCAACGACAATACATCGGGCGTGTCGAGAAAAAAAGCGAACAATGCCAGTGGTGGCCAAAATGCCAATATGAACACAGGTGCCGATGATACTGGTGATGGTGCGGTGGATGGTTATAAACGTTTTGCTGCAATTGTTAATAATAATCGCGAAGCCTTCACCCGTGATCGACATTGGGATCTTGGGCCGCCGCGAGCAACATTTTCTTTTCCGCTTAATTTGGACATTGGTATTGTTAAGCTGACCATCAAACTTGATCTGGGTTTTTGGATGGGGATCAAAAATGATGGTGGTACAGCTTATGTGTCACATGGCTCGATGGAAGAAAACAAAGATATAGCCAGCCTTGGTTGGTCAGCACTCGACGTGACGTCATTTGGGATTCAAATTGATATCGGTTTATTTGTTAGCTTTGAAGTGTGTTTACCGATTGTGGGCTGTAATGGCGGAACGATTATAGATGTCGATTTCTCAATACCTATAGGTTTACCTTTAGCTGGGGCGACACATCAACTAGTCAGCGATAGGAAGTATGCAAAAAAAGTGGTGCCTGAGTGGGGTTACCCTATGATGCCACCGGATGTGTATGGCGGTGATATTACTGATGTACTTAATCAAGGTAGCTTTGATTTATTTCACCTACTTGCATTGGGTTGGGGCTCAATAGCACCACAATTACCCGGTGGTATGTTTGGTGTAAATCCTAATGATGTAACGGACAGCTATAGTGGTCCACCATCATTTTTTTCATTGGGTGATTCTTTCCAAGAAAGTGGTGTGGGCTATGAATTTGTTATTGCCTTGGCAAAAACGATGGATGAAATTGAAACAACAGACAAATCTAAACCATCAGAGTCAGGATCATCACCTTCATCATTAAACATTAATACCGGTGCTGCTGCCGATTGGGATGATGTAGAAAATAATCCCGTTTCTTATACTCGTTTTGATGTCGAATCGCATTCACGGGTAGAAGGAAAAGATATATCGGCGGACTACCAAGAGCTTATTTGGAATGACGACAGGCCGATGATGACGGTGAGTGCGGCGGAGACATACTTTGCTGATCCTATGCAAAAGAATAAGGATGGCAGCGATGTAGCACCGAGTTTATTTAGTCCTTTTTGGGATGCACGATTGAAAGAACCCAGTGCAATGTCGATGCTCATAGCAACAGGTGAAATTAAATGGAGCGATATATTTGAAGGCTTATCAGATAATGCCTCCGCGAGCGATATTATCGATTGGGTATTACAAGGCATTGCTGAACGCGTTATTGATGTCGGCGTCGATACTTTAGTAGAACAAATAGATGATCCAATTATCGGTCCACTTGTTGAACCAACCATTAAAGACGTAGCGTCTCAAGCGACGGATGCGGCGATAGAGCAGCTGCCTGACTTTGATAGTTACATGCCGCAATGATAATGAAGCAAATAAATTTTAGACTATACCGCCAGCAAACAGGTCAAGCTATGACCGAGTTTGTGGTGTCGGTCAGTTTTGTATTTTTGAGCTTATTTGTCATTGTGCCCATGTTTGGCAAGTTGATGGATTTACAATATCAAACTCAACAAGCATCACGTTATGTGGCATGGGAACGTACCGTATGGTTTGATCAAGGTGATACGCCAGATGAAAGTGTTATCAGCAATGCATACTGGGAAAGTGTGGCAACACGTAGTGATGATACGGTAATGGATACGATGACGAGTCGCTTTTTTGAAGGCACTGGTCCTGGAGGTTTAAAGCCTATTACCGAGGATGATACTTCAGTAGGTGACGATGAAACCAACCCGATCTGGACGTATGTGCAAAGTAAAAAAACAATGTACGGCGGCACAACTATAGGGTCAGGCAAAGATTTAGAAACGGGTAGAAACCAGTCCTTAAATGGTCAGCTTACGCCTGCTATTGGCTATAAAGTGGTGGATGTAATTAATGATGGTGTCAAAGTCATCGCCGATCCGGTCAATGCTTTTTTGGGGGCAATCGGTGGTAGTAATGATGATTTTATGACCTTTGCCTACGAAACGGACAATTATTACAGCCCGGTTATTACTACGCATCTTATTAAAGAAAATAGCCATGGCGGTGGCAATGGGGTTTGGGATCGCGATACTAATGGCAAATGGGGCTCAGGTATTGAAGATGCACTTTTCAGTAGTGGTTGGGATGGCACTTTAACAGCACGCTCTGCCATTTTAGCTGATGGATGGAATACACAAAGTTTAGAACACTTTCAGAATCGTGCTGATGATTTTGTACCTTCAACCTTATTTGATAATGCTTTATTTGATGCAGCAATTACCGTGGCCAGCATTCTTGATGGTGGGCCGGGTAATAGTGCTGTAGAAAAGCTTGATTTTGGCGCAGTGGGTATCGAACCCATGCCATCAGAAGACGGCAAACCATTAGACGTATCAGAAACAGGTGGAATAGATGGCGGGTTTTATTACTATGATGATTAACAAACGCTATGTAGTGATGAGCTTCATATCTCTGTGCTTGCTGAATATCGGCACCGTTGCTGCAAAGTGTGATTTTGATGATTTTCCAGTGATGGATGAGATGGCCTTGCAAAGCGTAATGGATGATGCAAACTACAATAATAGACCAATGATGGTGCAAAACTTTATAGCAGATGATGTCAGCTATCATGATGTAGTCGATTATTATCATAAAATCTGGGATAAGCGTTATGACGATACTGCATTTGGTATGTGGCATCAGATAAGCACAATGACCAATGAATGCATGATGACAGTGCAAGTCGCTGCACAGAATAATTCAACCCCTAGTGTGGGTCGTTTAGTGATTAGCAACCCGCCCACATCAAAAGAAGGTGATAGTGTGGGTGAGGATGTTTTAACACCACCAGATAGCGTTGTTGTTTCTGATCTTACAACCGATGACGGCCCTAAAAAAGGCCGCATAACAATGCTTTCAACAGCCGGAAGTACAAGTGATGTGGCGGGTTTTTATCGAAATGAAATGCAGCACAAAGGCTGGACTTTAGATAGGGAGTTTAATGAAGCGGAATCTAGAGTATTGGTGTTTCGCAAAGGCTTAAATGTCAGCAATATATTGATCATTCCAGCTGGCGAGATGACGCAAGTGCTGATCAATGAAGAAATCATCAAATGAGGTATCGCTTAAAAGGTCAAGCAATGGCCGAGTACGTGATTGTTTGTGCTGGTTTGATGATGTCATTGTATGCGATAGGTAGTGCCGACTGTGGCGATAATGGTCGTACGACAAGCTGTGCGTCAAGATTGCTGTCTGTTTTACATGATAATTATGATGGTTACTCAAGCTCCATTTCTGGTGTACAGCAATATGGCGAGTATGCGGCTAAAGGTGCTTACACCCCTGATCCTGATGGTGGTGGTAATGGTGGAAATACCGGAGGGACGGGCGGCTCGATAGGCGGCGGACTTAATCCCGACGGCCTGACTGATGTTAATCAAATTACCACAAGCGATGGTTTTGGAACCTTTGGCAATTTACAAGCAGATGGCACAGTGCTTGATGCTAACGGTGATGTTATTGGGTTTTATTCAGATGCTGATAATACTTTTACCGACATTAATGGTAATACTGTTTCCGCAGCAAAACGGAGTTTAGTGCTGGATGAACAGGGTAATATATTGCATCTACAAGCGGTAACCCCCTGCACAGGTCTACCTTCTCCTTTTCCGAGAAGTGTCTATAGCTGGGCTTATGTGAGTAAGGCAACAGGTAAAGCATTTAATAGCCTCAATAAAAATCCATTGGATATTAGCGGGTTGTGTACACAAGCATCATTTAAAGTTGTTAAAAATGGTCAAGAACAAGGCGGTCGAATTTTAAATAGTGAATATTTTGCATCAATATTTGCCGTCGATGTTAGTACCGATCCATTACCAAAAACCGGTGATGTGGTTTATTGGACAGATTTAAAGATCTGTTCCGTGATGGCACCTAATTGGGATGCCGATATTGATCCTGATAATGATAAAACAGATGAGGAGAAATACGCGGCCCGTTTAGCATTATTTGGGGACCCAGATAGAAACCTTGGTCAACTAGATATCATCGATTATTTTACGCAAGTAGGGACCGATCCTTCGAAAAAACAACCGAATGATTGCCCAACCGTGAATATTATTTCTCAACCGTAAATTGCGTATGCACGTAAATATTAATTTAAATTAGGTAATAACAGCATGAAGCAACAATCAGGTCTCCGTTTAACCATCATTGCCGTGATATGTGGTATCGCTGCTGCGGCATTGACGGTATTTTATCTTAAGCAGGTAGAAACCAAATATCGCAAAGCCAGTATTCCTCAAGAAAAAGTGATGGTGACGGTTGTTGTACCAAAGCAAGATCTAAAAAAAGGCAGTGTTCTCACACCAAAATTAGTGGCAGCAAGGAAAGTGCCGCAAGAGTTTTTGCCTTCAAATGCCATTCTTGCAGAGGATTTTAAAAAGGTAGTAAATCGTACCTTATTAATGCCCTTACAAGTGGGGCGTCCTATGACGTGGGAAGCGGTAACAGGAAAATCAGCTAAAACGTACTCAGAAAACATTGAATTCGGTCGCCGCTCACGGAGTGTCAAAGTCAACAAAATCGATTCATTTGATGGTTTATTACGCCCTGGTGATCGTATCGATTTAATGGGGAATTTTACATTATCGTCGTTAGGTTTGGCACAAGCTGCCGGCACTGGAACAACACCTGAAAATATTGTGATGCCGATACTCGAAAATGTAGAGGTATTAGCGGCGGGTAAGGAAGATATGTATGGCCGTAAATATGAATACAGCAATAATAAAAATTCGCCTGATGGCTTTAATATGGAGTTCACTATTGTAGGCTTGAATTTGACACCTAAACAAATTGCTCGTGTTGAATTGTCTGAAGGTGTGGGTGATATGTTTGCTGTGTTGAGACACCCCAAAGACACCAGCGTAGCAGACTTTAAATATGTCGGTGTTGAGTTATTATTTGAGAAGGATGAACCCGCAAAAATTGATGTGGTAATGGGGGCAGATGGCAAGCCTATCGGTCAGATTATTGGCGATAATATCGTGGATGAAAATGGCAATATTGTAGGCAAGATGGTGAATGGTAAAGCAGTGTCATTTGATGGTAAATCTCTAGGCACAATTGTTGAAAATGTCAGCGTGAATGATCCGATGTTGAACGTGGCCGAAGTGGTTGATGTCGTTCGAGATGCAAACGGTAACATCATTGGAAAAATCGTAGATGGCCAAATTATTGATGAAAACGGTAATGTCGTCGGCGAAATTAAAGACGGTCAGGCTGTGAGTTTGACTGGCGAAGTTATCGGTACTGTTGATAAAGGTGTGGCTTTAGATATCAATGGCAATGAGGTTGATCTTTCAACATCAGCGGCTGGAACTATCACCTCAGAAGTGGTACGTGATGCGGATGGTAATGTCATTGGTACGATTGTAAATGGTCAAGTTGTAGATGCCACAGGTAAGGTTATTGGCACGGTTAAAGATGGTCAAGTTGTTGATCTGAGCGGTAATGTTATTGTCGATAATGTCAGCGTGGCGGCAGAGACTACAAATGCTGAGGTTGTGGTCCGTGATGCCGATGGCAATGTCATAGGCACAATTGTGAATGGCAAGGTTGTTGACGCTACAGGTAAGGTTATAGGCGAAGTCAAAGATGGCAAAGTGGTTGATATGGAGGGCAAGGTGATTGCCGATAATGTCAGCATAAAAGCAGAAAGTCCGGCGGTAGCTGTTGAAGTGGAACGATCGCAGTATGAAATTGAATTTGTGGACTTTATATCAGGCGGCACAGGTGCTGATGGCATTATTCCGGTCACTAAAGTTCGTAAAGAATAGTTAAAGCGATGACATTAATACTAACTGACAGTAAAAAAAGTGAAATTATGAAAAAAATTACAGCAGGAATAAGCAGGTTTTTATTGGTGGCAGTATGCTCCGTAGTCATGACAACGGGGACTCAGGCAGCAGAGAAAAATATATTACCTAGCTCATTAACCTTATATGAAGGTGAATCAAAAGTGGTCGCGGCGCCCAATGTTGAACGTATGTCAGTGGGTAAAACAGAGCTGTTGAGTACAACATTACTTAAAAACGGTGAAGTGGTATTGAATGCTGATGGCGCCGGCGAAACAACCATGCAAGTGTGGTTTGCCGATGGACATCGTGAAATTTTGTCAGTGGTTATCGTGCCTAGTAATGGCTGGCGTGAAGCCTATGAGGTGAAACAATTACTGAAAGATGTACCGGGTATTAAAGTAACCACGTTGGGTCGCCGAGTCGTTGTCGATGGTGAATTAAAATCGCGAGACTTAGCACGGGTTAATTTACTTAAAGAACGTTATACCGATATGTTGGTATTAGCGACAACCATCACCACTGAGCGAGAAGTGTTAGAAATTAAAACCTTCTTACAGGGTATTCCCGGTATTAAGGTATCGGTTATCGATCAAAAAGTAGTGATTGATGGCAATTTACAAGATCGTGATTTAGAACGTATCACGTTATTACAAGAACGCTATCCAGATATTTTAGTGCTAGCGCGCGAAATAACGGCATTTGAAGAAAAGATGATTTATTTCGATGTACGTGTAACGGAATTTTCTAAAGACAAAACAGAAAAACTCGGTATTGATTGGCAGAAAAGTTTCAGTGGTCCTATCCTTAGTTTAGCTAGAAATGTGATTGTAGGTGGTGCAGTAACCCCAAGTTTAAACGATGCCTCAAGAACAGGTGCTTTTGATAATTATGCGACTGACTCAAGAGCTGGAGGTGCGTATTTTGGTATTGCGACCGAGCTTACGTCTATTATCGATTTACTTGAAGAATCTGGTGCAGCCTTAACGTTAGCCAACCCTCGCTTAAGTGCTCGTAGCGGTGGTAAGTCAGATTTAACAGTGGGCGGTGAAGTGCCCGTTGTAACTAGTTCATCAAACGGTAGTAGTGTGGAATATAAAGAGTATGGAATTTTACTTAATTTAGAGCCGACATTAGATACTTATAACAATATTACGGCAAATATTGGCGTGGCCATTAGCCAACTGGATTTAGCCAATGCGGTGGGCGGACAGCCTGCGTTTAAAAAACGTGCAACAACTAACGAGGTTAAGTTGAAACCTGGTGAAACGTTGGTGTTATCTGGCCTATTAACACGTGAAGAGCAAGAATCTACAAGCAAAGTCAAATGGCTAGGTGATATTCCAATCTTAGGTCGGTTATTTAGATCAGATAGTTTTATTGCAGGCGAAACGGAAATGGTTATTTTCATTACCCCTACAGTGATGGAGAAACTCGACGAAGGTGTTAACCAGCATGAAATCACTAAAGCTGCCACTATGATCGAGCAGTTTGATAATAGAAAGACTAATGGCCTTCTGGACTAGACTATAAAATGTTTGAAATAAAAGTTTTAGATAAAAAAGGCCGTGAAGTCGAAACGGTAAGATGTGGTGCTGATTCATGCGAAATTGGTAGCTCCCGTGATGGCATTATTCGTATTCGAGGCTGGCGGGTATCGCCACGACATGCTCGCTTTACGCGAGAATTATCTGGTGTTTTTATTGAAGATGTCAGTAATGGCGCTGGGATATCGATTAACGATAAATTAGTCGAACGACATGGGCCTATTCTGCATGACGATAATATTGTTATCGGCGGTTATATTGTCGAAGTCAAAATGATTGACGATCTTGTTGTGACGCCTGAAAGCGATCTTGAAAATCCTGCCGAGACTGCTCCTGCATTGACGCTTAATGATCAAGAGCAACTAGAAGCACACCATCGTCTTAACCAAGAAAAAAATGATCTACGCTCACAATATATGGAATGGGCAAAATATATTCATCAAGAGTTGTTACGCCAGATGGATTTAAGGCGGATGCATATTGATGAGTTGACACCGCAAAAAGTTAGAGAGCAGTTAACGACGATAGTGAATGAAATAATTACGGGGATAACGACACAGTTACCCGTTGAAATTAGTCATACACAACTTAGTAAAATTGTACTTGATGAAGCAATAGGTCTTGGTGCCATTGAGGTGTTATTAGCCGATCCTGAAGTAACCGAGGTGATGGTTAATTCCTATAATGATATTTATGTTGAAAAAGCGGGCAGGCTGACGAAAAGTGAAGTTGCTTTTACAAGTGATGCTGCCGTTATGTCGACTATTGAACGAATTATATCTCCTTTAGGCCGAAGAATTGATGAAAGCTCGCCGATGGTGGATGCGCGTTTAGCTGATGGTTCACGAGTTAATGCGATAATTCCTCCCTTAGCTTTGAAAGGTCCTTGCATTACTATCCGTAAGTTTTCGGATAAGAAATTAACGGATAGGGATTTGATCAAATACGTTACGTTAAACGAATCAATGGTGACCTTTATTCGTATGTGCGTAGAGCAAAAAAAGAACATTATCGTGTCAGGTGGAACGGGCTCGGGTAAAACAACCTTACTCAATATTTTATCTAATTACATACCAGAAGCTGAGCGTGTGATCACCGTGGAAGATGCTGCTGAGTTGAAATTAGTGCAACCACATGTCGTTTCTTTAGAAGCGAGACCTGCCAATATGGAAGGGCGTGGCCAAGTGACCATTCGTGATTTGGTCAAAAACTGTCTACGTATGCGACCTGATCGCATTGTAGTGGGCGAGTGTCGTGGTGGTGAAGCATTAGACATGTTGCAGGCGATGAATACGGGTCATGATGGATCATTAACGACTGCCCATGCGAATACGCCAAGAGACATGTTGCGACGAATGGAAGTTATGGTATTAATGGCGGGTATGGATTTACCTGTATCAGCGATACGTGAACAAATAGCCTCTGCGGTTCATATTGTAATCCAGCAATCTCGGTTTGGTGATGGTAGTCGTAAAATTACGAATATAAGTGAAATTACTGGCATGGAGAGCGGTACCGTGCAATTAAACGAAATATTTAGGTTTCAGCAAGATGGCTTTGATGAACATGGCCGCGTCCGTGGTGAGTTTATGGCTACAGGCACTGTGCCTCATTTTTATGATGAGCTGCAAGCGCGCGGTATTCCTGTTGATATGAGTATCTTTAAATCATGATGGATACTATCGCATTGTTTACGCAAGATCTGATAAGCGTTGGTTTACTCGCTGCCATTGTGTTACTGACCTTTATTGCGGTGATGGGACTAGTGTCTAGTTCGGGCGACTGGTTAGGACGTTTTTCGGCTTTTTATAAGCAAAAATTTACCAAAAATGCCAATAATCAATTAGCTGATATGTTCGTGTTTACTGATGCTAGCAATCTATTTTTAATCAATGTGCTGGCTTTGATATTAATACCAGCGTTTTTACACTATGCATTTCAATTATGGGTGGTGACATGGAGTGCCTTAGGAGTGTTGTTTTTTATCCCAGGGATAGTTTGGACAACATTAAGAAAAAAACGGCTGGCTAAGTTTGAAGAACAATTACCTGATGCCTTTATTATGTTGTCTAGTAGTTTGCAGTCAGGGGCGAGTTTGAATATGGCATTAGAGCAGGTCACCGCTCAATCTCCAGCACCTTTAAGTCAAGAGTTTGGTTTGTTGGTGAAGCGGATGCGTTTAGGAGTGACCTTAGAGGATGCTTTATTGGAATTAGAACAGCGCTTACCAATGCAGAGTTTTGTGATGGCAAGTTCAGCTATTCGTATTAGTCGTGAAGTGGGTGGTAATTTGGTTGAAACCATTAACAGCATGGCAAAAACATTACGCCGTAAAAAAATGATGGAAGGCAAGATTGATAGCTTAACGGCTCAGGGCAAAGCCCAAGGAACCTTTATGGCAATGCTACCCATCATCTTGGCGATATTACTCAGCTTTATTGAGCCGGAGGCAATGAGAAAATTATATACCACCACTGAAGGTCTAGTGGTGTTAGCGATCATGGTGACCATGCAAGTGCTGGGTTATATCTTTATCCGCAAAGTTACATCAATAGATACCTAGGAAAGCAGCCATTATGCTTGATAATTTCATGATCCTACTCTCCAACTTAAGCTATGACCTTTTAGCGTTACTGGTAGGTTTAAGCCTTGGTGCAGCGATTGCTAGCACGCTTATGGTGATTGCCATCTTATTTGCAATGACGGCGGGTGAAGATAGAAAATATATGGATCCTCCGCCTTTTTTTATGATGCCTGTTTGGCCATTGGTAAGGTTAGTCACCTTTTTTGTCGGTAATCATTTACCTTCAAGCTATCTTAATAAGCTTGATATGAAGTTACAGAAAAATGGTCTTAGCTTTGTGATGACCGCCGAAGATTATTTTTCTGTCTGCCTAGTTTTTGCCTTGGTGCTGCCTAGTTTGGCTGCCATTCCTATGGCTAGTTCAGGCAATGTTAAACCGGAGTTTCTACTGATTCTAGCGCTTATTGGCTATATCTTGCCTGAGGCATGGGTTCGAGATTCGCGTAGAAAAAGGGATAAGGAAGTGGTGTCGTCTTTGCCTATTTATTTAGATTATCTCAGTATGTGTGTGGATGCCGGACTTAACTTTGCAGGAGCTTTAAAACAGGCGGTTGATAAAGGTCCAAAAGGCGCGATGAAAAATGAGTTTAGAATTGTGCTTCGAGATGTTAATTCAGGTCAAACAAGAGCCGATGCACTCAGTCGTATGGCTGAACGAGTAGATTTGAAAGATGTAACGGTGTTTGTTAGTGCAGTAAAACAAGCTGAAAAAATGGGTACAAGCATGAGAGATACCTTGGTTATTCAAGCAGAACAACGATTAGACGAACGATTTCAGCGTGCAGAAAAAATGGCGATGGAAGCGCCAGTAAAACTGGTGATCCCCTTAGTTATTTTTATCTTTCCTTTGACGTTTATGATTTTATTATTTCCGATTATCGTTAAATTCCTTGAACAGGGCACACTGTGAGGCATGGTAGGATTATTGTGTCGCGAGAAGGCATGGAAATCACCAGAATAAAAGGCATGCAAACCCAATCAATGAAAGAGCGATTGGGTGGCTTGTTAGTATTAGACGAACTAAAACGGGAGCAAGCATTATGGATAAGCCCCTGTAATTCCGTGCACACATTAGGTATGAAATATGCCTTAGATTTAGTTTATATAGATAAAAATAATATCGTTTGTGGCTTGGTCAATCAGCTCAAACCATGGCGTATGAGCCTTTGTATACAAGCGAAAGCCGTGATGGAACTAACGGCGGGTAGCCTTCAATATTTAAATATTCAACGTGGAGATAGCTGTAAATGGCTAGATTAATTTCACTGTTATGCATATTACTAAGCTTAGTAGCATGTACTCAGAATTCAGTTAAAACAGTTCAAGTAACCTTAGATAAACAGGTCGAAGCCGATACTTATTATGCTGAGGCGCAATGTGACAAAGCTGTGCCTTTATATAAGTCATTATCTATAGCGATGCCAAAAGATACTAAAAGCTTATTGAGAATCGGCAATTGCTATGCCAGAGCAGAAGATTTTATGCCAGCTCAAGAGGCCTATCAACAAGCATTAATCCGCGATAGTGGTTTTGTGAAAGCTTGGTATAACTTGGCGTATGTACGTGCTCAGCTTTTAGCTAGTACGGTGACTGAAATGTATAAACATACCGATCCGACATCCCCAGAAGCTGAAAAAATAAGAAACCTAACCGTACAAGTGTTGGCTCCCTTTGAGATTAAGCTTGATAGTGCTAGTGAAGTGCAAGAGTAACTTGCCGAAGATGTCTCCACTCTCACATTATCAAGGTATAGCTAAAGCTAATACTGGCGGTAGTTATGGTCAAGCTATGGTCGAATTTATTATTGTCATACCTGTGTTGATCTTACTGGTCTTTGGCACGGTGCAGATAGGTTTGATTTATTCAGCAAAAACAACATTAAATTATGCGACTTTTCAGGCGGCAAGATTAGGCGCGGTGAATAATGCAACTTATAGTTCACTTAGGCGAGGCTTAATAAGGGGGATGGCTCCTTTGTATACTAGCAATACGTCACTGGATACGGTTAGAACAGATATTGATGCCGGGATTAACAGTCTTGGGACTAAGCGTGATTCACAAACAGATATGGATAACTACACGAAGATAATCAGGTTGAGTCCAACCAAAAAACAGTTTCAAGATGCATCAGGGTTTGGCTTTGGTGAAAAAAATGCAGATAATTTTTATCAGATCCCCAATGATAATTTAATGTACAGACCGACCACCTTAAGAGAAGGTGCGTCGATTCAAGATGCTAACTTACTTAAAATTCGTGTCCAATATTGTTATAAATTGATGGTGCCATTAGTCAATAGAATTATTGGCAGTTTAAGTGAGTTGAATAATTACCGTACTAATCAGCGTATTTATGAAACAGTGAACGATCCTAAGTTTGCTGATGCAAATAGATATTACACCGATATTGCTGCGGGTACATTATCCAGTTATCAAAGTCTTTGTGGCGATCGTGCAGATTCCAATGAAGGTTTTATTATTACTGCAGAGGCCATCGTCAGAATGCAATCCCCCGCCTTTGAACAAGATGACGATGATGATGTGGGCGATCATATGTGTGATGGCGTAAGAATGTCCTGCCCTTAAACAATTTAGGCTGCACGATTAAGGCGGGACTGCTAATTCAGAAAAGGGTATTCTATTTGTAATACCCTTTTTTTATTTGTAACGAGGTTTAACATGCGAATTTTAGTTTTAATTGCGATTGGTCTTCTTTTGTACATAATTATTGGTCGTTTATTACGGAGTAGTCGGCCATCATCGCCAAATGCGATAACTGAAAAAATGGTGAAATGTAAGCATTGTGGTTTGCACATACTTGAGCAAGAAGCGATGCGGAACGGCGATAATTATTATTGTTCACATGAACACCTTGAGGCCGACAGCTAAGCGACATGAAGTGGTTTGACTTTTGGAAAACATCACCAACTTCTTCTTTAGCGGTGTCATGGCGTGAGTTAACAATATTTTCTGCATACAGAATGTTTTTGGCGACCATGCTGTTTACGGCATTTTACTTGAAGTTACCGCCCAGCTTTTTAGGTGAGACTAATTCCGTTCTTTATCTCACTATTAGCCAGCTTTATTTATCAATAGCATTGGTATGGTTGGTTTTAAGTGCTAATAAATGGGGGTATTTCACTTCACAAACAAAAATTCAGCTGATTACCGATATTGTGTTTATTACCTTGTTTGTACATACCAGTGGTGGTTTACAGACAGGCTTAGGAAGCTTATTAGTTGTTGTGGTCGTTGCTGGCGGCGCTTTGATCCCTGGGCGGATGTCTATTTTTATTGCAGCAATGGCGACTTTGGCCGTGTTGTTGGAAGTCAGTTATACCCAGATCACAGGAGATGGTGTAACTAAGTATAGTCATGCTGGTATGCTGGGGGCGACATTTTTTGTCACCGCTTTATTAGCACAAACTTTGTCACAAAAAATGAAGTTTTCTCAAGTGCTGGTTGAACAACATGCGCAGAATGCTGCCAAATCAGCCACTTTAAATGAACATATTATTAGTAGTATGCAAACAGGTGTATTGGTCGTCGACGAGTATGGCGTGGTGAGACTCAGTAATCAGTCTGCACAAGCATTATTAGGTATTAATCATGGCTCGACGGGTATTCCTTTGGCTGATACGGTGCCAGTACTATCCACACAGTTGACTATGTGGAGAAATCATAATGAGGTGGCATTTGAAACCGTGCAGATTAGACCTGATTTACCAGAAATACATGTTCGAGCAACGGTGTTAGATAATGGCGAAACGCTACTCTATCTTAATAATGCTTCTGCACTGGCTCAGCAAGCGCAGCAGATGAAATTAGCTTCATTAGGACGGTTGACGGCTAGTATTGCACATGAGGTGCGTAATCCACTTGGTGCGATTAGCCATGCCAGTGAGTTATTAGCAGAAGTGCATAGCAGTAATGAAAGAAGTACTAAACTGACAGATATTATTCAGCGTCATAGTGTGAGGGTAAATGGCATTATTGAAACCATATTAGAGATGAGTCGCCGAAAAACAGTTAAGCCAACCCTTGTTGCATTAGGGCCATGGCTCGAAAAATTTGTAAGTGAATTTTGTGAGATGAAACATATTGAGCCACAAGATTTTAAAATGGATATTTCGTCATCATTGACCAGTGTCAATATGGATCCAGAACAATTGCAGCAGGTCATGTGCAATTTAGTGGAAAATGCATGGCATTACTCTGAGCAGGGCTCGACGAGTGAACCACGAGTGCACATTAATTTATATAAGCAATATAATGAAGTGATGATCGATGTTAAAGACAATGGCAAAGGTGTTTCAGAAAAAATGCAGCAACATTTGTTTGAGCCCTTTCACTCCGATCGAGTCGGTGGTACTGGTTTAGGTTTGTATCTGGCGCGGGAGCTTTGCCAAGCAAATGGTGCACGGTTGAATTATTTACCAGAACAGCAGCAACACTGTTTTCGTATCAGTATCCCATTTGTAGAACAAAGGACTTTGCAATGAATCCACAAGCACTCATCGTGGATGATGAGCCAGATATCCTCGAGTTACTAGCGATGACCTTGTCAGGCATGTCGATAGATTGTGTACCCGTAGAAAATCTAGCTCAAGCGGAGCAGGCATTAAAACAGCAAAGTTTTGACCTGTGTCTGACAGATATGCGATTGCCGGATGGTAATGGTTTGGACTTCGTCGAAACTTTACAAAGACACTATCCGGATCTTCCTGTAGCGGTGATTACTGCGCATGGCAATATGGACTTAGCCGTACAAGCCTTAAAGTTAGGTGCCTTTGATTTTGTATCCAAACCCCTCAAGCTAAGAGTTTTGAGAGACTTAGTCGCAACAGCATTAAAGTTGTCACCCATAAAACCTGTCAGAAAAGAACGACGCTCACGCGATAGGCTATTGGGCGAAACTGAGAGTATAAAAAGCTTGCGAGGCAAAATTACAAAATTAGCGCGTAGCCAAGCGCCTGTTTATATCAGTGGTGAATCGGGAACGGGAAAAGAGTTAGTAGCAAAGTTAATTCATGAATTAGGCGCTCGTTCGGAACATGCTTTTGTGCCAATAAACTGCGGTGCTATACCTTCAGAATTAGTAGAAAGTGAATTGTTTGGTCATAAAAAAGGTGCATTTACAGGCGCTATCGCAGATAAACAAGGCTTATTTCAAATAGCCCATGGTGGCACGTTATTTTTAGATGAAGTAGCAGATTTACCTTTGATGATGCAGGTGAAGTTGTTACGAGCAATCCAAGAAAAAGCGATACGCCCTGTTGGTGGCTATGAAGAGATTAATGTCGATGTCCGCATCTTATCCGCTACTCATAAAAATCTAGCTGAAGGCGTCAAACTGGGTACATTTCGAGAAGATTTATATTATCGTTTGCACGTTATTGAGTTAACGGTACCGCCATTAAGGGAGCGTCAGGCTGATATTTTATTGCTCGCAAGACATATCCTAAATTATGTGGCAAAAAAGAACTTAATCAAAACACCTACCTTTAGTGAACCGGCTATTGCAGCATTAAATGCATATACTTTTCCTGGTAATGTCCGAGAATTAGAAAATATACTTGAACGTGCATTAACGTGGGCTGAAGGTAATATCATTACGCCAGAAGATTTAATGTTGCCGGTACACATGGCGACACCCAATCCAATGGAAAGCCTGTCAATAACAGGCGGTGTATTAAGCGTAGAAAATGATTTGGAAAGTAAGCTTGAAGAGCAGGAGCGTGAATTGATTACCCAAGCTTTAGAGTCCACGCGCTGGAATAAAACGGCAGCGGCAAAAAGGCTGGGCATTACCTTCCGCGCATTACGCTATAAACTTAAAAAATTAAATTTAGAATAACAGTAAAGGAATAAAGCGATGACATTATTTTGTCTTGCTTTTCAAGCTTATGACAAGCTGCACCCTAGTTTTAGCCGCTATGATTTATTTAGTTGCCGAATCAGCGTTATCACTGTTTCAGTTTCGGGTTGAATACCACGCCACAATCGGAACGCTTCTGCTGCTTGTTCGACGAGCATACCTAAACCGTCTATAGTTTTAGCTACACCGCGTTGCTTTGCCCAAGCGATAAAAGCGGTATCGACATTGCTATACATCATGTCGTAACAAACAGTGTTTGGAGTAAGAATGGCATCTGGCAATGGAGGGACTTCACCACTCAGGCTGGCAGCGGTTGCATTGATGATGACATCAAATGAGCCTGATAATGCATCATAGCCCCCCCCCTCGACGTTGCCAAAGTCGGCGAATAAGGTGGATAAGTTAATCGCCTTACTGGCGGTACGGTTGGCGATAAATAATGAGGCAGGGTGGTATTTGAGTAAAGGTTCAATAACGCCGCGTGCAGCACCACCGGCACCCAGTAATAGTAGGCGTTTACCTTTGAGTTCAATTTGATTATTAATACTTAGGTCGCGACATAAGCCAATGCCATCGGTGTTATCGCCGCTTAGGCTGCCATCGTCATTAAAAATAATGGTATTAATCGCACCGGCTCGTTGGGCATGACCACTTTTGTTCGATACTAGCTGCCAAGCCTGCTCTTTAAAAGGCACGGTAATATTGATGCCTTTAAAGCCATTTTGTTGTAATTCCTGCAGCCCACTTGCCAAATTATCCAGCGGTACTTCTTTGGCAATATAATCCAAATTTTGCCCCGTTTGTTTGGCAAATTCTGTGTGGATAATGGGTGATTTGCTATGACTTATTGGGTTACCGATAACAGCATAATGGTCGGTCATTTATTTGCCAGCCATAGTGCGACATCTTTAGCAAAATAAGTCAGAATGCCATCAGCACCAGCCCGTTTAAATGCCATCATGCTTTCCATAACCGTAGCCTGTTCATCGAGCCAGCCATTTTGTGCAGCGGCTTTTAACATGGCATATTCACCACTCACTTGGTAGACGAATGTTGGCTTTTGAAAGGTATCTTTAACACGGCGTAAAATATCAAGATAAGGCATGCCGGGTTTGATCATCACCATATCGGCACCTTCATTAATATCTAAGGCTACTTCATGTAAGGCTTCATTACTATTAGCGGGATCCATTTGATAACTATATTTGTTACCGCCGCCAAGATTTCCAGCTGAACCAACGGCATCACGAAATGGGCCATAAAAATTAGAGGCATATTTAGCTGAATAGGCCAAAATACGAGTGTGAATATGGCCTTTGGCTTCTAACGCGTGGCGAATAGCACCAATACGGCCATCCATCATGTCTGATGGCGCAACGATGTCTACGCCGGCTTCGGCATGAGACAAGGCTTGTTTGATCAATACATCTACTGTTTCATCATTAACAATATAGCCCGACTCGTCAATCAAACCATCCTGCCCATGGGTGGTAAAGGGATCAAGTGCCACATCAGTAATAATCCCGAGTTCTGGAAACTCTGCTTTTAGTGCGCGGACTGCACGTTGTGCTAAACCATCTGGGTTATAGGCTTCACGAGCATCTAGGGTTTTAACACTAGCAGGCGTTACAGGAAATAGAGCCATAGCTGGAATGCCTAGTCGGTGAACGATTTCAGCTTCTTTCAGCAACAGATCAATACTCAAACGTTCGACACCAGGCATTGATGAGATAGTTTCTCGTTGCTGAGTACCCTCTAATACAAAACAGGGATAAATAAGATCGTTTACACTAATTTGGTTTTCACGCATCAGATTACGTGAAAAAGTATCTTTTCTAAGACGTCTTGGTCGTTGGGCTGGAAATCCTGATGCAGATAAATAGGGATTCACAATGGCTACCTTTCTAATAAATATTCTTTGTGCGAATTATGTAAGTCAGTAATTCTACGATGTTCTGACCTAAAAAGTTTATCGTGCAAAGCACGTGATGAGATCAGATGTTACCTACTGAAAACCAAACTGTCATGGTTTTTTACATAGACTAGTTGGGTGCTTTTACGATAAAATTGGCAGGATTTTGTCTGGGGAGAGCGTCACGTTGGCCCTATAATTTTTATCTGGTGGAGGTTCCCTTTGCGAACAAGCGCATTACTCGCTCTTGAAGACGGTACGGTTTATCACGGTGAATCGATTGGTGCTATTGGGCAATCAGTTGGTGAAGTCGTATTTAATACTGCAATGACTGGCTATCAAGAAATCCTGACCGACCCTTCATACTGCCGTCAAATCGTTACACTGACTTATCCGCATATCGGTAATGTTGGTGTCAATTCTGAAGATGAAGAATCAGCAAACATCTTTGCCAGCGGCTTAATTATTCGCGAACTGTCGCCGGTTGTAAGTAGCTGGCGTAGTGAAGAAGCACTCGATACTTATCTTGAGCGCCATAATGTGGTGGGTCTTGCTGGCATTGATACGCGTTCATTAACACGTCTGCTTCGCGAAAAAGGTGCAATGAAAGGTTGTATCGTTGCTGGAGATAATATTGATGTTGATGCAGCCATTGCAGCAGCTCAAGCTTTCGATGGCTTAAAAGGTATGGATTTAGCCAAGGTTGTCAGCACCGAACAAGCTTATCAATGGGATAAACCTTGCTGGCATTTGTCTGGTGAGTCTCAGGCTGTTGCTGAACGCTTTCATGTCGTTGCTTACGATTTTGGTGCTAAGAGCAATATCCTGAGAATGTTGGTTGAGCGTGGTTGCCGTTTAACGGTTGTACCTGCCCAGACTTCGGCTGAAGAAGTATTAGCCTTAAATCCAGATGGCGTATTTTTATCTAATGGTCCGGGCGATCCTGAGCCTTGTACCTACGCAATCGAAGCGATTAAAACACTACTTGAAAAGAACCTACCGATTTTTGGTATTTGTTTAGGCCATCAATTATTAGCTCTAGCGTGCGGCGCAAAAACAGTAAAAATGAAGTTTGGTCATCACGGTGCAAATCATCCTGTGCAAGAAATGACGGCGGGTTTAGTAATGATTACCAGTCAGAATCATGGTTTTGCTGTTGATGAAACATCACTGCCTGATACGTTAACTTCAACACATATTTCATTGTTTGATGGTTCTCTACAAGGTATTCATCACACCACTAAACCAGCATTTAGTTTCCAAGGGCATCCAGAAGCAAGCCCTGGACCTCAAGATGCAGCTCCTTTATTTGATCATTTTATCGATCTACTTGAAACAGCGACAGGTAAGTAAACCACAATGGCTAAACGTACTGATATTAAAAGCATTCTAATTCTAGGCGCAGGTCCAATTGTAATTGGACAAGCCTGTGAATTCGATTATTCTGGCGCTCAAGCCTGTAAAGCATTACGTGAAGAAGGTTATCGCGTCATTTTAGTGAACTCTAATCCAGCGACTATAATGACTGATCCTAATATGGCGGATGCAACTTACATTGAGCCAGTCACATGGCAAGCTGTGAGCAAGGTTATTGAAGCTGAACGTCCTGATGCCATTTTACCAACGATGGGCGGACAGACTGCATTGAACTGTGCTTTGGATCTGGAACGTCACGGTATTTTAGAAAAATTCGGCGTAGAAATGATCGGTGCCGATAGTGAAGCGATTAATAAAGCAGAAGATCGTGATTTATTCCGTGCCGCAATGACGAAAATTGGCTTAGATATGCCAAAATCAGCCATTGCCCATAATATGGATGAATCAATAGAAGCGCAGAAGCAATTTGGCTATCCGGTTATTATCCGCCCATCATTCACCATGGGTGGAAGTGGTGGTGGTATCGCTTACAACCAAGAAGACTTTATTGATATTTGTCAGCGCGGTTTATATCTCAGCCCAACCTCCGAGCTATTGATTGAAGAATCAATAATCGGTTGGAAAGAGTATGAAATGGAAGTGGTACGAGATCGTAAAGATAATTGCATAATTATCTGTTCGATTGAAAATTTTGATCCTATGGGGGTCCATACGGGTGATTCGATTACTGTTGCACCTGCACAAACCCTGACCGATAAAGAATATCAAATTATGCGTAACGCTTCTTTGGAAGTATTACGTGAAATTGGTGTTGATACCGGTGGCTCTAATGTGCAATTTGCGGTTCAGCCTGAAACAGGTCGCTTGATCATTATCGAAATGAATCCTCGCGTCTCACGCTCATCTGCATTAGCATCAAAAGCAACGGGTTTCCCCATAGCCAAAGTAGCTGCAAAATTAGCGGTAGGTTATACGCTTGATGAATTGCAAAATGATATTACAGGTGGCGCAACACCTGCGTCATTCGAACCTACGATTGACTATGTGGTTACTAAAATCCCTCGTTTTACATTCGAAAAATTCCCACAAGCGGACAATCGTTTAAGCACACAAATGAAATCTGTCGGTGAAGTGATGGCCATTGGTCGTAGCTTCCAAGAATCATTACAAAAAGCATTGCGTGGTTTAGAAATTGATCGTGATGGTTTAACTGAAATTACCGATTTAGAAGCGCCAGATGTTGCGGATACGTTACGAAGAGAATTACGTTTACCGGGGTCAGATCGGCTTTGGTATGTGGCGGATGCTTTCCGCTACGGCTTTAGTTATGACGAAATACAACAACTCACAAAAATTGATCCGTGGTTCTTAGTACAAGTTCAAGAACTGATCAATATCGAAAATGGTTTGAAAGAGCAGTCATTAGCCTCCATTGATGAATTGAATATGCGTGCATTGAAACGTAAGGGCTTCTCTGATTCGCGTATGGCAAAACTGTTACAAAAAACAGAAAAACAAGTACGTAAGCATCGTCATGACCTCAATGTACGTCCAGTGTATAAACGCGTTGATACCTGTGCAGCTGAATTTTCTAGTGATACGGCGTATATGTATTCAACGTATGAGCAAGAATGTGAAGCCAATCCATCAAATCGTGACAAAATCATGATTTTGGGTGGTGGACCAAACCGTATAGGTCAAGGTATTGAGTTTGATTACTGCTGTGTTCACGCAGCCTTAGCCTTACGTGACGATGGTTATGAAACCATTATGGTCAACTGTAATCCAGAAACCGTATCGACGGATTATGATACGTCTGATCGTCTGTATTTCGAGTCTGTAACCTTAGAGGATGTGCTTGAAATTGTTGACTTAGAAAAACCAAAAGGCGTTATCGTGCAATATGGTGGCCAAACACCACTTAAATTAGCGCGTGCACTTGAAGCGGCTGGTGTGCCGATTATTGGTACTTCGCCTGATGCGATCGATCATGCAGAAGATCGTGAGCGTTTCCAACAAATGGTCGAAAAGCTAAATCTTTTACAACCGCCAAATCGCCTCGCTTTTTCTGTTGAAACCGCCGTTGCTTTAGCATCTGAAATTGGTTATCCGTTAGTTGTACGCCCTTCATATGTTTTGGGCGGTCGTGGCATGGAAATTGTGTATAACGAAGAAGAATTAAGTCGTTATATGAAAACTGCCATTCTAGTGTCAAACGATTCCCCCGTGTTACTTGATCGTTTCCTTGATGATGCGATTGAAGTGGATGTGGATGCCATTTGTGATGGTAAAGATGTGTTGATTGGCGGCATTATGGAACACATCGAGCAAGCAGGTGTTCATTCCGGTGACTCTGCTTGTGCACTACCCTCTTACAGCTTAAGCGAAGACATTAAAGATCGTATGCGTGAGCAAGTGCGCCAAATGGCCTTAGAGTTAGGCGTAGTTGGTTTAATGAATACGCAATTTGCGGTGCAAGGCGATAATATCTTCATTCTCGAAGTGAACCCGCGCGCTTCCCGAACCGTGCCATATGTATCGAAAGCCATTGGTGTCCCTTTAGCTAAAGTAGCGGCACGTTGCATGGCTGGCCGTAGTTTGGCTGAGCAGGGCGTGACGAAAGAAATTATCCCTAAATACTTCTCTGTTAAAGAAGCGGTGTTCCCATTCATTAAATTCCAAGGTGTGGATCCCATTTTAGGCCCTGAAATGAAATCAACGGGTGAAGTAATGGGGGTAGGTCGAACATTTGGCGAAGCCTTTGCAAAATCACAGTTAGCAGCCAGTGTTTCATTGCCAACAGGTGGTAAAGCATTCATTAGTGTACGAGAAGTCGATAAAGCGACGATTGTTGAAATCGCGAAAGACTTACGTACCTTAGGCTTCACAATATTAGCAACACGTGGCACACAAGCGGTATTAAATGCCGGTGGCGTTGATTGTGAGCGTGTCAATAAAGTAGCTGAAGGCCAGCCACATATCGTTGATATGATTAAAAATGATGAAATCAGCTTGATTGTCAACACGACAGAAGGTCGACAATCTGTAGCTGATTCTCGTGAAATTCGACGTGCTGCATTACAGCATCAAGTGAATTACACAACAACAATGGCTGCGGCAAGAGCAACATGCCAAGCATTAAACAGTAAAGATAATGATACGGTAAATTGCTTACAGTCATTACACGGAGAATTAAACTAATGGCTGTACCTATTACATTGCACGGCTCTGATGAGTTAAAAGATGAGTTACAGCATTTAAAATATACCGCTAGACCAGAAGTGGTGGCCGCTATTTCAGAAGCACGTGCTCATGGTGATTTGAAAGAAAACGCTGAATATCATGCTGCTAAAGAACAACAAAGTTTTATTGAAGGTCGTATTCAGGAACTAGAAGGTGTGTTGTCTAATGCACAAATCATCGATCCAACGGCCTTGCCTCGTGATGGTCGAGTGGTGTTTGGTGTGACGGTAAAGTTGTTGAACATTGATAATGATGATGAAGTGACCTATCAAATTGTTGGTGACTATGAGTCAGATATCAAGAAAAATCGTATATCTATTTCATCGCCGATTGCTCGAGCGTTAATTGGTAAAGAAGTCGATGATATTGCTATTGTAAAGGCCCCGAGTGGTGCCATTGAGTATGAGATCGTTTCTATTCAATATGGGGCATAAATAACCAGATGTTATCAAGCTTATTAGGTGAACGTTTATTCTTGACCTTGTGGGTCGGTAGCCTGCTAGCAATAGGTTATATCGCTGTCCCGATGGCATTTGCTAATTTAGGTGATGTAACGTTAGCAGGTAATTATGCAGGCCACTTATTTTCTGCGGTGAATATATTAGGCTTAGGTTGTGGTGCAATATTACTCATTACGAAAACTATTATTTACGGAAAAAAGGTCAAACAGCTCTGGCGTTTTTGGGTTGTATTGTTGATGGTGTTATTAACATTGACGTTTAATTTTTATTTACAACCTGAAATAGCATTAGCTAAACAAGTGATGCATTTAGGTGATGATTCTGCTGTAGAACGGTTTGATTTATTACATATGATTAGTAAAAACCTCTATATAGTTTTAAGTTTACTAGGCTTATCATTAGTTGTTAGTACTGATAAACAACCTAGTGAAAGTGGGATCTAAGTCGCATGGCGAGAAGCAAATCCAGTAATGATTGGATGAGAGAACATTTTGATGACCACTACGTCAAAATGGCTCAAAAAGCGGGCTATCGATCACGGGCTACATTTAAATTAGAAGAAATCGATAAAAAAGATAAATTGATTCATCCTGGAATGGCCATAGTGGACCTAGGCTCTGCTCCTGGTGGCTGGTCGGACTATGCACTTCGGAAAATGAGTGAAAAAGGGACCGTCGTTGCTTTAGATATATTACCGATGACGCCGTTAACAGGTGTTCATTTTATTCAAGGTGATTTCCGTGAAGACTCTGTGCTTGAGGAACTGACAGTAATATTAAATGGTCAACAAATAGACCTTGTATTATCAGATATGGCCCCCAATATAACTGGTGTGGATTCTATTGATCAGCCTAGCAGTATGCATTTAGTTGAACTGGCGCTAGATTTTGCTATGACTAATTTAAGTAAACAAGGTATTTTCTTGGTAAAAGTATTCCAAGGTGAAGGCTTTGATGCCTATCTCAAAGCAATGCGAGATGGCTTTAAAAAAGTGGTCACAAGAAAACCAGATGCATCACGACCAAGGAGCCGGGAAGTTTATTTACTCGGCCGTGGCCTAAAATAATTAAAGTTACAGAGGTAACAAACATTGAATGACATGATGAAAAATATCGTTTTATGGGTCGTCATCGCGATGGTGCTGATGTCGGTGTTCAATAATTTTGGACCCCAAAAAGCCAAACAAGGCGAAATCGATTATTCCACTTTCATATCCGATGTGAAAAATGGCGCAGTATCAGCAGTGGATATTCAAGGTAAAACCATTACAGGTAAAATGACTGATGGCAGCGCCTTTACGACCTATAGCCCAGATTATGACGCCGGTTTAATGGGAGACTTACTTAATAATGGTGTGAGTATTCAAGCTAAACCAGCTGAACAAACGGGCCTGTTAATGCAGATCTTTATTTCATGGTTCCCAATGTTGTTACTGATTGGTGTGTGGATTTTCTTCATGCGTCAGATGCAAGGTGGTGGCGGTGGTAAAAATCCAATGTCTTTTGGTAAAAGCAAAGCCAAAATGTTGAATGAAGACCAAGTTAAAGTGACTTTCAAAGATGTTGCGGGTGTAGAAGAAGCAAAAGAAGAAGTCAGTGAGTTAGTTGAGTTCTTGCGTGAACCTGCCAAATTTCAAAAGTTAGGTGGTAAGATTCCTCGTGGTATTTTAATGGTTGGCTCTCCTGGTACAGGTAAAACATTGCTCGCTAAAGCGATTGCTGGTGAAGCTAAAGTACCTTTCTTTACTATTTCTGGTTCAGACTTCGTTGAAATGTTTGTCGGTGTCGGTGCATCACGTGTGCGTGATATGTTTGAGCAAGCTAAAAAGCATGCACCTTGCATTATCTTCATCGATGAAATCGATGCAGTGGGTCGTCATCGTGGTGCTGGTGTTGGTGGCGGTAATGATGAACGCGAACAAACTTTAAACCAATTATTAGTTGAAATGGATGGTTTTGAAGGTAATGAAGGCGTTATTGTTATTGCTGCGACTAACCGTCCAGATGTTTTAGATCCTGCCTTATTACGTCCAGGCCGCTTCGATCGTCAAGTTGTTGTTCCTTTACCTGATATCCGTGGTCGCGAACAAATATTGAACGTACATCTTGGTAAAGTACCAGCAGCAGATAATGTGAAAGCAGCATTAATTGCTCGGGGAACACCAGGATTTTCAGGTGCTGATTTAGCTAACTTAGTTAATGAAGCTGCTTTATTTGCGGCTAGAACGAATAAACGTTTAGTCGAAATGGAAGACATGGAAAAGGCTAAAGATAAAATCATGATGGGCGCAGAACGACGCTCGATGGTTATGAACGAAAAAGAAAAAGAAATGACGGCTTATCATGAAGCGGGACATGCAATTGTAGGCAGAATAGTGCCTAACCATGATCCTGTTTATAAAGTGAGCATCATTCCTCGTGGTCGAGCATTGGGTGTGACAATGTTCTTACCGACAGAAGATAAGTACAGCAATAGTAAAGAACAGTTAGAAAGTCAAATTTCAACATTATATGGTGGTCGTATTGCTGAAGAGCTTATTTATGGCAAAGAAGCTGTCACGACAGGCGCATCTAACGATATTCAACGTGCGACGAAATTAGCTCATGACATGGTCACTAAATGGGGTTTATCTGACAACATGGGACCGATGTCTTATGGCGAAGATGAGGGCGAAGTGTTCCTAGGTCGTAGCGTAACTCAGCATAAATCTGTTTCAGATCTAACAGCGAAAGCTATTGATGAAGATATTCGTACTTTGATTAACCGAAATTATCAGCGTGCTGAAACTATTTTGACGGAAAATCTCGACAAACTACATGCCATGACTGCGTTGTTAGTTAAGTATGAGACGATTGATAGTCATCAGATTGATGCAATCATGGAAGGTCGTGAACCAGGGGCACCAAAAGACTGGACTGATACTCCTTCAACGCCAAACGAAGATTCTTCATCATCTGATTCTGAAACTTCTGGAAAACCTGCGGATCAATTACATTAGGATCTATCTATGATTCTAGATTGTGCAGGCAAACCGTTAGATCTGACACATCCCCAAGTGATGGGGATTTTAAACGTGACACCAGATTCTTTTTCAGATGGTGGTGCGTTCATTGCGGCAGATGCAGCGTTAGCACAAGCTAAAAAAATGGTGGAAGATGGCGCTGGTATCATCGATGTTGGCGGTGAATCGACACGACCTGGTGCATTGGTTGTGTCGGTCGAAGAAGAAATCGCTCGTGTGGTACCGGTGATTCAGGCGATTCGTAGTGAGCTTAATATTCCGATCTCGATTGATACCAGTAAGCCCGAAGTGATGCGTGCTGCAATTAACGCCGGTGCTGGTCTGATTAATGATGTCCGTGCTTTACAGGTTAAAGGTGCGATGCAAGCAGCGGTAGATTGCAAGGTTCCAGTTTGTTTAATGCATAGTCAAGGCACCCCACAAACCATGCAAGACGACCCACAATATGAACATGTCGTTACAGATGTCATTGAGTTTTTATTGGGCCGTGCGATGGCCTGTGAACAAGCTGGCATTGCTCGAGATAGTTTAATTTTGGATCCAGGCTTTGGTTTTGGTAAACGAGCTACTCATAATCTTCAGTTAATGAAACAACTTTCTAGACTTGTAGAGCAAGGTCTACCCGTATTGGTGGGGGTTTCCCGTAAGTCTATGATTGGTAAGCTATTAAAAGTAACGGTAGAAGAACGTTTGGCTGCTAGTTTGTCATTAGCTGCAATTTCCGTATGGCAGGGTGCAAAGATAATTCGTAGTCATGATGTGCGTGAAACTGTGCAAGCGATTATGATGTGTGATCATGTAATGAAGGTGAACGATATTGACTGAACAAGTAAGACGTTATTTTGGAACTGATGGTATTCGAGGTCGGGTAGGTGACGGTTCCATTACGCCAGAATTTGTACTCAAGCTAGGCTGGGCAATAGGTCATGTTTTTGCCAAAAATCATAGAAGTAAAGTGCTTATAGGTAAGGATACACGCATTTCGGGCTATATGTTTGAATCGGCTCTACAAGCAGGACTGTCTGCGGCTGGTGTTGATGTTTATTTATTGGGCCCGATGCCAACCCCTGCCGTAGCCTATTTAACACGCACCTTTCATGCACAAGCAGGTATTGTTATTAGTGCATCACACAATCCTTATCATGATAACGGTATCAAGTTTTTTTCGAGCGAAGGAACAAAGTTACCTGAATCTATAGAGCTTGAAATCGAAGCGATGATGGATCAGCCCTTGGTAACTGTTGATTCAGCCTTATTAGGTAAAGCACATCGAATTGATGATGCCGCAGGACGTTACATTGAGTTTTGTAAAAGTACCGTGTCTTCTAAACTAGACTTTTCGGATTTGAAGCTTGTCGTTGATTGTGCTCATGGTGCGACCTACCACATTGCCCCAAATGTTTTCAGAGAGCTAGGCGCAGAAGTTGTTGTAATGGGTGCAGAGCCAAATGGCCTTAATATTAACAAAGACTGTGGCTCAACGGAGCCTAGGTTATTACAGGCTGCTGTGCTTGAAAATAAAGCAGATTTAGGTATTGCTTTAGATGGTGATGGCGATCGTTTAATTATGGTTGATCACCGTGGTGAATTGGTTGATGGTGATGAGCTTTTATTTGTTATTGCACGGGCTCAGCAACGAGCAGGCAATACACACCCAGTGATTGTGGGTACATTAATGTCTAACTTAGGGTTAGAGCAGGCATTAGAGTCCTATAATATGGCATTGCACCGTGCAAAAGTCGGTGATCGCTATGTCATGGAAATGTTGAAAGAAACGGGTGCGACAGTCGGTGGTGAGGCCTCAGGTCATATTATTTGTTTAGATAAAACGACGACGGGTGACGGTATTGTAGCTGCGTTACAAGTTTTAGCAGAAATACAAGAAACGGGGATTACCCTGCATGAACTGCGATCTGCTGTTACTAAATTTCCACAGCGATTAATCAATGTCCGTGTTAATAAGATGGTTAATCTGTCTGATCATGATGAAGTGAATGCTGCGATTAAAGCGGTGGAAGCTAAGCTAGGGAATAATGGTCGGGTTTTATTGCGTGCATCAGGCACTGAGCCAGTTATTAGAGTCATGGTTGAAGGACGTGATGCAGCGTTAATCAATCAATTGGCAACTGAATTAGCGGATATAATTGAAACACTGCTCTAATGCAAATTAAGTTGATTCAAGTAGTTAAATAATTAAAATTTGTAGTGAATATTTACATTACATTCAAATGCTTTTTTAGGATGAAATGTAAGATGTCTCACAATAATATTAGCATTAGATATTTGTTTATTGATTGATTGCTTTATTAGAAGTGAATCGGTAATCTCATATGTTAAATATAGTAATTTAGGATGTAATCAGTGCGAAAACCGTTAGTGGCTGGAAATTGGAAAATGAACGGCACCAGTGTCAGTAATGCATTATTACTCGATGAGATTTTAGCTGAAAGAGATAAGTTTACTTCAGTTGATGTAGCGATCTTTCCATCTGCCGTTTATTTACAACAAGTTCAAATGGCCTTAACGGGCTCTGGATTGCACTGGGGAACACAAAATTTATCGCAATTTAGACAGGGTGCCTATACTGGCGAGATATCTGCTGCCATGTTGAAAGACTTTGGTTGTAAGTATGTCTTAATTGGTCATTCTGAGCGACGTGGTTTATATGCTGAATTAGATTTAGATCAATTAGTGCTCGATCGCATTGTGGGCGACAAATATGAAATGGCACTTTCGGAAGGTGTAACACCTATTATTTGTATCGGTGAAACGCTCGAGGAGCATTCAACGGGCCAGACAGAAGAAGTGGTGGCTCGGTTATTGGATATTGTGATAAACCAATGTGGCGTTAAGTCTTTGGCGCAGACCGTGCTTGCCTATGAGCCAGTATGGGCGATTGGTACAGGTAAATCTGCAACACCCGAATGGGCGCAAGAAGTCCATTCTTTCATGCGTCAATGTGTAGCAAAACATGATCCTGCGACAGCGGAATCAATACAAATACTTTACGGAGGCAGCGTTAAAGGAGATAATGCCGCACCGTTATTTTCAATGCCTGATATTGATGGCGGACTGGTTGGTGGTGCATCTTTAGATGCGGACGAGTTCGTGACGATTTGTCAGGCAGCATGTATTAGCATTTAGGTTTAAAAAATGGATTCAATAATTCTCGTTGTTCATATTGTCGTTTCGCTCTTATTAGTTGGGTTGATTCTTATTCAACACGGCAAGGGGGCTGATGCGGGTGCAGCGGCTCTAGGTGGGGGCGGTGGTGCTTCATCAAGTGTATTTGGAAGTCAAGGTTCAACCTCATTTTTATCAAGAAGCAGTGCAATTCTCGCAACTGTTTTCTTTATAACTAGCCTAACACTAGCTTATTTTTCAGGAAAAACAGACGGTGTAGATAGTATTACAAAGACAGCTATCTCAGAAACCGTTAAAGAAGCTCCTGCAGATCTACCCGATTTGCCATAAGAAATAGAGCTACACAAAATAAAGCCGATGTGGTGAAATTGGTAGACACGCCATCTTGAGGGGGTGGTGGGCGTAGCCCGTAGCAGTTCGACTCTGCTCATCGGCACCATACATTAGTAATACAAAGAAACACTTTTATTTGAACCCGCACAAGCTAAAGCTTGTGCGGGTTTTTTATTGCACAAAACTTTATAAAGTAAGCAGGAAAAGGTGCAACGTTTATTAGGCAGTGCTGAAGAATGGTTTAGAAAGTTATGTGAAAATCTAAATTTTTAACACAGAAAAACCATTTTTAAATTTGATTCAATTGACTGACACAGCAGACAATACGACTACATTTGAGAGTGTGTTTTATGTCATTACATGGATTTAAAATAGGGATAGAACGACTTATTATCATTAAGTATGTAAGGAGGACAGGCATATTAATGAAATAAAAAATCTTCTTTGCCTCCAGTTTAATAACTGGTCTATAATAAATTTCGTACTAAATATAGAGATTGGGCGAGTGATACAGCTATCGTGTAAATAATTTCTATTATCAATGGCTGGTTTATTTTAGCTAATGCTCGTGATGAAAATAGGGTATTGTTAAGTAAAGTGCTTGAGGCTCGTAACAGTTTAAAGACTGTTACGTCGTAGCCAAATAATGCAACCGAATTTCAGGGATGATGCGGTATGACAAAAAAAATCTTGATCGTCGATGATGAAGCCGTCGCTATTGCCGCTATGAAGAAACTGACTAGCCAGATCGGCGAGACTTTTATAGCAACGACAGGCCAAGCCGCATTAGCGATGACTTACGACGTCGAACCAGATATTATTCTACTAGACTTAGGCCTTCCTGATTTTGATGGTTTTGACGTCATCAGTGCTTTGAAGTCTGATGAAAAATATTTTCACATTCCTATTATCGTTATTACATCAAGCTCTGATAGAGAAAGTCACCTGCGTGCTATTCGCAGTGGAGCGGATGAGTTTCTCTCTAAACCGTTCGACTATAAACTCCTATACAGTCGTATTAATGCCCTGTTAGAACGGCAGGAAAGATTAGTAGAGCCCACCATCAACGCGAGAGCAAGAGATCTCGAAAGTAAATTTTCAAATGTACTGGGCATGCTCTCCGAGGCTGTTATTGTCAGCAATAACAAAGGCAAAATTGAGTTGGTTAATCAATATTGTCTGAACCTCTTTGGTTATCAACGAGAAGAGCTCATCGGGCAGGCCCTCAATATACTCATTCCTTCATCTAATAACGGCAACTCTCTACAAGAGCACGATAAAGTTGCTGGAATACCTAAAGAATTTAATGTAACTACCAAGCTCGGCAATAATCTCTATGTTGAAATTAACTCATCAGAGTACAGCGATACAGAGGGCTGGCATGTTCTTTCGGTGATTAGAGATTTAACAGAAAAACGTGAGATTCAAGCATCATTAATTAAAAAAACAATGTTTGATTCCCTAACAGGTCTGAATACGCAGACAGCATTTCATCTCGACTTTGACAAAATGGTCTCTACTGAGCGGACACAGGGCGTTATTTTTGCACTGATGATGGATATAGATGATTTTCATAATTTAAACATACTCTTTGGTCACAAATGGTGTGATGAATTGTTGATTAAATTATCAAGCGGAATGGGAAGCCTATGTGTAATGAACCGTTTGAGAGCTTATCGTTTAATGAGTGATCGTTTTTTGCTCTGTGCCTTTATGGAAGATGGTCAGAACGCTTATCAAAAAAGTGAGTTGATCGAACATGGGTTAATAGGGATGATCAGGTCCATCGGTAAGCACTTAAAGATCAAGCTATCAATAACGGGCACATCGCTGGTCAGTAGTATGGATGAGATTAAGCATAAACCCTTGTTACAATTGCTGGAAATGTCATTGATGACAGCGAAAAAAAATACCGATCGGGGACATTTTGTTGCTGCGGATGATACGCATTACAGTCATAGAATCAATTTGGCTTCTATATCTCAGTTATTATTATCAGATCCTAACTATTTTGACTTATCGGTGGCGATACAGCCTAAGGTCGGTATTGGTGGTGATATCACCTCCTTCGAGGTATTGCTGCGATTTAACAGTGAAGAATACCCGAATATCAACTTGCAAGAATTTATTGAGTTGGCTGAAAACACTGGGGCAATTATTGACATCGGTTATTTTGTTATTAATCAAGCGTGCTTATTTCTGGCCCAGATCTCTCTTAACAAGAGAAAACAGGTAAGTGTTAACCTGAGTTTGAGGCAATTATCTGATAGTAACTTTGTTGCTAAAGCAGTCGAAATTTGCAACATACATAAGATAACGAATCATTTGATACGATTTGAACTTACCGAATCCATGGTTGCCGATGATATTAGTCTTATTGCCGAAAAACTAGAAATGTTAACGCGGGCTGGTTTCTCAATTTCCATTGATGACTTTGGAACAGGGCAGTCTAACCTCCGGTATATTCACCGACTGCCTATGGCTGAGCTCAAAATTGATAAATCTTTTGTAGATGATATTATCGAGGCCGATGGTAATTATCCACTCATTGATTCTATATACGCTATGGCGCGTGCTATGAGTTTGTCAATTGTTGCTGAAGGTGTGGAAACTTATGAACAGGTTCAATATTTATCACGTCTTGGTTGTGATGAAATTCAAGGCTATTATTTTTATCGTCCGATGACACTTGATACCTGTCTTGCCTTGATTAATGAGGCGAAGAGTGTTGATTAGTGTCTTCGATGTTATTTTCACGCTTTTGTAGAGATGACGCTATGTTAGATGACCAAGGACTGTTATCAGAAAGAAAATCTAGGTCTGACTTAAGGTTTAAGCTGATTATTTTGCTTGTCAGCAGCTTTATCACTCTTGGTGTCTTAGTCTTTTCTAGCCTATCTGTTATAGAACAAGAACAGACACTCCAACAGGAGTGGCATGATATTAAAACCCAGCAGGAACCTATCAGAAACGCGCTGTATTTATTGGTCTACAATGCTGGTTATGGTGGTTTTATTCACGATTTCAAAAATTATGTGCTCCGAGGTGAGCAGGTTTATCTTGATCGCGTGCGTATACATATAGACATCATTGATGAACAATATAACGCGCTTAAAGTATTGTTAAAAGATGATCCTGAATTGTTAAAACATTTAGATGATGTCATGACTACACTCAACGAATACTATACAAAAATCGATGAGTCTGTTTTACCTGTTATAGGCGGAGGCCCGGTTAAGCACTTAGACCAACACCTAAAAGTGGATGATACGTTAGCGATGAATGCACTTGAAGCGCTAAAGTTACATACAGATTTGATGATGACTAAGTCGCTTGAAATGACGACGACGCGATTGATTGAGTTATCTAAGGTCAGCAGAGAGTTATTGCTGGTTGCCATACCAATTGTGATCCTTACTTTTGTAGGAATATGGTCAACGTTAACAACTCGCAAAGCCTTAAGTTTGACGAATGCCTTTGCTATTAAAGCTCAAGCATCTCAGCAAGCACAAGCTACCTTTCTTGCCAATATGAGCCATGAAATTCGTACGCCGATGAATGGTGTGTTAGGCATGTTGAACTTGTTACAAGATACAAGGCTTGATGTTCAACAGACTCATTTTTTAACGCAGTCTCGTAAAAGTGCAGAGAAACTCCTGCGAATTATCAATGATATTCTTGATATTTCTAAAATAGAGTCAGGCCAGCTAACGTTCAAAAAGACGGATGTTAATATTGAACAACTTATTGTTGATGTAGGCAGATTATATGAAGCTGAGGCTAACTCTAAAGGTATCGATTTACTCTGTCCGGGTAATCCAATCCAAAACTGTCTGGTTAAAGTCGATGGTATAAGGCTACGTCAAGTGCTTACAAACCTTATCAGCAATGCTATCAAGTTCACTGATCAAGGCATTGTTGAGCTGACCATTAATAAGGTAAAAATAGGCAATGTGATAGAGCTCACCTTCGGTGTAAATGATACAGGAAGTGGTATTCCTGATTCACAGCTTACTCAAATATTTGAGCGCTTTAAGCAAGTTGATAACAGTCTCACTCGGCATACGGGAGGAACAGGTTTGGGTCTGACAATTTGTTCTGAACTCGTTCATAGAATGGGGGGTGAGCTTAAGGTTACTTCTAGTATAGGAAAGGGAAGTCAGTTTACCTTTACGATTGTATGTGAGCTGACAGCAGATATTCAAAAGACTCGTTTTAAACCACTTGATAATGAATTTATTATCTGCTTTGGTCATGTGAAGTACCGAGAATACATCATTGCACTTTTGGCTAGCTGGGACATGGAAGCTAAAGCAACTCAGGACCTGAATGAACTTGTTGATATGATTAAGGAATGTTCATCAAATTCTGTGGTAGTTATACTTGATTCCAATCTGGTTACACATGATGACTTTTCTAAAATTGAGCAAATTAAGAAAAGTGGAAGCAGAATCATTATGGCTAACTCTCTAACCTTGTTAAATCAAAAACAACAACGTCAGCAATTTTCAGATGTCTCCTTGATTAAACCCATTGCACCATCTGAACTTTATAATGCCATTCTTGAGGCAACGGGTGAAAAAATAGCTGAAAATCAAGAATTGCAAGCAGCTTCACTGTATGGCGCGCATCCTATGACCGGGCAAGTATTGGTTGTTGAAGATGACGTTATCAATCAACAAGTGGCCAATGCCTTATTGAATAAATTTGGCCTGACAGTTGTGCTTGCTGAAAATGGACAAAAAGCAATCGACGAACTCAAAAAGGATCGATACGCTCTCGTTTTAATGGACTGTATGATGCCCGTTATGGATGGTTATGAAGCGACTAAACTTATACGCACCGGTGCTGCGGGCAATATCAATACTGCTATTCCAATCATTGCATTAACTGCCAATGCGATGGAGGGATCTGCTGAAGAGTGCATTGCCGCAGGCATGAATGACTACATTTCTAAACCTATTAATCCCGACGTTCTCGTAGAAATACTGGAAAAATGGTTACCTTCAGAGAATAAGTCTGAACTACCAGGGCAATATTATCTTTAATATTAATACTCTTTGTGAACTTCGATAAATGTTAAAGCTAGATTTTGTTCTGATTTATTATTTAGATAGACATTTGTAACTGCAATATAACTAGCTGCTTAACTATGAATGTGAGCAGTAGTACCAATAGAGTACATGGCGTTCTTTAAGTAAGTTTACTGGAGAAGATGATGGTTGATAAGTTACTGTTTGATAAAGTTAAACTGCTAGCACATCTAGATAATGACATTATATTAGCTGAGCAATTGATGATTTTATACCTTCAACAGTTGGGGCAAATTTTATTGAGCATGAAAGAAGCTGTAGATTCGGAAGACAAACGTCTAGTCTCTGCTTTAGCTCATAAAATAAAAGGTTCATCTGTATCGATATGTTGCCAATTAATTTCACAAAAAGCAGTGCAAATTGAAGAACATCTTATAGGTGGCCATTTTAATGTCTCCTTTATTAAAAATATGATTAATCAGATTCAAGACGATGCAACACAATTTTCACTATTGTTGAATCCAAGTGATGAATGATTTTTAATAAGTTTAAGCAAAACCAATGAAGAACATTTGCCGCTAGACCTAATAATGCCTTCGACAATAGCTAAATCATCAGGGTCTTTTATCAAGACTAATCTATTTATTATTACCAATTTAGTACTAGCGTAGTATTAAAGGTTTAGTTTATGCTTATTTCTCAGTGAATGATTACAGTACCTATTGAGCTACTAAATAATTTAACGGGAGCGAATACCTTGCCTGTTTCTGATAAATTTTCTGAGCTTCGACACCATGCTGAAGCAATATTAAAGAAAAAACACACGGTCTTAGACTTCAATCAGCAGAATATTGATTTTTTTGAAGTGCTGCATGAACTCGATACCTATCGTATTGAACTTGAGCTGCAAAATGATGAGCTACACTACGCAAATCATGAACTTGTCGTTATGCAAAAAATATTGCAAGAGGAAATATCATTACATTCTCGGTATTACGAATCCTCATCTGAAGGCTATATTACCGTTGATAAAACGTGGTCAGTTGTAAAGCTCAATATGACCTTTTGTTCGTTGTTAGCCCATAATAAAAACGATATTTTAGAGCACAAGATAAGTGATTTTATTTATGGCCCAGATCAAGATATATTTTATTTCTACCAATTAGCCATTAATGAGTATCCACAGCAGAAACACGCATGTGACCTCCGTCTTCATGCTAAATCTGGTGATATTGTTTGGGTAAAGCTGGCATTTCAACCTGACATTAAACTACAACAGCATCATATTCATATTACGGTTACAGATATTTCGTCGCTAAAAACACTGCAACAAGATTTAGGCCTAGTTGCAGCTGTTTTTGATGAAAGCAATGAAGCTATTATGGTGACTAATTCAGATTTAAGCATCATCAAGGTTAATAAATCTTTTTCTGATATAACGGGGTATTCAAGGCAAGAAATAATTGGTCAACACCCACGCATATTACGTTCAGACAAACACCAAGCCTCTTTTTATAGCAAAATGTGGGCTCAACTTGAAGAGCATCAGCAATGGCAAGGCGAGATGTTTAATAGACATAAAGATGGTGAAATTTACTCTCAGTGGCTGAGTATTACGGTTATTAAAGATACAAAGCAAGACAATGTGTTTTATATCGGTCGATATCATAATTTACGAGAAAATATAGACGATATTTCACCGCATGAATCGTGCTTGGAAGAGACCTTTGTCAGTGATCATGACATGATCGGTACTAGCCCACAGATTCAGAATTTATTAAGTAAAATTGATAAAATAGCCGCTGTAGCAGCTCCAGTGATGATTACAGGTGAAAGTGGAACAGGAAAAGAGTTGGCTGCTAAGGCAATACATGATCGCTCTAGTTATGCAAAGGGGCCATTTGTAGCCGTCAATTGTGGCGCCATTGCTAGCTCGTTGGTACAAGCGGAGTTGTTTGGTTATGAAAAGGGGGCTTTTACAGATGCAAAACAACGCAAGATTGGCTACATTGAATCGGCGGATGGCGGTACTCTTTTTCTCGATGAAGTTGGTGATTTACCTTTGGATCAACAAGTTAATCTGCTACGGTTTTTACAAGAAAAAACGATTCAACGTGTAGGTGGAACTGAACATATTGAGATTGATGCTCGCGTAATTGCCGCGACTCATGTTGATTTAGAGCGTGCAGTGAAAGAAGGGCGGTTAAGAGAAGACCTTTATTACCGACTCAATGTATTGCAATTGCGAACCCCTAGCTTACGAGACCGAATGGCTGATATTGAAATATTGGCCAGTTATTTTTTCGATAAGTTTTCGGATGAAAAACATCCTAATGTGAAAGGGTTTTCTCAAGAGTGCATTAGTGCAATGAAATATTTTACATGGCGTGGAAATGTACGTGAAATGATGAATCGTATTAGACGCGGCATGGTGATGTGTGACAAAAAGCTGATTTCTGCGGCTGATCTTGGCATTGAATATACGTCAACAAACTGCGATGAACTTTCATTGAAAGAAATCAAGGAACAAGCAGAAAAGCAGGCTATACAAGAAGCCATTGCACGCGCGGAACAAAATATTGCCTTGGCGTCACGTCATCTGGGGATCTCAAGAGTGATGTTATACCGCTTAATGAATAAATATGATCTTGTTTAAAGTGAGGCTTAAAGAGCTAATCAAATAGCCTAAGGGGAGGTGAGCCTGATAAGCGACTTATCTTAAATCTAGCGGCTTAATTTAAAGGCTGAGAGATCCTCAACGGCTTATTCATCTTTAGGGATATATCCATGCTTTGTTGTCTCAGCTAATTATTACAGCCAAACCTCAGCTTATTTCAAATCAGGCTTACTATTTTTTGATTGAGAGAAAGGTCTAATTCTGTTACTTTATATCGCTGATTTGTGCGTAACTATTCTGGTCGCGCCATTATTAGAACTCTCCAAAATATGACTAAATTTATCTTTGTCACCGGTGGTGTTGTATCGTCCCTAGGTAAAGGGATCGCAGCTGCGTCATTGGCCGCTATTCTTGAAGCTCGAGGCTTAAAAGTCACCTTAGTTAAACTTGACCCTTACATCAATGTCGACCCAGGTACGATGAGCCCTTTGCAGCATGGTGAGGTATTTGTGACCAATGATGGTGCGGAAACTGACTTGGATCTTGGTCATTATGAGCGATTTATTGATGCCAATATGACTAAGGCGAACAACCATACCACAGGTCAGATTTACGAAAATGTTATTCGTAAAGAACGTCGCGGTGAATATTTGGGTAATACGGTACAAGTTATTCCCCATATTACAGATGAAATTAAACGCTGTATTTATGAAGGTGCGGGCGATGCTGATGTTGCCTTAATTGAAATCGGCGGTACGGTCGGTGATATTGAGTCACTGCCATTTCTAGAAACTATTCGTCAAATGGGTACGCTTTTGGGTCGTGATAACGCGATGTTTATTCACTTGACCCTAGTACCGTATATCCCTTCAGCGGGTGAAATTAAAACAAAACCAACTCAGCATTCAGTAAAAGAATTGCGCACGATAGGTATTCAACCTGATGTGTTGCTATGTCGAATGGATAGACCATTGCCTGAATCAGAGCGTCGTAAGATTTCTTTATTTACTAATGTGCCAGAGAAATCAGTGATTGCGTCGGTAGATGTCGATAGTATTTATAAAATTCCATTGGGTCTTCATGCCCAAGGTTTAGATGATATTGTTGTTAAACAACTGCATTTAGATGCTAAACCAGCAGATTTAAGTCAGTGGCAAACGGTTGCCGATAATATTGATAACCAAAATGGTGAAGTGAATATTGCCATGGTGGGTAAATATATGGATCTGACTGAGGCCTACAAATCGTTATCAGAATCATTGATTCATGCGGGTATACATACTCGTACTAAAGTAAAAGTGCATTATGTCGATTCCGATGTTATTGAAAAAGAAGGCCCTGCCTCGATCGCTAATGTGGATGCCATTTTAGTCCCCGGTGGCTTTGGTGAACGAGGCGTAGAAGGGATGATTTTAACGGCACAATATGCGCGTGAAAATAACATTCCATACTTAGGTATTTGTTTGGGCATGCAGGTTGCGGTCATTGAATATGCGCGCAATAAAGCAGGACTTAAAGGTGCTTATAGTACTGAGTTTGATCTCAATACAGCGCACCCGATCATTGGTTTGATCACGGAATGGCAAAAAGAAGATGGCAGTGTTGAACAACGCGACCATGATTCTGACTTAGGCGGCACGATGCGTTTAGGTGCTTATCCTTGTGTGTTAGAAGAAGGCAGTTTGGCACAGCAACTTTATGGTGCGAGCGAAGTGAGCGAGCGTCATCGTCATCGTTATGAATTTAACAATAACTATAAACACATTTTAGAAGAAGCAGGGTTACGATTCTCAGGCATGTCACAAGACCAAAACTTGGTAGAAATGATAGAAATCCCTGATCACCCATGGTTTGTCGCTTGTCAGTCACATCCAGAATTTACATCAACACCACGACATGGTCATCCTTTGTTTGATGGTTTTATTAACGCAGCTAAAAAGAATAAAGCTGCTCACAACACTGCAAACGGAGATAAATAATGGAGTTATGTGGAAAAGAAGTCGGTGGTAAACAACCATTATTTTTGATTGCAGGTACCTGTGTTATCGAAAGTGAACAAATGACGATGGATGTTGCAGGTCGTTTAAAAGAAATGACCGATCGCCTAGGCATTCATTTTGTTTACAAATCTTCGTTTGATAAGGCCAATAGAACATCAGTCAATAGCTACCGTGGTCCAGGTATTGAAAAAGGCCTCGCTATTTTAGAAAAAGTGAAAAAAGAATACGGCGTGCCAGTATTAACCGATGTTCATGAATATTCACCATTAGCTGAAGTCGCCAGCGTGGTTGATATTTTACAAACTCCCGCATTTTTATGCCGCCAAACTAGCTTTATTTTAGATGTATGTAGTCAAGGTTTACCGGTTAATATCAAAAAAGGTCAATTCCTTGCACCTTGGGATATGAAACACGTTGCTGAAAAAGCAAAATCAACTGGTAATAATAAAATTATGTTGTGCGACCGAGGTACCTCTTTTGGTTATAACACATTGATTTCAGATATGCGTGGCTTACCTATTATGCGTGCTATGGATTGCCCTGTAGTATTTGATGCAACACATTCGGTACAACAACCCGGTGGAATGGGCGGTTCATCAGGCGGTCAACGCGAATTTGTTCCTGTATTAGCACGCGCAGCGGTTGCTGTTGGTGTCGCGGGTGTCTTTATGGAAACGCATCCTGATCCTGAAAAAGCCTTAAGTGATGGTGCAAATTCATGGCCCTTACATAAAATGGAAGCCTTGCTTGAAACATTATTAGCCATTGATAGTACGGTTAAAAAGCATGACTTTATTGAAGATTCATTGATTGGTTAACGGACAAAAAACGCCGTCACCACGTTAAATATAAATTGTTAGCTAGCATAAGCTCTAAGCTATTCATTGGAGAACTACCTTGAGTAAAATTATTGATATCCGTGCCCGTGAAATTTTAGATTCACGTGGTAACCCAACCGTTGAAGCTGATGTGATTTTAGAAAATGGCATCATCGGTCGAGCGGCTGTTCCATCTGGTGCATCTACAGGACAACGTGAAGCCGTTGAATTACGTGATGGTGATAAATCACGTTATTTAGGTAAAGGTGTACTTAAGGCAGTTGCTGCGGTGAATGGTGAATTGCGTGATGCGGTTGTTGGTATGGATGCGGATGATTTACAAAGTGTTGATGCAAAATTGATTGCTGTCGATGGCACGCCAAATAAAGCACGTTTAGGTGCCAATGCCATATTAGCAATCTCAATGGCGACAGCACGCGCAGCGGCTAATGATGCTGGTTTGCCTTTATATCGTTACCTTGGCGGTGATGCCGCGACGACGATGCCAGTACCGATGATGAACATCATTAACGGTGGATCACATGCCAATAACAGCGTTGATCTTCAAGAATTTATGATTTTGCCTGTTGGCGCACCGACTATTGCAGAAGCAGTACGTTATGGCGCTGAAGTATTCCATGCTTTGCAAAAAGTATTAAATGACCGTGGTTTAAATACTGCTGTTGGTGATGAAGGTGGTTTTGCACCTGACTTAACATCGAACGAAGCTGCGATAGAAGTTATCTTAGAAGCTATTGCTAATGCTGGTTTTGAGGCGGGCAAAGATATTATGTTGGGTATTGATGCGGCGAGTTCTGAGTTTTATAAAGATGGCAAGTATGTCCTCGCTTCAGAAGGTCGTTCATTAAGCTCAGAAGAATTGGTGGATATGTTTGAATCTTGGGTCAATAAATACCCTATCATCAGCATTGAAGATGGCATGGATGAAAATGACTGGGATGGTTGGAAACTATTAACAGATCGCATTGGTGACCGTGTGCAACTGGTGGGTGATGACTTATTTGTAACCAATACCGTTATTTTAGAGCAAGGCATTGCTAAGGGTGTAGCTAACTCTATTTTGATTAAAGTGAATCAAATTGGCACATTGACGGAAACATTTGCAGCGATTGATATGGCTAAAAAAGCAGGCTACACCGCTGTAATGTCTCACCGTAGCGGCGAAACTGAAGATACAACGATTGCAGATCTTGCTGTAGCAACCAATGTAGGTCAAATCAAAACAGGCTCATTATCACGTTCTGATCGGGTCGCTAAATACAATCAATTGATTCGTATTGAGGCAGAGTTGGCTAATGCAGCCACCTATCCCGGTTTGAAAGCCTTTAACTAAGCGTACAAGCATGAAGCCATTGATGACTTTTCTGATAGTGATCTTGCTGTTATTACAATATCGCTTATGGTTCAGTCACGATGGTTTGCCGTCCGTGTTGTATCTACATCGTCAGGTCGAAATTCAACGGCAGGATAATGGTGTATTGGAACAGCGAAATCAGTTATTAGCTGCCGATGTACATGATTTAAAAAGTGGTATGGATGCTTTGGAAGAACGTGCTCGAAATGATATGGGGATGATTAAATCACAGGAAACCTTTTTTCAGATTATTGAAGAATCTACAGGTGAGTAATGAGCAGGTGTGGGCCATCGTGCCCGCAGCTGGGATCGGAGCAAGGATGCTGGCCGATCGCCCTAAGCAATATCTGTACCTTGATGGCAAAACGGTCATTGAACATACCCTGCATCGTTTAGCATCTCATCCGCGAATTGTAGGGGTTGTTGTTGCCATTGCAGAACATGATCCTTATTGGCAAAGCTTAGACTTGCCACTCAATTGCCCTATTCACGTTGTGAAGGGGGGGACAGAGCGTGCCGATTCTGTTTTTAATGCCCTGCAATATTTATCAACACTAAACGCTAAAAATCCTTGGGTCTTAGTCCATGATGCTGCTCGACCTTGCCTGCGTCATCAGGATATTAATCAGATGTTAATGGCGTTGATGACACATAGTGTCGGTGGAATTCTAGGCGTGCCTATTAATGACACGGTAAAGCGTGTCGATGAGCAATCTGAAATAGCTGATACGGTCTGTCGACAAGGTTTATGGCGAGCATCTACACCTCAAATGTTTCGTTTACAAGCTTTAAAATCAGCATTAGATAACGCTAAACAACAGCAATTAACCGTCACAGATGAAGCCAGCGCTATGGAGTTGGTTGGATTGAAGCCGATGATGGTGGAAGGGCATTCCGATAATATTAAAATTACTGTGCCACAAGATTTGGCGTTGGCGAGTTTATTTCTACAACTTCAAGATAGAGAAATGTGATGAGAATAGGCCACGGTTATGATGTTCATAAATTTGCTGAAAATAGGGCACTGATTATAGGCGGTCAAACGATTCCGCATTCACATGGCTTAGAAGCTCATTCGGATGGCGATGTATTAATTCACGCGATTTGTGATGCATTATTAGGCGCGGCAGGTCTGTGGGATATTGGTCATCATTTTCCTGATACGGATGCTAGCTTCAAAAATATTGATAGCCGTGTGTTATTACGTCGAGTGATCAGTGATTTAGCTGAACGTGACTGGCAAGTGAGCAATATAGATAGTACCGTCGTGGCACAAGCGCCTAAATTAGCACCTTTTATTCCGGCAATGCGTGAGATATTAGCATTAGACTTAGCCGTCGATGTTAGTGCCGTTAATGTAAAGGCCACTACTACCGAAAAGCTGGGTTTTGCAGGCCGACAAGAAGGCATTGCTGCGCATGCTGTTGTACTGATTAAGAAAAAAGACTAAGCGTGCATAACTTTGACTTTGCTGTTTTGCCACATATTAATCCTGATGCTTTATCGTGCTCGGCAGTTATTCGTAGTCAACGTGAATTTTTTCAAGTGGATGAACAGTTACCTTTTGAACCCGATGGTACTGGTGGGCATGTTTGGTTAAAAATTCAAAAACGAGGGGTTAATACCGATTGGTTAGCCCTTGAGCTGGCAAAGTTTGCCGGTGTGCATCAAGTAGCAGTCGGTTTTGCTGGTCTTAAAGATCGCCACGCTGTTACCAGACAATGGTTTAGCATTAATTTAGAAGGTTTTTCTGAGCCTGATTGGTCGGCCTTTGAAACAGAAGATATTCTAATTATCGAACACACACGCCATGGTAAAAAGTTAAAGCGAGGAGTGCTTGCTGGAAATACGTTCACCTTACGTCTGACTGATTTACAAGGTGATAAAGTGAGATGGGAATCATCACTGAATAAGATTAAACAGCAAGGCGTGCCTAATTATTTTGCTGAACAGCGATTTGGTCATCAAGCTGGCAATTTATATCGCGTAGAACATTGGTTTTCGACGGGCAAAGCACCTCGAAAACGTAATCAAAAAAGTATTTATTTATCGGCAGCCCGATCTTGGTTGTTTAATCTTGTCGTGGCAGAACGCATTAATTTACTTAACTGGGATCAGGCATTAGTCGGTGATGTCATGTTATTAGCTGGCACTAAAGCGAGTTCATTTGTTGTAAATGAGCTTGATGAAACATTGCAAACACGATTGGTAGCGATGGATATTCATCCTACGGGACCGCTATGGGGACGAGGCCATTCACTTGTTCAGGCTGACAGTTTAGCCGTGGAGCATGCTGTTTTAGCTGGCTGGGAAAGCTGGCAACAAGGCTTGGAAAAAGCGGGAATGAGCCAAGAACGTCGTGCCATGCGTTTATATCCTAAGGATTTTAGCTGGCAGTTTATGGCTGATAATCAGTTAGAATTAAGCTTCTTTTTACCTGCAGGCAGTTATGCTACAGCAGTAATGCGAGAGTTAGCGGTGATTAGCGATGCACAACATCGGAACTATGATGTCACTGAAGCTATCTCAGATAATGAGTCCCCATCATCATAAGGTCATTCGTTATGTTCAGATTTAAACCGCTATTATGTTTGTTATGTTTGTTACCTACGATGGTATTTGCACAATCATGGCAGGCACAAAATACGGATACGCAAATCGCAGTCCTTGAATTATTTACATCTGAAGGCTGTGGTTTATGTCCAGCAGCTGATCGTTGGGTTGCAACACTTCCTAAGCAGGGTGTCACAGACGAACAACTTATTATTTTGGGATTCCATATTGATTATTTAAACGATAAAAAAGGCTGGATTGATCGTTTCGCGAGTCCCATCTTTTCAGATCGTCAGCGTCAATTGGCTCAACTTAATTTATATCAAACCATCTATACGCCTGAGTTTGTGGTCAGTGGTGAAATTATCCATATCTGGAAGAAACATGTGAAAGAAGTCGTTAAGGCGGTGAATGGTTTTGCGCCTGAAGCACACATCACGCTAGATGCGACCCAAGTTGAAAATCAATTGACTGTAAAGGCAAGACTTAAGATTGATGGTACAGAAAATCGTCAATTTTCTGTTTTGTATCTTGCTGTGACTGAAGATGGCATTATCAATAAAGTCAGTGGTGGTGACAATGTGGGCACGACGTTTAATCACCAGCATTTAGTCAGAAAGTGGTTAGGACCTTTTGAGTTGAACAACAACGGTGAAAGCGATGTTTCAACTGACATACCATTAGATACAGCTTGGAATCGAAATAATCTTAAACTTGTAGCCATGGTGCAAAACTTGAACGACGGTTTTGTATTGCAAGGCTTATCCTTACCGTTAACGAATGAAGAATAAAAAATAAAGATGGAATATCTACCGCTATTTGTTGATCTGAAAGATCGAGCTTGTCTTGTTGTGGGTGGTGGTGATATCGCCGCTCGAAAAGCAGGATTATTAAGAAAAGCTAAGGCGAAGGTCACGATAGTGGCACCGGACATATCAGCATCAACCCGTGCGATGATTGACGCCGGTGAGGTGGTTTGGTTAAACACGTTATTCGATGAAAAACAGTTATCTGATCAGATGCTAGTGATCGCGGCGACGGATAATGAAGCTATTAATCGCGAAGTTTATCATCAGGCTAAAGCCAAAAATATTTTAGTTAATGTGGCTGATTGTCCTGAATTATGTGATTTTATTTTGCCCTCAATTCTCGACCGTTCGCCAATTGTGGTGGCAATATCGAGTGGAGGAAAATCGCCTATTTTAGCCCGACAATTACGGGCGCGATTGGAAACCCTAATTCCGCCGAGTTATGGGCGGTTAGCAAGCTTAGTCGGGCGATATCGCGATGTCGTTAAAGCTCAATTGTCTACCTTAACAATGCGTCGCCGTTTTTGGGAAACAGTTTTACAAGGAAAAGTGGCAGATCATGTATTGGCGGGCCGAGATGAATTAGGTGAGCAGACATTAAATACGCTGCTTGAAAATGCTAATCATGCTGAATTACAACAGGGTGAAGTTTACCTAGTGGGAGCAGGGCCAGGCGATCCGGAACTACTCACTTTCAAAGCTTTACGTCTGATGCAACAAGCTGATGTAGTGTTTTATGACCGATTAGTGAGCAAAGAAGTGTTAGCTCTAGTACGCCGTGAGGCGGAGTTGATTTATGTTGGCAAGCAGCGTGCTTGGCATGCTGTCCGCCAAGATGAAATTAATCAGTTATTGTTAGAGCATGCTCAACAAGGGAAACGTGTATTACGCCTGAAAGGTGGTGATCCATTTATCTTTGGTCGAGGGGGGGAAGAGATTGCTACGCTTGCTTCTGCGAATATACCTTTTCAAGTAGTACCAGGTATTACTGCCGCATCTGGTTGTGCAAGTTATGCTGGTATTCCTCTTACCCATCGAGATTATTCACAAAGTTGTACTTTTGTAACAGGGCAATTAAAAGAAGGTGAACTAGACTTAAACTGGTCATCTTTAGTACAACCGAGACAAACTGTGGTGGTGTATATGGGCTTGGCTGGACTCCCTACATTAAGTCAGCAATTGTTGAAACATGGTTTGCCAGCAGACACACCTGCTGCTTTAGTCCAGCAGGGTACAACAGAGCATCAAAAAGTGTGGATTAGCACCATTGCAGATTTACCTGAGGTCGCAGAAAAAGAACAGCCTATTGCCCCAACACTGGTGATTATTGGTCACGTTGTTACTTTACATAACAGCCTAGCTTGGTTTTAATTGGTTATAGTAAACCAAAATAGATGGCTGATATGAACCAGATTCCCATGTTTTCTGCAAGCGACTAGATTTAACTGTCTGATATGTAAGTTAATAGTTTTATGGCATAAAATCTGCTATTAGTAGTTCTTTACACATAATAATAGAGAGAAATGCCAACTATGCACATGCCATCTAAACGCAAAGCCTTATCATTGATGCTGGTCACAGCAATGATGAATGGTGCTGCATTTGCTGCCGAAGACAGCGTTGAATTAAGTAATATTCAGGTTATTGGTACAACACCATTACATGGTGTTGGTTTACCTGCGGATATGATTGCCAGCAATGTCCAATCTGCGACATCAGAAGATGTTGAGCGAGTTCAAGCGCTTGATTTATCGGACTTTATGAATAAAACACTAGGCAGTGTTAGTATTAATTCGGCTCAAAATAATCCTTTTCAGCCAGATTTGAAATATCGTGGTTTTACCTCTTCCCCTCTTGTGGGTAATTCTCAAGGTATGTCGGCCTATGTGGACGGTGTTCGTGTTAACGAGCCGTTTGGTGATGCGGTTAACTTTGAACTCATCCCAGAATCAGCTATTGCTAGTATGAATTTAATGCCGGGTTCTAATCCGCTCTTTGGTTTAAACACCTTGGGTGGTGCTTTATCGATTCAAACTAAAAATGGTTTTACAGATGAAGGTCATGAACTCGAAGCTTATACGGGGTCCTTTGGTCGTGATTCTATGACGGTCTCAAGTGGTGGTAATGATGGTAAATTTGGTTATTTCGCTACGGGCGCCATTACCAAAGAAGATGGCTGGCGTGACTTTTCACCGTCTCGCGTAGAGCAGTTTTTCTCTAATTTAAGTTACAGAAATGAAGGCACGTCATTAGATTTAGGTATCACGTTGGTCGATAGTGATTTAAATGGTAATGGCGCTTCACCTATCGAGTTGGTGGATATGGATCGTGAAGCGGTATTTACTCATCCTGACAACACACAAAACGAACTGCGTATGTTTACTTTGAATGGTTCACACTGGCTGAACGATGCAGTAATGGTATCTGCAAACACCTATTATCGCTCTAGTGATCGTACTACTTTTAATGGTGATGGTTCCGAGTTGACCGTTATTGGTGGTGAGGTTGGTGAAGAAGATGATGATAATCCAGGAACACTGGATGAAATCTTTATCGATGATGCTGCTGCCTTCGGCTTTGCTGATGGCGATTTTGTCGCGTTAAATAACTCCAGTGAAACCAAACAAGACAGTTATGGTTTTGGTTTGCAATCGACCTTTCTTCAGAATTTATTTGATAAAGAAAATCAGCTGATAGTCGGTGCAACTTATGACCGTTCAGATGTGAAACATACCTCACAGGCAGAAATTGCCCAGTTTACGGATACTCGTGGTACGACTGGAACGGGTGTGATTGTTGATGAAACGGTTGTGAACGGTAAGATTAATACAGAAACGTTTAGTTTGTTTTTTACCGATACTATGTCATTAACGGATAAGCTAGCCTTAACGGTTGGTGGACGTTATAACCGTATCGCAATTGATATTTCGGGTACGAGTGAAGGGGGCGATCAGAATCTGAACGAAACAGGTGAAACGCATGTATTTACACGTTTCAATCCTTCGGTTGGTGTAACGTATGCTCTCCAAGATAATTTAAGTGTTTATGGTAGCTATAGTGAGTCAAATCGTGCACCAACAGCTTCTGAATTGACCTGTGCTGAGCCAACATCCCCTTGTGCTTATCCCAATGCATTTTTGGCTGATCCACCCTTGGATGATGTCGTAGCTAAAACAGTTGAAGCGGGTTTACGTGGTCAGCAAACGAGCTTTAATTGGAATGCGGGTGTTTATTACACTGAGTTAAAAGACGATTTATTTTTCTTTCAAGAAGATGAAGATGCGACAGGTAATCCAGATCCACGGTTTAGTTTAGGTAACTTCGCGAATATTGATAAAACAGCGCGTGCAGGTGTTGAGCTAGGGTTAAATGGTCAACATGAACAGCTGCAATGGTTTGCAAATTATGGCTATGTACGTGCAACGTTTGAAGACTCCTTTGCTTATTCACGAGGCGGTGATACTTATAATGTGAGCAAGGGTGATCGCCTACCTAGTACACCAGAACATAATATAAAAGTCGGTACAGATTATGCCTTTACTAATAAGTTCTCATTAGGTGCAACAGCGTCTTATTTCTCAAGTCAGTATTTACGTGGTGATGAAGCGAATGATGATGCTCAGCTTGGTGGTTATACTGTAGTCAACCTACACAGTCGTTATAAGCTTAATAATAATGTCGAGTTCTTTGCTAAAGTTGATAACTTATTTGACAAGGAATATTCCTCTTTTGGCCTTTATGGCGAGCCTGATGAAGCGCCTGGCTTAGATACGCTAAATGATGAACGTTTTGTTGGTGCAGGTGCACCGCGTGCAGGCTGGATCGGTATTAAAGTTTCAATGTAATTATTTAAGAACTGACCAAAAAATTGACCCAGATCACTGTGTAATTGAGTGAACTGGGTCATTTTGTTTTATATGTCTGGAATGTTTATGTTATATGTGACAAATTATTTATTTATGATTAGGAGTAACAATAAATGAAAAAAACGGTGATTCTTTCTGCCTTATTAATGATGATATCCAATGCCGCATGGGCTGAAGCTAATCCACATCAATTCGAAAAATGCATGGCTGCCGCTTTGGAAGAGCGACCAGGAGAAGTTGTAAAAGTAGAAATGAAAAATGAAGAAGGTAACCATGTTTATGAATTTGATATTCGTGGTATCGATGGTTCTGATTGGGATGTGGAATGTAATGCACATCGTGGCTTAGTATCGGAAGTTGAGCGAGAAGTGGAGAATGTTAACCACCCATTGTTTAAGGCAAAAGCTAAAGTGAGTGAAGCAGATGCACGTAAAACAGCCTTAGCTATTTATCCTGGCGAAATTACTGAAGTTGAATATGAAATCGAAGCTAATGGAGCTGCTTCTTATGAATTTGATATTGATACTACGATCGCGGACCAAGAAATGAAAGTTGAAGTGGATGCCACCTCAGGTGAAATTGTAGAAGCCAATCGTGAAGTTTGGCAAATTGGTTTAGAGTAAAAGAGAGAATTTCATCGGCTATTTTGTCTTTGTCGATAATTTCTTAGATTAATAAACCGTGATACTAGAGAATTAGTATCGCGGTTTTTTTCAACCTATTTTAATAGGTCAATCTGGGCTTTATTTAGCTAAGTAAACCGCATCGATAAATCAATGGCCCGAATATCTTTGGTGATAGCACCTACAGAAATACGGTCAACGCCAGTTTCAGCAATAGCTCGAACATTTTCTAGGGTAATACCGCCTGATGCTTCTAGTTTTGCTTGACCTTGGTTGATAATCACTGCTTTTGTTAAGGCAGGTATATCGAAGTTATCAAGTAGAATAATATCGGCTTGCGCCTCTAATGCTTGTGCCAATTCATCAAAGTTTTCGACTTCAACTTCAATGGCAATACCTTGGTGTAAGTGACGTGCTTGGTCAACCGCTGCAGTAATAGAGCCTGCGGCATTGATATGATTTTCTTTGATTAAAATACCGTCATATAAACCTATACGATGATTATAGCCGCCGCCACAGCGCACTGCATATTTTTGAGCTAATCGCAGGCCTGGAATAGTTTTACGAGTATCTAAAATGTGTACGGCTAAGCCGCTGATTTGATCGACGTATTGTCTTGCCAAGGTCGCGGTGGCTGATAATGTTTGAATAAAATTCATTGCCGTACGTTCTCCTGTCAGCAAGGTTCTCGCAGGACCATGTAAGCTGCAGATAACATCATTCGCTTGCATCTTGTCACCATCTTTAAAAGCCCAGTTGATGATGATGGATGGATCCAGTTGTTTAAACACCTGCATCAGCCATGCTTGACCTGCTAACGTCGCATTTTCACGGGTAATAATAGCGGCATTAGCTAAGGTATTGATCGGGATTAAGTCTGCCGTTAAATCATGTTGCCCGAGATCCTCTAGCAAGGCTAGCTTGGCTTGGGCTACTATGAACTCATCAGGTATGGTGTTTTCGATTGTCATTGGCGAAACTTCTTCAAATAAATATCAAAGGTGATAAGGGTAACGGGTGAGACGGCAATTTTCTAGCTTTTTAGATTATTTTATAAGTCGTACACATAATCATATTTTTAATGATCGGATTAGAATCAGGAATTATCTAGAATGCCAATTCAATAATAATGGTAAATTGGTCAGTGTAGTGAATTTAATGAGAATGATATTGGATGGTATTAGAAAATAACACCCCACTGGCCTGTCAGGATGGTTTGCTTACTGGTATTGCGTATCGCTTGTCGCCTAACCAAGATCTACGCCCAAATAGTGAAGATATAAGCGGTATAGTGATTCATAATATCAGTTTACCACCCGGTGAATTTGGTGGCGGTTGGATTGATGCTTTGTTTTTAAATAAGCTAGATCCAAAGGCTCACCCTTATTTTGAGAAAATTGCTGATATGAAGGTTTCAGCACATGTGTTAATTCGACGCGATGGTGAAATCATTCAATATGTTCCTTTCCATCAGCGAGCTTGGCATGCTGGTGTATCATGTTGGGAAGGGCGGGAACGTTGTAATGATTTTACGATTGGTATTGAGTTAGAAGGTTGTGACGATCAACGTTTTGAGCCACAACAATATAGGGCCTTAGTTGAAGTAATTCTGTGCTTATGTCGGACTTACCCTAAACTAACACCGAAAACGATAACAGGTCATCAAGATATTGCACCTGATAGAAAAACAGATCCCGGCCCTTATTTTGATTGGGTTTATTTATCTGATGCACTGAGTCAGTATGGCAGTGATGTTTAGCGTATCCTTAGTATAAGTAGTCATATTTAGTTAAAGACATTGCCAACAAAAATAAAAACATTATCAATGTTTAGCTTTTATTGATAAAGATGAGGACTTCTATATATCATTCTTGTATGAAAGCCTTTTATCCTGATACTCTTCGTACAAAATAATTAAGAAGTTGCCCTGATGATGAATGAATATAATGCTTCGGCGATTGAGGTTCTAACAGGCTTAGAGCCTGTACAAAAACGGCCGGGCATGTATACCGACACCACACGCCCTAACCATTTAGCACAAGAAGTCATTGATAATAGTATTGATGAGGCTGTCGCGGGTCATGCGCGGCAGGTGCAAGTCATTTTACATGCAGACAATTCTTTAGAAGTGATTGATGATGGTCGTGGCATGCCAGTGGACATACATCCTGAAGAAGGTGTGCCCGGTGTTGAAGTAATTATGACTCGCCTACATGCTGGTGGTAAATTCTCAAATAAAAACTACCAATTTTCAGGTGGTTTGCATGGCGTGGGAATTTCGGTTGTTAATGCCCTGTCATCACGATTGGAAGTAAAAATTCGCCGCAGTGGGATTGAATATGCTATTGCTTTCGCAGATGGCCTTAAGGTTGAAGAGTTAGCTGAAATTGGCACCGTAGGGAAACGTAATACGGGGACAACAGTGCGCTTTTGGCCTGATGTGTCTTATTTTGATTTCCCTAAGTTTTTAGTCTCGCGCTTACGTCATGTTTTGCGAGCCAAAGCGGTATTATGCCCCGGCCTGGTTGTCACCTTTACTGACTTATCTGGCGATGAGAAAAAAGAAGATCGTTGGTGTTATGAAGATGGCTTGAATAGTTATCTATCTACGATGATGACGGATCAACCCTGTGTACCAGCACAACCTTTTGTGGGTCATATCGTTGGCGATAATGAGGAAGTCGATTGGGCTTTGATGTGGCAACAAGAGCCGGGTGAAGAACTGGCTGAAAGCTATGTCAATCTTATTCCAACGGCGCAAGGTGGTACCCATGTTAATGGCTTACGGACAGGTTTATTAGAAGCACTACGAGAGTTTTGTGAATTTCGTAGCTTACTGCCACGGGGCGTTAAGCTCTCTCCTGAAGACGTTTGGGCACAGTGCTGTTATGTATTATCGGTCAAATTACAAGATCCTCAATTTTCAGGCCAAACTAAAGAACGTTTATCATCAAGACAATGTGCTGGTTTTGTGTCAGGCGCAGTAAAAGATGCCTTTAGTCTATGGTTGAATCACCATGTAGAAGAGGGAGAAAAAATTGCAGAATTGGCGATAAGTAGTGCTCAGTCTCGTTTGAAACAAGCCAAAAAAGTCATTCGTAAACGTGTGCAAGCAGGCCCAACATTGCCCGGTAAATTGTCGGATTGTTCATCACAAGATGTAACACGAACAGAATTGTTTTTAGTCGAAGGGGATTCGGCGGGCGGGAGTGCTAAACAAGGCCGTGAACGTGAGTTTCAAGCCATCATGCCACTACGAGGTAAGATTTTAAATACATGGGAAGTAGAATCTGGTCAAGTGTTAGCTTCACAAGAAGTACATGATATTGCTGTTGCGATTGGTGTTGATCCCGGTTCTGATGATCTGTCAGGCTTACGCTATGGCAAAGTGTGTATCTTAGCGGATGCGGATTCTGATGGTGCTCATATTGCAACCTTATTATGTGCTTTATTTGTACAACATTTCCGACCTTTAGTTGAAGCGGGTCATATCTGTGTGGCGATGCCGCCCTTGTACCGAATCGATGTTGGCAAACAGGTGTTTTATGCGTTGGATAACGAAGAACAGCAGATTATTTTGCATAAAATTGAAAAAGAAAAAATAAAAGGTAAGGTAAGTATTCAGCGTTTTAAAGGCCTGGGCGAAATGAATCCCTTGCAATTACGTGAAACGACAATGGCACCGGATACCAGAAGATTGATTAGGCTGACGATTGAAGATAGCGACGATACGATACAATTAATGGATAAATTGTTAGCTAAAAAGCGGGCACCGGATCGAAAAGTTTGGTTAGAAGAGCAAGGCGACTTGGCGACCGTATGAATATGATAAAGAGACTTTCACGATGACATCATTGATCGATGATTTAGAACAACTTCCGGTTCGCGACTTCACCGAAAAGGCTTACCTCGATTATTCCATGTACGTCATTTTGGATCGGGCCTTGCCGCATGTTGGTGATGGTTTGAAGCCTGTGCAGCGACGTATTATTTATGCGATGTCGGAGTTGGGTTTAAGTTCAACATCGAAACATAAAAAATCAGCCCGTACCGTCGGTGATGTATTAGGTAAATATCATCCACATGGCGATTCGGCGTGTTATGAAGCGATGGTGTTGATGGCGCAACCATTTTCCTATCGCCACCCGTTAGTCGATGGACAAGGTAATTGGGGATCGATGGATGATCCTAAATCCTTTGCGGCGATGCGTTATACCGAATCAAAATTGACGGCTTATGCTCAGACCTTATTAAGTGAATTAGGCCAAGGTACGGTGGAATGGCAGCCTAATTTTGATGGCACTATGAGTGAACCGACCTTATTGCCAGCGCGTTTACCTAATATTTTAATGAATGGTGGCAGCGGTATTGCGGTGGGTATGGCGACGGACATTCCGCCTCATAATTTACGAGAAGTAGTGAATGCCTGTTTGGCTTTATTGAAAAAACCAAGCGCAAAGCTTGACGAATTATTAGAGCATATTCAAGGCCCTGATTTCCCTACGGGGGGCGAAATTATTTCGTCGCGTGAAGATATATTGAAAATATATACCACAGGTCGGGGTAGTGTTCGCCAGCGTGCTTGTTATGTGAAAGAAGATGGCAATATTGTTATTAATGCGCTGCCTTATCAGGTGTCGGGTGCCAAAGTTATTGAGCAAATTGCCGCTCAAATGAATAATAAAAAACTACCTATGGTGGCAGATTTACGTGACGAATCGGATCATGAAAATCCCGTTAGATTAATGATCGTACCGCGTTCTAATCGGGTTGATGTTGAAGATTTGATGTTGCATTTATTTGCCACGACCGATCTTGAGCGTAGCCATCGCGTTAATATGAACATGATTGGACTTGATGGACGACCACAAGTTAAAAACCTACGTGATTTGCTGGTGGAATGGCTCACTTATCGTACCGAAACAGTGCGTAGTCGCCTGCAATATCGCTTGAATAAAATCATTGATCGCTTGCATGTATTAGAAGGCTTGCTCACCGCCTATCTCAATATTGATGAAGTTATTGCCATTATCCGTACTGAAGATGAACCTAAGCCGGTATTGATGGAACGGTTTGGTATTAGTGACCGCCAAGCAGAAGCTATTTTGGAGTTGAAATTACGTCATTTAGCGAAGCTGGAAGAAATGAAGATCCGTGGTGAGATCGATGATCTAACTAAAGAGCGGAAAGCACTGGAGCTATTATTGAGCTCTGAGACAAAATTAAAAAACTTAATTCGTAAAGAGCTGACTGCTGACGCTGAAAAATATGGCGATGACCGTCGTTCTATTATTGTTGAGCGATCGCTGGCAAAAGCCTTGAGTGAAAGTGAACTATTGCCAACAGAACCCTTAACTATCGTATTATCTGAAAGTGGTTGGGTACGAGCAGCAAAAGGTCATGATGTTGATCCTACGTCACTTAATTTTCGTACTGGTGACCGATACATGTCCTCGGTCAAGGCACGTAGTAATCAACAGATTATCTTCTTAGATTCAACGGGTCGTAGTTATTCTGTGCTCGCTCATAGTTTGCCTTCGGCTCGAGGTCAAGGTGAACCCTTAAGTGGACGATTCCAAACGCCATCTGAAGCACGATTTGTAGCTGTAATTGCAGGTGATTTGGATGCAACGATCCTGTTATCAAATACTGCCGGTTACGGTTTTGTAACGACATTGGATAATTTGTTAGCTAAAAATAAAGCGGGTAAAACCTTATTCAACTTACCCAAAGGGGCAGAAGTTTTGCCTATATTATGGATGGAGAATATCGACACTGATCGTCTTGCGGTGACCACAGGCGATGGTCGTTTATTAGTCTTTTCTGCCAACGAAATGCCGACAATGAATAAAGGTAAAGGCGTACGGTTAATCAACATTCCCCAAGCTCGGTTTGTGGCGCAGCAAGAATCATTATATTCTGTCACACTGATTCCTGAAGGCCGAAGTCTAACGATACATGCAGGAAAACGTCACTTAACACTTAAACCCGCTGATTTAGCACATTACAATGGCGAACGTGGCAAACGTGGCAGCAAGTTACCGCGTGGCTTGCAAAAAGTGACTGACGTCGAATTGTCTGAATAAGCGAGAAAAAGAAACTGTTATGCAGGAAAAAGTGTCAGATCAATATTCAGTTGCTGCTGTAATGTTGAAACAAAAAAGCAAGCATCCTTGGGGGGAAAATATTTGGTCTTTAGCGGGTGTCATTCCGGGCGTGTCACCTACGGAATTATCGCAACTCGAAGCACAAGGTGAAGTCTATCTATGGCCTGATCTAAGCTTAAGTCTTCACCCCTTACATGGTGATTCTTATTACCATAATTTAATGTCAGGAAAACCGAAGATTTATTTAATCTGTAACCAACCTGACGAAGATGTTACAACGCTCAAACCATTATTAATCACCGTCGATCCTGATGAAGCGGCTTCGTACATGGAAACAGATGAACAGGTGTTAAGTGCTAGTTTATCCGTTGAATTAAGTCAGTGGTTAGAACGGTTTGTATTAACGCATTATCAACCAGAAGAACCTAAAAAACGCCGCCGTAAACAATGGCATAATGATGAGCAAAAAAATGACTCAAAAGCCAGACAATAATGAAAGTGTTTTATCACGCTGGTCACGACGAAAACTAGATAATAAAGCCGTTACAGAACGTGAAGAAACCTTAGCTGAATCGCAAGAACAAGCGTCAGTTCCCACACCTGAACAGCCAGTAGTCGATGACGCTGAGTTACCTATTTGGCAGCAGCTGAATGTAGATCCTGAAGCCAAAAGGGCCGCTTTATCGAGCTTATTTCGCCAGCCTGAGTTTAATGTGGTGGATCGAATGAACGAATATGATGAAGATTTCACTCAATTTAAGAGTTTAGGAAATATCGTTACCCAACAGATGAAATATATGATTAAAGTCGCTGAACAAAAAACAAGACTAGATGAAGAGGCTATTAAGCGAGATTCAACCGATATCGCGGATATGGCTCCTTCAAGCGAGCAAACTAAGCACATGAGTGAAGCACAGAACTATAATGAGGATAACGAGATTGCATAATTTGGTACAACACGCAGGTAAAATAGAGATTATGCCAGTCGATCTGGTGGAATTTAATTCGGCTGGACGATTGTTGCTGGTAGGAACTGAACAACAAATCGCAGCGGTATCATCTCATCTCGACCTTACGCATTTAGAGTTACTTACTAGTTCACTCAAACCGACTCAGATTGAGGGATGGTTGGGCAAGTTTTCAGTAGAACTAGATTCAAAAAATATCACTGTTGATTTAGTATTGGATTTGTCTGAGCAGCCCGTAGTGACATCTCATGTTTTGCCTTTAGGTTATTTTGCGCCACGTGACGATGCCCAAGCACTGGCAGAGGCTTTACAGCAATTGCCCGAGCTGATTGGCAGTTTTGATAAACCACGTTATTTTAATTATAAACCATCAATTTGTGCACACTCACGTCGCCAGTTAGCAGGGTGTTCGCAGTGTCTTGATGCTTGTCCTGCTGATGCGATAATAAGTACGGGCGATACTGTTTCTGTGAACCCTTCATTATGTCAGGGCTGTGGTAGTTGTACTGCTGTCTGCCCATCTGGTGCCATGAGTTATGCTTTGCCAACACTTGATGCCAGTGTGAATCGTTTAAAAATAATGCTGCAAACGTATTTCGAGCTAGCAACGGATATGATTCCGCCTCATATTCTAATTCATGATCTCAATAAGGCTGAGATGCAGATTGAGGCGATGGCTGAACAAGTGCCCGATCATGTTATTGCTTTTTCAATTGAAGAAATTGGCGCCTTAGGGATGCCTTTTTGGTTGAGTGCTTTGGCATTAGGTGTTGGTGGTATAACGATTTGGGATGCGGGCAGTCACAGTGATCATGATTGGTTGGAATTACAGCAAGAAATCATCAAAACAAATGATATGTTAGTTGGAATTGGCTATCCAGAAAATGTTGTTAGCTGGTGTGGCAACTATGATTTTAAATCATTAAAAACACATTTATTGTCGACTACGCAAATGCCAATGATTAAACGGGCTACGTTTGGTGGTGTCGATGATAAACGGCGGATGATTAGTCTAGCCTTAGATCATTTACATAAACAAGCACCTCAAGCGGTAGCGGTGTTGGCTTTAACGAATAATGCGGCATTTGGAGAGCTAAATATTAATACCCAAGCCTGCACTTTATGTCATTCATGCGTGTCAGTGTGCCCTGTGGGGGCTGTATTAGATGGAAATGATAAGCCGCAACTTAATTTTATTGAGGATCTATGCGTGCAGTGTGGCCTGTGTGAAACGGCTTGTCCTGAGGATGCTATTACCTTAATTCCACAATATTTATTTGATCGCGAGCAAGCGCGTAAAGTTAGGCTGTTACATGAAGAGCCGATATTTAACTGCATTAGTTGTGATAAACCTTTTGCGACTAAAAAGATGATTGATACCATGACTGAAAAATTAAAAGGTCACGCTATGTTTCAAGGCGCGGCACTTGAGCGTCTGAAAATGTGTGAGGACTGTCGTGTGAAAGCGATGTTTAAAGCGGAACGGGGTCTAGTTTAATGTCTGATGAGAACACACTATGGCGAGCCCAAACCTATGCATTGTTGGCGACGCTATTAGCAGCTGCACCTGATCAACAATTACTTGATAATTTGGCCGCTATTGAAGTTACCGAGCCTGAAAGTCCAATGGGCAAACTATGGCTAAAATTGACTACTTCCGCAAAAAATGTCGATTTGTCAGCTGTATACGATGAATATCAAAATTTATTTATTGGTGTGACCCACGGCGAACTTATCCCTTATGGTTCTTATTATCAAACTGGCTTCTTGATGGAGGAACCGTTGGCTGAATTGCGAACGGATCTTGCTAAACTGGGGCTAGAAAAACAAGATGATACTGCTGAGCCTGAAGACCATGCCGCTGCACAATGTGATGTGATGCGTTTGATATTAATGGCTGAAGGTACACCCATAGTCTCTGCCAAAGATTTTTTTAAGCATCACATCAATCCTTGGATGGAACATTTTTTTGATGATATGGTTAAGGCAAAACAAGCTGGGTTTTATCAAAGTGTAGGTCAATTTGGCGCAGGCTTTATCAAGTTGGAATCAGCACTATTTCAGTGATATTACCTTGCCCGAAATTGCAATATGCGAGACAATTGCATCCTAATTATTGAAATATAAATCCATTTAAATTTAGTGGTTAATTATGCATGGATTTCGGAGAACGACGTGACTAAGAGCCCTGTATTTGCCCGACGCGAATTTTTAACAAAGCTGACAACCGCTGTTAGCGGCACCGCGACATTAGCGATCATTCCATCTTTAGCGCAAGCATCGCCAATTCCGAATGCAGAACCAACTAAAACAATCGATACACTCAAAGATAAAGGCTATCAACGTACAGAACATGTTGATACTTATTACCACCTTGCCGACTTTTAAGAACTACTTATGAAACTTACTAAACGCGATCCCGCGGGACAGCAGCAATTATCAGGCGTTAATCGCCGAGTCTTTTTAAAAGGTTCGGGTATTGCAGCTGGTGGTGCTGCTTTTTTGAGTCTCCTGCCTCCAGCAATGATTCAGAAAGCTGAAGCATCTGAAGGTACACGCCATGCTTATGATGAAGGAGAAATAACTAAGGTTCGCAGTGTCTGTAGTCATTGTAGTGTGGGCTGTGGGGTCGTAGCTGAAGTACAAAATGGTGTTTGGATCGGACAAGAACCAAGCTTTGAACATCCGTTTAACTTGGGCTCGCATTGCGCGAAGGGAGCCTCTCTACGCGAACATGGTCATGGTGATAAACGACTAAAATACCCAATGAAAAAAGTAGCGGGTAAATGGCAGCGTATTTCATGGGAGCAAGCGATTAATGAAATCGGCGATCAGATGTTGTCGATTCGTGAACAATCTGGCCCCGACTCGGTTTACTGGTTAGGCTCTGCTAAACACAGTAACGAACAAGCTTATTTATTCCGTAAGTTTGCTTCGCTATGGGGTACTAATAATGTTGACCACCAAGCGCGTATCTGCCACTCAACAACGGTAGCAGGCGTTGCCAATACATGGGGCTATGGCGCCATGACAAATTCTTACAATGATATTCATAATGCTAAAGCGATATTTATCATTGGTGCTAACCCTGCTGAAGCGCACCCTGTGTCACTTCAACATATTTTCCGTGCTAAAGAAAAAGGTGCACCGATTATTGTTGTTGACCCACGTTTTACGCGTACAGCGGCCCATGCAGATCAATTTATCAGCATTCGCCCAGGGACCGACGTAGCCTTTGTCTGGGGTATGTTATGGCATATCTTTAAAAACGGTTGGGAAGATAAAGACTTTATCAATCAACGTGTTTATGGTCTAGACGAAATTCGTAAAGAAGTCGCTAAATGGACGCCTGACGAAGTAGAGCGTGTCACAGGTGCTAAAGAAGCGGATGTTTTACAAGCAACTAAAACAATGGCTGATCATCGACCTGGTACATTTATTTGGTGTATGGGTGGAACACAGCATACTACGGGCAATAATAATACTCGAGCTTACTGCATATTCCAGTTAGTGCTGGGTAATATGGGGGTGCCGGGGGGGGGGACAAATATCTTCCGTGGCCATGATAACGTGCAAGGCGCGACGGATTTAGGCGTTTTATCACACACACTTCCTGGTTACTATGGCCTGTCAGAAGCGGCTTGGAAACATTGGGCTAAAGTCTGGGATGTTGATTACGAATGGATAAAAAATCGCTTTGATCAAAAAATATATGATGGAACTGATGGTTATGAGGAGAGTGCTGAAAAAGGACTCAGTCCTATGTACACCAATGGTATCCCTGTATCACGTTGGATAGACGGTGTTTTAGAAAACAAAGAAAACATTGAACAAAATGATAACGTTCGTGCAATGGTATTGTGGGGACATGCCCCTAATAGTCAGACCCGTGGCCCAGAAATGAAAGCAGCGATGGAAAAACTCGACTTAATGGTGGTGGTTGATCCTTATCCTTCCGTTTCAGCGGTTATGAGTGATCGCCAAGATGGGCTTTATTTATTGCCAGCATCGACCCAATTTGAGACCTACGGCTCTTTGAGTTCATCTAATCGCTCAATGCAGTGGCGACATAAGATTATTGATCCTTTATTTGAGTCTAAACCTGATCACGTGATTATGCATAAATTTGCAGTGAAATTAGGTTTTGCAGAACAATTATTCAAACATATTAAGGTGAATGGTGAAGAACCGTTAATCGAAGATATTACGCGTGAATTTAATCGGGGAATGTGGACCATTGGTTACACAGGTCAAACGCCAGAGCGGATGAAATTGCAGTCTGAAAATCTTCATACTTTTAATAAAACGACATTAAAAGCTGAAGGTGGCCCTTGCGATGGTGAATATTATGGTTTGCCATGGCCATGTTGGGGCACGCCTGAGATGAAACATCCGGGTACGCCATTATTATATGACACTAGCAAATCAGTCGCAGAAGGTGGTTTACCTTTCCGTGCGCGGTTTGGTGTGGAACATGATGGTGACAATCTACTTGCAGAAGGATCATTCACGGCAGGTTCTGAGATTGAAGATGGCTACCCTGAATTTACAGCAGATATGCTGAAAAAATTGGGTTGGTGGGATGATCTGACAGCAGATGAAAAAGTAGCGGCGGAAGGTAAAAACTGGAAAACAGATTTATCTGGCGGTATTCAACGTGTTGCTATCAAACATGGTTGTGCGCCATTTGGTAATGCTAAAGCACGGGCTATAGTTTGGGAATTTCCAGATCCAGTGCCTATACATCGCGAAGCTTTATATACTAACCGTCGCGATTTGGTTGAAAAATATCCAACCTATGAAGACCGTAAGAGTTTTTATCGTTTACCAACACGTTATGGTTCGATTCAAGCACAAGACTTTAGTAAAGACTTCCCGCTAATTATGACCAGTGGTCGTTTGGTCGAATATGAGGGCGGTGGTGAAGAAACAAGGTCGAATCCATGGCTGGCTGAATTACAACAAGATATGTTTGTTGAAATTAATCCTGGTGATGCCAATGATGTAGGTGTGCAACATGGTGAGCAGGTTTGGGTTGATGGACCGGAAGGTGGCTCTATTAAGGTAATGGCCTTTGTGACGCCGCGTGTTGAACGTGGTGTGGTCTTTATGCCATTCCACTTTGGTGGTCATTTCCAAGGCAAAGATTTAACGGACCAATATCCTGAAGGAACAGTGCCATTTGTTCTGGGTGAGTCCTGTAACACCGTGTTTACCTATGGGTATGACTCGGTAACTCAAATGCAAGAGACAAAAGTGTCTCTCTGTCGCCTTCGTGCCGTATAAGGGGTTTATGTAAATGGCTCGTATGAAATTTTTGTGTGATGAAGAACGCTGCATTGAATGTAACGCCTGTGTCACGGCTTGTAAAAATGAACATGAAGTACCTTGGGGTGTTAACCGCCGTCGTGTAGTGACGATGGATGATGGTCAGCCTGGAGAAAAGTCTATTTCAGTTGCGTGTATGCACTGTACTGACGCGCCTTGTCAGGCTGTATGCCCCGTTGATTGTTTCTATACTACGGATGATGGTGTGGTATTACATGATAAAGATATGTGTATTGGTTGTGGTTATTGCCTTTATGCTTGTCCGTTTGGTGCGCCGCAATATCCACAAGAAGGTGCTTTTGGTGCCCGTGGTAAAATGGATAAATGTACATTTTGTGCCGGTGGTCCAGAAGAAGATCACTCTCATCAAGAACTGGAAAAATATGGTCGAAATCGTTTGGCAGAAGGTAAATTGCCTCTGTGTGCTGAAATGTGTTCGACTAAATCATTATTAGCGGGTGATGGCGATATGGTATCGGATATATTCCGTAACCGAGTGATACGTCGTGAAGGCCAAGCAAATACATGGGGCTGGAATACAGCTTACCAAGATTAATATGAAATACTCTCTACTGATTATTGCACTGTTTGGTTTAACTGCTTGTTATGAAGATACCGATGTGACCTTGCATCAACCTGGTATCTACAAAGGTAAAGTAGATATTCATACGCAAACGAAGGAAGAGCGCCAAGCCATTTTGCAGAAGCGTTTTACTCAGGTTCAAACGGATCGCTGATATGTCGACAACCAGCACATTAAGCCGACGGAAAAAAATGATGGCTTGGACGGGGCTTGTCATGTTGATGGCCATACTTTTATTGCCGATGACAGGCTATATTTCTACCGGTTTTGTTACTGCTGCAGAACAACAAGCTGAAGAACAAAAAACAAATCCAAAAGCTGATTATTGGCGTTTAGTAAGAGAAAATACGAAAGGATATTCAGCTGTAAAGGGTCGTGAAACTAATGAGCTAATTCAAGGTTCAGGACAAAATTGGCGACAATTACGTAATGGACCAATTGCCACTTATGGTAGTTGGCTGATTGGTTTTACATTAGCTGTATTGGCTTTATTTTATATGTGGCGAGGGCAGGTTGAACTGACTCATCCACGTACAGGTAAAACTATCGAACGTTGGACTTTAAATGAGCGGCGGATGCATTGGCTCACGGCTGGACTCTTTGTTATCCTCGGGATTACGGGGCTGAGTCTATTTTATGGTCGTTTGGTATTGATTCCTGTCTTCGGCCATAATGGTTTTTCTGCCTATGCTGGGATAGCAAAATGGACACATAATATTCTCGGCCCAGTGTTTATGGTGGGTTTATTGTCGATGATTTTTGTTTGGTTTAAAAATAACTTCTTTAATAAAATAGATTTGGAGTGGTTTAAAGCTTTTGGTGGAATGGTTGGTGATAATCATCCATCGGCTGAAAAACTAAATGGGGGTGAAAAAATGTGGTTTTGGGCACTGGCGACGGTTGGTGTTGCGCTATGTTTAACGGGTCTAGTGTTGGACTTCCCTAATTTTGATCAAGAACGTGAAATTATACAAATTTCACATTTAATCCATGTGCTTACGGCATTAGTTTTAATTGCCTTTGCCTTTGGTCATATTTATATCGGTACTATTGGTACAGAAGGCGCTTTGGAAGGCATGGTCACAGGTCAGGTAGATACTGCTTGGGCCGAACAACATCATGACTTATGGGCTAAATCAGTTCTTAATAAAGACTCTGATTCCCATTAATTAATAGTTAAAGTTTGAAATAAAAAGCCCGAATTAATAGTTTAATACGGGCTTTTTTATGACTTATTTTTAGAGTTTAAATAACAAATAGATCGATAAACTCATTTGCAGGCATGGCAGATAGTTCTGCCTCATTCATACACACATCTAAAATACGTTGTTGTTGCTTAGCAGGAAAACGACGCGCTAGATTAATTTTGAATTTCTTAACGAGTTCAGGGATTCCTTCATGTCGGCGACGTCGGTGGCCAATAGGATATTCAACCGCAATTTTTTCAGAACTACTACCATCAACAAAAATAATTTGTAATGCATTGGCAATCGAACGTTTATCAGGATTTAAATAATCTTCAGTATAAGCGGCTTTTTCAACACAATGCATTTTAGATCGTAAGGCATCAATTCTTGGATCGGCAGCCACATCATCTTCGTAATCTGCTGCAGTGAGTTGACCTTTTAACAAGCCTATAGCTGCCATATATTGAATACAATGATCTCTGTCAGCAGGGTTGGATAATGGTCCCTGTTTATCAATAATTCGGATAGCAGATTCATGTGTGGTAATTTCTATTTTGTCGATTAGCGCAATGTCATCTAATGTCTGGATGCGACTACCTATTTGTTGATGCAACTGAATGGCACATTCCACCGCGGTTTGGGCATGAAACTCGGCTGGAAATGAAATTTTAAACAGTACATTTTCCATGACATAACTGCCATAGTCACGTTGAAACTTAAAGGGTTGGCCGTTGAATGAAACATCGTAAAACCCCCATGTCTTAGCCGTTAAAGCGGATGGGTAACCCATTTCACCTTTCATTGTCATTAAGGCAATACGCACTGCACGACTGGTTGCATCACCTGCTGCCCATGATTTACGTGAACCGGTATTGGGACTATGGCGATAGGTACGAAGACTTTGCCCATCCACCCATGCGTTTGATACGGCATTGATAATATCTTCTTTTGTTCCGCCCAGTAGGCCGGTTACCACTGCTGTAGAGGCTACTTTGACCAACACAACATGATCTAAGCCAACGCGATTAAAGCTATTTTCTAGTGCGAGTAGACCTTGAATTTCATGGGCTTTAATCATTGCCACCAACACTTCTCGCATTGAAATTGCTTTTTTACCTGCTTGTTTACGAGTACGAGAAATCCAATCACTAACAGCAAGGATCCCGCCTAGATTATCTGATGGATGTCCCCATTCAGCAGCGAGCCAAGTATCATTGAAATCTAGCCAACGCACCATTGTGCCGATATTAAAAGCCGCCAGAATCGGATCAAGTTGAAATTGGGTGCCAGGCACTTTACTGCCATTCGGCACAATTGTACCCTCCACGACAGGGCCAAGTAATTTTGTGCAGGCAGGATAAGATAGTGCTTCTAAACCGCAACCCAATGTATCCATTAAGCAATGGCGAGCAGTATCTAACGCTTCGTGACTAGTAATGAGGTGATCGTGTACATAGTCAGCAATATCAATCAGTACTTGGTCAGGTGCCGGACGAGCGTTAGGAATATGGGATGACATAGTGGATCCTTGTAACGAATGAGTGACTTAAAAAGCTTAAGAACGCGCTTTTAGGGGAGTAAATGGCCTTTCAGCAGGCCCTATATAATCGGCATTAGGCCTAATGATTTTATTATCTATACGTTGTTCTATGATGTGAGCTGCCCATCCTGTAATGCGTGAAATAACAAAGATAGGTGTGAAGAAACTAGTTGGTATCCCCATCATGTGGTAACTCGAGGCACTGTACCAATCAAGATTAGGAAACATTTTTTTCTCGCGCCACATAACTTGTTCGATTCTTTCTGAAATATTGAACAAATTGATATTATCACCAGCTTCACATAAACGGCGTGATACCTCTTTAATAGCGACATTACGGGGATCGGAAATCGTGTAAACAGGATGACCAAAACCAATAATGATTTCTTTTTTAGCGATGCGTAGCATGATGTCTTGTTCTGCATCATCAGGTGAGGCGTAGCGTTGAATTATTTCCATGGCTGCTTCATTTGCACCACCATGTTTTGGCCCGCTTAAGGCACCAATAGCACCTGTGATTGCGGAATAGATATCGGCTAGCGTGCCTGCGATGACGCGTGCTGAAAAGGTCGATGCGTTGAATTCATGTTCCGCATATAAGACTAAGGACTCATTCATCGCCTCAATATGTAAAGCAGATGGTTTTTTACCGTGCAGCAAATGTAAAAAATGAGCTGCGATGGAATCATCATCCGTTTCTAGCTCAATGCGTTTGCCATTTTGGCTAAAGTGATACCAATACAATAAAACAGAGCTAAAACAAGCAATCAAACGATCAGCAATATGCTGTGCACCTTCAATTGAATGGTTTTGATCTTCTAATTCAAGGGTGCCTAGTGTCGAGCAGGCTGTTCGCATTACATCCATTGGATGGGCATGGGCTGGTAAATTTTCAAGTATAGTTTTTAGTGCATCAGGCAGGCCGCGAAGCTGTTTTAATTTTTTATGATAATTAGTTAATTGATCTTGAGTAGGAAGTTCGCCATAAATCAGTAAAAAGGCGACTTCTTCAAAGGTTGATTGTGCGGCAAGTTCTAATATGTCATAACCACGGTAATGCAAATCATTACCGCTGTGGCCAACCGTACATACCGCTGTACTTCCAGCAGCAACGCCCGCGAGGGTAACACCTTTTTTCTTTTTGACTTCATTCATTGTTTTATCCTCTCTTGCAAATTCTGTAGGCAATACAATGCTGCCTAGCTATTTATTTTTCGGTAGAAAATAAGTGATCTAATTTTTGTTCATAGCTGTGGTAATCGAGGTAGTCATAAAGTTCGTTACGCGATTGCATAAGATCGATGACATGTTGTTGGGTGCCATGCTCACGAACGGATTGATACACTTTTAGTGCCGCTTGATTCATGGCTCGAAAAGCGGAGAGGGGATAAAGCACTAGGCTGACGTCATGTTGGGCTAATTGCTCAACCGTAAATAACGGTGTGCTACCAAATTCCGTGATATTGGCCAGTATGGGCACCTTAACAGCCTGTGCAAATTTTCGGTACATATCTAAATCAGTGATCGCTTCGGGAAAGATCATGTCTGCTCCTGCTTCTACACATGCACAAGCGCGATCAATGGCGGACTGTAAGCCTTCTACTGCAAGGGCATCTGTTCTCGCCATAATGACAAAATCAGGATCGATTCTGGCATCAACAGCCGCTTTAATACGGTCGACCATTTCAGACTGACTGACGATGGCTTTATTGGGACGATGGCCACAGCGTTTTTCTTGCACTTGATCTTCGATATGAACAGCGCCTGCACCCGCTTTAATCATGGCTTTGATTGTGCGAGCAATATTAAAGGCACCACCAAAACCAGTATCAATATCGACTAATACTGGCAGATCAGTGACATTGGTGATGCGTTCAACATCTGTTAACACATCATCAAGCGTGGAAATGCCTAGATCGGGTATGCCTAAGGAGCCGGCGGCAACGCCACCACCAGAAATATATAAGGCTTTGTAACCTACCTGAGTAGCAAGTCGAGCATGGTATGCATTGATTGCGCCCATTACTTGGAGTGGCTGTTCATCTAATACTGCTTGTCTAAATTTTGCACCAGCCGAGAGTTGAATGCTCATGATTGTTCCTCTGAGAAAAAGGCTGTTTGTGCTTGTTCGGGTAATTCAACACCTGTTTTTTGTGCTTGTTGTAATAATTGCCAGAAATAACGATAGGTTGCCCTATCATGGAGTTCACCCTCATATTGCAGTGGTCCCCAATCTGCTTGTTGTGCGGCCAACAGAATATTGCAAGCATCAATGACTTCACTGTAATTGGGTTTCATTGCATCGACGATGGCAGAAATCTGCGTGGGATAAATACTCCACATTCTCAAAAAACCAAATTCATTACGGGCATGTGCAGCATCAGCGTAGGTGATTTCAGTATTTTTTAAATCCAATGTCACGTTATGAGCGGGTACTACGCCATTAGCAAGGGCTGCTGATACCACTTCAGTTTTGGCTCTTGCTAATAATTTATGTTCAAACTGTCCAGGACTACGCATTGCACTGGCTGGAATAGCACCGTTATGAGCGCTGACAAAATCCATCAAGCCAAAGTCTAAAACTTGCATCCAAGGTAATCCGGCAATTTCATAGGCATCATGTAAAGCACCATGCGTTTCGATGAGCACATGGATAGGGATTTCTCGAGTAATGCCATTTTGTTTAGCAATATATTGAATATAACCAATCATCTCGGAAACTTGAGCTGCTTTAGTCGCCTTAGGTATGGTGATATAGCTGAGTACGTTACCCGCACCAGCGACTAAGATATCGATATCTTGTTTCCAATTGCTATGGCTGAAATCATGGATCCGAGTGCCTGCCATCTTGTGTTTATTCGCTTCAGAGTTGAGCACTCGAACAATCATTTCTGCGTGTTCACGTTCAGTGCCTGCTGCCGCACCGTCTTCACAATCACAGGTGATATCGAAAATAGGGCCTAGTGAATCCTGTAATGAAAGTGCCTTTAGGATCAGTTTTTCGCTTCCCGCAAAGTGCTCACAACTAGGAATTATAGGAAATGAGCGTTCGCCATCAAACAGTGCATCACGGGGATGAGTTAACGTTATCATAATAATTCCTTATCTTTGTTTGAACGGCGGGGCATCAGCACGGTGTAATCAAGGTCGAGCACCACATTTGGATGACATTTTTTTTTGTTATCTACAATGACATTAGTGCTAGCGAGACTGTCAGCAGTTTGATTTTTTATTCCCACCATACGCAAACGTAATGCACCGATATCGCTACGTGTTGGTAATGTCCATTTTTCTAATACTTCAGTCCAGCAATAGAAGGTATCGCCACCAAAACTTGGATTACTGTGTGTGCCTGAATTGATTGCGGCAATAGAAATTGCATTTTCAAGGCCGTCGTAACTAAGTGCACGGCAAATTGAAATAACGTGTCCGCCATACATTAATCGTCGACCAAAGCTGGTTGATTTCATCATTAAGTTGTCGAAATGAAGTTTGGCATTGTTCTGGTACAGTTTTGTCGCCAGTGTGTGGTCACTGTCATCAACGGTCATACCTGCTGGATGATTGATACGTTCACCCTGTACATAGTCATCCCATAATTTAGTCGAGCCTGTGGTTGCGACATCAAAATACTTGGCATCGAGATGATTAAATACGGGTAATTTTTCAGCGGTCACAAAGGCTGATAATTCTGGAATAACGGTTTTAGGTGCGAGTGCATCTACATCACGTTTATGAACCATGACCCAACGAACCCAGGATAACACTTGTTTGTGGTTTTGATTAACTGCCGTTGAACGAACATAGACGATGCCATTACGCCTCGTGGAATTTTCTTTAACACCGATCACCGTTGAGCGTGTTGTAAGTGTATCACCCGCATAAATGGGATGGTCGAAGGTGATTTCGGCATAACCAAGATTGGCGACGGCGTTGACTGATATGTCAGGTACAGTCTTGCCAAAGGCGATATGAAAGGCCAAAAGATCATCAATAGTTTTGTTGTCATAACCTAGAGAATGAGCAACCGGTTGGGCGCAGTGAATAATATGTCTCGAACCCGTTAAGGCGATATAAAGTGATGCGTCGCCCTCTGTAATAGTACGAGGCGTGGCGTGTAATATTATTTCACCGAGTTGAAAGTCTTCAAAATATCGGTTGTGGTTTGTCGTTGATTTAGTCATTATCGATACCCATTTTATTGATCATGTCACTGAGTTCTAAGAAACGTTTTGCCGCTGTCACATGATGATGTTCCACCAGTCTTCCGTTCACTAACACCGTGCCTCTTCCTGCAGCGTTTGCTGCACTTAGTGCTGCAATAATTTCTTTGGCAGATTCAACTTCTGCTGGTTTTGGCGTGTAGGCTTCGTTGGCATAAGGTAATTGGAAGGGATGAACTAATGATTTGCCATCAAAGCCCATATCTCGCCCAATGCGACATGCGTACTCAAATGCTTGCATATCTTTAAGATCACTATGAATACCATCAATCACTGCTCGCCCATAAGCACGAGCAGCTAAAACAACGAGTGATAAGCTGGTTAATATTGCCGTACGTTCATAGGTAGGGCGCGCATGCAAATCTGAAATAAGATCCGATGTGGCCATAATCATACAAGCAATACGATCAGAGGCTTTGGCTATTTCTTCGGCATGCAGCACCGCAAGAGGGCTCTCGATCATCACCATAATTGGGATGTCTGAATTACCGGCATCATCCAAAGCTTTAAGCGCTTTCATTACATCGTCATGATTCTCGATGTTAGAAAATAAAATGGCATCAGCACCAAGGTTAGCGATGGCATTAACATCGTCATAGCCCCATTTTGAATCAAGATCATTGACTCTAACCACAACTTCACGAGGGCCTAGTCCGCCTTTTTTTAAAGCCGCAACCACATTGTCACGCGACACTTCCTTTGCAGACAGCAAAATCGGTGCGCCTAAATCTAAGATGACGGAATCCACATTGAGGCTTAGCGCTTTTTCAAGATAGTGTTTATTGCAACCGGGGATATAAAGCATGGAGCGGCGTGGCCGAAAATACTTGTTCATAGGGCACCTTTCTATAACTTTCATTTATTAGGCAATTGTTCGATGAATTCATTCTATGCCAGTCTGATTTGATGTGTCAATGTTTATCTTATGTCTTATATAAGATATAAAACACTAGACATGTGTTTCGAACTGGTATAGATTACTATCTAGCTGAATTTATAGACATATATGTCCCTTATCTTTCTTGGTAGTAACTACAAATATTTTGTTTTAGGGATGTATATAGATTTTTTTATGTTGTCTTATATAAGATAACGGTGATGGGATAAAATGGTGACTAAAGTAAAAACCAAGGAAATAGCATGACCAACACAAATAATACGCTGGTGTTTAAACCACTTTATGAACAGATTAAGTCGGTGATTACTGACAGCCTTATCGCAGGTGAGTGGAAACCAGGAGAAAGTATTCCTAGTGAAATGGAGTTAGCCGCTCGTTATGGGGTGAGTCAGGGCACGGTGAGAAAAGCTATAGATGCGTTGGCCAAAGAAAATATTGTAGTGCGTCGTCAAGGTAAAGGTACCTTTGTTTCAACCCATAAAGAAGAGAAAAGCAAATTACGCTTTTTACGTTTAACGTCGGCTGATGGTAGTAAAGAGATACTTGATAATGAATTACTTGAATGTAACCGGATAAAAGTAAATGCAGCAATATCGAAAATAACAGGTCTGAAAATTGGCACGGCAATTATTGAAATAAAACGCTTATTAACCTTTTCACAGCGTCCCGTTATTCTGGATTACATCATCGTGCAAGCCAAATCATTCAAGGGCTTGAATGCGACAAAAATTAAAGAAAACAATGGTTCGCTCTACAGTATGTATGAAACCTTATATGGCGTGCCAATGGTGAGGGCGGAAGAAAAATTATCAGCGATTATGGCTACAAGGGAACAGGCAGCGTTGCTTAATATCGAACCAGGATTTCCATTATTGAGCATCGATCGTATTGCTTATACCTACGGTGATAAGCCGATGGAATGGCGTTTAGGTTTATGTGTAACGGATGAGCAGCATTATATGAATTTTTTGGAGTAAATTGTGAACAGTCCAGAACCGCACCAAGATTTAAAAACAAGAGCGCTTCATTATCATCAGTTTCCCCGACCAGGGAAATTATCGGTGGAATCAACCAAGCCGTGTATTACTGCTGAAGATCTTTCTCTTGCCTACACACCAGGTGTAGCTGAGCCAGTCAAAGAAATCGCCGCCGATCCTCGTAATGCCTATAAATACACTAATAAGGGTAATTTGGTTGCTGTGATTACGGATGGTACGGCAGTGCTGGGTTTAGGTGATGTAGGTTCGTTAGCCAGCAAGCCGGTAATGGAAGGTAAGGCTATATTATTCAAACAATTTGCCAATATTGATGTATTTGATATTGAAGTAACGGCACCTTCAGTAGAGAGTTTTATTGAAACTGTGGTCAATATTGCTCCCACATTTGGGGGTATAAATTTAGAAGATATTGCAGCTCCACATTGCTTTCGAATTGAACGTGAATTGCGTGAGCGATTGGATATCCCCGTATTTCATGATGATCAGCACGGTACAGCAGTGGTCATTTGTGCCGCTTTAATCAATGCGCTGGCACTGCAACAGAAAGATCTTACAACGGCTGAGATTGTATTTCTTGGTGCGGGTGCTGCTGGCATGGCTACGGCGCGAATGTTACGCGCCATGGGGGCAACTCATATCACTATGGTGAATAGAAAAGGTGTCATACATGCTGAGCGCACTGATATCCATGAAGAGATCCAAGACTTAATTAGAGATACCCAACATCGCACGCTGGCGGATGCAATGACCGATGCCGATGTCTTTATTGGGGTTTCTGCCGCCAATACCTTAGATGCTGATTTATTAACATCTATGGCTCCAAATCCCGTGGTATTTGCTTTGGCAAACCCTGATCCTGAAATATTGCCAGAGTTTGCTCATGCCGTGCGAGATGATTTGATTATGGCAACAGGACGTTCTGATTTTCCAAACCAAGTGAATAATGCTTTGTGTTTTCCTTATTTATTCCGTGGTGCTTTGGATGCACAGGCAAATCAGATCACTGAAAAAATGCAAATTGCAGCTGTGCATGCTTTAGCCGAATTAGCCAGAGAACCTATACCTGCGGATGTTTTGGCGGCATACAAGCTTGATGAGTTGAGCTTTGGTAAATCATACATTATCCCTAAACCGTTTGATCCAAGATTACTAAGTCGCGTATCCAGTGCTGTTGAACAAGCTGCTCGTGACGAATAGCTTGTCGTAGCTACTAAGGTTTACTGCGTTTGTTTTGATTACAAAATAGCAATGACCTATATAGACAAAAGAGGGTAACAAGATGGAACATAGAAATAATGCCTACGCTGAACCATATGCTGATGTCGACTTTTGTAGGGTGTTTAATTCCAGTGTATTAGGCGATCATTGGCCTGGGATCCAACTCTATTATCCTCCTGTCAAATATTCACCTCAACAAGGCATCTATGAAGATATAGAAGCTGCCGCTTTACGCATGAGAAAACACGCCTATGAGACACATGCCCACACCTTAATCTTTGATTTGGAGGATGGTTGTCGACAGAAAGAAATGAGTCGTACCTTATTGCGTCAGGAGTTAGCTGAACTTCGCCAACATAATAAAAAAGTGACAATTGCAATCCGAGTTAATCCTTTTCGTACCGATGAATATGAACTTGATATGAAGTTGATCAGCGATATGGCTGACAGTATTGATGTGGTGATGTTGTCTAAGGCGGGTGAAGCTTATGGCGCAGCAGAGGTTAGAGATCTTTCAAACTTACTTGTTGGAATGAATAATAAAATTACTATCCAGCCGATTATCGAGCATCCTAAATCGTTAAAAATTGCTCCTGAATTGATGCAATATTCGACAGTGAAGCATGTTGTATTTGGTATTCATGATTTTTCTAAAGCGATGGGGATCCACATTACTCCCGAACATTGGACAGAAGAGTTGAAGTTTTTCTTATACCAAATCATGTTTGAAGCGCGGATTGCAGGTAAGGGCGTAATTGGTGGTGTTGAAACCTTAATAGGTTCATCCAGCATGCCTGAAAAATTCATTGAACCCAATGATGTTAGGCGATGGTTAGATCTTCATGGTGAAGACGAATCGAGAGTTGTTTATAAACATGCCTGTGAAGAGACGGCAATGGGACTGACAGGGAAACAAGTCATTCATCCTAGCCATATTCATTTATGTAAAGTGGCTTACACACCATCACCCACAGAAGTTGCACAAAAGATCAGTATTTTAAAAGCGGCTATTGAGGCAGATGCCTTATTAGGCGGCGCGATAAAGTTTGACGGTGAAATGCTTGATCCACCTATGTTTGGGAAGGCCTTGCAAACATTACTTCGTGCCAATGCACTGCAAGCTTTAAATGATGAAGATCGAAATTTTGCTATGGAAGTTATGCAGTTAATGCCTGCCCAAGTCGTGCGCGAAAACTGGCCATATGGAGCAATATTATGAGTAATTTAGCACCGTTCTCGCCATGGGTTTGGGATGTACCAAGCCACTTTAATATTGGCGTTGCCTGTTCTGATCGGCATATTGGAACAAACATTGAACATACGATGGCGATGGTCGTTGAAGATGATCTATTAGGAACCGATCAGATTAGTTTTGCTGACTTATCACAACGAACCAGCCAATTTTCCCAATTATTACGTGACCTTGACGTGGTATTTGGCGAGCGCGTATTAATACGTTTACCCAACTGTTTAGATTATCCCATCGCATTTCTTGGTGCGATGAAGTTAGGTGCTATTTCAGTGCCCACCTCGACCTTACTAACGGTGGAAGAAGTACTTTACTTGGCAAAAGATTCTAAAGCTAAGGTGTTGGTAATAGACAAAGAAATGTGGTTGAAATTATTGCCTCATATTTCTCAATGTACTGATTTAATGCTTGTTCTATTATCTGGGCTGGGCGATGTGGTGGCAGCGGATAGTGACATTATCGTTAAAGATCTTAGCAAGAGCTTAGCATCAATAACTGACTGGCAACCTGCTCACAATACCGCGGCAGATGATCCTGCTTATTTAGTGTATACCTCAGGCACAACAGGTTATCCAAAAGGTGTGTTACATGCACACCGAGCCTTGATTGGTCGCACGCCCGCGTCACAATATTGGTTCGATTTTGCTGAAGATAGTCAAGATAGAATTATGCATTCAGGCAAGTTTAATTGGACCTATGTATTAGGCTCAGGATTAATGGATCCCTTATATTTAGGTAAGACCGTTATTGTTCATGAAGGTAAAAATGATGCCAATACGTGGCCGCGTTTAATTGCTAAACATCAAGCAACGATATTTGTGGGCGTGCCGACTATTTACCGGCAAATTATTCAGAAAACGGCGTTTAGTAAAGAAGATGTGCCGAGTTTGCGCCACTGTATGAGTGCGGGTGAACATCTATCTGATGAAGTCTTACAGTTATGGCAACAGCGATTTAATATCAGTATTTATGAAGCGGTAGGGATGTCTGAGTTCTCGTATTACTTATGTGAAACGAAATCTCGTCCTATCCGTCCAGGCTCTGCAGGCTTTCCGCAACCTGGTCATGATATTCAATTATTGGATCCAGATACATTAGCAGCGGTGGAGATCGGCCAAGAGGGGATGATTTGTGTTCCTGAGTCAGATCCTGGTTTGTTTATTGAGTATTGGAATCTCCCTGAAGAAACGGCTAAATTAAAACACGAAGGTTGGTTTTTAACGGGGGATTTTGCGAGATATGATGACGATGGTTATATTTGGTTTTTAGGACGCAAAGACGACATCATTAAGAGTTTTGGCTACCGCGTCTCACCCTATGAAATTGAGCGCGTATTTAAGTCTCATCCCGCAATTGCTGATTGTGCAGCAATAGGCGAAGAGGTCGAAAAAGACAAAAACTTAGTGGTCGCATATGTGGTGCTTCATGATGACATGAACGCGACCCCCGATGAGTTGTTAGCCTATGGTAAAAAGCATCTTGCTGCGTATAAGGCTCCCAAAGTGGTGTATTTAACTCGGGACTTTCCAAGAACAAAAAATGGAAAAATATTGCGGCGAGACGTCAGTCCTGATATCGCGAGCTCACGCTCAGGAATATAAAAAATAGCATCAGCGTCTCAGGCTGGGTATGATGAAGGGATTATTTGTCAACGATTGCCTGAGACGACTCATTAATAATGGGTTGTTCCACCAATAAATTTAGGTGTGGAAATGATGGACTCCATTTTGAACGAAGAAGAAATATTACGTACTGTATTTTTTGTATCTGATCGTACAGGCCTCAGTGCGGCTCATTATGGCAAAACGTTATTAGCTCAATTCCCAAATCAACGTTATCAAATTGTAACCTTATCTTTTATTGATACGAGAGAAAAGGCGACGATTGCGAGCAACAAGATTAAGACTGCGTATAGAACATCAGGAAAGCAACCTATAGTTTTCAGCACCTTAGTGGATGAAAATGGACAACGCATTCTTAAAAGTACGGACGCTTGCATAATTAATCTATTTAATGCATTTTTAGACCCATTAGAGCAAGCGTTTGGAGAAATATCTTCTCACGTTCAAGGTAAATTTCAGGGAAGTAGTGGGATTTCTGGCAATTTAAGTTATCAGCAACGACTTGACGCAATCGATTATTCTTTATCGCATGATGATGGCGTGCGTTATGATCAATATGATGAAGCAGATGTGATTTTAGTAGGGGTTTCACGATGTGGTAAAACCCCTACCAGTCTTTATCTGGCAATGAACTTTTCACTCAAAGTAAGCAATTATCCTTTGACTGAAGAAGACCTAGATAAAAATGTACTGCCTGATTTCTTACTTAAACATAAACATAAACTTGTTGCACTGACCATAAAAGTTGTACCTTTAAGTAAAATACGAAGAGCACGTCGACCTGATAGTGATTATTCGTCACTTAAGGTCTGTGAGCGCGAAGTGAGAATTTCAGAAGAAATGTTTGAACATGCAAATATTCCGGTATTTGAAACGACCGATACTTCTATTGAAGAAATTGCTACTTATGTCGTTCAAGCTATGAAGTTTGGGCTAGCAGAAAACGATGTCTAACTAAGTTAGAACTAAATATAAATTAATAACTTGATGTAAACGAGGACTTAAAATAATGATTGAGTATGTAGTCGAATTAGACCAATTGAGCATGGAAGATGTCTCCAGAGTCGGTGGCAAAAATGCTTCATTAGGCGAGATGCTACAGAATCTGGCACCTTTGGGTGTGTCAGTGCCTAGTGGTTTCGCAACAACTGCCGATGCATATCGCGAGTTTCTCATTCAAGATGATTTGAAAGGTAGAATTGCTGAACGTTTGCATAAGTTAGATATTACTGATATCGCAGCATTGCAGGCTACAGGTAGTGATATCCGACGTTGGATTAACGAAGTTCCCTTTCCTGCTGAAATGGAAAAAGCGATCGATGATGCTTACGCCCAATTAGAAAAAGAATACGGTACCGAGGCAACATGGGCAGTACGTTCATCAGCAACAGCCGAAGATTTACCGGATGCTTCTTTTGCTGGACAACAAGAAACATTTTTAAATGTCTCTGGCCTAGCGAATATCAAACAATCGATTCGCGAAGTATTTGCCTCTTTATTTAACGATCGAGCTATTTCATATCGTGAACATCAAGGTTTTGATCATAATGAAGTCGCATTATCTGCGGGTATCCAAAAAATGGTACGTTCTGATATCGCCAGCTCAGGTGTTGCATTTAGTTTAGATACTGAAAGCGGTTTCCGCGATGTTGTCTTCATCACAGGTAGTTACGGTCTAGGTGAAATGGTCGTACAAGGTGCGGTTAACCCAGATGAGTTTTATGTCCATAAACAAACATTAGCTGCAGGTCGCCCATCAGTATTACGTCGCACATTAGGCCAAAAAGCGATCAAAATGATCTACTCTGGCGAAGCGAGTAATCCTGTTAAAACAGTTGATGTCGCTGCAGAACAACGTGTGTTATTTTCTTTAACAGATGCTGAAGTTGAAACCTTGGCAGAAATGGTGGTCACCATTGAGCAACATTACAAGCGACCAATGGACGTTGAATGGGCAAAAGATGGTATCGATAACCGAATCTATATCGTTCAAGCTCGTCCTGAAACAGTTCAAAGCCAACAAGAAAATGTTATTGAAGAATATACCTTAAAAGAACGCAGCAAATTATTAGCTGTTGGTCGCTCTATTGGTAAAAAAATTGGTAAGGGTCGCGTAAGATTATTTACGAGTCTTGACCAAATGGATCAATTTGAAGACGGCGATGTTTTACTGACAGATATGACCGATCCCGATTGGGAACCGATTATGAAAAAATCCTCTGCGATCATCACTAACCGTGGTGGCCGTACTTGTCATGCGGCCATCATTGCCCGTGAACTTGGCGTACCTGCTGTAGTAGGCTGTGGCGATGCAACCGAACTTGTAGCAGATGGCTCTGAAGTTACCGTTTCATGTTCAGAAGGTGATGAAGGCCAAATCTATGAAGGTCTATTAGACTTTGACTATAACGTTCGCCAATTGAACGCAATGCCTGAGATTCCCGTTAAAGTGATGATGAACGTAGGTAATCCTGATCGCGCCTTTACATTTGCTCAGTTACCTAATGACGGTGTGGGTTTAGCGCGTTTAGAATTCATCATTAATAACATGGTGGGAATACATCCTAAAGCCCTAATCAATGCCGATAAAATGGCCGATGATGTTAAAAAAGTGATTGATCAAAGAGCTACGGCCTATGGTGATCCTGTTGAGTTTTATGTCAGCCGAATCGTTGAAGGTGTATCAACGATTGCTGCCTCATTTAGTCCTAAAAAAGTTATTGTTCGCCTATCTGACTTTAAATCAAATGAATATGCCAATTTAATCGGTGGCGCTGATTTTGAACCTCATGAAGAAAATCCAATGATTGGGTTTAGGGGAGCAGCTCGTTACATTTCTGATGACTTTAGAGAATGTTTTGAACTTGAATGTAAAGCCATGAAACGTGTTCGTGATGATATGGGCTTCACTAATGTGGAGCTGATGATTCCGTTTGTTCGTACAACGGTAGAAGCGGCCGCTGTTATTGAAATCATGAAAGAAAATGGTTTAGAGCGCGGTAAAAACGGACTGCGTATCATCATGATGTGCGAGTTACCTTCCAATGCAGTATTGGCATCTGAGTTCTTAGAATATTTTGATGGTTTCTCTATTGGGTCAAACGATATGACTCAGCTGACATTAGGTTTGGATCGCGACTCATCACTCGTTGCTAACTCATTTGATGAACGCAACCCTGCGGTCTTAGCTATGTTAGATATGGCGATCACCGCCTGTAAAGACGCGGGTAAGTATATTGGTATTTGTGGTCAAGGCCCATCTGATCACCCTGATCTAGCGAAGTGGTTATTAGATAGAGGCATTACTAGTATTTCATTGAATCCAGATACGGTTGTGTCTACATGGCAAGATTTAGCAAACTAAATTAAATAGTAAGCTAAAGGGTATTCTTCTGATGAATACCAAAGAAAGTAACCAATAACAGTATGATTTTATAATGTTATTTGGTTACTTTTTTTTTGACTTTATTTCTTATATAAAGCAATAAGGCGGCTTTGTTGGAAGCGCTTTAAATAAGTCTTTGTCTAGCTATGTTACTTTTTCATGAATCGCTTATACTACGGTTATATCAAATTATTTTTGAAGCAAGAGAGACCATTAAATGAGCGATCAAAAACTCAGTGCTACTAAAGCTGGTAACAAGCTTAAGCTCCCGAGAACAGAAGGAAAAGGTAGACAAGTTGATGCTAAAGCCTTAACTGAGGTTCAAGCTTTATTGGGCGATGAATCTAGACAAAAAGATCTTTTAATCGAGCATCTACATAAGATTCAGGATACTTATCATCATATTTCGGCTGCTCATTTAGTCGCGCTTGCTCGTGAAATGAAATTATCAAAAGCTGAGGTTTACGAAGTTGCAACTTTCTACCACCATTTTGATGTCATTAAAGAAGGAGATACACCTCCTGCTGCATTAACTGTAAGGGTTTGTGAGTCACTTACTTGTGAAATGATGGGCGCTAATGATTTAATTAATTCATTAGAAAATGGCTTAGGTGACGGCGTACGGGTGCAACGTGTTCCGTGTATTGGTCGTTGTGATAAAGCCCCAGTAGCTGTTGTAGGCATGAATCCCATTGAACATGCTGATACCAATAAGGTTGCAGATGCTGTAAAAACTAAAAAAGTTGAAGCAGAACGCTTAGAAGCGATTGACTTCGAAAGCTACCTTGAGCAAGGCGGTTACAGTACCTATAAGCTTTGTATTAATGAAACCTATAACGTAGATAAAGTGTTGGATGCCATGAGTGATTCTGGCCTGCGTGGTTTAGGTGGTGCAGGCTTTCCTGCTGGCCGTAAGTGGCGAATTGTACGTGAACAACCCGAACCTAAATTAATGGCCGTTAATATCGATGAAGGCGAACCCGGTACCTTCAAGGATAAATATTATCTAGAGCGTGATCCACATTGTTTCCTAGAAGGCATGTTGATTGCTGCTTGGGCTACTGGCATTAATGAAATTTATATTTATCTGCGTGATGAATATGCGGCTATTCGCCAATTATTAGAAAAAGAAATTGCTAAATTAACCGCTAATCCACCAGTCAGTAATTTACCGATAATCCATCTTCGCCGCGGTGCGGGAGCGTATATTTGTGGTGAAGAATCTGCCATGATTGAATCAATCGAAGGTAAACGAGGCATGCCAAGACTTCGTCCACCCTTTGTGGCGCAAGTGGGATTGTTTGGTCGTCCGACCTTAGAGCACAATATGGAAACATTGTATTGGGTGCGGGATATATTAGAAAAAGGCCCATCTTGCCTAACGGATCACGGTCGGCATGATCGTGTCGGTTTGCGTTCATTTTCGGTCAGTGGTCGTGTGAATAAGCCGGGTGTTCATTTAGCGCCTGCTGGTATCACCATGCGTGAATTGATTGATGAATATTGTGATGGTATGCAAGAGGGACATGAGTTTTATGGTTATTTCCCCGGAGGGGCTTCAGGTGGAATATTGCCTGCGTCATTAGGCGATGTACCACTTGATTTTGATACTTTACAGCCCTATGGTTGTTTCATTGGCTCGGCTGCTATTGTCGTATTTTCAAATCAGGATAAAGCGCGTAAATTAGCGGTTAATGCGATGAAATTCTTTGAAGATGAGTCATGCGGTCAGTGCACGCCATGTCGTGTAGGTACTGCTAAGGCGGTGACACTAATGAAGCAAGATTCGTGGGATACCACGCTATTAGAAGAGCTTTCTGAAGTGATGATTGACGCGTCTATTTGCGGTCTGGGACAGGCGGCACCTAACCCTGTTCGTAGTGTGATCAAATACTTCAGTGATGAGTTAGAGATTGGAGGGGTGAAATAATGACTATTAATTTCACATTGAACGGCAATGCAGTTGTTGCCGAACAGGGACAAACATTGCTTGATGTTGCGAAACAGCAGGGCATTGAAATACCACATTTATGTTACTCAGATCGCCAAGGTGCCGATGGCAATTGTCGGGCATGTATGGTGGAAGTGGATGGCGAGCGTGTATTAGCGCCATCTTGTTGCCGTCAACCATCAGAAGGCATGAATGTTCAATCGAATAGTGAACGCGCAATTAAGTCGCAAAAAATGGTATTGGAGTTACTAAAATCTGACGTGTCAGAAAAGCCTCATACCTTACATTCAGAATTAGATTATTGGGCAAGCAAGCTGGAAATAGGTTTGCCACGATTTGAGGCAAGGCATCAACCTAAGTCTGACGTGTCGCATCCTGGTATCGCCGTTAATATGGATGCCTGTATTCAATGTACGCGTTGTGTACGAGCCTGTCGTGATGAACAAAATAATGATGTCATCGGCTTAGCTATGCGGGGTACACATACCCAAATCGTATTCGATCTTGACGATCCTATGGGTGAAAGTACCTGTGTTGGGTGTGGTGAATGTGTTGAAGCCTGTCCTACTGGTGCATTAATGCCTGCGAATGAAGTCGGTATGGAAGAACCGGATCGTAAAGTTGATTCAGTATGTCCATATTGTGGTGTTGGTTGCCAATTAACCTACAATATTAAAAATGAAAAAATCCTTTATGTGGAAGGACGCAATGGTCCAGCTAATGAAGGCCGTTTATGTGTGAAAGGGCGCTATGGCTTTGACTATGTTCATCATCCACATCGTTTAACAACGCCATTAATTCGTCGAGAAGGCGCACCTAAATCAGCTGAATTCTCAATGGATCCAAAAGACGTTGACAAAATATTCCGTAAGGCAACATGGGATGAAGCTTTAGATTTTGCCGCTAGTGGTTTTAAAACGATTCGTGATGAGCAAGGCCCTAATGCTTTAGCGGGGTTTGGTAGTGCTAAGGGCAGCAATGAAGAAGCGTATCTCTTCCAAAAACTAGTTAGGACCGGTTTCAAAACTAATAATGTTGATCACTGTACACGGTTATGTCACGCCTCATCCGTTGTTGCCTTATTAGAATGTTTAGGTTCAGGTGCGGTTTCAAATCCTGTGTCTGACGTTGATAAAGCTGAAGTCATCGTAATCATTGGTGCCAACCCAACGGTCAATCATCCTGTCGGTGCGACTTGGATGAAAAATGCTATGCGTAAAGGCGCTAAGTTAATTTTGATGGATCCTCGGTCAACAGAATTATCACGTCAGGCAACGCATCATCTAGCCTTTAAACCGGGCAGTGATGTACCGATGTTAAATGCAATGATGCATACGATCATCGAAGAAGGATTGACTCATCCAGAGTTTATTGCTGAGCGTACCGAAGGTTTTGAAGCGATGAAAGCGCATCTGAAATCTTATACGCCTGAACTGATGTCACCTATTTGCGGTATACCTGCAGAACAATTAAGACAAGCTGCGCGTTTGTATGCATTATCGAAAGGATCGATTATCTTTTGGGGTATGGGCGTTTCTCAGCATGTACATGGGACTGATAACGCACGTTGTCTGATTTCATTGGCATTGATGACCGGACAAATTGGTCGACCAGGTACAGGTTTACACCCACTACGTGGTCAAAATAATGTGCAGGGTGCATCTGATATGGGATTAATACCGATGGTATTCCCAGATTATCAACCTGTAAATGATGAAAAAGCGCATGCCTATTTTGAAGAACTGTGGGGCTGTGAGTTAGATAACCGTCCAGGATTAACGGTTGTTGAAATTATGCATGCTATTCATGCCGGCGCTTTAACAGGCTTATATGTACAGGGTGAAAATCCTGCGATGTCCGATCCTGATGCTAATCACGCCCGTCGTTCATTGGCGGAGCTTGAACATTTAGTTGTGCAAGATATTTTCTTGACGGAAACGGCTTATTTAGCTGATGTTATCTTACCTGCCTCAGCCTTTGCGGAAAAAACAGCTACATTTACAAATACTGACAGATTGGTACAGCTAGGCCGTAAAGCAATTGAGCCACCTGGTGAAGCAAAACAAGACTTATGGATCATCCAAGAAATGGCAAAACGCTTAGGCCTTGATTGGAACTATAAGGATTCTGCCGAAGTATTTGAAGAAGTCCGCAAAGCGGTTCCTACAATGGCTGGCATGACTTGGGCTCGTCTTGAAGCTGAAGGCTCGATTGTGTATCCGTGTCTTAAAGAAGGTGATCCTGGTGAAGCAGTAATCTTCACGGAGACATTTGAAAGTGCAAATGGTTTGGGTAAATTTGTGCCGGCAGATATTGTGCCGCCTGCAGAACGTCCTGATGAAGAATATCCGTTTGTGTTAATCACTGGACGGATGTTAGAGCATTGGCACACAGGTTCTATGACACGTCGTTCAAATGTATTGGATGCCTTGGAACCTGAGGCTGTGGCAACTATTAACCCAATCAGTTTAGATGAAATGGGTGTTAGGCCGGGGGAAATGATAACTTTATCAACGCGACGTGGTGAAATATCAATGATTGCCCGTTCTGATGAATCAGTGCCCACTGGCGCGGTGTTTATGGCGTTTTGTTATTACGAAGCCGCGGTTAATAAATTATCAAATGCAGCTTTAGATCCGGATGCTAAAATTCCTGAGTTTAAATACTGTGCTGTTAAAGTCACTCCAGGAGGTAAGCCTATGGAGTTCCATTCTTATGGTGGCGGTCAAGCTAACAATAAGCTCAATTAGTAAAAAGCTAGAACGTTATTAGATTACTCAACTTGCTGGGCTCGGAAAATGTGCTTTTTGCATTTTCCGAGTCAAGCAAATTGTCGAGCATGAGTAAGAATGCCTTGGCGACATTTCATGTGCTGTAAATGTCAAACTAAGATTAGCCGTTGTTTTAAGCGTATTATAGTGAGATCGGTATAGAAAGCGGTCTGAACATTACGTGTTTTCAGTTTTTACTAATTTGTTGATGACATTAAGGAAGTAGAATAAATGCTGAAGCCTAATGCTGAGATAACGATCAGTCAGGATGCCGAAGGTAGCATTATATTCACTAGCACGGGTGATTGGACGGTTGCTAGTATTCACGACCTTGCCACTCAATTAACGAGTCTTTTATGCCATTATAGTAAGCAGGCTATACAATGGGATATTGCTAATATAGGCGAAATAGATTCAACAGGAATGATGCTTTTTTTACACTATCATGACCTGTTAATCAGCCGTCATTGCAAAGTCACTATCACGGGTGCAACAGCCAATAATCAACGGCTGAGTGAGTTATTACGTGAACACATTGATAAAAAAATAGCGGTTGACACCAAAAAATCAAGTCAGGTTTTTTTTAACCCATTTTATAAAATGGGAAAGTTAGTCAGTGAATTTGTTCATGAAATCTTGTTGTTTTTCACCTTTTTCGGTGAAACTAGCACCGTTTTTATTAAATCATTACGCTATCCATCCAGTATTCGCTACGGCGCCATTATAAAAAATATTGAAGAGTCGGGCGTTCGTGCAATTCCGATTATTATCGTAACTAGTTTTTTAATTGGCGTCGTCATTACCTATCAAGGTGCAGTGCAATTAGAAAAGTTCGGTGCTAATATTTTCATTGTTGAAATGATCGGTATTTCTCTCACTAGAGAACTCGCACCGCTGATAACAGCGATTGTTGTGGCTGGTCGAACAGGATCAGCTTACACCGCACAACTAGGTGTGATGAAAATTACTGAAGAAATGGATGCGATGCGAACCATGGGGTTTAATCCACATCATTTTTTAGTTATACCTCGTATTTTAGCTTTAATGATTGCTTTACCATTGCTCGTCTTTCTTGCCGATATTGTAGGTATTTTTGCTGGGATGATTATTTCCGAAATACACTTACAATTATCGTTTTCAGAGTTTTTTAATCGTTTACATAATGTACTAGGGGTCAAGCATGTTTGGATTGGCCTGATTAAAGCGCCTTTTTTTGCTTTTTTAATCGGCATTATTAGTTGTTTTCGCGGCTTTCAAGTTGAAAAAAATACCGAAAGTATTGGTCGATACACCACGATAAGTGTCGTGAATGCCATTTTCCTAGTGATTGCTTGTGATGCACTATTCTCAGTTATTTTGACGGAGATGGGAATTTGAGTAAGGCCGTGATTACTGTGAAAAATGTTGTGACTCAGTTTGGACCTAACCGCGTACATGATGGTGTCAACTTACATGTTGGGCAAGGCGAGATTTATGGTTTATTAGGCGGCAGTGGCTCGGGAAAAACAACGTTATTAAAAGAAATGATTATGTTGCTAACGCCGAAAGAAGGTGAGGTGACTATACTCGACCAAAATATTATGACGAGTAGTAACAAGGAGAAAGATTGGTTAAGGCGACAATGGGGCGTGTTATTTCAGAATGGAGCCTTATTTTCGTCGTTGACCGTTGCTGAGAATGTAGCTATCAGTTTGAAAGAATATACAGACATTCCGCTTAACTTGATCAGTGATATTGTTAGAATGAAAATTAGTATGGTTGGTTTGCCGCCACATGTTGGGTCATTATATCCGGCCGAATTAAGTGGCGGCATGATTAAGCGGGCCTCATTAGCAAGAGCATTAGCGATGGATCCAAATCTATTATTTCTGGATGAACCTACTTCTGGACTGGACCCTGTGGGCGCAGCGGCATTTGATCAGCTGATTCTGCAATTGCGTGATATGCTGGAATTGACTATCGTGATGGTGACACATGATTTAGATTCAATTTGGACTACGGTTGATCGTTTAGCTGTTTTAGGTGAAAAAAAAGTGCTTGTAGAAGGTACGCTTGATGAAGTGAATAAGTCAGAACATCCTGACATAAAAGCATTTTTTAGAGGAAAGCGAGGATTAGCTCGTATGAAAAATGGAAAGTAAACTTAACTATACAATTGTAGGCTTATTTATTGCTGCTTTATTGACGGGAACACTCGTATTTCTGTACTGGTTGAGTAAAAATACGGGTAATCAGCAATATGATTATTATCATGTCTATATGACTGAGTCTGTATCAGGCCTGAGTGCGGATGCTTCTGTTAAATATATGGGAGTGGATGTAGGTAGGGTGACGGAAGTAGATATTAACCCTGTTAATTCAGAGCAAGTGGCATTATTATTAGAGATTCGCCAAGGTATCCCCGTTAAACTTGATACAAGAGCATCGCTTCGGTTTTATGGCGTAACGGGACTTGCTTTTATTGAATTGATGGGCGGAGGTAGAGAATCTCCATTATTAGCGCCTAAACATAAGGGGGACATTCCAGAAATAGCCGAGTCTGCATCTACATTTTCGAATATTGAAAAAACCTTAAATGATTTAGCGGCCAACTCAGCAACGGTTTTGAAAAAAATAGATCAATTACTCAGTGTTGATAATTTAAATAATGTTGATGGTATTTTGAAAGAAACTAAGCTTATTTTGAGCGAATTTAGCCAATATCAACCAGATATTGCCAACTTGATTAAACAGGGTGTTGTAGCAGAAAAGAGTATTAATGACGCGTTCACGAAAATGGGTCGGGCAGCTGAAAGTGTGGCAACGATTACTGATAGTTTAGCTGGCAACGTTCAGGTGATGCAGACAGATTTTAGTAAAACTTTGTCTGAAATTGATTCAGCTTCACGCAGTATAAAAAATATGGCGGATAGTTTTCAGCATAATTATGCTGATTCAGGTCAAGAAATTACCAAAGAAGTGTCTTACAGTTTAAGTTCATTTCAGCAACTTTTGGCTGAGATGGAAGTGTTAGTTGTGGATTTACAACGCACAGCTAGAAAGGTTGAAACTAGCCCGAGCGACTTATTTCTGAAAAGTAACAAAACTAAATTAGGACCAGGAGAGGGCGTTCATGGTGAACAATAATTCCTTCATTATAGGGGTGGTATTTACTTCGCTTTGGCTATCAGGCTGTAGTATTATTAATCCTAAGCCGAGCCCAGCGATTGATGTTTATACACTTTCACAGGAGATGGAACAGGCTCAACAAGCACCATCGGATATGAACAATCGTCATGCGAGAATTCTTGCGTTGTCCCCGATTCGCAGTCCGCAAGGTTTAATGAGCACAGGGATTATTTACAGAGATGTGGACTATGGCTTTAATAGTTATGCCTACAGTCGTTGGAGTGATAGTCCAAATAAATTATTAAGCAATTATTTTCAACAATATCTGACTCAAAGCCAGCATATTTCTGCCGTCATACCTGTTGGTTCAAAAATAGATGCCGATCTATTGCTAGAAGCGACATTAGTTGATTTTAGCCATCATCTAGAGACTAACGTTGCAAGCACAACAGCGGTAGTATCGATTATATTTTATTTAATTAACGCTGAAGACAAGACACTGTTAGCGACTAAGCAATTCATTGAAAAAGTGCCTGTAGAAAAACAAAATGCTAAGGATGCGACCATATCCATTAATCATGCCACTAAATTAGTGACCCTAGCTTTACAAAAGTGGTTGGAGACAAATATCGCAAGCTTACCTCAAAAGTAAGCTGAGTTAAGCATGAATCAAATAGCTAGATGGATTAAAAGGCTGTAAGCCTTTCTGTTTTGAACAGCGTGAAAAGCACTCGCCCTACAAACGATAGTAGCGAGTGCTCCGGTTTGAGTTTAAGCTGAGTTAGTAGTGAATGGCACGAGGTAGTTCTTTTGCTTGTGTGACCCAGTCTTCTATTTGAGATACGGATGGCACCTGACGAACGAGTTTTTTCTTTTCATTCACTTCTAGCATCTTAGCATGCAGATTTTCGGCATTACGTTGAGCAAGTTCAGGCACCGTATCGACGCCAGCACACTCAAGAAGATCAGCATATTGAGTACTCACACCTTTAATTCTTGCGAGATCGGCACGGTTTATCCAGTTCAGCACAAGCTTTTCGCTAATGCCTGTTTTCTCGGCTAATTCTTTGCGGCCTTTTTTTTCACTACCAATTTTTAATAAATTTTCTATTGACGTAACCCCAGCATCCGTTAATTTTGTTGAGTATGCTTCACCGATACCTTCAATTTCAGATAGTTTTGTCATGAACTTTTCCTTATTAAATGTTGAGTGTAAATATTATGTTGTTTAGCGTTTAAGTAGATCTCTTATTTCTGTCAGTAAAACCACCTCAGTTGAAGGTTTGGCCGGTTCTGCTGGTGCTTCTTCTTCTTCTTTCTTTTTAAGTTTATTCATGACTTTGATAGCCATAAATATCGCAAAAGCGACAATCAGAAAGTCGACGATTGATTGAATGAATATTCCATAATTAATTGCGACAGCAGCTACTTCACCTTGTGCCTCTTGAATAACATAAGCAAGCTGTGAAAAATCAACGCCGCCTACTAGTACGCCGATGGGCGGCATGATGATATCTTTTACTAGTGACGCGACGATTTTACCAAATGCAGCACCAATAATAATACCGACTGCCATATCAACAACATTGCCTTTCATGGCAAAGCTTTTAAACTCACTTACAAAACTCATATCATTTATCCTTTAAGATGGTTATTGGTGTTAAATTCAAGTGGCTCATAATGATAAGTACATAAAAACTTAAGCATTATGACTTGAATATTATAATAATATGAGGTCGTTGGCGAATTTTGAGGTAATAAGGTTATCAGCCGCGACAGAAATTTTATTTCTGTCTATAACACCAAGTGGGATTTTGATGAGCATCAATAATGTTATGGTCGCTCAGCCATAGTCTGGCATCTTCGGCATCTTGTTCAAACCAAGCTTTGGCAGAACCTAACCTGAAAGTGTAACCCCAACGATCCATATCGACCATCATGCGATCTTTGCCGATGTTAGGTAAGTGATCTGCTAATAATATTTGTAAATAACAGACGCCATTTTCTTCATCATAATCACCTTCTGCATCCGTATCGATTTTTTCTCGTCTTATCGGATCCATACAAATGTAGTGGCCAGCTTCATGTAGGGCTGAATGCACTGGTGTGTCATGACGAAGATAGAGTTTATTACCAATTAAGCCCGCTTCTCGTTCACCAAAAAAGCTGCCTTGGATAGCCTCATTTTCTGCAACGGCTTCAATTTCAATACCATAAGGTTTAAGTAAATCTGAAAGTTGCTGCTGGCGTTGTAATGTGCAGTTTAAAACATTATTGGGATCTGCTGTGGCAGCCTTAGACACGGCGAGCATCACCAATAATATGATTTGTGACCATGCCGGCTAGTGTTAAGCCAAAGATCGAAGGCATATAGCTCATGGTGCCGTTTACAGCTCGCGGTCGACCATGTGCAACCGCTTCTGGTGGTAATGCTGGCTGTGGGGTTTCGATGGAGTAAACGGTTTGAATACCTCGTCCGACACCATTACGTCGTAGATGGCCTCGTAATTGTTTGGCGAGCTTACATATCGATGTATCCATAATATCGCCAGTACGGATCAGGGTGGGATCTAGTTTGCCGCCTGCGCCCATGCTGGCAAAAATAGGGATGTTTTTACGCCATGCTGTCGCCATTAATTGTGTCTTGCTACTCATGCTGTCAATAGCATCAATGATCACATCATAGTCGGGGGTGATGACCTCTGGAATATTTGTTGGCGATAGAAATTCAGTAATAATATTTATTTTACATGCAGAATTTATATCACTGATTCGTTTTGCCATAACATCCACCTTAAGTTGACCGATGGTTGAATTCAAAGCGATCAACTGACGATTGATATTCGATGCAGATACAACATCATGATCAACTAATGTCATTTCTCCCACACCCATGCGTGCGAGTGCTTCGGCAGTAAACGAGCCTACACCGCCCATTCCTGCAAGAAAGACATGACTTTGTTCTAAGCGTTTGATCCCTTCATCTCCGATGAGGATCTGAGTGCGTTCAAATAGCGGGTTTTGATGGGTCATTTTTTATCCTTACAGAACGCTATTAATTAGCGGTATTAGGCCTGATAGCCCATATCTTTTAGGTTGGATTATGTATTAAATACAATTATTATTTTAAATAATATTGTCCATTAGAAACAAGTTTCAGAGGACTTTTAAACGATTATTCGTATCTCTGTTTTCACGAATGTGTGTATTACTTGCACCATAGTTATCAGTTTTAACTAGGCGATCATATAGCAATACATTGACTGAGGCAGACAAGTTCATACAACCCACGGTGGGCACATAGACCACAGCGTCAGCCCGATCGATTATCTCTTGGTCGATCGAGCCATCTTCTGGCCCGAAAATATATAGAGCATGCTCTGGGTGCTGGTATTCAGGTAAGGGAATGGCATTGATAGCAAATTCAATACAGACGATTTTCATGTCTTTGGCGATAACATCAATCAGGCTATCAGCTCGAGCTATAAGTACGTCTTTGCTTATTTTACGACTCATGTCGACCGTTCTTGCTTTACGCTCTATGGCACGTGGATAGCGATCGCCGGTATAAAAAACCTTATCAACACTATAATTAGCGGCTGCTCGCAAAACAGAGCCTACATTATCAGGGCTTTTAGGATTAACTAAACCGAGGCTTACTTGAGATTGTTTCATTTATTTCCTGTGAGGCGGTGAGGATGCTTTTGTTTAATACAGTTTTCCAACACGATCTAGGTACGTTAGGTAAAGACGCATATCAAATTCTAATTGATGATAATTCGGTTCCATATAAGTACATAATTTATAAAAAGCTTTATTGTGGTCTTTTTCTTTTAAATGCGCTAACTCATGTACCACAATCATATTTAAAAACGCACTGGGTACTGTTTTAAATACTGAGCCAATACGCATCTCATTTTTGGCTTTTAATTTATTGCCTTGAACCCTGGAAACAAAGGTATGCAACCCTAGTGCTTGATGCAATACATCAAGTTTATCATCATAAATTACTTTGCTAAGTGGGCTGGATTGGCGAATAAATTGATTTTTCAAATCAATAACATAGGCATATAAAGCTTTGTTAGTTTTAATATCGTGGACCTTGGGGTATTTTTTTAACAGTAAATCCCCTAGCGTTTTGTTATCTATTAAGGCACTAACTTGATCTTGCACCGCTTCTGGGTAGGCGGCTAAGTATTTTAACTGGGTCATTGTATATTTAAAATTCGTTTTGCATTGGCAGTGGTTATTGTAGCAAGTTCTGTTTCACTTTCAGTGCGAATAAATGCCAGTGCGGAAAGTATTTTCGGAATATTTTCAGGTGTATTTCTATAATCAGACATCTCTTGCATGTCGGCCAAAGGCATATCTGGCGCATCGGTTTCTAATACGATGCTGGATAAGGGAAGTTGGCTAAATAATGTTCTCAAACGCGTTGCTTTAGCATGGGTAATCACACCTCCTATACCGAATACAAAACCTAACTTTTGATAAGATTCTGCTTGTTGCAAGCTGCCGTTAAAGGCATGCACTATTCCGCCTTTCACTGAATGCATTTTGAGCAAGCTGATCGTTTGATCGTGGGCTTTACGAACATGCAGCAATACGGGTAATTGTGCCTGTTGGGCGATCTTTAATTGTGAAGTTAATAAGTCGATTTGTGCTTGTTTATTGTGTTCTGGCAGGTAAAAATCCAAACCAGCTTCACCAATGGCAACAGGCTGGATGCTGGCAACTAAACGTTCTAACTGCACTAGATGTTCTGGAGTATGCTCATCCATAAATAAGGGATGCAAACCTAATGCTGGATGTAATACGCTGGATTGATTGCAGAGTTCAAGTAATCGATGCCATTTATCCGCGGTTACACTGGGTATCACAATATCGCTGACGCCTAGTTGCAGGCAACGAGATAAGATGTCTGTGCGGTCATTATCAAACACATGAAAATCGAGATGGCAATGGCTATCTATTAGTCTGTTCATTAAGAGCTACTATTCATCTGTTGTTATCTGTCACAGCAGTAAGCGGTGGTGATGCCGTTATATCGTTTAGCTTAGCATTAATAGCGCTTACGTTAATGGATGACAGTGAGTGGGGAAATAGTTATTGCCGCCAGAATATGAACTAAGCCAATATTCACTATCTAACAATAACACTATTATTCACACAATATACGTATGTAATTGATAAACTAAGCGACTAACTTTATAAAAACAGCTTAATATTTTGACGAAACACGATTTTCAGCCCTTATCACTGACTGCTATTGAAGCCGCTATCGAGCTCAAGACACGCCGAAAAATGGGTGATATTTTAATTTACCCGTCAGTAGCTTCAACGAATGATGTTCTTTGGCAGCGATTTACGGAAGGCCATACTTCTCCGACAGTTTGCCTTAGTGAAACGCAAACTGCGGGTCGTGGTCGGCGGGGCGATCTCTGGCACTCGCCTTCGGTTGGTAACTTATATTTATCGATTTTCTGGCCATTTCCCGCAGAAACTGCAAGTGAAGGACTTAGTATTGCTGTGGGAATTAGTTTGATTGAAACCCTCAAAACTGAAGGAATCAATGACTTACAGTTGAAATGGCCAAATGATGTGTTATATAAAAGACAAAAGCTCGCCGGAATTCTAGTAGAATCACGTTTCGGAAAAAATCAGAATACCGTCGTTGGCATTGGCCTTAACTTTAAGCTTCCAACTGCCACGCAAAATAAAATTCATCAACCTACCACCAGTCTTCAACAGCTTTGTACTGAGATACCCTGTAGAAATGGGCTGGCAGGAAAAATAATTCAAAATATGATTACAACATTAGAACACTTTCAACACCGCGGCTTAATCGATTTTTTTCCGCAATGGCCCCAGTATGATGCACTTGCCAATCGTCCCGTTACCTTAATTAGCGATAAAGATACCGTTAACGTTATTGCTCGAGGCATTAATGAGCGAGGTGAACTGCGTTATGAGTATCAAGATACCTTGCACACATTATCCAATAGTCACGTCAGTATTAGGTTTGCCTCATGAAATTATTAATTGATATTGGCAATTCCCGCATTAAATGGACGACCCTAGATTCAGGTCGATTCACTGAAACACATAGTTTTGATCGTAAAAAAACCGGTATTAAAACGTCATTTACCAATGAATGGAAAGAACTGACAGGCATCGACGCTATTTATGTCTCCAATGTTGGTGGTGACAAAATAGCGGAGCATCTCGCGGATTGGTTAGAAAAAAAGTGGCAACTCACGCCTAAATTTATTACGAGTGAACAAAAACGCTTCGGTGTAACGAATGCTTATCAACAAGCAGATAAGCTGGGCGTTGACCGCTGGTTAGCCTTAATTGCCGCCAGACAACATGCTAGACAAGCCACGTGTATTATTGACTGTGGCACAGCGATTACTATTGATGTCGTTACTAAATATGGCGCTCACCAAGGCGGCATGATTTTACCAGGTATTACCTTGATGCGTGAGGCACTGACCAGTAATACCAGTAATATTAACGATGTAGTGGAAGAGAACGAGTTTAAAACCTTAGCAGTTAACACCCAAAGTGCAATCCAATCGGGTACTTTGTATATGGTTACTGCAAGCTTGGAACGTATCGTTGATGACTTAAATGAGCAGTTTAATAATCGTATACGTTTTATTATTACAGGTGGTGATGCTGCGCTTGTAATGCCGCTACTACCCTCATTTATTGCTCATTACCCTGATATTGTTTTAAAAGGTCTCGGTTATTACGCTCGTCAAGGTGATAGACAGCCTAGAGTGAAACCTGAAGCGACTCAATCCGTTGAAACTACAAAAGCAGTTGAGGCTACAGAAGTAGTTGAGGCTACAAAAGCAGTTGAAGCTACAGAAGCAGTTGAGGCTACAGAAGTAGTTGAGGCTACAGAAGTAGTTGAGGCTACAAAAGCAGTGGAAGAGACCGAAACTGTCGAAGAAACTGAATTAGCTGAATCTCAGAAGTAAGCTACAATGATATTTGTCAGATTGGCTTATCTAATGTAATCTTCTGCACCCTTATGGAGAGCTGGCCGAGCGGCCGAAGGCGCACGCCTGGAAAGTGTGTATAGGTTTATCCCTATCGAGGGTTCGAATCCCTCGCTCTCCGCCATATATTACAATTAAGCCTCTTTTTTAAGAGGCTTAATTGTTTTTACGACTAGTGATAATCGGCAGAAAAATCACGTTACTCTCATAAGCTATTCATCCCACAAGTAGCTCTAAGGTGTATTAGGCGTTTGTTATTCTGAACCGTGTATATTCTTTAGCGTGCAGGCTATCATAGTGTTGACCTCCCCCACACCTCCTGGTTTATGCTCATTCTAAAGTCTTACTATACGATCAGCCTTGATACATTTTTGTCTGAACAATAAAAATACTAGCCGTTGGTGGGGTAGCTGTTATATTGTTAGGTATGAATTATGTCTTATAAATCAATAGGGAATGCATTGTATGGGAATATTTCCAGTAGGAATGGTTAACTTTGTAACGACATTGATGGAGATGTTAGCGGCTTTATTTATATTGGTTTTGGGGATCGGTGTATTGTGGTTGATCGTTATATATGTAATAGACGCAAGACAGACTGAGCAAACGATTCGTCGAAACTATCCTGTTATTGGCCGTTTTCGCTATTTCTTTGAACATGTAGGTACCTTTTTTCGCCAATACTTCTTTGCGATGGATCGAGAAGAGTTACCCTTTAATCGAGCACAGCGATCCTGGGTTTATCGAGCATCAAAAAATGTGGATAGCACCGTTGCTTTTGGCTCCACGGATAATATTAATGGTGCGGGCAGAGTGTTGTTCGTGAATTGTGCTTTTCCTACTTTGTGGCAAGATGCTGTGCCGCCTAAGCCCTTGACCATAGGTGCTGATTGTCCTCAGCCATATATCACAGATTCGATTATTAATATTTCTGGCATGAGTTATGGTGCCATATCTAAGCCTGCGGTGTTAGCGCTGTCGGCAGGGGCAAAAGCGGCTGGGTGTTGGATGAATACAGGGGAGGGCGGTTTATCTCCTTATCATCTTGAAGGTGGAGCTGATATTGTATTTCAGATCGGCACAGCTAAAAATGGCGTACGGGATATTGATGGAAATTTGGACGACAGTAAGTTAGTCGAGATTGCGGCACATCCACAAGTAAAGATGTTTGAAATTAAGATGAGTCAAGGTGCCAAACCCGGTAAAGGAGGCATACTTCCAGGCGAAAAAGTCACGGCAGAAATTGCTGCTATTAGAGGAATCGCAATAGGGAAAGATGCGCTAAGCCCTAATCGACATGTAGATATTAATAGCTTTGATGATTTGATTAATATGGTTAATCATGTCCGCAAGGTGACCGGTAAACCAACAGGTTTTAAAATGGTGGTGGGCGAGCCTATTCAGCTGGATCAATTGTTTAGTGCTATTTGTAAGCGTGGCTTAGATTGGGCGCCAGATTTCATTACTGTCGATGGCGCAGAAGGCGGTACAGGGGCGGCGCCGATGGCACTTATCGATTCTGTAGGACTGTCAATTCGAGAAAGTTTACCGATGGTGGTAGATAAACTTAAGCAATATGGATTACGAGATAGAATTATAGTTATTTCGGCAGGAAAACTGATTACACCTGCCGCTGTTGCTTGGGCATTATGTGTCGGTGCTGATTTTATTACCAGTGCACGAGGCTTTATGTTTTCTTTGGGCTGTATTCAAGCCTTACAGTGCAATAAAAATACTTGCCCAACAGGGATTACAACGCATAATCCAAAGTTTCAGCGAGGTTTACACCCCGAAACGAAAGCCATTCGTGTTGCCAGCTATGTTGGAAATTTGGTTAAAGAAGTGGGGATTATTGCTCATTCTTGTGGTGTTAATAGTCCTCGCGCATTAACGCGTAGTCATGCTCGTATAGTCATGGGGGATGGCAATACAAAAGGTATGGAGGAGCTTTATCCTGAACCTGAGATCATCAATGAGTATGCGCATAGTGATGAGTAGTGTTTGATCTTCTAACGCTGACAATTAATGATTAAATATCGAGTGTAATTGTGACAGAATTGTTACGTTTGCTGGTATGTTAAATGGCTTTTTGTAATGTAGGTCTTGAGTAATTGCTACTAGCTCAACGGTTATTCTTAAAAATAGGATTAGTACTTTTGAGCCGTGAAGCATTATCATCCTGCCTCTCTATAGCAAGGACTGGCTCGAGTTGGCGGTATGAATCATTAAAAATATCAGCATTATGAATAGTTTGGAAAGAATTAGAGGATAAAGATGAAAGCGACACAGAAAATATTGGCCGACACATCAAGTCTTATAGAAGCGGCGGCAGAACAATTTGTTAGTACAGCAAGATCAGCAATCGCTAAACGTGGTGTGTTTCATGTTGCCCTTGCTGGTGGTTCGACGCCTAAAGGTTTGTATCAAAAACTAGCCACTTCTCCCTATGTTGAACAAATAGATTGGGCACGCGTCCATTTGTTTTTTGGTGATGAACGTTGTGTATTGCCGAGCCATGATGAAAGTAACTTTAAAATGGCACGCGAAGCAATGATTGATCATGTACCCATTCCACCAGTAAATGTTCACCGTATGCCAACTGAAGAGGGTGTTGCTCCCGAAGTAGCGATTCGCTATTGCAGGGTAATGAAAGAAGTCTTGCAAGAACAGCCTTTAGATTTAGTTTTGCTTGGCTTAGGTCCTGATGGGCATATTGCTTCATTGTTTCCTGATACGGCAGCATTAGAGGCGACAACCAAGACAACCAGTTTATATGTTGATAAATTTAAGTCATGGCGCGTAACGATGACTTATCCGACAATTAATGCAGCGAGACAAGTGATTGTATTTATTGCTGGTGAAGCAAAAGCTGAGATTGTTCACGATATCACAACAGATGCAGTAGACAACCTACCTGTCCAACGCTTAGCACCACAAGGCGAGTATTACTGGTACATGGATAAAGCGGCTGCAGGTCAACAATAAGCCATGAGTCACGTGCTGGCTGCTGATATCGGTGGGACTAAAACATTATTCCAATTAACGATGGGAAATGATGATGTTATATTTGAGAAAGAATATGCCAGCCAGCAGTATGCAAATTTTGATTTGGTTTTGGCGGCGTTTTTAGCTCAAGACCAAATCAAACATTGTACGATAGAGCGTGCTTGTTTTGCTGTGGCTGGCCCCGTGTCCGGCCATGATGCTAATGTCACTAATTTGCCTTGGCAATTGAATGCTGATGATTTAGCGACACACTTTAATATTAAGCATGTACATTTATGTAATGATTTTGAAGCGGTTGCTCATGGCATCGCCTGTCTTACAGAAGATGAAATAGTGACCTTACAGCAAGGTGACGTCGATGAGACAATGCCTCGCGCGGTGATTGGAGCCGGAACAGGTTTAGGGCAGGCGCTGTTATTCCCTATAGAAAATGGCTGGCGAGTTGTGTCGACTGAAGGGGGTCACACCGATTTTGCCCCAAGCGATAATAAGCAGATTTTATTACTCGAACATCTGATTAAACGCTTTGGTCACGTTTCCTATGAACGTGTGGTGTCGGGCGTCGGTTTAGTCACTATTTATCAGTTTTTGCGCGCTTATGAACAATATGATGAAAATCCTCAGCTTCGCCAACTAATGATGGCGGGCGATCCTGCTGCTGCGATTAGCAAGTTTGCCAATGACCATCACGATGCTTTGGCATCAGAAGCATTGAATTTATTTATTCAGATCTATGGATCTCAGGCGGGTAACTTGGCGCTTACTGTATCGCCACGTGGCGGTTTATATCTTGCTGGCGGCATTGCGGCAAAAAATATTGAGCGATTTATACAAGGACAATTTATTAATGCATTTGTCGCAAAAGGTCGAATGCAGCCGTTAATGGAAAAAATTCCTGTTCATTTAATCACTCAGCCTAGAGTAGGCTTACTTGGTGCGCGGTTATTGGCACAGAAAATAATTGTATAATGACGCATGAGATTATCAAAATAATGAACAATAATATCGCGGTGAATGTTGAGGCGACTTACTTGGATCAGGAATCCGATCCAGAAAAAGCACGCTATTTATTTGCATACAAAATTACGATTAAAAATGCCGGATCTAATTCCGCACGTTTAATCTCACGCTATTGGAAAATAACCGGTGGTGATGGCATTGAGCAAGAAGTAGAAGGTGATGGTGTGGTGGGGCTTCACCCTTACCTGGCACCTGAAGAAGAATTCACTTACACCAGTGCAGCTATGCTAGATACACCAGTGGGGATGATGCAAGGTCATTATATGATGGTCAATGATACCGGCGAACGCTTCGAAGTCGATATTCCTCCCTTTACCCTAGCTGCACCACAAACGCTGCATTAAGCAAGATGACGATGCAAGAAAGAGAGCCTCAATTTTGGTTTAATTTTTTGCTCATCAGCTTACTCATTTCGGGCATCGATCCTGTTACTGATCGTTTGACTTGGCTCCTTGAAACGTTTCCAGTTATGGTAGGTTTATGGGTGTTATGGTCTACTTTTGAGCGTTTTCCTCTTACCGTAATCAGTTATAGATTATTAGCCATCTTTGGGCTGATTCTCATTATTGGTGGTTATTACAGTTATGCAGAGAATCCTCTCTTTGATTGGATTCAAGTAGAGTTTGATTTGGCGCGTAATCACTATGATCGACTAGGTCATTTTATGCAGGGTGTCGTGCCGGCAATTGTCGGTCGTGAATTGTTATTGCAGACATCACCGTTGCAGCGTGGTAAGTGGTTATTTGCCATAGTATGTGCCATTAGTTTGGCTATAAGTGCTAGTTACGAGTTAATTGAGTGGTGGGTGGCAGTCATTAACGAACAAGCAGCAGAAGCTTTTTTGGGTACGCAAGGTGATAACTGGGATGCACAATGGGATATGTTTTTAGCCCTGTGTGGCAGTGTGATTGCCCAGTTGGTATTAAGCCGAACGCATGATCGTCAGCTTATGGCTTTGGGTAGCCGATGTTAATAATACACTCACCAATAGATTGCACAGCACATATCTGGCCATCAATCCAAATTGCATGGTCAAAACGTGCATTATCTAATTTACTTCCACCAAGATTAGCACCAGTAAGATCGGCATACGACACGTCGGCATTACTTAAATCTGCATAACTCAAATCAGCATTTTTAAGGTTAGCGCCCAGTAAGAGGCTATCTTGTAACTGACTGTAACTTAAGTTGGTAAAACGCAAATCAGCATAAGCCATATCAGCATTGTTGAGTATCGTATTCATTAAATTTGACCCCACTAATTGACTGTTTCTTAATTGTGCGTGACTCAGTACTTTATCGTGTAGGTTTAATTGGGGTTTTAGACAATTCGTCCAATTTACGTTGGACGTAGCAGGAGCATCACAATTACCTAGAGGTGAGGGGAGAGGTTTAGCGTAGATAATGGTTAAAATGAAAATGAGTGTCATAATGGAAAAGGTGATGACAAGTGGCCAAAAAATAGATTGTTCTCCTTGCCGAAATTTTTTCATGATTAGAGTACGTAATTGACGGCGTTGAATTTCGCTGTCATCTTCATCTGTACGACGGGTATTATGGCGACGTTGTGGTATAGGTTTCTCTTCCGCACTTAGCGGATACCGACGATCAAAACCATCACGTTCATCAAGGTGTTTTTTTGCTTGCTCTTCACTTGAAAAATCATGATTTGATTGTAATTGGGGCTGATTGTAAATACGTTGCCAATTTACCTGATCGGTACTAACTTCATCGTTGGCACTCAACCGCCCGAGCAGTAAGTGATTAATGATTACGGATTCAGCAAAAGGCCCGCGGATAGCGCGATCCTGTCTTCGTGTATACCATAATGTAGTTTGTTGCTTCATGATGTGTTGATTCAGAAGTTCGTCATCTTGCTATACTAGCATTGTGTTTCATAAAAGTGGGCTGATGTTATCGTGTTTATTCAGCAATCAGTACAAACTCCGGTTGGCTTAACGCAAGATATCCCTAAAAAATTATTAGCGGATATAGCCGTTGGTCAACGACTGGAGTCCACCGTCGTTAAACCCGCATTAGCAGGCGAAGCCATTACGGTTAAAATAGGGGATAGTTCACTCAGTATTCGTACGCCAGTTGATTTGCAAGCGGGTCAAAAATTACAGCTTGAAGTTGTCGTTGAGCAAGGAAAACTGGCCTTAAAAATTGTAGCTTTAATACAAGGTTTGAAAGCGAGTGTTCCGCTGGATAGTTTGGTCCGTTCCCCTGAGGTCGTATTCTTAAAGGCAGGTCAGCAGATCGCGGTAGAAGTGGTGAAGATATTGGCAGAGAATAGACTGCTAGTACAAACGTCTACACCAACGGGTCTGCCGTCAGCCATAAAGCATACTGTCCAACAGTTTGATATCGATATCACTCAACTTTCTAAACCGCCTAAGTTGGGCGATAAATTGATGATGGATATCGTCAATACCAAACCATTAGCGATTCAGTTACGGCCTGAACAAGCCCCATCCCGTGAACAACTTATTCTTGACCGTTTACGACAAATACTACCGCAATCCGCTTCTCCGGCTAGTTTGGATAAGGTGCTCAGCACGGCCAATAAACAACAATTACCTGCACCAGTGCAAGCTGCTCTGCAACAATTAGTAGAAAATACGCTAGATAAATCAGTCGTCACCCAAGCTAATGTATTAAAACAAGCCTTATCGACCTCAGGCGTGTTTACTGAAAGTCAGTTACTTAAGACGCCTAATGCAATTAATCAGGATTTTAAGGTCAATGTGACTCGTGTATTGAATACCTTGGAGGCTGTGATTAAGCAAGTCCAAACTGAATCAGCTGACAACCCCATTAACAAGTTACCGGCACAAGTGCTGTCTGCACTGCTGGCCCAAGGTAAGTCGCCCGCGCAGTTACTGAATGTTTTATTGTCGGGAAAAGCTCCTACAGCTAATAGTGTTGCTCAAACAGTCTTATCAGTCATTACCAATCAAGAGCAAGCGACTGCACTTATACAATTATTAACTAAATCACTCTCTCAGCAACAACAAACTATGATCACGGCGAATCGGCAATCTCCTTTGCAGTTATCTGAGCTGATGGCTTTGTTTAAAGAAGTAGATAGTGTTCATAAAAAATTGCAATATAATCAGTTATCCATGCTCAAAGAGCCTGAAATGAGCAACGTAGCTGCGAGCTGGTTATTTGATTTGCCGATTAAAGATAAACACAGTGTGGATTTATTACAGGTACAGATTGAACAGCATAAAAAACAGGCTGAGCAGAATGATGAAAAGTGGCAGGTTCAACTTTGCCTAGATACTCAAAATTTAGGACCCGTACAAGCAAGTGTGACTTTGCATCGTGAAGATGTAAAAGTAGTGATTAGGGCGGAAAGGCCTGAAAGTGCACAATTACTCGAAGAAAATTTACCATTATTAAATGCGACCTTGGCCAAATTAAATGTGTCGATTAGCCATATGAGTTGTGTTTGTGATGATGTGAATACCATTATTACTGGCCATCAAGACATCACGGATTCAAGTTCATTTGTGGATATATCAGTATGAGCCAAAATAAGCCATTAAAGGCCATTGCTCTGCAATATGATGGCGAAAATGCACCGATAGTGACGGCATCAGGTGAGGGAGATATCGCAGAAGAAATTATTCGCATCGCTAAAGAGCACGGGGTACCGTTGCGAGAGGATATGATGTTAGCGGCCTTACTCGGTGAGTTAGAGCTAGGTGAAGAAATTCCACCTTTATTGTATCGGGTTGTCGCCGAAGTCATCGCTTATGCGTATATTATTTCAGGAAAAGTGCCCGTTATTAAAGAAAAAAACTAATGCATTAAGATAATGTAATTTATAAGTACATCAACTTTAATGTAATTCCTGCTGCATGGTTTGATGTTCTTTACTGTGCAGACGGCTAATCAGGTGAGCCTCTTCATCACTTAAATTGCAGTTATCAATAAGCTGAGTAATACTGGCACCTTTACGGGCTAAACGAATAGCGTGGTCATAACCTTGCTGGGTATTGTTGCGAAGATCGAGTGTATGTTGTTGTTCTTTTAATTGGTGAAGGGTTTGTTCAAAACGAATAATGCGTTCATCGGTTCCTACTGCCCCAGCACATAATACGGCTAATTGATTTTGTAAACTGGCAATTTTTGCTGTTTGTTGTTGGTTTAATTTATATAAGCGGTAGCAGGCATGAGTCACCAGCAAGCTGATAATAGTCATGGCGATGACAATAATAAGTGTAGTCATTTCTCTGTCTCCTGAACGTTATACATATTCATCAAATAGGCCATCATGGGGCTTTTCTTTATTGTTGTTGCTGTCTTTTTGTTCATCATCATGCGGCGGTTTTTTCTGTTTCTCACGACGCTTGTCATCGGGTGGAACGGTCACTGGTGGTGAAGGTGTCAAAGGCTGAGTAGGTTTAATTGTGTCAGCCATAGCATTAACTCCTAAGCCCCAGAGAACTCAGAGACTTCTTCTTCAGTTAAGAACTTATTCACATCGACTAAAATTAACAACTGGTCTTCTCGGCTGCATACGCCTTGTATAAAACGTGAACTATCGTCATTATTGACAACAGGTACGGAGTCAATTTCAGATTGATGTAAATAAACGACTTCGGCGACGCTATCAACCAACATACCGATAACACTGCCGCTCACTTCGACAATGATAATTCTAGACTGGTCATCATTATTGGCTTTAGGCATCAAACCAAATCGACTGCGTGTATCTATAACGGTAACTACATTGCCGCGTAAATTAATAATACCTAACACATAACTAGGCGCGCCAGGCACCGGTGCTATTTCTGTAATCCGCAGTACTTCTTGTACCTGCATGACATTAATGCCATAAGTTTCATCTTCCAGCTGGTAGGTCACCCACTGCAAAATAGGATCGTTTACTTCACCGTCTTTTTCGCTCATTATTTTCCAACCTTAAACATCATGACTTACTGCCTGTAAGAGTCGTAGCTGACAAATTACTGACAGCTGATGATCTGATAAATTAAAAGCATGGTTCATGCCAATATTTGTGGATTTAGCAACTTCACTAAGCCGCTAAGGTTAACGATACTGCATTTTTTTTCAATTGAGGTACCAGCTAACCATGGTCGATGCCCCTTATTTTCACGCCAATGTATATCTTCAGGTGATAGGGTAATCACCGCATTGATTTTATGGCAACTTAATGCCCAATTGCCTTCGCCAACCACAATGATAAAGCTAGGCACTGCAATTTGTTGTCGATGTTGAGATGGAAGAACAATATAAGCGGTGTTAATAATTTTGATTTTATCAGATCCGAGATTAAAACACCCCATCACGGCTTCGTCATTTCTTATTTCTGGACTGTGTACCAAGGGTGTTTCAGGCCAAGGTAATATTGTTTTAATATCTTTGCTACGAATAGCAAGTTGTAGTCCATTGATATCAAACAAAAGTGCTTGAAAAGCTGTGTTTTTGTCGTATTCAATAGTAGGCTCAGCATTGGCTATGGCGGTAGGAGCGGTCGTTGTTACTATATCGCTAGTGGTCTCGATCAGCATGTCGTTGAAATAGAGATCTAAAGCGCTCTTATGGTCTGCGATTGGTTTTGAATCAGACATGAGGTAATTTGTTCAGATCATGCGCGGTGAGATGGAGGTGTTTCAGTAGTGCTGAATAAGCAAGAGCACCAGGCGCATATTCATTCATAGTGGGTAGTGGGATGCCTAATTTACTGACATCACGAAATTGATTATCTACCGGAATAACCCCTTCCCAAACCCCTTCCTTATATTTGTCATGCAGCATTCGAAGGCTTTCTACCGATGAGCGAGTATGTTCATCAAACATCGTTGGAATTATCGAGAAAGGCAAACCCTGTTTGCGAGAATGGTTGATCATACCCAAAGTATGCAGCATGTGCTCCAAGCCTTTAAGTGCGAGAAATTCAGTTTGGACAGGGATGAGTAGTTGATCACAGGCTGCAAGGGCATTCACCATTAAAATCCCTAACATAGGGGGACAATCAATGATGATATTGGGAAAGCGATCTCCTAGATGTTTTAAGGTTTTTTTGATAATAAGACCCTTACCACCTTGTGCACCTAATTGCCGATCTAAGGTAGCCATCGCCGTAGAAGCAGGCAATATATAGAGATTATCGTAATCTGTTTTCTTGAGCGCATTAAAAATGGCCGAATTAGGGCTACGATCAATTTTTTGGAATATGCTATAAATACTAGTCGTGATGGTGTCAGGATCATGACCAAAATAAGTGGTCAAAGAACCATGAGGGTCCATATCTAGTACGAGTGTAGGTTTACCTTGTTGAGCTAATAGGCTGGCTAAACTAACAACAGTAGTCGTTTTACCCACCCCCCCTTTTTGATTGGCAACAGCCCAAATGGTCATGGTGTATTGATACTCGTAGGTTCAACTTGTACGGGGCCTTGATCCTGTTCAGGTTGAGTAGTTGGTTGGTCAAGCGCTTCTGAAGCGGTTGGTGTAAAAATACTGATATCACGACGGCTATCTTTTTTACCTAAAACGACTAAGACCACGCGGCGATTTTTTTGACGACCTTCTTCAGTGGTATTGTCTGCAATAGGTTGGAACTCACCGTAACCAATAGCAGACATACGGCTGGGATCTAGACCATAACGATCTAATAAATGCACCACACTCGCAGCGCGTGCTGCGGATAATTCCCAGTTTGATGGGAACTTTGGTGTGTTAATAGGGTTGTTATCAGTGAACCCTTCAACCTGTATTGGGTTGGCCGATGAACTTAATATATTGGCCACCTTACCAATGATAGGCACCGCAGTTGTTTCTAGGCGGGCTTCGCCACTATAAAATAAGACATTGGACTTCATTTCTAATTCCAGCCAATCCTCACCTTGTTTAATGATGACATCATCGTTAGCAATGAGATCGCCTAATGCTTTATTTAATTGTTTTGAAATATCTTTGATAGTACGGACAATATCGTCATCTACTGGCGGTGGAGTATGGTTATCGGTGACTTCTGGCGGCAAAGCTTTCGGTGGAGGAGGTATTACATCAGCAGGTGGTGGTAGTGGCATGTCAATGGGAGGCAACTCTAATACGTTAAGAGGGTTTTCATTAGCCTTAGGTTCAGCGACTTGCTTGCCTTCTCCTCGAAGTAAGTCACCTACTTGAATAGGAGCTTTACTTCTGGCGGGGTCGGTAAATACAGCCTCTAAGGTGTCAGAAAGTACACGATACTTACCTTCATTGACCGAAGAGATTGAATACATAACAACAAAAAATGCAAAAAGTAAGGTTATAAAATCAGCGTAAGACACTAACCAACGTTCATGGTTTACGTGTTCTTCGACTCTTTTTTTCCGGGCCATCGCAATCGCTAACCTAGATAAGCTTGTAAACGAGATTCGATATTGCGTGGATTATCGCCATCAGCGACACCTATCAGCCCTTCGATAGTCATCATCTGTAAACTGCTGCGGCGTTGAACCAGTGTTTTAAGTTTGCCAGCAATAGGTAGGAATAATAGATTAGCGAGTGCGACACCATAAATAGTCGCGATAAAAGCCACAGCAATCCCCGCTCCTAATGAAGAGGGATCGGCAAGGTTACCCATAACGTGAATCAAGCCTAAAACCGCGCCAATAATACCGATGGTGGGGGAATAACCGCCCATAGCTTCATAGACTTTTGCTGATTGCAGATCATTATGTTCTTGTATATCTAAATCATTTTCTAACACGTCGCGTATCATGTCGGGTGTGCCGCCATCAGCGATAAGCTGTAAACCCTTTTGGGTAAATAGGTCTGCTTCAAGTTCAGCGGCAGATTCTAGTTTAAAAAGTCCTTCTTTTCGCGCAATTTGATTCCATTCAAGTATTTTATTGAGTGTTTCCTCAGGCGAGTACTTAGGAGGGAAAAAAATCCAATTCAACATTTTTAGTGCTCGAATGAAGGTATTTAGAGGTGTTTGCAACATAACAGCCCCCAGCGTTCCCCCTAAAACGATTAATAGAGCAACCGCATTCATGATGCTATCAATATGGCCGCCTTCAAGGTATTGGCCACCTAAAATGGCGCCAAAACCAACTAAAAGGCCGAGAACACTTAGAATATCCATGTTATCTTAATTCCGCTAAATGGTGAGCGATGTCGTTTAGACTGAGTATTTTATCAGCCAAACCCGCTTTAGCAATGGCCATAGGCATGCCATATATCGTGCTACTCTGTTGATCTTGAGCCCAGATACTTGCGCCTAATGGCTGAAGCTTCTTGCAGGCTTCTCGTCCATCAGCCCCCATACCTGTCAATATGATGACTAGAGTTTCAGCTGGGCAAACTGGTATCAATGATTCTAATGTTAAATCGATAGAGGGTTTATACGTTTGCTCTGAGTGACTCGACCGAATTTCAATGGTGGCGTATCTTTTGCTGCCTTTGATGAGCATTTGCATACCGCCAGGTGCCAGATAAGCGGTGCCTGGCATCAGTTTATCGCCATCGACAGCTTGCTTAACGGTTATCTTGCATTGTGCATCCAGTCGTTGGGCAAATGAAGGTGTGAATGCGGCAGGCATATGCTGTATTAATAAAATAGGATGAGGGAAGTCAGCAGGTAATTGGCTCAATACAATCTGTAATGCAACAGGACCTCCTGTTGATGTGCCAATAGCGACCAACTGAATGTGTTCATTCGACGAACGATGATGGGCGACAGAACTGGATGTGGGTTGTAAGGTTGGTGGAACTTTGGCTGCCGCTAAATTATTCGCAAGTGACGTTGTTGCTAAATCATAAAGTCGTTGACAGAGTTGCTGCTGAGCTACGCCTGCATTGTCGGAAATATCCTGAAAACGTTTGGCCAAATAATCAACTGCACCCGCATCTAATGCTTCAAGCGTTGCTTTGGCACCGTCGGTTGTCGATGCCGATAACATGAGAATGGGGGTCGGGTGTTGCGCCATTATTTTGCGAACAGCACTAATGCCGTCCATGACGGGCATTTCAATATCCATACTGATGACATCAGGTTTTAAGATGAGGGTTTGTGTAACGGCTTCTAGCCCATTACTTGCCAAACCCACTACTTCTAAACGAGGATCTCGGGCGATTATTTCAGATAGCCGTCTGCGAAAGAAACCTGAATCATCAACAATCAGTACGCGAACTGGCGACATAACATCCTTTAATAGCCTCGATTGGCATAGGTATTCATTAATTCAGGGAAATCAAGAATAAGTGCGATGCGACCATCACCGGTAATTGTTGCACCAGCAAGGCCTTTAGTCCCTTGTAGTAGGGCGCCTAACGGTTTTATTACGACTTCTTCTTGACCAATTAATTGATCTACCACAAAGCCTACACGTTGCGTGCCTACATTGACAATAACAACATGTTCGATTTCAGATTTACCTGCAGAATTAAATGAGCTGGCCAGCCATTTTCTTAAGTAGAATAAGGGAAGTGTTTTTTTACGAACCATAATGGTTTTTTGGCCATCAACCACATGGGTCTTAGTTAAGTCTAAATGGAATATTTCATTGACACTCACTAATGGGAAAGCAAAAATTTGATCACCTAACATGACCATTAAAGTAGGCATAATAGCCAGTGTTAAGGGTACTTTAATCGATAAAGTGGTACCGACACCCACCTCAGATTTGATATCAATGACACCATTCAATTTAGAAATACTGGTTTTGACGACGTCCATTCCTACGCCTCGGCCAGAGATATCTGAAATCTCCGCTTTCATCGAAAAACCAGGGGCAAAAATGAGTGCGTAACTTTCAGAATCCGTTAGACGTGAGGCGCTTTCCTCATCCATCATGCCTTTTTCAACTGCTTTTTGACGCAAGATATTAGCATCCATACCCGCACCATCATCAGAAATCGTGAGCAAGATATGATCGCCTTCTTGTGCTGCAGCAAGGACAACTAAACCTTGTCGTGGTTTACCTGCTTTTTCACGAACATCAGGCATTTCTACCCCATGATCAACAGCATTCCTAACCAAATGGACTAGGGGATCGGCGAGTGCTTCAACTAAATTTTTATCTAAATCGGTTTCTTCGCCACGCAGTTCTAGATTAATGTCTTTTTTCAAACTACGCGCCAAATCACGAACAACGCGTGGAAAACGGCCAAATACTTTTTTGATAGGTTGCATACGTGTTTTCATGACAGCGTTTTGTAAATCAGCGGTCACGACGGCGAGATTATTAACGGCTTTTGCCATTTCTTCATTTTCGAAGGTGGCTTCTAAAGTGCTGATACGATTTCGAACCAGTACCAATTCGCCGACCATATTCATAATTTCATCTAAACGAGCAGTGTCAACGCGGACACTTGTTTCCGCTTGTTTAGGTGCAGCGGCAGCTTTTGCCGCTATATTAGCGCTAGTCGCAGCAGCTACTTGAGGCTTAGGTAACAGTGAAGTTATTTCTACGGTAGGTTCAGGAATCGCAATATTTTCTTGTCTAATGGGGTCTTGAGCTGCGGTGCCCGCTTTCTTTTTACCTTGTAATTCATCGAGTAAGGCTTCGAATTCTTCCTCAGTAATATCATCATCACTTTTAGGGCTAGCAATGGGGGCTGACGTAGGTGTTGGGCTACTGGCTACTACAGCACCTGGAGCACCATCACCATGTAATTGATTTAGTAACGCTTCAAATTCTTCATCTGTAATATCGTCGCTATCTGAGGCTTCGACTGCAGCTGTTGTAACAGGTTCGATAACAGATTCGATAACAGGTTTAGGTATAACAATTGCGGTGGTAGGTGTTACAGCTGCTGGCGCGAGATAGCTGGCAAGTTGTGCTAAAATTTCAGGATCAGCGGGACTCGGATATTCACCTGATTTAGTTTCCACAAACATATTATTCAGAATGTCGAGTACTTTGAGGAAGGTATCCATCATTTCAGCATCAACAGCACGATCGCCCTGACGAAGTATGTTAAATACGTCTTCACCCTTGTGGCATAAGGCTACCATAGCATCTAAACTTAAAAATCCTGCCCCACCTTTGATGGTGTGAAAACCTCGGAAAATAGAATTTAATAGATCACTATTTTGTGGTTGTGTTTCTAGTGCAACGAGCTGTTCGTTTAGGCCTTCTAAAATTTCATCTGCTTCGATTAAAAAGTCTTGGAGGATTTCATCTTCACTGTCTAATGCCATCTTACTTATCCTTTAGAAGCCTAGACTTGATAACAAATCATCGACCTCATCCTGATTATTGACTACATTTGGATTGTTTGTCGCATTTATTTGCGGCCCCTCAGCCTTGATAGGATCAACAATCTTGTCTTCTTTTTTATATTCGAGATGCTTGCCAGATACTTTTACTAACTGCACCAAATTATTTTCTACTTCTCCTACCAAGCTAATCACTTGGCGGATGACCTGTCCGGTCAAATCTTGAAAGCCTTGCGCCATCATCATGTCAGTTAAATTCAAATGAATTTGATCTGAATGTTGTTTCACTAACGGTAAATAGGCCTCAATTTCTTTACTTAACTCACGAAACTCTGCTGCATTCATTTCTCTCATGCGAAAACGATGCCAACTTTCGTCTATCTTCTCAGCCGTTTCTTTGAGGCTGCTAGCGAGGGGGAGGGTTTCATCAATAAAGCCTAAAGTCTTATGAGCCGCTTCTTCAGTGGTTTTAATAACGTAATTTAGACGATCACGTGTATTCGGGATGTCATTTTCAGCTAAGTCAATTAAGCGTGAATCTAGATTAAAACTATTGAGTGACTCGTGCAGCTCTCGAGTTAATTTTCCAACTTGATGGAAAAGTTCGCTTTCTTGTGTCTGAGCGAGTAGGGACAATTGCTGTTGAGTCAGTGCCTCATTGCCTGCTTCTAAAGCGCTGACTAAAGCGCGAGCGGCGCTAAGTTGTGCTGTTTTAGTGCTAGAATCCATAGTGTCGCCTTATGATTTTATTTTGCTTCGATACGTTCAAATATCTTGTCAATTTTGTCCTTTAATGTCGCAGCAGTGAATGGCTTGACGACATAACCATTAACGCCTGCTTGGGCAGCAACCATGATTTGTTCACGTTTCGTTTCAGCCGTGACCATTAATACCGGAATAGATGATAATTTTGCATCGGCACGAACGGCTTTCAATAGGTCAATCCCTTGCATGCCAGGCATGTTCCAGTCTGTTACTAAAAAATCAATACCACCCGCTTGCAAAATAGGTAAGGCAGTTAAACCATCATCAGCTTCTACAGTGTTATTAAAACCTAATTCACGAAGTAAGTTTTTTATAATTCGTCTCATAGTTGAAAAGTCATCTACGATAAGAATTTTCATGTTTTTATCCAAAGGGGATACCTCCATTTTTTAATTTAACCAATCACTTAATTTAGAACGAAGTCGAATGACGGTTTGGCTGTGGATTTGACTGACACGAGATTCACTTACACCCAATACTTCACCAATTTCTTTTAAATTCAACTCTTCATTATAGTATAAGCCCATTAATAAACGTTCACGTTCGGGCAGTGTTTTTATTGCATCAGCCAAGGCAGATTGAAACTCTTCTGATTGCAAGGTATCTATAGGGCCTGATAATACCGCTGTTATTGGTTGGGCATGTGTTTCATCATTGTCAGAGAATTCATCTAGGCTGAATACTTGATGGCCAGAAGCATCATGTAATTGCTGGTGGTATTCTTCGATATTAAGGCCTAAGGCTTTGGCTATTTCATTATCGTTGGCATGGCGGCCATGTTGTTGTTCTAGCGTTTGCATGACAGCGGAAATTTCACGGGCCTTGCGATGAACGGAACGAGGCGCCCAGTCGTTGCGACGAATTTCATCTAACATTGCACCGCGAATTCGAATACCGGCATAGGTTTCAAAACTCGCACCTTGCGTCGTATCGTAGTGTTGAGCGGCATCGAGTAAACCTATCATGCCTGTTTGAATAAGATCATCCACTTCGACAGTATGAGGCAGACGAGCAATGAGATGATAGGCGATACGTTTGACTAAGATGGCGTGTTGCTCAACGATCTCGGCCATTGAACTGGTCAATGTGCTATTTTTGGCATACATCGAGATGCCATTCATTTTAACCTAATTCCAAACTAGCTTGAATGAGACGTTCGACAAAAAATTCCATATTGCCACGGGGCTGTTTTTGGACGGGCCAAAACTCGATTTTTTTAGCTAAATGGGTAAAGGCTACGGCAGATTTGCTACGAGGAATGAATTCAACGACTGCACGTTGTTTTTTTACGGCACGACGTAAGTCTTCATCAAAGGGAACGATGCCCATAAAATCAAGATTAACCTCAAGAAAACGATCACAGACCATGGATATTTTGTTAAATAATTCACGGCCTTCTTGAATACTGCGACACATATTGGCAATAACATGGAAGCGGTTGACATTATATTCACGACTTAATAATTTTACGAATGCATAAGCATCGGTAATTGAAGCGGGCTCATCACAGACAACGACAATCACTTCTTGTGCGGCACGGGTGAAACTCACCACACTGTCGGCGATGCCAGCAGCACTATCAATGAGTAACACATCAATATGCTGATCCATTTCACTAAATGCCTGAATCATCCCAGCATGTTCAGCAGGGCTAAGCTCTGCCATTTTTTGCACGCCAGATGCCGCAGGAATAATTTTAAGGCCAGCGGGCCCTTCAACAATAATTTCTGCGAGTGTTTTACTGCCATTTAAGACATGTTGTAAATTATATTGTGGATGTAAACCCAACATCACATCAATATTGGCTAAACCTAAATCAGCATCAAGTAGTAGTACCTGTTTGCCTTGAGTAGCTAAAGCCACACCTAAATTTACGGTAATGTTGGTTTTTCCAACGCCGCCTTTACCGCTAGCGACGGCAATGACTTTAACTGGACGAGGTGCTGCCGAGGTCATTTTTCGTAGACCATTAGCTTGATCAATGGGTGAATCAGCCATAAGCGGCAAAACCTCCGTAGCTAGACAATGTTTGTGGGTCTAGCTGTTGTTGTTCATTATTCATTAAATCACTCGCCTGTTTGACCAGGGTATTCGGGCGGGCAAGGCTCAGGTCTTCCGGTACTTGTTGACCGTTACAAATATAAGCTAAAGGCAGTTGATGACGGATCAATGCCGAAATCGCGCCGCCTAAGCTACTCGCTTCATCTGTCTTGGTCAAAATGCATCCATTTAATTCAAGGTGAGAAAAGGCGTTAATAATATCATTCAGACCACTCGATTGGGTGGTTGCTGATAAAGTTAAATAATTTTTTATTCTTGGTGACTGTTGTTTGAGCATGGCAAACTTCTCTGCCAACTTCATATCGCGCTGATTCATGCCCGCAGTATCTATCAGGACAAAGCGGCGATCAAGGAAATCATTGAGTGATTCACTTAATTCTTGATGCGTTCTAGCAATGCGAACGGGTACACCCAAAATACGTGCGTAAGTGCGTAATTGTTCTTGTCCACCAATGCGATAGCAGTCTGTAGTAATCAGCGCTACATTTTTAGCACCATGTTTCAGGGCACATCGAGCAGCAATTTTAGCCACAGTGGTTGTCTTGCCAACGCCTGTTGGTCCAACCAATGCGTAGATGCCACCCTTGTTAATAATGTCATTATCTTGGATGCTAATTTGGCTAGCTAATAAACCTAAAGATTGTCGCCACGCCGTTTCCAAATCGTTGACACTTTGCATTTTTGCGGTAATATTTTTGGCGAGATCAACTTGTATGCCCATTTGCATATAGCGCTGTAATAATTGCACTTGTGTTGGACTGTTACGCTCCATCTCTTTCCATGTCAGATCAGAAAGTTGATTTTGTAGCATATCTCTTAAACCAGACATCTCTTTACGCATTTGCACTAGCGTTGGTTCTTGCGACCAAATATTTTGAGCTGATTGCGGTGCAATATCGACGGAACGGGGCGGTGTCGGCGTTGCTGAGGGGTTAATTTCTACTTTCGTTGCACGTGCTGGTTCTGGCGTGGAGCGTCTAAATTCGGCTTCATCATAGTCGGTTGCGGCGACGATTTCGACTCCGCCATCGACACGGTTGTTCGATAAAATGACTGCGTCAGGCCCCATTACTTCACGAACTTCACGAATGGCTTGACGAACATCAGCAGCTTGGAAACGTTTAATTTTCATAATATCAACCTTGGGGTTTAACGACCCACGTTAGCAACGATTCTAATTTGTTTGTCATCCGGTATTTCATTGTATGACAACACGTTTAAGCTCGGAATGGAGTGGCGAATGAAACGAGAAATCCAAGTACGCAAGCCTGCTTGTACCACTAAAATTGACGATTCTCCTGTCATCTCTTGGCGTTGAGCCGCTTCTTGTAAATTCTTATGCATTTTTTCCGCGAGTCCTGGTTCTAAACTTGCGCCACCTTCACCGGTAGCTTGTAGTGTCTGAAGCAATATCTGTTCCAACTCTGGGTCTAAGGTGATAATCGGTAAATCTTCCTTGATACCATTGATATGCTGAACGATAGAATGGCTAAGTGCCATGCGGGCTGCAGCGGTTAATGCTTCTGTATCAGGATTACGTGAAGCTTGCTCAGAAAGCGCCTCTGTAATCGTGCGTACATCGCGAATAGGGATGTTCTCTTCGAGTAAGTTTTGTAATACTTTTTGTACACTGGCCAAGGGTAAAGTATCGGGTACTAATCCCTCCACTAACTTAGGTGCTACTTTTGAAAGGTTATCAAGGAGTTGCTGGACTTCTTCTCTGCCCAATAAATCTTGGGCATGTGTTTGTAATACTTTACTTAAGTGAGTGGCAATGACCGTATCTACATCAACGACGGTATAGCCTTGAGCTTGAGCATGTTCTCGTTGATTAGGCTCAATCCACACGGCATCTAAGCCAAACGCAGGATCTTTGCTTTTTATGCCAGCTAATTCGCCAAAAACTTGACCAGGATTGATTGCCATCATCCGTTCGGGATGTATCTCTGCCTCACCGAAGATGACACCAAATAAAGTGATTTGATAGGCGGTTGGAGCCAAATCTAAATTATCGCGGATATGAACGGGGGGGATTAAAAAGCCTAATTCTTGAGATATCTTTTTCCGTATCCCTTTGATTCTATTCATTAACTGACCACCTTGATTTTTATCAACCAGTGGAATGAGACGGTAACCTACTTCTAAACCGATAGGATCGATAGGGTTGAGATCATCCCAACTGAGATCCCGTTGCTCTTTAGGCGTTTCAGCAGGAGCATTCACTACGGGTTGTGCTGTGACAGCTTTTTGACGTTCAATTAATAACCAAGCACCTAAGCCACCAGCAGCGGCAAGAATTAAGAAAGGTATATTGGGCATGCCAGGAATAAGGCCCATAGCACCAATAATGGCTGAGGTGACAATGAGGGTTTTAGGATCTTTGAATAACTGCTTAACAACTTCTGCCCCCATATCTTCCTCTTTCGTTGTACGGGTGACCAATAAAGCAGCGGCAGTTGATAATAATAAAGAGGGTATTTGAGCAACTAGACCATCACCGATGGTGAGCAAGGTGTAATTATGAGCGGCTTCAGCAAAGGTTAAATCATGTTGAGCAACACCGATTATAAAACCACCAATAATATTGATGAATAGAATCAAAATTCCGGCGACCGCGTCACCACGTACAAATTTACTGGCACCATCCATAGAACCGTAAAAATCAGATTCTTGCATGATTTCTTCTCGACGAGCACGCGCTTGATCTTGATCAATTAGCCCAGCATTAAGATCAGCATCAATCGCCATTTGTTTGCCAGGCATTGAATCTAAGGTAAAACGGGCACTTACTTCGGCAATACGGGTAGCGCCTTTGGTCACAACGACAAAGTTAATGATAACAAGGATTGCAAACACCACAAAACCGACGGTGTAGTTACCACCGATAACAAATTCGCCAAAGGCTTCGATTACTTTACCCGCTGCATCGGTGCCAGTATGGCCTTCCATCAACACGATACGGGTAGAAGCGACATTCAATGCTAGGCGTAATAAGGTCGCAATCAACAATATCGCAGGAAAGGATGCAAAATGGAGTGGTTTAAGCACGTAAATACTCGCCAACATAATGGTTAGCGATAGCGCAATATTAAAAGTGAAAAGTAAATCTAAAAGGAAAGAGGGGAGTGGTAACACCACCATGGCAAGCAATGCGACAACAATTACTGGGGCGCCCATACTACCGTTTAACATGGGTTTTACACGCGCAAATAAATCATTTTTTTCCATCGGCAGCTTTAATCTCTTTTTAGTTCATCTGGTATTGGCAGGTCCTCCGGCTTAATGTGCGGTTTACGACCACCGCGAGTATTATAGCGACGTAATTGGAAGACAAACGCTAACACTTGAGCTACTGCAATATATAGACCAGAAGGGATTTCTTCGCCTATTTCGGTACTAAAATAAATAGCACGAGTTAATGGTGGGGCAGATAAAATGGCGACTTCATTTGCCTCGCCCACCATACGGATTTGTTGGGCAATTAAGTCGGCCCCCTTAGCAACAACGGTGGGTGCACCATTTCCTGTTTGGTCATAACGGAGAGCGACTGCATAGTGTGTAGGGTTGGTAATAATGACGTCAGCCTGCGGTACGTCTTGCATCATCCGCCGTTGTGATATCTCTATCTGCATGCGGCGGATCCGGCCTTTGACTTCAGGATTGCCATCACTTTCCTTGCTTTCATCTTTAACTTCTTGCTTGGTCATTTTAAGCTGTCGGATATGATTCCAGTGTTGGAAAGGGACATCAATTAGAGCTATTAAAATTAAACTACTGGAAATGGCCAGAAACACCCAAAGTACCAACATGCCAAGATCGGCCATGGCAGCATTTACTTCTTGCTGGCCGAGTGACAATAATTGGTCACGTAAACTCCAAATGATTAAGGTTGAGATAATGCCCACCAGTAAGAACTTGGCTAAAGCTTTAACCAGCTCAATTAAACCTTGTGGGCCTGCGATGCGTTTTAGACCTTTTAATGGGTCTAGTTTTTCCAATTTTACGCCCATCGCTTGGGCTGAAAAATTCCAGCCGCCCGTGCTAGCAGGAGCAATCAGGGCTGCTAATACGGTAATTGCTAAAAATGCGCCTAAGTCTAAGGATATTGTTTGTAAGGCGTACATGAAGTGGTGTGCCATTTCTACGGGATTAAATATTTCTTTACGACTAAAGCTGAATGATTTGGTCATGACTTCAGCAACGCTTCGTACCATGCGCTCACCTAAAAACATCATGGCGATAGCGCTGGCAATCAGTACTAAAACAGTAGTAAATTCTTTCGAACGAGGTACTTGCCCTTTTTCGCGTGCGTCATTAAGACGCTTGGCAGAGGGCTGTTCCGTTTTGTCTTGACCGGTCTCTTCAGCCATTAGGTTGCACTAATAAACGAATTGCTTGCAGCATATAATCAGCCATATTCACTAAGTGATTTGAAGCTGCAGGTAAGGTGAAATAGATGATAAAGAAACCTAAAATGATCGTCATAGGGAAACCGATGGAAAAGGGACTTATCTGCGGTGCAGCACGAGATAAAATACCAAAAGCAAGATTAACCATCATTAAGGATCCAATGGCAGGTAAGGCAACAAGTACGCCCGAAGCATACATCCAACTGGCTTGACCGACTAGATCTCGAAAGCTACTGGCAGGAAGGCCAGTGGATGTCACGGGCAGGGTAACAAAACTTTCAGCAAGTACCTTAATTAAAATTAAATGGCCATCAAGACTAATAAAGACCAATGTTACAAAAATCAAATAAAATTGACTGATAACCGGCACGGTTACGCCATTTTGTGGATCGACCATCGAAGCAAAACCTAGACCCATTTGCATGGCGATGATTTGTCCTCCGATAATGAAAGCATTAAACAGCAGCTGCAACATAAAGCCCATGCAGGCACCGATCAAAATTTGATGGGCCACGATAAGTAAGCCTTGACCACTTAACGGTTCTACAGCGGGCGCTGCATTAGGAATGGTAGGGACGATTACAATGCTTATTGCAAGGGCGATAAGTAGTTTACTTCGGTTATTAACAAAGTTACTGCTAAATATAGGCGCGGCCATGACTAAAGCGGCAATTCTAAAAAACGGCCATAAATAACTACCTAGCAAACCCGATATTTCAGCAGTAGATAATTCCATAAGGAAAGTCTCTGATTAACCGATCAAAAAAGGAATATCTTCGAAGATGCGTGTTGCATAACCCGTAATCAGGCTTAACATCCATGGGCCGGCAAAGACTAATACCGCAATAGTAATTAATAATTTTGGAATAAAACTTAAGGTTTGTTCATTAATTGAAGTTGCGGCTTGAAACATACTGACCAATAAACCGACCACTAAGGCTGGCAATAAAATCACGGCAATCAGTAAGGTGATGATGTGCAGTGTTTGTTGCATGATGGTGAGTACAGTTTCAGGTGTCATAATTACACGTAGAAGCTAGAGGCTAATGTACCCATTAATAAAGCCCAGCCATCAATTAATACAAATAACATCAGCTTAAAGGGTAAGGAAATAAGCATGGGTGATAACATCATCATTCCCATGGCCATCAATACACTGGCGACGACTAAGTCGATAATTAAAAAGGGAATGAAGATTAAAAAGCCGATTTGAAAAGCAGTTTTAAGTTCACTAGTCACAAAGGCGGGAAGCAGTAAGCTAAACGGTACATCTTGAGCAGAATCTAATGTTGGGTGCCCTGCAATACTGGCAAATAATTCAATATCCGTCTCACGGGTTTGTGCCAACATAAAATCTTTAAAGGGTTGGCTGGCATTTTCAACTGCAGGCATCATCTCCATTTGTCCATCCATATAGGGTTTAATGCCATTTTGATATGCCGTATCAAAAACAGGATGCATGATAAAAAAAGTTAAAAATAATGATAGACCGATAAGTACTTGATTGGATGGTGTCGACTGCACGCCCATCGCTTGTCGTAAAATAGATAAAACAATAATGATACGAGTGAACGAAGTCATCATCATTAATGCAGCGGGTAGCAACGTTAATACGGTCATTAACGCTAAAATTTGTAGTGTTACGGTATAACTTTGTCCCCCATCTGGATCGGTTGTCAGCGTAAGAGCCGGAACGCCGGGATCAGCCGCCATGGCAAATAAAGGCATTACTAATAGACACAGACTGACTAGGCACCGGATCATGATTTTGCTCGCTGTTGCATAATCTGCTGAAATTTTTCGGCAAAATTAGAGCTGGTGTTCTCTTTTATAGTGTTTGTGCTTACTGGAGTGTCAAGGATATGTAAGGTCTGCACACTTTGAGATGTCACGCCGAGCAGTATTTGCTGTTCGCCTACTTGCAAAAGTACAGCACGTTCACGTGGTCCTAGGGCTAAACTAGTGATTATTTTCATTTCGCCATTTGCTGTTGTTTGAAAACGGCCTGTGCGACGAAGTAACCAAGCTAAAAAAGCGATACATCCCAGCACTATAAACAACCCCAATAAGGTTTCTAATAAAGCGCCAGTAGATACTGGCGGTGTGCTTAATGTTTTCGTCGCCAGAGCATTGCTTTGTTCAGCTGAAAAAACGATTACAGACCATAAACTCAGCCAAAATATGCCTACGGCTTTAAATGAATATCTTATCATCGTAATTTTTTGATGCGTTCTTCGGCGCTGATAACATCGGTTAAACGGATACCAAATTTATCATTAACCACGACCACTTCGCCATGAGCGATAAGAGTGTCATTGACTAATACATCCATCGGCTCGCCAGCAAGACGATCTAATTCAACAACAGACCCCTGACTAAGCTGAAGTAGGTTACGAATATTGATTTTAGAACGACCAATTTCCATCGAAATGGTGACGGGAATATCTAACACCATATCTAAATCTAAGTCGGCGTGAGCACGAGGTTTTGCGTCATCTGCAAGTTGGGTAATAGGGGCTGGATTTGCTTTTTCTGTCTCAGCCTGTTCTTCTAAGGCAGCCGCCCATGGATCTTCTTCTACATCGGTGCCTTGTTCTTCCAATGCAGATGCCCATTCATCGGCCACTTCTTGATCAGTTTTATTATCTTCACTCATTATTTTTTACTCTTCTGGAGATGATATTGAGGTGTTGTATCCTTAGGGTGTTCAATGAGGTTAGTCACTTTTAAGGCCACTTTATTTTTATGTTCACCAAAAGTGGCATTGAATATAGGCACATGTTCCGCCTTTACAACCACTGTTTTAGGCATTTCGATCGGTATGATATCGCCGGCTTTGAAGTTGAGTATCTTTCGTAAACTGTATTTAACTTGAGCTAATTGAGCGGTCAATTGGATATCTGCAGCTAAAATTTCTTCCTTCATAGATGCTGCCCACCGGCCGTCATCTGAGGCACTATCACTCTGTAAACCGGTATCTAATAATTCGCGAATAGGTTCTAGCATTGAATAAGGAAGGGTGACGTGTATATCACCGCCACCACCATCTAGCTCAATATGAAAAGTAGAAATAACTAAAACTTCACTCGGGCTTACAATGTTGGCAAACTGCGGGTTCACTTCATGATTTACGAATTCAAACTTCATATCCATGACAGGAGACCATGCTTCAGTTAATGTTGAGAAGCAAATATCTAACACCATGCGAATTACGCGTAGCTCAGTTGCGGTGAACTCGCGACCTTCAATGCGGGCTTGAAAACGACCATCACCACCAAAATAATTATCGAGTATGGTGAATACCAGTTTAGGCTCTAATACAATTAAACCTGTTCCACGGAGTGGATGCATGTGAATTAGATTTAGACTGGTCGGTACAAACAAAGTATGAATGTATTCTGAAAATTTCATGACTTGTACGCCGGTAACTGAGATTTCAGCAGAACGGCGTAACATATTAAAAAGGCTTATACGGAAAAGACGCCCGAAACGTTCATTGACCATTTCTAGGGTCGGCATGCGCCCACGAATAATACGATCTTCATTGCCGAAGTCATAATTTCTGGTGGCACTTTTATCAATCTCTTCAGTAGAGGTTTCGATGTCACCGCCGCCCATGCCATTTAATAGGGCATCGACTTCGTCTTGTGAAAGTATATCGTGAACAGCCATAGTCTTATTGCATGAGCAAACTGGTGAAATAGACCGATTCTAATTCACCTGACGTTTTTTCAGCTTTTAATACCTCATTAATGGTTTTGAGTGTTTGTTGTTGTAGTGCTTTAGTACCTTCTTGGGTATTGAGTTCGTCATATTTTTGACCCAATAACAGCATGAGCAATTCGTGTTGAATAGCTGGTTCATTAAGCGTGAAGGCATCAATAACCAGCTGATCGCGAGCCATAACCTTTAATTTGACGGATAAGTAACGTACTGTGCCTTGGCTTTGCTCGCTAAAATTAACGATTAAGGGCTTTTCTATAGTGTAATAAATAGGTGTTTGTTTAATGGTTGCAGCAGCGGTTTCATTTTCTTCGGCAGGCTTATCACCGCCTAGCAACATCATTGCGCCGACGCCAACAAGGGCTAAAACTAATACCGTAATAATAATGATTAATAATTTCGATTTGTTGCCACCTGTTTCGGCGATTTCAATATCGTCTTGTGTTTCTTCTGCCATGTCGACTTTCCCTAATAGATTGTAGTTTTAAGATAGCAATTACTATGCCTAATTTATTGTAAAACAAAACTCGTAAAATAAACGGCATCTAGATTATCTTTACCCGTTTCTTCTTTTAATATCGCTTTAACGGTAGCTAATGACTCAGATTGTAGGGCTTTTCGTCCAGACACCGAGTTTACTGTTGCCGAGGTTTGAGCAGAGAATAACGATCGTAAGGCGTCTTGTAACATGGGTAAATTTAATTGAGCACTATCGATAGCCGCTTGATCATGCGCCATTAATGTGACTTTTATTTGTAAGTAATTTGCTTTTTGATTACTTTGATTTAGAAAATTTATAGTGAATGGTTCTTCTATCGCATAATAAATAGCCTTAGCAGGAGTAGTCGCGTCATCTGCAGCCCAAGTAGGCAAAACCAATATTGATAGCAAAAGTATGAAGAGGATTCGAATAGAGTTGTGCATAGCTTGATATACTCGCTGGTTGAGATTTAAAAACAAAATTATGACAAGCTTATCTGATAGGCGAAAGGGGAAGATAACAATTGGCTACAAACAAGACAAATCGTTCACAAAAGAATGATGCAACATTATGGGACAAAATAATCACATTTCCTCAGTATCTTATTCCTCAACACAGTTTGTCGGTGTTGATGCATAAGCTAACCCGTAGCGAGGTGACGTGGTTTAAAAATGGCTTTATTAAATTTATCACCGCTAAGTACAAAGTCAATACGAGTGAGGCTGCGCAAACTGATTTAGCCTTTTTTCCTAGCTTTAATGCTTTTTTTACCCGGGAGTTGCGGGCAGGTGTGCGACCTATTGCGGAGGGAGAGGCCACGGTTACTTCACCTGTAGATGGTGTCGTTAGTCAGATAGGCAACGTGGTTCAAGGACAAATTGTCCAAGCCAAAGGCCGCGAATATAGTGTATTGGAATTATTGGGCGGCGATGAGCTATTAGCTAAACGGTTTGATCAAGGCCAATTTGCCACCATCTATTTATCACCAAAAGATTATCACCGTATTCATATGCCGCTCACTGGTACATTACGACAAATGACCTATATACCCGGGAAGTTATTTTCAGTTAACCCGCGTACGGCACGCACAGTACCTAAGTTATTTGCGCGAAATGAACGCGTAGTGACTGTTTTTGATACTGAGCAAGGTCCTATCGTTATGGTGCTCGTGGGCGCTATCTTTGTGGGAAGCATGGAAACCGTGTGGGCAGGCAAAATCACACCGCCTTATGGTAAAAGCATTCAACATTGGGATTATCATGGTGAACAAGCTATCACGCTACAAAAGGGTGAGGAGATGGGGCGGTTCAACATGGGGTCAACCGTGGTTATGTTGTTACCATTAGAGTCAGAATTGTTTAGACAAGAATTTACGGCCGGTGCCACTATTCAATTAGGTCAAGCAATGATGTGAGTGACCGTTAAAAACGAATAAATTAGTAAAGTGAGTTTTTTGTCGGCAAGGGGGGGGCATTCACGGGTATAAAACTTCATAACCAATAGTAAACAGAATTAAGTAGAAGCCGAATCTCCAATGCATGCTGACCACTTTTCTGTAAAGCCCTGTTTGAGTTAGTCTTATTTAGACGGGTCAGGATTATAGTAGACGCTTATTTTTTGTTACTCCGATAAAACCTCGTATCGGCCATTACTTCGAATGTATAGCATTGACTCTTGCCCGTTCTTTATATACATGGGATGGGCAAAATCACCTCTAGAACCGAAATAGCTACCTGGCTCTAGTTCTTTAGTCTCCTTGTTGTGCTGATAACTTAGTGTCCCTCTAATAACTCTCACCCTGAATTGATTAGCATTAGTTCTGATTTTACCTTTAAAGGCAGCAGGCAGTTTTAGCATTGAACCATGTAAACTTCCTTCAGTAGTATCGCCCCACAAAGAGGCGGTTTTTGCGTTTATTCTACTAATTCTCGCGTTATCAGATGAGCCGAACCAAACCATATTTGACTTATCAATATTAACGCGTTTTTCGCCGTTATCGAATGCATTCTCGGTTGTTTGAACAAGATAATGTGCGCCTCGCCAGCAGGCAGCCACATATGTTCTGCTTTAGGGTCGTCACTGTGAGGCGTGCGGTTAATGACTACACCACGATACGTAATGTTATGGATATGAGGAGGTGAAGAAAATCCTTCTGGAAGCTGAAGTAAAATGCCTGACGCAGTATCTTAGGTTCTATCACCCCATAAATCTGCTGCGCTAGGACCTTGAACTCCTTAAATAGCCCCACGTAACTTCATCAGCCGAAACAACTTCTGAACTAGGTTTTTCAGTTGCTGTTGCATTGAGCGCCAAACGCAACCCCAGTAAAGCTAATGAGGAACCCACTTTATGTAAATACATATCACTTCCTCATACAAAATAATTTAGTGCGCCTAGTATTTGACTGTTTACATAGAATTCACTATGACGTTGCAGGTTCCATAAAAATGATTAAATACTTTATTGGTCCAATCTTAGAGTTACAGTTCGGCTGTTTAGGTGTGTGTAGGTATTCAACGATTTGTTATTTTTAGTGGGTGTTGCTAATACTTCTGATGGAACACAAGTCCTTGGACTTAATGTGACTGTTTTGTAAAAAAAGCAGCACTTAAAGAAAAAATCCTTATCTTAGAATGTCCCCTACAATCACATAGATAATGTAAGGGTTTATCATTAACTCATATATAATCATTTCATGCTAAAGCTTATTTAGAGGTTTTAATCTTATGAATTCCAAGCGGACTAAAATTAAATCGTTAGCTATCTTGTGGCACGCGATGGAACGAGATGAAGCGTTAACTCAAGTCGTCAGTTCACACCGTGGTTTAACCGGACTTGAAGCCTCTGAACGACTTAGCGAACATGGGCGAAATGTCTTACCTGAGCCTAAAGTCCGTGGTCCACTAATACGTTTTTTATCTCAATTTCATAACGTACTGATTTATGTGTTGCTGGCCGCCGCACTCGTTACTGCCGTGTTAGGTCACTGGCTTGATACTAGCGTTATAAGCGGTGTGGTCGTGATTAATGCCATTATCGGATTTATTCAAGAAGGCAAGGCTGAAGATGCGTTGCGTGCGATAAAACAAATGCTGTCACCGCAGGCGTTGGTGTTACGCGATGGCAAGCGCATTTCTATCCCAGCTGAAGAGTTGGTTGTGGGGGATATCGTTTATTTACAGTCGGGTGATAAAGTCCCCGCTGATTTACGTTTAATAAAAATAAAAAATCTGAAAATCCAAGAATCTGCGTTGACGGGTGAATCAATGCCGGTAGAAAAAATAAGCGATATTGTTGATGTCGATGCAGTAATCGGTGACCGGGTTTCAATGGCTTATAGCAGTACCTTAGTGACCTATGGGCAGGGCACAGGGGTGGTGGTTGCTTGTGCTGGAGATACTGAAATTGGACAAATAAGTGTTATGTTGTCAGAAGTAGAAAGCTTAGTTACACCATTAATACGTCAAATGACTGAATTTGGACGTTTGTTAACAGGCATTATTATCGTTATCGCGGCGGTGACGATGGCAATTGGTGTCTGGCTTCATGGTAGTTCTGTATCTGATATGTTTCTTGCAGCTGTCGGGCTTGCCATTGCCGCTATTCCAGAAGGATTGCCTGCTGTCATGACGATAACGTTAGCCATTGGTGTGCAGCGAATGGCCGGGCGACGGGCCATTATTCGTCGCTTACCTGCTGTCGAAACGCTAGGTGCGGTGACCGTAATCTGTTCAGATAAAACGGGAACGTTGACGCGTAATGAAATGACGGTAAGTAATGTTGCAACAGCGGATGGCGGCCTTTTTGATGTAACTGGTGTAGGTTACGACCCACATGGTGATTTTTTAATTGCTGATAAAGAGGTTGATTTGACTAAGCACAGTGTCTTAATGGAGTTAAGTCTCTCAGCTCTTTTATGTAACGATGCCATATTGCAAGAGCAAAAAAATGAATGGGTGTTGCAAGGCGACCCTACTGAAGGCGCTCTAATTGCGCTTGGAATGAAAGCAGGCATGACACCTAACTTTGAATATGAAGCATGGCCGCGTACGGATGTGATTCCATTTGAGTCGGAGCATCAGTTTATGGCGACGTTGCATCATAACCATCTTGGAGAGGGAGTTTGTTATATAAAAGGTGCACCAGAGCGTATTTTTGCGATGAGTACATTTCAACGTGCAGGCATTAACGATGAACCGGTTGATTTAGCTTATTGGCAAGCACAAATGGATGTGATGGCAAAGCGTGGTCAACGTGTATTAGCTATTGCTACCAAACGTACTGACAGAGAACATCGAGATTTGAAATTTCAAGATGTGGAAAATGATCTCACCTTACTAGGTATTGTTGGCATGATTGATCCGCCTCGTGAAGATGCATGCGAGGCCGTTAAACAATGTCAGTCTGCCGGTATTCGAGTGAAAATGATTACGGGCGATCATGCGGTTACTGCTGTGGCTATTGGCAAACAAATGAACATTGGTGATGGCTATCATGTCATGACTGGCCAAGAGATAGAAGTCATGTCAGATCAGGAGTTGTGCAATGTCGTCGATGATATTGATATTTTTGCCCGTTCAAGTCCAGAACATAAATTACGTTTAGTGAAAGCATTGCAAGGGAATGGTCATATTGTTGCGATGACGGGCGATGGTGTTAATGATGCACCTGCTTTGAAGCGATCTGATGTCGGTACGGCGATGGGCAAAAATGGTACTGAGGTAGCAAAAGAAGCGGCGGTTATGGTGTTGGCGGATGATAATTTTAGCTCGATAGTACATGCGGTGGAAGAAGGGCGCACTGTTTACGAAAATTTGAAAAAAGCCCTTGTATTTATACTGCCAACGAATGGTGGTGAGGCATTGGTTATTATTGCCGCAATCCTGTTGGGATTTACATTGCCGATCACGCCTGTACAAATTCTATGGGTCAATATGATTACTGCTGTTACATTAGCCTTGGTTTTGGCATTCGAACCAGCTGAAACGAGTATCATGCAACGACCTCCCCGTAATACTAAAGAACCCTTATTAACCGCCGCTCTGCTGTGGCGAATTGTATTTGTATCCTTTATTTTGATGCTAGGTACTTTAGGAATGTTTATCTGGGAACGCAGTCAAAATGTTGACTTGGAATATGCGCGAACCGTAGCAGTAAATACGCTGGTGATGTTTGAGATTTTCTACCTGTTCAACTCGCGTTACATAAGCGATCTCGTTTTAAATAAAGCGGGCTTATTGGGTAACAAATACGCTTTAATAGCAATTGGCATACTAGTATTTTTCCAACTTGCTTTTACTTACTCAAGTCCAATGCAGAAACTATTTGACTCGGTGGCATTGGATGCCTTTACATGGCTCATCATCATTTTGGTATCATCCTCAGTATTATTCTTGGTTGAGCTTGAGAAATACGTCGTTAGACAACTCAAACTCAAAAAGGCAAGCAGGTAAATAACACCGAGTAGTGAACTTGCTTGAGCTTATTTGAGCAGCATGACCCACATCAGTTCAAGGTATTCGGTTTTATAATCAGAAAAAATGGCAAAAATATTTCGTGAATATTATTAAACAGTTTTGTTCCAATTAAAGGACTGTTGTTAGGAAATTAAGGATTAATTTTATGTCTTCATCTTTCACCCAGCGCTATACTGACTATGTCGTCAATAATCCATGGCGGCTGTTATTGTGGTCGATTATCATTTTGTTTGCCATGGCAAGTGGTAGCCAGTTTCTGCATTTCAGTAATGATTATCGAGAGTTTTTTAGTGCTGATAATCCTGAATTATTAGCATTTGATCAGGTGCAAAATACTTATAACAAAGCAGATAACGTTATGTTTGTATTGGCCCCTGAAAACGGTGACGTGTTTACTAAAGAAACCTTAAAAATAGTGACCGAGGTGACGAATAAATCTTGGCAGATTCCTTATTCAAGTCGTGTCGATTCAGTCACTAATTATCAGCATACTGTTGCTGAGGGGGATGATTTAATTGTAGCTGACTTAGTGACTGATGCCGAAGATTTGAATGAGTCAGAATTGACTTATATTCGAAATGTCGCTGTACATGAACCGCTTTTAGTGAAGCGCTTAGTATCACCTACAGGTCATGTCACGGCGATTAATGTCACGGTGCAATTGCCCGGCAAGGCACTTAATGAAGTCAGCGAGGTTGTCGCTGCCACACGTGCTTTACGTGATGAGATATTAGCTTCTAACAGTAATGTGAAGGTTTATCTGAGTGGATTATCAATGATGGATAATTCATTTGGTGAAGCATCGCAACAGGATATGAAAAGCCTAATACCACTGATGTTTATGGTTGTGGTGATTGTGCTAAGTATTATGCTACGCTCATTTTCAGCTACATTTTCAACTGTGGTTATTATTGCTGGTGCGATTTTAGCTGGCATGGGGAGTATGGGCTGGCTAGGCTGGAAACTGACTCCGCCATCGTCGGCTGCCCCGACTATTATTTTGACAATGGCGATTGCTGATGCCGTTCACTTATTAGTCACTTTTTTACATAATCTACGGCTAGGCCAAGATAAAAAAGCGGCGATGAGTGATAGTTTACGGGTTAATTTACAGCCTATATTTATCACCAGTATTACCACGGCGATTGGTTTTCTAACTATGAATTTCAGTGATGTGCCTCCTTTTCATGATTTAGGTAATGTTGTTGCTATCGGCGTTATTGTTGCTTTTGTATTATCGATCACCACATTGCCGGCTTTAATGATGATATTGCCAATCCATATACGTAAGCCAAAACCAGCCCAAAAAGACAATAATTCAATGGCATTACTGTCTTCTTGGGTCATTCAACATGATAAAAAGTTACTTTGGGGAATGGGCGCTTTAGCGATTTTGCTGATCAGCTTGTTACCCATGAATACATTAGATGATCAATTTGTTGAATATTTCGATAAGACGGTTGAATTTAGACAAGATACTGATTTTGTAGTTGAAAATTTGAGTGGTATTTATGATATCCATTATTCTTTGCAGCAAGGTACTAGCGGTGGCGTAAACGAGCCGGAATTTCTGCGTCAAGTTGAACAATTTGCCAACTGGCTTAGGACACAAGATAAAGTGATGCATGTAAGATCGCTCACCGATATATATAAACGCCTGAATAAAAATATGCATGGCGATGATGCGAGTTTTTACCGACTACCAGAAAATCGTGAGCTGGCGGCACAATATTTGTTGTTATATGAGATGTCATTACCTTATGGCTTGGATTTAAATGATCAAATAAATATCGATAAAAGTGCCACTCGTTTAACGGTTACTTTTGAAAACTTGCACACGGAAGAGGTGTTAGCCTACGAACAGAAAATAGCCGCATGGCTGAAAAGTAACACACCTGATATTACATTTTCTGCTGCGAGTGCAACTTTGATGTTTGCGCATATCGGTAAACGTAATGTTGAGAGTATGTTGGTAGGAACAACGCTAGCATTAGTATTAATTTCATTCATTTTAATGTTAGCGTTACGCTCATTTAAAGTCGGGTTGATAAGTCTTGCACCGAACTTGCTCCCAGCAGGTATGGCGTTTGGGATATGGGGTTTGATGGTTGGCCAAGTAGGCATGTCATTATCGGTCGTTACAGGTATGACTCTAGGTATTGTGGTTGACGATACCGTACATTTTTTAAGTAAATACCTGCGGGCACGTCGTGAGAAAGGATTAGATGCTGAGGCTGCTATTCGCTATGCCTTTAACACGGTCGGGGTGGCCCTCTGGGTAACTTCATTAGTTTTAGTGGCTGGCTTTATCGTCTTGGGACAATCTCATTTTGCTTTAAATGCGGATATGGGCATGATGACAGCGGTAACGATTGCAATTGCCTTAGTGATGGACTTCTTATTTTTACCACCATTATTAATGAAACTAGAGGGACAAAAACATGCGTAATTGGATTTTTTTACTGGTATTACTGTTCACTATGCCATTAGTACAGGCTGAAACCCCAGCTGAAAAAGGCTTAGCGATTATTTCTGAAGCAGATAAACGAGATCAAGGTTGGCAAGATAGTTCTGCAGATATGCTGATGATTTTGCGAAACCGCCAGGGAGATGAAAGCATCCGGCAAATTCGGATAAAAAATCTAGAGGTGATGGGGGATGGTGATAAAGGATTGACTGTTTTTGATGAACCGCGTGATGTAAAAGGCACCGCTTTTTTAACGTATTCACACTCTTTGATCCCCGATGAACAATGGATTTTTTTACCAGCGTTAAAACGCGTTAAGCGGATATCATCCAATAATAAGTCAGGGCCCTTTATGGGCAGTGAGTTTGCCTATGAAGATATCAGTTCCTTTGAGGTGCCCAAATATAGTTATCTTTATTTGAAAGATGAAACAGTGAATGGCGAGAATTGTTTTGTCATAGAAACACGACCTTTATATGAGCATTCGGGTTATACCAAAAGCTATGTTTGGATAGATAAGCGTGAATATCGCATCCAGAAAATAGACTTTTATGATCGCAAAGACAGCTTATTAAAAACACAGGTGTTCAGTGATTATAAGCAGTATTTAAATCAATATTGGCGAGCAGACACTGCCACTATGGAAAACATGCAAAACGGCAAGTCGACTACCTTAAAGTGGAGCAATTACCAATTTAAGACAGGTTTGACAGATAAGGACTTTGAGCAAAATGATCTTAAACGTCAAAGGTAAATTGAGCGCTTTGGGATGTTCAGCTCTGCTGTTGGGCATGATATGTCTGACTACTAATAGTCATGCTGGAGAATGGTCTGGCTATAGTGCAGCAGAGTATCGCTATTTCCAACATCCATCACTCAATGCTGAGCCAGATCAACATGGGTTCTCAGGAGCATTATCCCCAGAATTTTATCATCAGTGGGATGACGGTAAGCAGAGTTTAATTATTGCACCATTTTTACGAGTTGATAGTGAAGATGCAGAACGTACTCATGCTGATCTGCGTGAAGCACGTTGGTTGATTGCTGAAGATAAGTGGGAGTTACGTTTAGGCGTCGGCAAAGTCTATTGGGGAGTGACAGAATCACAACATTTAGTCGATGTAATTAACCAAACTGATCAGGTCGAAAATCCTGATAATGAAGAAAAGCTTGGTCAACCGATGCTCAATCTCAGTTTATTTCAAGAGTGGGGCACGGTTGATCTATTTGTTTTGCCTTATTTTCGCGAACGCACTTTTTCCGGTAAACAAGGCCGTCTTCGTAGTCAATTAGTGGTGGATACTGATAATGCTAGCTACGAGTCTGGTAGTAAAAGACATCATATCGATTTAGCCATTCGCTGGTCACATAATGTGGGTGATTGGGATGTTGGCTTATCTCACTTTTATGGCACTAATCGTGAGCCATTACTAAGGCCTAATCAGCAGTTCACTGCACTTAATCCTTATTATGAATTAATGAATCAAACTGGTTTTGAAATTCAACGGACGACAGGCTCGTGGTTGTGGAAGTTAGAATCTATTCGTAGAGAAACGAAATCAGACACCTTTATTGCCGTGACTGGTGGCTTGGAATACACGCTGTATGACGTATTAGAAAGTGGCCTTGATGTGGGTTTAATCAGTGAATATTTATTTGATGATCGTGATGATGAAAGCGCAACGCCGTTTGAAGATGATGTCATGCTCGGTACACGTATCACCTGGAATGATGTGCAATCAACGGAGTTACTTATTGGTTTAATTCAAGATGTAGATAGTAACGATGCCGCATGGAGTATTGAAGCAAGCCGTCGTATAGGTAATCGCTGGAAGTTATCAGTAGAAGGGCGGTTATTTAAATTCAATGAAACTAATAATGCACTCTACCAAGTCCGAAATGATGACTATATTCAAGTAGAGTTAGCCCGCTATTTTTAGGCTTTGATACTACTGTTTATTTGTTCTATCTGTTCTTTTAGTTGACTAAGCTCAGCGGATGCTTCGGACCAGTCTCCCCAGAATTTTTGAAACATCATTGAGTTGATTAACGTTTCAGGAATCGTCTCATTATCGGTGAAGTCAGTTAATTTATTTAGTTCATAGGCGATGAAAACGAGGTCATTTAAACCTACGGGACCAGTGGATTCTCTCTCCGACTTATTATGCGTCATTGCCACAGAAGCGATAAGTGGAGAAAAATTCCATTTATCTAATATCATTTTCCCAGCTTTTGGATAGAGCTTAGGCACAACTTGATTGGCGACGTGTATGAGTAATTTTGGATCCTCATTGAAAGCTGAGATTTTCTTTAATCGAAGTATGATTGGAAGCACCCCTATATTGTGCACCATACCCGCGAGCAGAGCTTGCTCTGGATCAATACCTGTTTTTTGCTTAGCTAATACATAACAAATAGCCGAAACCATGTTGCTTTGTTGCCAAATTTCATTGAAATAGTGTTCCAGCCCTCGTGTTTTAGCATTCATGAAGTTTTGGGCGATAACTAATCCTGTGATCAGAGATTGTATTTTAGAAAAGCCTAATCTAGTTATAGCTGATTGGACACTAGTGACATGAATGCGTGTGCCAAAAAGAGCAGAGTTTGCAATCTTAATAATTCGGCCAGAAATATTGGGATCATGTTTGACGAGATTAGCAAAGTCTTCAACGCTGCTGTTATCGTCATGAGCCAAAGCGCGAACTTTAAGAATAATATCGGGAGAGGAGGGAAGTTCTAATTTATTATTGGTTATATCCGCAGATAGCTCAGCTATTGCTGCGTTGATTTGTTCCGTCAAAGTCATGTAGGAATATAGCGTCGTAATATAAAAAAAAACGATGATATCACAGCAATCTAGTTACATTGTGGAATAATTAGGGATTGGTCTAAATGAATGTAAGGCCTACAACAAGTAAGATAGCATGAGAGTTAGAGGCTATTGCATTAAATCAATTAACATTATGTTGTTGGCGAGGAAAATAACAAATAATAAGCATTTTATTATTAATTATGAGTTTAGAACTATCTCTTGTCTTAATAAGTCATAGCGGTACTTCAGGGAAGTACTAAAATACGGTGCTTTACTGTTTAACCGTAATAATTCTTCTCATATAACCTATAAGTATAAATTTATGAAAAAAAATATTGATCTGAATATGGATTTTGAAAAAACAGCTTATCTACTTCCATCGCAACAGCATTGGTTTAAAAGCCCAGCTAATGGAGTAACCCGTATTCCGTTGGAGCGTGAATCGGCTGAATCGGGTCATGCGACAAGTTTTGTTTCTTATCAAGCGGGATCTTGTTTTCCTGAACACCGACATAGTCAAGGTGAAGAGATCTACGTTATTGATGGTGTCTTTTCTGATGAAAATGATGATTATCCCGCAGGTAGTTATATTAGAAATCCAGCCGGTTCCCATCATAGTCCGTTCTCAGAACAAGGTTGTACTTTGTTTGTTAAATTAAACCAATTTCAAGCTGACGATAATCAAAAAGTTATCATCAAGCCTGACGAACAACAATGGTTTGATGGAATAGGTAATTTAAAAGTGTGCTCGCTTCATTCATGTAATACCGAAAGTACAGCCTTAGTTTGGTGGCCTGCCAATGAAGTGTTTCAACCTCATGCTCATTATGGTGGTGAGGAAATCATTGTCTTAAAAGGAGTATTTATTGATGAGCATGGTGAGTACCCAGCAGGCAGTTGGATCCGTAACCCACATTTGAGTCGGCACTATCCATACGTAAAAGAAGAAACACTTATATTGGTTAAGGTTGGCCACTTAAAACCTATTTAGGAAACGACTAAAGAGTGCGAAAAAGATATTTTTCCTCCCTGAGTTACAGTAATTCTACTTATATATTACCGCTCCTAAATTAAAGTAGGATTGTGGCGAATTATTATAAATACCACTTAATAGGGAAAAATTTTATGTCAGCCTCATATATTGGAACCGTGACAACCGTTGGTGAAACAATGGCTCGTAGCATTTCAGATTCACATGCATTTAAAATATTTATGGATGAACCAGTAGAGCTTGGTGGTCAAAATGGCGCCCCTAGCCCACTTGATTACATTCTTGCTTCTCAAGGCGGTTGTATTAACTATATGGTCTTTTTCATTGCAAAGGAAATGGATATTCCTATTGATAAAACAGAAATTATAATTACGGGTAAGCTTGACCCTGCCAAATTTTCAGGCACAAGAATGAACGTCCGAGCAGGCAATCAAGAAATTGATGTACAGATCTGTGTAACAAGTACCGCATCACAAGAAGAAATTGCAATGTTGAAAGCTGCTGTAGAACAGCGATGTCCTGTGAGCGATAATTTGACGCACGCTACGCCGGTCAGTATTTCAATGACAACACGTTGATCTTTAGATTGAGGTGGCTTGAGGATAGGTTTGATGTATAGTTTTCACTTTACTTACTCGTATTCAGTAGGAAAATTTTACAGTTTGATATTTTGAGAATATTTATTCTCAGGCTACTTTTGGTTTAAGTAAATGGGGTGAATGATGGGGCTCGAACCCACGACAACCGGAATCACAATCCGGGACTCTACCAACTGAGCTACACTCACCATTATAAATGGCCACAACATGTTTGAAGTCGAATGAATCAATGAACATGAAGTTAAGCGGTGCATTCTACCGCCTTTATTTTTTAGGTCAAGAGAAATGTTTAAAAGTGGCTAAATACGACCTATTAATGAACTATCTGCTACCTTTTGGCTAAGGTAGCAGATGAATTATTGACTTTAATTAAGCTCTAAATCTATTTTCTTTTCGTCCAAATCGACTCTCATCACTTTAACATCTACCTTGTCGCCAAGACGATACACTTTTCGAGTGCGTTCGCCCATTAAACGATGACCAGCAGCATCAAATTGGTAATAATCATTTTTCAATGAGGTAACATGAACTAAACCTTCAATATACATATCGCTTAATTCAACAAAAAGGCCAAAGCTGGTTACGCCGCTGATAACACCTTCATGAACTTCACCAACACGCTCCTGCATAAACTCACATTTCAACCAGTCGCTGACATCGCGAGTTGCTTCGTCAGCACGGCGCGAGGCCATAGAGCAATGCTCACCGAGTTTAGTCATTTCGTCCTGTGTAGCAGGCCAAGTAGATTTTCTCTTGCCTGAAATGATATGACGAATCGCGCGATGGACCTGTAAGTCTGGGTAGCGACGAATAGGTGAGGTAAAGTGAGCGTAAGCCTCAAGTGATAAACCAAAGTGACCGACATTATCTGGGCTATATACTGCCTGTTTAAGGCTACGTAACATAACTGTTTGAATCAAATGGGCATCAGGTCGTTTATGTGCATTTTTGAGTAATGATGCGTAATGTGCAGGCTGTGGTTCGTCACCACCGCCCAATGCTAAACCTAACTCTCCCAAAAACTCTCGTAGGCTGGCTAGCTTTTCTTCCGCTGGTGTTTCATGAACTCGAAATAGAGCGGGTAACTGATGTTTTAGTAAGAATTGAGCAGCAGACACGTTAGCTGCAACCATGAATTCTTCAATAAGACGATGTGCATCATTTCGCTCACGAGGTTCAATGGTTTTTAGTTTACGATTTTCATCAAAAATGAATTGGGTTTCAGTCATTTCAAAGTCAATCGCACCACGTTGTTCACGGGCACTAAGCATGGCTTTAAATAGGTCATACATGGTTTCTAAACCCGGTAAAACAGCGGCATACTGTTCGCGTAAGGCTTTATCACCATCCACCAACATAGCGGCCACTTTGGTATAAGTCAGGCGGGCTTTTGAGTTCATTACTGCTTGATGAAATTTATGCGATTCTAACTGACCTTCAGGATTAACCACCATTTCACAAACCATACATAAGCGATCCACCTCAGGGTTTAATGAACACAAACCATTTGATAATGCTTCAGGTAGCATGGGGATCACTTGGCTTGGAAAATACACCGAAGTTGCACGTTCTTGGGCATCTTTATCAAGTGGACTTTTCGGTTGGACATAGGATGATACGTCTGCAATCGCCACCCATAAACGCCATGAGCCTGATTTTAGTTTTTCAGCATGAACCGCATCATCAAAGTCACGCGCATCTTCACCATCGATAGTCAGTAGAGGTAGATCACGTAAATCAAGTCGACCTTCAATTTCTGCTTTAGGGATCGCTGAACCAAACGATTCTGCTTGTTCAAGCGCTTTAACTGACCAAATATGTGGTAGGTCAAAGGCACGTAATGCGATTTCAATTTCCATACCCGGTGCCATATGATCACCGAGTACATTAACTATTTTACCTAATGGTGAACGATGTTTATTAGGGTGCTCAGTAATCTCGATTTCTACAATCTGACCTACTTGTGCATCCAATAAATTTTCGGGTGGGATTAAGATATCTTGGCTAATTCGACGATTATTAGGTATTAAATAATAGAACCCAGAGTCTGAGATTAACCGTCCAACAATCAGTGGGTTACCACGTTCTAGAACTTCCACAATTTGACCTTCTTTGCGGCCGCGACGATCTTCACCGCTAATTCTGGCTATAGCACGATCACCATGTAAAACAATATGCATTTCACGATCATTTAAGAAAAGATCATCACCGTCTTCATCTGGAATCAAAAATCCAAAACCATCCGGATGGCCCATGACGCGACCTGTTACCAGATTCATTTTTGAAACAATGCCATAGGCATTTTTGCGATTACGTAACACTTGGCCATCTCGTTCCATTGCACGTAATCGGCGGCGCAAGGCTTCAGTTTGTTCTTCACCTTTTATGCCGAGCACCTTAGAAATAGCTCGACGTGATAAAGGACGATCGTTTTGTTTCAAAATTTCTATGATGAATTCGCGACTAGGAATCGGATTCTCGTAGTTTTCTGCTTCGCGTTTAGAATGTGGATCTTGTGTGTTTTCTTTTGTCATTGACAGTGAATTTCTCTATCGGTATTGTGGCCGCTCGTTATATGCCGAGATGGCGGATTTGGTAGACGCGCTAGCTTCAGGCGCTAGTGAATGTAAATTCGTGCGAGTAAAAACTCACCCTCGTTACCAGCTTCTAGAAGGCTAGCTGAATGTCTACAAGTAGGTCTATTCTATAGGCTTTAGCACAATTAGCTACTATTTTCCCATATAGATTACCTCTATTTTGTTTATAAAAAAGCGAAAAAAGATAAATTTTAGATGAAATTCGGCTTAATTGTTGCTTATTACGTTAGTTGTTATGTATGCAGTTCTAGGCTATTTGTCATTAAGTAGGATCTTAGACGGTTCTCGGGCTTAAGATTATGTGGACAATATTGCCGCCTATCTGACAAATAGGGGCAATTAGTTTTCGTTGCATGGATAATAAACAGGTATGATCGAACGGAGACCTTTTGAAATAACTGGTTTTATGCGATATTGCTGTAAGACAGCTCATTCAAAAGTCTCAACTTAAATTTAATCGAACAGAAACTAGAGAAGGTCGCTATGGCTACACTTATTGATTCTATTGATGAACGCACAAAATTAGCGGGAACAAATCACCTCGAGGTGTTGTTATTTAGTCTTGGTACTAATGATCAGACTGGCAGAAACGAAGTTTTTGGCATCAATGTGTTTAAAGTCCGTGAAGTACTCAATATTCCTGAGATCACAAGCGCACCCGAAATGCCCGATGGGGTGGAAGGGTTTGTGAGCTTACGAGGCGATATGGTGCCTATCATTAATTTACAGAAATTCTGTAATTTAACGTCGACGGATGAGCCAAAAATATTAATGATTACTGAATACAATACACATATTCAGGGATTCTTGGTGAATTCTGTCGATACTATTCAGCGATTAAATTGGGAAAAAGTGAAGGCGCCACCTCCGTTGCTTTCAAAACGTCTCGGCGGATTAGTGACAGCGGTATCCGAGTTATCCGATAAGCGTTTAGTGATGATTATGGATGTTGAGAAGGTATTGGCTGATGCGGGCGGCTTTTATGATGAGACTTTGTTCGAAGGTATCGAAAAACTAGATACGGAGCAGCAGCACACTATCTTATTTGCGGATGATTCCAATATCGCACGTAAACAAATAACCAAGGCACTTGACCATATGGGCGTGAAACATATTGGTGCAGTTAATGGTGCAGAAGCTTGGATACTGCTCAATAGGATGGCAGATAAGTGTGAACAAGAAAATCGAGATATTCTTACTGAAATCCAACTGGTGTTAACCGATGTAGAAATGCCAGAGATGGATGGTTATGTTTTGACCCAAAAAATAAAAGCAGATCCACGGCTTAAACACTTACCGGTAATTATGCATTCATCACTCACTGCAGCGGCTAATATGAATATGGGGAAAGGTGTAGGTGCTGATGCTTATGTACCTAAATTTGATCCTCGGCAGTTAGCGGCAACCTTAGAGCGCTTTTTTGCTGCACTATGATATCTATAACCTTGAGTTAACGGGCTTGTATCATCGTAAAATTTGATACGGACATGATGACATCATTGGCGTAGTCATGAGAGGGGTAATGAAAAATCATTGTTACTGAGCACCTTAAGAATGGCGAGGTGATTTTTAATTGAGAAATATAGTGAATACACGAAAATATAGTTTGCTCGATAGGTTGATAATAGAGGCTGATAGAGCGTTGACAACCGTTATTGGCAAACCGGAAACGACTGCACGGCCTACCCCCGGTGATGATTTAAGCGAAAGTGAACTGACGGCACAAGAGCAACGTCAATCAGCGCGCTTAATGAGAATTAATCACGCGGGAGAGGTGTCTGCACAAGCCTTATACCAAGGCCAAGCATTAACAGCGACATTGCCTAATGTTCGAGCAGCTATGGAACAAGCCGCATTAGAAGAGAATGATCATCTTGTATGGTGTCAGCAGCGAGTCAATTATCTTGGTGGGCATGCCAGTGTGCTAAACCCATTATGGTATGCCGGCTCTTTTGTTATGGGCGCTATGGCTGGGAAGATTGGCGATAAATGGAGTTTAGGTTTTGTTGCTGAGACAGAAAAACAAGTTGTTCGACATCTCGATGAACATTTAGCCGAGATCAGTGCACAGGATAGTAAAAGCCGTGCCATATTAGAGCAAATGAAAGCGGATGAGTTACATCATGGTACGCTCGCCGTTGATGCTGGCGGAGCGATGTTACCGAGACCTGTTAAGCTGATGATGAGTGCAATGTCTAAAGTGATGACTAAAACAAGCTATTGGATCTAGTGATTGTAGCTTGATACTGTCCACTCCCTGATAGACGTTTTTATTATTTAGGACGTTTTAGTCAATTGGATAGAAACGTGAAACTTGTTGGGATCATTTTCAGCAATCGTTGTTCGCAATACCGTGCCTTCTGCAACAAAAGGGGGTAAACGGTCGCCGTTGGGATTCATGACTAAGTCAATTTTATCGCCTGCTTTAAGAGCTAAGTCTGTAGTCATATATAATCCAGTCGCACTTAGATCACCACTAACACCATGATATGAACGACCATCAGAATTTTTTATTTTATAAGTGATTTGAGTTTCAATGCTCATTCTGGCGAAATTACGTTGTTCATCATAGTCATGATTACTCATAATTATGTACTCTCCACAGTGTGATAAATATTAAGTTCTATAATTTGTAGAGTATCCTAAGCTAAAAGTACCTTATAAGGCTAGATTAAAATAATGAATTCCAACACCCAATTACACCCAGATAGCTTGTATCAACATTGTAGTCACGAACAGCTCAATTTTAAGTCAACCGCAGAGTTACAAAGTTTATCGACCATCATTGGTCAGTCGAGAGCATTAGATTCGGTCGACTTTGGTGTCAATATTGAAGGTAATGGATATAACTTGTTTGTAATGGGGGATACGGGATCGGGTAAATACACGCTAGTAAAGCGGTTTCTAGACGAGCATGTCCAGCTACGCCCTCATGGCAAAGACTGGGGGTATCTACATAACTTTACCGATCCACAAAAACCATGGTTTTTGGCGTTACCAACAGGACTAGGTACGCAGTTGGTACATGATATTGAAAAAGTTATTCATCACTTATTAGAAGAGCTGCCACATGCTTTTGATGATGAATACTATCGCGGGCGAATGCGTTCGATTGATGAGGCATCACGTAAACATCGTGTACGTTTATTTGGTATTTTGCAGCTAGAAGCCGATCGTAAGGGTATCGTATTATTGCGCATGCAAGATGGCACGTATGCCTTTGCAGCCCAACGTGACGGGGAAGCGATGACTGCTGATGATTTTGAGCAGTTGCCTGTCGATCAACAAGAGAAAACAGAACATGCCATTGCTACTTTACACGAAGATTTACAACAGACTTTATTAGAATTACGTGAGTGGGAGCGAGATAATCAGGCAAAAGTAACAGCGTTAAATGATGAAGTCGCGACGGAAGTGATTAGTCGTCAGGTTAATAAGTTAAAAAATGCCTATCCTAAAATTGAGCGCCTGCAGTTATATTTTGATGCGATGCAAAAAGATTTACTTAATAATGTGGATGCGTTTGTAAAGACAGATGATGAGGGCGAAGAGGTCTCACATACTATTGATAGTCCGCTATTAAAGCGTTATCAAATTAATCTAATTGTTAATAATGCGGATTCGATAGGTGCACCTGTAGTGTATGACAATTTTCCTAGCCACCAGAGCTTATTGGGTAGTGTTGAAAATATGGCGATGATGGGCGCTTTAATTACTGATTTTAGTTTAATCAAAGCAGGCGCCATTCATCGTGCTAATGGTGGATACCTGATCTTGGATGCGGAACAATTATTGATGCAACCGTATTCATGGGAAGGTTTGAAACGAGCGCTACACTCGAAAGAAGTGCGATTCGACAGTGTAGAGCAAATGTATAGTTTAGTTGCGACAGTGTCGCTTGAACCTGAGCCGATTCCACTGGATTTGAAAGTTATATTGTTGGGTGACCGGCATTTATACTATCAGCTTTATGAGCATGACCCTGAGTTTGCTGAGTTGTTTAAAGTGGTGGCAGACTTTGAAGATCAGATGGAGCGAACTACTGAGAATCATCTGTTATATGCACGTCTTATTGCCAGCACGGTACAAAAAGAAGGGCTATTACACTTAAATAAAGAAGCCGTTGCAAAAGTCATAGAACAGGCCGCTCGGTCGGTAGAGGAGAATAGTAAGATATCATTACATCTTGGCTCAATGACCGATCTCTTACGTGAATCAACCTATTGGGCACGTAAGCAACAGGTTTCTGTGGTGGCAAGGGAGCACGTAACGCAGGCGTTAAAGAGTCGAGAACAACGCGTGGATCGAATACGAGGTCAGTTAATTGAGCATATTGACCGTAAGATCACTCGTATCAATGTAGCAGGAGTATACGTAGGCGAAGTCAATGCCTTAACGGTATTAGGTATTGGCGAATACAGTTTCGGTCAACCGTCTCGGTTGACAGCGAATTGCCGCTTCGGTGATGGGGATATTATCGATATTGAACGTGAAGTTGAACTCGGCGGTGATATTCACTCGAAAGGTGTATTAATTATGAGTGGTTACCTTGGTTCTACGTATGCTAAAGATAAGCCGCTGTCTATGTCAGCCAGCCTTGTATTTGAACAAAGTTATGGTGAAGTTGATGGAGACAGCGCCACCGCAGCTGAATTATGTGCCTTGTTATCGGCTATTGCTGAATTACCTCTAAAGCAATCATTAGCAATTACAGGTTCAATGAATCAACATGGCGAAGTCCAAGCCATTGGTGGTGTTAACGAAAAGATTGAAGGTTTTTTTGATGTCTGTGTGAAACTTGGCTTAACAGGTGAACAGGGCGTTATTATTCCGCTGAGCAATGTTCAGCACTTAATGTTACGACAAGACGTTATCGATGCGGTGGCTGACAATAAATTCCAGATCCACGCTGTTGATTCGATAGACCAAGCACTAGCGCTGCTTAGTGGTATTGAGGTTGGTCAGCTGAATGATCAGGGTGAATACCCTGAAGGCTCATTTAATGCTGCGGTTGCTAAGCGATTGCAGCTTTGGGTTGATGTGCACAAACATGAAAGAGAATCAGCCGATGAAGACTGACATCTTCGTCTTATGTAAGATAACTTAATTTAAAAAAGCTTAAGGTGATCGTGAGATGACCGATACTGACAGAGCCGTATTTAGAGTGAAGGTTTATATTGGGCTCAATTGATTGCGCGAAAATGGCAACAGAGTGTGGAGTTTTGTGTAGCGCTGCCGATAACAACATATGATCGTTAATATGGAGTCTTATCAGTATGAATGCCCCGTCAATTTTTAAATTATCTACGATATTCTGCTTTATCTTTATGATGACTGCGGCTCAGGCGGTGCCAATGCCACCCGTGCCACTCGAGCCCATTTATTTTGAGCCGCCAGTAGAGGTAGCAACAGATGAAATTTACCAACAAAGTTGTGTTCAACTTGATAATGCAATTCGCTATCTTCACCCCTACCGTTATAGCTATAAACCTGAATTTCATGAAGATGGCGCTAATCAGATTGCGACGACATTGATTGTGTTTGATAGTGTGCCGATTGTTAACGGTTTGCTTGGTTTGGCTTACCTTGGTTATTCGGGTCTAGCGGAAGAAAAAGAGCAACGTCGTATGTTACAAGTAGAACAAAAGGTCGCTTTATTACAACAAGTAAAGGCCGAAAAGCATTGTTTTGAATAATGTAATAAATTAGTGCATAGATCGCATAAATTCCTTGTGGACTTATCTTGAACTCATGTAATATCAAGCTGTGACAGACCCAGATATGAGGTGTTTAAAAATGAGTACAATTAATATTAAAGCTAAATGGTATGAGGCTAACCTTCAAACTGCCCGTGCAAGTCGAGTTAAATGGTATAAAGCTAATAAAGAAGCGACCAAATCGACTGATAAACCGTGGTATGAAGCCAATAATCAACCTGCAGTTGCCAGCGGAAAACACTGGTATGAGGCTGATTTAGCACAGCATTTAGATACTAAAAGAAAATGGTATGAAGCAAACCTAAAGGCGGCAGTTAAAACGGTAAGAGAAGAGCGTACTAAATGGTATAAAGCTAATTCACCGCAAACGCATTGGTATGAAGCCAATATGCAGTCTGAGGTCAAAAATGAATGGTATCGAACCAATTTAGAAGCGGCTCGCGCAAGCCGTGCTAAATGGTATGAAGCTAATTTACAATCAGTTAAAAGTACTGCTACACCATGGTATGAAGCTAATTTGCATCTTGATCCTCATGCGGATACTAAAAAGAAATGGTACCAGGCTAATTTAGAGGCTGCGCGCGTTAGTCGTCAAAATAGACATTGGTATAACGCTAATCCTACTTTGGCATTTGATCCGCATGCTGATACGAAACAAAAATGGTATGAAGCTAATATCGCGTTGATCAGAACTAAAAATATCAAGAATAAGTGGTATGAAGCGAATACAATAGCGGCAAGAGCAACGCAGAGTAAGTGGTATGAAGCTAAGGAAACTACTGCCGGTAAACCTTGGTATAACGCTGATATGAAAAGCCATTTTGAAACTAAGAAAAAATGGTATGAGGCTAATTTAATTGCTGCGCGTGAGAGCCAAGCCAAGTGGTATGAAGCAAACCTACAATCACTCAAAAGCACTGCAACGCCATGGTATGAGGCTAATCTACATCTTGATCCTCATGCGGATATGAAAAAGAAATGGTATCAAGCTAATTTAGAAGCGGCACGAGCTAGCCGCGACGTTAAACCTTGGTATAACGCTGAAATGAAGAGCCATTTTGACACCAAGAAAAAATGGTATGAAGCCAACTTGCAAGCTGCTAGAGCTAGTCAGGCTAAATGGTATGAAGCGAATCAGGTGGCTGCTGTTCATACCGATACGCCTTGGTATGAGGCAAACATGCAGGCAGATCCTCATGCTGACATTAAGAAAAAATGGTATCTAGCTAATTTAGAGGTGGCTCGTGCTAGTCGTAAAAAATGGTACAAAGCTAATGATTAAATGATCATTAGCCACCTTTAATTTAGTCTTACCTCGCCGTCTAGTTTCAGTGCGATACATCTCTGAATCCAGACGGCGAGTTTATGTCGTGACAATCTAACGGCATTCACACGGGCATCAATCTCTATTTCAGTATCCAGTGATCTAGTTAATACTAGGCCCTTAATTATGTTGAAACCTGCTACAAATATTCCCCGTAGTTCTCCTCTTTATTATTTTCGCAATTAAACATACTGTATTATTCTAAATAGTCATATCTCGCAGTATGCGCTTTGTATTTTGTCTACCTAGTATTCGCTCTTTTTATTAGTAATGGTGAATAATGGCTTTAGGGTAGGTTTTATTACAGCACTAAGCGGCTCAGTATTTTATAATAGGGCGCGCTTTAATTAAGGCTAGCTTATTTATCCAGTCTAGGCCGTTCTAATTTAGCGATAGGAGATATATCCTGTGTTGTATAAATATATTTAAAGTATTTAGTGGTTCACGGGACTATTTATCTGTACACGATAGTCACAGGTAAAAAGATAAACTGGGGCAAAATAATTAACAATGAATTCATTTTTAAAATTTTGGGGATAAAGAGTATATGGCTAGTACAGAAAAGTTATTAGATGGGTTTAAACGTTTTCAGACTCAATATTTTGGTGATGACAGCCGGTTATATGCCAGTATGAAAGACGGACAACCAGCAAAAACCTTGATGATCGCATGCTGTGATTCTCGCGTTGACCCTGCGATTTTAACCGATTGTAATCCGGGCGATTTATTTATCGTTCGTAATGTTGCTAACCTTGTTCCTCCTTGTGAACAAGGCGGTGATTATCATGGTACCAGTGCCGCATTAGAATTTGCAGTCAATAATCTGGAAGTTGAGAACATTATTATCATGGGCCATGCTGGCTGTGGGGGCATCAAAGCGCTCTGGGATAGTGATGATGAGGCGAGCGCAAAATCAAAATTTATTCATCCTTGGGTTTCGATAGCGAATCCTGCAAAAATTTGGGTACGAAATGCATTACCTAAAGCATCGTCCGATGCTCAAATAAAAGCATGTGAACAACGTGCAATATTGGAATCACTAACAAACTTAATGACATTTTCTTGTATTCGTGAGCGAGTTGAGCAGGGGGTATTGAGCCTGCATGGCTGGTATTTTGATATACCTGAGGGGGATTTATTATGCTTTAATCCTCAAACGGATGTATTTGAAGTTGTAACTAAATAAATCTTGAGGGCATCGCTGGTAGATGATATATGTCAGCGATGCCAAACAGCAATTAAGGAAGCGTCGTCTCTATTTCGCTAGTACCTGCTTCTGTTTTCTTTGGCTCTGTCTTCATGATCTCTTGATCGTCGTCATCACCTAGCCCAATCGTATTTAGTAGGCCTTGGAATAAACCGCTCTTTCTTTCTGTCAAAGGTACTTCGACATTAGCGTCTATACGTTCAGTTTTTGGTAAATCTTCACGAGCGACAGTTCGAGTATCACCTTCAACATTAACCAGTTTATCATCGATAAAAAACAGCGTTAAGCGTCGTTGTTCACGATTACCGTTACCGGGATGAAAGCTGTAAACATAATCCCAGCGGTCTGGATGAAAAGTATCAATCAGTAAGGGAGTGCCCATGACATAAGCGACCTGTTTTTTAGTCATCTCAGGCTTAAGTTGATTGATCATATCCTGAGTAACGTCATTACCTTGTTGAATATCGATACGATAAACGCCAGGGATTTTGTCCGTGCTACAAGCGCTGAGCGATAATATTAAGATGGAAAAGGTGTAAATGATAAGCTTTTTCATTTATATTAAGTACTATATTAATTAACCAAGTTGCGATGATACGCTAATCATACAGTTTCGACGAGGCACTACATAATGGAAAGTCAGGATTTAAGAAAAGCAGGGTTGAAGGTTACCTTACCAAGGTTAAAGGTATTAGAGATTTTAGAATCATCTGACCTACGCCACATGAGTGCAGAGGACGTATATAAAGCCTTATTGGAAATGGGCGAGGAAATAGGTTTAGCCACCGTTTACCGCGTATTAACACAGTTTGAAGGTGCGGGATTAGTCTCTCGATTGAGCATTGATGGCGGTCATGCGGTGTTTGAGTTAGAAGATGGTTCACACCATGATCATTTATTGTGTGTGCGCTGTAATCGAATTGAAGAATTTATCGACGAAGTTATTGAACAGCGCCAGCGCGCGATTGCTGCGGAAAAAGGCTTTGAAATGACCGACCATAGTCTCTATATTTATGGAATTTGTCGCCTCTGCCAAAAAAATAAATAAGTAAATGCTTAATCGTGTGTATGTTCTAGCATTTCTTTGGCGTGTAAGCGTGTTGTTTCCGTCAAATTAACACCTCCTAGCATACGCGCAATTTCCTCGATACGCTGTTGTTGATTAAGTAAGGTTATTTCAATATGTGTACTTGTTTGACCTTGTTTTTTATTCACTTGTAATTGTTGGTGTGCTTGCGCGGCAACTTGTGGGAGGTGAGTGATACAAATGACTTGTTGAGTCATTGCTAGTTTTCTTAAATGACTACCGACAATTTCAGCTATGCCGCCACCGATGCCGACATCGACTTCATCAAAGACGAGTGTTGGCACACTGCGCGTACCAGCAGTAACAACCTGAATTGCCAAGCTGATACGAGCCAACTCACCGCCAGATGCTACTTTGCCTAATTCTCCTACTGCTTGACCAGGGTTGGTACTTACTAATAGTTGAATATTATCGGCGCCCATTTCTGTAAATTTGTCATTAGCCATCGGCGTAATAACAAACTCAATACGGCCGCCGGGTATAGCAAGCTGTTGTATGGTTTGGCTGATATTTTCAGCCAAAGGTTTGGCGGCTTTTAGTCTTTGTTGGCTTAAGCGCTTGCAAAGGCTATGGCAAACTTGTTCTTGTTCGATCAGTACTTGTTGCAGCTGTTCATTTTGATGGCTTAAATTTTCTAAGGCTGTTAATTCATCACATAGTTGTTGGTAGTGGCTGGGCAGTGATTCAATTTCTATATGATGTTTTCGAGCAAGGTTATGTAACACCGTGAGTTGCGCCTCAATTTCATCTAAACGACTGGGATCAAGATCGATGTTATCTAAATAATGGCGTAGTTCGGTGCTACATTCATCGAGTTGAATAACCGTTGAGTTGAGTGCTTCAACTAAATTGACAAATTGCGGCTCAATGTCCTGTAGTTTTTCTAAATCTGCTAATACTTTGGCAATAACGTCATACGCCGCGCCATGTTCTTGATCAAAAATTTGATGTAAGCCTGACTCCGCTGCAGCCATCAGTTGCGAGGCATGTGAGATGAGTCGCTGATCAAGTAATAATTGCTCAATGAATTCCTCAGAAAGCTCTAAGGGGTCGAGTTCTTTTACTTGATACTGTAATAATTCTAAGCGAGCAGCATGATCTTGCGATTGTTGCTTCATGTCAGAAAGCTGTTGCTTAGTTGTTTGCCATTGCTTGTAGGCAATAGCTAACTCGATCAATAATGGTTTGGTCTTAGCAACTGTATCAAGCAATAAACGCTGAGTTTCACTGCGAACTAATGATTGATGGGCATGTTGGCCGTGAATATCAATGGTACGTTCACTGACGGCACGCAACTGGCTGAGAGGCACGGTTCTGCCATTGATATAAGCACGTGAGCGACCATCTTTGCTTATGGTTCTGCGAAGATGACATTGTTCGTCATCATCAAGCTCTTCTGCTACTAACCAATTTTGCAATGCTGGGTTTTTAGATGTATCAAAACTCGCTGCAATTTCAGCGCGATCTTCACCAAAGCGAATCATATTTGAATCTGCGCGATCGCCGAGAACAAGACTCATTGCATCCACTAATATGGATTTACCTGCGCCTGTTTCACCCGTAAGTGAGGTCATACCATTCGTAAAGCTCAGCTCGAGATCATCGACGACCGCCAGATGGCGAACACTTAAATTAGTTAGCATGTAAGTTTACGTCCCCACTCAAGTTTGGCGCGTAGGATTGAATAATGGTCATGATCTTCCAGATGTAATAGTTTAATGGTGTTGGGGTGGCGTTCGATACGAATGATATCACCTGCTTGTAATACTTGGCCTGGGCGCCCATCGCAGGTGACCATAGCAGAGGTGTCGTTGTTATCGCTTAATACAATATCAATAATACTACTGGCCGCTACAACTAAGGGTCTATTACTTAAGGTATGTGGGCAGACGGTTGCCAAAACTAAGGCATCGAGATTTACATCGAGAATCGGTCCACCAGCTGACATTGCATAAGCTGTTGAACCAGTTGGCGTCGCAATCACGAGACCGTCAGCGCGTTGACTATTTAGGAAGCGGCCATTGATATAGGTTTCAAACTCAATCATATGTAAGCTTTGGTGTGAATGAACAACAACATCATTCATTGCCTTGCCCACAAACTTTTTAGTTTCATTGACAATGCTAGCTTGCATTAAAAAGCGTGTGTCTTCACGATAATGACCCGCTAAAATTTCTGTTAGCTGTGGGGCCAATTTTGCTAAGGTCAGATCCGCTAAAAATCCTAAACGGCCAACATTAATGCCTACTAGAGACATTCCGCTACCAGAGAGGGCTCTTGATGCGGATAATAAGGTGCCATCACCACCAATAGCGATTGTAAGATCCACTTGTTGAGGGAAGTCCCGGATTGAAAGGACATTCAGCTCAGGTAAAAAACTCAACGGTTCATTGACAAAAATAGTCCGAGATTGAGAAAGTAAAAACTCAGTTACTTGAACCACAGCTTTTTCTAAAACAGGATCGTCTTTACGAATAAAAAGCCCTATGCGTTCAAAAGTTGGATTCATACAAATTAACGACACTATAAAAATATTAATACATAAGATAGTAATTGTTTTGTGGTAGAAATCCAAAACTAAAAATAGTGTATAGATAATTCTATTTTAAATAGGGCTAACACATTAGCTATAAAATGCTAAAATAGTTTGATTTTACTTAACTATCCTTATCGGAGATTTCAAATGGCGATTGAACGCACAATTTCTATTATTAAACCAGACGCAGTAGCAAAAAATGTTATTGGTGATATTTACTCACGCTTTGAAAAAGCAGGTTTAAGCATCGTAGCAGCAAGAATGATTCACTTAACACAAGCGCAAGCAGAAGGCTTTTATGCAGAGCATAGCGAACGTGGTTTTTTTAAAGATCTTGTTAGCTTCATGACTTCAGGTCCTGTTATGGTTCAAGTTTTAGAAGGCGAAGGCGCTGTATTGAAAAACCGTGATCTAATGGGTGCAACTAACCCAGCAGATGCTGAAGCGGGCACTATTCGTGCAGATTTCGCAGAAAGCATCGATGAAAATGCAGCGCATGGTTCTGATTCAGTTGAAAGTGCAGCACGTGAAATTGCATATTTCTTCACTGAAGATCAACTTTGTGCACGTACTCGATAAGCGAGCGAAATAATTTATGATGCGTACGAATCTATTAGGTTTAGATCTTAAAGGTCTAGAAACGTTTTTTAATCAAATTGATGAAAAACCTTTCCGTGCGCGTCAGTTATTGCAATGGATCCATCAATATCGAGTCGTAGATTTTGCTGAAATGACGAATTTGAGCAAAGTGTTACGTGAAAAGTTATTAGAGGTTGCGGAAGTTAAACCGCCTGAAGTATTACATGAGCATATATCAACAGATGGCACACGAAAGTGGATCGTTCGATTATCATGCGGTAATTCAATTGAAACGGTATATATCCCAGAGAAAGGCCGAGGCACACTCTGTGTGTCATCTCAAGTCGGCTGTGCCTTAGCCTGTACGTTTTGCTCAACCGCCCAGCAAGGATTTAATCGCAATCTAACCGCTAGCGAAATTATTGGTCAAGTATGGTTGGCTAATGAGGCATTAGGTAAAGATCCTAAAGGTAATCGCGTGGTGACCAATGTTGTGATGATGGGCATGGGTGAGCCTCTAGCTAATTACAATAATGTCATTTCTGCAATGAATCTTATGCGTGATGACTTAGCCTATGGCATCTCATGGCGGAGAGTTACATTGAGCACATCAGGTATGGTGCCAATGATTGATAAACTACGTGAAGATTGCCACGTGAGTTTGGCTATATCACTACATGCGGCTAACGATAAATTGCGCAGTGAAATTATTCCACTGAATGATAAATATCCTATTGCTGAGTTACTCGCCGCTTGTAAACGTTATGTAGATGTCGAGCAACGTCGCCACATTACGATTGAATATGTCATGCTAAAAGATATTAATGATTCGGCGCAAGATGCTAAAGATTTGATACGAATTTTGAAAGATCTGCCGACTAAAATAAATTTAATTCCGTTTAATCCATTTCCGGGAACAGACTACGTTTGCTCATCTAAAACAGTCATCACACGTTTTCAGCAACAATTAATCGATGCAGGATTAGTGGCGACCGTGAGAAAAACACGTGGCGATGATATCGTAGCGGCTTGTGGTCAGTTAGCAGGTGAAGTGCAAGATAAAACGCGCAGAAAAGAGCGTCGCCTTGCTGCAGAAAGAGCAATTGCAGCACTATGATGATGACACGACTAATGACCAAATCTATTGTGGTGCTGCTCGTGTCAGTACTGGCGGGGTGCGCTTCTACAGGTAGTTCGCGTAGCACTACGCAGAATGTGTCATCAGATGCCAAAGCCGCCGAAATCAATATGCAATTGGGTTTGAATTACATGCAGCGTGGTGATTATAAGGTGGCACTGGATAAGCTGCAGCGGTCGTTGGAGCAAGACTCTACTTTGCCTAGTGCACACAATACGATCGCCGTTTTATATCAGCGTTTAGGTGAAATGGATAAAGCCGAGCATCATTTCGAAGAGGCGGTTCAACGCGCACCTGACTATTCTGAAGCACAGAATAATTATGGTGTTTTTTTATGCCAAGAGAACCGTTATAAAGAGGCTGAACAACGATTTTTAGAAGCTATAAAAAATCCGCTTTATGAAAATGTAGATCAAGCACTGGAAAATGCAGGCATCTGTGTTGGTTTCATTCCTGATGCAACCTTGGCTGAGCAGTATTTCCGTAAAGCCCTACAAATTAATCCAAAATTGAGTAAGTCATTATTTCAAATGGCTGAACTGAGTTATTTAAACATTGAATACGGTAAAGCGAGATCTTATCTAGATCGCTATCAAGCTGTTTCTCAGTGGACACCTCAGGCGCTGTTATTAGCCGTGAAGTTAGCAAATAAAGAGGGGGACAAAGATGCTGTTGCTAGTTATGACTTAATCTTACGCGCACGATTCCCCGATTCAGATGAGGCGCTACAGGTTACAAGAGGGCAGTACTAAGTGATAACAGACGTTAATGACAGTGAAATAACGATTGAGAAAAAACCAACGATTGGTCAACGTCTTAGTCATGCTCGACAGGAAAAAAAATTAACACTGGGTGAGGTTGCCACTGAACTGAGGCTCACTAAAAAAACAATTGAGCTTATTGAAAACGAGCAGTGGACTGAACTCCATGGTCGTGCCTATGCCAGAGGCTATTTTTCTAATTATGTGAAGCTTCTTGGCTTACCAGAAGATGAGTTCTTAGCAGCATTTAATGTTGAATATACGGTGGCAGAACCCACTTTGCTGACGGCCAGACATCGCGTTGAAATTCAGAATAAAAATTCTTCTTGGTTACCCAGCTTATTGTTTATTACCGTTCTTGTGATTGTTTGGTTTGCTTATCAGCAAATGCAAGTTACTTCAGAGCTTGTCATTGAAGAGACAGTCCCTGTATTGCAGTTAGCACAAGCTGACGACAGTGATGCTTTGATTGAAGATGTAAGCAAAGAAGAGTATGAAGCAAGCCCCCCAGCTCTTCAGCCACAGGCAAATGAGTTAGCACAACCGGTAATTGCCGATACAGAGTTTTTAATTAATAGCGAACAAGCTAATAATGTTTCTAGTGATGTTTCTGAAGTAGTCATGACTAAAGAAATGGATACGATTGAGTTACAAAGCCTTGGACAAGCATCTAATACTAGCGACGATCTTTTACCTGAAGCTACGGCGGTCGTTGCAGCACAGGCTACGCTGGATTTACGTTTTAGTGATGACTGCTGGGTTGAAGTGAAAGATGCCAACAATAAGGCTTTACTCAGGAAGCTGATGACTAGAGACGATTCAATTATATTGACCGGACGCGCTCCACTAACCGTTATGTTAGGTCGCGCTTCAGCATCACAAGTAAGATTTAATGATGAGTTATTTGACCCTTCAGCTTTTACACAAAAAGATGTAGCACGGTTTACTTTAGGAGCAGAGTCTTAATGGCCTCACCGACCAATATTATTCGTAGAAAATCTAGACAAATTATGGTCGGTAATGTGCCGGTTGGCGGTGATGCGCCGATTGCCGTTCAGAGTATGACCAATACAGAAACCTGTGATGTGAATGCGACAGTAGCTCAAATTATTGCACTACAAGATGTTGGCGCCGATATAGTACGTGTTTCTGTACCGAGTATGGATGCCGCGGAAGCTTTTGGTGAAATTAAAAAAAGAGTCAATATTCCTCTTGTTGCTGATATTCATTTTGACTACAAAATTGCACTGCGTGTAGCGGAATTAGGTGTCGATTGTTTACGGATTAATCCAGGTAATATCGGCCGTGAAGATCGTGTTCGTTCGGTGATAGATAGTGCGCGCGATCATGGTATTCCGATTCGAATTGGTGTTAATGCGGGTTCTTTAGAAAAAGAGTTACAAAAGAAATATGGTGAACCAACGCCAGATGCCCTAGTGGAATCAGCATTACGACATATTGATATTCTAGATCGATTAAACTACCCCGAGTTTAAAGTGAGTTTGAAAGCCTCAGATGTATTCATGACGGTGCAGGCTTATCGGAAATTAGCATCGCAAATTGAACAGCCCTTGCATTTAGGGATCACCGAAGCGGGTGGTTTGCGTTCAGGCTCAGTGAAATCTGCTATTGGCCTAGGTATGTTATTAGCCGATGGTATTGGTGACACGATACGGGTATCGCTTGCCGCTGATCCTATTGAAGAAATTCGTGTTGGTTTTGATATTTTGAAAAGCCTAAGAATTAGAAATAAAGGCATCAATTTAATTGCTTGCCCATCGTGTTCACGTCAACAATTTGATGTTATTTCAACGGTTAATGAACTTGAGCGTCGACTAGAAGACATTTTAGAGCCGATGGATGTGGCGGTGATTGGTTGTGTGGTTAATGGTCCAGGTGAAGCAAAAGAGGCGACATTTGGTTTAACAGGCGGTGAGCCAAATTTACTTTATGTGGATGGTAAACCGAGCCATAAAGTCGATAATAAATCGATTGTTGATGAGTTGGAACGTGAAATACGCCAACGTATTGCACGTCAGCAACAAGTCTCACATCCAGAAAAAATTATTCCAATAAAGGTACTAAGTTAAGCGTGGCTGAAATTATCCGTTCTATTCGGGGAATGAATGACATTCTCCCAGAGGTAACACCCTACTGGCAGGCCGTGGAGTCTGCATTAAAAAAGGTGTTAACTAATTATGGTTATCAGGAAATTCGTTTTCCAATTGTTGAAAAAACAGAGTTATTTTGCCGTTCTATCGGTGAAGTGACTGATATCGTCGAAAAAGAAATGTATACCTTTGCAGATCGAAATGGGGATATGTTGACTTTGCGACCTGAAGGTACGGCCGGTTGCGTACGTGCTGCGATGCAAAATGGTATGCTCAATCAAACGCAACGCCTTTGGTATATGGGACCTATGTTTCGTCACGAGCGTCCACAGAAAGGACGTTATCGACAGTTTCATCAAGTAGGAGTTGAGGCATACGGTTTTAAAGGGCCTGATATCGATGCTGAAATGATTTTGATGACAGCACGATTGTGGAAAGTACTTGGTTTAAAAGGTGCTAGTTTACAAATAAACTCATTGGGTTCTACTGAAGCACGCTTAGCTTACCGCGATGTTTTAGTGGCTTATTTTGAACAGCATCAAACAGAGTTGGATGAAGATAGTCAGCGCCGACTTCACTCTAATCCACTACGTATTTTAGATAGCAAAAATCCAGCAATGCAGGCACTCAATGATGCTGCACCTAAATTAACCGATCATCTTGATGATGAATCGAAGCAGGAATTTGCTATCTTATGCCAAACGCTTGATCAGGCGGGTTTGGCTTATGAGATCAATCCTCGTTTAGTCCGTGGTTTAGATTACTATGGTAAAACTGTGTTTGAATGGGTCACCGATCAATTAGGTTCGCAAGGCACTATTTGTGCCGGTGGACGATATGATGGTTTAGTGGCTCAACTCGGTGGTAAGGGCGCAACGGCGATAGGTTTTGCGATAGGAATAGAGCGCTTAATTTCGCTATTAGAAGCCACTGATGCTTTGCCCAAGATTGAAAACGTCGATGTCTATTTGGTTGCCGTAGGTGAAGCGGCTGCGAGCCATTCATTATTATTGGCGGAACAATTAAGAGATCAACTTCCTGACTTGAAGTTGATTACTCATTGTGGCGGTGGTAGTTTTAAAAACCAATTTAAACGTGCAGATAGAAGTGGTGCCCGCTGGACTTTCATTTTAGGTGACGATGAAGTAGAGCAAAAAGTAGTCGGTGTGAAAACAATGGAAACGGGCGAGCAAGAAACTATTGCGTGGAATGCATTAGCTGATTATTTACAACAATAAAAAATAGAAGAATACTATGACCCCCTTAAATATACCTGAATGGCAGTCTTTAGTTCGTCACTATTCTGACCTGAAATATGTATCAATGCGTGAGCAGTTTGCATTGGACTCTGATCGTGCACATCATTTTTTAGTCAAAAGTGGTGACCTGCTTTTAGATTATTCAAAAAATCGTATCACTAAAGAAACAATGGAAAAGTTGGTTACATTGGCTGAATCGGTCAATATGAGCGACTGGATTGAGCGTATGTTTTCTGGGGAAGCGATTAATAATACTGAAGGTCGTGCCGTATTACATACTGCTTTACGTAACCGTAGCAATACCCCCGTTATGGTCGATGGTGAAGATGTTATGCCTGCAGTTAATGCGGTATTAGCACAAATGAAAAACTTCTGTCAGCAGGTGCATAACGGCGAATGGCTTGGTTACACCGATAAACGTATAACTGATATTGTGAATATCGGAATTGGTGGCTCAGATCTTGGTCCTGCAATGATTTGTGATGCGCTAGAATCCTATGGCGTTGAAGGTATGAGCGTGCATTTCGTCTCGAATGTCGATGGTGCTGATTTAAGCACGACACTCGAAAAACTCAATCCAGAAACAACCTTATTTGTAGTAGCCTCTAAAACATTCACCACTCAAGAAACGTTAACCAATGCACAATCAGCAAAAACATGGTTGTTGAAAATGGCAAAACAACAGGATGTGGCTAAACATTTTGTTGCGGTGTCAACCAATGCTGCAGCGGTTGCTGAGTTTGGCATTAATACGGCGAATATGTTTGAAATTTGGGATTGGGTTGGCGGTCGATACTCTTTGTGGAGTGCGATTGGCTTACCTATTGCTCTTTATGTAGGCATGGACAATTTTGAACGCATGCTGGATGGTGGTCATGAAATGGATAAGCATTTCCGAACTCAACCATTAGCAGAAAATATGCCTTTAATTATGGGCTTATTAGGGGTGTGGTACATTAACTTTTTTGGTGCCCAAACTCACGCCATCGTACCTTATGACCATTCACTTGCTCGTTTCCCTAGCCATATGCAGCAATTAGATATGGAAAGTAATGGTAAGGTAACTAATCGCGAAGGACAGCGTATTAGTTATAAAACGGGTCCTGTTATTTGGGGAACGCCGGGCACTAATGGTCAACATGCTTATTTCCAACTTATACATCAAGGTACGCAATTAATACCGGTTGATTTTGTGTTACCAGTGAATAGCCATTATCCTGAATGTGATCATCAATCCATTTTATTAGCAAATGGTCTGGCACAGTCAGAAGCCTTAATGAAAGGTAAAAATGCTGAAGAAGTTCGGATGGAATTGGCGGCTGAAGGCTATGAAGGCAAGGCGTTAGAAGCCTTATTGCCGCATAAGGTCTTTCCGGGTAACCGTCCAAGCAACACCTTATTATTCCCACAACTAACCCCTGAAATGTTAGGGCAATTAGTAGCTTTATATGAACATAAAGTATTTGTTCAGGGCGTTATTTGGAATATCAATTCGTTTGATCAATGGGGCGTTGAACTAGGCAAGCAATTAGCAAAAGCGATATTGCCTGACTTGCAAGATGGTGCTGAAATTTCAGTTCATGATAGCTCGACAACTAATTTGATCAACTTAATTCGCTCACTTCGAAATTAGTATTTCAAACCTCATTGGCAGCATGGTGTGTTTTAGTTTGACTTGCACCATGATGCCAATGTATCAATCCAGGTAGGATGGTCATTGAGGCAGGGTATTAACGTTAATTTAGTGCCACCGGCTTCGGTGAATACTTCTTGTCCTCTAATAGCAATCTCTTCCAATGTTTCCAGACAGTCAGTGACAAAGGCTGGACAGATCACGAGTACGTTTTTTACATTGGATTGGGCCAGTTCACGTAATCGATCTTCAGTATTCGGACCTAGCCACTTGGCACGACCTAAACGAGATTGAAATGCGATGGAGTATTTATTCTGCTCTATTCCCAGCTTATGGACCAACAATTCCGTCGTACGCATAACGTGATGGCGATAACAGGTTTTATGAGTCTCATTAGGCTGTTGACAACAATCAGACTGCTTTAAGCAATGCTGACCTGATGTGTCGAGTTTAGTAATGTGTGATTCAGGTAAGCCATGATAACTAAACACAATATGATCGTAATCTTGCTTTAGGTAGGGTTCAGCACTTAATGCTAAAGCATCAATATAATCAGGGTTATCATAAAAAGGGGCGACAACGGTTAAGGTGAGCTTGAGCTGATATTTAGCTATTACTCGTTTCGCTTCTTCGATTGACGTTTTGACCGTACTGTCAGCATAGTGAGGGTATAAGGGAATATATAATACTTCCTCAATTTCTGGTTGTTGACTGAGTGCTAATAATTCACTTTCGATGCTAGGTTTCCCATAACGCATAGCGATAGACACTGGCATATCTAGGCTTGCTTGCACGGCTTTTTTTAAACGTTCAGATAAAACGATTAACGGTGAACCTTCATCCATCCACACGCTCTTATAGGCTTCTGCTGATGCTTGAGGGCGCTTTGGCAATACAAATAAACTTACGATTAATCTGCGTAATAACCACGGTAATTGAATGACATAGCGATCCATCAAAAATTGATTAAGATAGCGCCGTACTGATGGCGTATCAGCATTATCTGGTGAACCTAGGTTAACAAGTAAAACAGCTCTATTAGTCATATGAGTTCATTTTTTAGTGGATAAAATATCAGCTAGCGCTAACGTAACATCAGTATAAACAAAGCGAAAGCCAAGTGCCTGCGCTTTTTCAGGAATCGCATTTTGTCCTGTGAGTAATAAACGAGACATTTCGCCGAGTAAACACGTTAATAACATTTCAGGTACGGGTATAAAGGCAATGCGATGCAATTGTTTGGCCAATGCGGAAGTGAATTTTTTATTAGTAACTGGCTTAGGCGAGCAAGCATTAAATACACCATATGCCCAACGGTTTTCTAATAGAAAAACGAGTAAATTGGTCATATCGTTTAAATGTATCCAAGGCATAAATTGTTCACCCTTTCCTAATTGGCCACCTAGTCCGAGTTGAAAGGGTAAGAGCATTTTTTGTAGGAAACCACCTTGAGGTGCTAATACTAAACCCGTACGTATGATACACACGCGAATGCCAGCTAGTTCTGCTTTTAAAGCTTGTTTTTCCCAAGCATCACAAAGTTGATGTGTGTATTCATCATGATATGTACTTTGCTCGGTTAAAACATCAGAACCGCCATCACCATACCAGCCAACGGCTGAACCACTGATTAAACATTCAGGTTTATGTTGCCGTTTAACCATCCACTCGACGAGCTCACGGGTTAAATCAATCCTGCTTGCTTCCAATTCCGCTTTGCGAGTTTTTGACCATCGTTTGTCTGCAATCGGTTCTCCTGCTAAGTTAATGACGGTGTTAATAGCTACCTCATCATTTAGCTCGTAAAGTGACTTTATAGCTTTGACGTATTGTCCGCATTTTTGAGCGACAGTCTGCGGCGTACGACTCAATATGGTCACCTGATAACCTAGGCTTATCAAGTGTTTAGATAAAGCGGAACCTACTAATCCCGTGCCACCTGTTATTAAAACATGTTTCATCAGTGCGACCTCAACCTTAATAAAGTTCATCATGACACATATCTATACAAAATAAAAATATTGTATAAGTATTTGTGTGTTGTTAATCTATGGAAAAGATTAACAGGACATCACTAATGAAAATAAAAGTAGGGATTAGCAGTTGTTTGCTTGGCAATGAAGTGCGATTTGATGGTGGACATAAACATTCCCGTTTATGTAGCGAAACATTATCACGCTATTTTGATTTTGTTACGGAGTGTCCAGAAGTGGGTATTGGCATGGGCATTCCACGTAAACCAATACGCTTAATTGGTGATGTAGATGCTCCCCAAGTCGTGGCTGTTCATGACAATACCATTGATTTCACTGAAAAGATGAATACGTTTAGTCGAGACAAAGCGCAACAGCTTGACGATCTTTGTGGTTATATTTTTATGAAAAATTCACCAAGTTGTGGTGTATATAGAGTGAAGGTATATCAAGAAAACGGCTACCCTGCGGCTGATTCTGGACGCGGCATCTATGCGAAAGCAGTGATAGAGGCTAACCCCTTATTACCTGTCGAAGAGTCAGGTCGACTGGCTGATGCGACTTTGCGAGAAAATTTTATTACACGAGTATTTGCTTATCATAATTGGCAACAACTTAAACTACAGGGATTGAGTTATCAAAAAATTATAGAATTTCATGCGAGCTATAAATATTGTTTGATGGCACATGCACCTGCTCGATATGTTGAACTGGGCCGCATGTTAGCGGATGCAGGAGGTCATGATGTTATCGATTTAGGTCAGCGTTATTTTACCTTATTGATGACGGAGTTAAGCAGTGTCGCATCCAGAAAAACACATACCAACGTATTGATGCACTTGCAGGGTTATTTGAAAAAAGTATTATCTGCCCAAGAAAAACAGGAGCTTTCTAAGATAATTGAGCAATATCGAACAGCACAAGTGCCACTGATTGTGCCGATCACGATATTGAAACATCACTTTAATAATCATCCCGATCCTTATATTGCGAAACAGGCGTATTTACAACCATACCCAGATGATTTGAGTTTACGAAATGCCATCTGAGCCGATCTTTAATATTGGCGATGTGAGCCAACAAACAGGGGTGGCAGCTATCACCTTACGGGCATGGGAGCGACGTTACGGATTAATTAAGCCGGAGAGGACAGCAAAAGGGCATCGGTTCTATACTCAAGCTAATATTGATGATATAAGAAAGATTATTGCTTGGCTTAATCGTGGGGTGGCAATTAGTAAAGTAGCGGCATTACTGGCTAGTAGTGAACTTATTACATTAGTAGCTGATGGGGATAATCATTGGCTTAAAACTCAAGAGGAGATACTGACTGAGCTTATTCATCTCAAACCAAGGCACTTGAATCAACGACTTGATCTGCTTAATAAATCGACGCCTTTTATAAGTTTGTGTGAAAATGTTTATCAGCCTTTACAAATTTTGTTAAAAGAGCGGTGGCAGAATGAAGGCCATGGCAATGAATTAGAATTACAAGTGTGGCAACAGTGCTGGCAGAGACAAATCACGTTGATGACGTTACGATGCGATAAGCAAAAATCTCACTTGCATTGCAGCTTAGTCAATTTAGGTAGCGAACATCCCTCATTAGATTATTGGTTACTTCATGCTTTGTTACTACAGGCGGGTGTTAGAGTTGATGAGATTAATAATATCAAAGACATAGCATGCTTAAATCGATTGAATCAAACGGCTGGATTCCCGATTATTTTGTTTGCTGATCGACGTTTAAAGCTGGGTGAGTCTAAGCAATTAGCTAAACTGATAACATCATGGCTAGGTGATATATTTTGTGCGGGGCGGATGGCAGATATTCACCGGGAGCAATTAACTGAATTAGCGATTAAGTTTAAGGGGGGAAGTGCTAGTCAGTGTTGGCAATCAGCTAAGTTTCAGGCGTGGTTGATAAGCATAGGACAACAGTAATGTCACATCAATTAGTTTGGTTTCGTAATGATTTACGAATTAATGATAACCCCGCGCTATATCATGCTTGCCAACAAGGAAAAACAGTCAGTGCAATATATATCGCTACCCCAGAACAATGGCGCGAGCATGATGATGCTGAGGTTAAAATTGATTTTTGGCATCGCAACTTAAGGTGCTTAAAAAATGAATTAGCTGAGTTGAATATCGAATTGCATTTTTTTCAAGTGGATAGTTATCAGCAGATCCCTGAATTAATGACGATCATCTGCCAACAGTGGAATATTGCACAGCTTTATTTTAACGATGAGTATCCGATTAATGAAGGCTTAAGAGATCAAGAGGTGATGGCTGTTTGTAGACGGCTTGGTGTTGAATATCAGCATTATAATGACCAACTATTGCTGTCACCCGGCGCGGTAAGAACAAAATCAGATACGCCTTTTAAAGTGTTTACACCTTTTTCAAAACAGGCTAAACAACAGCTAGAGCAATCCTTATATTTATATCCAACACCTATTAAACAAACAGCTATTAATGTCACTCAGTTGGCAGAAGCATCACAGCTTGAAGATATAAGTTGGCCAACAGTGTCTGACGATATCAAAGTTTTTTGGCCTGCAGGAGAAGAGCATGCTTTTGCACGTGTTGCTAAGTTTTGTCGGCAACCAATTCGTGATTATAAACAAAGTCGTGATATTCCATCATTAGGTGGTACTAGTCGTTTATCGCCTTATCTGACGAGTGGGATTATTTCGATTCGACAGACTTGGAATGCTTCTTGGCAATATTGTGAGCCTAATGATGATGTGCATATTTGGCAGAATGAACTGTTATGGCGAGAGTTTTATAAACATATATTGATTGATTATCCTCAGGTTTCTCGACACAAACCGTGGAAACCGCTGACAGACAATATTGGCTGGAGTCATGATGAACAGCAATTACAAGCATGGCAGCAAGGTCAAACCGGTTTCCCACTTATTGATGCGGCAATGCGACAATTATTGGCACGAGGTTGGATGCACAATCGGTTACGCATGGTGACTGCTATGTTTTTAAGCAAACATTTGTTAATAGATTGGCGTTTAGGTGAGCGTTGGTTTATGCAGCACCTTATTGATGGCGATCTCGCAGCGAATAATGGTGGATGGCAATGGTCTGCATCAACAGGGACTGACTCTGTGCCTTATTTCAGAATTTTCAACCCTGTTACTCAATCTAAACGTTTTGACCCACAAGGTAAATTTATTCGTCATTATGTACCTGAACTTGCTCATTTATCAGATAAACAAATTCATATGCCAACAGATGCAAATAGACCTCAAGCTTATCCTGAGCCTATAGTGGATTTAAATGTTGGCCGTCTCCGTGCTTTAGCAGCGTTTAAATTACTGGCGAAAGATTGATGTCACGCCTTAGTTAAATAAAATTACAGGTACATTAAATAGGGGGGAATCGAATTTGTACCTGTAAAGTGCTTAAACTTATGTGTCTATAAACTTAGCCTATTTTTCGTAATACCAATCCTGCAAGTGGTGGCAGGTTAAGCTGAATAGAGTATGGTCTATCTGACCAGGGTTGTTGTTCAGCAACAAATTCAAGCTTATTAGCAAAGTTACTACCGCCATAAAATTCAGAATCAGAATTCAGCATGATTTCATAACGTCCTGCTTCGGGTACGCCTATACGGTAGCTTTTTCTGGGCACCGGCGTGAAGTTGAAGAGTGTGATGATAAAGTCCCCGCCATTTTTACGAAGGTAACTGAGTATTGAATGTTCACGATCATTACAGTCTATCCATTCAAAACCATGCGGGTCAAAATCATGTACGTGTAAAGCAGGTGTTTCCGTGTAGGCTTTATTTAAATCTGCCACAAGGGTTTGCATACCCTGATGAAGCGGATAATCAAGGACATACCAATCTAATGTTTGTTCACAATTCCACTCTGTACCCTGAGCAAATTCCGATCCCATGAATAATAGTTTCTTACCTGGGTAGGTATACATAAAAGTATAAAGTAGTCGTAAATTAGCAAAGCGCTGCCAATCATCGCCGGGCATTTTGTTGAGCATGGATTTTTTGCCATGCACTACTTCATCATGTGAAAACGGCAACACAAAGTTTTCGGTGAAGGCATAGAGTAAGCCAAATGTAAGTGAATCATGGTGGTAACGACGATGGATGGCATCTTGTTTCATATATTCAAGAATGTCATGCATCCATCCCATATTCCACTTCATTGAAAAACCAAGACCACCCATATGTGCTGGGCGTGAGACCATTGGGTAAGAGGTTGATTCTTCTGCTGCAATTAAGCAGCCGGGATGTTCTTTGTGTAAAACCGTGTTCATGTGTTTCAAAAACTCAATCACTTCTAGGTTTTCACGACCGCCATATTGATTGGGAATCCACTGGCCATCTTCACGTGAATAATCAAGATATAACATGGATGCGACGGCATCAACACGTAAGCCATCAATGTGAAATTCTTCTAGCCAATAAAAAGCACTAGAGAGTAAGAAGTTAGTTACTTCACTGCGGCCATAGTTAAAAATTAAGGTACCCCAATCTTGATGTTCGCCTTGGCGAGGATCTGCATGCTCGTATAAAGCACTGCCATCAAATTTAGCCAAACCATGAGCATCTTTAGGAAAATGTCCCGGCACCCAATCAAGGATGATACCAATATTGTTTTGATGACATTGGTCTATAAAATAACGTAAGTCATCGGGTGAACCAAAACGACTGGTTGGTGAAAAGTAGCCCGTCGTTTGGTAGCCCCAAGATATATCCAGTGGATGTTCAGTGATAGGCAATAGTTCAATATGGGTAAAGCCCATTTTTTTGACATAGGGTACCAATTGATCGGCTAATTCGCGGTAGCTGAGAAATGCCCCTAACTCATTGCGTTTCCATGAACCTAAATGTACTTCATAAACAGAGTGTGGCTGATGTAACCAGTCTGAACCTTGGCGTTTTGTCATCCAATCAGCATCTTGCCATTGATGAACACTGGGTGTCGCTACAACGGAGGCTGTGCCCGGACGTAATTCAGCTTGTTGAGCGTAAGGATCCATTTTGGAATGGAGCGAACCATCATGTTGGTTTTTAATTTCAAATTTATATAAGTCGCCTGATGTCAGGCCAGGGATAAATAGTTCCCAAACACCACTACCACCACGAACACGCATAGGGTGACATCGACCATCCCAATTATTGAAATCACCGACTACGCTGACACGTTGAGCACTGGGTGCCCAAGTAGCAAACAATACACCCTCAATACCATCGATCTGCTGTTGATGGGCACCTAAAATACGGTAAGCATGCCAATGGTTACCTTCAGAAAAGAGATGGAGATCGTACTCAGAAAGTTGAGGAGGAAAACAATAAGGATCTACTTGGCTCACTGGCGTACCCTTACCTGTGAGGCGATTCACTTTATAAGGCAAGATGAGATCGTTAGTATTGCCCGTCCATTGGAAGATATCAGTGCCTTCAATACGAGTTAAAATCAGATCATTATTTAACCATGCTTTTTTGGTATCTGGCAAAAAAAGCGTAACGGTTGTTGTGTCTTCATGAGAATGTGGTCCCAGGATACTAAAAGGATCATGATGGCTAGCAGCTATGATTTTCAGTAAGTCATCGGATAGTTTTTTGGCTACAATCATGATTTAGATCCTAAATTTTATTTTTTTATTGCCGTATTTGAGTGCTTGTGGCAGGCTAATAGCCAATTGATAATGATTTGATTAGCCAGCCAACGGAGAACTTATATGGCAGATAATAGCACGCGATTCGTAAGTCGTCTTACTCGTGATACTTTAGCACTAGTTCTTGCAGGAGGGAGAGGCTCTCGACTTAAGCAGCTGACTGATTGGCGAGCGAAACCAGGTGTACCGTTTGGTGGTAAATTTAGAATTATTGATTTTCCTCTATCAAATTGTGTCAATTCGGGGATCCGAAGAATCGGCGTATTAACGCAATATAAGGCCCATTCATTAATGCGGCATATTCAACAAGGCTGGGGCTTTATGCGCGGTGAGTTGGGTGAGTTTGTTGAGTTATTACCAGCCTCACAGCGTACAGAACAAGGTTGGTATACGGGTACAGCGGATGCCGTTTATCAAAATGTCGATATTTTAAGGAATCATGGGCCTGAATATGTATTAATTCTTGCCGGCGATCATATTTATAAAATGGATTATGGTGACATGATAGCCGAGCATGTAGCGCAAGGTGCAGACATGACTATTGGCTGTTTGGAAGTGCCATTGGATGAAGCAAAAGCTTTTGGCGTGATGTCGGTCGATGTGAATCGCCGTATCGTTGCATTTGATGAAAAACCAGAAGATCCAAACCCTATGCCAGGGAGAGAGAATTCTGCTCTGGCCTCAATGGGAATTTATGTCTTTAACGCCTCATTTCTTTATGAGCAATTAATTAAAGATGCTGATATGCCCAATTCAACACATGATTTTGGACATGATATTATTCCATCTTTGATTAAAAAATATAAAGTACTCGCTTTCCCATATAAAGACGTGCAAGGAAATGATCCGGGCTATTGGCGTGATGTGGGTACTATCGATGCATTTTGGTCTGCTAATTTAGAATTAATAGGCATTACACCCGAGCTCAACTTATATGATGATGATTGGCCGATCTGGACCCATCAAGCACAATTGCCACCTGCAAAGTTTGTATTTGATGATGACGACCGTCGTGGTATGGCTGTTGATTCTATGGTCTCTGGTGGTTGTATTATTTCAGGTGCGGTAGTTAGACACTCTTTACTCTTTTCTAAAGTATCTATACACAGCTATTCAACGGTGAATGATTGTGTCGTTTTACCTGATGTGACCATCGGCCGTAACTGTCATTTGACAAAAGTCGTGATAGACAAAGGCTGTGTAATACCTGACGGTACAGTTATTGGCGTAGATCCGATCGCCGATGCTGAAAAATATGAAATATCGCCAAATGGCGTAGTATTAGTCACGCCTGAAATGTTAGGGCAAAATTATCGTTATGTTCGATAAGTTCGTCGTTTTATATTGACACCTGCTCCAATCTTTTTATTTTTATAGCGAGTCCAATTAATTATGTCAGATAAGTTAAAAGTGGTTCTATGTTGGCATATGCACCAGCCACAATATAGTGAACCTATGGGAGGGATGTATCAATTACCCTGGACTTATTTACATGCCATTAAAGATTATGTCGATATGGCATGGCACTTGGAAAATGTGCCCGGAGCAAAAGCGGTTGTTAACTTTGCGCCAACCTTAATTGAGCAACTTGCTGATTACGATGCGCAGTTGAAATCTCGCTTCAAAGGTACAGGACGGTTGAAAGACCCCTTGTTAATCGCCTTAGATTCACCTGTACAACCTATTCATGTTGAAGATCGTCAGAAGCTGATTAATGACTGCTTGCGTGCAAATGAAGAAAAATTGATTGAGCCATTCCCACGTTTTGCTAAATTAGTGAAAATGGCTCGATGGTTTTTACTGCAACCTAGTCGACTGCACTATATCAATGACCAATTTATGATTGACTTGGTGGTGTGGTATCACTTGGCATGGATTGGCGAATCAGTTAGACGGACTGATGTTCGGGTTCAAGAGTTAATGAAAAAAGGTAAACATTTTACCTTTCATGACCGTCGTCAATTAATGACCGTTATTGGCGAATTACTCAGTGACTTAATCCCACGCTATCGTCGTTTAGCGGAAACGGGGCGAGTTGAATTATCGGTCACGCCGTATGCGCACCCGATTGTGCCTTTATTGCTTGATATTAACACTACACATGAAGCCATGCCTGATGCTCCATTGCCTAATATAACAACTTACCCAGGTGGGGAGGAGCGTGCACATTGGCATATGGAAGAAGGCTTACGTGTTTTTGAATCCTTTTTTGGCTTTAGGCCAAAAGGCTGTTGGCCCTCTGAAGGTGCTGTTTCAACCGAAACGTTAAAAATCATCACTCAACATGGTTTTGATTGGGCGGCTTCTGGTGAAAATGTATTACGAAATAGTTTGAACTTATCGGGTATGCCGGATGCGAGTGTCCATAAACCCTATAAATTGCCCGGTGCATCACCAGCTTGTTTTTATCGTGATGATGGATTGTCAGATTTAATCGGTTTTACTTACACTAAGTGGGGTGCAGATGATGCTGTGGCTGATTTTATTAAACATTTGTTAACGATAAAGTCTAGCTCAAAAGACGAAAAAGATCGCGTGGTTTCGGTTATATTAGATGGTGAAAATGCGTGGGAATATTATTCTTATAACGGCTATTATTTCTTGCAAGCACTTTATAGCCGACTAGCGGAACATCCTGAAATTGACTTAACCACATTTTCTGAATGCTTGAAAAATGATGTGAAAGCCACTGAATTGCCAAAAATGGTTAGTGGTAGTTGGGTTTATGGCTCCTATTCAACATGGATAGGTGATAAGGATAAGAATCACGGTTGGGATTTATTAAGTGAAGCCAAGCAATGTTACGACAGGGTTATGGCAAAAGAGCACTTTGAGCCAGAAACCTTGCATGCTTTGCAACGTCAACTAGCAATCTGTGAAGGTTCTGATTGGTTCTGGTGGTTTGGCGATTACAATTCAGCAGATAGTGTGAGTGACTTTGAACGTTTGTTTCGCTTGCACTTGTCTAACCTTTACCAAATGTTAGGAGAAGAAGTGCCATATACGTTATCTGAGGCGGTATCACAAGGCGGTGGCGGGATTGAGCAGGGTGGAACCATGCGACGTGGTGGATAAGTTATGAAACAAGCTCATGTGTTTCAAAAAAGACGAACAGGCGTCTTACTTCATATTACGAGTTTGCCTTCAGGGCGATTAGGTGAAGATGCCTATCGATTTGTTGATTTATTAGAACAAGCAGGCGTATCTGTCTGGCAGATGTTGCCTTTAGGTCCAACTCATAGTGATGGTTCGCCGTATCAATGTTTATCAGCACATGCAGCAAATACTAAGCTCATTTGCGTTAAGCTGCTTAAACAGCAGCCTTGGGCTAATGCTGCAGAAATCGATGGGTTAAAGCGTTCTGCTAAAATGGCACAAGCTTATTATCAATTTATGCGGCGAGCGAGCGATGAAGATAAACAGGCATTTCATCGTTTTATTGATTCAGAGCAATATTGGCTAGAAGATTATGTTTTATTTTGTGAGATAAGGCTGTTACAGCAACAAACAGCTTGGTTTCAATGGCCAGTAGCACTACGTGACCGCAGCGAAATGGCACTTCAAAAAGTGCGAGTTGATCGTGAAGATGCATTGAATATTCGACGATTTGAGCAATTTATTTTTTCTCAACAATGGCATGCGCTAAAAAGTTATGCCAATGAGCGTGGTGTGTTGCTATTTGGTGATATGCCGATTTTTGTTGCCCATGACAGCGTTGATGTTTGGGCTAATCCAGAGTTATTTACCTTAGATGCTGAAGGTCAGCCAGAAAAAGTGGCAGGTGTACCGCCAGATTACTTTTCTGCAACAGGTCAGCGTTGGGGGAACCCGCTTTATCGTTGGGACGAACACAGCAAAACTGGCTTTTTATGGTGGCAACAACGCTTACAAACCCAGCTAGATTTATTTGATCTAATTCGTATTGATCATTTCAGAGGGTTTGAAGCTTGTTGGGAAATACCTGAAGAGTGTGAAACAGCAATGGATGGACAATGGGTAAAGGCGCCCGGCGATGCGTTATTTAGTGCCTTATTAACGACGTTCGGTGAATTGCCGCTAGTTGCTGAAGATCTTGGTATTATTACGGATGAAGTCACCGCTTTGCGTGAAAAATATGGCATGCCGGGTATGAAAATTTTACAATTCGCTTTTGGTGGTGATGCGAGTAATCCTTATTTACCTCACCAGCATTGTCAAGATAGTGTTGCTTATACTGGCACGCATGATAACGACACGACGGTAGGCTGGTTTGATACTTTAGACGATGGTGCCAAGGCACATGTTTATGAGTATTTTGGTGAAACAACAGAAACCATGCCATGGTTATTAGTTCGTGCAGCGCTACAATCTGTTTCACAGTTAGCGGTGCTACCCATGCAGGACTTATTGGCTTTGAATGGTGAGCATAGAATGAATGTTCCAGGTACGATTGAAGGTAACTGGACATGGCGATTTGAGTGGGACATGGTTGATGACAGCTGTGCGCCTAAATTGAACAAATTAAATAAATTGTATGGACGTAGTTGAATATGAGTAACCCTAGTTCTTTAAAATATGCAGAAACACATGAATGGATTCGCCGTGAAGATAGCGGCGAATTAACAGTGGGTATTACTGACCATGCACAAGATTTACTTGGTGATCTTGTGTTTGCTGAATTGCCAGAAATTGGACAACGTTTTGCAGCAAAAGAAGAGTGTATGTTGTTGGAGTCAGTTAAAGCGGCCTCAGATATCTATATGCCGGTGAGTGGTGAGATTTCAGCTATTAATACGGCATTAGCGGATGAGCCTGAACTTATAAATCAAGAACCTTTTAGCGGTGGTTGGTTATTTAAAATTCAGCCTGACAATGTCGATGACATTACGAGTTTATTGTCAGCAGAAGCTTACGAACAATCTTTAGATGAATAAAGCAGATTAGGCAGGATAGATAGCACCTAGTACAACAGGGTGCTTAGCGCCTGTAACCGAAGGCAAGTTGCCTGCTTGTTTGTTAATGGTTTTATAGGCTAGCCATGCAAAGGCACAAGCTTCAACCCAATCAGGGTGCAAGCCTAAATCAGATGTTGTCGATACTTTTTTATTGTCCATTAAGGCTTGTAGACGGTTCATCAAATGAGTATTGTGAGCACCCCCTCCACAGATAAAGACTGAACTATTAGATTTAACATAAGTGAAAATGTCATTGGCGATAGTTTGTGCTGTTAGCTCGGTAAGTGTGGCCTGAATATCTGCGGCAGGTATTTCTTGCATATATCCAGCTATTTTTTTCTCGCACCATTGTTGGTTAAATAATTCACGTCCAGTACTTTTGGGGATAGCTTGCTTAAAGTAAGGCTCATCGAGTAATTGTCTTAAAATATCTTTATTACATTCTCCCGAAGCAGCCCATTTTCCTGAATGATCATAAGGCTTGTTCAGTTGTCGTTTTGTCCAACAGTCGAGCAGTACATTACCCGGCCCAGTGTCAAAACCGATAACAGCTTCATCTGATGAGGCTGGGAGAAAAGTAAGATTGCTAATACCACCAATATTGACGATAACTCTGTCCTCATTGGCTGAGCTAAATACCGCTTGGTGAAAGGCTGGAACTAGTGGTGCGCCTTGACCGCCAGCAGCGATATCACGCTGACGAAAATCGGAGACAGTAGTAATGCCTGTTATTTCAGTTATAAGGTTAGCATCACCGATTTGCAAGCTAAATGGATACTCTCCGAGTGGAGAATGACATATAGTTTGGCCATGATTGCCTATCGCAGTAATATCTTTGGCGGAGAGCTCTTGAGTTACGAGTAGCTTATTAATTGATAAACCAATTAATCGTCCAAGATCAATATTGACTTCCCCCAGACCTTGTAGACAAGAGGTTTGATTAACAATCAAGCCGTGTAGTTTTTCGTGAAGCGCCTCTGGAAATGGGAACGTCTCTGCAGTCACGAGCTGGAAGACACCTGAGCTGGATAGCGATGTTAACGCAATATCAATGCCATCAAGGCTAGTCCCTGACATTACCCCAATAAAATATTGCACTTGCGTTTTAGTTATCGTTAAGTGCTAAATGTATTTTGCTAAGATTCTCAAGCTGAGCCAATAATGGGCGTGACTGTTGTTCAAAGTCATTTCGATATTTCTTAGGCAATGCTTCTGCTTTTGGTAAGACAACAGTGAGCGGATTACGGTGTACGCCATTAATGCGGAATTCATAATGTAAATGGGGCCCTGTTGCTAGACCACTCATACCAAGGTAACCAATGACATCACCTTGTTTAACGCGGCTACCCCTGTTTACACCTTTTTTGAACTTAGACATATGTGCGTATAAGGTCGTGTATTTACCATTATGAGATAAGATTACTGTACGACCATAACCACCTTTATTACCTACAAAATCAACTTTTCCATCCCCCGTAGCAAGAATAGGCGTGCCGATAGCAGCCGCGTAATCAACACCTTGATGTGGGCGACTAGTCTTTAATATAGGGTGTTTTCGATTCGGATTAAACTTAGAACTGATCCGCGAGAAATGAACGGGAGTACGACTGAATGCTTTACGCATACTGTCGCCTTTCGGAGTGTAATAATGGCTTGAACCCTTGCTATCTGTATAACGAATAGCACGGTAGGTATTGCCGTGATTAGTAAATTCTGCGGCCAAAATTTTACCATCTGCAATTTTATCACCATCTAAATAATCTTCTTCGTATACGACGGTGAAGTTATCACCTTGACGGAGATCTAAAGCAAAATCGATGTCCCAGCCAAAGATATAAGCCAATTCCATCACTAAGCTATCCGATAAGTTGGCTGCTATACCTGCTTCAAATAGAGAACTTTCAATGGTACCTGATGCGTGTGTTTGACGTTTTTCAACTTCACGAGTGACTAAATTTGTCTTATAACCTTTTTCGGTTAGTTTGATTTCTAAGGTTTCAATAGGACTTAGTTGCAATTGTAGTTGTTGTAAGGTCTTTGGATCTTGTCCATGATCAAAACCAAAACGAATTACTTGGCCCGGTTTAAGATTAAGTAAGGGTTTGATGTCATCACCTAGTTGAGCGATGTTATGTGTATCAGTGGCGCCAAGGCCGGCACTTTGAAATATGAGTGATAAATTATCACCTGATTTAACTGTTATTTCTTGCCAATCTAATGTGGATTTAGCGTTTGTTTCTGCGGCAGGAATAGAGCTAACTTTTTGCTCACTTGTTGTAACTGAATTCTGTAGATTATCAATTGCCTGCTGTTCAACAGCGGCAATTTCGACATTATGTTTTTCAGTAGAGGTGGTAACCGCATCAACAACGGGTACATCAGTTGTTTCAACAGGGATGATAGCAACCGTGTTTTCTTTTTTATCATCAATGATCTTTAGAGATGACATTGCTTGCATTTCTGCGGATAAATTAGGTAAATCAATAATTTTAGATTTGAAGCTTGTGTCAGCAGGTTGGCTGGTCGCCAATACAATGCCGGTAATAAATATGCCAGCAAATGTCAGTAATGATAAGGCTAAAACATGACTACGCTTATTAAAGCGCGGTGTAGTAGAAAACATATTGGCTTGTTTAGATGATGGGATTAGTCTATTTAGTTTCATCGCTAAACTCTATAGTAGATACACAATTCGACATTCTCTCAGTATTTTCACAGTATGGGAAGCCTATTGGTTCACAGTTAGACTTAATTCAAATAAATAAGCTCATTTAGGGCGATAACACTGCTAAAATTATCAGTATGAAAACTAATGAAAATTTAATTTTTGATGCTCAACATATATGGCATCCCTACAGTAGTGTCGCTAAGCCATCTACCATTCATGAAGTAGTTTCAGCCAAAGGCGTGCGACTTAGTTTAGCGGACGGTCGTGAGATCATTGATGGCATGTCATCGTGGTGGTCGACGATTCATGGCTATAATCATCCACGGCTTAACGAAGCCGCAAAATATCAAATTGATCAGATGTCACATGTGATGTTTGGAGGTTTGACTCATCCTCCGGCGGTTGATTTAGCTCGTAAGTTAATTGAAATGACCGCAGCACCTTTACAGTATGTTTTTTTAGCAGATTCTGGGTCAATTTCAGTTGAAGTCGCAATCAAAATGGCCATTCAGTATTGGTTTGCTCAAGGTTTGAGAAAAAAACAAAAGTTGCTTACCGTTCGCAACGGTTATCATGGCGATAGCTTTGGTGCGATGGCAGTTAGCGACCCAGAAAATGGCATGCACAGCATGTTTGAGGAAGTTCTGCCCAAACATTTATTTGCTCCAGCGCCAACGTGTCGTAGCGATGAAGATTGGCAAGATAGTGATATTGCCGAATTTCGTCAGTTATTGGTGGATAATCAGCATGAAATAGCCGCTGTTATTATTGAACCTTTAGTACAGGGTGCGGGCGGGATGCGCTTTTATTGCCCTGAATATCTCCGCCAAATACGTGCTTTGTGCGATCAATACGATATTTTATTAATTCTTGATGAAATAGCCACAGGCTTTGGTCGAACAGGCAGTTTATTTGCCTACGAACAAGCCGATATCTGCCCAGACATTCTGTGTGTAGGTAAGGCCTTAACGGGCGGCTATATGACCTTAGCAGCTACTTTGTGTTCAGAGAAAGTGGTTAATGGTATTGCGGCAGATGGCGGCGGGACATTGATGCATGGCCCGACCTTTATGGGTAATCCATTGGCCTGTCGAGTTGCTTGCGAGAGTTTAGATTTATTGTTGGAGTCAGATTGGCAAGGACAGGTTAACGCTATTGAACAGCAGTTAAGGAAAGAACTATTGCCTTATCAAACAAAAGGCTTAGTTAAAGAGGTGCGAGTGAAAGGGGCCATTGGTGTTGTTGAACTTCATCAACCAGTGGATCAACATATGAGTTGGTTACCGGCATTTATAGTTGACCAAGGCGTGTGGATCCGGCCGTTTAGAAACCTGATATATATTATGCCGCCTTATGTGATTTGCTCAGCAGATTTAAGCCAATTAACGACCGCCATTGGTGTTGTTATTGACCGGCTATCTTTGTGAAGGATAGAGTGGTACTAAAGGTTCACGGTCATTTTCAGAGGGTGATTTTTGGGTTTGTTTAGCCATAATGGCTTGTAATAAACCTGAGCCATCCCAAGCTACTTTTTCTTTAGCATATAAAGCGTGATTAAGCTTATTTAACTCAGCTTGCAAGTCAACACCACAATGAACACTTAGTTCTGCTAGATTTATTATGTTGTAATTGATGCTTGCCCATTTAATGAGTGCTTGCTGTGCAGCCTGAGGCTGGTTTCTTGTACAGGCCGTTTTGAGTTCTTTGGTTATGTCTTGTGGCTTGATAGCAGTGATATCGATCTTGGCTTTTAGCGTTGGACGCGGTTTGGAATAACGTGACCAGAATATAAAGACTAAAGTCACTAACCAAGTAAAGCCAAGTCCCAGTGATGTCCACATCCAAATATTAGTGCCTTTGGCCGATGAGGTGGGCAATGTTGTTTCTGCTAGTTGTTGTACTGCTGGCATTTTTGGCGTGTTGGGGTTTTGCACTATGGTCTCGGTGGCTTCTGATGCAATGGCGACTAAGGTCACCTCTGGCAGTTGAGCGTATTCGATCTCTTGGCTTTGAGTATTAAACCAAGGCAGATTAATTGCCGGTAAAGTGAAGTTGCCAGCCTTTGCTGGTATAAACGCCATTTTTTGTTCGCGTACGGCAAGTATGCCATCAGCATTTCTCTGATCGTTCATCACGGCTTGGTCGGGATAAAATTTTAGCTCTGACTGAGATTGTTGAATACTTAAATCAGGCAACTGACTCGATGTTGCCCCTTTAGCAAAAATCGTTAAGGTGCGGGTGATCGGCTCGCCAACTTTGACCTGAAGTTGATTGTTCGACCATGTTTCTCTTAAAGCAACTTGTTCAGCAGGTAACCAATGTTTGTTGTTAAAGCTGGCAGGCGCAGCTTGTACATTTAGATTGATAGCTTTAGATAAAATACGTTTAGTTTGGGTGCTTTGATTACTGAATAGGCTATTGTAGCGTGAACGAGGATCAGCGGTAACGACCTCGGCAGTTAGCACTAAAGGTGCAATGGTGATTGCACCACTTTGCTGAGGAAAAATGGCATACTTGCGTTCGGTTACTCGATAAGTCATACCTTTTATTTTTGTGTTGTATTGACTATCTTCTGCGATTTTCTCAATGACCGCGTTATCAAGTTCTGGATCGGAGAGCGTTGCTTGAGCAAGATTGATTCGGTGATAAAAGCGGACGGTGTATAACACTTGTGACTGCACATAAGCCTTAGTCGGGTTTGCTTCAACTTCAAGAAACAACTCATCATCATCCGAGATTGCACTTAAGGGTGTTGTTTCAATCACTGTAATCGAGAGCGGTTGAGATGCGTCATTGCCAAAGAAAATTGCTGGTATTTGTAAATCACCGCTACGTTTGGCCATCACATTCAAGGTCCATTGAATCGTTTTATTCGTCGCGCCATTTACCCAAGATAATTGACTACTCTTTTGCTGATTAATAATGTCAAAGTCTTGTTTGAGTGGATCGAAGTTGGGATCATCATCAGGTGACTCCGTCGTACTAAAGGTCAATTGAAAAGAATCAGTAAGTACAATAGGGTTTCTATCTACAGTCAGGTCAATTTGATTGGCACTGACTGACATTGAAAACAAGATTAGCAAGAACATCAATAAAATAGAACTGCTGACAAATCGGCCTTTATCAAAGGTGTTTAAAATGGTGGATGTAAACATATTTACCATGATTTTTCCTGTTGAGAGCTTGAATTGCGTTGACTATATTGATATTTAAATTTGCGTTTTAATAAGCCGGCGGGATCATCGGGAATACGTTTTAACCATTGTTCCTGTGCCTGTTTTTGCTCACTATTATCGTTGATATTCTGATTATCTTGTTCAGCAGATTGCTCCTGAGCGTGTTGATCTTGGGCTGATGCTTGCTCGGATTCAGTTTGTTCTTGTTGTATATCTTCAGCCGCTTGTTGCTCGGTCTTATCTGTCTCTTTATTTTGTTGTTGCTGTTTTTGATTTGCTTGGTCTTTCGCAGCATCTTCTGATTGTTGCTCTTGTTGTGTTTGCTGATCATCTGACGACTGACTATTTTGATCGTCATTTTGTTTTTTCTCAGATGAGTCAGAATCAGAATGTTGTTGATCTTGCTGCTGTTTATCCAAGGCTTGTTCGACCAGCTTTTTATTGTAAAGCGCATCTTCATGTTGAGGACTAAGTTTTAAGGCTTTGTCATAGATGTCTAAAGCAGGCTTTAATTGTCCGGCCTTTGCCAAAGCCGTTGCCTGATTGTAATAAGCATCGGCAGTGGGGTGTTCAAGGGGCTGCAAGATATCAGCTGCTTGTTGATATTTTTCAGCTTTATAGTGTGCTGCGGCTTGCCAATCTGATGACTTAAACTTAGCTGCTGCTTGTTCATATTGTTGCTGATTAAAAGCCTGTTGGCCTTGTTGATCTGGTGTTTTCCATAAGTTTTGCCATTCAAAAGCATAACTATCTTGCGGGTAATTCATCAAAACGATCAGAGGAATCACCAATAAACCTTTTCTAAAATACAAGGCGGCCAAGGGTAATAGCAGTAATATTAACCAAGGTCCTTGCTCTACCCATTGTTCGATGAGCTGTTTGGAATCTTCCGTTGTTTGCTCAGTGAACGTGTTATTTATGTAGGCGATGAGCGTTTTTATATCATTATCATCGTTACTGATAGTTTGATAAATACCGCCGCTAGCCTGTGCGAGTGAACTGAGTTGTAATGTTAGTAATCTCGGTATGACAATATTGCCTTGTGTATCTTTCAAAAAACCGCCGCCAGCGAGTTTAATGGGCGCGCCTTCTATAGTGCCGACTCCTAATATTGACAGTTTATAATTGCCTAAAATCGCCTTAGCTTGAGCAATTGAATCATCATTAATCTCATCCGCAATAAGTAAAATGGAACCTTGAGTTTGCCCAGCTTGTTGTAATAGCTCGGCGGCTAACTTGAGTGCTGCCGACGTGTTACTACCTTGACTTGGCATAATGTCGGTATTTAAGGCATTGAGCTGATTGCTGATCGTTGTCGTATCACTCGTTAAGGGGGTCACGGTGAAGGCATCACCCGCATAAGCCACTAAGGCCGTTAACCCATCTTTACGCTGTTGCAAAATATCAGCAATTTTATAACGCGCACGAATTAGTCGGCTGGGTTTTATATCACTTGTATTCATTGAACGAGAAAGATCCAGTGCAATTACAAGGGCGGCATCGTTACGAAAAGCCGGTGTCGGTAAGCGTTCCCAAGTGGGGCCAGCCAAGGCAATAATCGCTAACAAACTGGCAGCAGACATCACTAGAGAAGTCCAACGACGTTTCGATTGTGTATTACTGTCTTGCAGAATAAAGGGCAGTAAAGCATCATCACATACCTCAGACCAATTGCCTCGAGCCAACTTATTTTTAAGCGATAATAAGATAAGTATGGCAAGGGGTAACAAGGCTAAAAACCAATACGGTCTTATGAAATGAAAGTCGGCTAAATTCATTATTTCAAGCGCCTCCAAATCTAGGTAACTCTTGTCGAGTCAAGGTGATAATGCTTGCGAGCAATAATGCTATGCCCAAAGGCCAAGGATAAAGCTCACTCAAAGGTCTGAAATATTGTTTATCTTTTTCTACGGGTTCGAGTTTGTCGAGTAACTGGTAAATAGTCTCAAGTTCTTGGGTATTTCTCGCACGGAAATATTTGCCACCTGTTTTATCTGCAATGGCTGTTAAGGTTGTTTCATCCAAATCGCTCGAAGGGTTAACCTTTTGATCGCCAAAAAAACTACGAACAATCATTTCATCGGCGCCGATACCTATGGTGTAGATTTTTAGTTGATGACTGGCCGCTAATTCAGCGGCTTGTAATGGTGATACTTCACCTGCAGTATTAGCACCATCGGTCAGTAAAATAAGGACGTGACTATTAGCCTGTTGATCGTCCATGCGCTTTACTGCAAGACCAATGGCATCGCCGATGGATGTAGCGGGTTTATCGTCCGTAATGCCAATGAATGCTTCATCTAATAAGGTTGCTACCGTCTTGTGATCAAAGGTTAATGGTGTTTGTACATAAGCCGTGGTGCCAAATAAAATTAAACCAAGACGATCACCTACTCGACGATCAATAAAGTCAGTAGCGACTTGTTTGGTGGCGGTTAAACGATCGACGCGTTGTTGACTAATAATGAAATCTTCTTGTTGCATACTGCCGGAGACATCAACTGCTAGCATTAAATCTCGACCTGATATGGCTTGCTCTATCGGGTCACCTAACCATTGTGGACGTGTACTTGCCAAAACGAGTAAAACCCAAGCGATCGTAGCAAGGATAAGTGGCCATTGCTGTTGAGGTGCTAGCTTAGTTGTGTCATCACCGCCAAAATCATCAAGAAACGGGACTTTTAAAGCCGCCTGTTCAACAGGTGTTTGAGCGGGTAATAACCTGCGAAATAATAGTGGTAAGGGTAGGGCAAGTAGTAGCCAAGGCCATTCAAAATGAATCATTGTTTCTGTCCTTTTAACCACGTTTCACAGAGTGTGATTAGGGCATCAATATCAAGATCATCAGGTGCTGATTTTCTAAACTGTATATCGGCTAGACACTGGCCAATACCTTCACTAAATGGAGAACCTTCGACGCTATTATCTAAATAAGTTAGCCATGCATTTCCGGTTAAGCCCGCATTGTGTTGATCTGGGCTAACACTCATCGCAACGCGACGTAACCACGCTGATAACTGCTGTAGCTTATGGAGGTTATCGGTATTGGGATCGGCTTTAATGGCCGCTAAGAGATGCTTTGCACTTTTAACGGCAGTTTTTCGGGTCAGACGTTTAAAAAACCACCAAGCGCCAAAAATGAGTAGAGGAGTTAACACTAATAATAACCACCAACCAATTGCTGGTGGCCACCAAGAAATAGCATCCGGCAAATGAATATCGCGTAAGGGTAAGCTGTGTTCCATTAGCGAATAACCTCTAAAGGATCATCGTTAGTACTGCATTGCAATAAGGTCATTCGCCACTTTTTACTTAGGGTTTGTAAATGACGTTGCTGCTGCTGAAAGCGTTGCTGATATTTTGCTAATCGTTGCTTATCACTACTGTCGACAATAATGTCACGAATGGCATCGGTAAAACGAAAGCGGCCTTTTGTAGGTAATTGGCTTTCCAATGGATCGTAAATATGAATCAACACCACCTCACAATGACGCCCTAATTTTGATAAATGCAATTCAGCCGTATCCGTCATACCACGAAAATCACTGATCACATAGACCAAGCTGCCGGGGCGCGCGTGTTGAATTAGTCGTGTTAACACGTGCTCCAAGGACATATTGATATTATTGTTACAATCAGGTGTTACCAATGCGTTTAAAAAATGTAGCACTGCATGCTTACCACCTTTGGGTTTGATTTCCTGACAGCCATGTTCATTAAAAATCTGGCCTCCAATTCGGTCGCCATTTGCTTGTGCTGACCATGCTAATAAACCAGCTATTTTTGCAGCTTGCACCGACTTAAATACGCCACGCGTTGCAAAAGCCATCGTGGGGCGATAATCCACAGAAATAAACACCGGACGCTCACGTTCTTCGCGATAAACTTTGGTATGTGTCTTGTCACTACGTGCTGTTACTCGCCAATCTATACTGCGAATATCATCACCCGGTTGATAAATGCGTGTTTCATCAAACTCCATACCACGACCTTTAAAACGAGACACATATTCACCATTTTGGCCTGCTTTAATTTGATGGCGACGACGTTTTAACATGGCGATAGATTTCGCTAAATCAATCAGTGTTTTTAAGCGTATCGAAACAAGATCAGTATTGTGTTTTACTGCTGAAGTCACTGTTTAGATCCTGCTTAAGGGACGGCAACACGAGCAATTAATTCTTGAATAACGCGATCAGTGCTAATGCCTTCTGCCTCGGCTTCATAAGATAAAATCAAGCGATGGCGTAACACATCAAAGGCGATATCTTGGATATCTTCAGGCGTTACAAAGTCACGTTGCTGCAGCCATGCTTTAGCACGCGCACCACGATCTAAAGCGATACTGGCACGGGGGCTAGCACCATATTGCAGCCACGATGCGATATCTTCACCATACAAACTTGGAGTCCGCGTTGCGATGATGAGCTGTAGTAAATATTCCTCTAAGGCATCACTCATAAACACATCGAGCACTTCTTTCCTTGCCGCTAATAAGCTTTGCTGACTTATTTTGGTCAGTGATGATTGTTCTGAAGTCAGTTCACCACGCGCTTCGGCACGCGCTAGATGTAAAATATCTTTTTCATGTTGGGCGTGTGGATAGTCAATTTTTACATGCAACATAAACCGATCTAATTGCGCTTCGGGAAGGGGATAAGTACCTTCTTGTTCAATTGGGTTTTGAGTTGCCATGACCATAAATAATTCTGGCAAGGGATACGTCGCTGCGCCAACTGTAATTTGTCTTTCAGCCATGGCTTCTAATAAGGCTGCTTGAACTTTTGCAGGTGAACGGTTGATCTCATCAGCGAGGATGAGGTTATGAAATAGCGGACCTTTTTGAAATTCAAAGTTACCTTGCTGCGGGCGGTATATTTCAGTACCTGTCAAGTCAGCGGGTAGTAAATCTGGCGTGAATTGCACTCGATGAAAGTTGGCTTCAATGCCTTTACTGAGCACATTAATCGCCCGTGTCTTAGCCAAGCCTGGGGCACCTTCAACCAATATATGACCATCAGCTAATAAAGCGATGAGCATGCGTTCCACTAATATTTCTTGTCCAATAATCTGTTTGCTAATGTAGGTTTTAAGTTGATGAACTGCGGTTTGTGAACTAGTCAAACTTGCCTCTACCATGCTTGTAATTCCTTAGTGTTATACGTTGTAGTGTGTCGTTATTATTATCGCTTAACCATCTTACTGCATCAGCTTTATTACAGGATTGTCTGACGATCATGCCATTCAAAAGTTCCGTTAGTATTGATTTTTTTGTAACTAAGCATGAAAAAAGTTAACTATTTTAGTGAGTTAAAAAGTACATTCTATGAACCTTGCATTGCAAGAAGTGCAAGGCTAACGATTTCTGTTGCTATGGACAAGCTATTTACGAGCGGAAGGTAACGCTAGTCAACAAATCTGTCTATGTTTTTTCTTAAGTAAGTTATCACGATAAATTAGTATATAAGCCAGATTATTACCTTCAAATTGCAGGCTGCTATTAAACCTTATTTAATATAACAATAAATTATATTTATATGATTACATAGTATTTATGTTAATAAAGAGAGGAGCATAGAATACTGTTTTAAATCAGTGCAACCTAGCCCTGCTTACGTTACTCGGAATACTTAATTATGAAAATTCGTCGCTTAGATCTAGATGAGCAAGTTATAAATCAAGAGCATGAGGCGCTAGGGATTCCTCCTGTTGAATACGACGTAACGCATGCGTCCGAACATCCATTACTCCGTATTGCCAGTTATTTGGTTTTTGCCATTTTAACGGGCCTTATTTTGTATCTAGCCTACCGTTTATTTTTAGGGGGTAATATTCGAAGCGGCAGCCAAATTATTACTGATGCCTTTCATGACCCGATGTTCTGGGGGGCTTTAATGGTAGGTCTTATCGCACAAATTATTGATGGTGCATTGGGCATGGCTTATGGCATAACCTCGAGCAGTTTTTTACTTGCAGTCGGTGCTTCTCCTGCAATGGCGAGTGGTGCAACACATTTGGCAGAAGTGTTTACTTCTGGGGTATCAGGTGTGTCGCATCTAAAAATGGGTAACGTAAACAAAAAATTATTCTTTAGTTTGCTCATTCCTGGTGTGGTGGGGGGATTAATTGGCACATACATATTGAACAGTGTTGATGGCAAAGTGTTAAAACCTTATATCAGTCTCTATTTATTGGTCATGGGCCTATATGTGCTGAGTAAGGCCTTTCGTCACATTCAAGCTCGTTATGAAATTAATGCGGCGAAGATTGCTCCATTGGCGTTGTTTGGTGGGTTAATGGATACGACGGGGGGCGGTGGCTGGGGGCCAATTGTAACCACATCTTTAGTGGGTTCAGGACATGATCCTAGAACGACCATAGGCTCCGTTAATTTTGCCGAATTTTTTCTCACCGTTACCGTTGCTACTGCACTGTTCTCAATTTTAGATCAAAGCGTGTGGATCATTGTTGCAGGCTTGGTGATTGGTGGTTTGTTTGCAGCACCTTTTGCTGCCTACATAACGCGTCATCTTAAGACTAAAACACTATTGATCTTGGTGGGTTCGTTAATAAGCCTGATTAGTGTGTTTAATTTATATAAAGCGTTTGTGACGGCTTAAACGGAATTATTGATTGCTAAGCTATGTATTGGATCAACTAGGCCGAGTTAAACGTTACGATAACAACTTAAATTAATTACTTAAAAACCACTTTTATTAGGATCATAAAAAGCCTACTATTTAACTCAAATAATTGAATAATAATTAATGTTTTTTGTGGAGTTGTTTGATGAAAACGGTAGCGATATTTCAACATGCAGAAGGTGAGTGGATAGGTTCAATGACGAATTGGTTTTCGGGTAAAGATTTCCAGTTGAAAACGTACCGATTGGATTTGAATGAAGCTTTGCCAAGCGTTGAAGAATTTGATTGGTTATTGGTCATGGGTGGACCGATGAGCGTTTATGAGGAAGATCTATTTCCGTGGCTGGTGGCTGAAAAAAAGCTGATTAAACAAGCTATTGAGTCGGATAAAACCGTGCTGGGCATTTGTTTAGGTGGCCAGTTAATTGCCAATGCTATGGGCGCGGATGTTTATAGGAACGTCGGGCATGAAGTGGGTTGGCATCCAATGACTAAGACAGATGCCTGTGCAACGTGGATGCCGGATAATTTAGTGCCACTTAGTTGGCATTATGATTGTTTTGATCTTCCCGAGAGGGCTATTCCTTTCGCTTCGAGTGCCATCACGCCTAATCAAGGATTTAAGTTGGGTGACAATGTGTGGGCACTTCAGTTTCACTTGGAGGCTTATGCCAATACTGCCGGAGATTTTCTTGGTTTGGATGACGAGGGATTACCAACAGGTGAATATGTGCAGACCGAAGCTGAAATATTTACGACGGAACATCTAGAGCAGAGCCGTGTAGCAGCCTCAAACTTACTCGATAAAATGAATTCAGGTCAAAGCGAATTTTAGAGATTAAGTATTGCATGATAGTATCCTTGTGAAACAAATAGGCATATTATCCGTAGAGACAAATAGCTGCTTATAAATGGAACCCATAGACCTAAGGCAACGAAAAGTATACGCTTTTTAGTGAAGCATAATGTTTAGGGCAAGTCCCTGTGAATAACGAAGGTAACTTAAATGAGAATAAGGGTAATATCTTTAATGCGGCATTCAACTATCAACATTGTAGGTTAGTGCGATGGGGTGGAAGCTTTTAAGTACCGCTCATTTACAGCATGTTTCCGAATGTATTCTCTCGTTGCGTGATGGCAATAAGGAGGAAAAATTCAATAACATTCCGTTGTGGATGCTTCCTTATCTGAAACCACCCTTACAAACACTTTCAGACTATTTGAATAAACTTAATTCAAATCATCTAGAGCAGTTGAATAAGCAGAACGAACAGCATAAGCTGGATTTAAGCCAACAGGTGGCTCAATTATCAAGCCAGCTAGAAGGCTTACGCACTGAGTCAGACAGTGCTCATAAAACACTTTCCTCAGCGTATGAAGAGTTGGATGCAATACAGCAAAGAAACAATCAACTAAACGATGAGCTGGAAGATTACTCTCTGGCTAAGTCGGTATTGACGGAGGGTTTCTGGGTACTGAATATGGTAAATGGTGATCCAGATCATCCGCAAAGTAAGATTGTTTGGTCAGAGCAGTTTCGAAAGCTGTTGGGGTATAAAAATAAAGAAGACTTTCCTGACGGATGGGATAGTTGGACAAATGCAATTCATCGCGATGATTTAGATGCAACGTTGAAAGCCTTTAATCAACATATAAACGATCACACGGGAAACACGCCTTACGTTGTTGAGTATCGCTTGAAAAATTCTTCGAGAGAGTACATCTGGTTTCGTGAACGTGCTGCGACTACTCGTAATGACAATGGTATTCCACTGAAATCGGCAGGTGCCATTCGCAATATCAGTGATGAATGCAACGCTCGTGAACTACATGATATAGAAATGGAACGGTCAGCAGAAAGAATGAATGAGATTCTGACGGTGGCTGATGTCATCTCTGAAATCACTCAACAAACCAATCTATTAGCATTGAACGCCGCTATTGAAGCTGCACGAGCTGGTGATGCTGGGCGGGGTTTTGCGGTTGTTGCCGATGAAGTACGCAAGTTGGTCGGCCGGACCGAAGATGCTAATCAGCAAATCCGCACTATGGCTAAACGTGAAAGCTAAAAATATTATGTTGTTTTAATACAATAATCGACGGTTAGATTTAGCTGTCGTTGCTAGATAACGTTAATAAATCAAGAATATTCATTTTTATAGCGAGATGGGTGAGTTCAATATCACTGGTCACGCCTAATTTTTTCTTAATAATATAGTGGGCATTTGCTACCGTTTTCGGGCTGATATTTAAGGTGTCAGCAATCTCTTGTGTCGGCGTTGCTTCGACTAACATGCGTAATATTTCAAATTCACGGACAGTAAGTTGATCTAAAGCCTTACTGTCTGTGCCAAGCTTTTCTAGGGCAAGCGCCTGAGCAATATCAGCGCTTAAGGTATATTTTCCTTGCTGTACGTCATAGATCGCACGAATCAGCACTTCAGGATCGCTACTTTTAGTGACATAGGCTAATGCGCCCGCTCTGGTTGCTTGTACAGCAAAGCTGGGGTTTTGATGCATGCTAAAAACAATGATTTTAGCGTTAGCATCGAATTGCTTGATACGTGATATGGCTTCTAAACCGCCTTGTCCTGGCATCGAAATATCCATAATAACAATATCGGGCTGGTGCTCTTTATACGATAAATAGGCTTGTGCACCGTCGCTGGCTTCGGCAATAACGCGCATATTGTCTTGTTTTTGCAGTAATGAACGATAACCTTCACGGACAATGGCGTGATCATCCACTAACATTATTTTAATGATGCTACTCATGATGTTGACCTTGTTCAGAGACAATAGGAATCGTGATGTTGACGGTTAAGCCACCTGTAGCACGACTGAGTAAGGTGATTTTTCCACCTAAGGCCATGACACGTTCGCGAATGCCTAATAATCCGACACCGAGCGTGTTATCAAATTCGTCTACTTCGGCAATGCCATCATCACTAATTTTAAGTTCAATGCTGTGATCGGGTCGTGTATTGATAAGGACTTCTGCCTGTGATGCTTGAGCATGTTTAGCTATATTTGTAAGACATTCTTGTACGATACGATATAGATTTACGGGTAAAGGATCTGGCAGGCTATCAATATGGCCGTTGAGTACGAGTTGATAATGTGTCATACCATTTGAGCGGTTGTTCCAGCTGTTAATTAATTTTTTTAGGCTAGGTGTTAGGCCTAAATCGTCTACTTCGGCTGGGCGTAAGCGTGTCAGCATACTGCGTAATACATCCATCATGTGAGCTGTAATCGGACTGATGGTGTTTAATTCCTCTACCAGTTCAGGGCTTTGTAGTTTGGCTGTTTGTTTGATAGAAGCGGTCACAGCATTAATGCCTGCTAAACATTGACCAAATTCATCATGCAATTCGCGAGCAATATAACGATGATCTTCTTCCTGAATATTGAGTAACTTTAATGCTAACTGTTTTTTGTCAGCAATTACTTGTTCTTGACTACTCGCCAGTTGGTTAATGGTTTCGCTAGTGCGTTTCCATTCGTCGATATCGAAGGAGGGAAGCCTAGTATCTAAGTGACCATCTCGCATTTTTTCTAAGCCTGTCACAATAATTTGAGCAGGTTTTAACATCCGATTAATGGTGATATAAACCAATATGCTTACAGCAAAAATACTGACAAAAAGTACACCGATAACAGCACGCAGATTATTCCAAGCACGAGCGGTTTCTATACGGGTATTTAAGCTAACGACGATGGCACCATAAGTCATGGCATTAAATGAAAATACTTTTTTAACTTCAAAACTTGGTGAGAATAAGTGCTGATATAAATTTCCAAACCATACGGGCCATGTTCGTTCAGCATCGGTGATTTGATGACATATGTTTCTGCGGCGTTTATCAGAGCGGGATAAAAACTGTATGCAAGAACCTGATAGATTATTTATATCAGGCCACAACGCCGTATTGGGAAAGGTGCTGGCAAAGTCATTGCGATAAAACATTTGTAACATTTGTGTTTTTATTTGGCTCTCAACACGTGTAGCAGTGAAATCAGCTTCTGTTTTAGCCTGTTTATCTGTTTGATATAGCACATAAAAAGCGCTCGATATTAAGCTGATGAGAGCAATCAATAGAATTCTAGAAAACAGATGGATTTTTAAATTCATTGAACGATGAATGCCTAAAGGTAAGTGATTTATAGTTTAGGTCTTATAAGACCTAATGGAAAGTTAGAAAGCAACGACAAGGAAATTTGCCCGTACTTGGCGGGCAAATGTGAGGTGATGAATGCTGAGGAATGAAGTGTAATGTTTATGCAGATTTATTCATCGTTATTTGAAAAAAGTAAATAACAATGATTGAACGAAAATCTCGAGTCTGGCGGGAAATATGCCCGACAGGGATCAGGTTAAGATGTTTACCGTATTGTTCTGCGAAACACGATTTTAGACTCACAAACACTATTTTTAAAAAAGGGGAAATGATGGATATTTTATTGTTAGGAGGCGTGGCAACTGCTGGTGCATTGATTTTTTCAGCTTGGTTGATGACCTTTGCGAAGTGGTATCCGATTCCTGGCATCGATGGCACGTTTGATTTTGCAACCATGATTCGTGCCCATGTTGATTTTGCGTTAATGTCCTGCTTTAACTTTGGTTTTTATGGTGCAGCGATGGGTGGTGGAATTGACTTGCCTATTATTGCCTGTTGGTGTGTTGCTATTGGTGGTTTTACTAACCCAAGTATTTTTGTTGTGGCAGCATTAGATGATGATTTTTGGGATAAAATGATTTGGAAAATTTTGTCGGGAATCAGTTTTTTGATTACGACAACAGGGTTTGTATGGATAGGTTATACCTTCGTACAACATTATTTTAAAGCATAATATTTCAGCAATGATATTAGATAAAGAACCCTTACTATGACGTTATTTGGACTACATTGGGCGACACCACTGGCCCTATATTTATTACCACTTGTTGTGTTGCCTTGGTTTACACGCTCACAAGAAAAAACCATTGTTTGGAATAAGTTTGTACCTGTCGACCCTTTATCTAACATGATTGGTCTCACCTTTAAGGTCTTAGCATCCTTTGTTTTAGCGAGTTTAATCTTGTCACTTGCAGGGCCTTATTTGCCAGAAAAAAAGGTGGATCGGATTGGCGAGGGGGCGGAAGTCGTTGTGTTAGTCGATCGTAGTCGCAGTATGGATGATGCCTTTGCGATTAAAGGTCAGTTATTAATGGCTAGTGTCGGTAAGTCTGACAGTAAACGTCGTGTGGCGAAGAAGTACTTACAGGAGTTTATTGATAAACGCCCTGATGATCGCTTTGGCTTCGTATTATTTAGTGATAAGGCTTTGGACTTATTGCCATTAACCTATAACAAAGAAACGATTCGAGCTACTGTGGAAGCGAGTGCCTTAGGCAAGGGTTTATCTGAAACGGATATTGCCAAGGCATTGATTAAAGCAGCCGAAATGTATGAAGGCCAAACCTACCGTGGCTCGCGGACTGTGGTACTCGTATCGGATGGCGGACAAGAGTTTAGTGAAGAAGCCAAACAAAAAATTGCCGAGTTATATAAGCAGCAAAATTTAACACTTTATTGGTTATATATGCGTTCAGTAACAGGTATGACGCTGGATGCTAAACCTGGCGATAACGAACGCTGGACAACCACGCCAGAAAGAAAACTACATACCTTCTTCACATCGCTCGGGATCCCGTATCTTCCTTTTGAAATTGGTTCAATGAAAAGCTTTTCAGAGGCGATAGATACGATTGATAAACAGCAGTATCAAACACTGATTGTTGAAGAAACATTGCCAAGAGAAGACAAGGCCAAAGCGTTTCTGATTGTTGCAATATTGGCTATGTTTTTGCTGATGTTGGCGCAGTTATATACCGCGTGGGGCGTTAGACAAGCACATCAATAATGACGAATTAAGTAATAGATAAACTACATAAATAAAACATTTTTATAAAGAGAGGAAGTTATGGCGGATATGCAACATTTACAATCAGCTCGTGATAAGGCATTAGCACTAGAAAAAGTGGTTAATACCGTTGTTATTGGACAGAAAAAAGCGATTAGATTAATTTTGATTGCTCTACATGCACGAGGTCATGTGTTGCTAGAAGGGGGCGTTGGTGTTGGTAAAACAACTTTACTTCGTGCCTTTTCTAAAGCATTAGGTGGCGCATTTGGGCGTATCGAAGGTAGTGTTGATTTAATGCCGAGTGACTTACTTTATAGTGCGTGGGTTGATGCTGAAGGCAAACCTGTTATTGATCCGGGTCCCCTCATTGCTCATGGCGATGATACCGCAGTATTTTTCTTTAATGAAATTAACCGTGCTCGTCCACAGGTTCAATCATTATTATTACGTGCAATGGCTGAGCGTAGTGCTGAAGCTTTTGGTAAAGAGCATAAATTTCCACATATGGTTGTCTTTGCAGACCGTAATGGTGTTGAGAAAGAAGAAACATTTGAATTAAGTGCGGCTGCACGTGACCGCTTCTTATTTGAAATTGGTATTTCTAATCCAGAAGTATTGGAGGATCGTAAATCATTGATTTTTGATTCTAAATTCCATGATGTCGATGAATTATTGAGTGGTTTAGCAGAACCTTTACTCGATTACACTGAGTTGAATGCACTGGATAAAGATATTCAACATGCAGTGTTTGTTTCACCTGAAATTGAAGACTATATCATCAGAATTTGGGATGCGACTTGGAAACCTCATGAGTTTGGTATCGATATTCCTGATGTCTTTATGGAGGAGTTAGTCGTTGCTGGTGCAAGTGTTCGTGGTATGTCAGCAATGGTAAGAGCGGCGAAAGTAGCGGCATGGTTAGAAGGTCGTGACCATGTATTACCAGATGATGTACATACCGTGCTATTTGCTAGCTTAACGCATCGAGTCTTTTTGTCGCCTATTTACGAAGGTCGTCGTGAGCAGATCATGCCTCAATTTATCGCGGCATTACGTGACAATATTTCAGCTCCGTAATCGTATCCCTCATTTTAGATATGTATATAGGGCTTAACTATGAGTGAAAATAAAAAACGACAACAAGATGAGTTTAGCTATCGTTATCCGCATAAGGTGTACGGCAGTTTACCGGGTGTTCATCATGGGAAGTCATTAGGTACAGGGGATAGTTTTGCAGGCTTTTCTGATCTGTTTGATTATCCTGATCCCAGACGTTTAGATTTACGCGCTTCTATTCGCAATAGCATGGCAACAGGCAAGGATAACTACCTAGTCAAACGTTACCAACAACGTTCACCGATAACGCTGTGGGTGATGGCTGACTTATCCAGTTCTATGTCGATAGCTAATGTAAATTATGAACAGTTAGCTAATTTGACCCATTTAATTGCTCATTCTGCAATAGGTTTGGGTGACCGTTTTGGTCTAGCAGGTTTTGATGCGGGTTTACGTCACGATGTGCATATGATGCCAACGCGTCAACGAAGTATGCCAACGATTGCTGCGGATATGATTCGTGATGCAGTACCTGCGAGCGAAGCAGGTATTGATGGTTTGATTCATGCGGCGAATATGATCACAAGTAAACATGCGATAGTGTTCTTAGCATCTGATTTTTGTTGTGATATTGATGTGCTTGATAAAGCATTAAGACAATTATCACGCTACACGGTTGTTCCCGTTGTTTGGAAACATGATGATGTGAATCATTTGCCTTCCCATGCTGGCTGGACAGAAATGCGTGATTCAGAAACAGGAGAAAGACGTAGTCTGTGGATGCGACCTAGTATTAAAAAACGCTGGCAACAAACCATTGATGACCATTTTGAACAGTTAACTGCATGCTTTATGCGCCATCGAGTTAGACCATTATTTACTGATGGTGATGTCACTGGCGAGCAACTTACAAACTACTTTTTAGGTAGGAATTAAAAATGATGAATTTAAGATATAGCGTCTTAAACACGGTGATGTTTATTATCGTCACGGTTTATGCTGGGATGAGCATTGCCGCTGATGAGCCACTTACTGTTTCCGTGGACCGTACATGGGGATTGTTATTAGGTGACGATGTGAATGTGCAGGTTGATTTAACAACATTAAAACAAGGTATTGATGAATCGAGCTTACCGCTATCAGATAAACGATATGGTAACTGGCTGTATTTGAAGACTATCGATCAAACAGCTGCACAGCTCGTCTTTCATTATCAGGTTGTGAACGTGCCTCAAAAAAATACCAGCATTGAGATACCTATGTTCGACCTCAAACTGTCTGATGGGCAGTGGGTTTCAATGTCATCGACATCGATTAGTATTGGACCAGCACTTGCATTAGCCGAGGGCGAGAAAAATATTAAAGCCAAACCTGATACGAAGCCACTGTTAATTTCGACGGCTGATTCGGTTAAACGTTTACAGCTCTTTGTGTTTATTGTCACGGTGTCAGGATTGATATTGGCCTTGTGGCACTTTGGTTGGAAAACAAAACATCGCCAGCCGTTTGCACAGGCAGTTCATGATTTATCACGCTTGAAATTGCATGCTGTGACGCCAGACCAAGCGACCCGTATTCTACATACAGCCTTTAATCATACTGCGGGGACGGTCGTCGTTTATGGCGAACTTGAGACCTTGCTCAAACAATGTCCATGGTTACAATCTTTGCAAGCAGATATTGCATCATTTTATACACAATCAGAACAACGCTTTTTTGCCAGAAATTCACAGCAAGGCCCTGATATTGATAGCGTGAGGAAGCTGGCTAAAGCTTGCCGTGTTAAGGAGATGCTCGCATGAATAAATTATTTCATTTAGCACATTGGTCATTAGTTGCCATTGTGGCAGTCAGCGTTATTGTTATTAGCCAGACTGGATACAGCTTATGGCAAACAAATCAGGTAAATGCATTTATTAGTGGCAATGTAGAACCTGAAATTGTACCTGAGCATTTAAAAGCACAATTTTCACAAGCATTTCGTGATGTTGAGCAAGATAAGGCTGAATCAGCGTTAGAAAGGTTGACGACCGTACTGGGCACTGATGATTCTGAACTGGCAGCTGCAGCTTATTTTAATCGTGGCAATATCCATCTACGTGAAGCGCAAGCAATGGCGACAGATGACACGGCACGAATTTCATTAGTCGGTCTTGCTAAACAAGATTATCGCAATGCATTGTTATTAAACTCGTCGTTTTGGGATGCTCGGTACAATTTAGAACTTGCATTGCAGATGGTACCAGAAGCATCACCTGATGCTAGTGCTGCCGCTAAAGGTAAAGGCTCAAGAGTGGTCGTTAAAGCCGTTGGTTTTAGAGTTGACTTGCCATGAAGCTCTCTTATCAATCACGGATTATGGCTTCAGCGATTCTGATGTTGCTGGTGGTGTTACTGATTATGGCGTCGTTGTGGTTTCCTCGAACAGATCGCACGATTAAAGTGATGGACTTGTTGTTTGTCATTGATATTACACAAAGTATGGATGTAAAGGATGTTGAACAAGACGGGCAAACAATCAGCCGTTTAGAATGGGCAACTGAATATACAAGGCAAACTTTACAACAATTGCCGTGCGGCTCACATGTCGGCCTTGCTGCGTTTAGTGAAGCGCGAAGCCTAGTGTTAATTAACCCAGTAGAAGTGTGTGCGAGTTATAACGATCTGACTCAAATGCTGACTAAGATCAATGGCTCTATGGCTTGGGCATTATCCAGTGAAGTCTCAAAAGCGGCATTTGTCGCCATTGACCAAGCAAAATTAATGGACCCTAGTCCTGATGTTGTTTTCATTACCGATGGTCACGAAGCACCACCTTTACACGATACTTTGTTTCCTAAATATAAAGGCAAACTTGATGATGTGTCAGGTATCTTTGTCGGGATTGGCGGCGACAAATTATTGCCGATTCCAAAGCATGATATTGATGGAACAGAAGATGGTTTCTGGCAACAAAATGATGTAATGCATGAAGATGTGTATGCCTCACTTAGAAATGATACGGACGAGGTGCGTTCAGCAAGACCGCGTAATGAACATTTGTCATCACAGAAAAAAACACATCTAGAACAATTGGCAAAAATGCTCGGCTTTGATTATGTGGTGTCGCCTTCGCAAGCGAATACTGTGGTTGACGCACTGAAACATAAAGTAAAAACACGTGACCAAGTCGTTCAATATGACTGGACCCCTTGGTTTGTAAGTGTGGCATTATTTTTACTGATTTTATTGTATTTTCCAATACGGTTCTTCAAGGACTAAATATGTTCAACCAGCTTATGAAGCGCTGGTAACTAAGGTTCGTTTAAATACCCTAATTACAGGGTGTAATGAATTAAAAAGCAGTTGATCACCTTCGTGGTCAGCTGCTTTTTTGTTCACTGTCTGTTAGACAATAGTTAAGATTTAATCTTTAGAACAAAAAATTGAAAGTGTACATTCGCCATCGTGACGTGCAATCATAAAGCACTGAGTCGTCTGACTAAAACGTATCCATTGGTATCATTATGTTCGCATTCAAAACGTTGGCGTTGTTTTTTGTCACAGCACTCGCCGAAATAATCGGCTGTTACTTGCCTTATCTCTGGCTTAGGCAGGGTGGCTCTGCTTGGTTGCTTATTCCCGCCGCACTTTCATTAGCACTGTTTGCATGGCTGCTTACACTGCATCCCTCTGCTGCAGGTCGAGTTTACGCAGCGTACGGTGGTGTTTATGTCGCTGTGGCACTAGCGTGGTTATGGACTGTAGATGGTGTGCGCCCTTCATTTTGGGATGTTGTTGGTGTTGTGGTGACGTTAGTCGGTATGGCTATCATCATGTTCGCTCCTCGTCATAATTAACAATATATAAGGTTAAAACAAAAGCCGTTTATAATTTGCGATGGAAGGACGTATTACTCGCCAACAAAATAAAAAGCCTTTATTTGATATTGCCCGATCAGAAATGGGGGCGATGACAATGAATCAAAAAATATAGCAAACCTTAGATACGATTAGGATAAATATGTACGAACATGAATTACTTTATGGCTTTGGCAGTGTTGCAATCGCAATCACACTGTTTGTTGCTATCATTCTCTTTAATGAAATAGGTTTTAGGGCGGGACGTTTCATTCAGTCCCACACAGATAGTGACGTCAAAGCACTCACCGGTTCTATTCAAGCCAGCATACTCGGTCTATTGGCGCTATTACTTGGTTTTACATTCAGCATGTCCATGCAACGTTACGACAATAGAAGCATGGCGCTGATTGATGAAGCAAACGCAATCGGTACCGCCGTATTACGCGTTCAGTTATTGCCAGAGCAATATAGAAAGGACGCTAGTGAATTATTTCAACAATATGTCAATCTGCGTGTGTCGATAGGCAAGTTGGATCTTACGAAACTAGAAGAACGTAACGATTACAATACCAAAATTAGCGATTTAAAAGTGCCTTATGGGCATTAGCTATTTCAGCCACCAATGACGATCCACGACCTGTCACAACAGGGGCTTTTGTGAAGTCGCTTAATGATGTCATTGATAGCCAAGGCAAGCGAAATGCCCTCCTGCAAATGCACGTACCAGAAGTGGTATTAGTCCTGTTATTTATTGTCTTTATTTCATCTGGCGGAATCATGGGCTATTCCGCTGGACTCAGTGGCAAACGGGTTATTGCACCGATAATATTAGTGTCTTTATTAATTACCCTGATTGTCTTTATTATTATCGATCTCGATCGACCAAAGCGTGGATTGATACAAGTAAATCAAGGCGTCATGACAGAGCTTTTGGATAGTGTTCAGCATAGAAATTGAAGTGTTGAATAATGTGGTTAGACTCGGTTGGTTTTTTAAGTTGGTGTGAGATCTAACGCCTGTGTAATTTGCGCATTGAAGCGCAGCGTAAATGCGTCAAATTGACACACTTGTTAGCTGTTCACTGCTTGTTTAATACACCTTACTCTTGGGTCACTCATTATTGGGCCTTTGAGTATTAAAATGTGGGCATTTACGTGCCCTCTATATGAAGCATATTCTCCCACAACTTCGTGGGGAATAAGAACAGCCTCAATTACATCAAAATTTTCATCGTATATTACTGCCGCCAATTCATCGAAATCTTTTTCATCATATTTTCGGATGGCGCTTAATTGCCGAGACTTATTATCAGGAGTTATTCGGCGGCCTTTAATTTGTACCCGAACACCGTTTTTATCTATACCATCGTAGCCAGCTTTAGAGTTGGCCTGCAATTCAAGATCGAGTGCTTTGCCTACAAGCCATTCAGTATAGTCACCTAGAGGGTTATTCTTGGTTCGAACTACTTTTCTGTCTTTAAGCTCATCAGTGATTGAGGCTTGAAGACGAAGTAGTTCTTTAATTCCCTGATTTTTGAGATTCACTTGATCCCTCTTGGCAGCTAACGCCCCATTAAGAGGCAAAAAATAGTTGGTTATAATAGCGAGGCTCGAGCAAAAACCAACTGTTTTTTGTCCTGCTTGAATGGCTTGTTAAATTGCAATTATTGCTAAACTGGCAACAACGATACAATGAGGGAACCAATAGAGGCAATCGATGCCGCTGTAGGAAGAGAGCTAATCAATGCATTTACAACAACTTTACTTGGTTTCTCGTTTTTGCATTGTTCCTCGATAGCACCAACAACTTCTATAGCATCTGCTTTTTCTTGAGCTGATAATTCAAGTCGATTTATTTCCGCCTTTAAAGCCTCAATACTTTCAGATAAATCATTAGTAATATTTACAACGTTATTTGAATTATCTGTTGAATTGTTATTTACTCGAGCGTTTGGACCACTAATATTATATGTTATCGATTGAATTGCTTTTTCAGCTTCAGGTAGCCCAAGCTTTTTAACTTTCATTTGATAGTGAGCAGGAATTGCTCCTCCAGCTCCTTCATGGAAACCAGGATCAATAACCTGAAATGTTTCCTTAGCGCCATTAGACATGACGCGTTGAATTAAATCACTTGGTTCAATCAATACGTCAGATCTCATTAAGTAAATTCCTTTACTTTGGACACTCGCATTCATCTCAATACTTTTTGTCCCATCAGACTTTAAAACTTGAATCTTATCTTTCATCATACTAGCGAATGACATAGAGCTTCCTTTGCAATTTAACTTGTTATTAACAGGAATAAAAATTCCCTGTAATTTCTATACATATAGGGACTATAATTCCCTGTAATCGAATAATCAAGCTAAAAGCGGGAATTATTTATGGCCTATCAAAATACCTCTTCTGAAAAGTTAAAGTTTAAACCTCAGTCGGTTCGGTTGATGGATCAAGTGCGTGAAGTGCTTCGTTATCATCATTATTCAATACGCACGGAACAGACGTATATCAAATGGATTTTGGCTTTCATTCGCTTTAATGGAAAGCGTCATCCAAGAGACCTTGGACGCACTGATATTGAAGGTTTTTTATCTGACATGGCAGTGAATAAAAATTATGCTGCTTCGACACAAAGTCTTGCTTTGAATTCGATTGTGTTTCTTTACAAGCAGGTATTAGATCTGCCGATTGCTGATGATTTGGCACCTATTCGCTCTAAGAAAGCTGTTCGTTTACCTGTAGTGTTAAGTCAGTCAGAGGTGTCACTGATTTTAGCTGCGATGTCTGGTGTGGCAAGTTTGATTGCAAAGTTGATGTATGGCGGCGGTTTACGAGTGATGGAGATACTACGGCTACGGGTTCAAGATATTGATTTTGAGAATGGTTATTTAATTGTTCGTGATGGCAAAGGTGGCAAAGATCGCACTACGTTACTTGGTCAGTCTGTTGTGGCTGAATTAAAAGCCCATTTATTGGACACCAAGGCATTATTTGAACAGGATCGCATTGATAATATCGCGGGTGTATATTTGCCTAATGCATTGGATAAAAAATACCCGAATGCCGGCATAACGTGGGGATGGCAGTATGTGTTTCCATCTAAAACATTATCAACTGATCCTCGAACGAGTCTTGTTAGACGTCATCATTTAGATGATTCAGGCTTACGAAAAGCGATAAGTGCAGCTAGAGTTAAAGCAGGGATTGATAAGCGTGTAACATCACATACTTTTCGACATTCGTTTGCGACGCATTTATTAGAGGCGGGTACTAATATTCGTGTAGTGCAGAAATTATTAGGGCATGCCGATGTGAAAACGACTGAAATTTATACTCACGTGTTACAGCAAAATTTACAGGCGGTCATAAGCCCTTTAGAAAGGCTTGAATTAGCAATAAAGGAAAAGTAACGAGTAATCAATCTGGTCAGGGTCAGTTTCGATTGATTTATGATTAGGTATGATACACGCTAGCACTTTATTGGATTAGCGATCTGCAAGACTTTTTTTCTAGAGGCTTCGTCGATCAATATATCATTTACATCATCTTCAATAATTTCACTTATTGCTCTCAAATGTGGCATCAAACGCTCTTTATCTTTAGCTTTAATATCATAGCGATTGAGTGTTCTTAATAATGCTATCGAGGCATTGTTTAAGCTTTTATTGTACCTTGGAATTGGGTTATCGTTGGGTGTTGCGAGACCTAATTTCTGGATGACTTCTTGTACTACATCACCTTGGTATTTAAAGGCTAAAACCTTATCTTCACCAAACAGTGTTTGGCAGTCGTTGACGAAGCCTTGATAGTCTAAATGTTGAGAAAACCAGTCTATATCTAACATTTCAGAAAATGATAAATCTTTGCCATAACAGGGGTTACTTTCAACTTGTGGGTTGCGAATACATTGTTTGTAATAGTCTTCAATGAAGGCGAGTGGTTCACGAAACCATGTCCATATTTCAATATCAAAGCATTTCCCCAATACAGATAAAATATCTTTTGATTCATCAGGAAAGTCCCACCAGTAATTATAAATACCTTCAGATGACAAGATGATGGTGTGGGTATCTTGTTTAACTTGCGAGATGATGTTTTTAAAATTTGCTAGGAAATTTTCCACGTGTGTGGTGACTAAGTTTTTCTCAAACCATTGGTGTTTTGGTGCGTGGGGATTATGTACGCTTTTATGATTATGAGGGTACAGAATGCCTTTTCTTCTCAGCTTACCTTGCTTTTTATCGAGATAAACTTGAATGCTTGTTGTGCCAGTTTTGGGTGTGCCAGCATGGATGATGAGCTTGAGTGGTTGCGCTAGTGGTTTTAGTAACTCAGCGAGCTCGCTTGCAAAATGAAGTCTTGGTTTTTTCATGACGGTAAATAAAAAACCTTATAGAAAGATGGAGGAGAAAATAAAAGACTAATTGTATTCTATACGTCGCCCCATCGGATCCTTACTTGTGTAATCGACATAGAGGAGCGTAAGCAATGAGGTGAGATGACCACTTGCCAAAGTACGCTTTTCGCTGAGTTAAATGCTTTGGTCTTATGAAATCAATCGAGTTTGATTCCTGCTTATTGATATATAGTTTACAACTATCCAATTATTGGCTTTTATAGCGACCTAATGTAGGTGTCTGAACTGGCGTTTCTGTATTCTTCAAAGATTAGATTATTCTTCTAATCCAAATTTTTTACGAACGCGCTTAGCCCATAAGGGTCTTTGTATTTTGTAGCTATATATACTCTCTGGAACAACGATGTCCGGGTTGGCTAATACAAGCGCGTCGAAAAAAGCGCGTCGATTAAACCCACGATAATTTCCGTACATTAGTTGCTTGTGCTCCCCGTTTTTGAGCATTATCAAGTTAGAAACAAAGTCTCGTCTTGTATCACTTACTTGCTTTAATTCCGTAATGTCGGAAATGTTGACCTGCCAGCTCACATCAGTAAAGGTAGGGTCAAAGTAGGACAACGTGGTTGGCGTGACACAAACCCTAACTTGCTTATTTTCAAGCCAAAAACACAGTGCCAATCCAAGCAAAATAGCCTCAACAACCCAAATAGCGATATCAAGAACCTCAAAAAGTTGTGTTAGCGCACTTTTATCGCTCATTAAATTAGGGAGATATTTGTGTGCGGCTAAGTATAAAAGGAGTGTCACGCCAGCATTGATGATAAGTAACAATGCTGAAGCACGTTGCTTCCTAGTAAAAATGAAGTAAGTTGTCATGTTTTTCCCTATACTCATTGAAAGCACTATAGTAATGAATCCCGTTAAAAATTAATCAGCTTGTTGATCTTTATAGCTAACTACAGCGTGTCGATAATTAAACGTCAGCATTTAAATTAATAAAGCTAGCGTGATAGGTTTCTGTTAAATAGATCAATTATCAATTAATCTACGCTACTTAATATGATTCATTGTTCACGGCAGTACCGTTACACAGTGATCCTTAAATCAAACGCTAGGCATATAGGAAAAAAACGTGGTTACCTGTTATCTAAAATACATCATTGATCCATACAAACTCAAAGAATTTGAACATTACGGGAAACTGTGGATTCCTTTGGTTGAAAAATTTGGCGGTCAACATCACGGTTACTTCTTACCTTCAGAAGGCGCCAATAATATTGCGCTTGCTATGTTTACCTTCCCAAGCTTGGCTGAGTACGAGCAGTATCGAGAAAAGTCACTTCAAGATACGGCCTGCATAGCGGCATTTAAATATGCTGAAGAAACAAAATGCATCATGAGTTATGAACGAACATTCTTTAGGCCTGTATTTAATGGTTAACAAATAGTTAAAATCGTTTGCTTTGCTTGAAAATATCTAGCAAAAGATATTCACTTATTTTGAGGTTATACTTCATCCTATGATTCTCGATATTTCTATTACGCTTCAAACCTGCATGCTAACCAATGATGGCAATCTATTATTTGAATCTTCGGTATCTACTGCTTTAAACGGGGCTGGCGAACAAAAAAATAGTGGTTGTACACCGCGGGGTATGCACGAGATTCGCGCCTTTATTGGTGCAGGCCAAGCTGAAAATACGGTATTTGTCGGTCGCCGTCCTACTGGCGAAATATATACACCCGAATTAGGCAGGCAATTTCCTAAGCGTGATTGGATTTTAACTCGTATTTTATGGCTTAGTGGTCTGGAATTGGGCAAAAATCGTTTGGCAAATGTTGATACAATGCAACGTTTTATATACATCCATGGTTGTCCTGATAGTTTGCCGATGGGCGAGGCTTTGTCTCATGGTTGTATTCGTATGCATAATAAGGATTTACTGACGCTGTTTGATTTGCTGGTGCCAGATACGCGTGTGTATATCCATGAATAAAGGGTTGGAATATGACATTAGGCCCATTAATGGTCGATGTGCTTGGTTTGGAACTAAGCGAACAAGAACGTGACATATTGCGACATCCCCTTGTCGGTGGTGTCATCTTATTTAGCCGAAACTACGAATCCCCTGAACAAGTGGCTGCATTGACTGCGAGTATTCGGGCTTTACGTGAACCGCATCTGATTATTTCAGTGGATCATGAAGGTGGTCGTGTTCAGCGATTTAGAAAAGGGTTTACCCGTTTGCCGCCCATCGGTGCTTTGGGTAAACACTATATGCAACATCCCAAACAAACCTTGGACTATGCCGAAAAAACCGGTTGGTTAATGGCGGCAGAATTACGTGCCGTTGGCGTTGATTTCAGTTTTGCACCTGTTTTAGATTTGGATTATGGCGTGAGTGAAATAATCGGTGATCGTGCTTTTCATCGTGATCCTGAAGCCGTAGCGTCAATGGCTTATGCGTATATTCAAGGTATGAAACGAGCGTGGATGCCTGCTGTTGGTAAACACTTTCCCGGTCATGGCGCTGTTGAGGTGGATTCGCATTTAGGTTTACCGGTTGATACTCGTCATTTTGAAGATATGATTCAAGCCGATATATTGCCTTTTAGCCGCCTATGCCAAACTGAGCTTGCGGGCATTATGCCGGCTCATATCGTTTATGAACAAAGTGATAGTTTACCGGCTGGTTTTTCACCGTTTTGGATAAAAGAAGTTTTACGTGATCGCTTAGGCTTTCAAGGCGCAGTATTGAGTGATGATCTCAGTATGGAAGGTGCGGCGGTGATGGGTAATAGTCTAGAACGTGCAGAAGCCGCCTTAGATGCGGGTTGTGACATGGTGTTAGTGTGTAATAAACCTGAAAGTGTCATCCAAGTGATTGATGGCTTGAAAGTGAAAGATGATGCCCTCAGACACATGCGATTAGTTCGCTTGCATGGTCGTCATGGCATGGGAAGAGAAGAACTGTTTGCAAGCCAAGAATGGAAAGAAGCGGCAAATACCATATTGAGATATGCCCCTGATCCGGAAAGAGAGTTAATTTAGAATGAGATATGTGTGTGTAATTTGTCTGTTTGTGATGTCATTTATCGGCCTAAATGGCAGTGTTTATGCTAATAATGCTGCTGTGTCACATGTTGGTATAGAGAACACGGCTAGTACTGAAGATAAAGCTACCACCGTTCCACTGGAATCGGTGAACACAAGTGATGGTTCATCTTTGAGTCATTTAATAGAACCTATTACAGACATCGATCTTCGTTCGTACTTACCTCAGGTTTTAACAGATGGCTTTTTACTAGAATATTGGCAATGGATGGGGTTGCTCCTCGTCATTATATTAGGCTCAATAGCAGATAAGACGGTTGCATGGGTATTAAAAATAAACATGGTGCGTTGGTTAAAGCATCATGAGGCCTTTGAAAATTTAGATACTTCTATATTAAGGCCGCTAGGCTTGATGGCGATGGCTTTGGTCTGGTGGGCAGGTTTGAGCTTGTTAGCTTTACCTACATTAGCGTGGTCTATTATTTCGATTGCGGTTAAGTTGCTGGTGAGCCTATCAGGGATCTGGAGTGCCTTCCGCCTAGTCGATATTTTAGATGCTTTATTGATGAACAAAGTCAGTAAAACCACCACAAAATTTGACGACTTATTAGTGCCTATGGTGACAAAAAGTCTAAAAGTGTTTGTAGTGGTGATCGGTATTGTTTTTGTCGCTGATAATTTAAACGTTGATGTCAGTAGTTTATTAGCAGGGCTAGGTTTAGGCGGTTTAGCATTTGCTTTAGCGGCTAAAGATTTATTAGGTAACTTCTTTGGTTCACTAACTGTTTTACTTGACCGTCCTTTCCATATCGGCGATTGGGTTGTGATTGGCGACGTTGAAGGGACCGTTGAAGAGGTAGGTTTTAGAAGTACGCGTATCAGAACATTTTATAACTCATTGATAACACTGCCTAATGCTCTACTCACAACAACTAAGATTGATAATATGGGCGCACGACGTTATCGACGAATGAAATCGATGTTATCGTTGACCTATGCGACAACACCGGAAAAAATCGATGCCTTTTGTGAAGGTGTACGTACTTTAATTCAGCTGCATCCGTATATGCGGAAGGATTATTACCATGTTTATTTCAATGAATATGGTCCAGCATCACTCGATATTTTAGTTTATGTATTTTGGGAAACACCGGATTGGAATACGGAATTAAGAGAGCGTCATCGTTTTTTAGTCGATATTTTACGATTAGCGAAACAATTGGATGTTGAGTTTGCCTATCCAACTCAGACCATTTTTTTGAAAAAAGATAATGGTGCTGTGGAAGCTGCTAATGAATTTAAACCCGTCATGACACAGGATGAAGCGTTTATGATGGGTAAACGGCAGGCTGAAGTTATTGTCGATAGTACCTTAGGTCGGGGTAATAAGCCTGATCCTGTGACTTTTCCATAGTAACTTGAGTTAATACAAATATATGACCGCAGAGTTTGTCCATTTACATCTTCACACTGAATATTCTTTAGTAGACGGTTTAGTTCGTATAAAACCGTTAGTGGCTGCGGTAGCTGATGCGGGCATGCCTGCCATTGCAATTACCGATCAGCATAACTTTTTTGCTACGGTGAAACTGTATACCGCGGCGCAACGAGCAGGTTTAAAACCCATTATTGGTGCTGACGTACGATTACGTGATCCTGATGATAGTAAAAAAAGCAGTCGTTGTGTGCTGCTTTGTCAGGATATGGTTGGTTATCATAATCTTTCTCGTTTGTTATCTCGCGCTTATATGGAAGGTCAACATCTTGGTGTACCGATGCTTGATCTGGCATGGTTAGATGGTCAAAGTGATGGTTTGATCTGTTTGTCAGGCACGCGTGACGGGATTTTTGGTCGATCTTTACTCAATAATCTGCCGGATGAAGCAGATGCGATTGCGGCACATTGGCAAACATTATTTCCCGATAGATTGTATGTAGAACTGGTTCGTACTGGTCGTGAGGATGAAGAGCGTTATATTAATGCGGCGTTAGATCTCGCGATAAAACATGATTTGCCAGTTGTTGCGACCAATGATGTACGGTTTTTAGTAACAGAAAATTTCGAGGCCCATGAAGCTAAGGTTTGTATCAATGAAGGTCGTTTATTAGACGATCCTCGTCGGCCACGTAATTATTCCCCCGAGCAATATTTACGCACGCCAGCTGAAATGGTTGCGGTATTTAGTGATATTCCTGAAGCGATTGAAAATACCGTTGAGATAGCTAAACGTTGCAATCTTGAACTGACGTTAGGCGAACATTTCTTACCTGATTTCCCCGTGCCAGAAGGCATGACGATTGCCGAGTTTTTTAGCCAAGAATCCTATGAAGGTTTAGAAGAACGCTTGCCGGTGTTGTTTCCCGATCCTGACGTATTGGCTGATAATCGTAAAGAATACGAAGACCGTTTGCAGGTGGAATTAGACGTTATTAATGAAATGGGCTTTCCCGGTTATTTCTTAATCGTTGCCGATTTCATCAAATGGTCTAAAAATAACGAAGTTCCAGTGGGGCCAGGACGGGGTTCAGGTGCCGGTTCTTTAGTGGCTTATGCCTTAAAAATTACCGATATTGATCCGCTGCAATACGATTTGTTATTTGAACGGTTTTTGAATCCTGAGCGGGTATCGCTGCCAGATTTTGATATCGATTTTTGTATGGAAGGCCGTGACCGCGTTATCGAATATGTTTCACAACATTATGGTCGCGACCATGTATCGCAAATTATTACTTACGGTACGATGGCTGCCAAAGCAGTATTACGTGACGTGGGTCGAGTTTTAGGTTTTCCGTATGGTTTAGTGGATGGCCTGGCTAAATTAGTACCGTTTGAAATCAAAATGACCTTGACTAAGGCCATGGAACAAGAGCCTTTGTTGAAAGAGCGTTACGAAAAAGAAGAAGATGTTAAAACCTTAATTGATCTTGCTTTGCAGCTAGAAGGCTTGACGCGTAATGTCGGTAAGCATGCTGGTGGTGTCGTTATTGCGCCCAAAGCCTTGACTGAATACACACCGATTTATTGCGAGGACAACGGTGCGGGTTTAGTGTCGCAATATGACAAGGACGACGTTGAAAGTGTAGGCTTGGTTAAATTCGATTTCTTGGGCTTAAAAACACTGACTGTAATCGATTGGGCAGTGAAAAATGTGAAGGCGATGTTACCGCCTGACCAAGCTGCCAAAATAGATATTACAAATTTACCTTTGGATGATAAAGCGAGTTACGACCTCTTAAAGCGTGCTGAAACGACAGCAGTTTTCCAGCTTGAATCACGCGGTATGAAAGAGCTGATTAAACGCCTACAGCCCGATACTTTCGAAGATATCGTTGCTTTAGTAGCCTTGTTTCGTCCCGGACCATTACAGTCGGGAATGGTGGATGACTTTGTGAACCGTAAACATGGTCGTGCCAAAGTCGATTATCCACATCCCGATCTTGAACCCGTATTAAAACCAACTTACGGCGTTATCGTTTATCAAGAACAAGTAATGCAAATTGCCCAAGTCTTAGCGGGATATAGCTTGGGTGGCGCGGATATGTTGCGTCGTGCGATGGGTAAGAAAAAAGCAGAAGAAATGGCACAACAACGTGCTTTATTCTTAGAAGGTGCACAAAAGCGTGACATTGATGAAAAAACGGCAGGGCCGATTTTTGATTTGATGGAAAAGTTTGCTGAGTATGGGTTTAACAAATCTCACTCAGCGGCTTATGCACTTGTTGCCTATCAAACCGCATGGCTCAAAGCGCACTATCCGGCAGCCTTTATGGCGGCAGTACTATCTGCTGATATGGATAATACTGATAAAGTAGTAGGATTGATCGATGAATGTCGGGATATGAAACTTAACGTATTACCGCCCGATGTTAATCACAGTAAAATCAAATTTACGGTAGAAGATGAATCTTCTGTTCGTTACGGTTTGGGTGCGATTAAAGGCGTCGGTGAAGCGGCATTAGCAGGCATTATTGAAGAGCGTGAAAAGGGTAAACCTTTCACCAGTTTGTTTGATTTTTGTCAGCGTGTTGATATGAAAAAGATCAACCGACGTGTAATGGATTCTTTAGTTAAATCAGGGGCATTGGATTCATTAGGTGGTCATCGTGCTAGTTTAGCTGCCAGCTTAACGAAAGCCCTACAAATAGCCGAGCAACATCGTCGCAATAATGATAGTGGTCAAAATGACATGTTTGGCTTAATGATTGTTGATGAAGACAGCCATGCTGAAGAACCTTTAGACGAGGCGCCACAATGGTCAGAAGAACAGTTATTGATGGCCGAGAAAGAAACGCTGGGCTTGTATTTAAGTGGCCATCCTATTGATCGCTATATTAATGAGTTAGCGAAATTTATCCCCAAAAGAATTAATGAATTAGATGCGCCTGAAGCGAAAGGCTATCAGCGGAATGAAATTCCCGTTATTACCGCAGGTCTGATCGTCGCTATTCGTACCATGAAAGGAAGGAACGGTGGCAGAATGGCATTTATAACTTTGGATGACCAAACTGCACGATTGGAAGTACGTGTTTTTGCTGAGGTCTATGAGCAATATCAAGCAGTTTTACAGCCTGATAAATTGGTTGTGATGCAAGGTAAAATTGGTCAAGACAATTTTACGGGTGGTTTAGCGGCAACGGCTGATACGGTGTATGACATCACACGTGCACGCGAAATGTGTGGAAAGTCATTACTGATAACAATTGATAATCAGGCCGGTGTAGATAATTTGACGGACTCCTTACAGGCAACATTATTGCCGTTTAGAGAAGGACTGGTTACAGTTGAACTAGAATACATCAACCAAGCGGCACGCACTTTAATTCGGCTAGGTGATGATTGGAAAGTATCACCGAGTGATGAGTTATTGTCACAGTTATCGATTTTGCCAGCAGTGAGTGCGGTAAAAATGACCTATAACGGCTAAAACGGATTGTAGAAATACTGGTATGATAAGCTTTGACTGATAGCGGGCGTGCCAAGGGAGAGTTCTTTGGTCGAAGTTTATAGCATACGATTGGATTCAATCTAAAAGAGAGTTTGGCATGGATATAACACCCTATTTAAAATTAATGGCCGATAAAAGCGCTTCGGATCTATTTTTTTGTACGGGCACCGAACCACAGATTAAAATCGAAGGTGCTATTCGTCCTGTCGGGGCACAGAAAATGGTGCCTGGTGATATTAAAGAGTTAGCTTATGCGATCATGTCTTCTGAACAAGCCATTGAGTTTGAAGAAACCTTAGAAATGAACTTTGCGATTCCCTTAAAGGGGGTCGGTCGATTCAGGGTGAATATCTTTCTTCAACGAGGTGAGGTGTCAATTGTTATTCGTTATATTCAAGCTCATATTCCACGTTTCACCGAAATGAATTTGCCGCCTATATTAGGCGACATTATTATGGAAAAAAGGGGCTTGGTATTGGTTGTGGGAGCGACGGGCTCAGGTAAGTCGACTACATTAGCTGCTATGATCGGTCACCGTAATCGAAATTCCGCTTCTCATATTTTAACGATTGAAGATCCACTTGAGTTTATTCACAATCATGAAAAATCTATCGTTCAACAACGTGAAGTAGGTATTGATACATTGTCTTATGGCAATGCTTTGAAAAATGCCCTACGAGAAGCGCCAGATGTTATTTTGATTGGTGAAATTCGCGATATGGAAACGATGAAGTTTGCTATTACGTACGCTGAAACAGGCCATTTATGTTTAGCTACTTTGCATGCAAATAATGCTAATCAGACTTTAGACCGAATTATGAACTTCTTTCCTGAGATGGCGCATCGTCAGTTAATGATGGATATATCATTAAATATGCGAGCTATTATTTCCCAACGCTTATTAATCGGATCCACTGATAAAGCTCGAGTTCCAGCTGTTGAGGTGATGTTAAATACCCCTTATATTTCAGAATTAATCGCTAAAGGTAATGTAGGTGAAATTAAAATGGCAATGACGGAGAGTAAAGAGGAGGGAATGGTTACCTTTGATCAAGCGTTATTAGCCCTATACAGTGATGGTAAAATTACGCTTGATGAAGCCATCAGTAATGCCGATTCTAAAAATGATTTAAGTTTAGCTATTCGTATGAGTGGTAATGATGCTGACGAGAAATCTAGTGAGCTAATAATGGGATAAAACGCTCAAGATTAAGCGTGTATAATTCACTAAAGTTTTCAAATTAAGGTAACAAAAATGCAAGTAAATTTCTTAGACTATGAACAACCTATTGCGGAATTAGAAGCAAAAATTGATGAACTGCGTTATATGAGTAACGACAGTGATTTAAACATCACCGAGGAAATTCAAAAGTTAAAAGAAAAGAGCGAGTCATTGACGAAGTCAATTTTCTCATCACTTACACCGTGGCAAACCACGCAAATGGCGCGTCATCCACAGCGCCCTTACACCTTAGATTATATTCACCGCATTATCACTGACTTTGAAGAGTTACACGGCGATCGTGCTTATGCTGATGATTCTGCACTTATTACAGGTATTGGTCGCTTAAATGGTCGGTCTGTTGTGGTTATTGGTCATCAAAAAGGTCGCGATACGAAAGAAAAAATCGCACGTAATTTTGGTATGCCTAGACCAGAAGGGTATCGAAAAGCCTTACGAGTGATGAAGTTGGCAGAACGATTTGGTATGCCCGTTGTAACCTTCATTGACACGCCTGGCGCCTATCCTGGAATTGGTGCTGAAGAGCGTGGCCAAAGTGAAGCTATTGCTCGTAATTTATTTGAAATGGCACAACTTAAAACACCGATTATTAGTACTGTTATCGGTGAGGGTGGTTCGGGTGGTGCGTTAGCGATCGGTGTATGTGATCATCTAATGATGCTGCAATACAGTGTGTACTCGGTGATTTCACCTGAAGGCTGTGCTTCTATTTTATGGAAGAGTGCTGAACGAGCTGCCGATGCCGCTGAAACATTAGGCGTTACTTCTGATCGACTTAAGGGCTTTGGTCTTATTGATCGTATTATTCCTGAACCATTAGGTGGTGCTCATCGTGATATCGATGAAATGGCTGAACGAGTAAGAGATGCGCTCGAAATTAAATTACGAGAGTTAGAAGGCATGCCAATTAAGAGTTTGATTGAAAAGCGCCAAAAACGATTATTGGGTTATGGTGAGTTTGAGGGTTAAGTCACCTATTTAAATAATGCTGAATCCACAGTCCGTTATTGCCGATATTGCAAGGCTAGCAACAGATAAAAAAGTCTGGCTAGCTTATAGCGGCGGAGTTGATTCACATGTGTTATTGCATTTATTAGCTACGAGCAGTATCGCTTCAGAATTAGCGGGTTTTGAAGTGGTACATATTGATCATGGCTTACAGCCTGAATCAAGCAAGTGGGCAGACCACTGTGCTAAAGTTTGTGCTGAGTTCAAGCTTAAATTTCATTGTGTGAATGTGCAGGTTCGCGATATTGAAACGTTAGGTCTTGAGGCCGCGGCGCGTAAAGCGCGATATGATGCCATTGCCACCTTAGTTGGTCCTGAAGATGTAGTAGTGACAGCTCAACATCAACACGATCAAGCTGAAACCTTATTATTACAACTTTTTCGTGGTGCTGGGCCGAAAGGTCTATCTGCGATGGCAAGTGAATCACAACTCGATTCTCTTAGGTTAATACGTCCTTTATTAGCTGTAGCACAGGCGGATATTGTTCGTTACGCGAATCAGCATGCACTGCACTGGATAGAAGATCCAAGTAATATTGAAACCCGTTGGAACCGTAATTATATTCGCCATCAGCTTTGGCCGCTTATCGAACAACGTTGGCCTAGTGCGGCTAGAACACTGAGTCGCTCAGCTCAACATTGTGCGGAAGCCAATGAATTGATGGTGGAATTTGCACAGCAGGATTTGCCCTTGTTGTTAACTCAGAAAAACTCATTATCTATTGCTGCCTTGCTTTTATTATCGCCAGCAAGGCAACGTAATGTCTTACGCTACTATATTGAATTACAAAAGTTTATTTTGCCTTCAACGACTGTTTTGCAAAAAGTCATCGATGAAGTCTGTTGGGCGGCGGCGGATAAAATGCCATTAGTGACTTGGACGGGTGTCGAAGTAAGGCGTTATCAAGATGATCTTTATATTATGCCGCCGTTATCTCTTCATAATGCTGGTGAAACTAGAAAGTGCAGTGGTTCAGATCCCGTCAGTTTGACGATGAATCATACCTTGATATGGCAAAGGGAGATGGGAAAGGGCTTATCATCAAAAACTTTATCGCGCGAGCTTACTATTCATTTTCGCCGTGGTGGCGAACAGATCGTTTTAGCGGGTCAGCAACAGCATAAAAGCCTTAAGCACTTATTTCAACAATGGCAGGTTCCGAGCTGGCAGCGTGACCGTATTCCCTTAATATTTTGTGAGGATGTGTTAGTCGCAGTGGTAGGCTATGCCTATGCAAGGGGTTATGTGGCAGCAGAACAAGAACAAGGCTTTATTCCATTATTAGTAAAACAGTAAGCTAAAGTTGTACTGTTTAAAGTGGCCTTACTGGCCGTCGTAAAGCTTTACAACGTAGTGTGTGATGAACATAATCAGCAGTACCGCGGCACCAAATACATATAAGCCCGCATGTATTTGTATACTAGCAATAGCGCCTAGCTTTACACTAACTATCAACATCGCAACGACCATAACATCGAGCATGGCCCAGCGGCCATAGTTATGCATGAGCTGTAGTAGCTTTTTGCGGTGATGAACCTGCGTGGTCTTCGGGTGTAATAAATTAAATAATAATATTATTTTAGCGACCGGTAGGATAATGCTAAATCCTGCTACGAGTAAAAAGAGGGTGAGATGGCCTTCTTGCCATAATTGCCACACCCCAGAGACGAGAGAAAATGAATGATTAATCCAGATCAACTGGCTAATGGTCATTATCGGGCTGATAAAGCCGGCTACTAGCAGTAATGAGGCGACAACCAATAACCATCGCAACTGTTGCGCCTTCATGGTTTATTCGTTATCTGTAGTGGCTTCCACTCGGTCTTTTTTAGAGACATAACGCGGTTTTGAGTCATCTTTCTTTTTAATCTTATTTTTGCCTGTTTTAGATTGGGCGGCTAAGCCTTTCATTTTGGCCACAGTCAATTTATATTGCAGATGATATTCGATTCTATCTAAACGATCTTTGTCATTATGTTCGACTAAATTGATGGCAACCCCTGTTTGAGCTGCACGTCCAGTCCGGCCAATTCGATGAATATAAATGTCCCCCCTGAAAGGCAGGTCATAATTAATCACATGACTGATATTGGTTAAATCTAAGCCACGAGAAGCGACATCGGTAGCGACCATGACTTTAATTTGGCCAATACGAAATTTACGTGTCTTATCTAGACGTGTAGCTTGGTTAAAATCACCATGCATGACCTGCGCCGAGATATTTTTCGATTGCAACCATTGTGTGATTTCTTCTGCCCGTTCTTTTTTATTACAAAATACAATAGCGCTGCTGCAGCTTGGATCAATAATACTTGCGAGCAGTAATGCTTGTTTGTGTTCTTTATTATCTGCAAAATAAACCAGTTGAGTGACTTGTTCTGATTTTTCGTTAGCGGCATTGATTTGTACAATTTCGGCGTCGGTTAGTATTTCTTGGGCAAAAATCTTTACGCCTGAGCCAGCAAGTGTTGCTGAGAATAAGCAGGCTTGAAACCCATTAGAAATAGTACCAAGCAAGGTCATGACATCAGGACCTTGGCCCATATCAAGCATACGATCCGCTTCATCGATAATGACCATGTCAATATCAGACAAATCGATAGCTTCATCTGAGACCAAGTTTAACAGTCGACCGGGTGTGGCGATGATAATATCGCAAGCATTTTGTAAAAACTCAGCTTGTTTATATTGTGAAAAACCACCAGTAACAATGGATGTATTAACATCGAGTTGTTTGCTTAACTGTTTGACCACATGCTGAATTTGAAAGGCGAGTTCTCGTGTTGGCGCTAAGATTAAAATACGAGGAAAGCGATCTTTTTCTCGATTAGGTGTATCAATAAGCATTTGTAAGGCTGGTAATACAAATGCAGCTGTTTTACCTGTGCCCGTTGCTGCGCCAGCTAACACATCTTTGCCTTGCAAAATAAAAGGGATAGCGGCCTCTTGCACGGCAGTAGGTATTTTAAAATCAAGGCTGTTGAGTGCGTTTAGTAGGGCATCATCGAGGAAAAGGTCATCAAAGGTCATAGGTCAGTACTTATTTAATACGGTAGGCGACAATGTTGTTAGACAACATGATCGGAATGATTACCAGTTTCTGTTGTGCTAATACAGTGAGATCAGCACTTCCTGGTTCGAGAGAAATTAATGTCTTGCTAACGCCACTTGGCGCGATATGGAATAATTTCCCTATCATCCAATCCGTCACATAATAGTTACCTTTGCCATCAGCTTCTAAACCATCAAGATTACCGACGGGGGTTTTATTGCCAAGACTTTGAATTTTTTTACTAGCAATATCAATCGTTTTTAAGTGGCCAGTGATATCAGTAGCAAACCCATCAGTCATATTACCCCAACTAGCAACAATTAATTTATTACCTTCAACCAATAAGCCATTAGGATATTCTAAAGCGGTATCATGTAGCCAAATTTCAAAATTTCCTTGTGTTAAACGATGAATGGTATTTGTCAACATGTCAGATACATAAATATTACCTGCAGTATCAGCTGCAACATCATTTAAGAACTTAGCACCGCTGACTGGGTAACGTTGAGTAATTTTTTTATGCTTTATATCGATGACGACTAACTGGTTTATATCTGCAACATATAATGTATCACCGAGAATGGCTAAGCCTTTAGGTGCATTTAGGCCTGTTAACCAATGTTGTTCAATGAGTTTGCCATCGAGCGATAATTGTGAAATATAGCCGTTGCCATCTACTTCATTAGGAGCACCCTTAATGTTTGAAACAAAAAGCAAATTGCGTTTCGAATCATAAACAACAGATTCTGGCTGTTCGAACACTGTTTGGCTCTGCCATGCGGGAACTAAAATGGGACTATCAGCAACAGCTAAAACGGGTAACAGTATAAAGAGTAGGCTTAAGAGGCGAATAGGAA